>TARA_R110002073_G_scaffold279026_1_pt1 | contig 573998 bp, 507 predicted proteins | sample TARA_R110002073 | Tara Oceans TARA_R110002073 (sample SAMEA4397174) | marine metagenome | biome: Polar Biome; feature: [DCM] deep chlorophyll maximum layer (ENVO:01000326); material: water (ENVO:00002006), including particulate matter (ENVO:01000060) such as... | depth 40 m
GGATTTTGAATCCATCGTGTCTACCAATTCCACCACTTCGGCATACTATTTTTTCCTTCTCAAATCTGGATTTTGAATCCAGCGCGTCTACCAGTTCCGCCACTCGAGCATTTTTCTTTTTGGTGGTGCAAAGCTAAAAAATAATTTCATTATACCACAAAAATACCTATATAAGTATCGTATAACTCTTTAAATAATTTTTACTTTTGTACTAATTAAAATAACAACACAACTATTTACAATGAAACAAAAAATACCTAAACCTAAAATTTTCGCCTGTTCACAGTCATTAACATTGGCTCAACAGATTGCAGATGACTATGGTACAAAACTTGGTAAGTCTAAAAAAAATGTTTTTAGCGATGGTGAATTTCAAGTTTGCTTTGATGAATCAATTAGAGGGAGAAGAATTTTTATTATAGGCTCTTCCTTTCCACCCTCCGACAATTTAATGGAGATGTTATTGATGATTGATGCGGCAAAACGCGCTTCTGCAAGGCACATTACAGCAGTTATACCTTACTTTGGCTGGGCACGTCAAGATAGAAAAGACAAACCCAGAGTGCCTATCGCAGCTAAAATGGTAGCCAACTTATTGCAAGCCGCAGGAGCCACAAGAATCATCACGATGGACTTACATGCCGATCAAATTCAAGGCTTCTTTGAAAAACCAGTAGATCATTTATATGCATCTACTATTTTTTTACCAGAAATTAAGGCATTAAATCTAGACGATATTACCATTGCATCACCGGATATGGGAGGATCAAAAAGAGCATATGCTTATTCTAAATTTTTATCAAGTGAAGTTGTTATTTGCTATAAACAGCGTAAAAAAGCCAATGTCATTTCACATATGGAATTGATTGGAGATGTAAAAGACAGAAATGTTATTTTAGTAGATGATATGATAGATACAGCCGGTACTTTGACAAAAGCTGCAGATTTAATGATGGAAAAAGGAGCAAGAAGTGTCCGTGCTATTTGCACGCATGCAGTTCTTTCTGGTGAAGCTTATAGCAGGATCGAAAATTCAAAATTAGAGCAATTAATTATCACCGATACTATTCCGTTAAAAAAATCTTTATCTAAGATAAAAGTAGTATCTTGCGCCCCTTTATTTGCTGATATCATGCACAAAGTGCAAAACAATAAATCGATCAGCGGACAATTTTTAATGTAAATAAATTTAATAAGTAATGAAATCAATTACGATCAAAGGATCTAAAAGAGAAAGCGTGGGCAAAGTAGCTACTAAAGCCTTACGTAATGCTGGAATGGTACCTTGCGTGTTATACGGAGGAGAAAAAGCTGTTCACTTTGCAGCAGATGAATTAGCGTTTAGAAATTTAGTATTCACTCCGAACGTTTACACAGCGGCTATTGAGTTAGAAAGTGGCGAAAAGTTTGCCGCAATCTTACAAGATATTCAATTTCACCCAGTTAGTGACAGAATATTACATGTCGATTTTTATCAAATTTTTGAAGATAAGGAAGTAACTATGGATATTCCGGTAAGACTTGTTGGTAACTCTCCAGGTGTTTTAAATGGTGGAAACTTACGTTTTACAAACCGTAAACTAAAAGTAAAAGCAATTCCTGCTAATTTACCTGATTTTATCAATGCAGATATTTCTAAGTTGAAAATCGGACATAAATTATTTGTAACGGAATTAATGGATGATGCCTTTTCAATTATGCACCCTGAAAACACTGTTGTTGTTCAAGTAAGAATGGCACGTGCTGTGATTGAGGTTGATGAGGATGAAGAAGATGAAGATGGAGAAGCTACTGAAGAAGGAGCTACACCAGAAGCAACAGAAACTGAAACTCAAGAATAGAGTTATTCATTCTAAATAATAAAAAAAGCTTCGCAAATTGCGAAGCTTTTTTTATTGCGATAATAGTATCTTTACCAAATGAATTTTGTCTCATTTTTAAAGTCCTTTTTTAGAAAAAAAGAGGTGAACGAAGATTTTATGAAAAAATATTTGATAGTAGGACTGGGAAATATTGGATCAGAATACCACAATACGCGCCACAATATTGGTTTTAAAATTTTAAACAAACTAGCCGTATGTCAAGAGCTCACCTTTGAAACGCAAAAATTAGGTGATGTAACTAGTTTTAAATTCAAAGGGCGTACATTTATTTTACTAAAGCCTTCAACTTATATGAATTTAAGTGGAAAATCGGTAAAGTATTGGTTAGAAAAAGAGAAAGTCCCCGTAGAAAATTTACTGGTTATTTGTGATGATTTGAATATCTCCCTTGGCACTATTCGTTTAAAAGCTAAAGGAAGTGCAGGGGGTCATAACGGATTAAAAAACATCAATGAAGTCTTAAACACACAACAGTATGCTCGTTTTCGATTCGGCATCAGTGATGAATTTAAAAAAGGCAGACAAGTTGATTATGTACTTGGCAAATGGAATGACCATGAAAACAACATCCTTCCTGAGCGACTAGAAAAATCAATTGAATTAATTAAATCATTCGGCACTGCAGGTCTTGCGAACACCATGAGTGCGTTTAATGGCAAATAATTATTCTACTGTAACCGACTTCGCTAAATTTCTAGGCTGATCTACATTACAATTTCGCATTACAGCAATATGATACGACAATAATTGCAACGGAATAGTTGTCAATAACGGAGATAATGCTTCTTCTGAGTCTGGAATTTCAATAACGTGATCTGCAATTTCTTTTACTGTAGTATCACCTTCAGTTACAACCGCAATAATTTTACCTTTTCTAGATTTAATTTCTTGAATATTACTGACTACTTTTTCGTAATATCCTTTACTAGTAGCAATAACAATTACAGGCATTCTATCATCAATCAAGGCAATGGGGCCGTGTTTCATCTCAGCAGCTGGATAGCCTTCTGCATGAATGTATGAAATTTCTTTTAATTTTAAAGCACCTTCCAAAGCCACCGGAAAATTATATCCTCTTCCTAAATAAAGACAATTTGTAGACAACATATATTCTTTCGCAATCTCCTTCACATGAGGGTCTACCTTGATTAATAATTGCTCTATTTTTTTAGGAATTAACTCCAGCTCTTGTAGGTACAATCTAAAATCAGAGCTAGACATAGTTCCTTTGGCTCTAGCCAAACGCAATGCAATCAAGGTTAATACTGTAATTTGTGTAGTAAATGCCTTCGTAGAAGCAACACCTATTTCTGGTCCTGCATGCGTATAAGCTCCCGCATGTGTTTCTCTGGCGATTGATGAGCCTACTACATTACAAACACCAAAAACAAAAGCTCCTCTTTCTTTAGCAAGTTTTATCGCAGCTAAAGTATCTGCTGTTTCACCAGATTGTGATATCGCAATTACCACATCATTTTCTGATATTACCGGATTTCTATATCTAAATTCTGATGCATATTCTACCTCCACTGGAATTCTAGCAAATTCCTCAAAAATATATTCAGCTACCAATCCAGCATGCCATGAAGTTCCACAAGCAACTATAATAATACGATTGGCGTTTAGAAACTTTTTCATATTATCTTCAACACCAGCCATTTTTATAATCGCTTCATCTCTCAATAATCGCCCTCTATAAGTATCAGTTATCGCTCTAGGCTGCTCATAAATTTCTTTCAGCATAAAATGCTCATAGCCGCCTTTTTCAATTTGTTCAAGATTCATTTGTAGCTCTTGAACATCGGCATCCACCAAAGAGTCATCTTTTATTTTTCTGATTTTAACATCTTTACCAACCCTAATAATAGCCATTTCCTCATCGTCTAAGTATATAGCATCTTTAGTATATTCAATAAATGGTGAAGCATCAGAAGCGACAAAAAATTCCTTTTTATCTTTTCCTATACCAATTGCAATTGGACTCCCTAAACGAGCAACCACAATTTCATCGGGTTTATTTCTATCAAAAACAGCAATAGCATAAGCTCCAACAACCTGGTTTAAAGCAATTTGAACTGCCTTTCCTAGTTTTACTTGGTGTTGTTTCTTAACTTCTTCTATTAAATTAATTAAAACTTCAGTATCTGTATCACTTTTAAAGGTATACCCTCTGTTGAGCAACTCTTTTTTAATCGTATCATAATTTTCAATGATTCCATTGTGAACAATCACTAAATCACCTGACTGTGAAAGGTGAGGGTGTGAATTTACATCATTTGGCACACCATGTGTTGCCCAACGGGTATGACCGATCCCTAAATTTCCTTTTTTTGAAATTTCCTTTTCAACATTTTCTATTAAATCACTTACTTTTCCTTTGGTTTTAGACAGTTGAATGTCAGTTCCATCATACAATACGATTCCAGCACTATCATAACCTCTATATTCCAATCGCTGTAAGCCGTTAATAATAATAGGGTAAGCGTCTCTATAGCCTATATAACCAGTAATTCCACACATAGCAAGTATTTTTTCTTTAGTTATCTACAGTATAATAAATTTTCAATTTAATACGAGTATCATCTGTTAGAGGTAATTTATTCCCTTTTAAAACAACGCCTCTAGGAAACCAACTAAAATCACGCATGATAGTATCAATTGTTGTCGTTGGATCATCACTAGTTTGATATGTTTTAATCGCCAACTTAGAAATATTTTTGGTACTTCCAGGTTTTACAATTTCAGATATATAGTCAGTAATAGAAAACTGATATTTTACCGGTTTATTGTCATCATCTTCATCGCGCACTAACAATCCGCCAACACCACCGCTTGGTTGTTCGCTAACGGCATCAAGAATTTGAGTATTATTATCAATATTATACATGTACAGTTGTTCAGGAATAACGTCGTTACTTGACTCATCAATATAAACATCTAAAATAGCACCATTAATCAACCAATTTTGACTTCGGATCTCTTCTAAATCGATCCCTTTAAACAATTCAATTTCAGCCACAGAGCCTGCTGCTCCTTGAACATACAGCTTTTCTTCACCATTTGTAATATCTGGGTTTAATAGCTTGTCATTCACAACTGCACTTGAATAGTCTCTTGTGTATACATTAGAACGAACTCCACTTAAAAAAAATGCTTTTATTTGTTTCGTTTTAACTAAAATACCATCATCATCGGTATCTCCATCACCATTTAAATCAACCGTAGTCTCATCGGTTAAAATCTCATTTGTATAATATATTGTGAAAGTAGCATCAGATAGAGCCAACGTCATTAAAGTACCATCGTTACCCAGTGCTTCAATAAGTACTCCTCTAAAATAGTTATTAAAATTTTCTTGAGAAGCGTAATTTGCATCAACAGCATTGTCAATAAATATAGTCTTTACTGCATCAGGATCTAACGGTAATTTTATGGAAGGAAGTAAATCTGTTTTTTTTATAGTGTCAATATCGTCTACGGTATTGAAATCATCATCTAAGAACTTTCTCTCAACATATAAAACAGTATCACTTGCATTCGGTTTAAAAACCCCTTCATACAATTCGGATCCAGATACCGTAGTATAATCTTCGTTTGAATAGTATTTTTTATTTTTTGCAGGATTTAGCGGATCTAAGGTGTTTAAAAATGTTTCCAGTCGATGTACTTTTAAGGTATACTCAATTTCTTGATCACCGATTATAGAATCCAATTCAAATTTTGGAGAGCCATTCTCATGTGATTCAGTTTGTCGTGTAGCATAATAGGGTATGTCTAATATTACCTTGTCAATCTTAGGATTTAAGCCAAAATCAACGAGACCAGAAAAACTCAATTGCGAAACAAAAGTCGCATTCATAAGTCCAAAATTAGCATCATTATTAACCCCTATAAGGTACTGAGGCAACCCATCAACTCTTGAAGAAGTAATATCTTTTGAAAATGCAACAACCTCAAAAACAGAATCTTTTGTTTTAAAAAGGTTATTATCAATAAGTGTTACACCAATATCTTCGAAATCTTTTTCACAAGCCAATACACTAAACAAAACAATACAAAGTATAAAAACAGACTGAACGCTGTTTACAAATTTAGTTGTCATAAACAATTTTAATTTTTATCGATTAATTTATAAAACTTCGGTTAGGTAAAAGTTGGAATATGCTTCTGTAAAATTATCAAAGGGTTGATAATCTAAAGCGGGGGTTTCAGATGCTTTTATATGCTCGTTAATAGCTTCAGGAAGATTTTCGCTTCCTTTTATTACGGCATCAGAATTTTCAATTGCAATTTTTAATAAATTTGTATGGTTCGACTCTACAAGTGATTGCAATTTTTCTTCCGAAATAGAATCGAATTTAATTTTGTCAATCATCCCTTTACTCAAGGTCCCTTTATATTCATTATTATATAAAGATGTCACTATTTTACTCTCAGAAAATAATGGATCATTTTTATAATACTCTCTCAAATACAATGGCAACAAAGAAGCCATCCATCCGTGAACATGAATAATATCTGGTGCCCAGTTTAGTTTTTTTACCGTTTCTACAACTCCTTTTGCAAAGAAGATGGCTCTTTCATCATTATCTTCGAACATGTTACCGTCTTCATCAGTATACAATGCTTTACGCTTAAAATACTCATCATTATCGATAAAATAAACTTGCATTCTTTCTTTTGGAATCGAGGCAACCTTAATAATCAAAGGCATGTCCATGTCGTTGATTATCAGATTCATACCAGACAATCGAATCACTTCATGTAATTGATGTCTTCGTTCATTAATTACACCAAAACGAGGCATAAAAATTCGTATCTGAGCTCCTTTGTTATGCATCTCCTTTGAAACTTCAAATGACATATTTGCAGTTTCATTTTCTGGTAAATATGGTACTACTTCTGAAGACACATACAATATTCTCTTATCTTTCATAAATCCATCTGTTGGTTGGGAAATGCAAAATTACAAAAATTTAAGTAGATTTAAACTTAAAATAGTATGTTTACGTCCTTTTAACAATATAATTAACATTCTGTTCATGCAGGTATACCCCACTTCCAATTCATTACAGCAAGCGCTATCTAAAAAAAGAAAAGGAAATTCTATAGGTTTTGTTCCTACAATGGGCGCCTTGCACCAAGGTCATTTATCTTTAATTGAAGAAGCCAAAAAACACAATGAAATTGTTGTAGTTAGTATTTTTGTAAACCCTACGCAGTTTGACAATAAAGAAGATCTCAAAAAATATCCTCGCACATTAGCAGCGGATAAACGGTTACTCGAAAGTGTGAATTGTGATGTTCTTTTCGCACCCACCGCTGAAGATATTTACCAAAACAGTATTGAATCGAGCGAATTCAATTTTGATGGCTTAGAGTTCGAAATGGAAGGAAAACATAGACGTGGACATTTTGATGGTGTTGGCACGATAGTTAAACGGTTATTTGAAATTGTAGAACCGACCAATGCGTATTTTGGTGAAAAGGATTTTCAGCAATTACAAATTATTAAAAAACTAGTAGAAAAATATCAGATACCCACCAAAATTATTGGCTGTAAAATTTATAGAGAAAAAGACGGATTGGCGATGAGTTCTCGTAATACACGCCTTACTAAACAATACCGAGATGCAGCACCATTTATATACCAGACATTAAAAAAAGCACAAATCATGTTCAAAACGGAATCGGCAACAACGGTTGATTCATGGGTGCACAAAGAATTTATAAAATCAAAATTATTAAATTTAGAATATTTTGAAATTGCCAATGCAAATACATTAAAAACAATATTCCATAAGAGAAAAGGTAATAAATACCGAGGCTTTATCGCCGTTTTTGCAGGAGATGTCAGATTAATCGATAATATCGCATTAAATTAATTATTTTTGCACGCCTTAGCACCACAAATTTGAATTCGAAACTAAAAAAAACACTGTTTGCCATTATTCCTATAGCCGTAGGTATTGGTTTAGTTTGGAATTTTTTATCCAGACTTTCGTCAGAAGATAAAATTGCCATTATCAATTCATTTAAAGCGGCAAATTATTGGTGGGTTGGGCTCTCTTTAATTTTCGGAGTCTTAAGTCATTTATCCAGAGCATATCGTTGGCAGTTTTTATTGGAACCTTTGGGTTTCAAACCCAAATTACCAAACACCATAATGACTGTGTTAATTGCTTATTTAGTAAATTTAGGCATCCCAAGAGCGGGCGAAGTTCTAAGAGCTACCGCTATTTCGAAGTATGAAAACATTCCTGTTGAGAAAGCATTTGGTACCATTGTGGCGGAACGCATTGCCGATGTAATTATGTTACTTTTAATTATCGCATTGGCTTTTGTATTACAAGCCGATTTGATTGAAAGCTACCTATTCAAAGATGAAGATTCAAACACCTTATTAACCATACTTGTTTTAATTGTCTTAGGAGCTTTGGGCTTTCTTGCATTTAGATTATTACAGCGAGCAAAACAGGGGTTTTTACTAAAAGTCAAAAACTTTATTAATGGATTATTTGAAGGCGCTATAAGCATCTTTAAAATGAAAAAGAAGTGGGCTTTTATATTTCATACGTTTTTTATTTGGGCAATGTATGTGCTGATGTTCTATGCGGTAACTTTTGCTTTACCAGAAACAACCAATTTACCTTTCGATGCCATTATTGTTGGATTCGTAGTTGGTGGCTTAAGCATGGCATTAACCAATGGTGGCCTAGGAACCTACCCCATATTTGTGGCTAGTGCCTTTATTTTATACAATGTTGACGATAATCCGGCTAGAGCATTTGGGTGGATCATGTGGACGGCTCAAACGCTGATGGTTATTCTTTTTGGAGGTTTGTCCTTTTTGTTTTTACCGATTTATAACCGAAATAAAAGCTAAAAATGGCTTCTTATTATAGCAACGGAAAATTACTACTCACCGGTGAATATTTGGTTCTTGATGGTGCGAAAGCACTAGCACTGCCCACCAAACTCGGACAACGTTTAGCATTTGAAAAGTTACAAGAACCTAAATTAACTTGGGAAAGTTATACCGAGGATAATAAATTATGGCTCCAGGTTGAGTTTGACCTTCCTAGATTGCGAATTATCTCTGAGACCTTCGATTCAACCCACGATGGCGGAAATGACTCATTGGCAATCAACTTACAAAAGGTGTTGCTCGAAGCTCAAAAAATGAATAGTAATTTTTTAGCAGACCATCAAGGCTATTATGTGAAATCACACCTTTCTTTTCCAAGAAATTGGGGCTTAGGATCTTCATCAACGCTTATCAACAACATCGCGCAATGGTCAAAAGTAGATGCCTTTAAGTTACAATTCAAAACTTTTGGCGGTAGTGCTTATGATATCGCTTGCGCACAACACAACAGTCCTATAAACTATCACTTAAAGCATGGCAAACCGATAGTTGAAACCCTAAATTTTAACCCAAATTTTAAGGAACAACTCTATTTTGTACATCTCAATAAAAAGCAAAATAGCAGAGAGGGCATTAACCAATATCGCCAATTTAATGGCGCTATTGATTCTTTTGTAACTGAAATAACAGCCCTCACAAATCAAATCACTACCTGTTCAGACTTGATCGATTTTGAAAAAATAATCCATGAGCACGAGCAAATAATCGCATCGATTATCAATCAAAAACCAATACAGCAACGGTTGTTTTCTGATTACTTCGGGCAAACAAAAAGTTTGGGTGCTTGGGGGGGTGATTTTATACTTGCAACGGGTAACAACAATACGCCACAGTACTTTAAACAAAAAGGATTCGAAACTGTAATACCTTATAAAGACCTCATATGATGAAGCAAAAATTAGTTGTTATTGGTGGTGGAGCTGCAGGTTTTTTTACGGCAATTACGGCCGCCGAAACCAATCCGAGTTTAGAGGTTATTATTCTTGAAAAAGGAACCAAAGTATTGCAAAAAGTAAAAATTTCGGGTGGCGGTAGATGTAATGTTACGCATGCCTGTTTTACTCCTAATGAACTGATAGAATTTTATCCGAGAGGTAAAAAAGAATTATTAGGCCCCTTTCATCAATTCATGACCGGAGATACCATGGAATGGTTTGAAAAACGAGGTGTTGAATTAAAAATTGAAGCCGATAACCGTATTTTTCCTATTTCTAATTCGTCTCAAACAATTATTAATTGCCTAATGCATAGTGCTGAAGAAGCTGGCGTAACTTTAACATTGAATCAAAATGTAGAAAGCATTTCAAAAATTAAAAATCAATATAAAATAAACACTTCTACAGATGAATTTATGGCTGATAAATTAGTTATTGCTACAGGAAGCAGTCCTAAATTTTGGAAACTACTTACTACATTTAAACACACCATCATTCCTCCTGTACCGTCGCTATTTACCTTTAAAATAAACGACCCTAGAATTAAGGAAATTCCAGGTGTATCGGTAGCTAATGCAACGGTGAAAATTAGTAATTCAACCTATGAAAGCAGTGGTCCTTTATTGGTAACGCATTGGGGAATAAGTGGGCCGGCTGTTTTAAAGCTCTCTGCTTTTGGTGCACGGTTTTTAGCCGAAAAAGACTATCAATACAATGTTGAAGTCAATTGGCTTTCTAGACCAACCAACAAAGTTTTAGAGCACTTAAAAGCATTAAAAAAAGAGCATCAGAAAAAACAAGTGAGCTTGAAGTCCATTTTTCAAGAAATTCCAAAACGTTTGTGGGAACAATTGGTGTTCGCTTCAGAAATTAACGCCACCCAACGCTGGGCAGATCTCTCTAATAAACAATTGGAAAAATTGGCAAATCAACTTACTAAAAGTGAGTTTAATGCCAACGGAAAAACAACTTTTAAAGAAGAGTTTGTCACTGCCGGAGGTATCGATTTAAAAGAAGTAAACTTTAAACGTTTTGAAAGTAGACTTCATCAAAATCTCTTCTTTGCGGGTGAAGTTTTAAATATAGACGCTGTTACTGGAGGGTTCAACTTTCAGAATGCCTGGACTGGTGGTTATATTGCGGGTAAAGCGATAGCCGAAGACTAAGTTATTTCATTATTTCACATAGTATTTCTTTCGCAACCAAAAGGCAACTCTTACTAATATAATTAATGCAGGAACCTCAACTAGAGGCCCAATAACACCTGCAAAAGCTTGCCCCGAATTCAATCCGAAAACGGCAATCGCTACTGCGATGGCTAACTCAAAATTATTGCCTGTTGCAGTAAAAGTAATTGCTGCATTTTTATCGTAGTCGGCACCCATAGCTTTGCTAACAAAAAATCCTATAATAAACATAACAATAAAATAAATCAGCAGTGGAATGGCAATTATGAATACATCCATTGGAATTTCAATGATTAATTCACCTTTCAACGAAAACATCACAATAATTGTAAATAACAAGGCAATGAGAGTCACTGGTGAAATAGTTGGAATGAATTTTTTAGTGTACCAATCTTCTCCTTTAATTTTAACTAAAATTAAGCGACTTAAGAGTCCTAATAAAAACGGAATTCCCAAATAAATAGCCACACTCTCAGCAATGGTACTAATTGAAATATCCACAATCGCTCCTTCAAATCCGAACAGTGGTGGCAACTTAGTAATAAACAGCCATGCATAAAAACTATAGGCAAACACCTGAAAAATACTATTCAGAGCCACCAATCCCGCTCCGTATTCGCTACTCCCTTCGGCAAGCTCATTCCAAACAAGAACCATGGCAATGCAACGTGCTAGACCTATCAGTATAAGTCCTACCATATATTCAGGATAATCATGTAAAAAAAGTAGTGCCAAGACAAACATTAAAATTGGGCCAACAATCCAATTTAAAACCAGCGAGATGGATAGTATTTTTACATTTTTAAACACTTTTGGCAACAAACTATAATTCACTTTTGCCAACGGTGGATACATCATCAATATCAGTCCGATAGCAATAGGCACATTCGTTGTTCCACTACTGTAAGAATCAATTAGTTTTGGAAAAGAGGGTATAAAATAACCTATCGCAACTCCTAATAGCATGGCTGAAAAGATCCATAGGGTTAAATAATTATCTAGAAAGCTCAATCGTTTTTTAGCAGCCATTAGTTTATTTTAATATTAGAAAAAACATAGTTTAATTCCCTGGCAATTTGAAGACTCCTTTCTTCATATTTTTCTGATTGAAGAGGTGTGTGATCAAATTCTTTCGGGTCGTCATACGTTAATGGAATTCGTTTTTCTGCGCCGGGAATAAACGGGCAATTTTCGTCCGCATGTGAACAAGTCATTACAGCTGCAAATGATGCTTTTGGGTTAAAACGAGCATCAAATAGCTTAGAAAAACCAATAATTGGGTGTTCATTTTCTGAATAGTTAATGGCATAAATTGGGTTACTCCCTTCTGAAAGTACTGTGATTTCAAAACCGCTTTTCGCTAAGGTGTTTACTACCAAAGGATAAAGCGCGGTAGCTTCAGTACCTCCTGAATAACAAACCACATTGGGTATCTTAAAATATGCTGCTAGGCATTGAGCCCATATTTGCGATAAATGACTTCTTCTAGAGTTATGTGTACAAATAAAATTCAATCGTATTGTTTCTTGCTTTGTAACTTTAGACTGTATATAATTAATAAACTGTTGCAAAATCAATTTTCGCTCTTCAGAAATAAGCACTACATCAAGACTTGCTATAGTAGTTTCTAGCGCTTTAAAAAGTGTTGTTTTGGAATCCATTGAAACTGGTAATTAAAATTAACAACAACCACTTTTAGGATCACAACAAGCCGATGATTCTGTTGCGAGTACTTCTAGTTTTTCTGGAACTCCACATAATTCCTTTGCCTTACAATCAGTTGCTGAAACAAATAACTTAACAATCATTTTATTTGCTTCAAATTGAACATCTTGAATTTCTAAATCGGCTTTGTGAAAATTTTCATTACTATACTCAAATTTTGTAATTGCTTCTCCATCAAATGGATGAATTGCACTTACTCGTTCAAGTATTTCCAAGGCTTTTTTAGACTTCATATAACCTAATTTACCCTTCTCTGAAGGACTTTCCCACAGTTGAATAATGGTTTCATTCCACACATCGGATCTACCGCCGCAGTCAACTGATTTTATCACGGCGTTCTTTACTTCGGTGATATGATAATTTGTATCAACAAACTGCCCTTCTTTATATTCAAACAATAAGGCTTTATGTTCGTTCTCTTGTAATAATGTTAAAAATTCTTGTGTTTTCATAATACTTCTTTTAATCTGTTTTATTAATTATCAAATCGTCATTTTACGATACTACAAGTCAAAAAAATGCCTAACAGCACTTAATTGATTGAAAATCTTCTTTAAACAAAGTTCTAAATAGACCTTGGGCGTATTTCCAATTTTCTGTGTGAATACAATATCTAATTTTAGGCGGACTAACCTCACCTTTAATTAACCCAGCATCTTTCAATTCTTTTAAATGTTGTGAAATGGTCGATTGCGCCAATGGTAACACCTCTACTAAATCTCCTGTATAACAACAACTTTGATTGCTTAAATATTTTAAAATAATCAAACGTGTAGGATGCCCCAGGGCTTTTGCATATTTCGCCAATGCCTCTGTTTCCTTACTATAACCTATTTGTTGAATCGTCTTACTCATAGTTCATCGCAAATATACGATTAATTATTTTATAACCAAATATATTTTGCAAATATGTATCTTAGACACATCAACAGAAGTTGTTTTAAATGATAAAAATTACTCCCTATAAAGTCATTTATCAATCTAGTATTGATAAAATGATGCTAGAAATTTCCGAAGAATTTGACAAACAAATATTTTCTAAACCAACGAACACTACTCCTCTGGTACCCAAACTTTATTGGGTTGCAATAAAAAACAATGTTGTTATTGGAACTGTTGGAGTAATTCCAATCAATGGCGAATTTGCAGTTTTGAAAAGAATGATGCTAATAAAAAAATTTAGAGGAAGTGAATTTGGTATCTCCAAATTATTACTTTATACTGTAATTGAATGGTGCAGAGAAAATGGTCTTTCTAAAATATTTTTAGGCACTATGAGTCAATTTAAGGCAGCACAAGCTTTCTATAAAAAAAATGGATTTCATACAATTAATGAGGGTGAATTGCCTATTGACTTTATAAAAAATTCGCTAGATACTGTTTTTTTTCAACTAAATTTAGACGCAAACGATATCAATGAAGCTTTTTAACAACCTCATAGATGAAACTAAAAACCTACTACCAACAGGTGGTGTTGTAAACTATTATGGAAGATTAGTCTCTCATGAAAAAGCAAACCGTTATTATGATATCTTGTTCAAGAATATTCGCTGGGAAAATGATGTTGCCATACTATTTGGAAAGCGTATCGAAACAAAACGTAAAGTAGCGTTGTATGCAGAAAAGCCCTATACCTATACGTATTCTAACAATACGAAATTGGCATTGCCTTGGACAGCAGAATTAGTTGCATTAAAAACGTTGGTTGAAGAAAAAACAGGTGAAACATTTAATTCGTGTCTCCTTAATTTATACCATTCTGGTGCCGAGGGCATGGCTTGGCATAGTGATGGGGAAAAAGATCTCAAAAAAAATGGCGCGATTGCTTCCTTAAGTTTTGGTGCCGAGCGAAAGTTTGCTTTTAAGCATAAAGAAACCAAAAAAACCATTGCATTTGTTTTAGAACATGGTAGTTTGTTAATCATGAAAGATGAAACTCAAACCAATTGGCTTCACCGCTTACCTCCTACAAAAAAAATAACCACTCCTAGAATAAATCTTACGTTTCGAACTATTGTTTCCCAGTAATTTATCTACTCAATAATTGTAAAATTTTTAATGGCTTGATTCGGTTCCATAATGGAATATCCTTTCCAAAATTCTGGATTATAACGCGGCATATATGTTGGTAACATTTCATTGTTTTCCTTAAAATCTGCAAACGTTACCTCTGTTGTATTTTGGGTATCAAAAACAACCACTTCGTGTTTATCAGAATTAATCATAGCCATATCTAATTTTACATAAAGCTCATTTTGTTTGTTTCTGCCTTTTACGTGCTTATTTTTTTCAATAATTTTGAGTGGCCGTTTGATGCCAAACCTACTGGCATCTTCACTTTCAAGATATTGTAAATTATAACGATTGTCATTCCCTTTAGCAAAAATCATCTTCCCTTTGGCGAGAAATCTTTGGTAAGAAATACCAAGCAATCTAAAATTTTTCAAATTCTTTACATTTTCATAATCTACTCTTAGTATAGCAAAGTCATCATAATTAATATAGAGCACTCCTTTATAATCTGCAGCTCCCTTAGGCTCAAACGCTACTACATACACGGCGTCATTTCCCAAATAGGTTAAATCGCGCATTTGAAAATTGTATTTCCTCGATTTTTGAATAAAATTAAGTTTACTTTTTTCGTTAAAAAACAAGTCGTCCAATTTAGCGGTTAAACTTGACCGTCTATACTTTGCGAAATTTTCCTTTTTTTCCGCTTCTCTTTTTTTCTCATCATCTAGTTTTTTCTTTAGTGCAGCCGCATCGGTTGAATCTATTTGCTCACCTTTAAACTCATCCATATCCAATTTTTGCCCAAAGATTCCAGACTTTATTTTAAAATACGAATCTGACTTTACATTTTCATTGATAATTCTATTGAATTTTTCTTCCAACGCAGCAACTCCCATCTCATTATTCTTATCATACAGTTCAGAAGCCTTAATTAAGTCAATTTTCTGATTTTCACTACTGTAATTACCATATAAATCGCACAAAACTTCCGTATAATAATCATTGGTTTTGGGAATGCTTTGCACAACACTATCTAAGAAAGGCTTGTTTAAAGCGTCAATGGTCGATTTTTTTAACGTGTAATTTGATTTTACAAAATTTTGATGATTGGATTCTCTATAAAAGAGTCGTTTTTTAGTAAGATCAAAATTATAATTCTTAGTGATGTTCTCTTTTACCTTTTCTATTAATTCTTTGGCCGTATATTTTTTATTAGTTAGAATAACTTCTTTTAACTCAATTGTTTTAGGAGTCAAATAAATAATACTGTCTTTAAATTGATTCAACGCTTTAGAAACCGTACCAAAACCAATACACGAAATAATTAAAGAGTCTGTTGCTTTGATTTGCTCTTTAGGTAAAAAACTAAAGCGCCCTTCGCCATTGGTTATAACACCACTTTTATTGAATTGGATCGTGACATAAGGTATGGGTTTTTGTGTAGTAGTGTCCACTACCTTGGCGCTAATGACCTGTGATTGAACTATAAAAGAACTGCATAGGGCAGCAAATACAACTAGACTAGTAAAGGTTTTTCTCATGGTTGATGCTATTGAAGTGCGATAATAAAACATTCTTGACACTATAACCCACTCCTTAAGATTTCCTTAAGACAGTTTTGTTTTTTATTTAACTTTTAGTGTGGTTTGTACTAACGACGAGTAAGTACATAAAAAGTAACAAGCACCTTGTGCTATTTTGTATAAAAAAATGCGCTAAGGAGCTACGGCTCCTCTATGTGGTTTTAGCGCATCCCGGTAGGTAAGCATATCTTTTTCATCAACAATTACATAGGCAATACTGTGGTATTCAGTAATTTCTTGTACATTAATTTCATGAAAAGCAAGCTTTTCAATGGCCGTAAATTCATTTAAATGTACACAATGGTGCTCAGCGGTTTTTAATCCGTTTGGACCCCGAAAATCCCAAATTAATTTAATTTTTCTGTTCATTTGCTCCAATAATTTCATCGCAAAAGTACTTATTTTTTTGCCCAATACACATACTTTTAAAATCGCGACATGAACAATAACACTATTCTTTAGATAGCTTCTCTTGAATTGTTTCCAGCTTTTCTTTATGATACGCATCGCTGTTAATTTTATAAGCTTCAGTAGCATATTTTAGGGCATTGGCATAGTCGTTTTGCTCCATGTAGTAGCTAGCCATAGCGTCATACGAATTCGCCTTTTCAGGAAAGTACTTAATCCCCATTTTAAAGAAAAAATGTGCTTTTTTTGGAGCACCCATCTGCAAATTCATAAAGCCATAACCAGAAAACAGTTCTTCAATCATTGGTGATACGGAATAGCCAAAATGCTTCTTGTAAATAGTTTCCTGCGTTTTCAATAACTCCGTTAGTTCTTCAACCGTAGTGTCGGGGTTATTATATTGCTGCGGATGTTTGAACTGATACCATTTAAAAAGAAAAATCAATCCATCTCTAATTGATGGTAATGGCACCGTACCATGCAAATCTTCGGGATATACGTTCCATGAGAAATTGAGTCCGTTTTGAGTTTGTTGTTCGGCCACATTTGAAAAAGCAATAATTGAACGGGGAAATAAGGTAAATTCAGAAGTGTCTTTCATTACATTATCAATCGTTATTTTTTCATTTTGCATATGTAATTGTTCTGCGGCTAAGGATACAAACAATGATTTGTCATTGAACTTTTTAGTTTGCAGTTTTTGTTTTGCTTGATTCAATAATTTTTGAGCATCCCAATCAAGACTAGGATCAATAGCAATATAATTTTTAAAAATATGAGCATGATTCAGTAACATATTAATGGTGAATAAGCCAGCATACGAATGTCCAATTAAGGTTCTGTAGGGTGTAGTAGGAAATTTACCATCGATATACGGAATCAATTCTGTTTCAATAAACTGGGTAAACTCTTCAGCACCCCCCGTTTCATAATTAGCGGCTTGCCCTCTCCTACTTGCTATCTTTGAAGTGGTTAAATCTCTCGTTCTATGATTCCTGTTCGAAATCCCTACAAGAATCATATGTGGCAGATAATGCCCCCAATAATTACTGTAGACCGTTTGTAGTGCATTCTGCAAGGAGAATCCATCCAGCAGGTAAACAACAGGGTATTTTACATCACTACTAGGGTCATAATTCTCCGGAAGCTGTACCCAAAACGTTCTATTTTCATTTAAGAGTTTCGAATGGATACTGTCTGTTACATAAAGGGTTTGGGCACTTAGTTGACAACTCAGTACCAATACGATGATACACAGCCCATATTTTAGATAGTTCACTTGTGCTATTTTTTAATTATTCTTCCTTTTGAAACCACGTTAGTGCAATAATTCCCATTCTAGCAATTAAAAAAACAACCATTCCAAATAATGGAGAAAGGATGGCTACCTTAATGCCTCCTGCCAACACAGAAGGAGCTACATTTCCTTGTGCTTCTATCGCGTCAAATGCACCTATTAAACCAATCATTTGACCTAGAAAACCCCAAACCAATACAAATAGACTAATAGAACTGATGAGTTTGATTTCTTTAGTGTTTTTCCCTTTCTTTAAAAAAGCCTTTACAATGAGTGCAACAATGACAATCAAAAGGATCAGTGTAGTATACATGAAAAGTGGTCCTCCTTCATTTAACCGATCTATAAACGGGTTAGCAATAAGAGGCTTCATACTTTGTAACGTTGGTAAATACATATCTTGTGGTTTTGAAATTAATACTTCAAATATATTTTCTTTAACGAGTGCTTTATTTAAATTTCGATGATTGACAGCATTTTGGGGTTATTCTACAATATCTTTAGTGGTTTTGCAGTACGTCGCTGATAATTTGTTATTTTAACCTGAAATTCGGAATTATATCGCTAAAACTAAACTATTTTATCAAAAATAGGCAACTTGCAGGTTATGATTAAAAAGTTGGCAATTACAAAATATGTACTTACGGGTATTGGTCACATTACTTTTTGGGTATTAATTTACTTTTTCTATGCTTATTTTTTAGGGTATGGGAGCACCAATACTAGCTATGTAAACAAATTTTCAGCTTTTTTAATGCCCATTACCATTAGCACAAGCTACTTTTTTATTTATTATTTAATTCCAACATATTTACTGACTAAAAAGTACAAAACATTCATTTTATATAGTGTTTACACTTTTATCATTGCCGTTTTTTTTATCATTCTCTCCATACTTTACGGTTTGGTTTATTCAGAAGGCTTAAAAGAAGAGCATACCTCTCCGCTCACCAAAACATTGCCATTTATTGTTTTGGGTGTGTTTTTTGTAGTTATGATTGTGGTTACTTTAAGTTTAATTATGCACAACTATAGATCAATTGTGACTACTGAAAATTTAAAAAATAAAATCCTCCAAACACAATTACAACTAAAAGAACAAGAGTTGAAATTTTTAAAGCTTCAAATCCACCCGCATTTTCTATTTAATTCATTAAATACCATTTATGGATTTGCGCTTAAAAAAGCGGATGAAGCTCCCGAAATGATTTTAAAATTATCAAACCTTCTTGATTATATTTTATATCAGATAGAGAAACCTCAAGTACTCATAAAAGACGAAATTGATCATTTGTTAGATTATGTCTCGCTTGAAAAAATGCGTTTTCACGATACCTTAGATGTCACTATCAACAACAAAATAGTGAATGAAAATATGCAAATAGCCCCCATGCTATTAATCCCTTTTGTGGAAAATAGTTTCAAACACGGAACCATTATGAACGAGAAACTAAGGGTTGACATTACAATTGAAACAACCGCAAAAACAGTGTTCTTTAAAGTTGCAAACTCTTCAATAAAAGAAGAGGGCTCTGCAAAAGGAATAGGGCTCGAAAATATTGAAAAGCGATTGATGATGTTGTATCCAAATACACATACTTTAAGCTTTGACCAAACTGAAAATCAATTTCAAATACAACTAGAAATAACAGATTTAAACTAACTAAAAAATGCCAAGAATAATTAACTGTATTATTGTTGATGATGAACCTATTGCAAGGGAAATATTAGAAACACACCTGCAAAAAATTGATTCAATTCGTGTTTTACGAACCTGTAAAAATGCGGTGGATGCCTTCAATGCAGTCAGTTCTGAACAAGTAGATTTAGTGTTTTTGGATATCAATATGCCCGAAATATCAGGCCTTTCTTTTGCTAAATCTATCAATAAAAATATCAAAGTTATTTTTACCACAGCTTATCGAGAATATGCAGTGGACGGATTTAATTTGCAAGCCGTAGATTACCTATTAAAACCGATTTCATTTGAGCGTTTACTACAAGCAATTCATAAGTTTATTGGTGAAAAAGCACCATCAGAAAACAAAACCATAGACTCAGTGGCCGTAAAAACGGATTTTATATTTGTGCGTTCAGATAGAAAAATGATCAAAGTTAATTTTGAAGCAATCAACTATATAGAAAGTTTAAGTGATTATGTTAAAATTAATTTGGGTGACAAAACAATTATTACTAGAGAAACAATCAGCGGTATTGAAGCCAAACTCCCTACGCATCATTTTATAAGAGTGCACCGGTCATTTATTGTTTCCGTATCAAAAATAGAATCGTTTACCAATGAGTTTATTGAAATAAACAAAAAGGCAATTCCTATAAGTAGAAGCTACAAAACAGTTGTGCTAAATAAATTAGAAAATTGATAGACTAACATTTATATTTGCATAAAATCAACATTTTGAACGCAGACGAGCTTATTTATAAATCAACGAATTCAAAAATACTAGAGGCTGGAAGTTTTACTTGGAAAGCACCCAGCAATATTGCACTCGTAAAATATTGGGGAAAACGCACACATCAATTACCAGAAAATCCTTCCATTAGTTTGACGCTAGATGCTTGTTTTACACAAACAACTTTAGCCTTTTTAAAAAAGGTAAAACAAACTACATCTACAATAGCGAATACTAAATTACTTTCGTCTGAAGTACCTCAATTTGAACTGTTTTTAGATGGTGAAAGAAAAATTGAGTTTGAAGAAAAAATAGGAATTTTTATAGCTCGAATTAGTCAATTTGTCCCATTTATTAATGACTATAAATTGACAATTAAAACACACAATTCATTTCCTCACAGCAGTGGTATTGCCTCTTCAGCCAGCGGTATGGCGGCTTTGGCCTTGTGTATTATGAGTATGGAAAAAGCCTTAAACCCATCAATGTCAGAGGAGCTATTCTTTAAAAAAGCCTCCTTTTTAGCACGGCTAGGTTCTGGAAGTGCAGCAAGAAGTATCAAAGGCGAATTGGTTGTTTGGGGCGCACATGAAGCTATTGACGGAAGCACTGATTTATACGGTGTTGAATTTCCGAAAGAGGTGCATGAAAATTTCAAGAATTACCAAGATACCATCTTATTGGTTGACAAAGGTGAGAAACAAGTTTCTAGTACTGTTGGGCATAACTTAATGCACGGACATCCTTTTACCACAAAGCGTTTTGATCAAGCCAACGAAAATCTTTCTAAACTCACTGAAATACTTCAAAATGGCGATTTAAATGCTTTTGTAACTATCGTTGAAAGTGAAGCCTTGACGTTGCATGCCATGATGATGACCAGCAACCCCTATTTTATTTTAATGAAGCCCAACACCTTACAGATAATCAATAAAATTTGGGAGTTTCGAGTTAAAACAAAATCGCATATCTGCTTCACCTTAGATGCAGGTGCAAATGTTCATGTACTCTTTCCCAAAAAGGAAAAAGAGCTTGTAAATACGTTTATTAAGAGCGAATTACTTCAGTTTTGCGAAAATAATCAGTATATTTGTGATAATGTGGGCATGGGTGCCAAGCAAATGTAATACTGAATACCCACTACGTCATTAATGCGATTCGCACGCATTATAATTGAAGATTTGAAAACAATTAAACTAGACATATTTACAGTCAGCTTTTAAAGTTGTTGGAGTCATTTTGTGTAAAGTTTAATACTAATATCTTCAATCATGAAAAACTATCTGCTTACTTTTTTTGTTGGATGTCTCCTTTTTTCAACATCCAATTTACTAGGACAATCTGAAAAAGATACCATTTGGTACGATGCTAATTGGAACGAATCTGCTAAAAATATTGCTGCGTATTTTAGACCAAAACCCGAAACAAAAGACAAAGGATATTGGTGGGTAGATTATTATATTTCTGGAGCTTTACAAATGGAAGCCTTATCATTAGACAAGAATAAGGAAGTATTTGATGGTAAAGTGACTTGGTTTTATGAAAACGGTCATATCATGCAAACCGTAAATTATAAAAACAATGTCCTTGAAGGAGCGCGTAAAGATTATTTTGAAAACGGTCCGTTGAAAAGTCAATATGCCTATATTAATGGTAAAAGAGCTGGTGATTGGGTCGGTTTCTATGAAAACGGTAAAATGCATGAATCGGGTTCATATGTTGATGGAGAACGCGATGGCCATTGGAAAGAATATCATACCAATGGCAAATTAAAAGGTGAGGGCAAATACAGTAAGGGCAAAAAAATAGGAATTTGGAAAATGCATTACTACGATGGGATTGAAGAAGAAGAATAATTATTCATTTTATGACCATCAACCTATTGAGTTACAATAGAATCTATTATATTTGCGTTGTTATAAGCAATAACGCTAAACGCGCTTTATGAAGGGACCACTGTTTTATGCAAAAATATTACTTTTCGGAGAATACGGAATTATAAAAGATTCTAAAGGCTTGGCCATTCCATACAATTCCTATCAAGGCGCTTTAAAAGTTTCTAAGTCGACCTCCGAAATAGCCAAAAAATCGAATGAAAATTTATCGAAATTTTATACCCATCTCACAACCTTAGATTCAAAGAACTTAGTACATTTTAGGTTGGATGAATTAAAACGAGATATTGACAACGGAATGTATTTTGACTCGAGTATCCCTCAGGGTTATGGTGTAGGTAGTTCCGGCGCATTGGTTGCTGCTATTTATGATAAATATGCGGACGATAAAATAACTGTACTAGAAAATTTAACCAGAGACAAGTTGCTTACTTTAAAAGCGATTTTTTCAGCCATGGAATCTTTTTTTCACGGCAAGAGTTCTGGCTTAGACCCTTTAAATAGCTATTTAAGCTTACCCATTTTAATCAACTCAAAAGACAATTTAGAAGCTACTGGTATCCCTTCTCAAAAAGAAGGTAAAGGTGCTGTATTTTTACTAGACTCCCAACAGGTTGGCGAAACACAACCTATGGTTTCCATTTTTATGAATAAAATGAAAAACGAAGGGTTTAGAAAAATGATTAATGAAGATTTTGCCAAACATACAGATGCTTGTATTGACGATTTTTTACACGGCAATATCAAATCGTTATTTGGAAATGTCAAACAACTCTCAAAAGTTGTTTTAACTAATTTCAAACCGATGATTCCTAAAGCTTTTCATAAATTATGGCAACAAGGAATTGATACAAATGCTTATTATTTGAAACTTTGTGGTTCTGGTGGTGGCGGTTATATTTTAGGCTTTACTCAAGATTATTCAGAAGCTCAAAAGATTCTTAAAGATTATAAATTAGAATTGGTCTACAGATTTTAATTCCATTTTATGAATGCTCTTAATGAGAATACTGAGACTAAAAAAACACATACTATTTTTTTTAAATTTTTCAGTTTATTATCTGTTGTTAGAGGTTATAATATTCTGATTATAATTCTGGCACAATATTTAGCATCCATATTTATTTTTTCGCCAAACAGACCCTTAAAAGCAATTCTTTTAGACTCAAAACTATTCTTTATAGTGCTCGCTTCAACCTGCGTCATTGCTGCGGGTTATATTATTAATAATTTTTATGATGCCGAAAAGGATAAAATAAACAGGCCCGTTAAATCAAAAATAGACGGTATTGTTACCCAAAAAGTCAAACTAAAAATTTATTTCTTTTTAAATTTTTTAGGATTTATTTTTGGTTTTTTAGTGTCGTGGAGAGCTGCTTTATTTTTCGGAATTTATATATTTCTAATTTGGTTCTATTCGCATAAACTAAAAAAGTTTCCGCTAACCGGCTTACTATCAGCCACTGTAGTGTCTATTTTGCCATTCTTCGTTATTTTTGTTTACTATAAGAACTTTTCAAAAATTATTTTTGTCCATGCCTTATTTGTTTTTTTAATTTTGCTTATTAAAGAGCTCATCAAAGTCTTAGAAAGTATTGAGGGTGACATCTTACTAAATTACAAAACAGTACCTGTAGCCTATGGAGAATCATTCACTCGGAAATTAATTACTGGCATTGTACTCCTTACTTTTGTGCCCATGTATTTTTTGTGGGATTATCCTGAAATAGGGGCTATGAAATATTACTTTTATGGAACCAGTTTTGTGCTTGCTATATTTACGAGTATCTTGTGGTTTACAAATTCACCAAAGAAATACTTAGCCTTACATAACATTATAAAGCTATTGCTGATTCTCGGTGTTTTTAGTTTAGCTTTGATTGACACCTCTGTACTTATTAAAAGATTGTTATAAAATGAAACCGCATTTACTTAAAGTAGCTTTAGCTCAAATAGCGCCTGTGTGGCTTGATAAGGAAAAAACAATTGAAAAAATTTGTGCAACAATTAAAGAAGCTGCTCAGAAAAATTGCGAACTTATTGTTTTCGGAGAAGGCTTGCTCCCTGGATATCCTTTTTGGTTAGCCCTTACCGGAGGTGCTGAATGGGACACGAAAGTGAATAAAGAATTACACGCTCACTATACTAGAAACGCGATACAAATTGAGCTAGGCGAACTTACTGCAATTTGTGAACTCGCTAAAGTGCACAACATCGCGATTTATCTAGGCATCATTGAACGGGCAAAAAACCGAGGAGGTCACAGTTTATATTGTTCATTGGTATATATCGATTCTAATGGCGAAATACAATCAGTACATAGAAAACTACAACCAACCTATGACGAACGCCTAACCTGGGCTCCTGGTGACGGTAATGGCTTGCAGGTTCATCAACTTAAGGAATTTACAGTGGGTGGTTTAAATTGTTGGGAAAATTGGATGCCCTTACCAAGAACTGCTCTTTATGGTTTGGGTGAAAATTTACATATAGCAGTATGGCCAGGAAGTGACCACAATACAACAGATATTACACGATTTATTGCACGAGAATCACGCTCATTTGTTATTTCTGTTTCTAGTTTAATGCGCACAACTGATTTTCCACAAAACACACCTCATCTTGAGAAAATACTTGAAACCGCACCTCAAGTATTAGCAAACGGAGGCTCTTGTATAGCAGGCCCTGATGGAGAATGGATTCTAAAACCCGTTAGTAACCAAGAAGGACTACTAATAGAAACGATTGATTTTAATAGAATATACGAAGAGCGACAAAATTTTGATTCGGTAGGTCATTATTCTAGGCCTGATGTAACCAAATTAGTTGTCAATAGGGAACGTCAACAAATAATTGATGTTATAGATTGATGGTTAACTAATTAAAAAGACTTACTTTTGCCAAAATTTTAAAAATGGCAGCAAAACAAAAATCGTCGAGAGGACGACATGCTAAAACGTCCCCTTCGAACACTAGTGATTCAAAAAAAACTTTCGACAACAAAAAGAACTTTTCGGGTAAAAGCAAACCAAACCCATATAGAAAAGACCTTCGCAAAGACGCTCCGAAACAACGGATAGTAGAACCAACAGAAATTCGATTGAATAAATACATCTCCAATTCTGGAATTTGTTCTAGAAGAGATGCTGATACCTTTATAAAAGCTGGTAGTGCTACCGTAAACGGAAAGGTAATTACTGAAATGGGCTATAAGGTAAAAATAGATGATGAAGTACGTTTTGACGGCTCATTGATAAATCCAGAAGTAAAGCGTTATGTTTTATTGAACAAACCGAAAAATTATATAACTACCATGGATGATGAGCGCGGTAGAAATACGGTGATGGAATTAGTAGCAAAAGCGGCTAAAGAACGTATCTATCCTGTAGGTAGATTGGATAGACAAACAACAGGGCTGTTATTATTTACAAATGATGGTGAAATGGCCAAAAAACTAACACACCCTAAACACAATGTTAGAAAATTATACCACGCTTCTCTCGATAAAAAATTAGATTTAAAAGATTTAAAAAAAATTTCGGAGAATTTTATGTTAGAAGAGAAAATGGTCTACGTAGATGATATTTCTTATGTAGAAAATCAATCTAAAACAGAAGTAGGTATCGAGATTCATTCTGGAAGAAATAGAATTGTACGAAAAATATTTGAGCACTTTGGTTATAAAGTTGTAAAATTAGACAGGGTGCTTTTTTCTGGATTAACCAAGAAAAACCTACCTCGGGGTCATTGGAGACATTTAACCCAACAAGAAATAAATAATTTGAAAATGTTATAAAAGAAAAAACCGAACTAGTGTTCGGTTTTTTTATTATTGTTTATTAATTAAATACTGGTAGTCATCAAAATCTATGTTGCCACCAAATATTTTTATTGATTTTTTAATGACTTCATTAGCCCGTTCACCTGAACAACCTAGCCCAATAGCATATTTATAAATAAGTGCACGTTCAGCATCTTCAATAAGATGATCTGCATAAATTATTTTAAACAAATCATAAATACGCTCTAATCTTTCACCGATGGTGTTAGGTGGATTGATAGGATAAACTCCAGGGTTCTTTAAAATTTCAACATATTCTTGTTGACTGATGTTTAATTTTGAAGCAAATCCTTTGATGATAACTTCCTCCTCATCATTAATTGCACCATCTGATTTGGCTAAATTTACAATCGCCGCAAAATGAGCAATATTATTTCTATGCTCGCTAGTTTCGTATTTATCTATTATTGACATCTTTCTATTTTTGATTTAATTATAAAAATCTTAAAATGAACATATCCATCACTTCAACTAATATAAGCAATATAATAATCCACTCCAAATTACTACTCTCTCGATGAAACATAATATCTTTAAATAAATCTAAGTTTTCTTTAATAATACCCAGTTGTTCTTGAATACTACGAGATCTATCTTTCAAGTCGAACGTGCTTTTTAAATTCTGATCTAATTTATTCAAGGTTTCATCTCCCCAGGTAAAATCATGAGAATCAAAAATATATAAATTCTCAGATATCTTATTTTTAATATTTAAAATTTTACCAATGTACTTTTTAAGTTTATTTCCTCCGATATCTAATTTCCCTTTTTCTTCTAAAATAATAGTGTGTTTATTGGTATCGTCTAAAATGGTATAGGCTATTTCAGAATACTTTTCTAAAGCGACTGATTGTGACAAATTAAGCATTACAAGCCTTACCGACTCTAAATTAAATGTGGTTAACTCAATGCAATCGTAGCTAATTTTTGTAACCTCACTAGTTGTTTCTACAATAATTTCATCAGAAAATTGCACTTCAAATGCATTTTTACAGTGTGGTAATAAGTTTTTAATCGTTTTTTCTCTTAGGGAATCACTTATGTTATAAAAACAAACAATACCATATTTAAATATATAAATAAATTGTTCTTTCTCAGATTCATAAAATAGCTCATCGTTATCATAAAACATGAGGTTTCCTTCAAAAGAATTTTTACATGCCTTAATATTAATTGCATCAGCAATTTGAACAGCATATGCTTTACTTTTCATGGTAGTAGTTAACAGGCAGTATTGCTGTACACAAAACTGCCTGTATTATTTTATTCAATGAGTTTTAAGTCTGTGATGGTATAAATAGCATACTCTTCTTCATTTTCATCTAATTCAGTATCCATTTTATAGGTAACATTGAAGACCTTTTCATTAAATTTCTCATCTGTTAAATTGAATTTTTTACTGGCCTCAGCAACTATTTTTTGAAACTCATACGTTGCTCCTTCTTCATCAGTAAAATAATAAGTACCATCTTCATATCCATCAAATGTGGCTTTTACAGTCATGGTATCTTGGTTTTTCTCTAAGTTTATTTGTGATATAATTGCAATTAAAACTACAAATAGTGTTTTCATTTTATTAAAGTTTAAATTAATATTAAATTATATCCGAAAAATATATCACCTCAAGTTCGGAGGCTTTTAGCAAATAATAGGCACTATTACATGCACGTGATACTGTTGAATTTTTTTTTAATCAATTCCTATTTACAGGTTTAAAAATGTTCATCTAGGTCTTTTTCCATAGCAAAATCAGATGATTCTTCGTTATCATCATTTACCGCTACTTCATCATCTGAATCACCATCATCATCATCTTGATCTTGTTCAAAATTCTCCATGGTATCAGCAAGGCGTTTACTTATTTTAACCAAGTAAACAGTATCATCTGTTTTTACTTCAACAGCCTCTATCAATTCAAAATTGGCATTTCTAAAAGTCAACACATCTGACTCTTCATAGCCATCAGGGTATTTTTGAACCAGTAATTCTAAAATATCTTGATTTAACTTTTTATAATCAACGATCAATCTTCTCATAACTACATATTTAACAAGTATGCAAAAATTAATGGCGCTACAATAGTGGCGTCAGATTCTATAATAAACTTTGGTGTATTAATATCCAATTTACCCCAAGTAATCTTTTCATTAGGTACGGCACCAGAGTAGGAACCATAACTTGTTGTTGAATCACTAATTTGACAGAAATAACTCCAAAATGGTGTATCTGTTCGTTCCATATCTTGATATAACATAGGCACCACACAAATAGGAAAATCTCCAGCAATTCCTCCCCCTATTTGAAAGAACCCAATACCATTTTCAGAATTATCAGTATACCAATCGGCTAAAAACGTCATATACTCAATTCCTGATTTCACGGTACTTGCTTTTAATTCACCTTTAAGCACATAGCTCGCAAAAATATTACCCATAGTGCTATCTTCCCAACCAGGACAAACTATTGGTAAATTCTTTTCTGCCGCAGCATACATCCAAGAGTCTTTTAGGTCAATTTCATAATAATCCTCTAGTGCTCCAGAAAGCAATAATTTATACATATACTCATGTGGCAAGTAACGTTCACCTTTGGCTTCAGCATCCATCCATATTTTCACAATATGTTCTTGAATTCGTCTAAATGCTTCCTCCTCGGGTATACAGGTATCTGTTACTCTATTCAATCCTTTTTCTAACAAATTCCATTCGTCTTGGGGCGTTAAATCGCGATAATTAGGCACACGCTTATAATGAGAATGGGCTACCAAATTCATAATGTCTTCTTCTAAATTCGCACCAGTACAAGAGATAATTTGTACTTTATTTTGACGAATCATTTCAGCAAAACTTTTTCCCAACTCTGCAGTACTCATAGCGCCAGCAAGAGATACTAACATCTTTGAGCCCGCATTTAACTGGCTTTCATACCCTTTGGCAGCGTCTACTAAAGCTGCTGCATTAAAATGCAGGTAATGTTTTTCTATAAATTGTGAAATGGGTCCTTTAGTATTCATCTTCATCTTTAAATTTTGCTAGTTGGCTAAATGGGTTTTCTAAATTATCCTCATCAAAATCAGGTCCTTCATCTTCTGATGAAAATTTATAGCTCAACATTTTATAATAAAGTTTAGCAGCTAAAAAATCAGATGACTTATTTTGAGGATTCGGGCACAACTCAACAATATCAAATCCTACCACATTCTTTTCCTTAAAAACTTGTTTTAAAAAATCTAACGTTTCATACCATAAGAGTCCACCTGGCTCTGGTGTACCTGTACTTGGCATAATTGACGGATCTAAGGCATCCAAATCAAACGTAATGAATACCGTATCAGTCATTTGGTCAATCGCTGCATCTACCCACGTATCATCAATAGCCATTTCATGTGCAAAATAGGTCTTCTCTTCATCCATAACCGTTTTTTCCAGGATGTCCATCGAACGAATTCCCACTTGAATTAAGTTGGTATTTTGACTGGCCTCATAAACAGCACAAGCATGATTACATGAAGAACCTTCATATTCTTTTCTCAAATCTGCATGAGCATCAATATGCAAAACAGTAAGGTTATTAAAGCATTCATTAAAAGCTCTAATCGTACCAATTGACACCGAGTGTTCTCCACCAAAAATAGTAACAAATTTATTTTTCTTAATATGTGCTTTGGTAACTTGATGCACGGCATCAACCATGGCTTCAGGCGTGCTATTTTCAGTCACAGCATCTGCCAAATAAACACCTTGTTTATAGACTTCTGTTTGTGTTTCAATATCAAACAGTTCCATGTTTTCTGATGCATTTAAAAATGCTTCAGGACCTTTGTCTGCTCCTTTTTGCCAAGTGCTTGTGCCATCATAAGGAACAGGAATTAATACAATTTTTGAGCTTTCTAATTTTGCAAACTCTTCTGGAATTCCAGCGTACGTTGTAGTTTTCATTTTTTTATACTAGTTATTATTCTTTTGTGGTAAAATGTAATTCGTTATCTAACACTTTGGTTTTCAAAGCGCCCTCATTGTTAGCACTCATTTCATGATATCCTAAAATCTTAAGTAAGTCTTCACTTTTTTGTTGTTCGTTAAATAGTTTTGTAGTAATCTTTCCATCTGCATCTTTATCAATTAAAATATGTCTCGGTGATGGAATCAAACAATGTTGTAAACCACCATACCCTCCAATAGTTTCCTGATAAGCACCCGTATTGAAAAAACCGATATACAATGGTTTTTCTTTATTAAACTTTGGCAAATAAATGGCATTCATATGTTGCTCGCTATTGTAATAATCATCACTATCACAAGTAAGTCCGCCCAACAAAACACGCTCATAACTATCATTCCAGCGATTAATCGCTAACATTATAAAGCGTTTATTGATCGCCCAAGTATCTGGTAAGGTAGTAATGAAAGATGAATTAATCATGTTCCACTTTTCACGGTCATTTTGTTGCTTTTGGTACAAAATTTCATAAATAGCACCACCACTTTCACCAACCGTAAAGCTTCCAAATTCAGTAAAAATATTAGGTACTTCAACTTCTTCTTCCTCACAAGTAACTTTAATTTGATTGATAATTTCATCTACCAAATACTTATAATCAAAATCAAAAGCCAATGAATTTTTTATAGGGAAACCTCCTCCAATATTTAGGCTATCTAAACTCGGACAAATCTTTTTCAAGCTAGTATATACCTTTAAACATTTCAACAATTCATTCCAATAATACGCATTATCTCTTATGCCTGTATTGATAAAAAAGTGAAGCATTTTAAGCTCAACTTTTGGATTGTCTTTGATTTGTCTATTATAAAACGGAACAATATTTTTATATCCAATCCCTAGGCGTGAGGTATAAAATTCAAATTTTGGCTCTTCTTCAGAGGCAATTCGAATCCCCACTTTATACGGGTCGTTTATTTCATTCGAAAGCAGTTCAATCTCCTCATAATTATCAATGATAGGAATACAATTTTTATGTCCATTATTGATTAATCTAGCAATATTGGTAATGTATTGTGCACGTTTAAATCCATTGCTAATCACATAAGTATCATTTGTAATTTTCCCCTCCTTCTTAAGATTTTCAACGATATCTATATCAAAAGCCGATGATGTTTCAATATGAATATCATTTTTTAAGGCCTCATTTAAAACATGTTTGAAGTGAGAACTCTTTGTACAATAGCAATAATTATAATTTCCTTTATAATTATTTTTCTCAATTGCATCATTAAACCATTGCTTAGCGCGATGGATATTGTTTGAAATTTGTGGTAAATAAGTAAACTTTAAAGGCGCTCCGTATTGCTCAACCAATTGCATTAAATCAATATCGTGAAAACGTAAGTTGCTATTGTCAAGCGTATATTCATCTTGAGGAAAATCAAAAGTCTGACTTATTAAGTCAATATATTTAGTGTTCATTATAGGTAAATAAAAATCATTATTAAATAGAAAAAAGAAGGAGCGAACCCCATTTTTAAATAAATATAAGGATAATTATTAGACAATAATTTTATACTGTGTTTTAAGAACAAAACACATTACATAAAGATTTGCAGTAAGTTTCTTTACGGAAGTTAGCTCTAAAATTCGGTTACTTACACCATAAGCTACTTTTGAATATGACTTCCTAATCTTCAAAAGCCCGAAACTATAAACACGTTTCATAATGTTCAGCCATAAGCTAGGACAAAGGAAATTAAAAAAATTTAATGCACAACTTTTTTTATAAAAAATTTATGTTAATTTTCACAAAGCTATTTAGCCCTTTAAGTAATTGGTTTTTAGTTGATTATTTAAAAAAAGAAGTTGTGTAATTTCCATTTAATACGCTAGTTAAACATTTAATTAAAATCAAGGAGTGCTCTAAAACTCCTATTTAACGTTGCGTTTCATTTAAATTCACACAAATAACGCTTAATAGTGACCATTTGGACCTGCAGAAATAAGGGCGGACACTATTTTGGGTCGTTTGTAAATACAAAAGACCCGAACATATGTTCGGGTCTTTAAGGTGGTGCCTCCAGGAATCGAACCAGGGACACAAGGATTTTCAGTCCTTTGCTCTACCAACTGAGCTAAGGCACCAGTAGCTTTTCAGCGGGTGCAAATATAAATTTTAATTTTATACTATTCAAAACAATTATATAAAAAATGTATTTGTATTTTTACAACTCCTGAAATTTAGATATGAATTTAATCATTGATATTGGCAATACCAGAGCTAAAGTAGCTGTTTTTCAACAAAATAAACTAGTGTTAACTGATGTTGTTAGCTATACAGATTTATCAAAAAAAATTAAAATTTTACAAAAAGAATTTGACATTCCAAACTGTATTATAGCCTCTGTTGGCAAAATCAACGCTAACAATTTAAAAATACTAAGCAGTTTTAAAAATTTAGTTCCCCTGAACCATTCAACAAAAGCTCCTTTTGTAAATACCTATAAAACTCCTAAAACCTTAGGTGTTGATAGAATTGCTTTGGTTGCTGCAGCCGTAAGCAGTTATCCAAACAAAAATGTCTTAATTATTGATGCGGGCACCTGTATTACCTATGACTTTGTAGATCGTTCGAAACAATATTTTGGCGGAGCTATTTCGCCGGGCATAGGAATTCGATATCGAGCCTTAAATACATTCACGGCCAACCTTCCAGAATTAAAAATAGCAGATTTTTCGTTGATTGGTAAAAACACAAACGAATCTATTCATTCTGGAGTTTTGAATGGAACAATACAAGAAATTAACGGCATTATTGAGCAATATCAAAATAAATATTCAAATTTAACAGTTGTTTTAACAGGTGGAGACATAAATTTCTTGGCTAAAAAATTAAAAAGTAGCATATTTGCCAATCCAATTTTTTTATTGGAAGGATTGAATAGTATCTTGATACATAATTTAGACGAATGACTAAAAAAATAATAGGGCTTCTTACCCTTTTGATTTCCCTTAATACCATAGCCCAAAAAAACAATACTTCTCCATATTCATTTTTTGGAGTAGGGGATTATTCCATTAACAAGACTGTTGAAGAAATTAGTATGGGCGAAGTAAGCGGTGCTTTTAACAGCCAGTTTCAATTAAGTTTTGCAAATCCGGCTTCTTTTGCTTCATTGCGCCTAACCACTTATGCTTTGGCGGGAGAAAACAAGTCGTTACAAATTAACGATGGCATAAGCAAACAATCTGGTTCATCTGCATCCTTTTCATATTTAGCCCTTGGCTTTCCTGTTGGTGATAATGCGGGTGTTGTTTTCGGGATTCAGCCCAATACCACCGTGGGATATTCCTTATTACAACGATTTACTGATACCAACGGTGATTTGACCGAAATCAATAGTTTCACCGGAGAAGGTGGTACGAACAGAGTATTCTTGGGTTTTGGTCATAAAGTTGGCGCCAATTTTAATTTAGGTGCTGAAGCTTCTTATGTTTTTGGAAGCATTGAAAATAATTTGTTGAATAGAAGAAATGGAGTTCCATTGGCAACTTTGCAAACTTCAAGTTCAGATATCAGTGGCATCGCTTTTAAAGTAGGTGCACAATATCAAAAGAAGGTCTCAGAAAAGCTAACGCTTAGAACAGGTGTGACCTTAAATTTAAATAATGAATTAACGAATAAAGGAACCGAATTACGTGTTTCAACCTTAAACGTCGAAGATCCATTACCATTTAATTATAGAGATACTACCCTTATAAGATCTTTTGATGCACTTATTAAAAATCCGTTAAAAACAACTCTAAGTGCCGGTATTGGAGAAATAAACAAATGGTATGCAGGTGTTGAATATAGTTTTCAAAATGCGATTGATTTTGATGATGAGTTAACCAATAACAACAATACGTATGGTTATACAGAATCAAATAGAGTCTCAATTGGAGGATTTTATACACCAAAATTCAATTCAATTTCAAACTATTGGCAACGAGCAACTTACAGAGCCGGATTGAGCTATAAACAAACAGGTTTAATGGTAAACAGCACAGAGGTTAATGACTTTGGCATATCTTTTGGAGTAGGGTTACCAATGGGTAAACAATTATCAACTATTAACCTAGGTTTTGAACTAGGAAAAAGAGGTGAAACATCTAATGGATTAGTTAAAGAAAATTATTTTAACTTTAGAGTTGGATTATCACTAAGTGATAAATGGTTTAATAAACGACAGTTAGATTAAAAATAAAAACGACCAAGATGAGAAAAAATGTTACAAACTTAGTATTCAGCTTATTTCTTTTAGCAGGAGTAAGTAATATTTATGCGCAAGATAAATATGGTGCAGAACCTGATAAATGTAAAACTAATTTATCAATTTTTTATGAGTATGCCAAAGCAAAAAACTATGGCCCTGCTTATGAACCATGGACTTGGGTTTTTGATAACTGTCCACAAGCGTCAAAAAACATTTACAGTCAAGGGTTGAAAATTGCTGAAGATCGCTATGAAAAAGCGACAGGTGAACAAAAAGAAGTTGAAAGCAAACTTATTGATAAAGTATATGAAAATAGAATCGTTCATTATCCTGACAACTTAGGTAAGGTTTATAGTGATTGGGCTACTTCATTAGAAGAAAGAGGTAAGTCTAAAGATGAAGTTTTCGCAAAGTTGGATAAGGCATTTAAAACTGATCCTTCTCGAATGAGTATTAAAAACCTTGCAAAGTACTTTCAAGAAGTTACTGATAGAAATAAGGACAGTAATGCACAAAAAGTATTTGATACCTATGATGACGCTATTGATGCTGTAAGTGCAAAAATTGATGCGCATTCAAAATCAGCAGATGCTTTAAATAAAAAAGTTGAAAGTGGTAAAGCCCTAACATCAAGAGAAAATACAAAATTAAAAAATGACGGAATCAACTTAAGAGGTTTGGGGCAAGTTGAAGATATCTTAGATCAAATTATTGGTGAGGTTGCAACCTGTGAGCGATTAATTCCGTTATACAATAAAGGTTTCGAAGAACATAAAACAGACGCCGTATGGTTGCGTAGAGCTGCATCGAGATTGAATGATAAAGAATGTACAGAAGATGCGTTGTTTCCAAAATTAGTAGAAGCATATGTGAATGCTGAACCTTCTGCAGATGCCTATATCTACTACGCTAAAGTACTGGAAGATAGAGGTAAAACAAATGAAGCCTTAGAATACAGAAATAAGGCTATTGATCTAGAAACAGACTCATACAAAAAGGCAAACTACTTGTATAGAATTGCTTTAACAATGAAAAGCAAAAGCAAAAGTAAGTCTAGAGAGTACGCGTATAGAGCTTTAAAAGCAAGACCAAGTATGGGGAAAGCCTACTTACTAATCGCTAATTTATATGCATCAAGCGCGAACAGTTGTGGTACAGATGAGGTTAGTAAGCGTATGGTATTTGTAGCCGCTGCTAACAAAGCTAGACAAGCGAAACAAGCGGATCCTAGTTTAACATCAAGAGCTAATAAGTATATTAATAGTTATATGGCCAGTGCGCCAAATAAAAAATTAATCTTTACAAAAGGTTTAACTTCTGGAGCCAGTCATAAAATTGGTTGTTGGATTGGTGAAACGGTAAAGATTCCTTAAGCAGTCTATTTACATAAAATCTAAAAAAATGAAAAAGCACTTTCAAATATCAATATTCGCATGTATCTGTTTATTAACTTTTGAAAGTGCTTTTGCACAAGAGAACACTAGTGAAACCACAGAAGAATGTAGAACAAAAATTTCTTTGTTCTATGAGTATGCCAAAGTGGGAGATTATGATAATTCTTATGAACCTTGGTTGTGGTGTTTAGACAACTGTCCAGACGGCTCAAAAAACATTTACATTCTAGGATTGAAAATTGCCGAAGATAGGTATGCGAAAGTGACGGGCGATCAGAAAGAGGCTGCAAGCCAACTCATTGATAAAGTATATACTCAACGTATTAAATACTATCCAGATAATTTAGGAAAAGTATATAGCGATTGGGCTATTTCTTTAGAAGAAAGAGGTGCAAAAAAAGAGCAAGTTTTTGAAAAATTAGAACTCGCTTTTAAAACCGATCCTGCTCAAATGAGTATTAAAAATCTAGCGAAGTACTTTCAAGAAATTACCGATAGAAATAAAGATACTGAGGTGCAAAAAGTATTTGACATTTATGACGACGCTATAGATGCTGTAAATATGAAAATTGATTATCATTCAAAAGCCCTTGAGAAATTAACGGCAGACACTCAATTAAGTTCTAAGGAGAAAACAGAACTTAAAAATCATGAAATTAATTTGCGTGGTTTGGGTCAGGTTGAAGGTATTCTGGATAATATTATTTCTGGAATTGCCACTTGCGAAAAGCTCATTCCGTTGTATACGAAAAACCTTGAAGCGAAGACAAACGATGCGAAATGGCTAAAAAGAGCTGTTTCAAGACTCTATTATAAAGAATGTACAGAGGATCCTATTTATCATAAATTAGTAGAAGCCTATGTTAAGGCAGACCCTTCTCCTGAAGCCTCTATATTTTATGCAGGTATTCTCTTGAAAGCGGGGAAACAAACTGAGGGTATAAAAAATATCAACAATGCCGTTGAGCAAGAGACTGATTCTTATAAAAAAGCAGACTATTTATATAAGATAGCTGGCATCATGCGAAATAATGGGCGTAAAACTGAATCTAGAGATTATGCTATTAAAGCCTTAAAATTCAGACCGAGTATGGGTAAGGCCTATTTATTAATTGCAAACCTATATGCATCAAGTGCAAATGCCTGTGGTACCGATGAGTTCTCTAAAAGAATGACCTATGTGGCTGCCGCAAACAAAGCAAAACAAGCCAAAGCTGCTGACCCGAGCATTTCCAACTTAGCCGATCAACACATTAAAAGTTATACCGCAAGTGCCCCGGCAACAAAAGATGTTTTTTTAGCAGGATTAAAGTCAGGAGATCCATTTACCGTAAAATGTTGGATTAACGAAACCGTAAAAATTCCCTAAATTTGGTCAATGAAACAATTGTCCTTACATACTTTTAAAAAAATTGCTACTAGCTGTCTAGTAGCATTCTTTTTTTCATGTGGAAATGACATTAAAGAAGTACAAGATTTTTTGGCCGATAAAAACTTACCTGTTGGAGTTGCAAAAAATGTCAACTTGATTCATACAGATTCTGGCAGAATTAAAACCAGACTGATTACGCCATTATTAAACGACTACAACAATAGACAAGAACATCCCTATCAAGAATTTCCCAAAGGCATCGCTGTTACGAGTTATGATAAATTTGGTGACTCTATTATACTCACTGCAAACTACTGCATAAGCTATAGTAAAACAGCCATCTCAGAAGTGAAAGGCAATGTGGTAGTGATAAATTACAAAGATGATTCTAAACTCTATACAGATCAGCTTTTTTGGGACCAAGGAACACACTATATTTACACTGAAAAAGCATTTAAGTTAATCACGAAGACCGATACAATAAATGGTAAAGGCTTTGAATCAAGTGAAGATTTAACCAAAATTACCATGAAAGATATTAATGGAACTATATATGTTAATGAAAACAACTAAATCATGTCAAAATTTTATAAATTTATAGAAATAGGGTACCTAATTATTGCCATCGTATTTATTTACGAAGGCGTTACTAAATTTAATAGCGAAAGAGAAAAAGCATATATGTTTTTACTATTCGCGGTACTTGCCGTGGTGATGTACTTCTTTAAAAAACGTTTTAGAAAGCGTTTTGAAGAGCGAAGAGACAATCAGGGGAAGAATTAGTACCTTTCTAATTTTAGTCTCTACATGAAAAAAGCAATCTATATTCTTTTATTACTAAACGTTCATCTTGTTTATACCCAAGTACTTCCATTACGGGAGCAGGCAAAAATTGAAGATGAAATTCTAAAAGATCGGTTTGATAATTTACTACCCCAATTAATGGATGGTACCGATATTGATATGTGGATTCTTATTGCACGAGAATATAATGAAGACCCTGTATTACGCACCATGTTGCCGGCTACATGGTTAAATGCCAGAAGAAGAACCGTACTCGTTTTTTATAGAAACAAAGAAGCTAAAACTATTGAAAAACTAGCAGTGGCCAGATACAATGTTGGTGAAAATATCACATCGGCATGGAACAAAGATAAACAGCCCAGTCAGTGGCAGGCTTTGTTTAACATTATAAAAGAACGCAATCCGTCTAAAATTGCCATCAACAACTCTACTCATTTTGCCATCGCTGATGGTTTGGTAAAAACCGATTATGATTGGTTCACAAATAAGCTTCCAGAAAACTATAAAAAGAGGCTTGTCTCAGCAGAAAAATTAGCCATCGCATGGATAGAAACACGTACTGAAAAAGAATTACGACTATTTGAAAATTTAACTGAAATCACACACACTATTATTGCAGAAGCCTTTTCAAATAAGGTAATCGTACCTGGCGTAACCACCACCGATGATGTTGTTTGGTTTTTAAGACAAAAAGTAGTTGATTTAGGATTACAAACTTGGTTCCATCCAACAGTAGACATCCAACGTACCAATGAAAAACTAGTGAGTCATAGTACCTCATTCTCGAAGCGTCCAAATGAAAGTATTATCCAAAAAGGTGATTTACTACACTGTGATTTTGGAATCACTTATTTACGCTTAAATACCGATTGCCAACAGCACGCATATGTGCTAAAAGATGGTGAAAACGAGGTGCCTGTATTTTTACAAAATGCTTTTAAAAAAGGAAATAGATTGCAAGATATTTTAACCAATAATTATGTTGCGGGTCAAACGGGCAATCAAATACTGTTAAAATCATTAAAAGAAGCCAAAGCTGAAGGTTTACGTCCATCAATCTACACACATCCCTTGGGCTTATATGGACATTCTGCTGGTGTTACCATCGGTATGTGGGATGCACAAACAGGGGTGCCTGTAAATGGAGATTATACCTTAAAGAACAATACAGCCTACGCCATTGAACTGAACACTACGGTTTTTATTAAAGAATGGGACCGAGATATCCGAATTATGTTAGAAGAGCCTGGTTTCTATTCCACTACTGGGTTTCGATACATCAACAACAGGCAAGAATCCATTTTTGCTATAACTTCAAAATAATTTGGAACTACAAATTGTCATAATAGTAACAAGCATTATACTTTCGGCTTTCTTTTCAGGAATGGAAATCGCTTTTGTGTCTGCAAACAAAATGCACATTGAGCTTGAAAAGAAAAACGACAGTTTTTTTTCAAAAATACTCCACTATTTAACAAATAACCCCTCGCGCTTTATAACCACAATGTTGGTTGGTAACAACATCTCTTTAGTGATCTATGGTTATTTTATGGGCGAACTTTTAATTCCTTTTCTAGCGCCCCATATTTCTAATGATTTTTTAATTCTACTGATTCAAACTACCATTTCAACATTGGTTATTTTAATCACAGCCGAATTTATTCCGAAAGCTATATACAGAATATACGCCAATGAAGCGCTCAAAATTTTTGCGGTACCAGCTTACTTTTTTTTACTCCTTTTTTATGTCATTTCTGAGTTTATAATCTATATTTCTAATATACTGCTACGTGTTTTTTTTAATACTAAAGAAGACGAAACCCAAGTTGTATTTAGTAAAGTTGAATTGGGGAACTATATTATGGAACAATTAGAAACTTCAAATGATGAGGATGTTGATTCTGAAATTCAAATTTTTCAAAACGCCTTAGATTTTCACAACGTTAAAGCACGTGAAGCGATGATTCCTAGAACTGAAGTTATTGCAATAGATGTAAATGAAGATTTGAAAAATCTCAAAAAATTATTTATAGAAACAGGCTTATCTAAAATTATGGTCTATAAAGAATCCTTGGATGACATTATTGGCTATGTGCATGTTTTTGAATTATTTAAAAAACCCAAAAGTATTCGTTCAATTATTTTGCCGATTGAAATTGTTCCAGAAACAATGAGGATTAATACCATTATGAATCAATTGACAAAAAAAAGAAAAAGTGTCGCTGTTGTTCTAGACGAATATGGAGGTACTTCAGGTTTAATTACTTTAGAAGATATTGTTGAAGAACTTTTTGGTGAAATTGAAGACGAACATGATTCAAGTGAGCTACTGGAGTATAAAATCAATGATCGTGAGTTTGAATTTTCTGCACGCTTAGAAGTAGATTATGTCAATGAAACGTACCATTTAAACTTGCCAGATGATGACGCTTATGAAACATTAGGTGGGCTTATTATGCATCATACGGAAAACATTCCTGAGCCCAATGAAGTTGTTGAAATTGAGAACTATCAATTTTTGATAAAAGAGGTCTCTTCCTCTAAAATTGAAAATGTTTACCTAAAAGTTTTATTTAAAGAAGAATAGCACTATTATTTAAAGGTTAATTTACTTCAATTTCTGCTTTTTTTATTTAAACGGATATTGTATTTTCGCAGACTGAATTTAAAAGAAAAGATTAAATGGCAATTTTAGGAAAGATTAGAGAACGTTCAATGTTTTTAATAATAATCATTGCGTTAGCATTATTTTCGTTCGTATTAACAGGTTTATTTGACGCAAATAGTCCATTGTTTAACAAAAGCACTACCATCATTGGTGAGGTTAATGGAGAAACAATTACTAGAGAAAATTTTGCGCAACTAGTAGATCAACAAAGAACACAAACTGGAAACAGAACATCTCAAATTCAAAGTGTAAACACTGTTTGGGATAATATTGTTCGTGAAAACATATACAAAACACAATTAGAAAAATCGGGTATTGTAGTTGGAGAAAAAGATGTTTGGGATGAAATCATCAGACAACCATTTGTACAAAACAGTCCACTTTTCAAAAATGAAGCGGGATTATTCGATCAAGAAAAATTGAAAGAGTATATCGCTACATTAAAAGACAATGCACAAGACGATGAACAAAGTTTAACGGCTTGGTTAGGTTGGTTAGATTATGAAAAAAGCATAAAATCTAACTTACAGCTCACCACGTATTCAAATTTAATAAAGGCTGGACTTGGTGTTACCTTAAAAGAAGGCGAGCGTTATTATTTTGAGCAAAACACAAAAATGGATGTTGAATATGTAAATGTTCCTTATAACTCGATTTCAGATAGTTTAATTACTATTAGCGATGCTGAAATAGAAAAATATGTAAAAGCACATAAAGAAGATTATCTTTCTGAACCTTCAGTAAGCTTAAATTATGTGAAATTTGATATCAAAGCGACTCCTGAAGATGAAGCGGTTATAAAAAATGAGTTAAGCGCATTGATCAATGATAGAGAAGAAGAAAACAAAGCCGCTAAAACGATGATGACTGTTGTTGGTTTTTCTAATACTACAGACAATGCAGGTTTTTTTAGAGAGAATCAATCAGATACTCCGTTAGACACTAAATTCTATACAAAATCTCAATTACCACAAACAATTGCCGACACCCTTGTTCAGTTGGGTGTAAATAATGTATACGGTCCTTATAAAGATGGCGCCTTTTTTAAACTCTCTAAAATTACTGAGATTAGCCAATTACCAGATTCTGTAAAAGCCCGACATATCTTACTTCCTTTTTTAGGATCAAGAAGTGCTGGACCTACAGTTACTCAAACGGAAGCTCAAGTAAAAAAGACAGCTGATAGTTTATTGACTATATTAAAGAAAGACAAATCGAAATTTGCTGACTTTGCCCAAACGTTATCAGTAGATACAGGAAGTGGCGCAAAAGGGGGAGATTTAGGATGGTATCCTTATAATCAAATGGTTCCTGAATTCAGAGATTTTACTTTTGAAGGAAAAACTGGAGATTTAGGTATTGTTAAAACAGCATTTGGGTTTCATATTATCGAAATAGAAGGGCAAAAAAATTTCCAACCCGTTTATAAGGTTGCTACCTTCTCAAAAAATATAGTAGCTTCTGAAAATACCGAAAATGCCATTTTTCAAAAAGCAGAGACTTTTGCTTCTGACCTTTCAGACAATAAGGTGTTAGCTACCTTAGCTAAAGAACGTGACTATATTGCACAACCTGTTTTTGGACTAAAAGCATTGGATGAAAAAGTTTCAACACTGGGTGATCAAAGACCTATCGTTACTTGGGCATTTGAAAAGGCTACAAAAGAATCAGATATTAAACGATTTGACATTGAAGGTGGTTATGCAGTTGTACAACTTACTAAAAAGAGTAAAAAAGGCTTGGCTATTGGTAATTCCAAATCAACAATTCGCACCATATTATTAAATAAAAAGAAGGCTGCCATGATAAAAGAACGCATGACAGGAGCTACCTTGGCAGATATCGCTAAAGAATTTAATACAACCATAAGTTCATCAAAGGCTGTTTCTTTGAGCAGTCCGGTACTTCCTAATGTTGGAAGGGCTACTGACGTTGTTGGTGCTTTGTACTTATTAGAAGAAAATAAGTTATATAAAAATATTGAAGCTCAAAATGGTATCTTTGCTGTAAAAATAGTAAAGAAGGAACTTCCTGCTAAACTAGATAATTATCAAGGCTTTATGAAAACCATCGCTACTTCTATTCAAAATAAAGGGAGTAAAGCGTATGAAGTGTTAAAAAAGACTGCTGACATTGAAGATAACAGGGCCGTTTTTTATTAAATCTTAAAATAGGTATGAAATAAAATAAAGTATAACGAAAGTTATTATTAATTAGATTTTATATATTTGCACGTACAAACAATTTGTTTGCAAAAAATTTGAAACAGAAACTATAAATTAAAATTAATTAAAATGAAACATTTAAAAAGAGTATTATTTGTCTTCGTGCTTCTTGCTGGTTTAAGCATAAGTGCACAGGACGAAAACAATCCTTGGTCTATTGATTTTGGAGCTAACGCTGTTGATTTCTATCCAACAAATCAAGCAGGAATGGGTGGATGGTTTGACGAGTATTTTAACTACAACGACCATTACAATGTTATTCCTTCTATTTCTAGAATTCACGTTGGGAGATATTTAGGCGACGGATTTTCTTTGGGTGTAGCCGTATCGGTTAATAAAATTGAGAACATAGGAGATGCATCAGCAGATGATTTATCTTATATCGGTTCAGATTTAGATATCCGTTACGATTTAAACAATGTTTTTGGTCAATCTAAATGGTTTGACCCTTATTTATCTATTGGTGGAGGTTATACGTTCCTTGATGATTTAGGTGCTGGAACTGCTAATGGTGGTTTTGGTATTAACTTCATGTTCAACGACTTCGTTGGATTGAATGTTCAATCTTTATACAAGCATTCTTTTGATGAAGATCGTCAATTACCTCATTTTCAACATGCTTTAGGTATTGTTGTTAAGTTTGGTGGTAAAGACACTGACAAAGATGGTATCTATGACAAAGATGATGAGTGTCCAGAGGTATTCGGTTTAGAAGCTTTTAATGGTTGTCCTGACACAGATGGTGATGGTATTAAAGATGGTGATGACGCATGTCCTAACACTGCTGGTTTGGCTTCTTTAAATGGTTGTCCTGATGCTGATAGTGATGGTATTGCTGATAAAGATGATGCCTGTCCAAACGAAAAAGGTACTGCTGCTAATAACGGTTGTCCTGATGCTGATGGTGATGGTGTAATTGACAGTAAAGATGAGTGTAAAGACGTTGCTGGTCCAGCTGAGAACAAAGGTTGCCCTTGGCCAGATACTGACGGTGATGGTGTTTTAGACAAAGATGATAACTGTGTGAATGAAGTAGGTCCTGCTTCTAACCAAGGTTGTCCAGAAAAAATAATCACAGAAGAAGCTAAAGTTAAATTAGATGCATTTGCAAAAGCTATTTATTTCAACACGGGTAAATCTAGTTTTAGTGTTGGTGTTGATGGTAAATTAGATTTAATTGCTGATATCATGAAAGAATTTAAAGATTCTGATTTCAGTATAGATGGACATACTGATAGTTCAGGTTCTGCTAAATTAAATCAAAGATTATCTGAAGAGAGAGCTAAAGCCGTGATGGATTACTTAGTATCTAAAGGTATTGCTGCTTCTAGATTAAGTTCTAAAGGATATGGAAAAGATAATCCAATCGCTTCAAATAGAACAAGAAAAGGTAGAGCTGAAAACAGAAGAGTTGAAATCAACTTAAAATAAGTAAGTTTATACTTCAAAAAACAAAAAGCCGTACTTTATAAAGTACGGCTTTTTTATTTTTCATAACATTTGTACATTCGCTTTATGCAGACTTTCCTCTCAAATGTTATTGACAGTGTCTTACTAGAAAATAAAGAGCTATCTAGTTGCACCTTTATTTTACCAAGTAAGAGAGCCGGAGTCTTTTTAAAACATGAATTAAAAAAGAAACTGAACCATACACTTATTTTTCCCACAATAATAAGTATCGAAGATTTTATAGGTGAGCTCTCCTCATTAAGTTTACTAGACAACACTACCCTACTATTTGAATTTTATACCGTCTATTTAAATAACACGCCTAAAAAAGAAATCGATGATTTTGAAACGTTTACAAAATGGGCCATTACAGCACTTCAAGATTTTAATGAAATTGACAGGCATCTTATAGATGCAGCTCATGTCTTTAATTACTTAAATGACATTGATCAGCTAGAACGTTGGGCATTAGAAAAAAATGATACCACAACAATTATTAAAAACTACCTCTATTTTTTTCAACGTTTGGCTACGTACTATACCGAACTAAACAAAGCGCTCTTAATAAAACAACAAGGGTATCAAGGTCTCATGTATAGAGAGGCAGTAGACAGTCTTCAAAACTATATTGAAAGTAATAAAGAGGCTCAATTACTATTTGTTGGATTCAATGCTTTAAATAAAGCTGAAGAAGTCATCTTTCAAGAGTTACTAGAAAATGATATTGCCACAATTTACTGGGATGCTGACAGTTATTACTTTGAGAATAACCAAGCCTCCCACTTCTTAAAAAAATATAAACGTACCTGGAAATACTATCAGGATCATCCGTTTAACTGGATTCAGTCGCATTTCAATTCAGCAAAAACTATTCACGTTGTTGGAACACCAAAAAACAATACCCAATTAAAATACGTTGGCGAGTTATTAAGCAAAAATCCAAATAGTAATTTTCAAAATACCGCATTGGTATTAGCAGACGAATCATTATTGCCTTTGGCATTAAATTCACTACCTAAAGAGGTGGGAAGTATCAATATAACCATGGGCTATGAGCTTACAAACATGCCCATTTCACAATTGTTTAATGCACTTTTAAAACTTCATATTAAAGCAAAAAAGGGTAAATCAAGTAACCTTTTCTACTATAAAGATATTATTCAAGTATTGAATCATCCACTGTTGAAGCGTACGTTTCATACGGAGTCTATAATCAGCCAAATTCTCCAAAACAATTATGTCTTTATTGATAGTCATAAGCTGTCAACCCTGTTTTTAGAGCAAGGAACCCCATATGAAAAGGTACACTTTCTATTTGATAACTGGAATGATGATGTGCATACGGCTCTTGAAAAAAATATTAAATTAATTAACCTATTAAAAGATACCACAAGCAATACCTTAGAAAAAGAGTTTTTATTTAAGTTAACCACCATATTCCAACAACTCGAAACATTAAATACCGAATATGGGTATATAAAAAACATCAAAACACTCGACCAATTTTACAATCAATTGGTGAGTTATGAAAAACTATCATTTAAAGGAGAGCCCTTATCGGGATTACAATTAATGGGTATGCTTGAAACACGTGTTTTAGATTTTGAAACTGTTATTCTTACTTCGGTAAATGAAGGGGTTTTACCTGCAGGCAAGTCTGAAAATTCGTTCATTCCTTTTGATGTGAAGAAAGAAGTTGGTTTGCCAACCTATCAAGAAAAGGATGCTATTTTCTCCTACCACTTTTATCGGTTAATACAACGTGCAAAAAATGTTTATTTATTATACAATACTGAAAACGACCAGTATGGTTCTGGAGAACAGAGCAGATTCATTACACAACTAGAAATCAACAGCCCAGAATGTATCCAAAAATATATTGTGAGCCCTAAACTGATTGCTTCAACAATTGAATTAAAACAAATTCACAAAACATCAGAAGTACTAGCTGCACTAAAAAACCTAGCGCTAAAAGGATTCTCGCCTACTGCCCTAACCACCTATATCTACAATCCAATTGATTTTTATCAACAAAAGGTATTGGGCGTTAGAGAATCTGACGAAATTGAAGAAACGGTCGCTGCAAACACCCTTGGAACCATTATCCATAAGTCACTAGAGGCCTTTTACGAGCCCTTTAAAGGCGTTTTTCTTACAAAAGACGCGGTAGTGGGGATGAAAAAAAAGACGCCTTTAGAGGTTAAAAAATGGTTTCAGAAAGAATATAAAAATGGAGACATTACTTCGGGGAAAAATTTGCTAATCTATACCGTAGCACAGCAATTTATTCTGAATTTTTTAGACACCGAACTGGCTATTTTAAACCAAGGTAAGCAGCTTAAAATATTGGAATTAGAACATTCCCTAAACGGATCAGTACACGTTGACGGCATTGATTTCCCTATTCAACTTCGCGGAGAAGCTGACCGCATCGATGAACTTGACGGCGTTCTTAGAATCGTTGATTATAAAACGGGCAACGTCACACAAAATGATCTGAATATAAAAGATTGGGAAACACTAACTGCCGACTATAAGTATAGCAAGTCTTTTCAAGTATTGTTATATGCGTATATGTATGCAGAAATGAACGGTTTAAATTTTAGCACACAACCAATTGAAAGCGGCATTATTTCATTTAAAAACTTAAAAGGAGGGTTTTTAAAGGTAAATAGGCAACATGTTCAAGCAGATGATATGTCCAATTTTGTGCGTGAATTAAAACAACTACTACTCCAAATTTTCAACCCAGATATTCCTTTTACTGAAAAGGAAGATTTACCCTTTTAGCCTATGGAAATTTTAAAAAATAGCGTAATTAATGGGCAACATCAAAAGCCAATTGTACTGGATGTTTTTTATTCTAAAAACAGCCAACCAAAGCCATTAGTTATTTTTTCGCATGGGTATAAGGGCTATAAAGATTGGGGCTGTTGGAATTTGGTAGCGGAACAGTTTGCCCAAAACAACCTCTTTTTTGTAAAATTCAACTTTTCACATAATGGCGGTACGGTTGAACAACCCATTGATTTTCCAGATTTAGAAGCTTTTGCTGAAAACAATTATACCAAAGAACTAGATGATCTACAATCGGTAATTGATTGGATAGTTGCTGAAAGTAGCTTTGAGCAAGAAGTAGATACCTCAAACATTACCTTAATTGGTCATTCACGTGGTGGTGGAATTGCTACTCTTAAAACGAGCGAAGATAAAAGAGTTCATCAACTAATTACGTGGGCCGCAGTGAGCGATTTTGCCCATAGGACTTCCACAATTGGAGATTTAGAACAATGGAAAAAAGACGGTGTAAAATATGTTTTAAACGGGAGAACAAAACAACAAATGCCACATAACTACCAATTTTATGAGGATTTTGTGAAAAATAAGGCAAAGTTATCTATTGAAAAGGCTGTTAAAAAAATTACTGCTTCGCATTTAATTATTCACGGAACCGATGATCATTCCATTTCATTTGAAGAAGCTGAAAAATTACATCATTGGAATAGTAAAAGTGAGTTGGTCGCTATTAAAGGAGCAAATCATGTTTTTGGAAGCCAACAACCATGGGAAGCCAATGATTTACCTGATAATTTGCAAGAAGTTATAACTCGTTCTATTTCGTTTATTTTACGAAATGACAAAAAATGAAAGTAGCTACTAAACTCACAGCACTAAGTTTATTTCATCTAAAGTGAAGAGATTCTATTGATTACTTGCTATTTTAACTAATGCTTCGTGTTACCCATAATATAATCATACCCTGCCATTGCATGAATTTCGGTAGTACTAAATATAGGAACATCGAGATCACCTTCAACTATCATTAACGGAAATTCAGTACATCCTAAAACAACGCCTTCGGCCCCTTTATCAATTAAACTTTGTAGCACATCTATGACATATTTTTTTGAATCTGCCTTAATTTTACCATACGTTAGTTCTTCACGAATAATTCTATGAAGTTCTTCAATAACTAAGCACTCCTTTGGAACGAAAACCTCAATACCATTATCAGCCAATCTATTCACAATAAACTCCTGTTCCATACTATACTTTGTTCCCAAAAAACAAACCTTCTCAATATTCTTTTTATGAATTGCCTGTGCAGTGGCATCTGCAATATGAATTATTGGAAAATCCAATTCACGTTGAACGGCATCATACACTTTATGTGGCGTATTGGCACAAAACATAACAGCCTGTGCTCCTGCTTTTTGAAGACTTAAAGCACCTTCTTTAAGCATTTCAGCAATGGCATCCCATTTATTTTCCTGCTGAAATGCGTGAATTTTGGCTTGGTTAAGCGTATAAACTAACAATGGAGGGTTGGTATTATTACCATGATATTCATTAACCGCTTGATTGATCGTACTAAAATAAATAATAGTAGATCGCCATGAGGTTCCCCCAAGTAGTCCGAGTGTATTCATTTATTCAATTTTACAGTGTAAAACCTTTTTTCAGTTCCTTCGCCATCTTTTCTATAACCTTTCTATTATCAGGGTCATTAGCAATATTCACGTTCTCATCTGGGTCATTATTATGATCAAACAATTCTCTCGTAATAAATGCTCCTTTGGTCTTATCTTCTTTAATCCACTTGTACCATTCTACGTAGCGGTAGCGATCAGTTCTCACCGTATATCCCATTCGCTCAGTTTTCCGATCTTCAGGTGGGCCAAATCGTCCTAATAAAAATTGACTAAACGCGGCATCTTTTACCTGACCATCGGGGTTCTCTAAAAGTGGCTTTAAGCTTACCCCTGGCAAGTATTTTGGCACTTCAAATCCAGTTACATCACAAAGTGTAGGATATACATCTACAAACTCTGTTAAAGCATTACTTGTTCTTCCTTTAGCACTTACCTTATCGCCACTAATAATCAACGGCACTCTTGTGTCTATTTCATAATTAGATTGTTTCGCCCAACTATTGTGTTCACCCAATTTCCATCCATGATCCCCCCACAAAACAACAATCGTATTCTCTTTAAGCCCTAATTCATCTAAGGCATCCATTAGTCTCCCAACCTGAGCGTCTATATAAGATATACATGCATAATAGGCGTGTTTTAACTCGCGTTGCTTTTGTGCATCTAATGGCTTTTCATTAGGTTTTGGCAACGAATTATTACGATCAATATACCCTCTAAGTTCAGCATCACCGTGCGTCGCAAATGCAGGACTATTTTTTGGCATATATTGGTTTGTTGCCAGCGGTATATCTTCTGGATTATACATGTCCCAATACTTTTTTGGAGCGTTTAATGGTAAATGCGGCTTGTAAAAACCTACTGATAGAAAAAATGGTTCTTTTCTATTTTTCAACTCACGCAATTTTTTAATTGCCATTGTTGTTTGTGCTCCATCGTAATAATCATCGTCATTCACATCTGCCTGCTCAACTGCCTTTGCTTTGGTATAAATAAATCCATATTTATCAAATTCGGCGGTTCCGTTTTTTACGCGTTGAAGTTCGCGTTCTTTTTGAATAATTAAGTTTTCTTGATTGACATAAACCGCATCTGGATCAAAAGGGAAACCGTCTACATGTAAATATTCATTCCATGATAAAGAATCAGGAAAAACATTGTGAAAGGTCTTTCCAGAACCCACAGTATAATACCCGTTATTTTTAAAAAACTGAGGTAATGCAACTACGTCTGGCATATGGTCTCTAAAATTCGTTTTCAAATCCCATACTTGAGTTGAATCTGGTCTTAAACCTGTTAGTAAACTAGTACGAGAAGGCGTACAAACCGCTTGTTGACAATATGCGCGATTAAACACAACTCCATTTGACGCCAGTTCATCTATATTTGGTGATTTTACAATTTTATTACCATAAGCTCCTAATTCTGGTCTTAAGTCATCAATAGGGATAAATAAAATATTTGGTCTTTCTACAATAGATTCATTGTTAACTGACGTTTCTTCTTTTTTAATATTACAACTCGTTAATATAAAAATTATTGAAAGAAATGTAAATGTGTTTCTCATACGATTCATTTTATTTTATTCTCAACTGAACTATAGTAAACTAGCAATACAAAACATTTAAAACAATTTACTAATACTAATTCAAACAAACTACTAGCTTACTATAAAATAATTCAGTCTTCTCTTAATTTTAAAGAAATACTATTTCTGAAACCACATAGGAGTAGTAATAGATAAATCTTGCGGGGCATTGGGATTTGAACCTGCCTCGTTTGTTGAGTAGGTATAACGCGTTATAACTGCATCAGCCCCTCCATTTACAGGAATCTCCAAATCAACCGATTTGGTTCGTTTCCATAAATTCCAAGCTTCCAATCCATTTCCAAATAAGGAAATATAATGTTGATCATTTATTTGATCTAATGCTTGCTCGGTGCTCAACGTTGTTAAATCTGGCAAACTCGCCATATAGACATCTTTATCAACTTGAGAAATTTCGCCTAATGAACCATCAAAATAGTCCAATGCAAGCTCAACACCTTGTACAAACCAACTATTAGCTTGAGCCAATCCACCTAAAACATGACCATTCGCAGCAGCATCGGCCAATAAAAAATAGGTTTCTGAGGCCGTTGAATACCTATCAGGAGAATCTGGCTGTATTGTATTTACATTTACCTTAGAAACTGTGGCAAAAGCAGTAGCTCCTTGTGTTTGACCTTCATAAAGTCCGCTATTATTTGTGTCAAAATAGGTTGCTAAACGTGGGTCATCCAAACTATTCATAAGATCTACAAGAGGTTTTCCTGCATACCATAAATTAATGTTTCCACCCCAAAACCGTTGTAAAAAACGCCATCTCAAATTTTCATTACCTATATCATTACTATACGGTAATTTAGCTTCTTGTTCATTCAATAAAATTAAAGGTTCATCTACCAATGCTTGTATCTTAGAAGCTACCTCAGCTGGTTTTTTATTAGCAATAAATATTAACATTTTTAATTTTATTGAATTTGCCCAACGTATCCATGCTTCTCTATCTCCGTTATAAACCAAATCAGCGTCCGTAACAATATCAGAATCTATTTCTTGTTCTAATATGTCAATTCCTTCATCTAAAAGTGTAATGATTCCTTCCAGAACAATCTCCTGAGAATCAAATATTGGATAGGGGAATTCTGTTGGTTTCACTGCTTCGGTAAAAGGAACATCGCCCCATACTTGCGTTATATTTGAGTATATAAACCCTTCTAAAATTTTGGCCTGCCCACGGATATATAAATTTTCAGGATTCTCAGATTCTACCAAGTCATGAACTAACGATAGGTTTTTTAAACATTTTGCGTACCAGCCAGTCCAGCCGTTATTTACCGAAGGCACTCCAAGTACATATTTACTTCTATTAATCCAGGTACCACCGCTTCCAACCCAATGTTGAGCATGCATATTCCAACCCGCAAACTCCATGGTTCGAACGGATGAAAAATTTACCAATACCTGTGGAAATAGCAATTCAGGAGCTACAGAAGTTGCCGCCAACGGATTTTTATTAATATCTACTAATTGCTCATCACAGGCAACTACGCCTACCATCATTAGACATATTAGTAGTGTTTGTTTTGCTTTTAAAATTATTTTTTTCATGTCTATTGTTTTAAAATTTAACTTGAATATTAAATCCAATACTACTTGTAGAAGGCACACCGTTATATTCAACACCACCTCCATTACTTCCTGAACCAAATAAGTTCGTTTCAGGGTCAATATGAGGGATACTCGTATTGAACAATGCTAAGTTTCTTCCTTGTACTCCTATTTTTAATAAGTCAAAAGGTAAATTGTTATATTGTGATTTATTAAATGTATAAGAAACACCAAGTTCGCGCCATTTTATATAGGTGGCATCATAAATACTACTTTCGGTAATTCTATTATTTGAATACTCAGACCAATATTGTTGAACACTTGGAATTGGTGTTGTATTCGGCGAATAGGTACCATCACCATTATCTACATACGTATTAGGATCAACAAACAACGTTTCTCTATCTACAGCCGTTTCAGCAGCTAAACCTGATGTTCGCAAAGTCGATATTGTATTTGAAAATAACACACCTCCTTGTTTCCAATCGAATGTTGTGGATAGTGTCCAGTTTTTATAATTAAATACGGAAGTAAGCCCCATAGTGAAATCAGGAAATAAATTTCCTAAACGTGCATTATCTCCTTCATAACGTAAACCATTTGAGTTCACCAATATCATATCGTCTATAGGATCTCCGTTTGCATCTGAAGCTCTGGCAAATCGATTACCATAGATTCCTAATGATTCTCCTTCTGAAGCACCTACAATCAAACCACTAAATCCGCTAGCCACGGTATAACTATCAATGTTATCTCCCAATTTCTCTACAATTGTTTCATTGGTTGAAAAGTTGTAATTCAAATCCCATCGAAAGCCTTTGTATCGTACAACTTTCCCTCCTAATTCTAACTCAAGACCCGTATTTGCTATTTCCCCCAAATTAGTCATTGCTGTACTATAACCAGTTGATGATGGAACAATTAATGCGATGATCTGATCTGTGGTAACATTTTTATAATATGTAGCATCTAATGTAAGTCTGTTTTTAAAAAAGCCCAGTTCAACTCCTACTTCATAATTCGTTTGATTTTCTGGTTTAAGATTTACGTTTGGAAGCCTATCTGGTCCAGCAAAAGCTAACTGACCATTGAATGGAAAGGTTCCACCTGTGCTAAACTGCGCTGAATACGAAGATTGTGGATTATATAAAAAATCTAATTGATAAGCACTTGTATCACTTCCAACATTTGCCCAGTTTGTTCTTAGTTTTCCATAACTTAAAATATTGCTATCAATATTGAAGGCATCTGAAAAAACAAAACTCAATGCCACCGAAGGATAGAAATAACTATTCCCTCCTTTAGGGAGCGTAGATGTCCAATCATTTCTTGCTGTAGCATTAAGGGTAAGCCATTTTTTATACGTTAAAGTTAAATCTCCGAAAGCGCCAAAAATACGTGATTTTGCATAATTTTTTGAGGGTATATTGCTTACTACATTTCCAGGGTCAAAAAGTTCTGGAATCGTCATTCCAATACCTTGATTTCCGATAACATCAAGAATTCTTTCATTCCATTGTACACCTCCTCTTAAAGCAAAATCGAAATCTTTAAAGGTCGTATCATAGGTTGTTATAAAGTCTAATGTTAACTCTTTTCTATTGATATAGTTTTCTTGATAGTCACCATCAATACGGCCAATGGTACCTTTATGGTTATTTGAAAAGTGTTTTGTGTTGTAAGAATCATACCCAACTCTTCCTAGCATAGATACATTTTTAGCAACATTGTAATCCAAACTTATATTACCAAAAAAGCGATCTGTTGTACTAGTTCTTTGATTCTCGTTTACAATCCAATATGGGTTATTAGTACCATCAGCATCAACTGGAGCTAGTTGCTCTCCTGACGCACTAATCCAAGGTTTAAAAACATCAACATTAGTAGTTCTTGGAAGTAAATTAGTAATACTCATTAATACATTAGGGTCATTCGCACCTGACGCTACAGCACCATCTACACCTGTAGTTATATAGTTTACAGAAAATCTAGAAGTCAAATTCTTTAAAAGTTTAGACCCAGCATTTAGTCCGATATTTAACTTATTAAGTGATGCTCCTGGAAGGATACCCTCTTGTGACGAATAAGAAGTACTTACTCGATAATCGTTTTGTCCTTCATTAGAAGAACCAGATATGGCAAAACTATGAACTACAGTTGAGGCTAAATTGTAAAAATCTTTTTGAAGATTAGGGTGCGAACTAAATGTTTGCAAATTACCTGCATAATCAGTATAGGTTCCACCATCAGATATGGAAGGCCCCCAACCTGAAGAAGTTGTTTGTAATGTATTCCCTAAGCCTTCGTCATAAACACCTTGATCTCCTGGTCCAAATTCATTTTGGAAATCTGGCAATCGCAATGGGGTGTCAAACCGCATCGTTGTATTGTATGAAATGCTTGCTTTACCCTTACCTCTTTTTGTGGTAACAATAATAACTCCGTTAGAGGCTCTTGAACCATACATGGCTGCTGCTGAAGCTCCTTTTAACACTGTAAGAGACTCTATGTCATCAGGATTTATATCTTGTGCTCTATTCCCATAATCAACAGTTCCAGTAGTTCTTGAACCACTATAGTCATTGGCATCAGATATTGGCACTCCATCAACTACCCATAGCGGACTATTATTTCCACTTATTCGTGTAATCCCTCTTACTACAATTTTAGTAGAGGAGCCTAAACCACCGCCACCACCGGTAATTTGTACCCCTGACAACTTTCCTTGTAGTGAAGAAACTACATCAGATTCTCTGGCTACACTTAATTCGTCAGATTTCACTGTACTTACACCATAACCCAGTGTTTTTTCTGCGCGTTCAATACCCATAGCAGTAACTACTACCTCGTCTAACGCTTGTGCATCCTCCAATAAGGTAACGTTTATCACAGAAGCTACACCAACAAGCTTTTCTGCTGTTTTCATTCCTAAATAAGAAAATACCAATGTTTCTCCTTGATTTACTGATATCGAATAGTTTCCATCAAAATCTGTAAGAACACCTTTGGTTGAACCTTTAACTGTAATATTTACACCTACTATTGGAATCGCCGATTCATCAGTTACTTTTCCAGAAATAGTACTTTCTTGAGCGAAAGTGAACTGTATTGCCAGAAAGATAAATAAAATTAATAATCCTGTCTTTTTTGTTTTCATACGTGTTAAATTGAGTTTGATAGTTTTTTAATTTTAGTATGCCTTCTAAAACCATATAAGTATACCTATATGTATTTAATGCCTTTAGCGGTGTTATAAATAAAGAATAACAACACAATGCTAGCTGACAATAAAACAATCAAAAAATATTCAAACCCTCAAGAATGAGGTGTCTACACTTGTACTACAGCTAGGGTATTTTACGAGTTTCACATAAATAAAACAGCAAGCACCTACCTAATTCATTATTTAACCCTTTAAAAAGTGAATTATGCAAAAAAAATAGTTAATGTTTTGAGTTTTTACTCAGCAAAAAAAAAGATTAACTGCGAAATCAACAATTAATAAAGTACTGTGAAGGATCCAATAAATAGCGTACGCTAATTACAGATTTTTAATCCATGAATAGGTATCTACCTCTGCCGGGATATTAAGTTTTTTTCGCAAACGGTATTTTTTCGTCTGTACCGTTTTTGGCTGAACGAAGGTATAAGTGGCTATATTCTTTGAAGAAAAATTAAGCCAAATCAGCGCGCACAAGGTCAACTCCGTATTCACTAACTTTGGATTAACAGCTAATAGTTCTTCGCAGACATTGGGATAAACCTCTTGAAATCTTGCCAAAAAAGAGGGGTCATTATTTTTTGCCAAAATGACTACTTCCTCAAATGCAGTATTTAGCTTTTGTTTTAATTCTATATTTTCAGTGTCTTTTTCTATAATAACCTTTTCTTTTTCGTCAACTAGATTTAGTCGTTTTTTTCTATTGTAGTATATAATTAAGACTAAGATCAAAATAGATACGATAATACTTCCGCCTAAAAAATACTGCAATCTTTTTTTACCTAAGAGGTGATTACTTTCTTGCACATCTAAAAACTTAGTTACTACTGTATCTACATTTTTTTTATATTGATTATTTAAACTGTCGTTAAATTTTGTGTACTTAAGAAGGAACTCGTGAGCTTTTTCCTTTTCATTTAACAAGCCATATGTTTCAGAAATAAATTTATAGGACACACTAATTTCCTTATATCTCTTCATCTGATAGGCGATTTCCAATGATTTTTTATAGTAATCTATAGCCGCTTTATAATCTCCTTGGGATTTATATAAATTGGCTTGCGCTTGCAAAATAATGGATTTCTGGTATGCTGGTAAAGCTGTAGAATCAGTAATTAATGCCGTACACTTATTTAAATAATGTAGCGCCGAATCAGTATTTTTATTATATTTTAGATAGTAGTTTGCTAGGATTGCATATCGAAAAGAGGATTCTTCAATCTGAACAGATCGATGCAGGTAAATCATGCTGGAGTCCAATTTATTTTCAGTGCTTAAAAAAGCATCGGCTTTATTCACATAAAAAGGAACCAAAAGCTTCTTATTATTAGGTTCGATTTTTCTACAAAGTGCGATTCCTTTATCAAAATAATAAAGGGCCTTTTTGTTTATTTTTAAGGAAGAATAATTTTTTCCATAAATAGAATAAATTTCTATTTTTAGTTTCGGATTGTTTTTTTCGGAAACCTGTTCATCTACCAAGTTTAAATATCTCAAACTTTCCAAATGTTCACCAAAAACAGAAAGTAGTTTCGCAATTTCAACATAACCTATGACAATTGCTTCGTTGTACTCAATTTTCTTTGCCGCTTCAATTAAGTCCATATTTAGAAGTAAAGCCTCTTCTAACTTACCCTCATTCATGAGTGATTTAGCCTCAATTTGTTGCAAGCTATCTATCCTACTTTTTGTAAATTCTTGCGCATTCAAATTGTTCGGCGAAACAATAAATAGCATCAGTAAAACAAAAAAACTCCTATAATCCATTACAAAAAACTTATGTTTTCGTTTAGTTCATTACCTAGAACCAAATTCGGGCATAAAGGTATACATCTTTTGAATTCTTTAAAGTTCAAAAAGTAATTTTTGAATTAAGGTGTTTAAAAAAGACCGTTTGTACCTTTTCTCAAATATACATTTCCATTTAAGAGTAAATTGTCAATACGCGCGGTTGTTGACTGTATAATTTAAACGATCTAATATTCTTTTATGCCATTATACATACTTTTTTTTAATTCCCTTTTCCTAATAATTCAATCCATTGTTTCTTATAAAGCGTATTTCTAACCCCGTTAGAATGCCCTCTTTTACCAGCTGGAACTTCTAAATCAAATGCATAAATATGGTCTTTTGGAATATTCATGGCCTCATACGATTCATGAATTATTTTGGCCGTTGGTTCCGTAGCGTGATACGTACCGTACCAAAGGTGAGCAGGAGTCACGCTCTTATTAAAATACCATTTAGCGATTTTACCTTTTGCTGAGTAATCCCATCCGCCGGAAAAATCAATTACCCTTGCAACTCGTTCACGCTTCGCAATAAAAGCAGCCATTCCTCCACCTTGAGATTGTCCAGAAACAGCGATTTTTTTCCAGTTTGGAGCTCCATTTTTAAGATATGTATCCCAATTTCCTTTTTTATCATTTTCTGAAAGATATATTAGTAATTTCGTAAATCTATTCACTATTGCGTCTTCTGAGGTATCCTCAACCAATGAAAATTCATTACTTCCATAAATTCGTCTAATTCTAAAATCTGAAGTACAATTAGAATTACCCTCTAGCGTTGCACCTTTACAAATCTGTGCTATGGCTGGTGTATTAATATATTCTAAATTTATTACAGAGTATCCCTGTTCAATAGCTGTTAAAAAAAGATCCTTAGGTCCATTGAGTGCGATTCCGTTAGTTCCAGGTAAAAACAGCAGTAACTTTCCTTGTTTAATAGCTGGGTTATACACTACAAGATGTGGAGTATTCGCAGTACTAATTCTTGGGTCAGTGTCTGAAGGCTTCACATTCAATTCTACAATTGATTCTGGAAATTTATAATTTGCCTGAGCAAAAGAATAATTGGAAACCAAAAGTATTACCAGCGATAAAATAAAAAAGTGTCTCATTATTTTGTTTATTATGTTATAAAAAATTTATACCTATTCAGGTTTATTTGTTTATGATTTTATTTTTTCGAAAGAATTCTTCAAGTTTAGATTTTCTATCATTTCTCTAGTCATCGTTGCCAAATTGAATTCGGGTTTCCAACCCCAATCATTTCTAGCTGATGAATCATCAATACTATTCGGCCATGTATCTGCAATGGCTTGTCTAAAGTCGGGACTATAAGTCACTTCAAATTCAGGATAAAATTCCTTTATTGATGCTGCGATTTCTGATGGACTAAAACTCAATCCAGCAATATTATATGATGTTCTGATTTTAATAGCTTCTACAGGCGCCTCCATAAGCTCTAGCGTGCCTCTAATTACATCATCCATATAGATCATAGGCAAAACAGTGGTTTCGCTCAAGAAACAATCAAATTTCTCATTATTAATCGCCTTATGATATATATCAACGGCATAATCAGTTGTGCCACCACCTGGTAATGATTGGTGCCCAATAATTCCTGGATATCTAATTGAACGTACATCTAATCCGTATTTTAAATAATAATAATTTCCCCAATTTTCACCGGACACTTTACTCATTCCATAGACTGTTGCCGGGGTCAAATTTGAATTCTGTGGTGTATTTACGCGTTCAACATTATCTCCAAATACAGCAATTGAACTAGGAAAAAAAACTTTTTTAATCTTTTGAATCCTTGAAACTTCTAATACATTAAAAAGCGTTTTCATATTAATATCCCATGTATTCAAAGGATTCCGCTCTCCATTGGCGGATAATATGGCTGCCAAATGATAAATTTGGGTTATTCCATAGCTCGTTACCACATCCTGTAAAACATCAAACTGAGTAGCATCTAAAACCTGAAACACACCTTTGAAGTTTGTATTTGGATTTAAATCGGAAGCCACAATATTATCAACTCCATATTTTTCTTGCAGTTTTTCAGTTAACACACGGCCCAATTGACCACTAGCTCCGGTAATTAATATCTTCTCTAAGATCATATATAAAAAGTAACAAAAGAACAAACCTATGGAATAAGTGCTAATTTTGAGATATTTTTCTTATAATTATATTAAATAAAGTATTTTTATCTTTATTATTGCTAAAAACACTATTATTTACTTTTTACATTATAAATATCCTCTTCAAACAGTAATTTTATCTGAACATGGAAAAACTAGACAATACCGATCTTCAAATTTTGAGAATTTTACAAAAAGACTCGAAAAAAACAACCAAAGTAATTGCTGAAATGCTAAATATGACAGCCTCTCCTGTCTATGAGCGCATAAGGAGGTTAGAAAAAAAAGGGTATATCAAAAAATACGTAGCGCTATTAGACAAAAAGCTTATAAACAGGCCTGTTACTGCCATTTGTATGGTTTCTCTTCGCTATCACGACAAGGGTTTTATTGATAAGTTCGACAAGCAAATTAGAGCACTTAGAGAAGTACAAACCTGCTATCACATGGCCGGGAAAGTAGATTTTGTATTAAAGATAAACCTTCAAAGTCTCGATGCATATCACGAATTTGTACGATTGAAATTATCTAAAATTGAAAATATAGGGGTTTTAGAAAGTTACTTTGTTTTAAAAGAAATTTTTAACGATACTGAGTTTTATATTTAAAATGAATTCTTCAATTATTGCTTATCATTAATTTTTGAGGCGTAAAATTTTTGACCTAAAATTTTAAAAATTAACACATATCGTGATTTTTAAAAGGTTAAAAAAAACTAATTCTTAGAAATTTGCCACAAAATTATTAACTTGGTACACTATAAAATTTAAAAGCAGGTTTTGCGATTCGTTGACACACTTTTATTACATCTTATAAAATTGTCTTTTTAAGTCATAAACTTTAGGTCTAGCAATTCACTTTAATAGCATACAAACACCGTATCAATTAAATATCTGTATTTGTAAATTTCGAAACAAAAATTTAATCCATTAAAAAATGAATATTTTATGAAACGAAGAAATTTTATTCAATATGCTGGTTTAGGTGCCGGAGCGATGTTGATGCCTTCGCTGCTTATGGGAACAAATATTTCCACGGAAGCATTGCTGAATCCTGGTATTGATGTCGCCGCTAAAAAAGTTTTGGCTGATGTAGCTCTTAATACCGCTAAGTCATTAGGCGCTACCTATGCAGACGCACGTATTGGCAGGTATTTAAATCAATTTGTATTTACACGTGAAGACAAAGTTCAAAATATACAAAATACAGAATCTTTTGGGATTGGAATTCGTGTTATTGCTAACGGTACTTGGGGATTTGCTTCAACCAACGATGTATCTACAGATGGTATTAAAAAGGCAACTAATCAAGCTGTAGCCATTGCAAAAGCGAACTCCAAAATTCAGAAAGTTCCAGTGGTACTTGCTCCTGTTAAATCGTATGGTGAAGTTTCATGGAAAACACCAATTAAAAAAGATTTTAAATTAGTTCCTGTTGCAGAAAAAGTAGAGCTACTACTTGGTGCCAATGCTGCTGCTATGAAAAATGGAGCAAACTTTGTTAATTCGGCCTTATTTATGGTGAATGAGCAAAAGTATTTTGCCTCAACAGATGGTTCTTATATTGATCAAGATATACATAGAATTTGGCCAACATTTGGCGTAACTGCTATAGATCGTTCTGCCGGTAAATTTAAATCGCGCCAAGCTTTAAGTGCTCCAATGGGATTAGGCTATGAATATATGGATGGTTTAGCTTCTGAAAAAATTGAAGGACCAGCAGGATTGATTGGTTATCGTAACAGTTACGACATCATTGAAGATGCTACTGCCGCTGCCAAACAAGCCAAAGAAATGCTTACAGCAAAATCTGTTGATGCCGGTAAATATGATTTGGTACTTGACCCGAACCATCTTGGATTAACTATTCACGAATCCGTTGGACATCCTCTAGAACTAGACCGGGTATTGGGTTATGAAGCCAATTATGCAGGAACGAGTTTTGCAACTTTAGACAAATGGAAATCGGGTAAATTTAAATATGGAAGTGATATAGTAAATTTGGTAGCTGATAAAACACAAGTAGGTTCTCTTGGAGCCGTTGGTTATGATGATGAAGGTGTAAAAACCAAGAAATGGGATTTGGTACGTACTGGCGTACTAAAAAATTACCAAGCCATTCGCGATCAAGTTCATATGATTGACCAAAATGAATCTCATGGCTGCTGCTACTCTCAAAGTTGGAACGATGTACAATTTCAACGGATGCCAAATGTTTCCTTAGAACCAGGAAAAGAAAAATACTCCATTCACGATATGATTAAAAATGTTGAAAAAGGTATTTACATTGCTGGACGAGGATCGTATTCTATTGATCAACAACGTTATAATTTTCAATTTGGTGGCACCTTATTTTATGAAATTAAAAATGGAAAAATTGTAGGTATGCTTGACGATGTTGCTTACCAATCAAATACACAAGAATTCTGGAATTCTTGCACGAAGATTTGTGATAAAGATGATTACCGCCTTTTCGGTTCCTTCTTTGATGGTAAAGGCCAACCTTCTCAGGTGAGTGCTGTTTCTCATGGTAGTTCTACTACGCGTTTTAATGATGTAAATGTAATTAATACAGGTAGAACTATTTAATAATTCGTTTTTACAATAAATACTAAAATACAATGGCAATATATACAAAAGAAGAGGCAAGACAAATTTTAGAGAAAGCATTAAGCTATTCTACTGCTGATGCTTGTCAAGTCAATTTAAGTGGTAGCGAAAGTGGCAATATCCGTTATGCCCGGAATACGGTTTCTACTGCGGGTCACAGATCAAATCAAAACTTATCAGTTCAATCTAATTACGGGAACAAATCTGCCGGAGCATCAATTGATGAATTTGATGATGAATCACTAAAAAAAGTAGTAAAGCGTTCTGAAGAACTCGCACAAATATCACCAGAAAACCCAGAGTTTATGGGGGTTTTAGGGCCGCAAACCTATGATGAATCGATAACCTTTAGTGAATCTACGGCTAAAATAACTCCAGAATATCGTGCAGAAGTTGCAAATAGCAGTATTGAACCTGCTGCAGCAAAAGAAGTAACGGCAGCTGGTTTTATGAATGATTCTGCTGGTTTTTCTGCGATGATGAACTCAAAAGGATTATTCGCTTATAATAAATCTACCGATATAAGTTTTACCGTTACCATGAGGAGCAATGACGGTACAGGATCTGGTTGGGTTTCTAGAGATTTTAACGATGTTAGTAAATTTGACGCTGCTGAGGCATCAAAAGTGGCTATTGATAAAGCCATTATGTCTAGAGAAGCAAAGGCCATTGAGCCTGGAAAATACACGGTTATTTTAGAACCTGCAGCATCTATTGGATTACTAGGAAATATGAGGCGTGCTCTCAGTGCACGTACCGCAGATGAAGGAAGAAGTTTTATGTCTAAAGAAGGTGGAGGCACTAAACTAGGTCTAAAAATTGTCGATGAACGCGTCAACATTTGGTCAGACCCATTAGATCCAGAAGTACCAACTTCAACATGGAATGGTGAAGGCATGCCATTAAAGAAAATGAGTTGGATTGAAAATGGAGCTGTTAAAAACTTAGCTTATGACCGTTTTTGGGCTAAAGAAAAAGGTGTCGACCCCGTCCCTTTTCCGCCGAATATGATAATGGCCGGAGGTGATGCTTCATTAGATGATTTAATTAAGGGTACCAAAAAAGGAATTTTGGTCACTAGACTGTGGTATATCCGTGGTGTTGATCCTCAAACATTATTATTTACAGGACTTACTCGTGACGGAACTTTTTACATAGAAAATGGTAAAATTAAGCATCCTGTTAAAAATTTCAGGTTCAATGAGAGTCCGATAATAATGCTTAATAATTTAGAAACACTCGGTCAACAAGTTCGTATTGACGGAAACTTAATTCCTTATATGAAGATTAGAGATTTCACATTTACTAGTTTATCTGACGCTGTTTAAAGAGTTAACTAAGTCTAAATACTGGTTGTAATGTTAAGGCATTTCAACCAGTATTTGTTTATACTTTAATTAATTTTATTCAATAAATTGGCAAAACAAAACATTCATCCTTGAGTAACGCATTTTTTTTCACAAGACTTCAGTACGAATCAGGAGATTGGGACGTCGATCAACGGATGCCCTCTAACCTATTAAATTCATTAGTTGAATACACCACACTAGAAGTTGACACTAAAGAGAATATTATTTCTTTAAGCAGTGATGCTATTTTTGATTGTCCGTTTTGTTATATCTCCGGCCATAAGCTTCTTCAATTCACAAAAAAAGAACGCGAAAATTTCAAAAAATATGTTTTGAATGGGGGGTTTGTATTTGCCGATGATTGTAACCACGATATTGATGGTTTATTCTCAAAGTCATTTGAACGTCAGATGGAAGAAATATTTGGTCCAACAGCGTTAAAAAAAATACCAAACAATCATGAACTCTACACCATATTTTTCAAGTTTGAAGATGGCCCTCCAACAACCTCTCAAGAATTAAATGGCTGGGGAGATGATATTGTTCACGATTACTTAAAAGCTATCGAAGTCAATGGTCGTATTGGTGTCTTGTTTAGCAATAAAGACTATGGTTGTGAATGGGATTATGATTTTAGAAATAAACGTTGGTATAAAATAGATAATACACGCTTTGGCGTGAACATCGTAATGTATGCATTAACATCCTAATAAAAATTTATGGATAAAAATTTAGCCTCTATAGAGCAAGAAGTAAAAAAGTTAACCGCGAAACTTTCCGATTTAAAAAAAGAAATTGGCAAAGTTATTATTGGCCAAGAAGAAACTATTGAACAACTTATCATAACCTTCTTAGCCGGAGGACATGCGTTACTTGAAGGTGTACCTGGGTTGGCGAAAACTTTAATGATAAGAACACTCGCAGAAACTGTTGATTTAAAATTCAAACGCATACAATTTACGCCAGATTTAATGCCTTCTGATATCATTGGTACCGAAATTTTAGAGGAAGACCACAGCACTGGAAAAAAGTTTTTCAAATTTAATAAAGGCCCTATTTTCGCCAATATTATTTTGGCAGATGAAATAAACAGAACACCTCCAAAAACACAAGCTGCTTTATTGGAAGCGATGCAAGAGTTTGAAGTAACCTATTCTGGAAATACGTATAGTTTAGACCGACCCTTTTTCATTCTTGCCACACAAAACCCAATTGAACAATCAGGAACCTTTCCTTTGCCAGAAGCACAACAAGACCGTTTCTTATTCTATATAAAAATTGGATACCCAACGGAAACAGAAGAAACAAGAATCTTAAAAACTACTACTGGAACTAAAAAGGAAAAGCCCAATAAGATTATAACGGCTGATGAGATTATTAGACTGCAGCAACTCGTAAGAGAAATTCCTATTAGTGACGACCTAATCGCGTATGTTAGTAAAATTGTACGCGCTACCAGGCCAGAAACCACAAGCAATTCTTATGTAAAAGAATGGGTAAGTTGGGGTGCTGGACCTCGAGCCGGACAAGCCATTATTCTCACTGCAAAAGCGAGGGCTTTAATGGAGGGCCGACTTGCGGTAACCCCTGAAGATTTAAAACATGTTGTGTTTCCTGTTTTACGTCACAGAGTGATTGTCAATTTTAGAGCTGAAGCTGAAGGCATAACATCTGATCAAGTAACACAGGAATTACTCAAAAGCATTAAGCCATAAACATCTTATAAGGTGAAACAAGATTATCGTCAATTATTGAAGCCCGAAATTATCAATAGCGTCTCTGGAATGGCGCTTATTTCGCGTGTTATTGTTGATGGTTATTTAAACGGACTTAACCACAGCAGGCGTGTTGGTGCTGGCATGGAATTTAGTCAGTTTCGCAGTTATGAACCTGGAGATGATTTGCGTTTACTCGATTGGAAAATGCTAGCACGTTCTGGTCGCTATTATATTAAACAGTCAGAAATTGAAACCAATATTTCCATCAAATTTATTTTAGACACCAGTAATTCTATGCTGCATAAAGAAGGTGAAGTCTCTAAAATGGATTTGGCTAAAGTGCTTATCGCCACCCTCGCCTATTTATCTCAAAATCAAGGTGATGCTATTGGGTTATTTGCACTCAATGAAAAAAAATTACACAGCATTCATCCAAAAATTCAGAAACAGCATTACAACAGAATGCTTTTAGAGTTAATCAATATTCAGCCACAAGGAAAATGGCCTCAAAATGTAAACACAACGTTTAAACTGCATGATAACACGCATAAAGAGCTCCTGTTTTTCATCACAGACATGTATGAGCATGACGATGAATTGACACGCTTTATAAAGCAATTAAAAACCTTAAGAAATGAGGTTGTTGTACTTCATTTAATGGGTGAAAAAGAATTGAAATTCAACTACAAGGGCATGCTAACGTTTGAAGATTTAGAAACTGGAACGAAGCTTAAAGTAGATGCCAAAGCAGCAAAAAAGCAGTATAAAAAGTTATTGAAAGATAAGATGAAAATTACGAAAGATTTACTACTTTCTAATAACATAAGCTATCAACTATTTCGTTTAAATGAACCCCTTGGCGAAGCCATCAAACTGTTTTTGAAACGTCGAAATAATTTAATGTAGTATGTCATTTTTAAATCCAACATATTTATGGGCTTTACTTGGTTTACTTCTGCCAATAGCCATTCATTTGTGGAGTAAAAAGGAAGGCAAAACGATTAAAATTGGAAGCATTGAATTATTGCGGGAATCAGAATCCAAGCAAACCAGTAGTTTTCGTCCAAATGAATTAGTACTCCTACTATTAAGGATGTTCATTATTGCATTGGTAACACTCGTTTTAGCAGAGCCACAGTTGAAATTAAAAGCTGAGAACGCAGCGATCACCTATCTGATAGAACCCAGTTTGCTTAAACAGGAGAAATCAGCTACTCTTTTAAACTCTATTGACGCTGCTCACAGTATCAGACTCTTAGATCATAACTTTCCAGAATTAGATTATGTAGATTTAGAAAACCTGACGACCAAAACACCAAACTATTGGCAATTGGCCCGAGACATGCATTCCATCGCTTCAGACAGCATCGTGGTTTACACCAAAGCCTACGCTTCAGGTTTTAAAGGGATGCGCCCAAGCGTCAATAAACATATTGAATGGGTTGTTATTGATACCGAAGAAAAAAACGATAAGCTTCCAATAAAAGCGACAAGAGTAGGTTCAAATATTGAGATACTCTCCATGCAAAGCAATGGCGAACGCACTGCATTTGAAAAAACACTACTAAAAGAAAGTGATTCGAATCAAATAGATTTAAACGTAATTACTGAAAAACCAGTTGCTATTTTAGTGTATTATGACGATGCTTTTATAGATGATTCCAAATACCTTGAAGCTTCGCTTTCAGCCGTCTCAAAACATTTGAATAGAACGTTTAATATAACCAACACACAAGATGCAACTAATTTAGATCTTCGTACTTACGATTTTGTTATTTGGCTGACGGAGAATAATCCTGCTCCAGATGGTGCTAAAAAATTGTTGGAATATAAATTAGACAACCTTAGTAATTCACTAATAGCTGAAAGTTTAACAAAAAATCAGCACTACCTCACAAGACATTTAACTACCACCAACAGCGTTGAGAGTTACTTGCCTGAACAACTTTTAAACATTCTAGATTTACATTCAGATTTGGCGACCATTATTCAAGAAAATGATCAACGCGTATTCTCCAAAGATGAATTACTACCACAATTTTCAGCGACAGAACTAACTAAAAATCCGACTAATTCTATGTCAATTTCAAAATGGATTTGGCTTATTTTAGGAATAACAATGCTTGGTGAACGATTGATAGCAAGCTATAGAAAACAATGATAGACGCAAAAAACATATTAGTAAAATTCAAACAACGTTGGCAGTTGCTGCTTTACCTTGAAGTTTTTCTTTATGCTTTGGGTTCGTCGTTCTTTTTCTATTTTTTAAGCACAAACATCTTGTTGACGCTACTCATATTTGTAGTAATAGCTGTGATAGCTAGCTTTATCATCAAGCCATGGTTACCAACTATTGCGGCATCTACCCGCTATATTGACGCGCATATAGAAACTTTAGAGCACAGTACTAGTTTGTTGTTACAGCCTTCTGACAAACTCTCAAGCCTGGCCAAGTTACAACAACAAAAAGTGGTTCAACGGTTAAGTAGGGAGTTAAAAAAAATCAATCCACCGCATCATTTACTGAGAAGTAGTTTGGTGGCAGCAGCACTTATTATTAGTGGATTTTTGTGTTATCAACTACATATTACAAGCTATTTTTCAACAGATACCAATCCAATTAACAAAAAAGACATAATTAGCTTCCAACCTACAGACTCCACAGATTTAAAAGCGAAAATACCTAAGCTCATCAATCAATCCCTAACGATTCAATATCCAAAGTATACAAACCTACGCAATTTAAAAACGCAGCAAATGGATGTGAAAACGGTGGAAGGCTCTCGTATTAAATGGCAACTTGAATTTAGTGAACCGCTTAAAACCGTTTCTATTGAAAACATGGAGAACAGTTTTACAATGGACCTAAGCGATGGCAACTACATTTATAACTTGGGTGTTACAAATTCTAGTTTTTACAATTTCAAATTTACCGACACCACTGGTAATTCTTACTTTTCAGATTTATATGCTATTGAAGTTACCAAAGACCAAGGGCCAACTATTGAAATCAAAGACATTGAGCAGTTTACCCAATTTGAGTTTACAGATGCTAAAAATGTACAATTCTCAAGTGAAATTAGGGATGATTATGGTTTAAACGAAGCTTATATTATTGCTACTGTAAGTAAAGGGTCGGGTGAGTCTGTAAAGTTCAGGGAAGAAAAACTGAATTTTAACAACCCTATAAAACGCGGAAGTAAGGTTCAAAATTTACTAAAATCAATCCATCTCGATTCTATGAAAATGGAACCAGGAGATGAGCTCTATTTTTATGTGCTTGCCTCAGATTTAAAATCACCAACACCCAACATTTCGCGAAGTGAAACCTATTTTTTATCGATTAAAGACACCACAACCAACACCTTTGGCGTTGAAGGAACCTTGGGTGTTGATAGAATGCCCGATTACTTCAGAAGTCAAAGACAGCTTATAATAGATACTGAAAAATTAATTCGTCAACGTGGTAAACTCTCAAAAAAAGAGTTCAATTTTAGTAGCAATGAATTAGGTTTTGACCAGAAAGCCCTTCGAATAAAATACGGTGAGTTTATGGGAGCAGAACAAGCTGATGAAGAAGGCGTTGTGAGTCAAGAAAATCTTGAATTATTTGAAGAAGAAAATAAAAGTCAGGTAGAAGAAGGCGATTTACTCGATAAGTATTCGCACAATCACGATGGTGATAATGAGCACAATTTGGTAGAAGAAAAAAAGGCCGTTGAAACTAAAAATCCTTTAGAAAAATTTGCGCATAGTCATGATGACGCAGAAATGGCAACGCTATTTGAAGAGTCGTTACGATCGAAGTTACATAAAGCATTGGGTGAAATGTGGGATTCAGAATTATATCTTCGACTTTATGAACCTGAAAAATCGTTACCATACCAATTTAGAGCGCTAGCGCTGTTGCAAGACATCAAAAATAGTGCGCGTATATACGTGCACAGAATTGGGTTTGACCCACCTCCAATTAAAGAAGACACGCGCCTTTCTGGAAAATTGGAAGACATCAAAAACTACAGAAAAATTAAATCATTAAAAAACGACATTGCATTTCCATTCATTCGAAATGCTATTTACCGAATAGAACAACTTATTAGTACCAATGAAGCGATCACTGAGAAGGATCAACAATTATTTGAAAAAGCAGGAAACGAACTGGCTCAAAAAGCCATTGAATCTCCAGGAAATTATTTAAGTACCTTACAAAATTTAAAACAACTTTCAGAAAACAAGAATACAACGATCGCGGTGTTGCGTTCTGTTCAAAAAGGAATGCTATTGGCCATTCCTTCGTCTGAATTCTATCCTACAAAATCAATTCGTTTTTCAGATCAAATCAATCAACTTTTATTAAAAGAACTAGAAAAACATGATTGATAACTTGAGCTTTATAAATAACCATTGGTTTTGGCATGTTGTGTTTACAGCATTATTCTTGTGGCTTGTTTTTGCTTGGAAAGAATGGCAGCAAGTCAACAAATCTAGACGTTACTTAAAGTTAATACTTGCGCTCATTGCACTTACTTCTTTGTCCTTAATTATTTTAAAACCCATGGTAGTTTCAAAATTGGATACTTATGAAATGGTGTTGCTTACGAAAGGATACCACGTAGAAAAACTTGACAGTATTAAAAACGAACATAAAAAAATTCAGGTTCAAAATTACAAAGCCAACAGATCATTTATAAATCCGAATAAAAAACCATCATCAATTTACGTTTTAGGCGAAGGTATTGCAGCATTTGATTTTTATCAATTAGATAGTTTAAACGTTACTTATTTAGGCCGTAACACGCCATCTGGAGTTGTGAAATTGAACTATGAACAAAAGCAAACAGTAGGAAATTCAATAGCTGTTCAAGGTTTGTACACTCAACCAAAAAAAGGCACCAAACTTATTTTGGAAAGCGCTGCAGAAACAAGTTTAGATTCTGTGATGTTCCCAAATGATTCTGCACAAATTTTCAACCTATCTACGCAACTAAATGTCGTTGGTAATTATGAGTATCATTTAGTTGAAAAAGATTCGTTAGATCGCGTTATTGCATCAAATCCAATTGGTATTCGCGTTGTTCCAGAGCGTACATTGAGCGTATTTATTGTGAATTGGTTTCCAACCTTTGAAACCAAATACCTAAAAAACTTCTTAGCAGAAAAAGGGCATGAAGTTATTGTAAGAAGTCAAGTGACACGAGGAAAATTCAAGTATGAATATTTTAACCGAAGCACAACCCCATCCGTAGACTTTTCAGAAAAAAGTTTACAGAATTTTGATATGGTTATTATGGATGCGCAATCTTTTAAAAATCTCAGTAGGCGCCAAAAAAATAATTTAGAAGCAACAGTGCGAAATGAAGGACTTGGTTTGTTTATTCAAACTAGCAACTTCAATAGTTCTGTAAACTACCTAACAGATTTTGGTTTTCAATTAGACAAAAACACAACAACGAATCTTAGCAACTATCCAAAAATACACATATCAAAATATCCGTACCGTATTAAACCCCAATTTTCATTACATCCTATTCATCAAATTAATAACAGTGTGCAATCAGCGTACAAACCACTGGGTAATGGCCAAATAGGAATTGCTGTTTTTGAAAATACGTTTCAACTCATCCTTAACGGCCATTCTAATGTATATCAATCACTTTGGACGGAAATTATTAATGTGCTTAGTAAAAAACACCTGCCTTTGGCAAGTTGGAACGCGAATAGCAACATCCATTTTAAAGACCAGCCTTTTAATTTTAGTGTTCGTTCTCACAGTAAAAATCCAATCGTACTAAACGAGCACAATCAAATCATTCCATTAATAAATTCAATTGATAACAACAGTCTTTGGTTTGGAACTGTCTACCCAAAAAATACAGGTTGGCAGCAACAGCATTTACAACAAGATAGCACGGCGGTATTCAATTATTATGTAACAGATACACTGAATTGGAAGGCCTTACAATCTTACCAAACTAGTAACGCGAATAAAAAGCAATTTAAACAGAAACAAACTACTGGAAAACCACATACCACAAGACAAGCACTGTCGCTTATTTGGATGTATATGCTGTTTCTATTCAGTATAAGTTACTTATGGTTAGAACCAAAATTGTAAGCCTTTTAAATTATTAGCCTTGATTTATTATCTTAGTACAACATAAACTGAAAATAATGAAATCAATGAAAACTCTTATCGTCGGAATAATTTTGATTTTTAACATCTCAAACACAATTAAAGCGCAAACCTTGGATTTAGAAAATGTAAAATCTGAATTAAAAGAAGCAGCCTTGAAAGAGCAAAATGCATTTAAAAAAGGAGATTGTGATCAAGTACTTAGTTTAATGGAAAATGATATAACTTTTTTAGCAAATGGAAGAAAAGTTCCTTCCAAACAAATCGTCGGAAAATTTTGTAATTCCATTCCTCGTCCTTTTAAAACAGCGCTTATTGATAAATTAGATATTTACCCTTTAACCAATGAATCTGGATATACGATTAGAACTTTGGAATATCCAAACGATGAAGAAACGAAAATGCAAGAGTATGTGACAAAAATATGGAGGAAAGCAAATGGTAAATGGAAAATTAGTCATCTTCATTCAACTGTAAAAAAAGTACCTATTACAAACTAGTTTACGTTGTACAACACCAGCTATAATTCATTGCGGTGGAATTTCCCTATCGGAAATTGCTTCGCCGGTGCGCTACGCTCATGTCACACGAATTAATTAACTTAGTGCCATAGCGGAAAATCTAGCGAATTTCCTGCAACAACTATTAAAACAAGGAGCTATTTTACTGACATTTTTTGAAATGGCAATGTAAAATACGAACTTGAGAAAATAATCACCGATGCTAAACCATACACAAACTGTTGGCAAACATTCAACGAACCTAAAACCATTCAATTATGAAACAACTGCTATTTGCACTCATTTTCATTTCCGTATTTGCAGAATGCAACGCTCAAAATCAAGAAACTAAAAAAGCGATTAATCCATTGCAACTGAATTCTTATTTTGAAAATAGCGCGCTTCCTGCAGCGATTATGGGATACAGTACCAAAGAAGACCAAATGAAATGGTATGCCTATGGCCCATCGGTTTGGGGTGGGAAAGACACAATAAGCGAAAATAATATCTTTCGGATTTATTCAATGACAAAGGCCATTGCCTCAGTTGCCGCATTGCAGCTTGTAGAAAAAGGTTTAATTGGCCTAGATGATCCTCTAGACCAACTGATGCCAGAAATGACGTCAATTCCTATTCTAACTGAAGAAGGAGAACTTGTGGAAGCTAAGAATTCAATCACTTTGAGAAGTTTATTGACACATACAGCAGGGTTTGGATACGCATTTATGGATCCTCGACTTCAAGCATTTGATAAATCTGGATGGAAATATGATGATCTACCAAGATTGTTTGAAGCAGGTGTACATTGGCAATATGGTACTAATTTAGATTGGGTTGGTAAAATAATTGAAAAAATAAGTGGTCAAGATCTTGAAACTTACTTGAGAACAAATGTTACAGGACCCTTAAAAATGAATAGTACATGGTTTAATGTTCCTAAAAATCTTCAAAATAATATTGTTTCTTGGGGAGCTCGAAATGCAACTGAATTTAAAGAATACCCTCGTATTCCAGCGGCACCAGTTACTGAATTTAGTGCAGGTGGCGGTTTATTTGGATCACCAAAAGATTACTTAACATTTCTACAATGCATGCTTAATAATGGAAAATATGATGGCGGACAACTATTAAAACCAGAAACTGTTGAGATGATGTCTAACAATCAGCTACCTACTGGAATTACTCTTAAAGATGGAGATACCTATGGATTGGCATGGGCAATTGAGAATAGTACAGATGAAATCGTACGGAGTAAAGGTTCAGTATATTGGAGTGGCATTGCTAATTCTTATTATTCATTAGATAAAGAAAAAGATGTGGCTATCGTTTATTTCACCAATTTTTTCCCTTACGGGGATAAGGAAACACTTGATTTTTATCGTCTCTTTGAAAAAGAAGTCTATTCTAGTTTAAAAACTAATTAACGCGTTGCCAACACTATAAGAATAGTCGCCAATTCAGTATTAATTTCAAGTGTTGAAACCTGCAGTTGGCTACTATTTTTATACGAACCTTTAGTAACAAATAAAAAACACACTCTATAATTCACCAAATGGCAAGACAAAATCATTTAGAAAATAATAAAATTGAAATTAGCAATAAACAACTTTCTAGCATGAGCAATCCCAAAGAGTTTAAAAGGATTGACAAAAAATATATAATATCTGAAATTGGTAGTGTTTTAAACTTTGAAAAAGGAATTTTATATACCGTAAAGGAATTGTTAATTAGACCTGGAATTACCATTAGACGGTTTATTCTAGAAGACCGAACTAAACTTGTAAAACCAGTCATTTTTATTATCATTTGCTCCTTATTTTATACCCTTTTAAGAGAAATCTTCCATTTTGAAGATGATTACGTATATGTTGATAATTCAAATCAATCAACTTCAACGGCCATTTCCAATTGGATTCAAAATAATTATGGCTACGGAAATCTAATAATGGGAATTTTTATTGCATTTTGGATTAAGGCATTATTTAAAAAGTATGGATATAATTATTATGAATCACTAATTTTATTGTGTTTTGTAATGGGAATTGGAATGCTCATTTTGGCAGTTTTTGGCGCAATTGAAGGAATAACTAAATTAAAAATTTTGCAATTTGGAGGAATCGCTTTTGTTGTTTATTCTATGTGGGCAATTGGACAATTCTTTGATCAGAAAAAATACCTAAACTATATAAAAGCATTGATCGCATATTTGTTAGGCTTAATAACATTTACAATTGGAACAATATTACTAGGAAATTTGATTGATTTTATCAAATAAATAACTGCAGCTAACAACAAGTATAATTAATTGCTTCACCAAACTTGAATTAAAATTTATATCTTTAATCATAGTCAAACCCTTGTGCTTCATTCTGACCATCTAATAACCAAATGATAAAATTCTTTAGATTTTCGAAACTCAATTTTGTGAAACAAAATCATAGGTCTCGTAGACCTTTGGTTGAGAAAGCCGCTTGCGGAAAAAATAAATGCAACCAATATGATTAAATTTTTCAGACATATACGACAGCGACTTGTTTCAGAAAATAAGTTTAGCAAATATCTTCTTTATGCAATTGGTGAAATTCTTCTTGTAATGATAGGAATATTACTAGCATTTCAAGTAAATACTTGGAAAGAACAACATGATAATTCAAGTCTAGAGAAAATAATGATAAACAATCTCAACGCAGAATTTAAAAAAAATCTTAATAAGCTTGAAGACTCGAGGATTCAGTATCAAGAAACTGATAAATCTATTAGACTTCTTATGTCATTTATGAAATTTTCTTCTGACGAATTAAAAATAACCAATATAGATAGTTTAATTGCTAAGGCTATTGATGTTTACGATTACAGCCCAACTCAAAATTCTCTAACAGAAATATTGGCCTCTGGAAATTTAAAATTAATTAAAAAGGATTCGTTAAAAACTATGTTACTGGATTGGTCTGCAGAATTAAATGAAAAAGAAGAATCTTGGCAAACATTAGATGATTTTAATCAAAGCTTAGTTTTACCCTATTTAACTAAAAAAGCTTCGATGCGAAACATAGATAAATATTCATTAATGAAGTGGGAAGAAAAGTCAAAATTTGAAATCAACCATGAAGATTTATTTAATGATGTTGAGTTTGAAAATCATCTGGATAACCTTGGATGGGGTGTAGTAAATTATGATATGTCTTTAGAAAGATTACAAATAATTGTAGAAAAAATTATTAGTCTTACCAATGATTAAATAACGAAAGGCTAATACTGTGTATAATTCATACTGCGGAATATCCCTATCAAAAATTGATTCTCGCATCTATTTTGCTCATTTCATGCAAATTAATTAACTTAGTGCCACATCGGAAAATCTAGCTGATTTCCCGCAACAACTATTGAATTATTAAAATAAATTGATTTTTGTTCAACATTTTCGAACAGGGCGAAGCGTTTAAAAAAGGTTAGGTAAACCTTTTTAGTGAACCAGTCAGACTGCCTCGCTCGAAAGAACAATAACAAAAATGAGAAAATAATCGCCAAAAGTAAACAATATACAAACCGTATTGCTTCATTATAACCAAACCCTAACCAATGATCTTATCAAGTAAAATTTACACCAAAAATCAAAAGTTCTGTGGACATTTGGGCAAGATAGCCGCTGGCTATCAGCAATAGTAATAAACATGCCTCTTATTTTTTATATCTGTATAAAAGTAGTTGGTTAATAAAATTAAATATCCCCATATGTTCAAAAAAAGTCAATTATTTATTTTAAGTCTAATTATAAGCACTAGTATTAACAGTCAAAACACAATCGAAATAGATTGTGAAGAGGTCTTTTTAAGCGGTTCAAATATTGCTTGGGCTGATTTCGCTAGTGATGTAGGGAGATTTAATGTGTATAATCCTTCCGTTTTATATGAGCCATATTATGATACTTTTAACACTTATTTTTCTCAAATTAAAGCAGCAGGAGGAAATTCTGTCCGTTGGTGGTTACATACCGACGCTTCATACACTCCACAAATTGAATATTCAGGAAATGTAACAGGACTAAGTGCTGCATATACAAATCAAGAAATAACAGATCAAGTTAGAAAAATATTAGATTTAGCTTGGAGTAATGGAGTGTATATGACGATTAGTTTATTTTCATTTGATATTTTATCTAGCCCAAATGATCGAAATGGAACATCCATAAACTTTATAGGGAATCAAAATTTCTTAGAATCTCCTGCGAACGTGCAGTCATATATTGACAATGCATTAACACCAATGGTCTTAGCTCTAAAAGATCATCCAGCATTATTTAGTTGGGAAATATTTAACGAACCAGAGGGTATGAGCAGTGAATTTGGTTGGACTGGAAATCAAGGAGGTGCATTTACTACTATGTCAACTATACAAATGGTAGTTAACAAATTGGCTGGCGCAATACATGATGCTGATCCTGATGCTTTGGTTACCAATGGAGCATGGTCAATGCTTGTTAATACAGATATTGATCTTAATTTTTCATATGCTGAGGAATATCAAAAAAATTACTATTCAGATAGTGAATTAATTGCTGCAGGAGGAGCAACTAATGGCACTTTAGATTTTTATCAAGTGCATTATTATGATTGGCAACATGAAAATATATCACCTTTACATCATCCTGCTAGTTATTGGCAATTAGATAAGCCAATAATGCTGGGCGAATTTCATGCTGCCGAAGTTCAAAGTATTGCTGTAGATAATGGTTATCCTGTTGATGGTGCATATGAATTTTTATATGACCAGGGATATTTTGGCGCTTGGGGATGGCAGTGGAAATCACCTTGGCTTAAAGCGGATATAGAACCCCAAATTAATCATATGCAAACTGCCCAGCCTTCAGTTGTAGCGATTAATATTGCTGATTGCCCTGCAAATACTTTAGATGATGATAATGACGGTGTTACAAATGACGTAGATCTTTGTCCAAATACGCCTGATGGTGATTTAGTAAATTCTGATGGATGTTCAACAAATGATTTAGGCGATTCTGATAATGACGGAGTCATTAACGGAACTGACGCTTGTCCAAACACTCCAAACGGAGAATCTGTAGATGCAAATGGATGCTCAACAAATGAACTTTTAGACGATGATAATGATGGTGTAATAAACGGTAATGATTTATGCTCATCAACACCAAGTAACGAACTTGTTAATAGTGATGGCTGTTCAGGAAGCCAGTTAGATGACGATCAAGATGGTGTAACAAATAATTTAGACCATTGTGAAAATACTCCTTTAGGTGAAACAGTAAATGCAAATGGATGTACTGACAATCAAATTGATGATGATCAAGATGGTGTTATAAATGATTTAGATCTTTGTCCAGAAACTCCAATTGGTTATTCTGTAGATTCTGATGGATGCGGATTAATCAATATACCAGACTCAAACTTTGAACAAGCGTTAATTGATTTAGGAATTGATACTGATAATACAATAAATCAACAATTAAAATATATAGATGCAAAAGATGTGTCTACATTAGATGTATCTAATAAGAACATTAGCAGTCTAATTGGTATTGAAGCTTTCACATCATTAACTACGTTGTCGTGTTATGAAAATAGTATAACTGAATTGGATATATCTCAAAATATTGCTTTAAAATATTTCTATTGTAGTAATAATTTTTTAACCAATTTGGATGTTACTAATAATGTAGCACTTGTTAATCTTCAATGCATGTTTAACCAATTAGTAGATTTAGATGTGTCAAATAACATATTACTTACTAATTTATCATGTAATAATAACCAATTAGTAGATTTAGATGTTTCAAACAACCCTCAATTGACTGTACTATCATTTCAAGAGAATGAAGTGTCAGCCATAGATTTGACTACAAATTCACAATTAATGCTTCTATATGGTTATATGAATAAACTGGTTGATTTAGATTTAAGTTTAAATGACAAACTTATTGACGTTAGAGTTAGTTATAATCTTTTAGAGTCTCTAAATATTCAAAATGGGAATAATAACGCAATAAACATATTCTTATCTCATACAAATCCTAATTTGACGTGTATTCAAGTTGATAATGAAACTTGGAGTACAAACAACTGGAACAATATAGATTCTCAAAGTTATTTTAGTGAAGATTGTAATTATGTGCTTTCAGTTGAAGACTCTGAAGTCACTTCGGAATTTTCTCTTTATCCAAATCCATCCAAGGACTTACTCTATGTTAATGGTAATGTTTCTGAGTTAAAAGAAATAAGTGTTTACAATTTAATGGGACAAATGGTAATGATAGTAAAAGATAATTTTAATGAAATAAATATTTCAAGATTGTCTTCATCCATTTATATAGTAAAATTAGAGACTGAGAAAGGTATTGGAATATTTAGGATAATAAAAGAGTAAGAAAAACTATAGTTTGATTTTATGATTTAATTACAGAAAAATTATTAAGACTAGGTGTAGAAAGCTATTTGATTAAATGTTTGATAGTTATTAAAGTGTAACTCCGTAGGTAAACAATGCGCGGACCATTGGTGTTTTGAGTAGCATCTACGCTACACTCCCAAGAGGATATTTTTATTAAAGACTATGAAGAACGATAAGAGAATTCACGAAAATATTTACTGCTTGTAGCCGAAACTATGCCTGAAGAAAAGTATGGATTTAAAGCTTTAAAAGAGTCATTGACATTTGCTGAAAACTTAATGCATATAGTATTTGCAATGGATTGAGCCATCTAAATGACGCGATTCCGTGCAATAAAAAAACCCGATTGCCTTTACTAAACAAAGGCAATCAGGTGTTTTAAAAATAAGTAACTTATTTTATTTCGTAATCTCAGCATTATTAATGCCTACTACTTCAAGGTCAAAAATAAGCTCTTTGCCCGCTAAAGGATGATTTCCGTCTATGATAATACTTTCTTCTTTCACTTCAACCACACGCAAATTCATTTCTTGACCATCTGGAGTTTTAGAAACTAGTCCCATACCAACTTCAGGTGAAATATCTTGAGGAAGTTCGCTTTTATTCACTTCTTGTTTTAATTCTTCATTAATGCTTCCATACGCTTCCTCTTTTGCAATGGTGATGGTCTTTTTTTCATTCACTTTCATGTCAATTAAGCCTTTTTCAAAACCAGGTATTATCTGACCCTTTCCCAAAGTAAACTCTAACGGTTCTTTCCCCAGTGAGCTATCAAAAACCTCTCCATCAGCCAATTTACCTGTGTAATGTACTTTTACTGTGTTGTTTTCTGTAACTTGATTCATACTATTTATTTTAATTTTAAAAATACGCTCTGCATAATTCTTATGCGGCAACTATTTTAGTTTAAACTTATACTAACACTAGCCGCCAAAATCAAGCCAAAAAACGAAAAAACTGGAATGAATAGTTATAAACCCATAAATTGATACGCTCAAAATGTAAAAACTGTGCTGTGTCCCTTTAATGACAGTAGAACAGCGCTTTATTAAAAAAAATAATCGAATCGGTAACTATGTCAGGTCAAAGGAATTTTTATATCAATTTGATTGAATTTCTCAATGACAAAATCCAGAGAATTAAAGAAAAAAACATTGAAGCATAAACCAGCACAGGTTTTTTGGCACTACGTTCAAGAAATCTACCTTGGATATAGTTAAAATAAACAACCCCTGTAAATCAGATATTTACAAGGGTTATTGTGGAGAAGATGGGATTCGAACCCACGACCTCTTGACTGCCAGTCAAGCGCTCTAGCCAACTGAGCTACATCCCCAATTTGGGCTGCTATTTTACTTGTTCAATCTAAGCCGACAAACCTACATAATTTCAATCAAACTTTTTACTGTATGTTGCATAAAAAACTGCATTTTGACAGTAATACGATTAATTAGTACCACAAGTGGAGCCTGAAAAATCACATTCTCGTTACAAGGCATAAACACTTGTCTCGATAAACTAAATTCTTCCTTTTAAAATTAACAAAGGAATTCTGCTTTCAAATTGCGATTTCTTAATGGTATCTTTTTCCCAAAGTTTGGTGAAAAATCCTCGTTTTCTTCGCATAACACATAACATATCAGGTTCTGATTGATGTAAGTGTTCTAACACACCTTGAAAAATAGTGGCATTTTCGGTAGTTTTAAAAGTGGACGAAAGTGCTTTTAAAGCTATATTCACTTCCAAATCATTTTCTGTTGATTTAGGTGTAATCACTTGTATTAAGTCTAATTTCGATTTGAAAATGGCAATCATGTTTTTTAATGGATCTAAATCCGCATCCGATTTTATTTTTCCAGATTTAACCGCCATTAAAATTTTAGAAATACTTTTAAATCTATATTGAGAAGGAACAACTAGTACTGGAAATGGAGTATCCTTTACCAAACTACCTGGAATTTTTCCTAAAAACAAGGTTTCATCTGTTGAAATACTCTTAGCAGAAGAAATAATTAAGTCAATATTTAAATGATGAGCTAACCATTCTAGACTGTCAATTATTTGTCCTTTAATTGATTTTAAGATTACGTCCACATCCTTTTTATCAACCTGAGCGATGATTCCTTTCAGTTCCTTTATAGCATCTTCTTCGAGTAGCACTTCTATGTTTTTTAAGGATCCCGCAACTCTTGTACTTTCAAACACTTGTACAACATATACTTTTGCTTGAGTTACTTGAGCGAAATCAATGGCGTATTGCAGTGTATTAATAGCGTTTCCACCTGAGCCTATAGGTACTAATAAATTTTTCATCGATATTTTTTTGCAAAGATAGCTCAATTTACATAAATAATTGAAAACAAAAAAAGCCCTTTCTATACAGAAAAGGCTTTTTTTTTATAATTTCTATTATTTAGTATCTGTAATATTCAGGTTTGTAAGGTCCTTCAACCGACACCCCTATATACTCCGCTTGATCGTTGCGTAAAGTTTCTAACTCAACACCTATTTTTTCTAAATGCAAACGAGCTACTTTTTCATCGAGTTCTTTTGGTAACATATAAACTTCATTTTTGTAGCTACCCGCATTTTTCCAAAGTTCAATTTGTGCCAATGTTTGATTGGTAAACGAATTACTCATCACAAAACTTGGATGACCCGTAGCACATCCTAAATTTACCAAACGTCCTTCTGCAAGTACAATAACATCTTTTCCATCAATAGTATATTTATCTACTTGAGGTTTGATTTCTACTTTAGAAGCACCGTGGTTTTTGTTTAACCAAGCCATATCAATTTCATTATCAAAATGACCGATGTTACAGATAATGGTTTTATCTTTTACTGCCTCGAAGTGACGTGCTTGTACAATGTCTTTATTACCTGTAGTAGTAATTACAATATCCGTTTTTCCGATAACGTTGTCTAATCTTTTCACTTCAAAACCATCCATAGCGGCTTGTAATGCACAAATAGGATCAATTTCAGTAACCGTTACAATCGCTCCAGCACCTTTAAAAGAGGCTGCAGTACCTTTACCAACATCACCGTAACCACAAACAGTTACTCTTTTTCCTGCAATCATTAAATCGGTTGCTCTTTTTATGGCATCAACAGCCGATTCTCTACAACCGTATTTATTGTCGAATTTAGATTTAGTTACAGAATCATTTACATTGATAGCTGGCATTGGTAAAGTACCTGCCTTCATTCTATCATACAAACGGTGAACACCAGTTGTTGTTTCTTCTGATAATCCTTTAATTCCAGCGACCAATTCAGGATATCTATCCAATACCATATTGGTTAAATCACCACCATCATCTAAAATCAAGTTCAATGGTTTTTTGTCTTCTCCGAAAAATAAGGTTTGCTCGATACACCAATCAAACTCTTCTTCATTCATTCCTTTCCAAGCATATACTGGTATTCCAGCCTCCGCCATTGCAGCAGCCGCTTGATCTTGTGTTGAAAAAATATTACAAGAACTCCAAGTAACATCAGCACCAAGAGCCTTTAAAGTTTCAATTAATACAGCTGTTTGAATAGTCATGTGCAAACATCCTGCAATTCTCGCTCCCTTTAACGGTTGTTCATTTTTATATTCTTCACGTAAAGACATTAATCCGGGCATTTCTGCTTCAGCTAATTCAATCTCTTTTCTTCCCCAATTTGCTAAAGAAATATCCTTAACTTTGTAGGGTACGTAAGTAGCAGTTTTTGTACTCATAGTATTATCTGTTTTTTCTAAATTTAAGCTGCAAAGTTACATAATAAGTTTATAAACTCATGCCTCTTTACAAAACTATAACAGTTAATAAAACCACTAAGGTGTTCATTTGGAAGATTGAAGAGCCTCTAGAAGATTTATCAGAAGGAATTAAATTAACGGCACATTGTCAAAGTAGAGTTGATAAAATGAAGTCTGAATTACACCAACGAGGTTTTATGAGTGTACGCCATTTATTGGCGGAAGCCGGATATGTTGACCATGATTTATATTACGATAATTTGGGGAAACCACATTTAAAAGACGGGAAGCACATTTCAATCACACATTCTTTTAATTTTTCGGGAATTATTATCAGTGATGGTACGCACGTGGGTATCGATATCGAAAAACAGCGTGATAAAATAACGAAAATTGCCAATAAGTTTACGCCAATTGAAGAATACCGTACACTGGCAAATCATGAAGCATTGGTGCGAAAACTAACAATTGTTTGGGGCGCAAAAGAATCGCTATATAAAATTTATGAAGTTGAAGGCTTGAGCTTTATTAAAGACATTAATATTCAAGATTTCTATTTTGACGATGCTCAGACAAGTGGTGAAATAACTTTTAAAGGAAATTATTCTACTTATAACATCCACTTTTTGGAGTTTGAAGGGTTTACCTGTGTCTATGCATTACAATAAAATGAAAGTAATCTATCAAAACATTTTAAGTGCTGTCAGTGAAAATCATAAACTGTTAGCGTTATTAATTGATCCGGAGAAAGTTGTTATTGAAAATTTACCTTCCTTTATCAACAAGGTTAACAACTCTGTGATTACACATATTTTTATAGGTGGTAGTACTGATAAAAATAATCGTACGAAAGCTATTGTTAAGCGCGTAAAACAATTTACAAAACTACCCATAGTATTGTTTCCTGGAGATTATACACAATTGGCACCAGAGGCTGACGGTGTGCTTTTTTTATCCCTTATTTCGGGAAGGAACCCTGAGTATTTAATAGAACAGCATGTGCAAGCCATTCCGTTATTAAAAAAAATGGATTTAGAAATTATTCCTACGGGTTATATTTTAGTTGATGGTGGTAGTGAAACAGCTGTTCAACGCGTTAGTAACACCCAACCTCTATATCAAACCAATACTGATTTAGTAGTTCATACGGCGCTAGCCGGAGAATATTCAGGTAAAAAATTAATTTATTTAGAGGCCGGTTCTGGCGCTAAAATCCCCGTCAATTCCACCATTATAGAATCCGTAAAAAAAGAATTGAGCATTCCGCTTATCGTTGGCGGCGGTATTCGAACCAAGGAACAGCTCGAACTGGCCTACAAAGCTGGAGCCGATTTAGTGGTGATAGGCACAGCTTTTGAAAAGGACCTCTCATTTTTTAACGAACTAAAAAAATGAACGAACTACTCGAATTTTTTATAGAGCCTTATAGAAATGCTCCGTTATTATATATCCTATTGGAGATTACTGCTGCACTGTTTGGTGTAATCAGTGTTTTTTATGCAAAAAAAGAGAATATCCTGGTTTTTCCAACAGGGATTATAAGTACCGCTCTCTATGTATATCTATTGTCGCAATGGAACCTATATGGAGATCTAATTATCAATGTGTATTATACCTTAATGAGTATATACGGTTGGTACATGTGGAGTAGACTGGTTGACAATAACAAACAACATATCGCTATAACGCGAACAACGGTAAGTGATAAATTAAAAACGTTCGGCATCTTTCTATTTACATCTGTATTTGTAATTATAGTATATCGCTATTACAATGTAATGCCCAATCAATTAAATTTTGAAGAAAGTATTAATTATGCTTTTACAAATATGACCTCAGGGAGTTTAGAAAATTTTAGAAAAATCACACCCTATCTAGACACGTTTACAACGGGCATCTTTTTTGCTGCTATGTGGTTAATGGCCAACAAAAAAATAGAAAACTGGACACTGTGGATTGTGGGGAATATTGTTTCTATTCCGCTTTATTTTATAAAAGGATACGGTTTTACCGGAATTCAATACTCAATTTTCTTAATTTTAGCCTTTCAAGGATATATAGCATGGAAAAAAAGCTTAGACAAAAACCTGCAAACATCGTAAGAGTTGTACTGTTCGGACCAGAATCAACGGGTAAAACAACACTTTCCAGTCAGTTAGCAAGACATTATCATACTGTTTGGGCGCCAGAATACGCTAGGGAATATTTGCAAAACAAATGGAATAATGAGCGCAAAACATGTGAAAATGCCGATTTGATTCCGATTGCCATCGGACAAATGAAATTAGAAAATGCCTTGGCGAAAAAAGCAGACAAAATATTGATTTGCGATACCGATTTATTAGAAACAAAAGTTTATTCAGAAGAATATTACGGCGGCTTTGTGGACCCTAAATTAGATAAAGCAGCCAAGAAAAACACCTACGATTTATACCTATTAACTTATGTAGACACCCCTTGGGAAGCAGATGATTTACGCGACAAGCCCGAAGAGCGTAAAGAAATGTTCCATGCTTTTGAAAATGCCCTAAAGAAACACAAACGTCCCTATATTGTTTTAAAAGGCGACAAACAAAAAAGACTTAAAGAAGCAACCGCAGCCATCGACAAATTATTAAAAGACCACAACAACCTTGATCGTTTTTCTGACACATTAGTTGATTTAGATTTGCATTTTTTACATCATACTACAGATCCTAATTTGAATTATTAATTGTGAATACAGAAAACCTTATTAAAGAGCTTTCTTTTAAAGCGATTCGAAGCTCTGGTGCCGGCGGGCAACACGTTAATAAAGTATCTTCAAAAATAGAATTGACTTTTGACCTCGAAATTTCTAACGAATTAACTGAGGAACAAAAACAACTACTCACTAAAAAATTAGCTACAAAACTCAGCAAAGAAAACGTGCTGTTATTACAATGTGACGAAAGTAGGAGTCAACACAAGAATAAAGAAATTGCAATCAGCAGGTTTTTAGAAGTCATAAAAGCAGGTCTACATGTTCCTAAAAAAAGAAAGGCTACAAAACCCACCAAAACAGCCATTAAAAAACGTCTAAAGTCGAAAAAGAAACTTTCCGAAAAGAAAAACACACGAAAAAAACCTGATTTAGAGTAGCGTGAATTTGTAGTTTACAACCTTTTCAAAAAAACTTAATTCTTATAGTTCAAAACTCATAATTCATAATTATATTTGCCTCGTTCTCGAAAGGGGTGCCCACTCGATATATCGACAGGCTGAGATCATACCCATTGAACCTAGAACAGGTAATGCTGTTTAGGAAAATTAAGCCGATAGTCGGCGAAACACATAATTATTAATACAAAAGAATAATTACCTCTTTTTATTCGATTAAAATTTTAATCGATGAAAAATTTATTTCTGTTCTTGACATTATTTGTCCTTTCGGTCAATGTACTTGCTCAAGAAAAAAAACAAGACACTACAAAAGTTGAAACCTTAGAAGAAGTACTTGTACGGGCCGTTCGTGTAAACGCCACATCTCCAATTACACATAGTAACGTGACAAAAGAACAATTACAAAAACGGAACCTAGGGCAGGACATTCCAATTTTATTGAATTTTTTACCTTCTGTTGTAACCACAAGTGATGCTGGTGCGGGAGTTGGTTACACGGGTATTCGCGTACGAGGTGTTAGTGCACAATCTACCAATATTACGATTAACGGAATTCCTTATAATGACGCCGAATCTTTAGGTACTTTTTGGGTTAATTTAGGCGATTTTGCTTCATCAGTTGAAAGTTTACAGCTCCAACGCGGAGTAGGAACCTCAACGAATGGATCTGGAGCCTTTGGTGCAAGCATCAATGTACTTACCGATGCCATTTCAGACGAAGCTAGCGGAGAAATATCAACTGCTTTTGGGAGCTATAACACTCAAAAAAACACCGTAAAATTCAGTACTGGAAAACTAAATGATCATATTGAAATTGCAGGTAGACTGTCTCAAATTAAATCTGATGGTTACATCGATCGAGCTTCCTCAAATTTAAAGTCGTATTATTTACAAGGCGCCTATGTAGATGATAATACTTTGATTAAAGCCATAACATTTGGAGGTCATGAAATCACCTATCAATCTTGGAATGGTTTGGAGGATTTAGACAAATTAGAAAACGATAGAACATACAATTCGGCAGGAGCATATACAGACGACCAAGGCGCTACACAGTTTTATGAAAATGAAGTAGACAACTACAAGCAAAACCATTATCAGTTACACTGGAATGAACGCTTTGACAATAGCTGGTCTACCAATATTGGATTAAATTACACGCATGGTGAAGGTTATTTTGAGCAATATAAAGAAGATGAAGATTTTGCAGATTACGATTTAGATGAAATTGAAATTGGTACTGAAACCATTAATACCACCGATTTAATTCGACGTCGCTGGCTTGACAATGATTTTTATGTAATCAATGCCAATTTAAACTATAAAAATAATGAACTAAATATGACCGCTGGCGGTTCATTTAGCACCTATGATGGCGACCATTTTGGCGAAATAATATGGGCTAATTACGCGAGTAATAGTGAAATAAATGACCATTATTATGATGGAAACGGACAAAAAAATGATCTTAGTTTTTTTACGAAGGCAACTTATAAAATAAACAAAAAAATAAGCCTTTTTGGCGATTTACAAATGCGGTTTGTTGACTATACTGTTACCGGGTTAAATTCAGACAGGTCACCCTTTAATGTTGATGAAAACTATCGTTTTTTCAATCCAAAAGCTGGTATTACCTATACATTGAATACCAATAACAATATCTACTTTTCTTACGCTAGAGCCAATAGAGAACCCAACAGAGATGACTTTGAAAACAACGCTACAGTAAAGCCAGAACAATTGAATGATTTTGAGTTAGGGTGGAGACATCGTGCAAAAATAGTTAGTGTCAATACCAACTTTTATTATATGCATTATAACGAGCAACTAGTGCTAACCGGAAATATTGATAATGTTGGAAACCCAATTAGAACCAATAGCGGAGATAGTTACAGACTAGGATTAGAAGTTGATGCACTAATACAGCCCATAAATTGGTTTTCGATGCAACCTGCCATTACGCTAAGTACAAATAAAAACAAGGAGACAATTGTTTCATTAGATGGGGATTTAGAAAATCTTGGAAAAACGAATATTTCCTTTTCTCCAGAACTGATTGTTTCAAATGCATTTACTTTTCAACCTACACCAAGCTTACAAGTTGCTTTCTTAAGTAAATATGTTGGAGAACAGTATATGGGAAATACCGATAGCAAAGCTTCAAAACTAGATAGTTATTTTGTAAATGATTTTAATATAAGTTACGAGCTAAAAACATCTCGTATTTTTAAATCGATTGTTTTAACAGGCTTGGTAAATAATATTTTTGGAAAAAAATATAGTTCAAATGGTTACTATTATACCTATGATGATACATGGTCAGCGCCGAACCAAACAACAACCATTGAAGGTACTGGTTATTATCCACAAGCCACCACCAACTTTTTAATTGGTGCAACCTTAAAGTTTTAAGCAAAAAAAAGCCGATGAAAATCATCGGCTTTTTTTTATTCTTTTGTGCTTATTGGGTATTCTTTTTGTTGCCAACTTGAAAAGCCTCCTTGAAGATCATATATTTTTGTAAAACCCGCCATTTCTAATCTTTCAGCTGCTTTAGCACTACGACCACCCATCTTACAATACAAATAAACTGGTTTGTTTTTATCTAGTTTATTTATTTGGGTTATAAAATCATTGTCATAAATATTGATATTCAAAGCGTTTTGAATATAGCCTTCCGAATATTCCTCTGGTGTTCTAACATCTATCAATTGAACTTCTTGTTGTTCTACTTTTGTTTTAAAAGCATCGGCTGTAACTTTTTCGCTAATCACTTGTTGCGACTTAGTTTTGGTTACTTGTGCCTCATTCTTTTTACATGAAAGAGTCAGTATCACCATAGATACTAACAAAATTAATTTAGTTTTTTTCATCTGTTTGAAATAAGTTAAAGTGTTTAATATTGACTCATTTTTGAGGAGCTTTTATTTTTTATAATTGAACTTCATTTCACTGGTTGTTCCGTCCTTTGCATGCATTAACACATACACATTCATTTCGTTCTCAGAAATTTTATCAAAGGTCATTCCATCAAAATAAACGGTATTTTCCGTAATTTTTACCAACGGAAAATCAACTGTTTCATCTTTCGTTTCCCAACCTTTTAAGTCGCCATTAAAATGTTTTAGCTGTAAAATTAAAGACCCTTCCAGTTCTCTTATTATCTCTAACTCATAGAATAGCACCTTGCCTTCAGCAGATACCTTGAAAGCCGCCATCATAGAACCATTTGAAGGTGCGCTCCAATTTTCTTCCGTGACGCCTCCAAAGGCCTCGCCTTTCCACAAACCAGCTATCCATGCAACATCATTAATTGTTGCTGTTGGCGCATCAGTAAGACTGTCAAGAGACAAAATATGCTCCGCTACTTTTGTTTGTGAAAAACAACTAAAATTTAGACCTACAATAAAAATAAAACTGAAAATTGTTTTCATGTAATTTAGAGTGTTGTAGGGCAAACGTAATCTGTACGCTTAATCCCAGTATTTTTTATAGCTCCATACCCTCCGGCAATATCAACTACATTGTGAAACCCTCTCGCTTTTAATATAGACGAGGCTATCACGGAACGATAACCGCCAGCACAATGTACATAAAACGGTTTATTCTTAGGGAATTCCGATAAATGACTGTTTAAATAATCTAAGGGCGTGTTAGGTACATCAACAATATGTTCACTTGAATATTCACCGGGTTTACGAACATCGAATATCGAAATAGCTCCTTCCTTTAACTTTGCTTCTAAACTAGCTGGTGCAATCGATTCTAAGGTGTCAATTTCTTTTCCAGCTTCTTTCCAAGACTCAAAACTTCCGTCAAGGTATCCTAAGGTATGATCAAACCCAACACGCGACAAACGTGTAACCGTTTCTTCTTCTCTACCTTCAGGAGTTACTAATAAAATAGGCTGTGTAATGTCTTTAATTAACGCACCAACCCAAGGGGCAAACCCACCATCAATACCTATAAATATGGAACGTGGAATAAAGCCTTTAATAAAATCAGATTGATGACGTACGTCTAAAATCAAGGCGTCAGTCTCATTTGCTATTTTTTCGAAATCATCCGGCTTTAACGCCTTTGTACCTTTATCTATAATCGTATCTATACTTTCATAACCTTCCTTATTCAGTTTCACATTTAGAGGAAAATAGTGTGGTGGTGGCAATAAACCATCTGTCACTTCTTTTACAAACTCTTTCTTAGACATATCGGCCCGTAAAGCATAATTGGTTCTTTTTTGCTCACCAATAGTTCCCACGGTTTCTTTACTCAAGTTTTTACCACAAGCTGAACCTGCTCCATGTGCTGGATATACTATAACATCATCGGCCAAGGTCATTATTTTTGTTCTCAAACTATCATAGAGCATTCCTGCTAGGTCGTCTTGAGTCATCGCTCCTTTCTGTGCCAAATCAGGTCTGCCTACATCTCCTAAAAACAAGGTGTCTCCACTAAAAATAGCGTGATCTTTCCCGTTTTCATCTTTTAATAAATAAGTGGTGCTTTCCATGGTGTGACCAGGTGTGTGCAATGCCGTAATGGTAATCTTTCCTATTTGAAACACTTCACCATCTTTAGCCACATACGAATCATAAGTGGTTTCCGCATTGGGTCCGTAAACAATAGTAGCTCCGGTTTTCTCAGCTAAAGTCACATGTCCACTCACAAAATCGGCATGAAAATGGGTTTCAAAAATATAGTTAATCTTGGCTTTATCTTTTACGACTCTCTCGATATAAGGATCCACCTCCCGCAAAGGGTCAATAATTGCAACTTCTCCGTCACTCTCAATATAATAAGCTCCTTGAGATAAACAACCTGTATAAATCTGTTCTACATTCATATCTTCAACATTTTTAGGCAAAGTTAATCAGTAATTGACAATGTAATGTAACATTTATCACAAATTACTTATTTGCCTGATTTATGTATTTTGAATATTTAAAATCTATATTTCCTTTTTTATAGTTATCGACACCTTCTTGAATACTCATAAAGCAATTTTCCAATCCAATTTCACCAATCAATTCACTTCTAGCGAATGCATCCCTTACAGGGCCCTTAATACCTGTGAAATAAATTTTTACTCCTCTTTTATTATAGGTTTCAATAACTTCTTTTAAAACCAAAACACCACTACTATCAATGTTATTAATTACCTCAGCATCAATAATTATTAGTTTTAATTTCGGTTTCGTTTTAGCATATTCAGCTATTTTATCTTTAAAATAACTGGCATTGGCAAAGTACAATCGCGCATCAAAACGAACAATTAATATTTCATCTATTACTTCTACATCATCAAATCGGTTTACATTTCTATAAAAGTGTGTAGTATCGGGTACTTTGCCCAAAATGGCGATATGTGGTCTAGACGTCTCAAAAATCACGACAAAAATTGACACTAATACGCCTACTAATATTCCCTCTTTAATCCCAACCGTCAAAGTGATTATAAAAGTAACAAGCATCATCACAAAATCCATTTTATTACTTTTCCACAAAAACTGAATGTCTTTTATATTGATCAGTCCGAATACAGCTGCTATAATAATAGCCGCCAACACCGTTTTAGGTAAAAAGTAAAATATTGGTGTAAAAAACAATAGGGTTAATAAGATAAACAATGCCGAAAAAACATTTGACATGGCTGTTTGCGCGCCTACTTCTTTATTAATCGCAGACCTCGCAAAGCTGCCTGTTGATGTATATGAACTAAATAAAGACCCCACCATATTTCCCAAGCCTAAGGCTATTAGTTCTTTATTGGGAATTAATTTATGTTCCTCACTATCTTCATCTAGAGCCTTTGCTATAGATATTCCTTGTAAAAAACCCGTAAAAGCCAAGGTTAAAGCAAAGGGCAATAGTTTTAAAAATAAGGCATAATCTAGTACTGGAATCTCAAATGAAGGCAAGCCTTTGGGAATGGTCTTTACAATTTCAACGCCTTCAAAATAGTTTGTAAACCATTTCATAATCAAGATCCCCAAAACAACAACAACTAAAGGGCCAGGAATTTTTCTGTTGATTTTTTTAAGTCCGTAAATAATTATGATGGCAACACCCCCAATTAGAAAGCTTTTCCAATGAATGGTACTTAACTTAGCAATCACATTTTGTACTACATGTTGAATTTGGTTACTGCGTTCTGCATCAATACGCAACAAACCTCTAAACTGATTAAAACTAATAATTAATGCGGCTGCAGTCACAAAACCAGTAAGTACTGGTTTTGATAAAAAATTTACTATAAATCCCAACCTAAAAAGGCCCAGGATTAATTGTATACAACCAACCATTAAGGTGAGTGCTAACACCATGGCAATATAATTTTCACTTTCAACAGTTGCTAGTGTTGATACCCCTGCGGCTATAATTAACGAATCTATGGCTATTGGACCTGTAGCGAGCTTACGCGATGTGCCAAAAATAGCATACATTAACTGCGGCACCAATGCTGTATAGAGCCCGTATATTGGTGGTAACCCAGCAATAATTGCATAAGCAATACCTTGTGGTATTAAAATAACACCAACGGTTAGCCCAGCAAATAAATCACCTTTTAAATAAGAAAGTTTGTAATTAGGTAACCAATCTAGTATTGGAAATATTTTTTTCAAAGAATTAACTATTTGGTCTCACAAATGTAAGAGATTTTAATAACTTTGATTTTATGCAAATAAATATTTTATTTTTTGGAATACTTCGAGATGTTGCGAATTGTAGTACAATAAGCCTTGCTGTTTCTGAGGGCACTACACTAGCAAATTTGAGACAACAATTAGCACAGTTACACCCTAAATTAAATGCCTTTAAAAATTATTCAATTGCTGTAAATGAAGTGTATGCCGACGGTAATTGTATTGTTAAAGAAAATGATGTCATCGCTTTGATTCCACCTGTTAGTGGGGGTTAACCAGCAACACGAACAAAATCAATGAATAGAATTTAGCTTCTTAAATATTTCTTTTCTACATAAAATGTCCCAAAAGGGATGATAGAGGCTGCCAAGATTATCCAAAAGGTTTTTGCCTTCCAGTTCAGTTCACTTTTTAATAAAAATGCCAATACGATGTAGGCTACAAACAACAAGCCATGTGGCATCCCAAACATTTTTACATACGATTCGTCATCACCTAAATATTTAATGGGTACTGCTATAAAAAGTAAGACAATATATGACAGTCCTTCTAATACACTTACTACTCTAAATGTGTTTTTCATACGTTTAAATTTTCGTCTGCAAAAGTACAACCTGATTCCTTAACTTTGTATATAATTTAGTTAAAAAATGTCAGAAAATAGCTCTATAAAAATAACCGCTGAAAAGTTGAATTTACAAGACTGTTATGATTTTGTTCAAGATGCTTCTTGTGGTGGGGTTGCCTTGTTTGTTGGCACCGTTAGAAACCAAACCCAAGGTAAGGAAGTAACGCTGCTCGACTTTTCTACCTATGAAGCGATGGCACTTAAAGAAATGCAAAAAATTGCAACAATGGCTTTGGCCGATTTTGACATTTTAAATATTGCCATTCATCATGCTGCAGGGGCATTACAAATTAGTGATATTCCAGTAATTATTGCCGTTTCTTCTCCACACAGAAAAGCTGCTTTTGCGGCATGTCAATTTGCCATTGACACCTTAAAAGAAACAGTGCCTATCTGGAAAAAAGAACATTTTATAGATGGTGAAGTTTGGGTGAATGCTACACCATAACAATAGGCATTGAGCTACTCTCTAGCGCTAAAAAATTTACTAAACAAACTTTTCCTTTTGGTAATAACGATATCTTCTGATTCCGAATAATTAAATAAATTTTCTTTTTTTGCTATTAAATCGTCTATAACTGCTACAGCCTTATTAAATCGTGTTTCTTCATTGCCTTTTAGCGTAACGTATGGCTTTTTATACTTTTTTAATGCATTTTCAAAGGCCTTAAACATTTCTTCTCGTTGTCCGGGCTTATCACGAATACTGTCAAATCTCCAAGGAATATCAATAGACGTCAATAAATAAATATCATATTGATTTTTTTCAGCAGCAATTTCTATTTCAGAATCTACTAAACCATCATAATACTCTTCTGAATACACTTTTGTTTCTAACAAATCAGTATCACAAATCAGCACCTTATCTGCACGTTGTGCCAATCTATTTTCCAGTTTTATTTGACCAATTGCGATGGGTAACAGATCTTCATGCTCACACACCTGGCGTTTATTATTCCATTTTTCCTGTAAATATTCGCGTGCATATTCAGGCGCCCAAACTGTTTGATAATGATATGCCAGTTGATTTGCCAATGTCGTTTTACCTGTAGATTCAGGCCCGAATAATACCACCTTAACGATGTTCATCGGTTTCTGCTTAAGTCTTTTATCCATTTCCCCCCTTTGTTGGCGAAAATAGTGAATTTTATTTTTAATGGCTCTATTAGACTATTTCCATTTTCTTTAATAAAAACGAAGCATTCATATTTTTACACACACCATCTTTCAGTTTATAATCAAAATGGAGTTCATCATTGATGATTTCGGCATCAAAATAATAATTCTGTATTTGTGTTAGCTCTTTTTCTATTTCACACAAACTTAAATCGTGGGTGGCAATAATTCCTGTTGAATTTGAAGCTACTAATTTTTGTACGAACTTTTTAGACCCAATGGCTTTATCAGTGCTATTTGTACCTTTTAAAATTTCATCCAAAATAATAAAGTAGTTTTCCGTTTTAATTTCTTCTACAATAAATTTTAAGCGTTTCAGCTCAGAAAAGAAATACGATTCATCATCCGCTAACGAGTCTGAAGTTCGCATACTTGTAATCAATTTAATAGGCGAATATTCAAAGGAAGTAGCACAAACAGGCAAACCAATATTGGCCATGACAATCGATAAAGAAACCGTACGCAAAAAAGTACTCTTCCCTGCCATATTAGCTCCAGTAATAATTAAAAACTGCTGATTATCTATGGTGTAATCATTGCAAATCCGTTGTTTTTCTTTCAACAAACAATGCCCCAAGTTTTTTGCAGCGATAACCTGTTCATTTTGTTTTATTTTGGGAAAAGTATAACTTGGATGATTGAATCTTACATTTCCCAGTGAATTTTGTGCATCAAAAAAAGCAATTACGGCAAACCAATTTTCCACGTTGGCAGCATAGGTTTTAATCCACTGTTCTACTTTATAAGCTTGCTGTGTATCTCGTAAAAAAAAGGCATTTCCAAATAAGGCAATAAGTAAATTATTACGCTGATCTAGGGCGTCTAATATTTTAGAAAATGAACTGAAAATAACTGATGCCTTTTTCGTTTCTAACTGAATTGACGTCTGCTTCTCTTTAAGTAGTTCTGAAGAAAATGTAGTGGTTTCTATTTCATTCAACAGTTTGTGATATTGCTTAAAAGTATCTTTGGCATTATCTGCGTTTTGATAAATAGCATTCACTCTTTTAACGTAATACATAGAAATTCCAAGACCTATAAAAAACCAAACTAACACGATATTAAAAGGCAACAAATCGAAACCAACCAGTGCAATTAATACTAATGAAAGGACTGAAAACAAGGTCGGCAAAACAGTTAAAATACTTGAAAAAACAGGTTTATAATGGTGTATCCAATTGATAATGTCTTTGGCAGGATGTTGCACATTGACCAAACTAGCAATTGCCGTGAAGTGTTGGCTCCAAACGCGTTTGTTTGCCAACTCATCGATGGCTTCTTGCTTCAATTTAATCTCAGAAATTTCGTTTTCCGTTAAGGTATTAGCCAACTCTTTTTTACCCTCCTTTGTAGCTGTTCTATTGATATATTGAAAAAAAGAGCCTCTGCCAAACAAATCAATATCATAACTATAAAAATGCGTTGGGTCTATAAATTCGCTACCCGTATCTAAAGATAAATAATCACCATTTAAGACATTAATTTCTGTTGTATTAATCTCAACTAATTTACTAATCACATCTTTCTTATACTGTAAATCTGAATGCCGAGAAACTAAATATAAAAAGCCTAAAAAGCCAAATACGCCTATAGCGATCATTGCTTTTATATTTCCGAAAGTTAAGTACAAGCCGAAACAAATTGCCAAAAAAGCAAGTAATCTAATCGTGCTAGACAGTGTTAGTTGTTTTTTTAATTTTGCCGATGTTTGCTCGAACCTTACTTTTTCTGCTAAATAAAATTCTAATGGATTTTGCTGCATTTAGTAATTTGTTATTCCGTTTTTTAAACTTAACACTTTCAGGTCTGGATGTACTTCTTTAATTTTTTGCATTGCAATATAACTTGAAACCCCTTTGTTACAAACAATCACATATTCATTCGCTTCATTAAAATTAAGCGCTTCAACATTCAACTGTGATAAGGGTATTTTTTTATGAACGTGAAACGGTACCTGAATCTTCATATCTTCAATAACCGAAATAATGTTTAATCCCAAAGTAGCTTCACCAAATGATAATTTTTTCCGTAACACTTCCGCCGAAATCAATAAGGCTTCATCTTGTACTTCATTAGTAGCATCAAAATAAGTTTCCCTTTCAAAAAGTTTCGCAATTCGTTGCTTACGCTCAGTATAAGATGTGTCTCGCGGTTTCAATTTCATTTTGTACTGAGAATTCTCCAAACTATTATAAATTAACAATTCGTTTATCAGTGGTTTTCCAATACCTGTTATCAATTTCAACACTTCATTCGCTTGTAATAAACCTATAATACCCACGATTGTATTTAAAGTGCCTATTTCAGAACAATTGGGTATGGCTTCTTTAGATATTTCAGGAAATGCGTCACGCAAGTTACTGCTGAACGCACCCTTTTTATCTTTTATGTTAAAACTAGCTACATAACCGTCATATTTATAGAGTGATCCGTAAATCAACGGCTTGTCTAGTAAGATACAAGCGTCATTTAACAGGTATTTAACGGGTAAACTATCGGTACAATCGAGCACGTAATCTGCTTTTGAAAGCATCTTGATTACATTGTTTTTTTTAACCATCATATTGGAAACAGGTACGGCAACAAAAGGAGTCATTGATCGAATATGATTCGCCAACACCTCCACTTTTGGTTTGCCAACATCGGCCGGTGTATAAAATACCTGCCGGTGTAAATTAGAAACGTCTACCACATCATAATCTACCAAATGAATTACACCAACCCCGCTAGCTGCCAAATAAACAGCCGCTACACCTCCTAAACCACCACAACCAACAATAACAACGTTGGATTGTACCAATTTTTTTTGACCGAGATCTCCTATTTCGGCTAAGGTAGTTTGACGTTTATATAGTTCTTTCTTCGTTATTTTCATATGTTGTTTATGATCGTTCTTCCTAAAGCATTCAAGCTATAGTTCTCATTTTTAATGGTATAGTACGTTTTCATATTTTCGAGATATTTAAAATATTGTAAATCCCCAAAACCATATACCGTTTCTTCTTGTTGCCACCGCAGTAATTCTTTTACAATCGCCCTTTCTTCTCCAATTCCATCATGAATTATTTCTACTATTTTAGTGTCTATTTGGTTGAGCTCATTTTTTTGAGCAAATCGTTTTAGATGCTGATCTATCGCTGGTTTTAAGTACTTAAATTTTGCGCTTTTATTAAAATTAAATTGCGCCAATTCTTCCTGGTTATTTGCAACATATACATTCCAACATTGCTGCGCATACAACAAATTGTGTCTTGAAAGTTTAATTCTATTTTCGAATAATTCAGGATATTCATTTGATGCATAATCGGCCAATGATCGTAGTTGCTTTTCTCCTTTCACCTTACCGGTACACACTAAATAATAATTAATATCCTTTCTATACGATTGTAATAAATAAGTGCAAAGCGCTATTAAGTTTATCTGACAGAACAAATCGAATTCAAACCACAAAACCACCTCATTATAGTCGGATAAATCTTCTATTCGAACTAATTCTTTGATGGTTTTATCATAATAATCTATTTTAGAAACACCGAATTCATTCTCAAAAAATGAATATCGTTGCAACCAAAATGCATCACTACCAATATCTTGATGTAACGGTCCTTCAACAAGCATTTCTCGCCAAATAATAGTATCGCCGCCAATCCCGCCTTTTTCAATGCCGTTAGTGGTGCTATCACCATTTAAGATGTGAAGTGTATTTTGCAATTACTTATTAATTTTTTTGATGGCTTCTTCAAATTCTTCGGGCGTGTTTATATTCTGAATCAAAACATCGTCAACTTCTACAATTTCTACATCTGAATTGATCAATACTTTTCTAGGGCACGCATATCCTTGTGCCAAATAACTTAATAAAACAGGATAAGCTTTTGGCTCGTAAATAGTAATTAATGGCTCTACAAATTCTTTAGATTTCCCTTTTATAGCCGTTGCTATTTTTTTTGGGTTTCGTTTTTGCAACAGTAATTTAATCAAATCATCAGTTACAAATGGTAAATCAGTTGCCAAAACACACCATGCTTTATTGGGGTCAAACCGAAATGCAGAGCATATTGCACCAAAAGGCCCTAAATTAAAAAAGCTGTCTTTTATAAATGCCTTTGATTCAGTATCTTGATCGAGACCAACAGAAATATAGGTTTCCAATAAATTGTGTTCCAATAGTTCAGTGGCATAGTTCAACTGCGATGTTCCATGATAATTAAGCATCGTTTTATTAGCACCCATTCTGGTGCTTTTACCTCCGGCTAAAACCAAGCCCTTAACGGGAGCGATTTTTTCTTGAATTAAATTTTCAATATGCCTTGCTATTTTATCAATTTCATCAATATGATAGCATCTCAAGTTTTTAATGGTTGGGTGTTTTTCAACTAAAAAGTCAAAATATTTTGCATCTTCATGCAACTTAATAACAAACTGTATTCTATCTAATTGATCTAAACGTTTCTTAACCGAAGCTTCTTTTTCATTATCTAGAATTAAGATTTGTTTGTCCCCTTTAAAATGATTTCCATTAATTAACAAGAGGTCATAAGCAGCAAAACGAATGCGTTCATTATAGGCATTCAACTCTGTAGTACTATTGGTGTTTAAAATGCCTGAATGGTGCGTTGTAAACACATCTACAATTGGCGCTTGAAGCGCTTCGGAATGCGAAGCATCTAAATATGCTAAATTTGACGTTTTTTGAAGTTTTTTACCTATTTTTTGAACTAAATCACTAATTATCGAACATTTTACACCTAAAATGGAAATTTCGTTTGGAGCGAAATGATCATTTTCTCTACGAATTAATTGAGTGTGTTTTTGATGTTTTTTAATTTCCATTGTCATCGATTTTATAATCCGATTTTCCGCCCGTTTTTTCTACCAGCTTCACGGCTTTGATTATTATTTCTTTAGACAAGGCTTTACACATATCGTAAATAGTTAATGCTGCAACTGAAGCACCTGTAAGCGCTTCCATTTCAACCCCAGTTTTGCCGTCAACTTCTACTGTGCATATAATTTTTACCTGGGTAGCATCTATTACATCAATTGTAATATCTACACCGTTTATGAGTAAAGGGTGGCACATCGGAATTAAGTCGGCTGTCTTTTTTACTGCTTGAATTCCGGCAATAATAGCAGTTTGAAAAACGGGCCCCTTTTTGGTCACAATTTCATTATTGGTAAAATGTAAGACAATTTCCTTTCCTAAAAATAGCTCCGCACTTGCTGTTGCCATTCTTTTGGTTACTTCCTTATCACCAACATGTACCATTTTTGGTTGATTGTCTTTGTTTATATGTGAAAAATTACTCATTTATCTATATTTAATTATAGGATATGCCCCTCCCGTTTTAAAATCTGTTTGGTTGTTTGGTAGCACTAAAAAAGCATCTACATTGACTAAATTAGCCAAATCTCCAGAGCCATTTCCTGTTACTGGTACCGCAACCAACAAACCTTTTCTATTTTCTAATTGGACCTGTAAAAAGTAGGTCAAGTCTGGTTTAAAACTCACATCCTTTGCTAAAATGGCCTTGTCATAATTTTTATAAACCACACCAATCGATTTCTTGTACCAAGGGTAAAAATAGTTAAGGCAGCCAACAAAAGTTGAAACCGGATTTCCTGGGAAAGCAAAAACCACTGTTTTCATCTCCTTTTTTTCAGTACGTTCACTTTCAGTCAATGGCTCAAAGGTCCCGAACCAGAATGGTTTTCCTGGGCGTTGTTTTACCTTATGGAATTGTTTCTTTACCCCTAACTCTTCCAATACTTCAGGTAAAAAATCGAATTTCCCTTTACTAACAGCACCACTAAAAAGAAGCACGTCATAGGTAATTAATTGCTGCGCTATTTTTTCTTTTAACAACGGTTTATCATCTGGTAAATGAACGGAATCTGCTTTTAGCTGCAATCGTTCTAATAATGAAACCAACGTATGTACATTACTTCTTCTAATTTGATATGACAATGGTTTTTCAGCAACTTCAACCAACTCATCTCCAGTAGAAATAATAAGTACTTTTGGTTGTTTTGCTACAGTAACCATAGATTTCCCTACCGTTGCCAACACGCCTATTTCAGCAGCAGAAATAATTTTGTTTTTTTTAATCAACACATCGCCTTCTTTTCGATCCTTCCCCTGTTCATGGATATTTTGATGGTTGCTAATTGTCTCAACACCAATGGTGGCAACTTCATTTTCAATAATTAAATCCTCATATCTGATGACTGCATTTGTATTTTTTGGAACTACAGCCCCTGTCATCACTTCGATACAGTTTGCTTCATTTTTTAATGCTAACTGTTCACTACCTGCGGCTTGAATATTTTCGATTCTAAAATCTCTTCTTCCTTCCGTGAAAGCCTTATAAGAAATCGCTATTCCGTCCATACTCACTCTATTAAAAGGAGGAAAATCTCTATCGGCTTTGATATCCTCTTTTAAGGTGCGACCCTGTGATTTGGTAAAAGAAATTTCTTCACTACCAAAATCTTGAGCGTTACTTAATATAATATCTAATGCTTGTTGTGATGTAATCATATCATTTAACCTCCAATAGTAGACATGCTTTCAGAAACCTTTTTGTTCTTTTTTCGATTCGCTTCTGCGATAAAACCATTTTCAGGTTTTTCCTTTACTATAGACAAAAATAATTGTTTCAAATCGTCATTACTTGCCCCATTACGCATAAAGTCGCGTACATTAAAAACACCTTCGTCAAACAAGCAATTCTTAAAAAGGCCTGTTGAAGTAATCCTTATCCGATTGCAGTCACCACAAATAGTACGTGTAAATGCCGGGATAATTCCGAAAGCCCCTTTATAACCGTCAATTTTAAAATTATGTGAAGTAGATGACTTATCACTCTTTAAAGGCACAATTTCTTTATAGTGTGATTGAATGGTGTCTAAAATTTTAGTGTAATTCCACACCTCTTTTGTGTTTCTTTGACCCGTACCGTTAAACGGCATTTCCTCAATAAAACGAACTGCCAAATCCTTATTTTTTGTGAGTTCAATAAAGTCAATCAATTCATGGGTATTTACCCCTGACTGAACTACACAATTCAATTTTAGTTTTAAAGTGCTTTGTTCTAAAGCTTCCAAGGTTTTATAAACCTCATCAAATACATCTCGACGGGTAATGGCTGAAAAATTGTCTTTATTTAAACTATCAATACTTAAATTGATGGTTTTTATTTTTAATGCCTCTAATTTGGGAATGTGATTAACGATTAATGCGCCGTTTGTAGTAATGTTTATTTCTTCTAGTTGATCATTGAATGATAACATCTCTAAAAACTTTATGAAATCTTTCCGCACAAAAGGTTCACCTCCCGTTAAACGGACTTTATCCACACCCAACTCACTTAAAACACGTGTGATTCGGTACATTTCTTTAAAGGTCAACAGTTCTTTTCTATCGACGATATCAATACCATGCGCCGGCATACAATACTGACAACGCAAGTTACAACGGTCAGTAACCGCCAACCTTAAATAAGTAATTTGTCGTCCAAATTGATCTGTTAAACCTTGCATTGAATTTTCTTAGAATAAGCTGCAAGTTACAAAAGAAAAACGACGGAATTAATGTGGGATTTTGTTTTTAACTGCATGATAGAAAAACGCACCTAGTAAAGCTCCTAAAATAACAACGCTAATGGCAAAAGCACCTCGGCCCAATAAAATAAACATCGGCCCTGGACATGCGCCTGCCAAAGCCCAACCCAAACCAAAAATGGTTCCTCCAAGGATGTTACGTGTAAAACCTTTTCTTTTAGGGGCTATTCTAATTTGTTCTCCTGTATACGTTTTAATGGCTCCTTTTTTAAACAAATACATTAAAATGATTCCGAAAAAAACGGCCGAACCAATAACGCCATACATATGAAATGATTGAAATTTGAACATTTCATAAATTCGATACCATGAAATAACTTCAGCCTTGCTTAATATTATTCCAAAAAGTATTCCTACTGCTAAAAATTTAAGTTTTTTCATCGTCTAAAATAGTAAGGGTAAAATTATCCATGTCATTAGTAAGCCTCCTATAAAAAATCCTATTACGGATATTAAAGATGGTAATTCTAGATTACTCAAGCCAACAATGGCGTGTCCAGAAGTACAACCACCGGCGTATCGTGCACCAAATCCCACGAGTGCTCCTCCAACAAGTAGCAGGATCAATCCTTTTATAGAAAACAAGGCATCCATACCAAAAATTTCATCGGGCAAGTATTGAGCACCCGCATTCTGAAATCCGATTTCTCTCAAGTCCTCAATTGTTTGAGGATTTAAAGCAATTTGCTCTGTTGGTGTTAGCCATTGATAGGTAATAAAACCACCCAAAATAGCGCCTATAATAAATAGTAAATTCCAACTGTTCTTTCGCCAGTCAAGCGATTTAAAATAGTCTGAAAAATTACCCGCACCACCTAAGGCACATAGTGTTTCTAAATTTGAAGATACCCCAAATGATTTCCCTAAATAATAAAGTAAAAATAACACTAGTGATATCATTGGGCCGGCAACATACCACGGCCATGGTTGTGAAATAAAGTCCATATTTTATAAGTATTTGGTTGCGAAATTAGTTAAATCTTAAAGTTCCAGTGCAACAATTGTTACTCAGCAAGAACTTCTATTCTATTTCTATATAGTTGAATCTTCTTTTCATTTTCAAGTTGTTTTAGCAGTCTACTGATCACAACTCTAGAAGTATTCAAATCTTGAGCAATTTCTTGATGTGTAGTCGTTAATGAGGGACTGTTCATTATTTTCACCTTGTCGGAAAGGTACTTAAACAGGCGCTGATCCATTTTCATAAATGCCAAAGTATCGATGGTTTCGAGCATTTCAGACAATCGAAAATTATAACTATCAATCACAAATTTTCGCCAAGATTTATAGCTAACTAACCATTCCTCTAGCTTTTCAACTGGAATAAAAATAATCTCTGAGTCTTTTTCTGCGGTGCCTCGTATCATACTTTTAGTATCACCCAATCCACTGCCAAAAGTAACAGTGCAAGTATCGCCCTCTTCTAAGAAATACAATATAATTTCATCACCATTTTCGTCTTCTCTACTTATTTTTATAGCCCCTTTTAACACCAATGGAATTTTATCAAACTTTTCGCCGATATCTATCAACAAATCATTTTTAGTTACCTTTTGATACGTTCCGAATTGACCAATTTCTTGTATCAAATCATCCTCGAAAATCGTTTTAAAATAGGTGTTTAACTTTTCTTGTAACATTCGTTATCCTAATATTTTATGAAGATAGTCTATTATAATTGGGGTTGCTCCTACATTTTTCTTAATATAATTCTCAGCTTTATGGCCCTTCCCTTCTCTAAATTTTCGATCCCTAACTAAGGGCGATAACTCACCCTGTAATTGCACGTTGTCCCTAACAACAATACAGGCACCTTCTTCAATTAGATCAACAGCTTCTTTAAATTTTTTATAATTGGGACCGATTAATATTGGTACACCGAAAGTTGCAGGCTCTAAGATATTGTGTATGCCCACACCAAAGCCACCTCCTACATAGGCAATATTTGCATAGCTATAAACCTTTGTTAAAATGCCTATAGAGTCAACTATCAATACTTGGACATCAGCGTATTCCGCATTTAATTTATCAGAATATAATAATGATTTTGTAAAAATGCGCTCCTGTAGTTTGTTAATTTGATTCGGGTCTATCGTATGTGGTGCAATAATAAACTTTTCATTTTCTCCAGCGTGATTATTGATGTAGCTTACTAAAAGCGCTTCATCTTTTTCCCAAGTGCTACCAGCAACTAGCACAAGTTTATCTCCTATAAACCGTTCAATAAAATCTAAAGAATTATCTTGTCTTGTAATTTCAAAAACCCTGTCGAAACGCGTATCTCCACTAATTGTGATATTGTCAAAACCAATTCCGTTTAAAAGCTTTTTAGAGTTTTCGTTTTGTACAAAAAAATGATTGAATGCTGCTAATGAAGTACGCATCCAAGACCCATACCATTTAAAAAAAGATTGGCTTTCTCTAAAAATACCAGAAACTAAAATGGTGGGAATCTGCTCCTTTTTTAGCTCGTTTAAAAAATTTGGCCAAAATTCATATTTTACAAAAACAGCTATTTTTGGTTTTACTATTCTAATGAATTTTCGTGCATTTCGCTTTGTGTCTAACGGTAAATAGGTAACCACATCAGCATTTGTATATTCTTTTCTCACTTCATAGCCAGAAGGTGAAAAAAAAGTGACGACTATTTTATAGTTTGCATATTGGCTTTTAAAGTTTTCTATAATAGGTCTTCCTTGTTCAAATTCCCCTAAAGAAGCACAGTGAAACCATATAACCGGTGAATCGTCGAAAAGAGCGGTATTTAAGGTTTTAAAAACCGCAGTTCTACCGCTCACAAAAAGTTTGATTTTTTTATTGAAAAAAGCGATGATTTTCAACAAAAATCCAATAAGGTTAACAATGATGTTATATAAAAAAAGCATAAGTAAATGCTAAAATAGAAATTTAGCTTTACAGCACTTAAATAATTCGTATTTTTGTTCGTTTATGGATTAGAAATTTAGCTAAATGAAAAAAATTCAAATGGTTGACCTCAATGGTCAATATAAAAAAATAAAAGGTGAAGTAGATACTGCTATTTCAACTGTGATAGAGACAACCGCTTTTATCAATGGACCTCAAGTAAAATCGTTTCAAAAAAATCTAGAAACCTATCTCGATGTAAAACATGTAATACCCTGTGCGAATGGAACTGACGCATTGCAAATTGCAATGATGGGCTTAGGTTTAGAGCAAGGAGATGAGGTAATTACCGCCGACTTTACCTTTGCAGCAACAGTAGAAGTGATCGCGTTATTAAAATTAACGCCGGTTCTTGTTGATGTTGAACCAGATACTTTTAATATAGATATTGATGCCTTGAAAAAAGCCATCACTCCCAAAACGAAAGCCATTATTCCTGTTCATTTATTTGGACAATGTGCAAACATGGAAGCTGTTATGCAAATTGCAAAAGAACACAACTTATATGTAATTGAGGATACTGCTCAAGCTATTGGTGCTGATTTTACCTTTAGTAATGGAACAAAGAAAAAAGCAGGTACTATGGGAATTGTAGGAACCACGTCATTTTTCCCTTCAAAAAATTTAGGTTGTTATGGAGATGGTGGTGCCATTTTCACTAATGATGATGATTTAGCCCACACGTTAAGAGGCATTGTAAATCATGGGATGTATATTCGTTATCATCATGATGTGGTGGGTGTGAATTCTAGATTAGACAGTATTCAAGCTGCTGTTTTAGATATAAAACTTCCTCATTTAGATAGTTACTGTGCTGCAAGAAAAAAAGCGGCAGAAAAGTACAACAGTGCTTTTGCTAATTCTAATAAAATTACCACACCTGTTATAAGCGACTTCACGACACATGTTTTTCACCAATACACCTTAAAGTTAAAAGATGTAGATAGAGATGCCTTGGTGCAGCATCTAAATGAGAATGATATTCCGTGTGGAGTTTACTATCCCATACCACTTCACAGCCAAAAAGCGTATCAAGATCCTCGTTATAAAGAAACCAATTTTACTGTCACAAACGAATTAGTAAAATCTGTTATTTCTTTACCAATGCATACTGAACTTGAAGATGAACAAATTGAGTTTATAACAGAAACAGTATTAAATTTTATCAAAAAGTAAATTATGAATTTAACCGTAATAGGAACGGGGTATGTTGGTCTTGTAACTGGAACTTGTCTTGCTGACATGGGTAATACCGTGACCTGCGTTGACATTAATGAAGAGAAGGTTAGACAAATGCAACAAGGAAAAGTGCCTATTTACGAACCTAACTTAGAAGAGCTTTTTAATAAAAATATTTCGGGTGAGCGATTGTATTTTACAACAAATCTAAAAGCAGCTATTAAAGAGTCTACTGTTATTTTTTTAGCCTTACCAACACCTCAAGATGAAGACGGCTCAGCTGATTTATCGTATGTAGAAGAGGTAGCGCACAGTTTGGGGAAAATAATTACAGATTATAAAATTATAATAAATAAAAGTACCGTTCCTGTTGGTACTTCAGACATTGTAGAGAATATTATTTCCAGTCATACAACCATTCCATTCGATGTTGTTTCAAACCCTGAATTTTTACGAGAAGGCTATGCTGTTAAAGATTTTATGGAACCTCAGCGGATTATTATAGGCACAAAAAGTGAAAAAGCAAAAGGAGTTTTAGCTAAATTGTACAAACCGTTTATAACGGTAAATAGACCCATTATTTATATGGATGAGCGTTCGGCAGAACTTACTAAATATGCGGCAAATACTTTTTTAGCTACTAAAATTACCTTTATGAATGAGGTTGCCAATCTTTGTGAAATAATTGGCGCCGATGTAGATATGGTGAGAAAAGGAATGGGCTCAGATGCTAGAATTGGCAATCGCTTTTTATATCCAGGTATCGGATATGGTGGTTCTTGTTTTCCTAAAGATGTAAATGCCCTAGTAAAATCTAGTGATGAAACCGGTTACGATTTTAAGATTTTAAAATCTGTATTAGATATTAATGTCAAACAAAAAAAATCATTAATTCCTAAAGTGTCAAAATACTTTGATGATAAATTAAAAAATAAAAAAATTGCTGTTTGGGGCCTCGCCTTTAAACCAAATACTGATGACATAAGAGAAGCACCTGCTATTGATGTAATTAATGAATTGTTATTACAAGATGTGCAAATTTCATCATACGATCCTGAAGCTATGTCTAACACAGAGAAGCTTTATGGTAATAAAATCAACTTTGCTTCGAATGCTTATGAGGCCTTAAAAGAGGCCGACTGTTTATTAATCTGTACTGAATGGAGTGAGTTTATTTCGCCAAATTTCGAGAAAATGAAATTGTTAATGAACAATCCTGCCATTTTTGATGGACGTAATATTTTCGATTTAGAGGTGATGGAAAACAACGGTTTTTATTATGAATCTGTAGGCAGGAAAATAGTTACAAATTAATTATGAAAAAGGTATTAGTTACAGGAGGACTAGGATTTATTGGGTCACATACTGTTGTTGAATTACAGAATGAAGGTTATGAGGTTGTGATTATTGATAATTTAATGAACTCTTCGATTGAGGTTCTAGACAAAATTAGTTCAATAACCGGCCAAAAACCGACCTATGAAAATGTAGATTTAAAAAACCAAAATGCAATCGCTACATTTTTCTCAAAACACAAAAATATCGAAGGTGTAATTCATTTTGCAGCATCAAAAGCCGTTGGTGAAAGTGTTGATAAGCCCTTAGAATATTATCACAATAATATTTCTTCATTAATTTATTTATTGGAAGCGATGGATAGCAATAGTATTGCAAACTTTATTTTTAGTTCTTCGTGCACAGTTTATGGGCAAGCAGACAGAATGCCTATTACTGAAACTGCGCCTTTTAAGGCAGCTGAATCACCTTACGGAAACACCAAGCAGATAGGTGAAGAAATTATTTCTGACACTACCAAAGCATCCAATTTACAAGCAATCGCTCTGCGCTATTTCAATCCTATTGGCGCACATAAAAGTGCTAAAATTGGAGAACTACCTATTGGTGTTCCACAAAATTTAATTCCATATGTGACGCAAACTGCAGCTGGTATTCGAGAACAACTTTCTGTTTTCGGTGGTGATTATCCTACCTTAGATGGAACTGCAGTTAGAGATTATATCCATGTGGTTGATTTGGCCAAGGCACACACTGTTGCTTTAAAAAGATTATTAGAAAATAATAACAAAACACCCTTTGAGGTTTTTAATATAGGTACTGGCAAAGGCAGTTCTGTCTTAGAGGTAATCAAAGCCTTTGAAAAGGTGAATGCTATAAAATTAAATTATAAAATTGTGGATCGTAGAGAAGGCGATATTATTGAAGCATACGCAGATACCTCTTTCGCCAACAACGAATTAAATTGGAAGACTGAATTAGGCCTGGAAGATGCATTGTTAGACGCGTGGAAATGGCAGCAAACATTGAAGTAATTAGTACTTTATTACCACTATAATCTTATAGATTAAGCTTTATTTTAAATTAACCGTTTACATGAAACAGGCATGAAAAATATATTAATTACTGGAGGAGCAGGTTTTATAGGTTCACATGTAGTCCGCCTATTTGTTACAAAATATTCAAATTATCAAATATTCAATTTAGATGCGCTGACGTATGCTGGTAACCTCGAAAACATCCAAGATATTTCCAACGCTCCTAATTATACTTTTATAAAGGGGGATATAAACGATATTCCTTTTATAAATTCATTATTTGAAGACCATAAGTTTGATGCTGTGATACACCTGGCTGCAGAAAGTCATGTAGATCGCTCTATTGCTAATCCCAATGAATTTATTGAAACCAACATGTTGGGTACTGCAAATTTATTAAATGCGTTTAGAGACACTTGCAATGGCAATTATGACACTAAATTATTTTATCATGTGTCAACTGACGAAGTTTATGGTTCATTAGGTCATACAGGGCTATTTACCGAAACAACTCCTTACGACCCTCAATCGCCTTATGCAGCGTCAAAAGCCGCCTCTGATCATGTTGTTAGGGCTTTCGGAAATACGTACAAAATGCCATTTATAATTAGTAATTGTTCGAACAATTATGGAGCCAATCAGTTTCCAGAAAAATTAATTCCACTTTTTATCAATAATATAAAAACAGGTAAGAGCTTACCCGTTTACGGAGATGGTAATTATACCCGCGATTGGTTGTTTGTGGAAGATCATGCCAGAGCAATTGATTTAATTTTCCATAAAGGAAAGCACAATGAAACCTATAATATTGGTGGTTTTAACGAATGGACAAACCTGAATTTAATTCATTTGCTGTGTACACAGATGGATGAAAAATTAAAGCAATCACAAGGTACTGCGACAAAGCTAATAACTTTTGTAAAAGACAGAGCTGGTCACGACAAGCGTTATGCCATAGACGCTTCTAAACTAAACAAAGAATTGGGTTGGAAACCGTCTGTAACTTTTGAAGAAGGCTTGTCAAAAACGATCGACTGGTATTTGGCAAATGAAGATTGGTTAAATAACATTACTTCTGGCTCTTACAAAGAGTACTATGAAAAAATGTATGGTTAAATCAAGCAGCGTTATGTTAAAAAGGGAAAAGGGATAAAACACATAACGCCACTCGAAATAATAATTAATTACAAATCAAATTTATAGGTGAGTCCGGCGAAGAACTGTAGTCCTTGTACTTTGAAATTTGTATATTTTTGATAATTACTGTTAAACACATTATTCACTTTTGCAAATGCCGTAAGTTTATCAGTAAATTTATATCCTGCATTTAAATTTAAATCTACATAATTGCCAACATCTATAGGGGTTGATTCTAACTGATCAATGGTATTTGGAACTGCAAAAACCAATTCGTCTTTACGCTCACCTACAAAATATAAATTAGCCCCAGCAAACCATTTATTTACTGTATAGTTCGCAAAAGCTGTTGCCTTTAAATTTGGCAAACCCCATGCTTCCGTTTCATTAGTTGTACTATAACTATTAAACTCAACATTTCCACCAAACTTTAGCTCTTTCGAAAAATCAACACTCACTTCGGCAAAAGCGTTGATCGTTTTTATATTGTCGTAAACTACCTGGAATGAGTTTCCTGCTTCATATCCCTTTGAAACAGTTGTAGTCCCCTCTGTTTTTGTCGGATTTAATTTAAACAATGGCTTATCTCTTTCGCTGATATAACCTCCTTTAAAGTTATAGGCTACATTGGATGCTAATTTCCCTTTAAACCCTAAATACGCATTGTATTGTTGGTCTGTTCTTCTCATATCTAAAGTTGGTGAAACAAATGGGTTTTCATCGACAAAACTATTATATGAATGTTGTTTTAAGCCACCAAGCGCAGCGCCATAGGCCGTTAAAACTTGATCAATTAAAATATAAGATGCGGTTATTTTTGGGTAAAAATAGGCCTTACTTTCATTATTAGAACCAGAAGCAAAACTATATAGCATATCAACACCAAGATTTAAAGTCAAGTTATCACGTAGGACTTCAAAATTTGGATTAAACCCAAGGTTTGTAAAGGAATATTTAATATTATCTGTTCCCTCATAATTCATAAAAAACTCTCCTTTTAAAAATTCAAGTCTCGCCTCTGCATTAATCAGTTCGGTAGCAATAGGAAATTCTATTTTCGGCAGGGCCAAAAAGTGTATTTCTGTACTCCCTTCGTTGTCAGTAAAACGTTTTAATTCAGCTGTTCCTCCTTGAAAAAAAGACGCGTCATAGGCAATTTTTCCACCGAGATAAACCTCCGTGTAATTTTGACTTTCGTCGATGCTTTCAATAGTACTTTGATTAAAATTACGCTCTGGTAAACCATACCAATTGTATTTTTGATAAATTACACCCGCATTTAATTGCCAATCAAAATCTTGCTCGTCTTGTTTGTAGAATAAATCCAAACGCGTATCTAAAAAATTATCATCCAACTGAACTCCATCAATACCTCCCTTAGATGAATGGTAGTTAAAAAAACCACCAAATTCGTTATAGCGGGTACTGCTGCCATGTGCAAAGACCTCCACTTGGGGTGTATTAAAATTACCAAAACCAGCAGAAATATAATTATCATAAATAGGGGCACTAGGGTCTACACGCAACACTTTTGCTTTTCCTTTATTTGGAGTAAAGGTTGACGCCACAGGAATTGAAAAAATAGCGTATTCTATTTTCCTTTTTTTACTAATCTCTTGATCGTTTATTTCGGGTGCGGTTTTAATTTTAAACGCATCAGAAACGGTTGGTGAATAAGGTTTAACTACATTTATAACCTCTGTTCCAATAGTATCTTTACTCTTTTCTTGTGAAAAAAGAATAAATGTACTAAAGAGCAATATAAGTATGGAAATTTGTTTTTTCATGTTTTTTAGATTCTTCGTTTCGCTAAGAATGACAACTCGATATTAATTTTCATCAGGGTTTACTGATTCATTGGTTTTAGCCTCTTCTGTTTTAATTCTTTTCAGTTCGGCCTTAGCTTCATCAACTACATCTTTGTATTCTTTGAAGTTTTTAGTAACACTTTCTAAAATGTAGGTCGCTTGATAAGCATCTTTTAGTTCATAAAAGTTTTTAGCCATTATGATCAATCCTTTTGCCCCATAATACTTGTAAGCTGCAAAATCTGAAACTAATTTTTGCACAACGGTGTTTGAAATTTTATAATTCCCTTCTTTATGTTTAAAGTAGGCATCATAGTATAACGACTCTGCCTTCAGTTCTCCCGTTGCAATTTTACCAACCTCTTGGTAAGCCTCTTCTGCTTTTACTTCATCAGTTGTTTTTATCGCAGAACGTGCAATAATTACATGGGCATCTGATTTTACCCTAGTTTCAATTTTAGGTCTTGCTAGCACTTTCTCTGCATAGATTACCGCATCTTCATAGTGTTCTAACTCATAATGACCTTTCATTAAATTACTCTGTGCAAATGTGATATTTTGAGGGAAATCAGCTTGCTCTTCTAACCGCTCTAAAACGGGCATTGCTCGTTTCCAATCATTCGCTTCTAAATAGACTTGTGCCAATCTTGACAAGGCTTGTTCGGTAAATTCATTGCGCTCTTGATTGGTTACATATGCATAATAGCTTGCTGAATTTGCCAACTGACTTTCGGCGTACAAAGACTCTGCCAAATAAAAATTTGCTCGTAAAGCATGCGCCCCTTTTGGGAATCTTTCTATGTATTTTTCAAACGCTGAAATTGCTTTTTTTCGATTGTTTTGAAGGTATTGTTTCTCAGCAGATTCATACATGTCATTGTCTAAATCGGCATCAGTAACGTTTACAAAATCAACACCGCGAACCCAATCTGCATACTCATCAACACGCCCTAAATCAACATACACTTGACGGGCACTTGCAACCGCCTGCTTCGCTTCATCTGTATTAGGAAAATCACGAACAACAGTTTTGTATTTGGCCAATGCCTCATTGCCTCTGTCGGTATTATAGTATACCAAACCTTCTTTTAACAAGGCCTTCGGCACGTAGGAACTCCGCTTGTGATACTTTAATAAGTTGTCATAGGCGTCAATAGCCTCATTGTTTTTGTTCGCTTTCACATACGAGTTTCCAAGTTCATAGTAGACGTCGTCTCGTAATGTAGATTTAGGGTAAGCACCCAAAAACTTGGTTAGATCAACAATCTTATCGTTGTTTTTTCCGGTAAGACCATAGCTCATCGCTCGTTGAAAATGTGCATAATCTGTATCTATTCCCTTTGCGGAAATCACCTTGTTATAAGTAGTGATGGCTTTATTATAATCGCTCGACACGAAGTAGGAATCGCCGAGTCGCAAATAAGAGTCATTCACTCTATTAACGTCATTGGGTTGCGTATTAAGATAGGCTTGAAACTTTGTTCCCGCATTGGTATAATCCTTTAATTTAAAATGGGTGTACGCCAAATTATAGTCTAAAATAGTATTTTCAACTAGAGTATCCGACTTGTTCATTGTCTCGTATTGTTGAAAACCTACCAAGGCATCCTTGAAATTATTCAGTGCATAATCCGTTTCTGCATTCCAAAAAATCCCTCTTGCGGTAATCGACGGGTCTCTCGCTTCGGTAATTGCAGTTTCGAAATGATTTTTTGCGCTTGCTAAGGAGCCTTCATTATACAATTGTATCCCTCTATAAAGCGCTACTTTTTGATAAACTTCTTTCGTAGTAGCATCCTTTTTATTTTCTAAAGCTTTCAGTGCTCCTTCATAATCTTTAGAAGTAATATAGGCACTGATTAGTAGCTCATTTATTTCTTCCTTTGCAGCCGATTTCGGATACAAATCTAGATATTCCTGTAATACATCTGGGACACTTTTATATGGGTTTCCTATTTCATAACTTAGCTTTGCATAATTTAACCACGCATCCTTTTTAATCTCATTATCATATTCCATTTGAGATGCATTTCTAAAAGCATTAAGTGCCTCTGTTTTGAGTTCCGTTTTCAAGTAACACTCCGCCAAATGATAATAGGCATTTTGAGATACGGCATTATCACCTCCTATAATTTTATTGAAATTAGAAATGGCGTTTTCATAATCTTTTTGCTTATAATAAGCATAACCCAATAGATAATAATCCGTATTGTTCCAACGATTCCGTTTCCCTTTGTAATCTTGAAGATACGGTATGGCCTCTTTATATTTTTCTAAATTAAAATAACTCTCACCTATGATTTTAGATATTTCTGACTGTTGGTTTCTATCCGCTTTCGCGAGAAAAGGTTTAGCAATGTCAATTGCTTCTTGAAAATTACCAGTTTTAAATTTGATATTTGCCATATAATACGGAACATCACTTCCCAGTTCTTTATCGTCTGATACCTGACTTAAATACCTATCGGCATTATCATAGTCGTCATCTTGATAGGCAATAAATCCGTAATAATACTTTGCCTGTGAACCGTATTCTTGTGAAGTTAATAGCTTTTGAAAGTATTCCTTTGCTCTCTTATAACTACGAACAGCAAATAAGCCATAAGCGTATTTAAAATTAAAATCTTCTTCTTGGGATATCGAAAGATTTCTAGTTTCCACACGGTTATACCACTTTAGGGCATACGGATAATTAGCATTTTTAAAATAATAATCACCTACCTCTATAAAGGCGGTATTTTGTTTTGTACTTGTTGGGTTTCTTTCTACAAAATCTCGCATCATCTGATCGCCTCTTTGATCCCCCAGTTGAATGGCACAAAAGGCCTCATAATATTCACAATTCGCCTTTAATTCAGAACTCTTCTCAAAAGTACTTTTTAGCTTATTGAATAGGTGTTTTGACGCTACAAAATCTCTGTTATTGTATAAATCTACGGCATGGTTATATTCCTTTAGCGTATTTGTATAAATATCCGACATTTGGGCAAAGCTAGTAACCGATACGAATAAGAAAAGGGCTACAAACAAATTCTTGTTATGCTTCATTTTAGAGATGATTTTACGATAGGTTAAAAATAAACATACTTAAACTAAACAACGTCTAATTAAATTGAAATTGTATAATTGTTAATTAATATAACATTTTGTTAAGAAAAAAATTAACATTTGAAATATAATAGCATTTATCGAGCCAAAATTAACGAGTCTCGGTGAATTTTAAGCGAATGTAAACAAACACTTTTTTAATTTAAAATTTAAAATGTAAGTTTGTAAACTCAATACTCAAACGCATGTCGAACCCAATATTACATTTAAAAAACGCTTCCATTTTTCAACAAGAAAACCTTGTTTTATCTGATATCAGTTTGGATATTTTTGAGGGCGATTTTATGTATTTAATTGGTAAAACTGGAAGTGGAAAAAGTAGCTTAATGAAAACGCTTTATGGAGACCTACCCTTGTTAAAAGGAGAAGGGAATATAGTAGACTTTAACTTGATTCAACTCAAGGAAAAAGAGATCCCTTTTTTGAGAAGGAAATTAGGTATAGTATTTCAGGATTTTAGATTATTAAATGATAGAAACGTACATGATAATTTATTATTTGTATTGAAAGCAACTGGTTGGAAAGACAACACCAAAATTAGTGCTAAAATCAAGGAAGTATTAGAAAAAGTTGATATGGCTACCAAAGGATTTAAAATGCCATTTCAGCTTTCAGGAGGTGAACAACAGCGAATTGCTATAGCACGTGCGCTATTGAATGACCCTGAACTGATATTGGCCGATGAGCCTACAGGTAACTTAGACCCTAAAACTTCTATTGAAGTAATGAGTGTTTTAGAAGAAATTAATAAGAGTGGTAAAACTATTTTAATGGCAACTCATGATTATGCCTTAATCTTAAAATACCCTCATAAAACCATTAAATGTGATGGTGAAAAGGTATTTGAGGTAGTTTAGTACAGTAAATCAATTATCTTTTTAGCACTTTCTGTTACATCAAATAGAATCAATTTTTTTTCGCGCTTTTTAGCTTCCTCTATTGTATATTCTGCATCAATCAATTCAAGAAATTTTACTTTAAATTCGTCTTTTGTAGTTCCTATACTACATAAACTCTCTAAACCCGTGTCTTCTACCATATCATTAGTTACTACACAAAATCGACTGTTAAAAAGAGTATTTATTAATTTCAATTTAATTCCCGTTTTTTGAAATGTTGGTAGCACATTAATATGTGCTTCATGAAGTAATTGCAACACCTGTTCTTGGCTTTTAATTGTTATAAATGAAATGTGTTTATGCTTTTCTATTTCCCTTAATACTAACTCATTTTCAAAACTACTCGCTATTAACAAGGGGTAATCAATACTTTTAAAAACAGCAATTAAAAATAGCACCGATTTGACATTATCAGACACTCTTAAATCTCCATGGTACAACGCATAATCTCCTTTCGCAGATAATTTCGCTACCTTGGTGTTCTGATGAAAAACAGGAACATAGGTTGCTTTATTATTAAATTTAGCATTAAAGTATACTTGTTCTGACGGTGAAATAGTTAAAATATGATTTGCTTTATTTAAAATGCTTTCGTAGGCAAAAAATTTCTTGGCTTCTAACTTAAAAAATAGTTTTTTATCAATTCTTTGTTCACTCTTTGAGAGGCCATCAAAATATAAATGTTCAATATTGTGAGTTCTAACAATTACTGACCGATTGCTAAAGAGCTCTTTCAATAAAGGAAATGTTGTGTGTAGCCCTTCAAACAAAATTGGAGCATTATTCATTTTTAAATTATCAATAAGGTTCTTATTTGATCTGGATTTAACTCGAAAAGGAGTTGTTGACATTAAGCTTGTTAAGAGAGCCTTGCGTTTATAGTAAAAAATATGTTTACAATACTTCTCTAGTTCCTTTGACCTTTCTCGATTGTATTCAAAAACATGCAAATAAATATCAATGTTTAATTCAGACAAACTTTTCAATTTATAAAAAACATCTATTATACCACCGTAATTCGGTGGGTATGGGATATCAAAAGAAACTATATGCAAAAACTTACTCATAACTATTCATTCTTTTAAAATCGAGTTTACGCGAAGATAGTATTTTAAATAAATTATTTATATTTTTAGTTTTTATGGACAAACGACCTTCATTGGAGTATACAAGAGCAATAATAGCATCATTCATTGTAAAAAATTTACAAAAACAAAAAGACAGGTTAAAAAGTCAATTTTCTGAATCTAAAATGGAAATTGGTTTTTTCTATTTAGACAATGCTCTTCCGGAAAAATTAGCGAACATTTTATACAATCATTTTCCAAAACCAGAAAATACGGTTTTAAAGAAAACATTAAAGGAATATAAGCATATTGCCTATAAAATGGATCAGTATAACGCCATACTTGAAGAAGCTATTTACGCTTTTCAAGACGAAAGAGTTGTAAGCCTAATTCAAGAAATATGTGAATTAGAACCGATTCTACCAGACGAAAATCTATATGCAGGAGGACTTTCTTTAATGCAAAAACACCATTTCTTAAATCCACATTTGGACAATTCGCACGATAAAGATAGAAAGTTGTGGAGAGTGCTCAATTTATTATACTACGTTACTCCAAATTGGGAAAGTTCCTATGGGGGGAATTTAGAACTGTGGTCTAATGGCTTGGAAAAAGATCCTATTATCATTACCAGTAAATTTAATAGATTGGTTGTTATGGCAACGCATCAGAGCTCATGGCATTCCGTAAGTAAAATCAATCATGATAAAATTAGGTGTTGTATTTCTAATTATTATTTTTCAGAAACTCCTTTGCTTGAAACAGATAAATTTCATGTTACTTCGTTTAGAGGTAGACCTAAAGAAAGACTAAAAGATATTATATTAAAAATTGACAATAGTATGCGAATGGGATTGCGTAAAATATTTAAAAAAGGAATAAGAGAAAATCCCCATAAATACAAGAATAATTAAATTTTGAAACCCAGCATTAACAACAGCACTATTTAAGGTTATTAAAAATCATTTTCAATTTTGTCGCTTCTGTTTCCCAATTAAATTCTTTTGCTGCTCTCTCTAAATTTACTGACCATTTTTTCAGTTGCATCGTATTTAAAAAAATTGCCTGGATGTGTTCTGCCAAGTGTTGAGGGTCTAATTTAGTTACAACGAGCCCAACATCATATTTTTTTACAAGTTCAGAAACTAGTTTCCGATTAGAAACCAAGAGCGGTGTTTTCGCCTGGATATAATCAAAGATTTTATTTGGCAAAGCATACTCATAGTTCAAATTAGTTCCTTTGTCTAAGGAAAGTCCTAGGTCGGCAATTTTAGTATATTCCATTAATTCTTCATAGGGCAATCTGTCAATGAAAATAACTTTAGTTTCTAGATTCAAAGCTTTAGTCATCTTTTTTAAACCCTCAATTGCATCACCATTCCCTATAATATAAAGTACAACATCCTTTAGGTATTGCATCATTTCAACAGCCTCTTCGGCCCCTCTATCTACATTGATTCCTGCGCCTTGTAAAATAAGCATCCTTCCAGTTCCCTTTATTCTATTTGATAAATCTAGATCAACGTTGTCATTTGTCAATTTAGGAGCTATATTTCTAACTACATGAACAGCTACACCGTATTTTTTTTTGTAGATAGTAGCAATACTCGCATTTACGGTATACACGTTTTTTAATTTTGGGAAGATCTGTTTTTCAATCGCTAACCATATCTTTTGAGTTTTGGGTCGGTGAATTAATTCAGGAATTTCTGTAAATAGTTCATGACTATCATATACGAGTTGCTTCCGCATTAATTTTCCTATTAAGAAATTTGGCAATAGCGTATCTAAGTCGTTTGAAAGGAGAATATCCTTTTTTAAAAAAAGTAGCTTAAAAAATAAGCGTGTATTGTATTCTGCATAGAATAAAAATCCTTTATTGAACAAAAGTTTCATTCTATTAGTAGCATAGTCACGTTTTAGTGGTAGACTTGATCGTAACCTTCGTCCGATAAGCAATACCTTAAAATTCATAGCAACCAAAGTTGAACAAATTTTGTGAACACGCTGATCCGTAACTAAATCGTTGGTAACAGAAACTACAATACGTTGCAATACAAATGAATTTGATTTTAACGAAAGTCTAAATAAAGAATAAAAATATTAATTTCCTTCTAAATTAAATACGATACCTACACTAAGAAACAACAAGGTATCATTAAACTTACTACCTACATTTCCTGAAGTATCTAGACCATCTACTTTATCTGAGAAAAAGTACTGCCATCTCCCATCTAAAACCAAATCAAAAGTATCCATTTTATAGCGGGTTCCTAAGCCCATAACTAATGAAAAGGTAGATTCTGGCTCTAAAAAAACAGCATCATTTTGATATTTTTGAGGTAATGAGCTTATATCTAGGTTATTACCATTATTGGTCAATTCAGCATCAAAACTATTGTATTGAAGCCCTAAGCTAACATACGGCGCAAATTTATCTGCAGTATTAAATAACAAACCGTAATCTTCTAAATTTTTAAAGTAAAATTCAAGTTGGGTACCAATATTAAAAATTTTGGTTGCACCTTGCATTGCTCTCAAGGCAGCTGCTTCTGCATTGGTACTTCCTGGATCCGTATAGCGCCCTTCATTCTCTAACTTATTATTAAAGTAATAGGATATCTCTGTACGTAGCTTAAAGTGATCTGAAAAATAACTTGCGCCATTTCTCCAATTATAATTGTTACCGTAAAAACTTAAATAGTGTACAGCAGCAACACCAAAGCTAGTTTCCATACTACTTGGTAAATGATGTCTTTCTCCATAGTCAGTTTGCATCGATATCGGACCTGTAAAAATACCAAACTCGTGACTTACCTCTAACTGTGTGTATCCCTTTGTGGCAGCTAAAAGAAATATTAATACTATTACTTTGTAATATAATTTCATGTAAACCCTTTTTTTGTTGCGCAATTTATGAAAAAAAACACAAAGCCCGTTCAAACAGGCGTAAATTAAAACTTTAAATATATAAAAATATTGTGTTCTTTGAAATATTAATTCTTTGACAGAGTTGGAGTCCAAAATATTTCATCAAAATCCATTATTTTATTGTCTACAATCTTAACCCCTTCATTTTCTAATAACTGCTGCATTAAATTCGTTCCTTGAAAATGGTGTTTTCCTGTTAAGAGTCCTTGTTTGTTGACAACTCTATGAGCCGGTATCGTATCATCTTTCCCTGATGAGTTCATCGCCCAACCTACCATTCTTGCAGATCTTGCCGCCCCTAAATAGGTAGCAATTGCTCCATAGGAAGTTACCTTTCCATAGGGAATCTGCCTCGCCACTTCGTATACTTTTTCAAAAAAATTATCTGCCTTTTTTGTCATATCAATTTTATAAAGATTATTAACACCCTCATCACTGTTAATAACCCAAGTATGGAATTTAAATTTTAGTCAACAATACTACGTGCTAAATTAATAGCGAAGCTCATAACTTAGTAAGTAGTCCTAAATTTAATGTAAGTTATTGCTTTATCTTGGTCTAGAAATTGTTTTTCGTAAAAAGTTTGCGTTAAAATGGCTTCTTCTGGAGCGTGCAAATTTTTATAAATATCATGATGTGCATATAAAATATCATGACTTCCCTCTTGCAAAAGACCCAACGTATATCCATGTAAAAACTCACTATCGGTTTTTAGATGAACAACGCCATTATTCTTTAACAAGCGCTGGTATTTCATTAAAAATTCAGGGTTTGTTAATCGGTGTTTCATCCTCTTAAATTTTATTTGAGGGTCTGGAAACGTAATCCATATTTGACTGATTTCGTCTTCAGAAAAACAATAATCAATCAATTCTATTTGCGTTCTTAAAAAAGCAACATTTGTTAAATTTTCTTCGATGGCTGTTTTAGCACCTCTCCAAAATCGCGCCCCTTTAATATCAACTCCAATATAGTTAAAATTGGGATTCTGTTTCGCCAATGCGACCGTATATTCACCTTTACCACAACCCAATTCTAATACTATAGGGTTCTCATTTTTAAAAAATGTTGACCATTTTCCTTTAAAGGTAAAACCATCTTGCACTTCCTCTCTCGTAGGTTGTAATACGTTGGCAAAAATTTCATTTTCACGAAAACGTTTCAATTTATTTTTGCTGCCCAAAATGTAAAATTTGAAGAATTATATAGTTTTTGAGTTTTTATTGTGCTTAACCATTTCGCCAAGCCAATAAAACAATGCAATTGTAGCAAGAATAAAAATAATTACATTGACAATATTAGATGACCACCAGCCATCCATAAATCTAAAAGGATCATACAAAAATTTAAATATAACGTTTGTACAAAAATCACCTATCGCTCTAAAAATATTGTTTGCAATCATATCTTATTTATATTTACCCCACAAAAGTATAAAATATAGTAATGATTGCCAATTTTTTTAATAAAACAAAACCAATAAATACATTATTAATAATAGTATTGCTTTTTTTTATTTACACTATTTCATTACTGTTAAACACAAATCAACCAGCAACCTTCTATTTTATATCAAAACGTGTACTGTACTTTATTTTATTGCTCATCATTCTTTTCTCAGTAAATTTTATTGTTAGAAAAAACAATCTCACCAAAAGTAATTCATATAGCATTTTACTATTTGTTTGTTTACTGGGGATGTTTCCATTTTCAATTTTAAATTTCAATTTAGCAATCGTTAATTTAATATTGTTATTTGCTTACCGAAGAATATATAGCCTTCGCACAACAAAAGACACCAAGGAAAAATTATTTGACAGTTCCTTATGGATAGGGATCGCTACTTTAATATATCCATGGAGTTCCCTTACTTTGTTTTTAACTTTCGCTGCAATCTACTTATTCGACAAATTTACGGTACGTAACATCTTGATTCCAATGGTTGGGTTTATCGTGCCCATTTTTATTTATAGTGCTTATTTGATTGCCATTAATAGTTTTGACTCCTTATTCGCCGTTTTCAATTTTGAGTACAGTCTTTCTTTTGAAGCCTACAATTCACTAAAACTTTTAATTCCACTTACCATTGTTACCGCCTTAATTATATGGTCAATATTTCCAACCACATTAAAAATTAACGCCATCAATAATGAGTTTAAAAATTCGTGGCTTTTATTAGTCTTTCACTTTTTTCTTTTAACTTTTGTTGTCCTTCCGTGGCCGACAAAAAACGGATCTGAATTTTTATTTCTGTTTTTTCCAATGGCTATAATTTTCACCAATTACTTACAAATAGTCGAGGAAAACTGGTTTAAAGAACTGTTTTTATATGCGTTACTTGCCGTTGTAACTATCGTGTTTTTTCTATAATTTCATCCCAAAAGATAAATCACCAGCATCTCCAAGGCCTGGCACTATATACGCTTTATCGTTTAATTCTGAGTCAATGGTCGCAATCCACAAATGGGTGTTTTCGGGAAATATCTTTTCAATATATGCAACCCCTTCCTTTGAACCAATTACGGATACAATATGAAGATCTTTTGGAGTGCCATTTTTTCTTATGACTTCAAACGTGTTTTCAAGTGTTTTCCCCGTTGCCAACATAGGGTCTGCCAAGAGTACTGTTTTGTTTTCTATGGAAGGGCAAGCTAAATATTTTGAGATAATAGTAAAGTCATTATCGTCATTCTGATGCGCTCTATAGGCGGAAATAAAAGCACTCTCTGCCGCGTCAAAATAATTCAGCAGTCCTTGGTGCAAGGGTAAGCCCGCTCGTAAAACAGAACATAATACAATGTCATTTATGGGCAACTGCGTATTTTTAACTCCTAAAGGCGTTTGGATAACTTCATCGATATAGTGCAATGTTTTACTCAATTCGTATCCTAAAATTTCACCGATTCTTTCGATATTCCTTCTAAAACGCATGGAATCTTTTTGAATGGTTTCGCTTCTAATTTCGGCAACAAATTGATTGAGAATTGAATTTTGAGTTTCTAAATTATGAATAATCACGGGATGTTATTTTTTTTTAAAATTAAACAATGATATTAAAATTTGACGTAGTTCTATAAGAAATTAATTTTTTTGTTAATTTATTGTAACTTCACAGCAACAAAATTATTTATTAATCAATAAACAATATTCAATTATGGGATTATTTTCATTCATCAAAAATGCCGGGGCTAAAGTTTTTGGTATTGGTAAAACAACTGCAGAAGAGGCAGCTGATGAGGCTGTAGCAAAGGCCAGTAAATTAGTCAATGCAGTAGAGGCTATGGGCTTTAACGTAGAAAATCTAGAGGTTCAAGTTACTGAAGACACCGCTACTATTTACGGAGAGGCTGAAAATCAAGCAACAAGAGAAAAAGTAGTACTGGTAGTAGGAAACACAGAAGGTATTGCAAGTGTTGATGACCGTATGACAACGGCTATTCAAGAACCTGAAGCTCAATTTCATACTGTTGTAAGTGGAGATTCTTTAAGTAAAATTGCAAAGGTATACTATGGCAACGCCATGAAATATCCAGTGATTTTTGAGGCTAACAAACCAATGCTTAGCCATCCTGATAAAATTTATCCAGGACAAGTATTGCGGATACCAGCAATAGAATCATAAACTAGTCATAGATAAAATTAAAAAACCCAACGATTCTCGTTGGGTTTTTTAATTAAGTTATTTCTACAATTTTTTCAACTACACGCTCGGGTGGTATGCTTCGCATTACCTCCTCATACCCTTTGAGTACCTTATTACCATAAATTGAGCAGGGTAACTTTGGATACTTCTCTAAATCGGGCAAAAGCATCTGATTCACTGCCTGGTTAAACGGTGCAAATCCCGCATAAGGATGCGTAACACCCCAAAGCGTAATAATTTTTACACCTTGCATAGCCGCTAAATGCGAATTTGCTGAATCCATACTAAGCATACAGTCTAAATGGGCCATTAGATTGAGTTCTTCTTTCAGCTTTAATTTACCTGCAATATTAACAACATTCTTATGGGTACTTAAATCATCCAATAGTTGTATCTCTTTTTTCCCTCCTCCAAAAAGGAAAATTTTATATTGATTGGTTACTGCTAATTTAGAAATCACTTTTTCTATTAAATCTAAGGGGTACATTTTAGATTGGTATTGTGCAAAGGGTGCAATCCCAATCCACTTTAAATGATCGGCTCCTGTTAGTCGAAGTGTTTCTTCACTAAGTGTCTTTTTTATTGGAAACATAGGGTTTGACAAATCGAGTTCAAATCCTAATGCTCTAAATACGTCGGCATACCGTTCGTGTGAACTTTTTAATTGCTGAAGCTTTTTGTTTTTTATTCTAGTAAGTGCCTTTTTTTCAAGCCTCCCCTTATCAATTACGGCATGTTGTACACGCGTAGATGAAAAATAAAAACGTAAAATTTTTGAGCGCAATACATTGTGCATATCCGCTATTGCGGTAATTTTCAATGGCTTTAATTCAGAATACAATTTAAACAACCCCAAAACACCCTTATGTTTACCCGATACCTCCGCTGCAAAAAAGCTGACATTTTCAATGTCGTCAAACATTGGTTTAAAAAATGTCCTAGATAACACCGTAATTTTTATTGTTGGGTTTTGCTTTACAAAAGCTCTTAAAACCGGAACACACATAGCAACGTCTCCCATTGCTGAGAGACGAATTACTAAGATATGACTTGACTTAAAACTCATTTAAAATAATCGATGTGTAAAATTACACAAACAAAACGAGTACTAACTATTTACTATTTTCTTTTGATGCTCAATTGATTCTTGATGAATTGCTTTAAATATTTTCTCTACAAATTCAGCGCTCAATCCTTGTTTTTCACCATCAATTACCATTTTCTGAATCACTTCTTGCCATCTACTTCGTTGTAAAATTGCAACATTCGACTCCTTTTTTACCTTCCCAATATTCTCAGCAACCTGCATTCTATCTGCCAACATTTCAATCAATTGGTTATCTAAAATATTTATTTCACTTCGTAATTCAGTTAATTTTTTAAGTGACCCTTCTTCTACAACACGACCTTTACGGACTTTCAACTCCTCAGTTATCTCATTCAATCTAGCTGGTGTGATTTGCTGTTTGGCATCACTCCATGCATTGTCAGGATCACAATGAGTTTCAATCATTAGGCCTTCAAATTTCAAATCTAGTGCGGTTTGTGAAACATCAAAAATTCCATCGCGTTCACCACAAATATGTGAAGGATCACAGATAATTGGCAATGTTGGAAATCTACTTTTTAGATCAATTGGTATTTGCCATTGTGGATTGTTTCTGTATTTTGTTTTCTTAAATGAAGAAAAGCCTCTGTGAATCGCTCCTAAGTTTTTAATTCCTGCCGTATGAAAACGTTCAATAGCACCAATCCACAAGTCTAAATCTGGGTTGATTGGATTTTTCACCAAAACTATTTTGTCCGTTCCCTGTAAAGCATCTGCTATTTCTTGCACTGCAAATGGATTTACCGTTGTACGCGCTCCAATCCAAATAATATCAATATCAAACTCCAAGGCGAGTTTAGCATGTTGGGCATTGGCAACCTCTACGGTTGTTAACATTCCTGTTTCTTCCTTTACTTTTGCTATCCATGGCAATGCTTTCGCTCCATTTCCTTCAAAATTTCCAGGACGTGTTCTAGGTTTCCAGATACCTGCTCTGTAGACGGTTGCATCTGTTTTTTTAAGTTCATGTGCAATTGCCAATACTTGTTCTTCTGTTTCTGCGCTACATGGTCCTGCGATCACTAATGGGTGTGCTAATTCCATGTTTTGCAACCATGTTGAAAAATTTGTTGATTCCATAATTTGTTTTTACTTTTTAATTCCCGCCAAGACACTTTTAATGCGATTGGTGCTTTGCATCACAGCAAACACTTCATCAGATGCTTCAACTTCAATTAGTTCTTTAAATGATTCTAAATTCTTTATATACTCGTTTAATGATTTTAATATATTCTCTTTGTTTTGTAAAAAAATAGGAGTCCAAGTTGCCGGATTACTTTTAGCTAGTCGCACTGTTGATTCAAATCCACTACCCGCCATATTAAAAATACTTTTCTCATCCTTTTCAATTTCTAAAACTGTTTTACCTAACATAAATGAACTGATATGTGACAAATGAGATACATAAGCAATATGTTTATCGTGCTGTTCTGCCGAATCCATAAAAACGGTTCGCATTTGCATTTTGTCAAATAAGGCAACTGTTCTGTCTACCATTTTTTTACTACTTAAATGTTGTTCGCAAATAATATTGACCTTATCGGTAAATAGGTTGTAAATGGCAGCTTGCGGTCCGGAAAATTCGGTTCCTGAAATAGGATGTACAGCAACAAAATTTTCTCGCTTCGGATGACCCTTAACAGCCTTACAAACAGCTTCTTTCGTTGACCCTACATCAAAAACTAAAGTAGTGTCTTGAATAAGATCCAGTACCTCAACGGCAATTTTTGGTATTTTATTTACCGGAACGGCAATAATGACTACATCGACCTCTTTTACTATTGCCAAGCTAGCTTTTTTAAAAATGATACCTAAATCAAGTGCCTGTTGTAAATGTTTAGGATTGTTATCAATACCATAAATTGTGGCCCATGAAAGTTTCTTTAGCTCTAATGCTAATGATCCTCCTATTAACCCCAAACCGATAACTGCAATTTTATTCATCTTTGTTTAGTTTTGAATTCTTGTCAATACCTCTTTTAATTTAACTTCAGAAATGCAGAGCGACATTCTGATATAACCTTCTCCATTTGTTCCAAAAACCGTACCTGGTGTTAAAAACACATCGTGTTGGTACAATAGTTCATCTGTCAATTGTGTTGCTTTTTTCCCTTGAGGGATGCGTGCCCACACAAAAAGTCCTGCGCTATCTTTAGTATAGGTACAGTTTAATTCATCAAAAATTTGCCAAGCGATCATTCGGCGTTTTTCATAAATGGCATTCATTTCTTTAAACCAACTATTAGCAACATTTAGAGCTGCAATAGCTCCTTGTTGAATTCCGTAAAACATCCCTGAATCCATATTACTCTTTACCTGAAGCACCGTTTTAATATGTTCGGCAGCACCTAAAATCATCCCAACACGCCAACCGGCCATGTTGAAAGATTTACTTAACGAGTTCAGCTCCAAAGCAACTTCTTTAGCTCCATCAATTTCCAAAATACTTTGCGGATTGTCATTCAGTATAAAACTATACGGATTGTCATTCACCAACAGGATCTTATGTTTTTTAGCAAAGGCAACTAATTGTTCAAACAACTTTGTTGTTGCTTTTGTACCAGTAGGCATATGAGGATAGTTAATCCACATTATTTTCACTTTAGACAAATCGTGCTTTTCAAGTTCTTCAAAGTTTGGAAACCAGTTGGTAGCTTCCGTTAAATTATAATAAACAGGAGTTGCTTCTAGTAAATTAGTAACCGAAGTATACGTGGGATATCCCGGATTGGGAATCAGCACTTGATCACCCTTATTTAAAAAGGCCATTGAAATATGCATAATGCCTTCTTTTGAGCCCATCAATGGTAATATTTCATCAGTAGGGTTTACAATAACATTATAATTTCTCTGGTAAAATGCAGCAACAGCCGCTCTAAATTCAGGTAATCCTTGATAGCTTTGATAGCCATGAATGGTTGGCAAGGTCAATGTTTGCTGAATTGCTTCTATTACCTGAATAGGCGGTTGCAAATCAGGGCTACCAATACCAATATTTATGATAGGTTTACCTTCAGCCCTCAGCTGGTTCACTTCTCGTAATTTACTAGAGAAATAATACTCTTTTACCTGGTTTAATCTGTTTGCTTTAGAGATCATAATTGCGTTTACTTTGTTGGTATACTCCTAAAATTTTTAAACTACTCGACTTTTCTTGAATCTTATTTATTGCTTGTTGAAATATCAGATAATCATCAAAAATAATATCCACAAAAAATGCGTAATTCCAAGGTTCATCAATAATTGGTAACGATTGAATTTTAGTCAAGCCCATATTTAAACTGGCAAAAACATTGAGTACATCTGTTAAACTTCCCGTTTGATGTTTGGTTATAAATTTTAAGGACGCCTTATTCACGTTTTTCGGAGGATCCAATCTCCCATTCTGTTTTTTTAGAATAAAAAAACGTGTAAAGTTTTCTTTGCGCGTTTGTATTTCACTTTCAATAATATGGAGCCGATAAATTTCAGCGGCCTTTTTACTTGCAATGGCTGCGACTCCTCTAAGTTGTTGGTTCTGAATTCTTTGGGCAACTTCTGCGGTATCAGACTCTTCCACTAATTTTATCTGTGGATGCAACCTAAAAAACGTTCTACATTGTAAAAGTGCCATAGGGTGCGACCACACCTCTTTAATATCTTCTAAGGTTTGTCCTTCTAACCCCATTAAATGGTGGTGAATGGGTAAATGAACTTCGCCTTGAATTTTTAAATTATATTCATCAATCAGTGCATAGTTTGGTAAAATAGCACCCGCTAAAGAATTTTCTATAGCCATTACCGCAGCATCAACTTGATTGGTGTTAATCAACTCTGGTATTTCTACAAAAGACAGACATTCATTCAATTCAATTGCATCACCAAAGTAAAGATGAGCCACTTGATGATGAAATGACCCTTTGATTCCTTGAATTGCTATTTTCTTTTTTATGCTACTCATAATAACGAACAAAAAAAAAGCCTCGATTATCGAGACTTTAGTTGATTATATTATTGATTTTTATATCTACATAATACCTACAAAGCCTCGCCTCATCTTATAAAAATAAAAGAAGTAAAAATAAGCTTGCCAAGTATTTGTTAATTTCATCTACGTGTAATTATGCAGCAAATCTATAAATTAAACTTTTAAAAACAAATTTTTTTAATGTTTTGCCTTGTTTTTTGTGATTTTCCTAATAATTAAGCGTTCTATTGGTATAGATTCTAATTAATTCGGTTAAAAATCAATCCTTATTACGCAATCAATTTTTTTGCTGAGGGTTTGTTTTCTGAATATTCACCCAAAATTTTCAAGCTATCCACTTCTTTTTCTAGAATTAATAAGGCATTGCAGTAGTTTAAATAATCGTCATAGATAAAATCAATAAAAAAAGCATAATTCCAAGGTTCATTTGCAATTGGCATTGACTGAATTTTCGATACATTTAAATGATACTCGGCACAGATTGTCAAAATTTTTGCCAGGCTTCCTATTTCATCCTGCGCGGTAAATTTTAATGAAGTCTTATTATTGCGATGTATATCTGCCTCAAAATCTCTATTCTTTGTTAAAATAAAGTAGCGAGTCATATTAAGAGTGTCTGTTTGGATTTGCTCTTCAAGAATCTTCAACTTGTATATTTCAGCTGCTTTTTTACTTGCGATTGCAGCCACTCCTTTCAATTTCTTTTCTTTGATTTGTTTTGCTACAAAGGCAGTATCCTTCTCTTCCATAATTTTTATGTGAGGATAGGTTCTAAAAAAGCGTTCGCAATGTTGAATTGCAATTGGGTGTGACCAGATTTCTTTTATGTCAGTTATTTCTTGCCCCTTAAGCGCCATAACATTATGTAACATAGGCATATAGACTTCACCTTGTATGTTTAGGTCATATTTGTCTATCAATCCGTAATTGGCTAAAATAGATCCTGTGTTTGAATTTTCCACGGCCATAACAGCAGCATCTACTGAACCATTTCGCAATAGCTCAGGTATTTCATCAAAAGACATACACTCAGTAAATGTATTGTTATCACCAAAATAATTAGAAGCTACCAAGTGGTGAAAAGACCCTTGTATCCCTTGTATGGCTATATTCATGCAGTTTAGAAGTAATTATTATGTTTAGCGTTACTACAAATATAATTTTTTTATGCTCAGAAAGAAAACAAATTGGAATTTTAACATTTCAAAGAAAAAGCACTAATGAAAGTTAGACGTCTAAAGTATTCAACATAAAATAGTTGTAATATAAGTCGTGCACCTATAAGTAGGAGTAGAAAATATTTCAAAAGAAACCCAACTATTTTTAAGAACAGATTCTTAAAAATATAGGATCTAATTTTTTAATGAATTTAGAACTTCTAACAATTCTTTTTTTACGATATCATAATTTTTAAATAAAATAAAGTGGTTAGCTCCTTTTATAGTTACAGCTTTTAATAAACTATCATTTACCTTTGAAGTAATAAAAGCCATGTTTTCATAAGGCACCAATTTATCTTTAGTACCGTGATAGTAGGTTATTGGTGTTTTAATTTTATTCCAATCAGAAAGCATATCCGTTAACTCTTCTACATGGGTTCTTTTTTCTTTATCTGCAATTCGCAATGATTTAGGCACCATCCATTTGGTGAGTTTCCACCGTGCCAATTTTGCAATTCCAAAGAACTTTTCATCCTCGGGGGAAATGGCACCAGCGATCAAAACACTATGTTTAACTTCAGGGTATTTATAAGCCATTTTTGCAGCGATAGGCACTCCATAAGACCATCCAATTAAAATTATGGTATTGAGATTATGTTTGACTGCAATGGTGTATATGCTTTCAGCTTGTTTTTCTATTGATGTTTCTGCATTCCCAAAATCAGAATATCCATAACCCAACCGATCTAACGCAATTAAGTTTGCTTTTTGACTCAAATCTTTATCTTTCAAATACTCAAAATAGTTGCCTGCTGAACCAGGGGCTCCATGGATAAAAAGTAAGGTTGGCAACCTGTTATCTATAGGTTTTGAACTAATATATCTTATTGTTTTACCTTGAAAATTTTCACGATATATTTCCGGTTTTATAGCGGTTTTTTTAAACTCTCTAATTACCTTTCTATCACTTTCCCTAAAGGAAACACAAGCAGTATTAAATATAATAAGAAGTACATATATAGGTATAAATCTTAGTAACCTTGTTAAGTTTGTACGCATTTGGATGTTTTATTGCTCTATCAAAAAATATTAACTCAAATGTAGTTAAATTAGCTAAAGATTTATTTCTTTGTGTTTAAAATAAGATTATGTCAATTTCTGTTGTAAATGTTTCAAAATTATATGGTGAGCAAAAGGCCTTAAATAACATAAGCTTTACTATAGATTCTGGTGAAATAGTTGGTTTTTTAGGTCCTAATGGGGCTGGTAAGTCTACAATGATGAAAATTATTACATCGTACATTGCTCAAACCGAAGGTCTTGTTAGTATAAATGGACATAATGTTGCAATTGATCCAATGTCAGTAAAACGATCTGTAGGTTATTTACCTGAACACAATCCTTTATATTTAGACATGTATGTAAAGGAGTATATTCAGTTTAACGCGTCGATACACAAGATTCATAGCGCAAGAGTATCAGAGGTTATTGAACAAGTAGGTTTAACGCCAGAAGTTCATAAAAAAATAGAACAACTTTCTAAAGGGTATCGGCAACGTGTTGGTTTAGCAGTAGCCTTATTACACGATCCAGAGGTGCTGATTTTAGATGAGCCCACTACCGGACTCGACCCTAATCAATTAGTTGAAATTAGAAGTCTGATTAGAGAAATTGGCAAGACCAAAACAGTGTTGTTTTCTACACATATTATGCAAGAAGTAGAGGCTGTTTGTGATCGGGTAATTATTATTAATAAAGGTGAACTGGTAATCGATAAAAAATTATCAGATTTAAAAAACAGTTCAGAACAATTGGTTGAAGTTGAGTTTGATCTTCGTGTTGAGGAGCGATTATTAAAAGAACTACCTCAACTTAAAGCAGCTGTTAATTTATACGACAATATGTGGCAACTCCGCTTTAATACAGCAAAAGACATGCGCCCAATTATTTTTGATTTTGCACATGATAACGGACTCAAGCTACTGCAGTCACAACAAAAAAATCAAGATTTAGAAAGTTTGTTTCGAAGTTTGACCAACGAATAATCACCTATTCTGATTAGAATTAAATAACTGTTAATCCCGTTTCCTTGTAAATATCAAAAATCGGTTCAGTGGGCTCAAGGTCTGTAATTATAGCATCTATTCCTTGTATTGGGACTACAAAGAATTTCTTTACTTCCATTAATTTCGGGCTCACGCACATAGAAACTACATAGTCAGAAACGTCAACCATGCATTTTTTTATATGTGCAACCTCCCAATCGGGTTCTGTCACACCTTGTTTTACGCTGATTCCTCCAGTACCCATAAAGCACAAATCAGCTCTAATATTTGAGATGGTATTGACCACATCTATCCCTACTGTTACTTGTGCTGTTTTATTCAATTTACCACCAATAAAAATAACCTCAATAGTGGGGTGGTTTGAAAGTTCTATGGCAATTGGCAAACTATAAGTAAAAACTGTAGCTGTTATTGAGCTTGGAATAATTTTTGCCAAAGCTAAATTTGTAGTACTACCACTCATAATAATCACCTGACCATCACGAATTAAATCTACCGCTTTGAAGGCAATGATTTCCTTCTTACCTAAATCGGATATACTTCGTTCATTATAAGAAAGTAGTTTTTTATCTATTGACAATGCACCTCCATGTACTTTATACAAGAGTTTTTTAACATCAAGTTCTTTTAAATCTCTCCGTATGGTGTCTTCAGAAACACTTAATTGAGTACTTAAGCCCGTTGAAAGCACTTTTCTATACTGTTTTAATTCGTTCAATATAAACTGATGCCTTTCCTGCTTTAACATGATAAATAAATTTTATGAAAAATTGCATAAACAATTACAAAAATGCAAAAAAATCCCTATTTATAATAGAAATATTGCAAACTCATGCATTTAGTCGCATATTTTTCTATAACTTTACTTAACTAATTTAAATTATTATAGACATGAGAAAAAAAATTACGTTTTCTTTTCTTCTTATCTTTACACTGTCCTTCAGCTTACTTCATGCACAAAGCATCACAGTAAGTGGTAAAGTAAGTGACATCTCAGGTATTGGTATACCGAGTGTAAACATTCAAGTAAAAGGAACTAACAACGGAACCTCAACTGATTTTGATGGAAATTATCAAATCACAGCAACACAAGGCGATGTACTTATATTTTCTTTTATAGGATATAAGACAAAAGAGCTTGCAGTTACAGACAGCACCTTAAATGTAAGTCTAGAAGAAGATGCGGCGGCTTTAGATGAGGTGGTAATTACGGCATTTGGTGTCGAGAAAAAACAGAAGTCTTTAGGATATTCTGTAACGCAGGTAAATGCGGATGATTTGAATTTGTCAGGTCAAATGAATGGTATCAATGCATTGCAAGGTCAAGTTGCTGGTTTACAAATAAATCAAAACTCAGGTGGTGCCGGTGCCGGTGCTGATATTTCAATTCGGGGTATTACTTCAATTGCTCCTGGGAGAAATAATCAACCACTTATTGTATTAGATGGTATCGTTCTTAACAATGATACTTTTTCGGGAAATATTTTACCTTCAGCGGGATCAAATTCTCCTGGAAGCTATGACCAATTTGGTTTTACAAGTCGTGCAGGAGACATTAACCCAAACGATATTCAATCTGTAAGTGTATTAAAAGGAGGAGCTGCAACAGCTTTATATGGTGTTGAAGCTGCTAATGGTGTTATACTTATAACTTCTAAAAAAGGAAAACAAGGGGAGGCTCAAATAAAATTATCTACTTCAACTACTTTTAGAAATGTAGTTAAATCTCCCGAATATCAAAAAATATATCGTGAAGGGTTTTCTGGTGCACCAAGACAGTTATATACACCAGAAACCGAAACTGGGTTTACCAGATTAGGTGGAACGGTTTTTTACAATTGGGGTCCAGAATTGGCTGCCGATAGTTATACCCTTGGTGATGGCACAGTCGTAGATTTATCAAATGATAAATTTTATGACCCTATGGATTTATTAAATACTGGAGTTAATACAGATATCAATCTTAGTATTGCGGGAGCTACTGAAAAAATGGATTATTATCTATCTTTAGGTAATCAAAATGAAACGAGTATAATTCCAAATTCAAATTACGAAAAAATAAATGCTAGATTAAGCGGGGGTTATCAAATTACAGATAATCTTAAATTGAATTCATCGGTATCTTATTCCAATTCAGGCGGTAAAAGAGCCAATGGAGGCGATAAGTCTGTAATGAGTTCATTGGCTTATTTTGTTTGGAGTTTCCCTGTGAATGACTATCAAAATGCCGACGGTTCTGAAAGAGATTTCTCTAATGGTATTATTGACAATCCTCGATATTACGCAGAAAGAAGTGCTTTGAATGATAAGGTAAATAGATGGACAGGAAATGTAAATTTAAATTGGTCTCCTAAAGAGTGGATAAATTTAAATTATAAGGCCCAAATTGACAATTATTCTGATCAGAGAAATCGTTTTGTAACGGCTGATTTGGATTCTGGAACTCAAGTCAATGGTTTTATAGTTAATGAAAATATTAACTTCACAGGTTTAGAGTCTAACCTAATAGCAACATTTACCAGGGATTTTTCTGAAAAGTTCACATCCACATTAATGCTTGGTAACCAAATACTAGATAAGGAACGTATTTACAATAGAATGTATGGACAAAATTTTAACCTACCCTTTTTTAACCATATTAGTAATACAACGGATAGGGATAATTCAAACAGCATAAACCATCAAAGAACTGTTGGTGTGTTTGGCGAATTAAAATTAGAATATGATGATAAACTTTTCTTGTCAATTACAGGAAGAAACGATTGGCTTTCTACTTTACCTAAAGAAAATCGTTCATTCTTTTATCCATCATTAAGTGCTTCATACGTATTCAGTCAAGATTTTGCGAGTGAAAGTAATGTGTTATCATTTGGAAAAATAAGAGCTTCTTATGCTGAAGTAGGAAATGGTCCTGGCTATGGTGAAGTTGGGCAATTTATTTATCCCGCAGGTGGATTTCCTTTTGGAGGTGTAGGTGGTTATGCCACATCATCATTAGCTGGTGATTTAAATATGGTCCCTGAACTTTCAAAGTCTATAGAGTTTGGTGCTGATTTAAGGTTCTTTAAAAATAGATTTCGTATTGATTATGCATACTATACCTCAAATGTAAATGACCAGATTTTTAGAACGTCTGTTCCGTATTCAACGAGCTTATCTACAATTGTAACGAATGCTGGTGATTATAAAACTTGGGGACATGAGCTCTTAATAAGTGCCAAGGTTATTAAAACTGAGAACACTTCGCTTGAGTTAATTTATAATTTTTCTACCAATAAAGGGAAAGTTGTTGACTTACCAGATGATATTGATAATATTAATTACTATGGTGACGGTGGTCCTGAAATTTTTGCTCGTGTTAAAGAAGGTGATGAAATGGGAACTATGTATGGGTATAATTTGACTTACGTAGATGGTGAACTTTTTCTCGACAGTAATGGTTATCCTACCTTAGACCGCGATGAAGGCTATGTAGTTGTTGGTAATGCCCTTCCAGATTTCATATCTTCATTAGGCATGAACTTAAAGTGGAAAGATTTAGGCTTCAATTTCTTATTTGAATGGAAAAAAGGTGGAGATAAATATAGCTGGGCGAGACGTCAAATGTTAAGAGGAGGTACTAGTATTGCAACTGTAAATAGAATCAGAACTGGCGATTACGTATTCGATGGTGTAATGGAAGACCCTAGTAGTCCTGGATCATATATTCCAAACACACAGCAAGTCAACCTAGATGAAGGTTATTATAGAAGTTGGTCAAGATATACAGGAGCAGCTGAAAATATATTACAAGATGCTTCATGGATAAAATTACGTAACATAGGAATATCTTATGATTTAACAGGAAAAGTGTTGAAGAAACTTAAAATTAACACTTTTTTACTTAATGCAAGTGCCAATAATATTTTATTATGGACACCTTACGACGGATACGACCCAGAAGGTAGTACTTTTTCAGCTGGTAGCGGTATTTATGGCTTCTCTGGACAAGGAATTCCTTTGTCTCAGAATTATAGTATTGGTATTCAACTTGGATTTTAAAAACTTTTGAAATGATGAAAAAAATAATAAAAATATATTTATTAATAATAGTTGCAATCAGCTTTACAGGATGTAGCGATGAGTATTTCGATGTGAATACTCCTGTTGATTCTGTACCGTTAGATCAACTAGATATGAAAGACCTAATGGGTCCGGTATTGTATAATACATCGCTGGCCCAATATTATGCTTCGACTGTTGCAAGTAATTATAGTCAATATTTAGGGGGCTATGGGTATACCTCAGCTGGAAAATCTGAAATGTCAGCTACTTGGAGTAGTATTTATTTAAGAGTATTGCCAAATCTTAAAATAATTAAAGATAAAGCAGATCAAAAAGGAGCATTACATTATGGTGCAGTTGCGTCAATTGTTGAAGCAATTAACATAGCTTTAGCTACAGATATGTGGGATGAAATCCCTTATTCTCAGGCGGGAAACACAACTGAGTTTCCACACCCTCTATTTGAATCACAAGAACAGATTTATAGTGCTGTATTCTCACTATTAGATCAAGCGATACAAGCTCTTGAGGCTCCAGACAACTCTTTCATTTCCATGGGCAATGAAGATTTAATCTATGGCGGAGATTTTGATAAATGGCTTAGAGCAGCTTATACACTTAAAGCACGATATCAACTTCATTTGGTTCAAAAAGGAATTACAACTCCTAACGAAGTGCTTACGAGTATTGCGAATGGCTTTACTTCAAATGATGATAATTTTATGATGGTTTATCCAGATAACGAGTTAAACCCTTGGTATCAAAGTGCTGTATTAACAAGAGCAACTGGTAATTATTTTATTGCTCCAAACGATCAACTCATTAGTATGATGAATGGAACAACATATCCATTTCAAAGTGGAGTTGAAATTGACCCAAGATTACCAGAAATCTATGTCAATGAAGGAAATATTGGAGACCCATGGAGAGGTGGTATGAATGGTGGGGATGGAGATTCTTCGGATGGTGAACCACTAAATACTTATTTTAAAGATGGTGGTTATTATACTACCAATACATCACCGTTAATCCTAGTAACATATGCCGAAGCTATGTTTATTAAAGCGGAAGCGGCTTTCTTGGCAAACAGTGGTACTTCTACTAGTGTGGGTTCTAACACCGAAGCCTATAATGCTTACATGACGGGCATTGCTGCCAGTATTAGTCAAATAGGAGTTGATGGTACCGATTATTTAGCGGATGGTTCAGTTGACGTTGGTGAGGCTAGTTTAATGTTAAACCACATTATGAAGGAAAAGTATATTGCCAATATCTTGAACCCTGAAACCTATACTGATTTTAGAAGATATAATTTTTCTTCGGATGTGTTTAAAGGACTTGCTATTCGATTAAATCTAGATGATACTGTTGATGAATATGATGGCCTTTGGTTTAGAAGAGCTATTTACCCTTCATCTGAAAGAAATTCGAACCCGAATATTTCAAATTACGAACAAGAGCCAACCGTAAACGTTTGGTGGGCAAATTAATAAATGTTGTTTTTAATTGATTATTTAAAAGACCTCGGTAACTAAACCGAGGTCTTTTGATTTTAAGTAGTATGATATTTTATATCTATTGTTACCTTGGCAAACTTTCTAAACATTGCCATTACTCCACAGTATTTTTCAACCGATAAATCAACTATCTTTTGTAGTTTCTTTTCGTCTAAACCTTTCCCGTAAAAATTAAAAGTCACTGCAACTTTGTGATAGTGTTTAGGATGTTCTTCTGTTTGTTCCCCAACCACATCAATGTCAAAATTAGCTACCTCCACACGCATTTTGGTTAATAACGATGCGATGTCTAAGCCTGAACATCCTGCCAAAGAAGATAACATTAGTGCTTTGGGACCGTATGCTATTTCGTCAGAAGGTCCACCGTCATTGATTAATAATTTTCCGCCTGGATTAGTTGATTCTAAAAGCATACCGCCTTTCCATGTTGTTTTTACTGTATCTATCTTCATTATTTTAAATTTTGTATTAATTTTATCAAATCATTTTCCGTGTGATTGGCTGTAATAACGATCCTATTCATTGTTTTTTTATAGGTAGGGTAGGCAAAACTAGTAATCACTATACCATTCTCTAATAGAGTCGTAAAAATAGCCGCGTCATTACTATAAATTACGGGATACTCCTTATCGAATAAATATCCAGCACGCATCATCCATTTAGAGTTTATCAATTCTAAGTTGCTATTTAATTTTTCACGTTGCTCCTCATAAATTTTTGACCCAGCTATATAAGTTGCTAAATACGCTGGTGACATCCCTGATGCCGAAACAAATGAAGGCTCTTGCCTCAAGGCTTCAATAAAATGAGTATCTCCCGCTATGATTCCACCTGCCAGACCTAAGCCTTTTCCCAAAGAGGCAATCAGTATTTTTCTAGCTACATTTTTGGTATTAATTGTATTAAAAACACCTTCGCCTTTACTTCCCACCACCCCCAAACTATGTGATTCATCTACGAGTAAGGTAACCGTTTTGGTCGGCGAAATTGATTCTAAAAAATCAAAATTAGTTGGCTTTACTTCCAAGCCTAAAATAGCATCTGCTGTAATTACCACTTTTTCTTTTACAGAAGTACACAACCGTGGGTTTAATGCCCCATTCAAAAATAATGGATTGCTTTCGGGTGCTATAATGGCTGGGTGTGATTTCGGGTAGTGAAAGAAACACGTCGTTTCCTTTGATAATTGTGCCAACGCCAATTTTCCTGCCAAGGTACCCGACGAAACGGTTAAAGATGCCTCCGCTCCTAAGGTAACTGCAAACTGTTGTTCTGCTTCTTCATAAATTCGCAGTGCTACATTCGCATTGCGCGAACTACCATAAAAAGTGCCCCATTTTTTAATATTCTCATAAAGGAGTTGTTGAAATTCAGGGTGCGAGGCTATCCCTAAATACGAAGTGCCTCCAAAATAGAGATATTCTTTATCTTGTACTGTTATTTTTCTATCAGGAAAACCGTCAATAATCATTAACTATGCTATTAATGAAACTCCCGTTCCGTTTAGTTGGCTATAATTGATAATTCCATCCGTAATGGTAATCCCACTCGCTATATCCTCTGCCAATAATAAAGGTCCATCCATATCTACATAATCTAATAGGGGCAATAGATGTGCAATAGCAGAAATTCCTACAGTAGATTCTGTCATACAGCCTACCATTGTTTTCATCCCCAGTTGTTTTGCTTGTTCTAACATCCGTTTCGCTGCTGTAACACCACCGCATTTTACCAGCTTTACATTGACTCCATGAAAATGATCCTTACACTTTAGCACATCACTTTCCACTTGGCAACTTTCATCTGCAACTATCGGCAAGACCGATTTTAAAAATACTTCTCTATGTCCTTCCCAATCATCTGCTTTTAGGGGTTGTTCAATAAACTCAACACCTAATTCCTGTAACGCAATCGCATTCGCAATAGTCTCTGCAACAGTCCATCCACAATTAGCATCTACTCTAAAAACAGCATCGGTATGCTTCCGCAATTCAGTAATGATTTTTATATCTTCTTTAGTGCCTAGTTTTATTTTATAAATAGGCCATGGTTTTTCTTGTAGCTTTGCAACCATTTTTTCAATAGAATCAATACCAATTGTATAGTCTGTTTTCGGATTGTTCCTAATATCCAAATTCCAATACTCATACAATTTCATCCCCTTTTTACGTGTATATAAATCGTTATATGCCAAATCTAATGCACACAACGCAAACATATTCTTTTTAAAAAAGGGATACATTAATTCCCAAAACTGCTCTGGTGTTACATCCCCATTGTTTTTAATAAGTGACTGAACGGCAGTAATATCTTCTTTCATTTTTTCAATGGTCACCCCATAATACGGGTTTGAAGTTGCCTCTCCATAACCAGAAAAACCACCATCTTTTAGCTCAACTACTAAGGTTGTTTGCGTATCACGTGATTCACGTGAAATAGTAAATGTGTGCTTTAATTTTAGCTCGTAAGGTTTTAATATGACTTCCATTGGATATAAATGCTATATGAGATTTCTATATACGAAGTAATAACAAATTATCAGAAAATACAATGCTACTTAGATAAATATTTTCCAGATTAAAGTTAAGAAAACTATATATTTGACATTCATTTTCAATTCCAATTTATGCCATTAGTAACACCACTCAATCCAGATCACGATACCGAAACAAAACAACTAGCCGAATTTTTTAATGAAACACTGGGGTTTTGTCCAAATTCAGTATTGACTATGCAACACAGGCCAGCCATAAGCAAAGCCTTTATCAATTTAAATAAAGCCGTAATGGCCAATGAAGGCCGTGTTACTTCTGCACTAAAGCGGATGATTGCTTGGGTAAGTAGTAATGCTACAGGCTGTAGGTATTGCCAAGCACATGCGATTCGCGCAGCAGAGCGCTATGGAGCTGAACAAGAACAGCTTGATAACATTTGGGAATATAGAACGCACCCTGCTTTTAATGACGCTGAACGCGCTGCCTTAGATTTTTCACTACAGGCTTCTATGGTACCCAATACCGTTGATGAAACCATCAAAAAACGCTTGTATGAACACTGGAATGAGGGTGAAATTGTAGAAATGCTAGGTGTTATTTCTTTATTTGGCTACTTGAATAGATGGAATGATTCTATGGGTACTTCTATTGAAGATGACGCCGTAGAAAGTGGAGATCAATACCTTGGAAAACACGGTTGGAATAAAGGCAAACACCTTTAATATTTAGATTCACTGAATATAGAGAACCACCAAGAATTATTAAGTGTCATTCTGAACGAAGTGAAGAATCAGATTTATTTGAGTTCAAAAATAGTAGATTCTTCGTTTCACTCAGAATGACATCCTTCATTAAAACAATCAAAACACCTTTTTAATTATTGGAATAAATAGCAACGCAGTGTTGTGTCATTCTCAACGCAGTGATGAATCCTTTAGGCTTCTGCTGCATTCAATTGATTCAAGATTTCGTTCGCTGTTTCTTCAATTACTGCTTGTGACTTTTTAATTGTTGGTTGAATTAGGATAGTATCATTTACCATATCATTGGTGGTGGCCACCGCTTTGGTATACCATTCTTTCCATGCATTGATAATGGGTAGTTGTGCCACTAATGAATCCCCATTTTTTAACGCAATTTCACTTTGCCTTAGCTCTTCGTTCAATCGATTTACAGCCGCAATTTCTATGTCTGCAATCATCATTTTGGCGCTAACTTCATCAGCATTCAATAAACTATATGCTCCTATGAGTGCAGCCGTACCTACGTTTTTAAGTGTGGTCTTTGATACCTTATCAATTCGGTCATTATCAGTATGATAAAACTGATCGGTAAAATGCCAAAATAATACACTGGGGATGTCTGCATATAAAAACGGAACATGGTCACTACCTCCTTCAAACGGATTGGTTTCAACCTGCCATTGGGCACGTTTACCTTGTGCTTTAAACGTTTTGATTAAAAAGTCATTCAAATAATGGGGTTTCATGTCTTCTAGCTTCATTTTTCTTCCTCCCCATTCGGTGTGTTTGTCGTTTCCTCGCGTCCAAATAGCACTAGGGTCTGGCATTTTTTCAATTAAAAAAGTACCACCCGTTAGTTCTGTGTTTTCACCAACCATATCTAAACTAATTCCCCATTTGATGTCTTTTGCGCGAATACTATCCTCTTGAACATATCGCCTTGTTGATATCATTTCATCTCCCCATAAAAATGTCAATGTCCGTTTTGGGGTCAACTGACCACTATTCACGAGTTTGGCGGTTACCGAAGCCATTTCTAGGGCCACTCCCACACCCGAAGCATTGTCATTCGCACCAGGCTCTTGTACATGTGCACTAAAAACCAGTCGTTGTTCAGGTAATTCAGCCCCTTTTACTTCTGCAACAATAGTTAACTCTTCTGAAGGGTATATTTTCGTTTCTAAATTTACATTGAGTGTTACCTTTCCTAATGCTAACTTCGCTTTTAAACGTTCTTTCGCCGCATAGGATAGCGCAATTGCCCACCCTTTTTGTTCTTCATCTAAGGGAATGGATCTGAACTGAATTGAGGTGATGTTTTTAGCCGGCTGTAAATATTCCGGATTGCTATATCCAACAATACCTACGGCACCACCTTCTACTACCAAGGTTTTGAAAATTCTACCCGGATTTGCTTCCACAAAAACTATTTTCCCTTTTACGTCAACATCTTTTAAGTTTTTTAAGTCGTCAATATAAACAACCTCAGCTGTTACCCCTTCTTTCGGTGTACTGTATGAATTTAAAGCAATCATATTGCGATTGGTTGCATGTTCTAATAAGGGTTCCGTTTCATTATTTATACTAACGAGTCCATCAACCGACTCCCAAGTAGGACGTTCTAATGGTCTTTTTTCAATTCGATAGGTTAAAATTGATTCGGCTGTAGCTGAATCTTCTAATACATAGCCCATTTTTTCGAGCTGTTCAGCCACTTTATAAATACTCGCATTAAATCCTGTATTTCCAACTACACGCCAATATTGCGCCACAAAAGCAATTGTTTCATAAGCTAAATCACCTGTAAACTCAGCGTTGACCACTTCGGCATACTGATCAGGGTTTAAAGGTTTTGGCTTGTTTTCTTTTTTACAGGCCATTACCAACACGGTTAGCATAAGCACAACTCCTATTTTTTTAAGCATAGTTAAATTTATTTTTAGACCGCTAAAATTACATTTTTTTAAGAGATAATTTGTCGCACCTGTGTTTTTAGTTTGGGAACTACTTCTGTTTCAAACCATGGGTTTTTAGTCAGCCAAAACCGATTTCTTGGAGATGGGTGTGGCAACACAAAATAGGTGGGTAAATAGTGGGCATAATTAGCCACGGTGTCAGTTAAGGTTTTTTTGGCTTCGTTTTGCAAATAATAATTTTGAGCATACATTCCAATTAAGAGAATCAATTCTAAATTGGGCATGGCATCAAATAATTGCTGATGCCATTGTGGTGCACATTCTGGACGTGGAGGCAAGTCACCTGATTTTCCCTTTCCTGGATAACAAAACCCCATGGGTACAATTGCAAATTTTGTAACATCATAAAAATCTTCATCACTTACACCCAACCATTTACGTAATTGTTTACCGCTAGGGTCATCCCAAGGAACACCCGAGGCGTGTACTTTAGTCCCTGGAGCCTGACCAATAATGATTATTTTTGAATCGCGGTGGGCACGTAACACTGGTCGTGGACCTAAAGGCAGGTGTTTGGCACAGATAGTACATTTCTTTATTTCGGTTAAGAGGTCTTCCATTGTATTCTTTTTTGTAAGTCTGAACGCCGTGAAGAATCTATAAAATTATACGCTAAATATCAAGACCTATTTACAGGGAAATAGTTACTTTTTCCCTTCCACAACAATTACAAACTCCCCTTTAGGCGGTTTGTTTTCAAAATGCACCAACAGCTCTTTGACAGTACCTCGAATCGTCTCCTCATAAAGTTTTGTCAATTCTCTAGATACAGACACTTGTCTGTCAGCACCAAAAAACTCCCCAAATTGAGTAAGCGTTTTAATTATTTTGTGTGGTGATTCATAAAACAGCATCGTTCTTGGCTCTTCGGCCAATACTATTAGGCGACTTTGTCGCCCTTTTTTCACAGGTAAGAAACCTTCAAACACAAACTTATCATTAGGCAAACCACTATTGACCAAGGCAGGTACAAAAGCAGTAGCACCGGGCAAGCAATCTACTTCAATATCATTTGCTACACAGGCTCTAGTCAATAGAAAACCAGGATCTGAAATGGCAGGCGTTCCGGCATCAGAAATCAAAGCAATCGTTTCGCCTGCTTTTAAACGTTGTACCAATCGTTCCACCATTTTATGCTCATTGTGCATATGGTGACTTTGCATCGGTGTGTCAATTTCGAAGTGTTTTAATAATTTGCCCGAAGTACGTGTGTCTTCAGCCAGAATAACATCAGCATTTTTTAAAACTGAAACAGCTCTAAACGTCATGTCTTCTAAATTGCCAATGGGCGTAGGTACTATATATAGTTTGCTCATACACTACAAAGTTAAATGTTTATTTTATTCTTAATGCAGAACATCTTGTCAAAAAACGGCAAATTTGTCTACTAAATTAGTAATGGTACATTCTTTGACTACTTAAAAACCTAAATTAATCTTAGAAAACACGATGTCTACAAAAAAAATTGCCTATTCAATTTTAGAACTAGCAGTAATCTCAAAAGGAACTACAGTACAACAAACTTTTAAGCATACGGTAGCGTTAGCACAACGAGCAGAAACCTTAGGTTATACGCGCATTTGGTTTGCAGAACATCACAATATGAAGGCCGTAGGCAGTGTATCTCCCACTATTTTAATTGGGCATATTGCGCAACAAACCAAGACCATTCGCGTAGGCGCTGGTGGTATTATGTTACCCAACCACTCCCCATTGATCGTTGCAGAACAATTCGGAACGTTAGGAAATTTATTTCCCAATCGCATTGATTTGGGATTGGGTAGAGCACCCGGAACGGATAGAGAAACAGCCGCTGCTATCAAATCAGATTTTTTACAAGCCGCCCATTCATTTCCGCAAGAAGTAGCACAAATTGAAGAGTATTTTTCTGCTGCGAATGGCAATGCCAAGGTTCGTGCAGTAATTGCCGAGGGCGTACACATACCGTTTTATATTTTGGGTTCTAGTACGGATAGTGCTCATTTGGCAGCTAAAAAGGGCTTGCCTTACGCTTTTGCCAGTCATTTTGCCAGTGCTCATTTAGAGGAAGCCATGGCTATTTATCACACCGAATTTGTTCCTTCTAAAACCTTGGAAACACCTTATGTAATTACAGGCATTAATGTAATTGTGGCTGATACCGACGCTGAAGCCGAACGTTTATTTACTTCGTCTTTAAAAATGATTATTGGTATGTTTACCGGAAAACGCGATTATTTAGAGGCTCCTACAGAGATGACGTCCGACTTAAAAGAAATTAAGCAACACCCTTCCATTCAAAACATGATAAAATACTCTTTTGTAGGCAGTAAGCAAACTGTAAAAAAAGAGGTCGCAGCATTTTTAGATCGGACCCAAGCTGATGAATTAATTGTTTCCACCAATTTGTATGATCCGCAAGATCGCATTCAATCAGTTCAAGCATTTGCAGAGATTATGAAAGAACTCAATCAGTAAAAAGGAAATTTCGAATACGCTAAGATGTTTTAAAACTCATCCATCTCAATCACTTCTCCAACATTGACATTTAGGTGAATTGTTCCAATCCGTACGCGAACCAATCGCAACGTAGGAAAACCCACAACAGCCGTCATTTTACGCACTTGTCTAAATTTACCCTCATTGAGCGTAATACTCAACCAACTGGTAGGTCCATGGCGTTCGTCGCGAACGTGACGTGGGGCAATGGGGTAGTCGCCCAAAGAATTAATAGGTTTTACAACACAGGTTTTGGTTAGATACATTGCCCCATTGATACTAATTTCGACCCCTAACTGCAATTTTTCAATGGCTGTTATATCAATAAGTCCGGCCACTTGCACATAATATTCTTTGTCAACTTGATGACTTCGAATGGCCTCACTTACCTTGCCATCTGTAGTTAATAATAAAAGTCCCTCTGAATTTTCATCGAGGCGCCCGATAGCCATGGTGCCTATCGCAAAATTATAGAGCTCCCCTAATAACTTCTTATTTTTCCGTTTATTTTGATTATTAATCAACTGGCTTAAATAACCATAGGGTTTGTGAAGAAGGTAGTGTTGATGTTTTGTACTCATAGAATAGGTTGCAATGTATACCATTTAATTGAATTTGTTTTAGTGCATTTTTTCTTTTCAACATATAAACCCCATCTGATAGTTCATCAGATAACTACATCAACTGAACTCTAATAATGACTCACTTACCATCTATAATTCAAGCGGCCAAAATAACTGACAAAATGATTCTTATTATTGTTAAAATCGCTAATTTTGCAGCTTAATTAGAAAAAAACCCTTTGACTGCGCTCAGGGTGACGCTAGAAAGAAAATAAAATGTATAGAACGCATACCAACGGAGTATTACGATTATCAGATGTAGGTACTACAGTAACCCTATCAGGTTGGGTACAAAAAGTACGTGATAAAGGATTTATGATATGGATAGACCTACGAGACAGATATGGTATTACTCAGTTAATTTTAGATGAAGAGCGTACTGATAAATCCATATTTGCAGCTGCAAAAACCTTAGGGAGAGAATTTGTAATTCAAGTAACTGGTGAAGTCATAGAACGCCAATCTAAAAATGCCAATATCACAACTGGAGATGTAGAGATTTTGGTTTCAAAATTGACGGTACTTAATGAAGCAAAGCTTCCTCCGTTTACCATTGAAGATACTACAGATGGTGGTGAAGAACTTCGTATGCAATACCGCTATTTAGACATCCGTCGTAATCCAGTAAAAAATAAATTAATATTTCGTTCGAAAGTAGCTCAAGAAGTACGCAGCTATTTATCAAATGATGGTTTTATAGAGGTAGAAACACCTTATTTGATCAAGTCCACTCCAGAGGGAGCTCGTGATTTTGTAGTCCCTAGCCGTATGAATGAAGGGCAATTTTATGCCTTACCTCAGAGTCCACAAACTTTCAAACAACTACTTATGGTAGGTGGATTGGATAAATATTTTCAAATTGTAAAATGCTTTAGAGATGAAGATTTACGTGCCGACAGACAGCCCGAGTTTACACAAATAGATTGTGAAATGGCTTTTGTTGAACAAGAAGATATTCTAAATGCTTTTGAAGGACTTACGAGACATTTGTTAAAAGAAATCAATGGCGTTGAAGTACCTGCGTTTCCTAGAATGACCTATGATGAAGCCATGAAAAAATATGGCAACGACAAACCAGATATCCGTTTTGGGATGGAATTTGGTGAGTTGAATGCTGTCGCCCAACACAAAGAATTTAATGTCTTTAATCAGGCCGAATTGGTTGTTGGTATTGCCGTGCCAGGCGGAAATTCGTATACGAGAAAAGAAATTGACAAATTGATTGACTGGGTGCGTCGCCCACAAATTGGCGCTTTAGGAATGGTCTATTGTCGTTTTAATGACGATGATAGCTTTAAATCGTCGGTCGATAAATTTTATGACCAAGATGATTTGGCAAAATGGGCGGAAGCTACCGGTGCCAAAGCAGGTGATTTAATTTGTGTCCTTTCAGGTGATGCTTCTAAAGTACGCGCACAACTATCAGCCTTGCGTATGGAACTTGCTGAACGTCTGGGCTTACGCAATCCTGAAGTATTTGCACCCTTGTGGGTTGTCGATTTTCCATTATTGGAATGGGATGAAGAAACCAAAGGTTTCCATGCAATGCACCACCCGTTTACCTCACCCAAGCCAGAAGATATGAGCTTGCTAGACACTGATCCTGGAAAGGTAAGAGCTAATGCTTATGATTTGGTATTGAATGGGAATGAAATTGGCGGAGGTTCAATAAGAATACACGACAAAACCACACAAGCATTGATGTTTGATCACTTGGGCTTTTCGCCAGAAGAAGCAAAAGCACAATTCGGATTTTTACTAAATGCATTTGAATATGGGGCACCACCTCATGGAGGTATTGCTTTTGGGTTGGACAGACTCGTAGCTATTTTAGGCGGACAAGAAACCATTCGTGATTTTATTGCATTCCCTAAAAATAATTCGGGCCGTGATGTTATGATTGACGCACCTGCGCCTTTAGACGAGGCACAGTTAACGGAGTTAAATTTGAAATTGAATCTCAATTCATAAAAAATAGCTCAAATATATACCTTTACTAAAGTTTGGTGTATTAAGACAAGATTTTTTAGTAGTTTTAAACTATGCCCAAACAACACATTTTAAAGCGGTTTCATATTTGGAGGTACAAAAAAGTATCGCAAAAAAACTTTGTGTATCTGTTGAGTATGTTAGTAGGATTATTGGCTGGTTTGGCTGCAGTAACTTTAAAAAACATCACTTATTCTATTGAAAGCGTTTTAGAAAAAGGAATCATTTTCTCTCAAAATCAGTTGTATTTTATACTTCCTGTCTTCGGTTTATTATTCGTCTATCTTTTAAGAAAGTACGTATTTAAAAAGAAACTAAGCCCTTCGGTTCCTCCGTATATTAAAAGAGCAATTCCATCTTTACTCTACTCCTTATTACGGCAAAAGGGATTTATGTCTTACCGCCTAATTTATCAACCTTTAATTTTGGCTCCATTAACCGTGGGTTTTGGTGGTTCAGTAGGGCTCTTAGGGCCTACGATAACATCTGGATCCGCCATTAGTTCGAATTTAAGTAAGTTATTACATGTAGATAAAAAAACACGCACCGTATTGATTGCTTGTGCCTCTGCAGCTGCCATGGCATCCATGTTTAAATCGCCTATAGCAGGTATTGTATTTGCTATAGAAGTATTTAGTTTAGATTTGGCTTTTGCCTCATTGGTGCCTTTACTAATTGCATCAATCTCTTCCATTTTGACCTCTTACTTTTTTTTAGGAGATGAATTATTTTTCAATTTTAATTTAACCGATAAATTTACCAGTAGTGAAACCCTATTTTATATCGTATTAGGTATCGGTACCGGTGTTGCTTCTGTCTATTTTACCAAAATATATTTTGCCATTTATGCTTTTTTTGAGCGATTTAAAAGTCGTTTTGTAAAGTTGTTAATTGGTGGGTTTGCCATTGGTATTATGCTGTATTTCATTCCGCCACTTTACGGGGAGGGCCTAGGATTCACCAAAGATTTATTTGAAGGCAATTATTTACATGCCTTAGGCTCCAATCCGTTTGATGCCTATATCGACAATATTTGGGTTGTCATTATACTCTTATTTGGCTTTACCGTATTTAAAGCTGTTGCCATGACGATTACTTTTGCTGCTGGAGGTGTAGGTGGTGTCATTGTACCTACTATGGTTATGGGAAGTGCTTTAGGGAATCTGGTAGCCAAAATAATTAACAATTTAGGGCTTGGATTTCAGGTATCTGAATCAAACTTTACCTTGGTAGGAATGGCAGGTTTAATTGCTGGTGTGATCCATGCACCACTTACCGCCATCTTTTTAATTGCAGAAATAACTGGTGGTTATGTGCTCTTTTTACCTTTAATGATTACGGTAGCGATATCGTATATGATAACAAAAAGTTATATGCCTCATACTATTTATACGCGTGAGCTTGCAGAACGAGGCGATTTATTGACAGATGACAAGGATCAAAATGTATTGACTTTAATGGAATTAGATACCGTTATTGAGAAAAACTTCATTGTCCTTCATCCTCAGATGACGCTTGGTGAGATTCTTCAAGGTTGTGTGGCAAAATCTACGCGAAATTTATTTCCAGTAACCAATCAAAAAAATGAGTTTATAGGCGTTATTTTACTCGATGATATTCGGGAAATTATGTTTGATAGAAAGCTATATGATACCACAACCGTTGAAGAATATATGCACAGCCCACCTGATTTAATTCATTTTGAAACGGACACGATGCAAACGGTAATGAACAAATTTCAATCTTCAGGTGCTTGGAACCTACCGGTGATACGTGATGGAAAATATTATGGTTTTGTTTCAAAATCGAAAATGCTCACCGTTTACAGAAATAAATTAATTGAAGCTAGCTCCTAATAATAAGTCATCATTTGCAATATCCCATCAGAAGTTCATTCGATCCTTCATTGTTTAGAATCAGAAGTGTTTTTATTTTTCAAGAAAGCGGACCGCTTTATCAGGAAAATCTGTAAATACTCCATCTAAATTTAACGTATTAAAACCGTAGTCTAATAAATCATCAAAACTGGTATAGTCACCCAAATCATCAGCTCTAAAGGTATAAGCATGTACTTTTAGGTTCAAGGCATGCGCCTCTTTTACAAAATCGGGAGAAATTTGTGGATACCACGGCCCAACACCATCCGCATAGCTTGCATAAGATTTCAATTGTTGATTTTCCTCTTTGAACTCCATCAATTGTACCAAGAAAAGTTCTGAGTTTAATTCTTGTCGGATTCGCTTCAATTCCATAGCGTCAAAACACTGTAAGATACACTTGTCTTTTTTTGTTAAATAGCCATACTCCTTCAAAATATTCAAAACAATACGTGAGATATCTTTTCCTTCTTCATTATGAAATTTTGGATCTTTAATTTCCGGGTAAATCCCGATGGCATTCCCCGTACTTTTATTGAGTCCCTGAATCAATTCAATCTCTTCTTCTAGGGAATGTAATTTGAAGCTTGATTTTCCTAAAGGGAATCTTGTTTTGTAGATTGCATTTCCCGTAGTCGGATTAAAACGTTCACTAACGTTAAGTTGTTTTAATTCATCAAAAGTAAAATCGATCACATAGTACCGCCCGTCAACTCGTTTTCTATCGGTAAATTTTTGAGCTACATCCGTTACGGTCTCTAAATGTATGTCGTGAATTACGATGGGCACATCGTCTTTACTCAACACCAAATCCTGTTCTAAAAAATCAGGATTCATGGCATAGGCCATTGCTTTTGACGCCAAGGTGTGTTCGGGCAAATAACCAGAAGCACCGCGATGCGCAATAACTATTTTATTAACAGATTTTTGCATTGTTTGTTGTTTGTTGTTTGAATTACAACCATATAAACATATAACCAATAGTGCAACTAGCTTAATTCGATTCATGATTTTAAAGATATAAATTTTGTAGTTTAGCTGTACTAATTAATCGTGATTTTTGATATGAAAAATTTCTTGCTAATTTTATTTGGTCTATTCATTGCCGGAGTATTTTACGGAATTTATCTAAATATTGAAGGCAATGTATTTTATCATATCGTTTTTGGTGTAAGCATTATTTTTTTCGCTTTTATTTTTATGCCATTGTTTATTTTTTATCGCTATCAAAAAGGCAAATATAAAAAGTACAAAATAGATCCTAACAGTAAAAATCCGTTTAAAATTAATAAGGATCAGCTCTAATGTCATTCTGAACGAGTAAAACGAAGTGAAGAATCTCACAGAACTCACAATAATACTCAATTCAAATTTCGTTTTTGAATAAAAAAACGTTTAATCAATTCACTACACACCTCTTCTAAAACGCCTCCAACAACCTTTGTTTTTGGATGCAATTGTGTGTTATAATGTATAAATCCGCGTTGTTCGTCTTTGGCTCCATATACAATTTTACCCAGTTGTGCCCAATAGCTTGCCCCAGCGCACATCTGGCATGGCTCTAAGGTAACGTACAAGGTACAGGCTTTAAGATACTTTCCTCCTAAAAAATCGGCCGCTGCTGTAAAAGCTTGCATTTCTGCATGGGCCGTTACATCATTTAATAACTCAGTTAAATTATGAGCACGCGCAATTATTTGATTATCGATAACTATTACGGCCCCGATTGGGACCTCATTTTTTTCAAATGCCAATTCGGCTTCCTGTAAAGCACGTTTCATAAAATAAACATCGTCAAAAGGACTTTCCATCATTAAAAAATTTGTGGTAAAAATACATCTTTATCCTTACAATTTATCAAAGATGTCAGTTGCAACTCGTACATTTGTATGATGTCCACACAGTTATTAGATAGCATATTTAACCCAAAAGACTTGCGTAAGCTTTCAGTAACGCAATTACCAGAATTAGCCAAAGAGCTACGTGCTTTTATTATTGATATAGTGGCTACAAAAGAAGGGCATTTAGGGGCTAGTTTAGGAGTAGTTGAATTAACTATTGCACTCCATTATATTTTTGACACCCCCAATGATTCATTAATTTGGGATGTTGGACATCAAGCATACGGCCATAAAATTTTAACGGAGCGCAAAGCTAATTTTCATACCAATCGTCAATTTGGTGGGATTTCGGGGTTTCCTAAACGGGCAGAAAGTATTTATGATGCCTTTGGTGTTGGACACTCTTCAACTTCTATTTCTGCCGCCTTAGGAATGGCCATAGCTTCAGGTCTTAAAGGCAATATTAACAAACATCACATTGCTGTTATTGGTGATGCTTCTATTGCGAGTGGTATGGCTTTCGAAAGTCTAAATCATGCCGGAGTTTCCAAAGCAAACCTATTGATCATATTAAATGACAATGCCATGGGCATTGACCCAAGTGTAGGTGCTTTAAAAAATTATTTAACGGCAATAAAAAAAGACAAACGGGTACGCAAACACAACATTATTGAGGCCTTAAATTTTGATTATTCTGGTCCTATAGACGGCCATGATATGCCAGCCCTTATTGCAGAGTTAAACCGCTTAAAAACGGTCAAAGGGCCTAAGTTTTTACATGTGATTACTACCAAAGGCAAGGGATTAAAAAAGGCAGAGGAAGATCAAGTAAAATATCACGCTCCTGGTAAATTTGATGCGAAAACAGGTGAATTGGTCTTAACACCCAACACAAAACAACCTCCCAAATACCAAGATGTTTTCGGACTCAGTCTCGTAGAATTGGCGAAAAAAAATAAAAATATTGTGGGTATTACTCCAGCGATGCCAACAGGAAGTTCGTTGAAATTTATGCTCACCGAAATACCTGAGAGAGCCTTCGATGTAGGTATTGCTGAACAGCACGCCGTTACCTTGGCAGCAGGTATGGCCACGCAAGGGTTGATTCCATTTTGCACTATTTATTCTACCTTTTTACAACGCGCATATGACCAAGTAATACACGACGTTGCACTGCAGAAGCTACCCGTTATTTTTTGTCTAGACAGAGCAGGATTGGTGGGGGAAGATGGTGCCACGCACCATGGCGTTTTTGATATTCCTTACCTACGGTGTATTCCGAATCTAATTATTTTTGCTCCTTTGAATGAAATCGCCCTCAGAAATGGAATGTATACAGCCCAGTTGGGCCTAGAAAACCCGATTGCCATTCGCTACCCAAGAGGAAGAGGAGTAACACTAGATTGGCAACTGCCTTTTACCCCGATTGAAATAGGGAAAGGTCAATTAATTAAAGAGGGTTCTGAAGTTGCTATACTAAGCATTGGTAGTATCGGAAATATAATTATCAATATTCTAAATGACAATACCTCAAAAGACAGATTCGCTCATTATGACATGCAATTTGTAAAACCTTTGGACACTCCATTACTTCATGAAATTTTTCAGAAATTCAACAAAATTGTTACCATAGAAGATGGTGCCGTTACCGGTGGTTTTGGTAGTGCTATTTTAGAGTTTGCACAAGAAAATAACTACAGAAACAAGGAAATAAAACGCCTAGGCATACCCGACACTTTTGTTGAACATGGTTCGAACGAGCAGTTATTTGACAGCATTTCACTGAGCCCAATGGATATTAAAAAAATACTATCTTTGATGGCTTAATTTTCATTCAAATGAAAAAAAGGACAATACCCTTTTTGCTAGTGATTCTTTTTTCGGTTTATACAACTGCACAAATTGACAGTACAAAAGTTGACATAATCAAAACCATTAGTAATACTGATTCTCTAAAAAACACAGAATCAGTTAAAAAAGTGTTGCAGCTATTTCTCTCTGACACGATTCCTCCTATTAAACCTTTAGATTCTGTTAAAATAGTACAACTAAATGATACCTTAAATATTAGGATGCGTTTAGATTCATTAGGTATTTATATGCCTACTGATACCATAAGAAGATTAACGAAACTAGATTCGCTTAAGTTAAAAACAGATGCCCTCCTCAAGCCTTATTATACCATTCGATATGATTCATTAATTCAAGAAGATATATACACGCCTCGATTTAGAATGTCTATCAACCATCTTTCAAAAGATACGGTCTACATTCCGATTCCAAAAGAAACGAAAAGCTATATTTCAATCAAGAGTAAATTAGTAGTTGATACTTTAAAAGTTTTAAATGTCATAAAAAGAGTCGCTATAGATACAACCAAATATGCCGACGACCCTATTTGGTGGAAACACAAAAATAGCGTAGGATTCGATGTTAATCAAGCGGCCTTTTTAAATTGGAGCGCGGGAGGTAACAGTTCTGTTTCTGGCTTAGTAAAAGTTAATTTTGAACGAACCTATAAAAAATTATTATTGCTTTGGAGAAATGAAGTATATGCACGGTACGGTTTGAATAAGCAAGAAGATAGAGAGCTGAGAAAAACAGATGACAAGCTAGAGATTAATTCAACTTTCGGGTATAGAAAAGACACCATTTCTAATTGGTATTATTCTCTAAAATTTAATTTTAAAACCCAGTTTACAGATGGTTTCAGTTATCCCGATACCCAAACACCCATCTCTCGAATTTTTTCACCGGCTTATCTGTTTTTAGGAGCAGGAGCGCAATACGACTTAAAGAAGGATCGTTTTTTAATCTATCTATCTCCCATTACCTTGAAATCCACTTTTGTATTCGATGAGAATCTTTCAAACGATGGTGCGTTTGGTGTTAAAGTGGGTGAAAACGCACGCCATGAATTTGGAGCATTAATAGAAACAAGGTGGAACGAACAAATTGTCAAAAATGTAATTATGGATAACAAATTTAGTTTGTATTCTGATTATCTAAATAATTTTGGAAATATTGATGTCAACTGGGAACTAAATTTCAAGCTCAAAGTAAATAAGTTCTTCCAAGCAAACATTGGCGCTCACTTAATTTATGATGATGATATTAAGTTTAAAGAGGATACAAACAATGATGGCATTTTAGAAACAACGGGGGCTCGTGTGCAACTAAAACAACTTTTTGGCATTGGTGTCTTATATCAATTTTAGTTAAATTTCGATGCCTTTAATTTTTTTATGAAGTATAATGGCTGCTCCATCAGACATTCCGGCAATAAAACTACAAACAGCTAGTATCCGTTGGTATAAATTACTTTCTAAGCTCCTATACTTTTCAGGCAACAAATGAAGCAACAAGGCGTCATAATTCGAAGCGTTACCATCAAAGCTGTTGTTTACGGCATTGATAAAAACATCTAATAAATCGGCGAGTATTCTATACCCCGATATTTCCTTTTCTACAACCTCTTTACTTTTATATATTTTATCAATACTTATTTTAATAATGTCATTTATTTGCGCTTCATATTTGCATTTATCTAACAAAGAAATTTGATAATCGCCATTTAGAATTGCCGTTTCATTCTCTAAAAAGACCTTTGCGGCTTCATTAATTAAGTTTCCAATTGCCAAGGCTCTTAAATAACTTATTCTGTCTTGCTTTGTCGTTAACTGATAGTATTTTTCTGTGTTTATAGTATCTCTTACTAAGTTTATAAGGTACTCTAAAGCAAAATCTTCATCTATCAAACCGAGGTTGATTCCATCTTCAAAATCGATGATGGTATAACAAATATCATCGGCTGCTTCTACTAGAAATGCCAATGGGTGACGGCTGAACGTCACATCTTTTCCTTCGCGAATCTTTTTTAAACCGAGATCTTCAGCAACAGCTTCAAACACTTCTTTTTCCGACTGAAAAAAACCGTATTTTTTATCAATAATTGCCTTTGTAGGCTTTTTTGGCAGCGATTCTTTTGGGTACTTCATAAAAGCGCCTAAGGTTGCATATGATAATCGCAAGCCTCCTTCATTCCCTTTTCTACTTTCATTTAAAATTCTAAAGCCATTTGCATTCCCTTCAAAATCGATTAAATCTTGCCATTCTTTCGCTGTCAATTGCTCTTTATACTTTTCTCCATCACCCGTTTTAAAGTACTCTCCAATGGCTTTTTCACCACTATGACCAAAGGGTGGATTACCAATATCATGCGCCAAACAAGCACTAGCTACTATCGCACCAAAATCATTAATTTGATATCCTGCTTCAGACAGCTCAGGGTATTTTTCAAGAATTTTCTTTCCTATAATGCGTCCTAATGAACGCCCTACAACAGACACTTCTAAACTATGTGTCAACCGGGTATGTACAAAATCAGTTTTTGAAAGTGGCACTACCTGGGTTTTATCTTGTAAACTTCTAAAATAATCAGAAAAGATAATCCGATCATAATCTACTTCAAAGCCAATTCTCGTTTCGTTTTGATCCTTTCTAATCCGTTTTTCAGTGTCTCCAAATCGTTTTAACGAAAGTAGTTGTTCCCAGTTCATTTATGGTAATTTTTAGATGTTGCAAGGTACATTTTTTTTAATTTCTGTGTCTTTACATTAAATTAAAGTTTACCTCTTTTACCTAACATTTATCTAACCAAAACATGATAAATGGTTAATCCAAAGTTAACCCAATCTTTACATTACCCCCTTTTCTTTGCGCCATGATAATTGATAAACTATAGATGAAAAAAATTACACTCATTTTGTCCTTCCTTTTAGCTACACTAGCAATTGCACAAGATAAAGGAACTATTCAAGGCGTTATTTTAGATAAAGAGATTGCTAATGAACCATTGCCTTTTGCAAACATATTTATAAAAGATTCTCAAATAGGTACCACTTCAGATATAGAAGGTATTTATTTGTTTACGGCCGATCCCGGCACCTACACATTAATATTTAGTTTCGTAGGATATCAAAAAGTGGAAGTCCCTAATATCGTCGTAAAGTCTGGGGAAGTAACTACATTAGAAAATGTGATACTTGGGGCTACTGAAGGTGTTTCTTTAAAAGAAGTCATTGTAAAAGCTACCACTCAAAAAGAAAGTGTTGCTGCTTTACTAACAGAGCAAAAAAAGGCAGTTCAAATTAAAACATCTATAGGTGCAGAAGAACTGGGAAAATTAGGTGTTTCTGACGCCGCTACAGCGACTACAAAAATTTCAGGAATCACTCAAAGTGAAGGTTCAGGAGATGTCTTTATTAGAGGATTGGGCGACAGGTATCTAACCACAACTATGAATGGACTTCCGATACCCTCTGACAATGTAGAAAAAAAGAATATTGACCTAAACCTTTTTTCTACGAGTATCATTCAAAATATTGGTGTTTCAAAAGCGTATAACGTTGAAAATTATGCCGATCAAGCTTCTGGAAATGTAGACATTGTTTCAAAGGAAGCTAAAGGAACTAGTTTTGTTATCGGTTTAACTGTTGGAGCTAGCCTAAATGTATTGGATGTTTCTGACTTTAAACGAACTCAAAACTTAAGTGATTTATCACTTGGCTTTTACCAGAAGGCCTATTCTACGCAACAGGCAATAACGCAACAAAGTTGGAATACGGAAATGCAAAACAGCACCCCACTTAATTTAGGAGGGTCACTGACCTTAAATTCTAGAATCGATGTATTCGGTAGGCCTTTGGGGATATTTGTAACTGCTTCACATGCCACTACTTTTGAATATTCAATGGGTGAATTTAGAAAGTTTCGATCTAATATTTTAAATAATGAGTTTACAGATGTAGAGACATTCAATGCAAAAACAAACACCACAGGTTTGGTGAATCTAACCTATCCCGTTAGTGATAAGTTAAAACTTAAATATAGTTTGTTAGCCATCAATAAAAGTAATGATCAAGTATATGAATCTGGAAGAAATTTAGAAGGGTACGTATTTGATCAAGACCCTTCTGAAGATCAAGCTTTTGTTAGAGATCAAAATACCAAGGTAACTCAGTTATTGGTGAATCAACTTCTTGGATCCTACTCAGTTAATGAAACAAACGAACTAAATTGGGCGCTAGGTTACAACTTTATCACCGCCAATGAACCAAACAGAATTAGAAATGAAGTAAATACCCTGAACACCAACGTCGTTGAATTTTCTAATGTGGGAAACTTTCAGCAACGAAAGTCAAATCAACAAATCGAAGATGAAGAAATTAACGGATTTATAAAAGACACCTGGACGCTGTCTGATAAAGATAGTTCGAGTAGTAAGATAAATTTTGGTGTTAGTTATAGAAATAGAAAAAGAAATTTACAATCGCAGTTTGTAGGAGTTCGTGCCAGGGGTGTTCAAGTAGCGTCAATCGATGATTTATCAGTTGCATTTACACCACAAGCATTTCCTGCCGCTTCATTAAACTTTTTATACTCTGCTTATTTAGGAGAGTTAGATATCTTGGCCCCTTTTGCGGCCTTTGAATTTAGCATCAATAAGCTAAACGTAAGTGTAGGGGCTAGATATGAGCAAGTGAAACTTAATTTGCCTTATTGGGATGTACCAAATTTTCAAGGAAGAGTCGGTAGTTTAGAAACAAACTATGATAATTTATTTCCTTCGTTAAATTTAAAATATGCACTCAATGAGCGTGTAAACCTACGGTTGTCTGCTGCTAAAACCATTACCTTACCAGAATTCAAAGAAATTGCACCTTTTGAGTACAATGACCCCACAGGAAGGGTAACTGTTGGTAACCCAGACTTAATCGCTTCAACAGATTACAATTTTGATTTAAAATATGAATTCTTCCCTTCTGCTGGGCAATTAATTTCGTTTGCTGGGTTTTATAAAATCATTGAAGACCCTATTAATACGGCGCTAACAAGAGGTTCTTCAGGTAACTTTTCATATTTCAATACGGGCGAAAAAGCAACTGTTTTTGGCTTAGAGCTTGAAACAAGGTTCGACCTCATCAACCGAGAAGAAGGAGCAAAATTAAATCTAGTATTCAATGCCGCTACTATGTGGCACAATCAGGATTTGAGTGAAAATTTTCAGTATAAAGAACGCACTGAGTCAGGTTTGCAAGGAGCCTCTGATTTTATAATGAATACAGGCCTTACCTATTCTAATGGAAAAGAAAATGAGTTTTTAGCAAGTCTTTCTGGCAATTACGCTTCAGATAAAATTTATTCATTGGGAAGTCCTGAAGATTTTACAAATAGTGCAACACTTTACAACGATGAAATTATAGAAAAGGGGTTTGCAACTATAGATCTTTTATTGAGTAAAACATTAAATAAAAAGTTTACTATCAAACTTACAGGAAAAAATTTACTGGACCCATCCATCAAACAAACCCAAAAAATAAAGAACCTCAATACACAAGTTGAGACTAATGAAACGGTACTTTCTTATAAGAAGGGGTTGTTTTTAAGTCTTGGCATTAACTATACATTTTAAACGAAACAATTATTTATTAATCATTCACAAACTTTATTAATTATTATGAAAAACAAGATGTTTAAATTTACGAATGCATCACTTATTGCAATAAGTCTATTGGTGATAACTAGCTGTACCGGTAATGATCCTATTGACCAACCAGTAATACCAGAGGTTAGTACTGTAGTTGAAAATATTAACAACGGCACATTAAATGGTACGTTGAAAGCTGAAGATGATTTAATTCAGTTAAATGCAAATACAACGTATCAATTGACCGGGTCATTTATAGTAGATGCTGGCGCAGAAATTATCATACCGGCAGGGACAAACATCATAGCTAATGCTGGTGGTGTAGATGTTTATTTTGCTGTATTAAAAGGAGGTAAAGTAAACATTAATGGTACCGATGGTAATCCAGTAATTATGACGTCAACTAATAATAATCCTGGTGATTGGGGCGGATTAACCATTTGTGGTGACGCAACAACAACCGCCGGTGTAAATGCAACTGCTGAAGTAGGTGGTTTTATTTATGGTGGCTCTAATGATGCGGATAACTCAGGTTCAATTAAGAATCTAGTAATTAAAGGCACAGGTGCTCAAATCAACACAGAATCTCAATACAATGGTGTTTCTCTTTATGCCGTTGGTTCTGGAACTACCATTGAAAACATTGCCATTTTTGACGGCGCAGATGATGGTATTGAGTTTTTTGGCGGTACTGTTTCAGCTAAAAATATATATTTGGAAAACTTAGAAGATGATGCTATTGACTGGACCGAAGGTTGGAGTGGTACTGTTGAGAATTCGTATATTTCAAATACAAAAACAGGGTTTTCAACGGTTGTTGAAGCGGATAAAGACAATGGAAATCCAAAATTAATAAACGTAACAGCTGTTTCACTTGTTGGAGGTACTGCATTACAGTTTAAAAAACAGTCTGGCGCAACCATTACCAATCTTTATTTGAGCGGTTATGACAAAAACATTGATATGAAAGACGAAGGTCCCTTAGAAAATGTAGTGATAGATGGTGAGGCTGCAAGTACAGAAAAAGCATATAGTACAGGCACTAAAGTAGCGATCTCTAATTGGAATTTTATTAGTGGAGAAACCACAATTGTCGAAGCTTTGAATGGTGATTTAACAACAGATAAAACCTTAAGTGCTGATGTTACTTATAATTTAACGGGTGCATATATTGTAAAAGACGGTGCTAAACTAACGATTGAAGCAGGTACAAAAATTATTGCCGATGCTAAAGGTACTGATGTATATTTAGCTGTTTTACAAGGCGGTGAAATCGATATTCAAGGAGAAGCTAACAACCCTGTTGTGATGTCTTCAGGTAATGCGAATCCTGGTGACTGGGGCGGCTTGACGATTTGTGGTAAAGCAACAACAACTGCAGGCATTAATGCAACTGCCGAAGTAGGTGGCTTTATTTATGGTGGTACTGATGATACTGACAATTCTGGATCAATTAAATACTTAGTAATTAAAGGTACAGGTGCTCAAATAAATACAGAATCACAATACAATGGCATCTCTTTATATGCTGTTGGTTCTGGAACTACCATAGAAAATATTGCTGTAATTAACGGAGCTGATGATGGAGTTGAATTTTTTGGTGGAACTGTTTCTGCTGAAAATGTGTACCTTCAAGACAATGAAGATGATGCTGTTGACTGGACTGAAGGGTGGAATGGTACCATAACGAACACGTATGTTAAGCACGATATTGAAGGTTTTTCAACGGCCGTTGAAGCTGACAAAGACAATGCAAACCCGAAATTGATCAACTTTACAGCCATTTCAACTACGGGTGGTATAGGGCTTCAATTTAAAAAACAATCTGGCGCAAGCATTACAAATTTATACTTAAGTGGTTATGATACAAATGTTGATATGAAAGATGATGGCCCGTTGGCAAATGTAATTATTGACGGAGAAGCTGCAACTACAACTGCTGCTTATGACAGTGGTACCCAAGTAGCTATTTCCACTTGGTCTTGGATCACTGCGGGGCTCTAACAGAGCACTATTTTTACCTATTTGAATTAATAAAAAAAGCCTGCAAAATTGCAGGCTTTTTTTATTGTAATACATACATTATTTAGAAACGAGCAGTGTTTTGTCTTTCCACTCATTTATACTTACTATTTCTTGATTGATATAATCTACTTCTTTTAGCGTACCGTCATTCCAAAAAAACCACTTTCCTGTTTTCACTCCACGGTCATAGGTGCCAATCGCCACTTTTTTTCCTTCGCTTGTATAATAATTCCACGTACCGTGTAACTTTTTATCTTTAAAAAAGCCGTGTTGCTCCACCGTTCCATTATCATGAAATAAAGTAACCTCAACGAGGTCTCCATTGGCTTCATACGTTGTATTTCCTTCTTCTACAATTACACTTTCTTGTGCAAAGGCAATACCTGCACAAAATAGCATTAAAACGATTGTAATTTTTTTCATAATTATTCTAATTTACTTCATAGTTCTATTACGAAAATACATAATAATTTACGTTTACGCAACCTTTAGTTAACATTAACTTAACATTGAGATTATAAATATCTGAATATTAGGCTATTCAATTATTTTGTTTTAGCCAAAATTGTTAAATTCTTTAATTTATAATTAATAATTAGATAATGTTAAGTTTACATTTGGTTGCCATATATACAATATTTTTGGGTGTCTATAGACATTTAATGTTTCATAAAAATCGTTTAGTTTTTGTCGACTAGATTTTGAAATATTTGGGCTACTTTGGCCAAGTAGCCTCTTTTCTGCTATATTAATGATTTAAAAATAACCTCTACGAAACTTTAAGTTAACATTAAAATTAGTTCTTTGCAGCGACAAAAACTAAACATTTTAATTATGAAGCTTAGAGTTGGGGTACTTGTATTTACTCTTTTTGCAATCACTTTTTTAAATGCCCAAGAAACCAATGCCCCAAAATTTGGTAAAGGCCTTTTTAACTTGGTTGGTCAAGACAGTACTTGGACCATGAAAATTGCCGCCAGAATGCAATTTTTAACTAGTTCTAATTGGGAAATTGAAGATGGAAATTTAACGAACCCAACCACCAACTTTTTAGTTCGAAGAGCACGTTTAAAATTTGATGGATTTGCCTTAAGCCCAAAATTAAAATACAAATTAGAAATAGGTTTATCTAATAGAGATATTTCTGGCGCTTCTGAATTTACTAGTAATGCGCCAAGGTATATTTTAGATGCCTTGATAAAATGGAATTTTTATCAAAATTTCGAATTATGGTTCGGACAAACAAAACTACCTGGTAACCGAGAACGTGTTATTTCTTCTGGAAACTTACAACAAGTAGATCGATCACTTTTAAATAGCAGATTCAATATAGATAGAGATTTAGGAATTCAACTAAGACATTATTTTAATTTGTCAGAAAAATTTATAGTAAAAGAAGCCTTCTCTATAGCACAAGGTGAAGGACGAAATGTTACAACTGGTAACTTAGGTGGTCATCAATATACTGGCCGAATCGAACTTTTACCTTTTGGAAATTTTATTGGTGGTGGTGATTATTCTGGAAGTGATTTAAAGAGAGAGGAAGCGCCAAAACTTGCCTTGGGCCTTACATACGACCATAATAATAATGCAGTTAAAACGAGAAGTAATGGTGGTTCGTATATGTTTAATGATTTGGGTTTTTACCAAACAAATATCAATACCTTATTTATTGATGCCATGTTTAAATATCGTGGTTTTTCATTTATGGCAGAGTATGCAGACAGAAATGCGGATGATCCAATTGCAAAAAATGCTGACGGAAGCCTTACCGGAGATGAAGTACAAGTAGGTCGTGGTTTGAATTTGCAAACTGGTTATTTATTAACTAACAATTGGGAAATTTCTGGTCGTTATACAGCTATTGAGTTAGATAAAAATATCACAGGTAAAAACCCTGAAAATCAGTATACTTTAGGGCTTTCTAAGTATCTTGTAGAACATAAGTTAAAAATACAGACAGATATTAGTTATCTAGAAGTAGCAAACAACGCAAATGAACTGATGTACAGATTACAATTTGACATCCATTTTTAAAAAAAAACATAACAATTAATTAATACACGACTAAACTATAATTAACACTTTTGCAAAACAAAATTTAGAAGATGGATAATATTTACGTTTTAATGATTGTCGCTTTGGCAATTTTAGCCATTGCTGATCTAGTGGTTGGTGTAAGCAACGACGCCGTTAACTTTTTAAATTCAGCAGTAGGATCAAAAGCTGTTTCATTTAGAACCATAATGATAGTTGCCAGCTTAGGTATTGCTTTTGGTGCTATTTTTTCTAGTGGAATGATGGAGGTTGCACGTAAGGGAATTTTTGTGCCTGGTGAATTCTATTTTAATGAGATTATGATCATTTTTATGGCCGTAATGATCACTGATATACTCCTCCTTGATTTTTTCAATACGTTGGGAATGCCTACTTCAACAACAGTTTCTATTGTATTTGAGTTGTTAGGTGCTGCCGTTGCGATGGCTTTTATTAAAATAGTCGCAGACGGTGGAAGCTTTTCAGAAGTAACCAACTATATAAATACCTCTAAAGCAACTGAAATAATAGTTGGAATCTTAGCGTCTGTAGTTGTTGCATTTACCATCGGGGCACTCGTTCAATATATTTCTCGGATGTTGTTGTCTTTTAGTTTTGAGAAAAAGGCGCAATGGGTAAGTGCATTGTTTGGTGGCGTAGCCCTCACTGCCATGATTTATTTCATTTTAATTAAGGGAATCAAAGGAGCTGATATTGCGAAACAAAGTTTTGACTTTATTGGCGGTGCAACGATTAATGATTTTTTAGAACATAATGTGTTGGCTATTATCTCTATTAGTTTTGTGATTCTATCACTACTAGCTTATATAACAACAGCCTTTTTAAAAATTAATATTTATAAATTAATCATAATTGTAGGAACGTTTGCATTGGCCTTGGCATTTGCTGGAAACGACTTGGTAAACTTTATTGGTGTACCTATTGCTGCATGGCAATCATATCAAGCATTTATAGATCCATTGGTGAATGTGAATGGATTGGCAGCGAATGAATTTACCATGGGTATTTTAGGCGAAAAAGTACCTACTCCAACCCTTCTGTTATTTATTGCAGGTATGGTTATGGTGTTGACCTTATGGTTTTCTTCTAAAGCGAAAAAAGTATTAAAAACTTCTATTGACCTTTCTAGTCAAGGTGAAACCAATGAGCGTTTTCAACCCAATTCTTTATCTAGAGGTTTGGTAAGAGGCTCAATGTTACTTTCAAAATACTTTGTTGCGATAATGCCTGCTTCGGCATTGACAAAAATTGACAAGCAATTTGAAAAACCGGTTATTGAACTAACCAAGGGTAAAGTACATGAATTACCAGCTTTTGACATGGTACGTGCTGCGGTAAATTTAATGGTGGCTGGTGTGTTAATATCGATTGCAACCTCTTATAAATTACCATTATCTACCACCTATGTAACTTTTATGGTTGCTATGGGTACTTCATTGGCCGACAGAGCTTGGGGTAGTGAAAGTGCGGTATACCGTGTGGCCGGTGTGTTAAATGTTATTGGTGGTTGGTTTGGCACAGCACTCATTGCTTTTTTAGCAGCTGGTATTGTAGCTTACCTCATACATTTAGGAGGTGCAACCATGATTGCTGTTTTATTAGGAGTAGCCGTTTTCTTATTGGCAAAAAATTATATTAATCACAAGAGAAAAGCAAAAGAGATTAAGGCAGAAGATAGTTTAAATAAATCTGAGAGCAACTCCATTCATGGCGTGATTGAAGAAAGTGCAGACAACATCTCTAAAGCTCTAAAAAGAATAAGTAAAATTAATGAAAATACCATCAACGGGTTAATCAATCAAGATTTGGCGAAGTTGAAAAAAGCCAAGACAACAGTAGTAAAGCTAGAGTCTGAAATTGATGATATTCAAAACAATATCTTTTACTTTATTAAGAATTTAGACGATTCTTATTTAGGCGCTAGTAAGTTGTATATAGATGTGATAGGTGATTTACAAGACATGGCACAATCTATTAGTTTTATTGCCAAAGTAAGTCATAAACACATCCATAACAATCATAAAAGCTTGCGAAAAAATCAAGCAAAAGAGTTGAAAGAAATTGATGTGAAACTAAATACCTTGTTTACAAAGGTTAGAGCTGTATTCGATGAGCGTTCCTTTGAAGAACTAGCTTCGCTTTTAACTGAAAAACAGCAATTACTTGATGATGTAAGAGAATACATTCAAATACAAGTAGAGCGCACGAGAACTACAGAGTCGAGCCCTAAAAACGCCACACTGTACTTTAGCATTTTATTAGAGACCAAAGATTTAATAAAAGCTACGATAAGTTTACTAGAACTATACGCTCATGAGCCTCCTGAAAATAAGGACGTATCAAACTAATTTTAAATAAAAAGAGGCGCTTTTCAGCGCCTCTTTTTATTTAATTAATTCTAGTATTAAGAACCACACATTAAACAATCATCTCCCTGCCCTTCTTTGGCACGCGCAATCATTTCTTTGTATTCTTCTGGAGTCATTTCTCCTCCTTCATCTGGTACTACGCTATTTACTACTTGAGTATCTACAGCAACAGTTGCCGCTACGGTAACTGGCTTTTCAACAACTACTTTTTCTTCTTTAGCCAAAGTGAATTGCGTTGCATTTACAGCTGATTTTGTTCTTAAATAATACATTCCTGTTTTCAAACCAGATTTCCATCCATAAAAGTGCATCGAAGTCAGTTTTGCAAAATCTGGATCTTGCATAAACAAGTTTAATGATTGAGATTGATCGATAAAGTAGCCTCTATGGCGTGCCATATCAATAATATCTTTCATACTTAATTCCCAAACCGTTTTATATAATTCTTTTAATTCTTGTGGAATGGCTGCTATGTGTTGAATAGATCCATTAGCACGCATAATATCTTCTTTCATGCTATTGTTCCACAAATTCAATTCTACCAAATCTTCTAACAAGTGTTTGTTGACAATAATAAACTCACCAGACAATACTCTACGGGTATAAATATTAGAAGTATAGGGTTCAAAAGCTTCGTTATTCCCCAAAATTTGAGAAGTAGATGCTGTTGGCATTGGTGCAACCAATAATGAATTACGCACACCGTGTTTCACAACTTGCTTGCGTAACTTTTTCCAATCCCATCTTCCGCTAAGGTCATCTTCAGAAACATTCCACATATTGAATTGGAACTCTCCTTCTGACATTGGTGAACCTTTAAATGTTGAATACGGCTCTTTTGCTTTTGCAATTTCCATAGAGGAAGTAACCGCTGCAAAGTACAGTGTTTCAAAAATATCTTTGTTCAGTTCTTTTGCCTCTTCAGAAGTAAATGGTAAACGCAAGGTAATAAAGGCATCTGCCAATCCTTGTATTCCCAAACCAATTGGCCTATGACGGAAATTAGAATTTTCTGCTTCTTTTACAGGATAGTAATTACGGTCAATAACCGTATCTAAGTTTCGCGTTACTTTTTTAGTAACATCAAATAATTTTTTATGATTGAAGAACTTCTTACCATCTGCATCTTCACTAATAAACATTGGCATTGCAATTGATGCTAAGTTACATACGGCAACCTCATCATGTGCAGTGTACTCCATAATTTCAGTACACAAATTAGACGAACGGATAACTCCAAGATTTTTTTGGTTTGTTTTTCTATTTACAGCATCTTTATACAACATGTACGGTGTACCTGTTTCAATTTGTGCTTCTAGAATTTTCTCCCAAAGGTGACGTGCTTTAATTGTTTTACGTCCTTTACCTACTTTTTCATAACTTTCATAAAGTTTTTCAAACTCATCACCATAGGTATCAAATAAATGCGGACATTCATTTGGACACATCAGTGTCCATTCTGCATCTTCTTGCACGCGCTTCATGAATAAATCTGGAATCCACATAGCATAAAATAAGTCACGCGCACGCATTTCTTCTTTACCGTGGTTTTTTCTCAAATCTAAAAAGTCGAATACATCGGCATGCCAAGGCTCTAAGTACATGGCAAAAGATCCTTTGCGTTTTCCGCCTCCTTGGTCTACGTAACGTGCCGTATCGTTATATACTTTTAACATCGGCACAATTCCGTTAGAAGTACCGTTAGTCCCTCTAATGTATGATCCTGTTGCACGTATGTTGTGTAAAGACAAGCCTATACCACCAGCAGATTGTGATATTTTTGCTGTTTGTTTCAACGTATCATAAATACCATCAATACTATCATCTTGCATTTGTAGTAAAAAACAAGAAGACATTTGTGGTTTTGGTGTACCTGCATTGAATAATGTTGGTGTAGCATGGGTAAAATATTTTTTACTCATCAACTCATATGTTTCAATAGCAGCGTCAATATCGTTTAAATGTATTCCTATAGAAACACGCATTAACATATGTTGTGGACGTTCAACTATTTCGCCATTTACACGTAATAAATACGAGCGCTCCAAGGTTTTAAATCCGAAGTAATCATAACCAAAATCTCTATTATAAATAATGGTAGAATCTAATTTTTCAGCATTTGCCATAATTATTTCATACACATCATCAGCCACCATTGGTGCTTTTTTACCTGTACGTGGATTTACATAAACATACAAATCGGTCATTGTTTCAGAAAACGATTTTTTAGTGTTTTTATGTAAGTTAGAAACGGTTATTCTAGCGGCTAACTTTGCGTAATCAGGATGTTGAACGGTCATTGTAGCTGCAATTTCTGCGGCTAAATTGTCCAATTCAGAGGTAGTAACACCATCGTAAAGTCCTTCAATTACACGCATTGCTACTTTTACAGGATCAACTAGCTTGTTTAACCCGTAACACATTTTTCTTACTCTTGCGGTAATTTTATCGAACATTACGGGCTCTTTTTTGCCGTCTCTCTTTAGTACAAACATATGTTTTAGTTGTTTTAGGTTAAGGATATTTGGTTATGTTGCCTTTCGGCTAAAATTATTTTTTTGTGTTTAGCGATTTAATTCTTTTTTGCTGCCCATTTAAAAATCGGCATCAAAACTAATAGAACCTGTTCCTCCAGATTTTACTCCTGCTTTTTGATATTCAGATACCCGTTTTTCGAAGAAGTTCGTTTTACCTTCTAAGGAAATCATTTCCATAAAATCAAATGGGTTGGCAGAATTGTATACTTTCTCACATTCAAATTCTACCAATAACCTATCGGTTACATATTCTAAATATTCAGTCATTAATTTTGAGTTCATCCCAATCAAACTAACCGGTAATGATTCTGTGATAAAGCTTCTTTCAATGTCTAAGGCATCACAAAGAATTTCTTTGATACGCTCTTTAGGCACTTTGTTTATCATGTGATTGTTATGCAAATGCACTGCAAAATCACAATGAAGACCTTCATCTCTAGAAATCAATTCATTAGAAAAAGTCAAGCCTGGCATCAAGCCTCTTTTCTTCAACCAAAAAATAGAACAAAAACTACCAGAAAAGAAGATACCCTCTACTGCTGCAAATGCAATTAACCGCTCTGCGAAGCTCGGTGACTCAATCCATTTCAATGCCCAATCAGCTTTTCTTTTAATTGCTGGAAAAACTTCAATAGCTCTAAATAATTGATCTTTTTCGTTCTCGTCTTTCACATAGGTATCAATCAATAATGAATATACTTCTGAATGAATGTTTTCCATCATTATTTGAAAGCCATAGAAAAATTTAGCTTCAGAGTATTGCACTTCTGTCACAAAATTTTCTGCTAAATTTTCATTTACAATACCATCAGAAGCAGCAAAAAATGCCAAAATATGTTTGATAAAATATTTTTCATCAGCTGACAATTTAGTATTCCAGTCTGTAATGTCTTGATGTAAGTCAATTTCCTCAGCTGTCCAAAAACTCGCTTGTTGTTTTTTATACCACTCCCAGATATCGTCGTGTTGAATAGGAAAAATTACAAATCGGTTATCATTGGGTTCTAAGATGGGTTCTATTTGTGACATAGTTAAATTGAGCTTTTGAAAATTAAGAATGGGTAGATTTTCTTGTAAAAATCAGACTAAACAAAGATTCCATTTTTTACTGAAAAATAAAACTCATAATTATCCACAAAACAAGAGAAGTTTTTAACAAAATGGATTTTCGACTCTTTTTTCTTAACAAAAACTTAACATTTAAATTGTTGATTATCAATGTTATAAAAAATTTGATTCTTAGCTAGAAGTGAAGTTTACTAGGTTTTTAAAATTCTGCGTAAATCAATTTAAAATTTAGGAAAAATTAAAAAAAATTAGTTAGTCAACAATTCGAAATGTCTTCAACAAGTTTTTACTAAGGGTATTTGGAACCTCAGAAACAAAAGCATAGTTACCAGGCTTTAAATCAACTGTAAAATAACCTGTACTTCCTGCCGGCATATCGTTCACACCTCCTAAAAAAGTAATTCCATTTGGTACTGGTGTAATCAATCCTTTAGGGTCTGACCAATCCATCCATTTTTCAAGTGCTTCCACACTAGCATCTTCATCTAACTTCACTAAATTCACATCGTGCTGCATAAAATTTTCATGTGGTTTTTGATCTTTTACAAAAACAGAAAACACCTGTTTCCCTTTTGCAATTGGGTTGTCATAAGATATTCCTGTTTCTCCAGAAAGTGTAATATTTACAGTAGCTTCAGGAGGGGTGTTACCACTATCTTTATCGGTAACAATGACGGGTTTTGCCATTCCCATTAAGGTGTGAAACATCCCATTCGGCATTTTAACATAGCATTCCATAATATAATAGCCAGGATCTAATTTAACTGTTGTAGTTGCCGTATGTTTAGGAGCAATCAAGCCTACCCCTCCAGAAAAAACAATATCAAAAAACCATGCGGGTAACTTATTAAATGCCGCAAAGCCCTCTTGAGATTTTCCGTTGTTAATCAAATCCATCCCTTCCGCAAAAACGGGGGCAACATCTGTTAAGGTATTTTCAATATTTTTCCCTTCCGGGTACTTATCCAACAAAAAGAAATGCGTTTCATTTGATTCGTTTTTATACACAAAGGTGTTCCAACCAGAAGGAATGGTATCCACCATTTGAAAATCCATATTTTGTGTCACCACCGTAATTATATTTTCATTTACAAGTGGTATTTTTTTCTGTAGTTCGTCTGATTTTTTTTCTGTTTTACAGCTGATTAAAAAAATGCTGATCAATAAAAATTTAATTCCTAAATGGTTAAAAATTGTTTTCATAGTGAAAGGTTTAGTATTATATAATTGTAAGTCTATTTTAGCTGGCCTCAAAAAGTCATATATGTTCAACTTGTGATATGTCATAAACTTAATTTAGTATTTCAAATTTAATCCAGGCAGCACCACGCAAACCATTATTTGCAGTAGTGTAACCTAAAGAAATAGGACCTTCTAGAGTTTTGCCTACTTGCCTTACCCATAGTTTTTGGTTCACACCACTACTATAGGTTTTAAACAAGCCATATTCGACTTTCAGGATTTCTGGATCGTGAAAGGGTACCGTAAAACCTTCCAAATCTTCGCCTTCGTTTGCTTTAATTAAATCTGCTAATATGCTATTGATATCAACATTTATTGATGTACTGTATAAATCTATTTCTTTTTGAAGAGGATTTTGAGGTAAATCTGACAAAACAGAACGTATCTTAAATGATGCTGAATAATCTTTAAGTTCTTGAGGCATAATTTCGAAAATCAAGGAGTTCATAGCATTACCCTCTCTTTTTCCAGTTTGATTCAGAATTATAGGATTATAGCTATCACTATTAGCTAAAACATTATATCCTATACCATTTATTGTGTCATATTTACTAGAATTGTTATTTACTATTCTATCCCCAGATATACTAGTGGGCGCAACTTTATCAATATTATTTGCTGTATAATAAGCCCACTGTCTGAAAAAATATTTAACCTTTCCATTTATATTCCTCTTTTTTATACATAATAAATCAGTAAGCGTTACTTTTAATTTAATTGGTTTTTCTTCTACTAGATTTGGAGAAAGAATTTGAGGTGTAATTGTTGCATCTATTGGTTCTAAAGGTGTATAGATACTAATACTATCTTTATCAATGGTAGAATCTGGCACTTCATTAATGGCAGTTTGTACTTGTCCTGTATTTTGTGCTATGGTATTGCTGATACTATTGGTTTGGGTGGTAGAGGTGTTGGTTACTACTGTATTTAACGGTTCTACACCTTTCGGCTTTAAAAACAATACACCATTATTGTTATGTAGTATTACGGTGTTGATGGGGCCCAAATTAAACTGATCACCAGTAGTGAGCTGCTGTTTAAGAAGTATCTGATCACCTGGCAAAAATTGACTACCTAGCGTAAAACTTTTAGCCCCTTTTAATGGAAGAAATTCGAAGTTTTTCGTTAACTGATCATTAAGAATAAACATATCCTCAGGAATAATATCTCCTGGAGTAAATTTCCTTTTAGTATTAAAAGCTAAAACAGCATCTTTATTAGGTACTAGCGAATAATTACCATATAACATACCTTCATGAAACGTACTATTTGGGTATTTTTTAGAAACCAGCACTGGATCTTTCATAGTTTCATACAATTCAATATTCTGTACTTTTTTAGTTGTTTTATCTACTATTAAAATAATTTTAGTCCCATCTGGTTCATTTTTTTTTGTTTCATCTTGGTTAAATATGGTTACATTTTTAACACCTACTTTTGCCGGATTTTGAGAATCATTAATACCTCCACCAATGGAAACCATGGTAGGTTTCATTTTAAACTTTGGGATGTTTAGTAATAAATTTTGGTCAAGATAAATTTTAAGTTTTCCAGCATTATGTTCTATTTTCACATGGCGCCAAACCGGCTCTAAAGTGTATAGTTCTTTTAAGAAATTTTTAGCAGAACCTGGTTGCGGATGAGACCAACTAGTTTCCAATCCATCACGTTTTAAAGTTATTGGCTGATAAGAAATGTCGTTCTCTCGATACCCAAATTGTCCTTCCCAAAATCTTATTTCAATACGTTGGCCATAAATGGATCCGGTTTTTCCAAAAAACATATCAAACTCTACGGTGAAGTCGTCTCCCAAATAATTGTTAGTTTGGTCATTAACTATTGGCATTATAATACCGCCATGCATAATACTTATAGCAGTAGTACCATCTAATTGATCTATAGTAGCCATGCCTTTAACCACATCCCATTTACTAGGAAATTCGCCCATAGGTTCATTAGTAACATTGTCTTGGAATGTTTGTGCCTCAACAGTGGTGCCAATCAAAAAACACAGTAGTATTGTAATAATGTGTTTTGTTTTCATAATTTATTTGCATTTAAAAGTGACTCTATTTGTTTAATTCTAGCTGACAATTGTATTAAGACTTCGTCTTTTTCTTTTTGCTTAAATGATAGACTCGCTATTTTTTTTTCTTGAATATCAATAATAGTTTGTTGCTCTTGTATGGCTTTAATAAGTACAGGAATAAGTTCTGTATAGCTCACACTTAAGGTTTGATCTTTATCTTTACCAACTCTAACAATTTCATTCACAATAAGTTGAACTTCTTGAGCTATTAAACCCAAAGATTTTAATGGTGCTTCAGGATTTGTTTTCCAATGGTAAGATACAGGACGTAACGCTAAAATTTCCTGCAAGCCATAGCCTAGATTAACTATGTCTTGTTTTAAACGCTTGTCAGAATTTTGACTTAATGTACCTGCTAATGTTGCGTTTCCATTATTAAATACAGTGAATGCATTACTTCGATTGTTATCACTTTTTCCATTTCCAATTTCAAATAATGGATCAGTATCTTTTGCTTCCAAAGGATCTCCTCCACCAATATTATAAGATCCTATAGCTGTTGATTTACTTGATTCTGCTTTCGTATAAAAACCCATTGCTGTTGAATTATCACCCATGGCTTTTGTTGAATTTCCCATGGCTGTTGCATTCAAACCGGCTGTTGTTTTATTACCCATAGCTGTAGAATAATTACCCTTTGCCTTGGTACCGTTTCCGAAAGCAATAGCATTTAAACCTGTTGCCATTGTGTTAGTGCCTATCGAAATTGAATTATTACTTGTAGCGAAAGCATGCGCTCCCATAGCAATTGCCCCCACTCCTGATGCCTCCGAATTTAATCCTGATGCAAATGAATAATTAGATAATGCTTTTGTGTTTTCTCCAAATGTTGTAGAATAATCGCCTCTAGCTACTGTAGACAAACCCACTGCAAAAGCGTTAACGCCATATGCTGTTGAAAACAATCCCATTGCAAAAGTGTTTACACCAGAAGCTGTTGTTTTAGTTCCCATGGCGATTGAACTAACACCAGAGGCTGTTGTTTCATCACCCATTGCTGTTGAATTATCACCCATTGCTTTTGTTAAATTCCCGATGGATGTTGCATTGTTCCCAGCTGTTGTTTTAGTACCCATAGCTGTAGAATTATTGCCCATTGCCTTCGTTCCATTTCCGAAGGCAGTAGCATTTAAACCAGATGCCAATGTGTTTGTGCCTATCGAAATTGAATTATTATTTGTAGCAAAAGCATGCGTTCCCATAGCAATTGCCCCCACTCCTGATGCCTCCGAATTTAATCCTGCCGCAAATGAATAATTAGATAATGCTTTGGTGTTTTCTCCAAATGTTGTAGAATAATCACCTCTTGCTATTGTTGACAAACCTATTGCAAAAGAATTAACGCCAGAGGCTGTAGAAAACAAACCCATTGCAAAAGAGTTAACACCAAAGGCTGTTGTTTTAGTTCCCATAGCGGTTGACCCCGTGCCAGATGCAATTGTGTTAGTGCCAAATGCACTAGAATAATTTCCAGTGGCCCCAACAGTTGCTTTATTTGAAAAACTCAAATCAACTGCATTCAACCCAATATCACCATAATTTCTTGAATCTCTACCTATTAAACGCCAACCAATACCCTTCCCTTCATCAATGGCTACAAGACCTGTATTTGTATTTTTATATATAGAATCTAATCGGATATCACCAAGGATGTCACGGTTATTTAAGTTTGCATCTCTTATATCTATGGGCTTAATACCTTTGGTTTCTTCCACCTCAATAACATCAGTATTAATATTGATAGGTGTTTTTATCTCTCCATTAGGAAGATCTACCCAATTTACGATCCCATAACCATTGGTTCGAAGTATTTGCCCTGGTGTTCCATCATTTTTTGGAAATGTATATACATTGTTATTTGAAGATAAATCAATGCCGTTTTCAAGTAAAGCATTAGTACCTGTAGGTGATGGTTTTACCCCATTATTACTTAAATCTTTTAGGTCATCTCTATATCCAACCTCCGTACTATTTGGTTCATTTTTTTCTGTTTCTCCAATTCGTAGTTTTCCTAAGGCAGTTATATTTACATTTGCAATCCCTAATTTTGTGTCTTTAAATTTACTTTCATTAATACCTGCTCCTATAGATACCATGGTAGGTTGCATTTTAAATTTTGGGTATTGCAACATGAGCAAATCATCCATATATATTTTAAGTTTCCCTTCCCTAATTTCAAATTTAATATGTCTCCAAACAGGTTCTAAAGTTTCAAGTTCTTTCTTGTAAGTTGTGGAACTACCAGGTTCTGGATTACTCCATGAAGTTTTTAGACCATGTCTGGCTATATTAAATGGCTGGTACCTTATTTTATCTTTAGAATAACCATATTGTCCGTTCCATAAGCGTACTACCAAACGTTGACCAGACATGTTGGTTGCTCTATCAAAATAAGCATCAAACTCTAAAGTAAAATCACCAGCTAGATAATTATTGGTTTGCCCATTCACGATGGGTTTAATAATACCACCATGCATAATGCTTATAATAGTACTGCCAAATACTTGATCTACATTAGCCATCCCTGCAACAACATCCCATTTACTTGGAAATTCTCCTGTAGTTTCATTCCCTACATTATCTTGAAAAATTTGTGCGAAACCTAAATTACTTACAAAGCAAGTTAGAATTACAAAAAAAAATGTTTTCATAATTTTATCATTTTTTAAGAGCCTGTCAATCCTTCTAAGTTCAATTCCTTTACCAATTGTTCTAATTCGGCATAAGTCACCTCAGCAACTTCAATATCTACTGCAAATCGATTGTTATAGAACATAGATAGCGTATATTCATCATTATTCTTTTGATAGGTCTCTTTTACCTTTATACCATTTATCGTTTTTGATTTGGTAGTTCCCCAACTTTCTTCTAGGTCGTAGTCCATTTTGCTAGACATCATATATGGTCCTACGGCACCTGCCCCTTTAGCGCCAGCGCCGTCAATTATCATCACTCTAATTCTTTTATTTAGCACATTATAACTTGCACCACAAGAGCCCACACCAGGAATTAAATTGATGCTGCTAGAGGTTTTTGGCAACTCAATTAATGTTTCTGGCAACCACGCTTCAAATTGCGCTTTGGTTAAAGGGGTTTTACTTTTTAAATCAAGCATGGTGTTTTGAAGGTTCTCTCCTTCTTTTGCCACTTTGCTAGCATTTTTTATAATCTCTTTTGAGTTTTTTAATTCATTCTTTAATTTTTTCGTTTCCGTTCCGCAAGAAATACTAAGTATTGCTATACAAAGAATGACTACTGTATATTTTAATGTTTTCATATTGGGTACATTTTAATTCTTAAGCATTTGCATCCCAGAAAACATATCCAAAACTTGATATTCCCCTTTTTTAATATGGGTTGAAACTTTTTCAATAGATCGCGCTGTAACAGTAAAGTTATTCTTGTTTTTCTTTTTATCTTCATAGTGCATTTCCATAACTAGACCATTTTCGAATTGCTCTAATATTCTAGGATCCATATCAGGAAGCTCTATGTTTTTTGTAGCGTTTGAGCCTCCACCACCAAAAAAATTAATCAATGAAATAGGAGCGTCTTTTGCATGGTAAACCGTCATGATATATTTATCATCTTCCAGTTGTAATCCTGCACAGGTATAGCCTAAAATAGTTTTAGGAGGTAACTCTTTTATTTTATAGTTTATTTTGGCTTCATTTCTAACTTCTGGGATTGGCATTATTTGAAGCATATTCTGATTGCCTTGTCCTTTGATAAACATCGCCATAATATTAAGGTTTGAATCAAAAACCATGGTCATAGTTCCTTTGTCTTTTAAGTCTTTGACTACATATTCAGAACCGCTATAATTCCCATTTTTAGTATTAATCAAAAAATTCATATCCATATCTGTTCCTTTCTTTTTAGAATTAGAAACCATGGTTGTTTTATAGAGGTAATCAAAATCATAAGATTCAGGTAAATCGCTTGCCTTAACTTTATGGTTTTTTAATGATTTTTTGATTGATTTTGTCATTCCTTTAGAATCGGAAGTGTCATAATCATCTTCATCAATATCTTCCGGGTTTTTAGCTTTTTTATTAGAGCCCATGACCATTTCCATTAAATCTTGACCTGCTGATTTTTTTTCTTCAGCGGGTGGTAATTTTACTTCAACGGGTTTATAATTGTATATAAATCGGCTTTTCCCAGGAGGCATCATATCCATTTGAAATCCATCAGCAGGCTGTTGAGAAGTTGTTTTATTTGTATAAATTTCTACCAAACGATCTTTATTATCAAAAAGCACATAACTACCCTCAAATCCGGGTTCATTCAGGAAATCGAATTTGGTATGGGTTTTTCCATTAATTGTTTGTTTTGATTCCTTAAAATCCTCATATCTAAAGTGATCAGGTTTGTAAATAAAAGCGAACTCCACAATACCATTAAAAGGGTTAGCAGTTAATCCTTGATCTTGTTGCTTTTGCAAATTTGCCATAAAAGGTTCTGGTGGCAACTTATATGCTTCCAACATCATGGTTGGCACCATCATTCCTTGACCGCCTAGAGCGATTATAGCCGATTTATTGTATTGACCTTCTCTTTCGTTATAACCATAAATAAATCCTTCACTATCAAGATAACCTGGTTTGGGTTGATCTTCTTGTTCCATTCTTACTGCCACTTCATCTTTATCAAAATATTGTGTTTGGGTTTGCCTATCGTTTTCAAAGGTTTTTATCACGATATCTTCCTTATAAAAGGCCTTTTTAGCCTCAGTATTCACTAGTAAAGCTGAATTATTAGCTGTTGAAGATTCGTCTTTCGATTCGGTGCCTAAGACTTTCTCTTTTAATTTTTTAAAAATTTGCGCGTCTACATTAGCACCCATAAAAAGACATATAAGTACTAAGATGATGTGTTTTGTTTTCATAATTTATCAATATTTAAAAGTGATTCTATTTCTTTAATTCTATCATTTAATTTAGCCAGAGCTTCATCTTTATCAGATGAACTTGATTTAAGGTTTTCAATAACTGTTTGTTGTTCTTGTATGGCTTTAATAAGTACAGGAATAAGTTCTATATAACTTAAGCTTAATGTTTTGTCTTTGTCTTCACCAACACTAACAATTTCATTAATTAGTAGTTGTACTTCTTGTGCAATTAAACCCAAAGATTTTTGTTGATTTGGATAGCGTTTCCAATTGTAACTAACTGGGTTTAATTTTAAAACTGTATTTAAACCGTAATTTAGGCCTTCAATATTTTTTTTAAGACGTTTGTCAGAACTTTGATTAAAACTACCAGAAATATCTAATCTTCCTCCATAACTTAAGGTAAGCGCGTTTGCTCTATATTTTCCAGATTCACTAAACTCTCCTGTTCCATTACCAACTTGAAATAAAATATTTTTATTTTCATAAATGTCATTAAATTTACCAATTACTAAACTATTATTATGTATCGCAGTAGTTGATTCTCCCATTGTCACTGAATTCTCTCCATTGGCTTTTGTATTATGTCCTGTCGCAAAAGAATTTAGACCACTTGCTGTGTTTTCAATATTAATTGCAGTAGAATAATCTCCTGAAGCATATGTTTTATAACCCATAGCAGTAGAATTTTCTCCGGACGCTTTAGTTAGGTTACCCATTGCTGTAGCATATTTACTTGCTTTAGTTTGATTACCTATTGCTGTAGAATAATCTCCCATTGCTTTGGTTTCATTTCCTAAAGCAGTTGCATATTTTGCTGCTTGGGCTTTATTTCCTATAGCTGTAGAATAATCATTAGCAGTAGAATTAATTCCCATTGAGGTTGAATAATCTCCATGTGCGATTGTTTTAGAACCCATTGCTGTTGAAGTAATTCCAGAAGCTTCTGTTAATATTCCCATTGCTGTAGAGTTATTTCCTGAGGCTTTTGTACCATCACCAAACGCTGTTGAAAAATTTCCTGAAGCTTGCGAGGAAGCATTCATTGCTACAGAACTTTCTCCAGAAGCCTTAGTGTTATACCCAATTGCTGTTGAAAATGTTCCTGATGCGGTTGCAGAGCTACCCATCGCAATTGAAGATATTCCTGAAGCAGTTGCACTATTACCTATTGCAGTAGAACCAGTTCCAGTAGCACCAACAGGAGGCCAATGTTTAGTAAATGAAGCGCTTAAGTCCACAGCTCCAACACCGATATTTCCATAAAACGTAGAATCTCTACCAATTAAACGCCAACCAATGCCATTACCTTCATCTATAGCTTCAAGGCCTGTACCTGCTGTAACTACTGTTGAGTCTGTTGATGTGGTTGTGTCATCATCTGGTAAACTATTATCATCTGAAGGTGGTGGTTTTATACCACTCACATTTATATTTTTTATAGCACGCATGTAGTCTTTACTTGCTTGTACATATTCACCTTGTATAGATATCATACTTGGTGTTAATCGTACATTTGGAATTTCAACAATTTGTAAGCGGTCTATGGTTACTTTTAATGTGCCTGCATTATAATTAATGGTAATATTTCGCCATGCACCCTCTCGACCTTCTAAATCTAGTTTGCCTTCTTTATACTGTTCATTTTTATTTCCAGCATTGGTTGGATAAGACAAATGCATATACATACCATAACGATATAATTTTAGAGGAGTTACCTTACTATTTCCCATACTATAATTATTGTTTCCATTCCAAAAACGAATATTGTAAAATTGATAGCTCATTGATTTTTCTACATCATCAAAATAGGCTTGAAATTTCATTGTGAAATTATCAGACAGATAATTGTGAAATCCTATTTCTGGTGCAATAATGGCTTTATTGTCTAGCAGAATTACCTTTTCGCTATTATGTGTACCAATGGTTGCTGTACCTTCTATGACATTCCATTTTGATGGTGCGTCTCCAACAACATCATCCGTAAGTTGGTCTGTAAATGTTTGTGCATTCGCTGACAACAAAGGCCATAAAGCCAATAATATGATATATTTTATTTTCATTTTTCTAACTATTTAATTGTTAACAATTTTTAAAACTCGCTTCATGCTTCTTAAATATTTAACTGTTGCATCCCATTGCTTCCATGTCAATGTCTCCAATGATTTTATTCAGCCCCCACATGATTTTATTATTTTTAAAACCAACTGTTTCTTCAGCAACCTCACAGGCAAATTGTTGCAATTGTTCCTTTATTCTATCTTCAAGTCCGGTAGCATCCATCAACAAAATCGTTTCTGATACTATCGCATATAATTTAACCAGAGTGATTCCATACATGGCAACAATAGCCAATGAATGTGCCCCTATAGGATTAAGAGAATTGAGCTTGCCTAGAACTTCCATTAGCAACTTCAATGCTACAAGATAAGGTTCAGCTCCTGAGGTGTCATATGCTTCTGAACTGCTTCCTCCACCACTTCCATTCGGTAACATGCCGTAGACTTCTCCCGTGTTTTCATTAATATCCCAAAATGCTTTTGAGCTTGCACTCGAATCAAAAATCTTATATTTTGAATTTCTATACACCCGTTCTCTCCAATAGATAACCTCTTCTTTTGGGAGCTTCGCTAACCAATTGGTTTCGCGAGCATCCACAAGGTTCATCCAAGATTTAGTAGCCAATTGTTTCAACGTACTATCTTGAAACAATTTTTGTTCTCTTAAAGCCAATTGCGCCGTTTTAAACAGGGTTGTTTTAAAGGCAGTTTCAGGGTTACCTGCAATGGTGGTGTATGCTGAGGTTGGAAAATAATCAAATTGAGAAATGGCGTTTGATGTGATAAAACCAGGTTTCAAAGTTTGCATGCCTATTTTCAAGCCACTTGCATAAGTCAATGCTGTTTGAGACGCTATATTGTCTAACGGACTCATTAAGTTCAAAACCGAACCCGAAATAGAGAGTTGCCCTTTTTCATAGGCATCTCTGGCTTCTTTAGGCTTATTATCTATAAATAATTCACCCCAATTCCGTGTACTTAATTTATAGTTTAACAAGTCAGTTACGGCAGCAGCATAAGTGGGACCATCACCTTCAAAATAGAGTTGTGTGCTGCCCAACATAAAATCATTAACTTCTTTGGCCATCGCTTCAGTAGGCTCTTCGTTTCGATAAATATCATTTTCCCAACCTGCTAAAACACGTTGAACAGTAGGCTGGTTTGCATATTTAAGTTTTAAATAAACACCTATAATCCTTGGACCTAAATCTGAGGTATTGGTAAATTGATAACTGGTTTCTGCTAGCAGTCGCTTCTTATCAATAAAAATTTTGACATTTCGTTTTTCAGTCTTTGCCGTAGAAAAATAGCTAAAGGTATAGGGCTGAATTGCTATCTTTTCTAAATACGAAACAATTGCGTCTTTGGTTTTTTGAGGGTCTTTTGCTGGTAAATGGATCCCATTGGTCACTTCAGCCATTTTATTAAAGGTGTTGACCGTTCTCTCATTGGTTGATTCGATTACATTTAGAATGACTGCGGGCGGACCATTTCTATAAATCGATTCGTTTTTGGGGTTATAGTTGTCGTCATTATGGCCATCGGTTGCAAAAATGACCAAATCAGAATCTGTATTTGATCCTTTTAAAAGCCAGGTAAACAATGACGATGGTGTTATCCAGTGTTTAATAATGGCATCTGGATAGTTTGTTTTGATCTTGGCTTTTAAATCGGAGACAAAGGCATCCATTTTTTCACCTCTATAGTCGGCTGGCATACTCATAGAAGCATCTGAAAGAATCAAGATACGCGGTGTTTTTTGATTGCTTTCCAACAGCGCACTCACAGGTTGGTCATTATCCATAATTGAAAAATCCTTAGCAGAAAGACCTTCAATAATTTGTCCTTGATTGTCTTTTGGAGACACCGATAATTTTACCTTAGGATAGCCCACAGCTTTTGCTTCAGCTTCCAATTCTACAACTTGTTCTTGTAAATTTTCAGCAGTTTTTTCTTTAAGTGAAACATCATTGATACGAATTGGTAAGTTACCTTTTGGAAGTATGATCCGTTTTCCTCCTAAAGTAATTGGGTCTGCTAATTTAGAGTGCGATTCCATAAGCGAAAGCTCTTCACCAATAGCTTGCAATGCAAAAGCAGGTGTGAATGTATTTATACTTTGGATAGGCGTGACACGCCTTACTTCAGGTATTAAATTATCCAAAAACATGATGTTCAATTGCCTTCCAACCAAATCTGTCGCCAGCCATTCTTGGCTAATGAGTTCTTGTTCATTTTTGGGTGTAATAGAATCTCTGTACGTTATTTCAATAGTTACTTTGTCTGTGTTTTCAACGGGAGCTTTGGCTTCAGAAATTGCATTGTCTGCTTGTCGCAATTCACCAAATGGTACTTTCGGGTCGCATACGTGCGCATAGCGCGTTTTACCATTGTGTTGGAATTCAACCGTTGGTGTTGATGCATTATCCCATCGAAAATCAAAGGTGCTGTATCTATAATCGGCAGGCAAATTCAGGCTTGTCCAAATTTTCTCACCGAGTTCATTTACGAGTTCAGCATCCAATTCTACAATCGTATTGCTTTCTTCGAAATTGGTATAGCCCAATTCTTCAGCCCATTTATTCAGTTGTTTTTTGGGAATTATTGGGGCAAAGGGCCTGTTAAACTCACGTAGGAAAAAATGAATAGTATCTTCCGTTTTTATATGTGTTTGCTCATGAACTATTTTTGAGGTAAAGCCAGCTTTTTGATACATATAATTAAGCAAGGCTGCTTTTTCTTGTGCTGTTGCCATGCCACTTCTTAAGGCATATTTCCATCCCCATTTTAGAGCATTACTCTTTCCTATCCTACGATGGCTTAACGGAATTAAACACAGTTGGTCTCGTACAAAATGGAACATCTTTTCTGGATCGGCTTCTTTAATAAGCCTTTCCATTTGACCTTGTAAATGATCTGGGCTGGTTTTTAAATAATGCAGCACTTCCTCCCAAATTTTATAGGGTGCTTTTCCAGAACCTTGAAATTGAGATTCATTAGAACAACCCAAAACCAACGGTGGCAAAGACAACGCAACAGAAGCCAACGCGATATTGGTCAAAAATTCACGTCTATTGAATGTGTAAATGCCGTTATGTTCTTTTGGTGTTTTCAATTGTTTACTGTGACTTTTTAGCTTTTAATTATTAAATGTTCTTAAACCATTCTTCATATTTTTTACCCAATATCGGTGCTGGACTTTCCTTTTCATTCAACGCGTTGATAAGACTCATGATCCACATAAATAACAATACAAAAATACCCACAAGATTAATTAACCATCCTAAAATAGGTATGATGCCAATCATCCCTAAACACAACCCTGTAAGTGCCAAGCCCAATGATTGTTTGATATGGTATTTGGCAAATTCATTTTTCTTTTCGCTATTCATTACAAAAGCGATGATGAGACCAATGATGGTTATGTATGCTATAATTGCTGTTGTTTTACCTTCGCTTTTTGTTGAAGTTTCGATGGTTTTTTCGGATTGAGTTGATTCGTTTTCCATAGTGTTTTAAAGTTTTAGTAGTTTTTATTTAATAGGATACATTGACCTTACCAGAAATAGGAAAGTTATTTCCGCTATCCATCATGCCTCCTCCTTCACCTTCAAAAGTCATTTGTAGGTTGTTTTTTGTGAGCTGTTTAATAGTTACCGTTCCTTTTCTAAAAATGATACGTCGGTTCATTCTTTTACCCGCTCTCTCAGTATTAAAAAAGTTTAAGTCAACTTTCGTTTTCATAGCGTTTGCTTCAGGAATGTTATACGTAGCCGATCCTTTATTTATTAGGTCTGTATTATTTAAATTTAAATTCAGCTGAAACGGATTGTCATTGGTGTAAAAAACAAATTGCAAGGTGTCATTTTCAAATATGCCCTTAATGGGATTTAAATCCTTTTGCTGTAACATATGTGTTTTACCTTCCATACGTACTTGTACTGCCGCATTTCCCTCATTTATGGTGTTTTTAAGTGTTTCCGCATCAGAGTTTTGTTTAACTGTCTCTTTGCATGAAATCAATAAAAATAGGATGGTGAATGTTAAAATACTTCTCATGTTATTGTTGTGTTTTTAAGATGACTTCCCCCTTTTTTTCGGACACTACCGTTGTTTTTACGTTTCCGATAAAAATTTCATCATTGGTTAAAAAGCGTTTGCTAGAAAAAATTTCTTTATTCGTATACATGGTTATAATAGCGCCACTTTTAGGGATAATTAATTCATCTTTCAACTCATAATTTCCTTTTAATAAGCCGAGATAAAACAGACTGTTGGGGTATTTTTTTAATAACATCTCTTGATCTTTATCTTTGTCAAACAATTCCATTCCTATTATTTTGGTAGCATTGCTATCTACTATCAATAACACTTTAGTTTCTTTCGTGCTTCTAGTTTGCGCACTGGAATAATAGGTTGTAATTAGAAGGAGTAATAGCACACTAATAACTTTGTAACTGTGTTTCATTTTTATGATACCGTTAATTGGACCATTCAAAAATAGTTGCTAATACGGTTGAAGTATGCTACATATGTAACAAACCATAAAAGATATGTAACAAGAGGTAGCTAATTAGTTATTAAGCGATTGCAGGTATTCGGAAGGTGTTTTTTTGTACACTTCTTTAAAACATTTTATAAAATAAGATGGTGTATTAAACCCCACGGAATAGGCAACTTCGTTTATGGTAGCATCTGAAGTTTTTAAAATATGTATGGCTTGTTTTAAACGTTGTGAACGTATAAAGGCTGATGTTGTATGCCCAGTATAGGCAAGTAGTTTTCGGTGGAGCTGCATTCTACTCATACCAACTTTTTTACTAAACACAACAGCATTGAATTCAGGGTCTGCTAAGTTTTCGTCTAATAATTGCTGAACTTTAGTCAAAAAGACTTCATCTGTTGGCGTAATCGCGATGTCTTTGGCTTTTAAAATTAATTCTTGACTATAGCGACTTCTAAGTGCTTTACGTGTTTCAATTAAATTGGCAATCTTGGTTTCTAATATTTTGATTTTGAATGGCTTTGTTATAAAATCATCTGCACCTGACTGTAGTCCTTCAAGTTCATTTTCTTCGCCTACCTTTGCCGTTAATAATACAATAGGGACGTGACTCGTACGTTCATCTGCCTTCAGTATATTGGTCATTTCAATACCGTCACAAATAGGCATACGAATATCTGATACAATTAAATCGGGCACCAATTCTAAGGCTCTTTTAATTCCTTGTTTGCCATTTTCAGCTTCAAAAACTTGATACCTGTGTTTGAGTACCGATTTAATAAATTTTCTTACTTCAGCGTGATCATCTACTATTAATAGTAGCGGTAATTCATCATAAGCAGTTGAAATTTCAAATTCTGGTTCGATATCAATTGTTTCGAAAAGTTCGGGGTTTACTGATTGTTTTTTCGATTTTTTAACAATATTCGATTTGTCAAAAGCCAATTTATTTATTGGTAAAATTACTTCAAAATTAATCGTATTGTCTTCAAATTGTACCGCAATTTTTCCTTTGTACAATTCCACCAACTCACTAACTAATGAAAGACCAATACCAGCACCATCTTTATATTCATCTTTTTGGTAAAATCGGATAAACATGGTATCAATATCTTCTTTAGAAAGGTTTTCAACGGTATTTTTGACCGTAATAATTACAACATCCTCCTTTTGTTTGGCGGTAAACACGCAGGTGCCATTATCTGGGCTGTATTTGAAAGCATTCGACAATAGATTCGTTGTGATTTTTTCCATGATATCCTCATCATACCACACGTTTTTTATGGAATCAATGACCGTTTTATAATCCATTTTTTTTAATTCCGATTTGTAATCAAAAGAATCGGCTATGGTATGTAGAAAAAGGTCTAAATCCCCTCTTTGGATTTTTAATTTTAACTTACCTTTATCTAATTTTGCCAAATCTAACAGTTGATCTACCAATGATAACAACCTATTTGTATTGCGTTTAATCATTGAAAAGTTAGCAAAATCAGCATCAGATATATTTCCTTCACTAATTTTAGCATCAATGGGGCCTGCAATAAGTGTTAAAGGCGTTCGAAATTCATGTGAGATATCTGTGTATAATTTTGATTTAAAATCATTTAATTTTTTAAAGCGTTCGGCTTCTTCTTCTTTTAATTTTAAGTCGAGCTGCATTGCCCATCTCCATTTTAAATAACTATAAACCCCTAGAATGGCTGCTATTACTAAGATGGCATAAACTATTTTAAAAAATAGGGTTAGATACCATGGGGGTGCTATTGTAAACTTGAATGTTACCGGTGTCTCATTCCACACCCCGTCATAGTTACTCGATTTTACCATAAACTCATAGTCGCCTGAAGGCAATTGAGGATATCGCACTGTATTACTATTACCAGCATGTACCCAATCTTCTTCGTGATTTACTAATTTATACTGGTACTTGTTTTTTTCTGGTAAAGAATATTCCAAACTAGAAAATGAAAATGAAATCGTATTTTCATTGTATTTTAATTCAACACCTTCTTTTAATGGTTGTGCCTTATTGAATAATTCAAAACTAGTAATGGCTGTTTTTGGCAATACATTATTCTCTTTAATATCATCTGGATGAAACCAATAAAAACCATCCAACCCACCAAAATAAAGATTTGATTTAGCGTCTATAAAATAAGCTCCTGTGTTGAATTCTGTGGCCAATCCGGCATAGTTATCATAATTTACGATTATTGGTTTATCTGCTAAGGTTTTCCCTTGTGTAAATTTGGTAATTCCTTTATTTGAACTTAGCCAAAAATTACCATTATGATCTGGTAAAACAGCATAAATAACATTATTCGCCAATCCATCTTTTGTGGTAAAATGATAAAATTGTGACGTTTTGGTATCAAAGGCATTTAAACCACCTCCATTCGTACCAATCCATAATATGGCATTGACAGCATCATAATAAAGTGACTTGATTTTATTGTTGGATAATGCGTTTTTGTCAAGCTGCGTTGTATACAAGGTCGTCGTTTCCTTTTCTGTATCAAATAAGGCCAACCCGTCTTCTTCTGACCCTAACCATAGCTGATTTGGGCTACCTTGAGCAATAACTCTTATATTATTACTAGGTAATGCATTGTCCGTAGTATATTTTTTTAGTACTCCATTGTGTTTATCAAACTGGATAATCCCATTCTCTCGTGTCGCTAACCAAATCCTGTTTTTTGTGTCTTTAAAAATATTCCAAATAGTAGCTGCCGATAAGGTTGGGACTGAATTTATTGAATACTTTTTTACACTGTTCGCAGTATTCAAAATATTCAATCCACCATCTTGTGTGCCAATCCATACATCATTTTCATCGTCTACTAAAAGGCTCATAATTCTATTCGAAGAAATTGAGCTTTTGCTACCTAATTCTGTATTATAGGTTCTCCAACTATTTGTAGCGGGTTCATATTGGGTCAGCCCTTTCCCAGAAGTGCCTAGCCAAACATTGTTGTTTGCATCGGTAGCAATGGCTCTAATAACATCAATACTAATATTCTCTGGTGTTTGAAAATTAGTAAATGAGTTGAACTTTTCTAAATACTCATCATAAAAACTAAGTCCGGCTCCATCAGAACCAAACCATAAAGTACCTGTATAATCTTCGTAAATACATAAAATATCATTGTAATGAAGTGCTTTCGGGTTGTGTTTGTCAACAGTGAAGTGTGTTATTTTTGCACTCTCGAAATCTACCAAATACAAGCCTCTACCATAACTGGCAATCCATAGGCGTTCTTTTGAATCGATATGTAAGGCCAATATATTAAGATCTAATGGTAAAGGGTCAATAAATGAAAGTTCTGATATGCGACGAAAATCGGAGCTGTTTTTATCTTTATAATAAAGCCCGTCACCATACGTACCAATCCATTGCCTTCCATTTTTCTCAAAAGCAATGGCGCTAAAATTTTGTTCGATAGCATCTCCAAATACTGTTTGAGGTACACTACGTTCAACCTTATTATTAAGGATATCGACTTGTATAATTGCTTTTTCCGTAGTTAAGTAAATTTCAGAATTAGCACCTTCAACTATTTCAAATACAGGGCTAGTCAACTGTTCTGATGACAGTATTTCTATCGGATTAGAATCAGTAGGGGCCATTTTATAGAGTCCGCTTGTGTAGGTGCCAATCCAGATATTAAATTGAGTGTCTTGATAAATAACACAGGCATCGTCAATGGTAGTAACGGGTTCAAAAATATCTAGTTCACGATTTAATTTATGAGGAATTTTGTTAATTGGAAGAATCCAAACCTCACCTTTTCTATCTGTATAGACTTTACCGAGATTGCTATAGTTGGGTTTTGTAATGTCGACAAAATTAAATGGGTAGGTTGTAAATTTTCTCCCATCATATTTATTCAATCCATCTTGCGTGGCAATCCATAAAAACCCAATGCTATCTTGTGAAATTGAAATGGCACTATTTTGAGACAAGCCGTCCTTGACGGATAACTGACTAAATGTTATTTGTGATTGTGAATATGCCGGTGAGAAATAAGAAAAACACACAAATAAAACCACCGCGCTAACAATAAGTAGTGTGTGTTTTTTTTGATTCATTGGTCGTAACTTTTAATTCTTGCCTAGTCTAGAAGCTACCATAAAAATACGAATTAGCCATTAATAAAGCTATTTTAACATCTTATCTGCTACTTTTTCTAGCTCCATATACCAATCTTCTCCAAATTTTCTAATTAATGCTTGCTTTACAAATTTGTAAACAGGTACTTGTAGTTCTTTTCCTAAGCTACAGGCATCATCACATATTTCCCACTTATGATAATTCACTGCTGAAAACTCTGAGTAATCTTGCACACGTACCGGGTACAGATGACATGATACTGGTTTTTTCCAGTCGATTACCCCTTGATTATACGCTTCTTCTATTCCACACTGTGCTACTCCTTTGGCGTCAAAAGCAATATAAGCACAACTATCATCGCCTGGAATTAAAGGCGTTTCATAGTCTCCGTCGACGGTAATAAACAGGCCTTGATCTTCAATGGCTTTGATGCCTTTTTTTGTTAAAAATGGTTTTACCTTAGGATAAATATCCATAAGGATTTTTAACTCTTCCTCTTCAAGTGGTGCACCCGCATCACCATCAACGCAACAAGCCCCTTTACAAGCGGATAAGTTACACACAAACTCTTTTTCAATAATTTCCTCAGAAACTATGGTTTTTCCTAGTTGAAACATGCTGCAAAAATACAGTAATTTTACGAAAAATGAATCTTTCTAAATTTACAATTATTTAATGCCAAAATACAACGACGTTTCAGTACTTTTGCCGAAATTTTTAGAACTAAAAGAATGAATGTAGATTTTAAAGAAATAATAACAGCAACCATGATTTTATTTGCTGTTATTGATATTATTGGAAGTATTCCAATCATTATTGATTTGCGTCAGAAAGTAGGACATATTCAATCAGAAAAAGCTTCTATAGTAGCCGTAATCATCATGGTTGCTTTTTTATTTATTGGAGAAGAAATTTTACATTTAATCGGTATTGATGTAAATTCCTTTGCTGTTGCAGGCGCATTTGTTCTTTTCTTTTTAGCCATAGAAATGATTTTAGGAATTCAACTTTACAAAGACGAAGCCCCTGAAACGGCGAGTGTTGTTCCCCTTGCATTTCCGTTAATTGCAGGAGCGGGAACGATGACAACAATTCTGTCTTTACGTGCTGAATACGAAACAATTAATATTATTATTGCTATTGTTATAAATACTATTTTTGTATATATTGTTTTAAAATCATCTAAAAAAATTGAACGCCTTTTTGGAAAAGGGGGTATCAATGTAGTTCGAAAAATATTTGGTGTTATTCTCCTTGCTATTGCGGTAAAGTTATTTGCAGCTAATATTCAGGGTTTGTTTATTTAAAATTTATGACAGAGTCTTTTGATGTATTGATCGTTGGCGGTGGCGCAGCAGGAATGTCGTGTGCATTGATATTGGGCTCTGCCAAAGAAAAAACTTTTGCCAAAGACAAAAAAATAGGCATCATACTGCATCAAAAATCTTCACACCTGCAAACAGCATTATTTAACAATGTGTTGGGTTTAAATGCTGGAACTACAGGGGCTGATATTTTAGAAAAAGGAGCAACACAACTAAGTACCTTATACAGTCATGTAGAACAAATTCACAACGAAAAAGTACTTGAATTAAAACGGAATAAACACACCATTGAAGTGGTTACTGCAAAAGCCTCTTATCAAACAAAGTTGGTAGTGATTGCTGTAGGGTATACCAAACTTTTTTTTATAAAAGGATTGACCAATTATGTAGAACCGCATCAAAAAGCAAAAGCCGAAAAGGAGCGTATTCAACTAAAAAACACAGATCATTTAGTTACAGATGGGGTATATGTTGCAGGAACATTAGCGGGGTGGCGCAGTCAGTTTGCTATAGCCTGTGGAAGCGGTGCTTCCGTTGCAACGGATATTTTAACTTTATGGAACAATGGTGAGCATACCAAAGTGCACGACAAGATAAGTTAGTGCTTTACATAATCTACTTTATACTCTAGCTCTTTTACCTTTTCAAGCATTTTATCATTTTGATTCAACACTTGATAAAATTCATTATCACCAAATAAAAATTGCGCAAATAGCGAACTCAAATAGCGTTTGATATATGGAATATTGTCAATCTCGCCTTTTAAGTCGGGCTTAATTATTGCCAAGTATTCGTTTAAAATTTTATCGTCTTTATCAAAATCTTTTACAAATTCGGGTAAGGTCCATTTTTCTAATTCCTTTCTGTTATTATCAACATAATCAAAAACAAAATTATTCATCACTCTAAAGTGAAAAGTTTCTAGATAACCAGTAGTATCAATACCCACAAAAACATCCGGAATAATACCACCACCGCCATAAACGGTTTTGCCTTTGGGCGTAATGTATTTTAAAGAGTCGTTAACTTTTATACTATCTGCACTCAGTAATTCTCCGCTATACAAACGCTCTTCAAAACCATCACCTTCAAAATAGGCTTGACTATCATTTTTATGATAAGGCTTTTGAATCGAGCGACCTGTTGGTGTATAATATCGTGAAACCGTTAGTCTTACTGCCGAGCCATCACCTAAACCCATTTCTTGTTGCACGAGGCCTTTACCAAAAGAGCGCCTCCCTACGATAGTTCCTTTATCATTGTCTTGTAAAGCTCCAGCAACAATCTCGCTAGCCGAGGCGGAATTTTCATCAATCAACACATAAACTTTCCCTTTTTCAAAATCACCTTTTGCACTTGCAAAAGACTTTTCAATTTTACCGCCCTTGTTTTTTGTAAAAACAATGAGTTTATCATCTTCTAAAAACTCATCTACCATTTTTGTAGCCACTCCTAAATACCCTCCCGGATTTCCACGTAGGTCGAGTACCAAATGTTCCATATTTTTACGTTTTAGAGAGTCTAAGGCGACCTTGAATTCGTCATAGGTAGTGGCAGCAAATCGATCAACTTTTATATATCCTAAACTATCGTTCATCATATAATAAGCATCTATACTTTTAATTGGAACGGTGCCTCTCTTCAATAAAACAGTGTAAGTTTTGTTTTCAGATTTACGATAAATAGTAAGATTTACCGTTGTTTTAGGCTTCCCCTTAAGGGTTTTCATAATAAAATCGTTTCCTAATTTTTTACCAAATAAGGTATCTTTACCGGCAATTAGTATTCTGTCACCGGCTTTAATTCCCGCCTTTCTACTCGGTCCGTTTTCCAATACCTTTACTACGGCAATAGTATCTTTGTACACTCTAAACTGAACGCCGATTCCTACAAATTCCCCGTTCATTCTTTCGGCAATATCTGTTGCCTCAGAGGCTGGTATATACACAGAATGTGGGTCTAACTTACTGATTATTTGTTTGATGGTTCCATCTAACAAACTATCCGTATTTACCTGGTCAACATAATCATATTGTATATAATCAATCAGCCTTTTTATTTTTTCTTCCTGTGGGTTTTTATTAAAAAGTAAGACATTTTTATGCCTAGGATAGTTTAACTGACTCCCTATCAAAATCCCTAGCACAACGGCTATTGAAAGTAGTAATGGAAAATATATTTTATTCTTTGTCATTATTATTTAAATAAACCAACTCCACACCTGCCTTTCCTAAAAATTGCAACCCAGAATCGTCTTTATAGGCATCTGAATACACCACTCTTTTAATACCCGATTGATGTATTAACTTACTACACTCTTTGCACGGAGACATGGTAATATACAACGTTGCCCCTTTACATGATTGTGTTGATGAAGCCACTTTCAAAATAGCGTTTGCCTCCGCGTGTAAGACATACCATTTTGTGTAATTTTCATCATCTTCACACATATTTTCAAATCCTGATGGCGTGCCATTATAACCATCAGAAATTATCATTTTACCTTTAACTATCAAGGCGCCAACTTGTCTACGCTTGCAATAAGATAGTTTCGCCCATTCTTCTGCCATTTTCAAATAAGCAATATCGTATTTAAGTTGTTTTTCTTCAGTCATCAATAAATGCACTTTCGTGCTAGCTGTTAGGTTGGTTGTTTACTAATAAACTCCTAAAATAATGGTATTATTTTAATACGACAAAGTTCTACGAAAAATTGTTGGACTGCTGTTAAAGTTTTACCAAAGTTTACGCGCAGCAAGCATTGGTATTACAATACCGATAACAACAGAGGATAGAATTAACACCCAATCTCGCTTTTTAATTCGAAGCATATTCTGAGCGATAAACCCAGCAATGAGTATAATTACTACAATCATAATTTGTGCCAATTCAACGCCTAAAGCAAACTCAAGTAAAGGCAGTATTTTTGCCTCGGTACCATCAAGTGTCATTTTTAAAAAACCAGATAAACCCAAGCCGTGAATCAAACCAAAGAAAAAAGCAAAAAATAAATTCACATTTGACGTGTGAAATGCTTTTTTATTTGCCGTAACTAAATTCACAAATGCTGTAATAAAAATGGTTAATGGGATTAAAAATTCGATAATTTTTACATCAACTGAAACCACATTATAGGTGGCTAAACCTAGTGTAGTTGTATGCCCAAGGGTAAAGAAAGTGATCAACCACAAGGCTTTTTTCCAGTCGCTAAAGCTGTAAATAACAGCCAGCGCCATAAAAAATAAAATATGGTCATATGCTTGCCAGTCCAACACATGGTTGAACGCCAATCTTAAATAAAGAATAAAATCATCCATAGAAAAAAATCAACAGCGAAAATACAAATTTTCAAGCTTCTCATGAGCATACATTTGTTAAAATTTAGCGCTTCCAGATGGGCAAACACTTCTTATTTAGACAATTTATTATACAGATCCCAAAGTACTACGCCACAACTTACTGATATATTTAATGAGTGTTTTGTACCGAATTGCGGAATTTCAATACAGACATCAGAAGCGGAAACCACTTCTTGTTGCACACCTTTTACCTCGTTACCAAACACAACCGCGAGTTTTTTACCTTTTTCAGGAACAAAATCGTGTAAGGAAATACTATTTTCAGCTTGCTCAATAGCGGCAATTTTTATATTATCGGCTTGTAACTTTTTTATCAAACTCAACGTGTCTTCAGCATATTCCCACGCAACAGAATCTGTTGACCCCAATGCTGTTTTATGAATGTCTTTATGTGGTGGTTGGGCAGTAATACCACACAAGTAAATTTTTTCAATTAAAAAAGCATCACTGGTTCTAAAAACGGAGCCAATATTGTTCAAACTTCTAATATTGTCAAGTAGTACAATAAGTGGCGTTTTATCAACCTGCTTAAATTCATCAGTTGTTAATCTTTCTAGTTCACTATTTTTCAATTTTCGCATAAATTCTGCTATCTTTAGATTTGAATAATTAACTTCGCAAAACTAATTTAAAATTGCCATAATTGTCTAAAAGCAGCGCAAAAAAAGTCACGCCTTTAATGAAACAGTACAATGCCATCAAGAGTAGATATCCTGATGCGATGTTATTATTTAGAGTTGGTGATTTTTATGAGACTTTTGGCGAGGATGCCGTAAAAGCAGCACAGGTATTGGGTATTGTGCTAACCAAACGCGGTGCGGGTAGCGAAACAGAAACTGCCCTAGCAGGATTCCCACATCATTCTTTAAATACCTACTTGCCTAAATTGGTAAAAGCCGGAATGCGTGTTGCTATTTGTGATCAGCTCGAAGATCCTAAAATGACCAAAACGATTGTAAAACGAGGAGTAACAGAACTTGTTACCCCTGGAGTTGCCTTAAATGACGAGGTTTTACAGTCGAAAACAAATAACTTTCTAGCAGCAATACATTTTGGTAAACGCACTATAGGTATTTCTTTTTTAGATGTTTCAACTGGTGAATTTTTAGTTGCTGAGGGAAATGATGAATATATTGATAAACTCTTACAGAACTTTAACCCCAGTGAAGTATTGGTTCAAAAACAATACAAAGCTAAATTTAAGGAGTTGTTTGGTGAAGGATATTATTCCTTTTATGTTGACGACTGGGTTTTTCAAGAAGATTATGCCAATGAAAGCCTAACCAATCATTTTAACATAAAAACCCTCAAAGGTTTTGGTATTGACGATTTGCAAAACGGTATCATTGCGGCAGGCGCCGTTTTATTTTACTTATCGGAAACGCAGCATAAAAAACTAGATCATATTGCAACCATACATCGTGTTGAAGAAGATCAGTATGTGTGGATGGACCGATTTACCGTACGGAATCTGGAACTTTATTTTTCAAATCAACCCGAAGCGGTTACTTTATTGGATGTGATTGATCGAACGATTTCTCCTATGGGAGGAAGACTACTTAAACGTTGGTTAGCACTTCCTCTAAAAAGTGTAGAACAAATTCAGAAACGTCATGAAATTGTAAAGTACCTTATTGATAACGACACTTTTTATAATGGCATTACCTATCAAATAAAGCAAATAAGTGATATAGAACGCTTAATTTCAAAGGTGGCCACGGGTAAGATCAATCCACGGGAAGTGGTGCTTCTTAAAGACTCTCTTAAAGCGATTTTACCTATAAAAGAAGCTTCCGAAAACAGCACAAACATAGCCCTCCAACAGTTGGGCAAACAATTACACAGTTGTACAGCCTTAATAGATACCATCACAAAGACGGTATTTGACGATGCACCCGTACATATTAACAAAGGCCATACCATTGCGAAAGGAGTTTCAACAGAATTAGACGAATTGCGCGGGATCTCATCAACTGGAAAAGACTATCTAGATAATATGCTCGCTAGGGAAACCGAACGAACCGGAATTTCAAGCTTAAAAATTGCCTTTAATAATGTGTTTGGCTACTATATAGAAGTTCGAAATACCCATAAAGATAAAGTGCCAGAAGATTGGATTCGCAAACAAACCTTGGTCAATGCCGAACGTTATATTACGGAAGAATTAAAAGAATACGAAACTAAAATTTTAGGAGCCGAAGAAAAAATAGGGCAACTAGAACAACAGTTGTTTACGGAGTTACTTCATTTTATGTTGGGTTCTATTCAGCAGGTTCAAGAGAATGCACAGCACATAGCAAAATTAGATTGTTTGTGTTGCTTTGCACAAACCGCCAAAGACAACAATTATGTACGTCCACAATTAGATGACAGTACCGATTTGGAAATTAAAAATGGACGTCACCCTGTTATTGAAAAGCAGTTACCAATTGGTGAAGAGTACATTGCCAATGATGTGGTTTTAAATAGAAATCTACAGCAGATTATCATGATTACCGGACCCAATATGAGTGGTAAATCGGCTATTTTGAGACAGACTGCGCTGATTGTTTTACTAGCACAAATGGGAAGTTATGTACCCGCACAACAAGCCAGAATTGGGGTAGTTGATAAAATTTTCACGCGTGTAGGCGCCAGTGATAATATCTCAATGGGCGAATCTACGTTTATGGTAGAAATGAATGAAACGGCTAGTATTTTAAATAATATTTCTGAGCGTAGTTTGGTGTTGTTAGATGAAATTGGACGCGGTACCAGTACCTACGACGGTATTTCTATAGCATGGGCCATTGCTGAGTATTTACATGAGCACCCTTCAAAGGCAAAAACATTATTCGCGACACATTATCATGAACTGAATGATATGGCGGAAACCTTTGAGCGCATTAAAAACTTTACGGTTTCTATTAAAGAGTTAAAAGACAACATTATCTTTTTGAGAAAATTGATTCCTGGCGGTAGCGAACATAGTTTTGGAATTCATGTCGCTAAATTGGCGGGAATGCCAGCATCTGTAATTCACAGAGCCAATAAAATGCTTAAAAAGTTAGAGCAAAGTCATCGTTCTGATGACATCAAAGACAAACTCAAACAAGCCAGCATAGAAGATACACAATTGAGTTTTTTCAAGTTAGACGACCCGTTGTTAGAAGATATTAAAGAAGAAATTTTAGCTACCAATATTGATGCCTTAACACCTATTGAAGCATTGATGAAACTGAATGAAATTAAACGAATGTTGATCAAGAAATAAGTTACAAAGCTTTTTAGTAATGATTTAGTATGTCTGAGATTCTTTTTTTGATACAGAAACACCCCTAAAGTCCCCTCTAGGGGACAATTACTCTAATTAATAGTATTATTCTTCCCTTGAGGGAGGTTAGGAGGGTATTATACGAATTCCTAGTGACGTTTTAATACAATTAAGCGAATGCTCACATAAAAATAGGTGCCATCCATTTTATCAAAATAAGATCAACTTCACTTTTAACTGACCTAATCGGTCAAAATTTTTTGTAAATTTACTAACTTGTAATTCAAACCATTACCCCATGAAAAAACCAATCTCCATACTGTTTTTCGTTGCTCTCCTGTTTTTAAGTTGCCAAACAACCTCTAAAAAAAAGGCTGCCATTGCTATCAATATTTCATTTTCTGAAAGTGTCAGTGCTAAAAACTTAGATGGTAGGTTGTTATTAATGCTCTCAACGAATGCTGAAAAAGAACCTCGCTTTCAAATTGGTGTCGGTTTAAATGATCAATTGGTATATGGAATGAATGTTGACGGATTAGCGCCCAATGTACAAGCAACGTTTAACGAAGATGTATTTGGTTTCCCTATAGCAAGTTTAAAAGACATTCAACCAGGTGAATATTATGTTCAGGGATTGTTAAATGTTTATGAAACTTTTAATTTGTCAACGGGTAAAACCGTAAAGTTACCAATGGATAATGGTGAAGGGCAGCAGTGGAATAAGTCGCCAGGTAACCTCTATAGCAAACCTGTTAAAATTACGGTTACCGAAAAAGGTATTGAATCTCTTGACCTCGTATTAGACCAGGTAATTCCTGAAATTGAACAACCCGAAGATACTGAATGGATAAAACACATTAAAATAAAATCGGAAAAACTCTCTGCATTTTGGGGAAGAGATATGTATTTGGGTGCACATATATTAGTGCCAAAAGGCTTTGAAGAGCACCCAGAAGCCAAATACCCCTTAATGGTATTTCACGGACATTTTCCAGCAGACTTTGGCGGTTTTAGAACCACACCTCCTGACAAAGATTTAAAACCAGTGTATTCCGATCGATTTGGAGTCGATGGATATAATGTTTTTGAGCAACAAGAAGCTTATGATTTTTACAAACGCTGGAACGAACCTGATTTTCCCCGATTTTTAATTATTGAAATTCAACATCCCACACCTTATTACGACGATTCGTACGCTGTAAATTCTGCGAATCAAGGACCTTATGGCGATGCGATTACGCATGAATTAATACCGTATATCGAAAAACAATTTAGAGGACAGGGCGAAGGTTGGTCTCGTTTTTTATACGGCGGTTCAACTGGTGGTTGGGAAGCGTTGGCTGTTCAGGTAAAATACCCCGATGAATACAATGGTTGTTTTGCTGCTTGTCCAGACCCCATTGATTTCGCAAATTACTGCTTGACCAATATTTACGAAGATAAAAATGCATACTATTACGACAGTGAACACAGAGAATTAGAAAAACCGAGTAGACGTGATTACTTGGGTAATATTTCAGCAACTACCAGAGAAGATAATCACCTCGAATTGGTGTTGGGTGACAAGTCGCGTTCTGGACAACAATTTGATATTTGGGAAGCGACCTATTCTCCTCAAGGAGAAGATGGATATCCGGAAAGAATATGGGATAAAAAAACAGGTGAAATCAACTCCAAAATTGCCGCCTATTGGAAAGAAAATTACGACTTAAAACATATTTTAGAGCGTGATTGGGATAAGCTTGGTGAAAAATTAAAGGGTAAAATTCATATTTATTGTGGTGATATGGACAATTACTATTTAAACAATGCGGTGTATTCTATGGAAAAATTTTTAGAAGGCACAACAGACCCTTATTATGCCGGCGAAGTGGATTATGGCGACCGCGCAGAACATTGTTGGAATGGCGATCAAGAAAACCCAAATTATGTTTCTAGATTGCGCTACAACACCATGTATCTACCAAAAATTATGAAGCGTATCGCAGAAAGTGCTCCAAAAGGAGCAGACTTAACAAGTTGGAGATATAAATAATATATATCATGAAAAGGGTATTCTATCTTTTATGGTTCATTTCAATGGCAACGTTTGCCCAATCTTCCATTGAAGGTTTTATTTTAGATGAAGCTACCAAAGAGGCCTTACCCTATGCAACGATCAAAATAATCAGTGATACTTCATACTATACGATTTCTAACGAGGATGGAAAATTTGAAATCAACCCAAAATTTGTAAAAGATTCTATAGAAGTCACCTATATTGGCTTTAAAGCGACCAAAGTTCCGCTCAGCTATTTTAAAGAAAATAACAAACTTTACCTAACTCCAAATGCATTCGACTTAAACGAAGTTGTGGTTATGGCCGATGATGATTATGCCTATAACTTACTGGAAAATTTAATAAAAAAATACCGTAAAAATCACCTTGTTTCACAAAGTAAAGCCTTTTTAACACTCACCTCATCGGCAAGAAATATCCCTATAGAACAGGTTGAAGGCTTTTACAACAGCAGCCAAAGTTTGTCTGACGGTTTGCTTAATTTAAAAATAAAAAGTGGTCGATTTGGGCAGAACAAGTCCTTTGCATTTTACAGTTTAGACAACACTAAAATTTTAAGTGATTTTCAATTCTTTGAAAGTTCTGACCAGATTCTACCTGAGTATCCTGGTAATCTTTCTGGAAGTGCAATAAAAAGAAAATACGATGTCCGTGTAGATGAATGTAGCACGTGTAGATCAGAAGATATTCAGCTCTCTTTTTTTCCTAAAAAGGCAAACGGGCGGTTATTTTCAGGAACTATATTGTTCAACAACGACTTGCAAATTATAAAAAGAATTGAACTCAGTATTAAAGATCCCGTTACAAAAGATCTTACTTCAATTAGTGATAATGTTACCATAAGTCCTAATGAAATAGTTCTCAACATCACTTTTAACCCTTCAGACTATACAAAAATTCAATATTTAGATTTCACCTTTATTTTAAATTATGACTCAACAACGTCAAAGGAAATTATAAAATCGCATACCTTCTTATATTTTTATGATTATAACACTATTTTTAAGGAGCCCTATTTTACACACCCAACACATTTTAACAATGATTATGACGAGATGATTGCATTACAGGCAACACCCGCTTTTTGGGATGCCAATTATCAATTTCCAAAAAGTTACAATGAAAAAAGGTCTTTAGACTTTATGAAAAAATATGGCTATTTAATTAACTATGACAATGCCATTTCATCTCATGATTTAAAGTATACCAAACCTTCTGTAGTTGCTTGGAGCAACGAAAAACGACTCGAATGGGAAAGTATTCAACAGAGTTTAGTCGTTTCAAAAAAAATAAAAAGGAGTCCAAATGCGGCTATTGCAGGCACCGTCAATGCTGATGAAGTATTTCATTCTACAATAGATGCCAATAAGGGTACTCCATATTCTGATAGTAATGGCAAATACATCTTTACCTATATCGCCGATCAATACAAAAATGCGAAAGGTCAAAATCAATATTCCATTCGAACACTCTTTGACCGAAATGCTTCCTTTTACAAATACAACCGTACAAAAAACAAGCTCGTTTATATCAATTTAATGTTCGATATTTACGAATACCACCGTCAAACTTTGGAAGAAAAAATAAGCCCTGAAATGACCTTCGAAACAGTAAAAGCATTTTGTAAGGAACAATTTGACACAGCAACAACAGTAGTGAATAAATTAAATAAAGAAACAAATTTTGGCGATAATTATCAATCGTTAATTCAATGGAATAACAACATTAAATCTAAAATGGATATTGACAATTTTTCACTAATTAAATAACGCATGACAAATGTTCAGAACTAGGCTTCCTTTGTTTATCGTACTTGTCTTTTTGAGTTTCGTTTCCTATGCTCAAAAAGAGTTCAACGAAGCAGTAATTATACCTTTTCAAAAGGATGCTTTATTAAGAGAAAAGGTTTTTATACATTCCAATAAAACGTCCTATTTTACAAATGAACAAATTTGGTTTACCGCCTATGTTGTCGAAGACAGCAATAACACCCCTTCCAATTTAACTACCAATCTGCATGTTAATTTAATAGATGCCACCGGGAAGGTGTTTATTGATAAAACAATATTTATAAAAAATGGTATAGGTGTAGGCGATTTTTTTATCGACAACAACCTCAGCGCTGGCACTTACTATATTGGAGCGGCCACTAACTACATGCGAAATTTTGGAGAAGAAAATATATTTACAACGGCCATAACCATTCTTAAACCAGTAAATAAACCTAGAATTTTAACTACTGCAAATACAATAGCCTACGACATACAAGCCTTTCCCGAGAGTGGGTATTTATTGGAAGATACCGACAATGTAATCGGTATTAAAGCACTCGTCAATGGTAAGGGACAACCCTTTACGGGAAAACTTATCAATTCAAGTGGCTTGGAAATAGCCTCCTTTCAAGGAAATAATTTTGGTATGGCAAAAGCAGTTTTTACCTATATAAAAGAGGAAACGTACAGAGCCATTATTGATATAAATAATAGTACTCAAGAAATTAAAATTCCCAAGGCAAAAAAAACCGGAATTATTTTTAGTCTAGAAAACAGCGATACTGACAAACTCAAACTCATCCTTAAAACAAATAGCGAAACGCTACCTCATTTAAAAAATGAACAGTTAGCCTTATTGGTATATCGTAATAATTTTATTGGTGAAGCCATTACACTCACGCTTTCGAGTACCGAGAAAACTTCACAAGAGCTGTATATTGACAAAGCAAAATTACTGTATGGTGTAAACACTGTTACGTTGTTTAGAAATTTAGAGCCTATTGCTGAACGAAAATTTTATGTTGAGCAACAAAATCAGCAAACGGCCATTCTGATTGAAGAAACTGAAACTACAACGGATTCTATCTCTTTTAAAATACAAACGATCGATCCCAATTATAGTGCTGTTTCGGCACAGCTAAGCATTTCAATACTTCCTGCAGATGCTAAAAACTATAAGGAAACACAGAATATCAAAAGTGCCTTTTTACTATCCCCTTATCTGAAGGGTACGATTGAAAATCCCGCTTATTATTTTAAAAATGAAAAACCCAAAGAAAAGGAGTTTTTAGATCTGTTAATTCTCAATCAAGGTTGGAGTGCGTATACTTTAGCAGCGAAAATAAACAAAATAAACCCCAAGGAACAATTCGCTTTTGAGAGTGGGTTTACCATAGATGGAGCGCTAAAAAGGTATCCTAAAGGCTATGATATCGGATTGTTATCAAAAAAAAATGAGCTTGCTGCCTTTAGTCCCATTTCTAAAGAAAATAAATTTTCGTTTGAAAACATCTATGCCTATAAAAACGATTCTATTAAAATTGCACTTATCAAGAAAAATCAACCATTGGTAAAACCTACAGATGTTTCCTTTATAGAACCACCAAAAGATTTAAAGCATTTTTCTTCCCTAATCGAGCAGCACTATCACGTCGAGAAAACGGAACCTTCTCAAGTGTCAAAAGCTGAAAATGAATACAATTTCTATCCTACGTCAGAATTATTAGATGAAATTATTTTAAAAGCGGGTAGCGCTCAAAATAAAGAAGCGACTATTTATGATTTAGAATTGAATTTGGCAAGTAAGCGCAACATGATCTCATCGGCTTCCTATAAAGGGAAGAAGGTAACCAAACAAATGGAGACTAACTATCAAACACTCTTTGATTATTTTAGAAGTTTAGGATATATTAAACCTTCAATATCCGACAAAATTGCATCCTACTATATATCGCTTAGAAATGGCCCTGCTACTATGATAGATCTTGGAGGAAATGCAAATCCAGACGGCACTTTTCCACCCAGAGTATTTGTAAATAATATCATGCTAAATCGCTTTAATAATATTGAAATTTTAGAGCAGTTAAGTATGAAAGATGTGGATGAGATTTTAGTCAACCCTTCCGGAGCTGGAGGTGGCGCAGACGGTACTGGTGGTATGATTAGAATTTATCTCAAGGAAGGAAATCATCAGTATTTTGGTGACGGCGTAAAGAAATTATATCAAAATTTAATTCTTAATACTGGTTTTGACAGAGCCAAAACCTATTATACACCACAGTACAACACACTTACTAAAGAGGCGTTTAACTGGGTAGAAATAGATTGGATTAATGCACTGAAAACCGATAAAAACGGAACCGCCATTCTCAAGGTACCCACGAATAAATTCACGGCTAATTTTCAGTTTGTTGTCAATGGCATTTCAGATGATGGATTGCTCTTCCACACCATCTATAAAACAGGAGCTAATGGATTTTAACATACTAGAACGACTTTTATTTTTAGCAAATAAAATTTAAACCCTAGTTTTTAATTATCTTTACGTCCAATTTAAGATTTATGCATTTTTTATTTATTAGTGGAGCCGAAATATTTGTAATACTGGTAATCGTATTAATGCTGTTTGGTGCAGATAAAATACCCGAGATGGCAAGAGGCTTGGGTAAAGGGATGCGTCAGCTGAAAGATGCTACCAATGAAATTAAACGCGAAATCACAGATACTGCAGATAAACAAGGGATTGACACCAATCTCACCAAAAATATTGAAGAGCAAATAAATACGATTCAAGAAGATATTGAAGAAGTTACAGGCCCTATAAAACGCAACTTATAAATTGAGCTTTTTAGACACACTTATTGAAAAAGATAAAGAACTATTTGTTTTTTTAAATGCTTTAGGTACCGAGTCTTGGGACAATTTTTGGGTAATCGTTACCAATCAGTTTAGTTGGATACCGCTTTTTCTATTGTTATTCTTCTTGATTTTTAAGGCCTATGGTTGGAAAAAAGGATTGGTTTTAGTAGTCGTTGTTGCACTGCTTGTTACATTTTCAGATCAATTCGTAAACTTTATCAAAGATTCTGTAGCTCGATTACGTCCAAACAACGATCCCGCCATTAATGAAATTATTCGCATCGTAAAAAACAGACCACGTGGTTTCAGCTTTGTTTCTGGCCATTCAACTACTTCTTTTGCCGTAACAATTTTTATGATATTAAGTTTACGCAATCACTATAAATACATTCTTTTACTTCTTGTTTGGCCCCTACTATTTGCCTACAGTCGAATTTATATTGGAGTTCATTTTCCTATAGATATTTTTGTAGGAATGCTACTAGGCCTGCTAATAGGTTACACTTTCTATAAAATAAGTATACTTTTTTTACGAAAAATTCATTAAATTTGAAGGTGCAGTTATATTTAATAAACGAACATCCTTCACTGTACAGTGTTCTTTATAGAGGGTGTTTAACTTAATTAACCAACCTCCAAATGAAAAATATTAGTTTTATTTCGTGCTTGTTTTTGCTCCTAATTATCAGTGCCTGTACAAACGGTGACAACATTGAAAATGGAAACAAACCTCCTGAAGGTGACCAACAAAAATTATTAACGGTAGCAGAAATTGATGCGCAAATCAAAGAATCTTTTGAATTAAACGGAACTTTTGACTGGAAAGATACGAGTAACCAATTGTTATGGAGTGCTGCGATTCATGGAAACAATATACTTACCGTTGGCTATGGCGCTAAAGATGAAAGTTTTAGTTTTGAAAAAAGCAATCGCTTAACTTCGATAAAACAAGAAATTATCAATACTATTAAAACAACGGCATCCGTCACTGCTAAAAGCACCGAGGATATTTTGGTGTATGAAGATGAAACGCTTAATTATATAGATGTTAAGGTAAGTGATTTAAGTACCGTAGCGGCGCTTAGAAAAAACTCCTTAATACGGTATTTAGAACCGAATGGTTATGTTTATGGTACCACTGAAATACAACAAAAATCTTCATCTGGTTGCAGTCAGTCTGGGGAAACAATTAGTAGTTCAGATTATGGAACGCTTTCCACGGGAGCTAGAGTTCCTTGGAATTTTTATGATCACAATATAAACCAAGCATGGGCCTATAGTAAAGGTCGCGGTGTTGGTGTTGGATTAATCGATACTGGAGTATCATCAAATCAGCCTTATTTAGGTGTTAAATTTGATGATTACTACGGAGGCAGATATATTCAAAAATACGGAACCTATGTAGATTCATTCTGGCCTTGGTCTAAAAAAACCGATGGCCCTAATGATAAATGTGGGCATGGAACCAGTGCAAGCGCAACCATTGCAGCACCAAATAACAATGCATCACAATTTATTGGTGTGGCTTATGAGTGTAATCTGATATCTTATAGAGGTACCAGTGATGTTGTTCTGAATGGTTACCATGAGCGTAAAGGAGTTTCAAATGCATTAAAAGCACTTGGCAATAGAAGTGATGTGAAAATAATTTCAATGTCTATTGGTTATATGTGGTCTATTGGAAACGTAAAAGACGCGATCAAATATGCGCATGCTAAAGGCAAACTAATTTTTGCTGCTGGAGGAACTTCAACAAGTTTCACCAATTGGTATGGGGTTATCTTTCCAGCTACCATGTCAGAAACCATAGCAGTTACTGGTGTGGAAGAACAAAGTACCTATAACGAATGTGATACCTGTCATGAGGGTAGTAAAATTGATTTTACCATTATTATGGAAAGAGGCAATAACCACCACGTGCCGGTTTTAGGATTTAATAACGGACAGTCTCAGTATTTCGGCGGCTCTTCAGAAGCAACGGCAACTACTGCGGGTATTGCAGCCTTAATTTGGTCTAGATACCCTTCGTGGACACGAGCACAAGTGCTACAGCGATTAAAAGAATCAGCAGATTTTTATCCGAACAAAAATAACAGCTTTGGCTATGGAAATATTGACGCTTTAAAAGCAGTGAGAGGATACTAAAAGTAAAATAATAAGAGGAAGTATTGGCTAAACAGTTCATGCTTCCTTTTTTTCGAATTAGGCTATTTCACTCTACTAATAGTTAAACCATCGCGTATGGGAAGCAAAACAGTTTCTATTCTAATATCTTCTTTCAATAACTTGTTATAAGCGAGCAACACTTTGGTGTCTTCATCTTTTGGGTCTAGCTTTTCTACCACCTTTCCGTGCCATAACACATTATCTGATATAATCACCCCACCTGAATTCATTTTGTCAATAATTAACTTGAAATAATGAATGTAGTTACTTTTATCTGCATCGATAAAAACTAAATCAAATCTGTTGGGGATCGTTGGTATAATATCTAGGGCATTCCCTAAATACTGTTTTATTTGATTTTTATATGGCGATTTTTGAAAGTATTTTTGTTGTAAATCAGTCAACTCTTCATTGTGATCTATAGTATGAAGTATGCCTTTTTCTGTCAGTCCTTCTGCCAAACACAACGCAGAATAACCCGTATAAGTACCTATTTCAAGTATGGTTGTTGGTTGAACTAATTTAGAAATTACTGCCAATACTCTGCCTTGAAAGTGCTCGCTCAACATTGTTGGGTTAAGTACTTTTTGCCATGTTTCTTTTGAAAGTTCTTGAAGTAATATTGGTTCGTCTTCAGAGTGCGCTACCGTGTATCGATCTATCTTTTCTGGTAAAAACCCCATTGACTTTTTATTTATCAGCCTCAGCTAATTTTTCTTTAATCCTTTCTTTATCCTTTTCTGTAAGCAGATGCTCACATTTAGACTTGTTTAAGTGTTTATTACAAACTTCGGTCAACTTAGTGTTTTGTTTTGAGTACAAACCACAAATTTTACATCTCAACAAGTGAATACCGAGCTGAATTTTTTCTATAAATGAAGCTTCTTTGTACTGATTTTTAGTACAAATAGTTGTTGCTTCATCACAGTTTATAAATAATTTACGCATTGATAATTTTATTTTGTGAACCAGTTATCTTCTAAACATTTTCTTAATTGATGTCTGGCCCTATGGATAATAACCCAAAGGTTAGACGCTGTTATTCCTAGTTCATTACATATTTCTTCAGTTTCATATTGCTCTACGTTTTTTAATAAAAAAACGGTTCGATATTTAACTGGTAAATTTTCAACACATTTGCCAATAGCCTCTTTAAGTTCTTCGTTCTCAATATCTGTTTCCGCTTCATTATCCCATGTCTGCGGTACACGCTCTTCTATCCAAGTTCCTTTTTTATCACCATCTTCATAAAAGTTAAGTTTCACTTCGGCCTTTCCCTTTTTTGAATTTATCTTACGATAATGATCAATAATTTTGCGTTTTAGTATTGAAATAAGCCAAGTTCGCTCTGCAGCTTGCCCTCTGAAATTTTTCATGGCTTTCAAGCCTGAAAAAAAAGTTTCTTGTACAATATCTTTAGCTAACTCTTCATCATCAACCCTTGTGATTGTATAGTTGAAAAGATAGTCAGAGTGTAAGTCTACCCATTTATTAGGATCTAATGTATGTTGTTGAACTTCTGGCATTCATTTGTTTTTTTCAAAAAGTAAAGATACAAACTTTTTATTCGAAAATAAGTTACCTACCAACCCTAAAAAGCGCGTCTCCTCTATTAATAATAGGGAAATTGTTAAGGCTAATAACATGGCCCGATATAGGAGCTCTTACACTAAGCACTGTTTCTCCATAGGTGTCTGTAATATATCCTAAAATTTGTCCTTTTTCTACTGCTACACCGTTCTTTACTCTACTGGTAAATAAGCCCGCAATTTTAGCTCGAACCCATCTTTTCTCTATTAATTCTATTGTTTTTTCATTAGAATTGCCTTGCTGTACTTTCGGAATCATTTCAAAATATTCTAAAATATTTAAAGCTCCTTCAATTCCTTTACGAATCGCGAATTTGTTAAACCGCAAGGCTTCACCAGCTTCATAAACTACAATTGGAATACCTATTTTATGTGCTTCTTTACGAAAAGATTTTGGAATTAAGTTCGTCGCAAACTGAAATGGAGCATTGAAAATTTCAGCTAATTTTTTCCCATCTTCAGATTTTGGTGTATATCGTACCTGAGGATAATTACTCCGTTGTGCTCCACCTGTATGAAAATCGATTCCAAAATCAATATTTTTTACAATTTCTTTCATGTGTAAATAAGCAATCCTACTTGCTAAAGATCCTGTTTTACTTCCAGGAAAACTTCTGTTCATATCTTTGCCATGTACATCTCTAGAAAGGTTTAAAAAACCAAATACATTTAATAATGGCACTACTATTAAACAACCTTTTTTTACTTTAAAATACTTTTTAGTGAGCATTTTTCGTACCAATTCCACGCCATTAACCTCATCACCGTGTAAACCTGCTTGGAGCAATACGGTAGGGCCTGCTTCCAATCCGTTAAATACATAAATAGGGATTTCGATCAGCGTACCTGTTGGTAATCTGTCAATTTCTATTTTAATCAATTTATCCTCTCCAAGGCCAACTTTGTTACCTTGAATTTCAACGATTTCGTTTTTGAATTTTTTTTCGAACATTCGTTTCTAAAAATTTTATAATGTGTTCTGCTATATTTACTTTGGTATATGCCTCCACGCCCTGCAATCCTGGTGAAGCGTTTACTTCAATTAAAAGGGAACCTTTGTTAGATCGTATCATATCAACTCCTGCAACTGGTAATCCGAGATACTTAGTAGCCTGCAATGCGATTTTTATTTCCTCTTTAGATAAATTAGCTATTTCACCAGTTCCTCCTCTATGAATATTAGATCTAAATTCTCCAACCTCTCCAATTCTTTTCATCGCGGCAACTACCGTTGTACCAACTACGATGGCTCGTATATCTTCTCCGTTCGACTCTTCGACAAATTCTTGCAATAAAAAACTTGCATTCATATTGTAAAAAGTATCCATAATAGACTTCGCAGATTTCTTGGTCTCTGCTAGAATAACGCCCAAACCCTGTGTCCCTTCTTGCAATTTAATAATTACAGGAGGGCCTCCTAACAGTTCTATTTGTTCATCAATATTTTTTGGGTTGATAGAAAAAACAGTTTGCGGAATCGGCACATTTTTTCTATTCATAATTTGTAAGGTACGCACCTTATTTTGGGCGCGTAAAATTCCCAATGAACGCGCCGTACTAAATACGCCATTCATTTCAAACTCCTTTACAATCGCTGCGCCATGCTTACTAACAGAACCTCCAATACGCGGGATGATAACATCTACCTTATCAATTATATTTTCGCCTTCAAAAATAATTTGAGGTTTGCCCTTACCCAACTTAACCGAGCACTTTGTATGATTGACAACACGCACAGAATGTCCTCTTACTTCCGCTTCCTCTACTAAACGTTTGGTTGAGTAAATGTTTTCACCAACAGATAATACAAATATTTTCATCTGTTAATAGGTATTGATTTTATGGTTAGAACATTTCATAGTTTAGTCTCGTAAAAAGGTGTCAATTTCTATCTTATTTTCAAGCGTTCTGTGAACGGGGCATTTATTGGCAATTTCTAACAATCGCTCTTTTTCCTCGGTTGTTAAATCTCCTTTTAATTCTATCGTTCTCACAAACTTATCAATTTTCGTTGGAGTATCTTCACAAGCAACACAATCTTCGGCATGTTGATTAAAATGTTCTAAATGTACCAAAACCTCCTCTAAATTCCATTTTTTTCGGTCGGCATACATCCTCAAAGTCATTGCGGTGCACGCCCCAAGACTAGCGAGCAATAATTCATAAGGTGTTAATCCTGCATCATTACCCCCATATTTTTTAGGTTCATCAGCAATGATTGCGTGCGACCTTGCGGCAATTTCGGTACTGTACTTTGTACGTCCAATGCGTACAACCGTTTGTTTGTCTGTTTCCAATTCGGGCTCCTGTATAAATTGAACATAGCGTCTTGCCCAACTAGAAACAACACTTCCTACATAAAAGGAATCCTCTTTATTGGTCAGTAAATGATTCGCTCCGTCAAGGGAAATAAAACTCTTTGGGTGATGTGCAGCATTGTAAATTTCTTTGGCATTCTCTATTGCCACAATTTTATCTTGCGGAGAGTGCAATACCAAAATTGGTTTTCGCGATTTCTTTAATAGACCTTCCATATTTTTTGAACCAATATCTTCTAAATACTGTTTCTTGATGGTAAATGGCCGTCCTGATATTTCAAAAGTGGCCTCGCCATCTGTTTCTATATCTTCAATATGGTCTTTAAAGAGATGCTCTACATGAGATGGGCTTGATGGAGCTCCAATAGTAACTATTGCTTGAATAGACTCAATTTCATTGGCGGCAAAAATACCAGCAGCACCACCTAAAGAATGTCCAATAATTATCTTGGGCGACTCATAATTTTCTTTTAAAAAGTTTGCGGCAGCTATTAAATCATTCACGTTTGTAGAAAAATTAGAATCTTCAAAGTTCCCTTCGCTATTGCCTAATCCTGTAAAATCAAAACGCATCACCGCAATCCTATTTTTAGTAAGCGCTTTCGAAATATTACGTACTGCAGTAAAATTTTTATTGCCGGTGAAGAAATGAGCAAACAAGGCATAACTCAACGGTTTTTGATCAATTGGTAAATCTAAATTACCTTCAAGTACTAAACCTTCTTTATTCTTAAAGTTTATTTTTCTACTGTGCATAGGTCCTTGTTTAAAAAAATTAGTCGCGCTAGTCGCTATGACTTACGGAATTAAGCTGGTATCGTTTATAAAGTTACGGTTTTTAAAATGTTTCTAAATAACAAAAAAAATGTAAATCATTTTTTTCAACCAAAAAGGAAACCCTACATTTGTGTTACTATAAAAACTAATCAAAATGAGCGGAATTTTAAATTCTTCAATCGGAAGAAAGTTTGCTATGGCACTTTCAGCACTCTTCCTAATGATTTTCTTATTACAGCATTTTGCAATCAACATACTGTCAGTATTTAGTGCAGATACTTTTAACGAAGTTTCTCATTTCATGGGAACTTTTTGGGCAGTACAATACTTATTGCAACCCGTATTAATAGTTGGTGTTATTTTTCACTTTGTTATGGGATTTGTTTTAGAAATCAAAAACAACAAGGCTAGACAAATTAGTTATGCCAAAAACAATGGTGCTGCCAATTCTACTTGGATGAGTAGAAACATGATTTACAGTGGCTTGGCTATTTTAGCATTTCTGGTTTTACACTTTATTGATTTTTGGATTCCCGAAATAAACACGAAATATATTCAGGGTGACATGTCTGGCTTATTAGCGAATGGCGAAGGTTTCAGATACTATGAAGAACTACATCATAAGTTTGAGCATCCACTGAGAGTTGGTGCCTATGTTCTTGCCTTTGTGTTTTTAGCATTACACTTACTACATGGTTTTAGCTCTGCATTTCAATCTGTCGGGGCAAATAATAAATATACAAAAGGATTAAAAGGATTTGGAAAAGCATATGCAATCATTATTCCGTTAGGATTCATATTTATTGCATTGTTTCATCATTTTAATCACTAAAAAATAGCTAGATATGGCTTTAGATTCTAAAATACCAAAAGGTCCAATTAAAGATAAATGGACAGACTATAAAAATCATATTGACTTGGTAAATCCCGCTAACAAACGTAACATAGATGTTATCGTTGTGGGTACTGGGTTAGCTGGTGGTTCTGCAGCTGCTACGTTGGCAGAACTTGGTTATAATGTAAAAGCATTTTGCTTTCAAGATTCACCACGACGTGCACACTCTATTGCAGCTCAAGGAGGAATTAACGCAGCAAAAAACTACCAAGGAGATGGTGATTCTACTTATAGACTCTTTTACGATACCGTAAAAGGAGGAGATTATCGTTCGCGAGAAGCAAATGTGTATCGTTTGGCTGAAGTTTCGGCAAATATTATCGACCAATGTGTGGCTCAAGGTGTTCCTTTTGCTCGTGAATATGGTGGATTATTAGACAACCGTTCATTTGGTGGAGTTCTTGTTTCTAGAACATTTTATGCAGCAGGACAAACAGGGCAACAGTTATTATTAGGAGCATATTCTGCGATGAATCGTCAAATTGGACGTGGTAAAATAAAAATGTACAACCGCCACGAAATGCTTGACGTTGTAAAAGTAGATGGAAAAGCACGTGGAATTATAACACGTAATTTAATTACTGGAGAAATCGAAAGACATTCAGCACACGCAGTGGTTTTAGGAACTGGTGGTTATGGTAATGTATTCTTCTTGTCTACAAATGCAATGGGAAGTAATGTAACAGCAGCATGGAAAGCACACAAACGTGGAGCTTACTTTGCAAATCCTTGTTACACGCAAATTCACCCAACGTGTATTCCTGTTTCTGGAGATCATCAGTCCAAACTAACATTAATGTCTGAATCTTTACGTAACGATGGGCGTATTTGGGTACCAAAACACATGAAAGATGTCGAGGCTATTCGCAATAAAACATTGAAGCCAAAAGACATTCCAGAAGAAAATCGCGATTATTACTTAGAACGCCGTTATCCTGCATTTGGGAACTTAGTTCCTCGTGATGTTGCTTCACGTGCTGCTAAAGAACGTTGTGATGCCGGTTTTGGAGTAAATGCAACAGGTGAGGCTGTCTTTTTAGATTTCGCTACAGCGATTCAACGTTATGGAAAAGAACAAGCGCTTATTCATCACTTAGATGTTAATGATGCGGTTTTAGTGAAGAAATTAGGACAAGAAGTGGTAAAAAATAAATACGGAAACTTATTCCAGATGTATGATAAAATAGTAGATCAAGATCCGTACAATACACCAATGATGATCTACCCAGCGGTACATTATACCATGGGAGGCATTTGGGTTGATTATAATTTAATGACAACCGTTCCTGGTTTATACTGTATTGGTGAAGCTAATTTCTCCGATCACGGTGCAAACCGATTGGGAGCCTCAGCTTTAATGCAAGGATTGGCTGATGGTTATTTTGTATTGCCTTATACTATTGGCGATTATTTATCTGATGACATCCGTACAGGAGCTATTTCAACAGACACCAAAGAGTTTGAAGAGGCTGAAAAAGAAGTACGTGAAAAAATAAATTTCTTTATAACTAATAAAGGACAACACTCGGTAGATTATTTCCATAAGAAATTAGGAAAAATCATGTGGAACAAAGTTGGAATGTCCAGAAATGTAACAGGATTGACCGAAGCCATTTCAGAAATAAAAGCTTTAAGAACCCAATTCTGGAAAGAAGTAAAAGTACCTGGAACAAACGAAGAATTCAACGAAGAGCTTGCAAAAGCTGGGCGTGTAGCAGATTTCTTAGAATTAGGAGAATTATTTGCTAAAGATGCGTTGAACAGAGAAGAGTCTTGTGGTGGACACTTTAGAGAAGATGCGGTTGAATTAGATGGGGAACAAAAAGGAGAAGCAAAACGCGATGATGAAAACTTTGCTTACGTTGCGGCCTGGGAATATAAAGGAGAACCAAGTGATGCTATTTTACACAAAGAGCAGTTAGAATTTAAGGATATAGAATTAAAACAACGAAGTTATAAATAAGGAAAGCTATGAATTTAACACTTAAGATTTGGCGTCAAAAAAACGCAAGTGATAAAGGGAAAATGGTTGATTATAAAGTCACCGATATTTCACCAGATATGTCTTTCCTCGAAATGTTAGATGTTTTAAACGAACAGTTAATAAACAAAGATGAAGAACCCGTAGCCTTCGATCATGATTGTCGTGAAGGAATCTGCGGTATGTGTTCTTTATATATTAATGGAGAAGCACATGGTCCAGATAGAGGCGTTACTACGTGTCAATTGCATATGCGTATGTTTAAAGATGGCGACACCATTGTAATAGAGCCATTTAGAGCAACTGCATTTCCGGTAGTAAAAGATTTAATCGTAGACAGAACTTCATTTGATCGCATTCAACATGCTGGAGGTTTCATCTCTGTAAACACCTCTGGAAATACCATTGATGCCAATGCTATTCCTGTTAACAAACACGATGCAGATACAGCTTTCGATTCTGCAACTTGTATTGGTTGTGGTGCTTGTGTTGCGAGTTGTAAAAACTCATCTGCCATGTTATTTGTTGGTGCAAAAGTGTCACAATTTGCCTTATTGCCACAAGGGCAGATTGAAGCTACAGAACGAGTGTTAAATATGGTTAAACAAATGGACGAAGAAGGTTTTGGAAACTGTACAAATACAGGTGCTTGTGAAGTAGAATGTCCAAAAGGAATCTCTTTAGAAAACATTGCCAGAATGAACAGAGAATATTTAAAAGCAAGTTTAAAAGGCTAAAAAAGTGATTCGTTTTGTGATATTAACTCTACAATTTTAGTACGATATCATATCCTTTATTTAAGATAATTAAGCCTAGAGTTAGTATCTCAATAATTCTTAAAATCAGCACATGATAAAATTAGTTTTCAATTTTAAAGTTACTTTTTTTCTACTAGTTGCTTTTGTTATACTATCTGCTTGTAAAAATATAGAACAACAGGAAAAGAATCCGTTAGCTATTTATGTTGATAGCATAAAACAAGAATATGCGCCAGATAAGCGTACTGCATTGTTTAATATAGAAGCGAACATAAATAATGGCAATTATATCCTAAAAGGAGAATCTAACCTTCCTGAGGCTGTAAACGCTCTTAAAGCGAAGCTAAATCAAGCAAATATTCGTTTTACAGATAGTATGCTACTACTACCTACCAATGAGTTTAAAAATAGCAATTGGGCAGTTATTAAAATATCTGCAGCAAATTTAAGAAGTAAACCAGGGCACTCACAAGAATTAGCAACCCAAGCAACATTAGGAACACCCGTAAAAGTGTATAAGAATGATGGAGATTGGTATTTGGTACAAACACCTGACAATTATTTAGCATGGGTAGACCGAGGGGGCATAGAAATTTTAAAAAATGAAGAGTTTATAAAATGGAAATCAACTAAGAAAATAATTTATACAAACCTAACAGGTTATTCCTATGAGTCACCGACAAGTAAGCAAGTTGTATCCGACTTAGTTGCTGGTAGTATTTTAGAATTAGTAGATGATAATGATTTATTTTATAAAGTTAACTACCCTGATGGTAGACTGGCTTATATTAAAAAGGGTGAAGCCCAAGTTTATGATACTTGGTTAGCTACATTAAACCCAACTACAGCGTCTTTAGAAGCAACATCTAAACGGTTAATGGGCATCCCTTATTTATGGGGAGGCACTTCTACTAAAGGTGTAGATTGTAGTGGTTTTACAAAAACAGTTTATTTTTTAAACGGAATGGTATTGCCGAGAGATGCGTCGCAACAAGTAAATACTGGGAATGTTATTGATAAAACCAAAGATTTTAACACCCTTGATGTTGGCGATTTATTATTTTTTGGCAACCAAGCCACAGACTCCACAAAACAAAGAGTGGTACATGTTGGTATGTGGATAGGCAATAATGAATTTATACATTCATCTGGTAGAGTACACATTAGCAGTTTTGATAAAAATGCTACTAATTATGATGCTTATAATTTCAATAGGTACTTACAATCGAATAGAGTTTTAAAAGAAAAAACAAGTCACTTAATAAATTTACAACAGACACCTCTTTTTAAAGATTAGCCCGTTAAACTTTAATTTTTATTCCACTATTTTAATATAGAAAGCAGGAATATTTTCAGTGGCGATAAGTTCCCCATTGCTATACGCACTTTTAATATCAAAAACGGTAACAATTTGATTGGCTTTCAAATCTCCTACATAAGATCTAGCGTTTGAATTAAGTCCACCACCCTCTAAGACCTCTGAAGGATGACCAGGGAATTTAATGCTAAATCCTTTTATGGTAAATTGATCATTATCGTTAAAATTGGCACAATGCAGTTCAATAGCATCAGCAAGTAAGTCGCTTTTTGTCAAATTAACCATGCACTTACTTGGTGTATCAACAGAAATAGCACTAAATGATAAAAATAAAATTGCGGAGAGTATTGTTATTGTTTTCATAATCAATACATTTTGTTTGTATATAACTTCAAAATGGTTCCATTTATTGTTATATTATGTAATTTAGTAATTAGATTATTAACCTATGCCTTTTAAAAATCACGCTGTACACTCCAAACTTCCGAATGTAACCACCTCTATATTTACTGTAATGAGTAAATTAGCAAGTGAGCACAAGGCCATTAATTTATCACAAGGGTTTCCCGATTTTCAATCAGACCCTCAATTAATTGAGTTGGTTTCTAGTGCTATGAAAAATGGCTACAATCAATACGCACCCATGCAAGGCGTGTTGGAATTGAGAGCCCAAATTGCCGAAAAATTTGCCAATTTATATAATGCAAATTACAATCCAGAAACAGAAATAACAATCACTGCTGGTGCCACCCAAGCCTTATTTACCATCATTTCAGCTTTTGTCAATAAAGGAGATGAAGTTCTTATTTTCAAGCCAGCTTATGATTGCTATGAACCAGCTATAACATTGCACAAAGGCAAAACAGTAAGCGTCCAATTACAAGGACCTGATTATAAGATTGATTGGAGTTCGGTTAAAGATTTAATAAGTTCAAATACTAAAATGGTTATCATTAATACCCCACATAATCCGAGTGGTGTTGTTTGGAGTAGGGAAGATATGCTATCATTAGAAAATTTAGTGAAAGACACCAATATCATTGTTGTGAGCGATGAGGTTTATGAGCATATTATTTTTGACGATGTCGCTCATCAAAGTGCTTGCCTTTTTGACGGATTGAAGGAGCGAAGCTTTATTGTGGCTTCTTTTGGTAAAACATTCCACAATACCGGTTGGAAAATGGGGTATTGTGCTGCTCCGGAAGTACTCATGAAGGAGTTTAGAAAAGTACACCAATTTAATGTGTTTAGCGCAAACCATCCTATTCAAATAGCCTTAGCAGCCTACCTTAAAAACGCTTCAAATTATTTAGATTTAAATGCTTTTTACCAACAGAAAAGAGATTTCTTTTTAAACGCTATTAAAACATCTCGGTTTAAAGTCATTCCGTCAAGCGGAACCTATTTTCAATTGTTGGATTACAGTGCAATTACAACTAAAAGTGATGTCGATTTTGCCACAGAATTGGTTAAAAAAAATAAAATTGCGGCAGTTCCAATTTCTGTATTTAATGATAATGGACTCGATCAGAAGCTATTACGATTTTGCTTTGCAAAAAAAGAAGAAACCTTATCGAAGGCCGCCGAAATACTCTGTTCTATTTAAATGAAAAGGCACTATTTTTGATACAGTTTTAGATGTACTTATAAATTTACTTTATGCAAAAAAATACATTCCATTTTAGCTCCATATTACTCTTCTTTTTAAGTCTGACAATAGTGTCAAATGCACAAGAAGGTAGTTGGGAAAGTTTTGTTGTAACAAAGGAAAAAGGACCGATGTTGGTAACCCTAAATATGGACTTTCATTTTACACGTCCTAATTACAAAAATTTAGTCATTGTAGGTACACAAACATCAAAATGCCTTAAGAATGGATACCCAACTAAAGACGGCTTAACAAGCCTATATACTTTTTCAGACTCCATTGCCTCAATCATTAATGAAACCACCAAGGCCGAGTTAGCCGGTATTTTAACGTATCAGTGTGCCGGTTATGATATTTTTTACACAAAAGACACCTTGGGTTTGCGTACAAAATTAACAACCTTTATCAATAGTAAACATGCAGACTCTCAAAGTTATCTCGAAATTAAACCTGATAAACGGTGGGATTATTTTGAAGAATCATTAGTTCCTAAAGACCTAGCAAATGACTTTTTTACGAACCATGAAATTTTAACTGATCTCGTTTATAATGGAGACGATTTAACAACGCCTAGAAATGTGGAACATTGGATCTATTTCCGCAAAGAAAAAAGAAAAGATCAGTTTATAAATAAAATTAGAGTGCTCAATTTTAAGATTGACTCAGTGAAATATAACAAAGGAGAATACACTCCATTTGAACTAAAAATATCGCGAATAGATAAGGTTACCCCAGAAGCCATTACTGACATAACCAATGTGTTAAAAACAATCTCAAAGGCATATTATGGAACCTATGATGGTTGGGGCACAAAACCCGAAATTAAAGAATAAATAAGTATCTTTACTACGTTTTAAACCACAGAAATTATGAAAAATATAAAATATATCACCGCACTGTTATTCGTATTGTGTACAAGCATTTTATTTGCACAAAAAATTGAACACAATGGTAAAGAATACAATATAAAAGGAGAAAAGATTTTTATGAATGGTGTTGATGTTACTAGTGATTTATCACCGCTAGAGCAAAATACACTGAAGGCAAAATTGAGGATTAAACTCAGCGATGAGAAAAAAGCGGAAGCATTAGCAAAAGAAAAAAAGAAAGCGCTTCAAAAACAAAAAAAGGCAGAAAAAAAACAGAAAAAAGCCGAAAAAGAACTAAAAAACAAACAAAAAGCTCAAGATAATTATGAAAGTGCTCAAAAAAAATTAGAGAAAGCGCAAAGTAAATATGAAAAGCTTAAGAAAAAAGGAAAACTATCTCCAGAAGACGAAGTTAAATGGCTTGAAAAAATTGAAAAGCTGAGAGAGAAATTTTATAAAAAAGAAAACAAACTCAAAAAATCCTAGCTAAAATAACTGCTGAAAAACTTCTTCAATCTTAGAAACCAAAACTACCTTAATTGTATAATTGCTTTTGGTGATTTTGTTGAACTTGGAAACTACAATCGTTGAGAATCCCAATTTTTCGGCTTCCAAAATTCGTTGATCTATTCTATTTACTGGTCGAATTTCACCGGCCAAACCTACTTCTGCCGCAAAACACGTGTCTTGCGCAATCGCATCATCTTCATTTGAGGACAAAATAGAAGCTACAACAGCCAAATCTATTGCAGGATCATCAACCGAAATACCCCCAGCAATATTTAAAAATACATCTTTTGCTCCTAAACGAAATCCTGCGCGTTTTTCTAAAACGGCCAAAATCATATTTAACCGTTTGATATTATAGCCGGTTGCTGAGCGTTGTGGTGTACCATAAACAGCCGTACTTACCAAAGCCTGTACTTCTATCATCAAAGGGCGCATCCCTTCTAAGGTGGCAGCGATAGCCGTTCCGCTTAAGGATTCATCTTTTTCTGAAATTAATATCTCTGATGGATTTTCAACTTCTCGCAATCCAATACTTTGCATTTCGTAAATACCTAATTCTGCGGTTGAGCCAAATCTATTTTTTTGTGCTCTCAAAATGCGATATGTATGGTTTCTGTCGCCTTCAAATTGAAGCACTACATCAACCATATGTTCCAAAATTTTAGGTCCAGCAATAGTTCCTTCTTTCGTAATATGACCAATCAACACCACAGGTGTTGCCGTTTCCTTAGCAAACTTTATGAGTTCGGCAGTGGTTTCTCTAATTTGAGAGATACTTCCTGGCGACGCTTCTATTGCTTCAGTATGGAGCGTTTGTATCGAATCAATAACCACAACATCCGGTTGCACTTCTTCTATGCTTTTAAAAATATGTTGGGTTTTGGTTTCTGTTAAAATTAAACAGTCTGAGTTTTGGCCATTCAATCGTTCTGCGCGCATTTTTATTTGTGACTGACTCTCTTCCCCAGAGACATACAAAACTTTTTTATGAATACTCAATGCCACCTGTAATAATAACGTCGATTTTCCGATACCGGGTTCACCACCCAACAAGGTCATGGAGCCTTTTACCAAGCCGCCTCCTAAGACACGGTTTAACTCATTATTTTTAGTGTCAATTCTATCTTCTTCATTAATAGCAATTTCATTAATTTTTAACGCTTTTGAAACTTTTTTGGTAGGTGAAGTTTGTTTCCAATTTCGTTTTTCCTCTTTTTGAATTACTTCTTCAACAATGGTATTCCATTCATTACAAGCCGTGCATTTACCCACCCATTTAGCATGTTGAGTACCGCAATTTTGACAGAAAAATGATGTTTTGGTTTTAGCCATTATTCTTGTTGAATCGTTTAATTGTTTTTTGTGTGTTTGCTTTTATAATTTTGCATGATGTGCAGACTAGTTCAAATTAACAAGGGATCCTTTTCTAAATAGAATCAACTTCTTTTTAGGCTTCTTTCAATGCTGTTACCTCTCCGTCAAAAACGGCATATGTAAAATGAGTAATCCAGTCGCCTGTATTTATATAAGTACTCTTATCATTCAGTTTAATAGTCATTGGTAGATGTCTATGCCCGAACAAGAAATAATCATAGTGCTTGGTTTCTAATTTTTTCTTACAATACTGCACCAACCACTCGTTATCTTCGCCTAAAAACTTAGCATCTTCATCTCCTGAAATCAATTTGTTTTTTGTTGAAAGATAAACCCCTAAACGCATCCCGATATCTGGATGTAACCAACGATACAACCATTTAGAAAGTGGATTGCTAAAAACCTTTTTCATCCGTTTATAGCCTTTATCTCCAGGGCCTAGTCCATCACCGTGTCCAATCAAAAACGTTTTTCCATTTGAAGTAACTGTAATTGGCTGATAATAAACCGGAATCTCTAATTCCTTTTCAAAATAGTCTATCATCCATAAATCGTGATTTCCTACAAAAAAATAAATCGGAATTCCGCGATCTCTAATTTCTGCTAACTTCCCCAATATCCGTACAAATCCTTTTGGGACCACGGTTTTATATTCAAACCAGAAATCGAATAAATCACCCAATAAAAAAATGGCTTCAGCATCTTGTTGAATGCTATCTAGCCATTGTACAAACTTTTTTTCGCGTACCAAACTGTCTTTATGGTTTGGTATACCAAAATGCTGGTCTGAAGCAATATATATTTTTTTATGTTGGGATAGGTTTATTTCCATACTACTATTGCGATTGGTCACTGGCGAACCATTCAGCAAACGAATTTTGTGTTTCGTATAATTTTAAAGAATGTAATTTAACTTCAATTGGCAATTGACACCCGATTCGCTTTGCAAAATCAATTAACATATTTTCGCTTGTTGGCTGATACGCAACTAATATTACTTTTGGTGAATGCGGTCTAATTTTATCTGCTAATTCTTTATGTGGTGAATTTTCATTGAGTACGGTTGCATGATCAAAAACATCAACAACTTCGGTTTTCACAATACTTTTTAGATCGCCAAAATCAAGTACCATTCCGTTTTTTACGTGATTGGAATCTTGAATTGGCTTACCAATGATTGTTACATACAATTGATAACTATGCCCGTGAATATTTTTACATTTTCCATCATACCCGTGCAAGGCGTGGGCCGTTTCAAAATCAAAATGTTTCGTAATTCTTATTGTACTCATAAAAGCAAAGTTAACTAAATAACATTCAATTTTTTACCTACTTTAGTAAATGCCGCTATTGCCCTATCTAAATGTTCTTGGCTGTGTGCAGCAGAAAGCTGAACTCTAATACGAGCCTTTCCTTTAGGCACTACAGGAAAAAAGAAACCTGTTACATAAATTCCTTCTTCTTGCAAGGCATTAGCCATATCTTGTGATAGTTTGGCGTCGTACAACATCACGGGTACAATTGCTGCGTCAGCACCGACTAAATCAAATCCTGCAGCTTCCATTTCTTTGCGGAAATAATTGGTATTCCATTCTAATTTATCGCGTAGCGAAGTATCATTTGACAACATCTCAAATACCTTTAATGAGGCTCCAACGATCGCTGGTGCTAACGAGTTTGAAAATAAATAGGGTCTAGAACGCTGACGTAAAATTTCAATAATTTCTTTTTTTGCAGTAGTATATCCTCCCATGGCCCCTCCTAAGGCTTTCCCTAAAGTACCCGTAACAATATCTACTCTATCCAATACATTTTTCAATTCTAAAGTTCCTATTCCGGTGGCACCGATAAAACCCGTAGCATGACATTCATCTACCATGACCATCGCATCATATTTATCAGCTAAATCACAAATTTTATCAAGACTTGCAACAATGCCATCCATAGAAAAAACACCGTCAGTAACAATAATTTTAAAACGTGCACCGGCTTCATTAGCTTCTTTCAAGCGGGCTTCCAATTCTTCCATATTGTTATTTTCATAACGATAACGCGCAGCTTTACACAAACGCACACCGTCAATAATTGACGCATGGTTTAAAGAATCGGAAATAATAGCATCTTCCTTACCCAATAATGGCTCAAAAACACCACCGTTGGCATCAAATGCAGCCGCATATAAAATTGTGTCTTCGAAACCGTAAAAATCAGCGATTTTTTGTTCCAGTTGCTTGTGAATATCTTGTGTTCCACAAATAAAACGCACAGATGACATCCCATAACCATGGGTATCCATTGTGTCTTTAGCAGCCTGAATCACGTCAGGGTGATTTGATAAGCCCAAATAGTTATTTGCGCAAAAATTGAGAACTGTTTGGCCTGTTGAAATGGTTATTTCGGCGTCTTGAGATGAGGTAATAATACGCTCACTCTTATACAAACCAGCTTCTTTGATTTCTTGTAATTCTTTTTGAAGGTGTTGTTTAATGTTGGTATACATGGAATTCTTTTTTTTTGCAAATATAGCTAGGTTTTATAAAACGATGTACCTTTGCTTTTTAAAATTTATTTATGGCTAGAGACGAGCAGTTAAAAGAACGTTGGGAAAACTTAAAAGTAATTTTAACCAAGCAGTTTGCAGAAGGTGATGACTTAGATATTGATGGTATTATTTATCTGGTAGGTGTTCAAGAATTAGGTCAAGGCTACCGTACATTTAAAAAAGATGAAAAGGTAAATCTAATGCATATTGCTATTTGTAGATTGTTAGAACCTTTTGGTTATTATGCATTTGACTTTTTTGATGCAGATGGCTGGCCTCATTATAAAATGATTGAAGAATTACCTCCCTTAAAAGCAGGCGAACAAAGTATTTTAATGAAAGAAGCTATTGTAAATTATTTTATGGAAAAAGAAGTCATCAACTAAATAGCCTCAAATAATTTTCCAGGTAAAGGCCTAGTAAGTGATTTTAGTTCTAAATTTAATAGTATACTCGCTGTTTTATGAATGGGGAAATTACAATGCAAGGCAATGATATCTAACTGCTGCTTGCCTTCTTTTAGCAAGTAATCGTAAATTGTTTTTTCTTGATCAGTCAAATCTATAAACAGCTGTTTTTGAATGGCCGTGTTCCCAATACTTTCTTCTTTTTCCCAATTCAAAATATAAACTAAATCCTTTACGGAAGTAAATACTGACGCCCTGTTTGTTTTAATTAAATTATTACAGCCAGCACTGTACTTGTCGGAGACTCTACCAGGAACAGCAAAGACATCTCTATTATACGAATTTGCGATATCTGCGGTAATTAGTGAGCCTCCTTTTTCGGCCGATTCTATTAATAGCGTTGCTTGAGATAGGCCAGCAACAATTCTATTTCGTTTCACAAAATTTTCTCGATCGGGTCTAGAACCCGACCAAAATTCGGTTAATAAGCCCCCGTTTTCTTGCATTTTAATAGCATCTTTTTTATGTACAGCAGGGTATACTCTATCTAAACCATGTGCCAATACTCCTACAGTTTGAAAATCGTATTTTATTGCTAATTGATGGGCGTAAATGTCGACTCCATATGCCAATCCACTAACAATAACAGGGCTGTAAGGTGTTAAGCTTTCAAATAAATTTTCGAGTACTTTTTTACCATAACTTGTCATTTGGCGTGTACCTACTATACTAATTATTTTTTGCTGTTCTAAATTGACCGTTCCCTTTTCAAATAAAACCAAGGGCGCATCGTAACAGTGCTTTAAACGTGTTGGGTACACTGTGTCATAATAAGCAATGACCTTAATCTTGTTTTTTTCAATAAAAACCAACTCGTTTTGGGTGCTGTTAAAGATGCTCTCGTCGGCTAGTTTGTTAATAATCGCTTTACCTACCCCTGAAATTTTGAGCAAGTTGCTCTTTTTTTCTTTAAAAACTGCCGTGGAGCTACCGCATTTGGAAATGAGTTTTTTGGCGTTTACATCACCTATACCCTCAACTTTTAACAAAGCAAGGAGGTGAAATAGTTCATCTTCTTTCAATTGTTTCGATTTGATTTTCAATATACAACTATTTGTTAAAAAAAAATGAAACTTGCTGTTGGCTGACGCACTATTTTTTTTACATTTGTTTTCAGTGAAATTAACCTCCTACATAAGCGACTTACTATACCGATACGAATGTGTTATCATTCCTGATTTTGGTGGTTTTGTGACCAATACAAAGTCTGCTCAAATCAATCATTTTTCTAAAATATTTCATCCCCCTAGCAAACAATTGACCTTTAATAATCATTTAAAAAACAATGATGGTTTATTGGCAAATTATATTGCTTCTGTGGATAAGATTCCTTTTAAATGTGCCATGAATTTTATTCAGTTTGAAATTGATGAATGGCGAAAGGAACTCGAAAACAACGATTTAGTTTTAGATAGAATAGGTAAGCTCCGTTTAGAAAAGGACAATCTTATTTTTGAACCACAAACAGAAGTTAACTACTTAACAACCTCTTATGGTTTAAGTTCGTTTGTATCACCAGAAATAAAACGGGAAGCGTCTATTGAAGCTGTTGAAGAAGTTGAAAAGGAAGCTCCAATTTTAGTTTCTCAAAAAAGTAAAGAAACGCCTCAATATTTGAAGTACGCCGCTTTCTTTGTTCTAGGGTTATCTGTTTTAGGTTTTGGCGGAAATAAATTATATCAAGATTATAAAAACAATCAAGAGGTTATTAGCTTAAAAAAAGAACAGCTAAAGCAGAATAAACAAATCCAAGAAGCAACATTTATTATTAGTGACCCCTTACCTTCAATCATTATTAATGCTAAAACAGCCACCAAGCCTTACCATGTAATAGCGGGTGCATTTCGTTTCCCAGAAAATGCAGAAAGGATGGTTAAGAAATTAAAAGATTTAGGTTTTAATGCGCGTATTTTAGGCGTTAATGAATGGGGCTTAACTCAGGTTTCTTTTGATAGTTATCCTACAAATGCCGATGCACGCCAAGGCCTTCATGTTATTAGAGAGACTATTGCCAAAGACGCTTGGTTGCTAGTTGAAGATCTCTAAAGTTTTCTTCTCTTATTTTAGAAGGTACTCCTCCATATTTAATTATCTTTGCCAAAATTTTTAGCCTAATTTACATTCCGCGAAAGCGTAAAAATACCTCTTTCTATGAAAGCAAGAACAGCCAAAGAATCGTTGACCATATTAACTGACATGGTACTTCCGGCAGAAACAAATGCCTTAAATAACTTATTTGGCGGAGAGTTATTAGCCAGAATGGATAGGGCCTGCAGTATTGCCGCACAACGACATTCTAAACGAATAGTAGTCACCGCCTCTGTGAATCATGTGGCATTTAACAAAGCAGTGCCTATTGGTAGCGTGGTTAGTATAGAGGCAAAAGTATCTCGTGCGTTTTCCTCATCAATGGAAATTTATGCTGATGTATGGACTGAAGATCGAGAAAGTGGACAAAAAACCAAGGTAAATGAAGGTATTTACACTTTTGTGGCTGTAGACAGAACTGGATCTCCAGTAAAAGTGCCAGAATTAATTCCAGAAACTTCGCTCGAAAAAGAACGCTATGACAGTGCCTTACGCAGAAAGCAATTGAGTTTAGTATTGTCTGGTAAAATGAAACCAAGTGAGGCTTCAGAGCTAAAAGCGTTATTTAAATCTTAAAGCATTTTACCTATCCAAGGTTCAGGATTTTGCAATTGTGTTTCTTTAAACAAGCTAAACGCCAAAACGGTCTTACCCGTTACTGCATCGGTATGAATGGTACCAATGGCTTGTTTTGTAGTTATATTTTGACCCTGTTTAACGAGTACATCATCTAAATTTTTATACGCAGAAATATAATTTCCGTGCTGTACTAAAACCATTTTTTTTCGACCTGGCTGTAATTGAATAGAGAGTACTTTTCCGTTAAAGATCGATCGCGCCTTTGCCTTCTCTTCCGTTGCAACCTGAATTCCATTACTTTGAATTGTTATACCTGCTAATGTTGGATGTTTTTGCTTGCCATATTTTCGCACCACAATTCCTTTTTCTGTTGGCCATGGCAATTTTCCTTTATTGGCAATAAAGCTAGAAGCGAGTTTTTTAGCTTCAGGAGTCATCGCAAAACTCGATGATTTTTTATTTCCTTTGGTATTCGACTTCGCAATGGCTTCTGCAATTAACCGTTGTATTTGTTTATTTAATTTACCTTCTTCCCGCTGTTTTTGTTTAATTTCAGTGATATATTTACCCTCCTTTGCCTTTACTTTTTGAACCAAATGTTCTTGTGCTGACTTCTCACTTTTAACACTGTCTTGTTCTTTTGTATGCAAGGCTATCAATAATGATTTCTCTTCTTGCTTAACAATTAGTGAATCTGTTAAGCTCGCAAGTTGAATGTACTTTCCCTTTATTTTTTCTCCTTGTTGTTTTCTGTAAGAACTATATTGCTTAAGGTATTGCATGCGCTTATACGCTTGCGAGAAGTCTTTAGAAGAAAGCAAAAACATCAAGGTATTTTGTTTGGTTTTACTTTGATATGATTTTACAATCATACTTGCATATTCGTCTTGCAATCCTTTAAGTGTAACCTCTAATTGTGAAATTTCTTTCTTGTTTTTCGCTATTTCTTCAGAAAGTTTTTTCTCTTCCTCGTCAATCGTTCTGATAAGCCTAGAGCGGACGGCAATTTTTTTATTTAAATCATCCAATTCAGAAAGCAATGCTTCACCCTCCTTTTGAGATTTAAAAAGAAGCGTATTCATTTCTTTGATTTCCTTTTGTAATTGCTCTCTTTTTTTTGTGAGTTGGTATTTTGTCGGTGTTTGTGCAAATGCAGAAACCGACAACCCTAAAAAGATGGCAATTAAGAAGATGTCCCGTAGCTTCATAAATCCAAAATTATTCCTTTTACGCCGCAAATTAATCATTTTAAAACAATTTCTTGATACCCACTTGGAATTGTGAATGGAAAACTTACTGTTCTATTAAATTCAATAGAACGATAATCAACATCTACAGAAGTTGTATACTTCCCGTCAAGGGCATTTATATGAATTTTTTTAGGGAAGATCTGTTTGTCGATGATTTCATAATCTTTATAATCAATTATTAAGATTTTCCCATTTGAAAATTCTTGTACTTGCTGTCTATTCACCTTGAAATTAGCCGGATTAATCATAAATAGAATGCCAAATAATTCATTTAATCTTTTTGGCTTTAATACATAATTAGCTTCTTGAACATCAATATCGTATTTCTCTTTTTTCAAATTTAATATGGCCTGCCCCAGTAGTAAATTTTGTACTTTTTGAAAATCTAAATCCGTACCTAACCAATTGCTCAACAAACTAAAATCACCTTCAAAGTAGGTTTTATTAATTTTTTCATAATAACTCACCTTATCTTTAGTGATAAGCACTTTTCCTATTGGGAATCCCAATTTTGAGATGCTAATCCATATTATTTCATCTTTTTTAAGTCGCAAAGAACCTGTAACACCTGGGAGGTCATTTTTACCTTTGACTTTAACCCTCATTTTAGCAGTAATTGTTTCCTTATCAAAATCATTGTTATAATGATTTTTAATCACTTTACTTGCAGACATTGTTTTGGCAGTTGCACCTGTTGCCACAGAGTTCGTTTTGCACGAAAAGAGCACTAAAACTAATAGTGAAAAACAAGTTGCTTTTTTTAACATTTACTGTGATTTTTTTTGACGCATTTCCAGTGCCAAGTTATAGTATTTTGTAGCTTCAACATTTTTACCCAACCCTTTGTAACTCAAGCTTATTTGCTCATAAAAATCGGCTTCAATCACGTAATCATCAACAATATAATCCAAACCACTCTGTAGTGCTGTTAACGCGTCGCCATATTTTTTTAACTTGTTTAGCCCTTTGGCATACATTAAATAAACCATTGGTTGAGCAGGGAAAAGTGCCAGACCTTCAGCACCTACTTTTTCAAGCGCTAGATATTCTTTTTCTTCATATTGCTTTATCAATAGCTGAGTTAAAACCGCAACCGTTTTAGTTGTTGCGTAGATCGTTTTGAGTTCTAATAAGCCCTTCTCTTCAATAGGAGCATCCGTTTCTAAAGATTCTAATTCTGAAGTAGAAAACAACGATTCTTTAAACGGAGTTAACCTTTCAGAAAGCACTCCATTTTTTTCGAGTTCAATTAACAAGTTGCGCGCATCTTCAATACGGTTATTTCGAATGTACAGAATGATTAAATCAGGTTGCGTTGATGGTTTTTTACTGACTATTTTCTCTTGAATACCAAGTGCTTCTTTATACTTTTTTTCTTGTATATAAATGGTTTTAAGGTGTTCCAATAAAAAAAGATCTTCGGGTGTTTCCTTTAGTGCTTTTTGTACAAAAGCTTCTGCCTCAAAATATTTTTCCTGCGCCAAATAATTTTTTGATAACTCAAAATTTACAGCCACATCATCAGCGTGAATATTTTGGCAATTTTCTAGTGCCGTTATCGCTTTATCATAATTACCAATAGCCTTTTGAGTTAATGCCTCAAAGAAAAATTGTTGAAAATTGAGTTCATTTTGTTCATCTTGCAGCGCTTTTTTGTTTTTTTGTGCTGCATAAGCTTGGGCTAACGAATCATTCTGGGTGAATCCTGTTAAAGAAACACCCATAAATACAACAAAAACAATATGTTTAATTCGTTTAATCATTTAATTTTAAACCAACTTCGAGTAATCTCCAATGCTTATGGAAGTATAATTACCGTTATACTCAACGTTATTACCAATCATAGCATTGTCTAAATTAGCATTTTTAACAATTGTATTGGTTTGTATTAATGAATTTTTAATTGTTGAGTTCTCTACAACACTATTTGTGCCAAGTGATACATTTGGTCCAATTTTAGTATTTATAAGCTTCACGTTTTCACCAATATAACAAGGTTGAATAATCTCAGAATTTTCTAGAATAACGCTCTTTGCAACTAAATTTTGGCCTTCTTCTTGTGCAAATTGCAAGACTCTTCCATTGGTTTCAACAGTAATTTCTTTATTTCCACAATCCATCCAAGCATTAACTTTTCCTGGAACAAATTGCAAACCTTGTCGTTTCATATTCTCAAGGGCATTCGTCAATTGATATTCTCCATTTTCTTTAATATCATTATCCAATAAATGCGCTATTTCCTTCCTTAGAATAGCACCATCTTTAAAATAGTAAATTCCGATAATGGCTAAATCTGAAACGAATTCAGAAGGCTTTTCTACAAAGTCTGTAATAATTCCATCATTCAATTTAATTACCCCGTAAGCACTTGGGTTTTCAACTTGTTTTACCCAAACTGCTCCATCTGCTGATGCGTCCAAAGTGAAATCTGCCTTAAACAAGGTGTCGGCGAAAGCAACAACGCATGGGCCGCTTAATGATTCTTTTGCACAATAAATTGCGTGCGCTGTACCTAAAGCCGTTTCCTGAACGGTAACTACCCCTCTTGCTCCTAAGCCTTTTGCAATCGTTAATAATTTCTCTTCTGTATCTTTCGGAAACGTTGGACCAATTACAAATGCTATTTCTTCAACATCTTGATTCAAAACTTTCACAATATCTTCAACCAAACGTTGTACAATTGGCTTCCCTGCAATAAGGGTTAGTGGTTTAGGAATTGTTAAAGTGTGTGGGCGCAATCGAGAGCCAATACCCGCCATTGGGACAATAATTTTCATAAATTTTTTCTTTTTTTTTAACCGCACAAAACTACATAATTTTATTTTGTTTAGTACTTCTTAATATATGCTCCATCTCTAACGGTATAATGAAAATTTATATTGTTATCCAAACAAGTAGTTTTCCACAATGCTACATAACTTTTATAGTTTGAAGCATCAGCAATAATTAAATCTGGCTTTAATTTATTGTATAACCTCTTTAAATTTATTTTTGGGGATTCGCGCAATAAAATTATTGTTGGCTGCATCTGCTCAATAGCATAAACTCCAAAACTGTCAATAACCAAAAGGGATTCTTTATCAAATTGATAGTAGTTTTTTACGGACCCTTTTTCGTTCAATACCCGACTATTACTCCCTGTTTTATACGTTTTTATAGCCGCTAAGTTTCTATCTAATTTATCGTCATAATACACATTTAAAGTATCTCTTATCTTCTGAGTTAAAATACTATTTCTTGATTGATTAAAAATTACAAATTCATTTGTTGAAATAGCAGTGTATTTTTCGTAGATAAACACTCCTTGAACCAATACTATGGTTATGAGCACATATTTTAAATTAGCGATGGTTTTTGCCTCAATCCAACGAAAACTAAAAACAATAAGTAAGTAGGTGACTAACACGAAGGCCATTGAAAAGGAAATGTCTTGAAAAACAAAAGACTCTTGCATTGCCACCCACGCAATCAGTTGGTTCATCCATTCGATAACATTTTGATAAATTGTTGCAAGTACACTGGGTAATACTGACATTAAACTCAAAAGAATAACGCCTATTCCCATCCCCAAAATAAGCCCCAGAACGGGTATAATTGCTAAGTTCGCAACAAAAAACAGGCCTGGAAATTGATGAAAATAGTACAAGCTTAAGGGTAAAACCCCTATTTGAGCTGCCATAGACACGGTAAATAGTTGCCAAAAATAATCAACGCCCTTAAGTCTCGGTTTCCAAACACCATAAATAATAGGCTGTATCCAAACGATAAAAAAGACGGCCAAATAACTTAGTTGAAACCCAACTTGGAACAAATAATAGGGATTCAATAACAATAGAAAAAACATTGAAATAATTAAATTCTTATAAATGCTATGTTTTCTATTTGCAGCAATACCAATGCTCAATGCCGTAAACATAGTAACCGCCCGTATTACCGAAGCTGACATTCCAGCAATAAAAGCAAATGCCCACAAAAGTAAAATTGTAAGAATTAGACGGATATTTTTACCGTGTTTTAGTCGCTTTAATGGACTTAAAAAAACACTGATAATTAATAAAATAATTCCAACATGTAATCCAGAAACTGCTAAAATGTGAATCGCTCCTGCTTTTGAATAATTTTCGAGTAGCTCCTTCGAAATTTCTTGACGCTGACCTAACAACAATGCATTGACAATGGCTAACTCATCACCTGTAAATCCATTTTTTATCAACGATTCATTAATGTTTACTCTCAATTGATGCGCCAGCCCTTTCAACGAATTTGGTTTACTCTTTACCATTAAAAAGTCATCATAAGCAACACTAATCTGCCGATATACTTGCTGCCGCTCTAAATAATTACTATAATTAAATTGATATGGATTTTTAGGTTCATCTATAAAATGAAAATTTGTCTTTACATATAATTTATCATCTACATGGAATGTTCTGTGATTCTTATCCTTCAAAACATTCATCAAAACGTTCCCTTGCGTATGCGTATCACCTACCTTCAGCACGGTTGCTTGGTATTTATTATAATAATCGTTGGGCTTTAAAATGCGATTCACTTGTAAGACTACCTTACTTGAGGTTTGTTCATTTATATAGGAAGTGTAATGATTTGCCTTGTTTAAGGCATTGTGAAATGTAATTGCTCCAACACCAATACCTATAAAAACAACATAAGCAACAAAGGGATAAAAGCTTACAAACTTCAATTGTCTTTTTACCAAAAGATAAACGGCCATTAAAACAATCCACAACCCTGGTAGTCCATAACAAATTAGGGTTGAGCTAGGCTTGATATAATAGCCCAATAAGATTCCTAATACAATACAGATGGTAAGTTGTAAAGGGAGGTATCTAAGTAGCTTCATACTGTTAAAATTACTGAATTTTAGCAATTCAAGCGTGAAAAAGAGTTCATTTTACCGTTTGTTGCCAAAAGTTACCCATTTGTTAAGAATTTAGGTAAGATTGTTGATTTGACGTCAATTGAAAGGATTCTGCTCTTACATTTGAGGTATACAAAAGAAATTTACTCTGTAGTTATGTAGGAGTTCCTACGGAGATCAAATAAATTTAGAGTTATTTAATACAAAGGCCTCGACGCAACTCATGACGTTAGAGGCTTTTTCTTTTTTACTAGTTTTTCAATCATATTTTACGAACTTCGCGAATTGAATTGACGAATTGAAACCAAAAATTACCTTTAAGCAAATAAACGAGCTTGCCATACCCGCACTCATTTCAGGTATTGCAGAACCTTTGTTATCAATAACTGATACTGCTATTGTTGGTAATGTTACTACAAACCCCATAGAATCTTTAGCAGCAGTCGGACTGGCAGGCTCTTTTTTATCCGCTTTATTTTGGATTCTAGCACAAACACGCTCGGCAATTTCAGCGATAATCGCACAATATTTAGGCGCTAATAAACTTGATGAAATAAAAACCTTGCCCGGACAAATAATTGCCGTTAACATTACGCTGAGTGTGCTTATCTATGTTGTTACCTTATTTTTTATTGAAGGAATTTTTAGACTGTATAATGCGCAAGGTCTTATTTTAGACTACGCGGTAAGCTATTATAAAATACGAGCGATTGGTCTTCCATTAACTGTGTTTACCTTTTCTGTGTTTGGTGTTTTTAGGGGTATGCAAAACACCTACTGGCCCATGATTATAAGCATTTCTGGTATGCTAGTGAATATTGTATTAGATTATGTATTGGTTTTTGGTATTGACGGTTTGATACCGGCTATGCATATTGAAGGAGCTGCCTATGCCAGTGTTTTTGCACAAGCATTAATGGCCGTTATGGCACTCGTATTGGTCTTGAAGAAAACTCCTTTTAGTTTAAAGTTAAGCTTTCCATTCAACAAAGAGATCAAGCGCTTAATATTACTGAGTTTAAATCTATTTGTACGTGCCTTAGCGTTGAATATTGCCTTGTATTTTGCCAATGCCTACGCTACAAAATACGGCGATAATTATATAGCGGCACAAACCATCGCTTTCCAAATATGGCTATTTTTTGCTTTTTTTATTGATGGATATTCTAGTGTTGGTAACATTGTATCGGGGCGATTATTAGGTGAAAAAGACTATAAAAATCTTTGGCTTTTATCTGTAGACCTTACCAAATTTGCGGTTGTAATAGCTAGTATTTTAGCAGTGGCTTGTTTTGCATTATACTACCCTATTGGAAGAGTTTTTAGCAAGGAAACTACTGTTCTAGAAACTTTTTATAGTGTTTTTTGGATTGTGATTTTAATGCAGCCATTGAATGCCGTTGCGTTTGTTTTTGATGGCTTATTTAAAGGGCTTGCGGAGGCTGTTACCTTACGAAATACACTGTTGATAGCTACTTTTCTAGGCTTTATACCAACCTTATTAATAGGTGATTATTTTGGATTAAAATTATATGCTGTTTGGATTGCTTTTACCGTTTGGATGTTTCTACGAAGTATTATATTAGTCATAAAGTTTAGAAAAAAGTATTTATTAAACTAACTAGGCCTTATTCGTAGCCGGCTACTAATAATGAAATACCTAAGCCAAAATTAAACTTTACTTTAACTGTATTCCATGGTGAATTGACAGTTGGTCTAACTATAAAAGGACCACTCCGTTTTGCCGAAGCAATAAAAATTTTTCTATTGTCTATAGCTATATCTGTATCAATCATATAATCAATCCATTCAATCGTAACTAAAAAATCTGATTTAAAAGATAGGTATGCGTCATCTAAATCAATTTCCACAGGCCCTTCTTTGGTTACTTTGGTAATAATTTCTTTCGTGTTGCTATTGTTTTTATTTATCAGATTCTGATTTTCTAATTGATAAAAATTAATTCTAAACGTAGCCTCTTTAAACCCCAATCTTGCCACGTTAAAAAAGAGTTTTTTTAATTCGAACGTTTGATTTTTTTCAACTTCAATTAATTTCCCCACTTCCGTTCCTAAATTATCTGAGACAAACGAAAGGGTCACTTTTTTGGTTGCATTTTTAGTACCTACAATTTTTTCGACTATTGCTTTGAGTTTATTGGAAACAATCACCTCTTTGAGCATTCTTTCCTTGGGGATCAGTTCAATCGTTTCTAAACCGTTGTTTTGAACACCGACTCGTTGTGTTTTGTAATTTAAGTGAGATACAATTAGCGAATCTGTTTTCTTGATTTTTTGCCCATTTAAAGAGAAAATTCCTTTTAGATTGGTAACCGTTCCATAATCACTGTCTTTTAATGAAATATTCACATAAGGAATGGGTTCTTTACTATACGCATCTATACAGATTCCTTTTATTTGCGCAGCCGCTAAAACAACCACTAGATTACAGGTAAGAAGCAGTGTGTGTTTTATTGACATCGTGATTTTAAAAAGTATTAGGGGTTCAATTTACAAATCCATTGTTATAAATCAATTTAGCAGCTTTCGCACTAGCGCCTTTTCCTCCTAATTTTTTTTCCAATTCGTAATAGGCTAAAAAGAGCTTTTCGCGATGTTCCTTGTTGAGTATTTTGTTGAGTTCTTGTTCTACCCTTTTTGGATTAAAATCTTGTTGAATGAGTTCGGTAACCACTTCACGATCCATAATTAAATTCACCAACGAAATAAATTTCAACGTTACAATTCGCTTCGCGATTTGATACGATAAATTATTGGCCTTATAACAAACCACTTGTGGTACTTTGAACAAGGCGGCTTCCAAGGTTGCCGTACCAGAAGTTACCAAAGCAGCATATGAAACAGATAACAAATCATAGGTTCTGTTATCTATAAACTTAATAGACGTCTCGTTAATAAAGGTTTTATAAAAACTGTATTCTTGACTAGGGGCTCCAGCAATTACAAACTGATATTCGGTAAATTTCGGGATCATTTTTAGCATTACAGAAAGCATCTTTTTAATTTCTTGTTTACGACTTCCAGGCAACAGTGCTATAATTGGTTTCTCGGTTAAATGGTGTGTTTTTCTAAATTCTTTTTCACTTACTTGTTTTCTATCTGCAATCGCATCAATTAACGGGTGTCCTACAAAATTAACAGTGTAATTATATTTTTTATAAAACGCTTCCTCAAAAGGTAAAATGACATACATAGCGTCAATATCTCGCTTTATGGCTTCCACACGACCGGCTCTTGATGCCCAAACTTGAGGTGATATATAATAATTCGTCTTAAAACCCTCATTTTTTGCCCATTTTGCAATACGCAAATTAAACCCAGAATTATCGATAAAAATAATATGATCTGGTTGATACTCGGCAATATCTTTTTTACAGAAGGCTATGAATCCTAAAATTTTACGAAGATTCGCAATCACTTCTGCAAAGCCCATAAAAGCGCGATCTTTATAATGCTTTACCAAGGTTCCGCCAACAGCTTGCATCAAATCACCTCCCCAAAACCGAAATGCTGCTTGCGCATCTTCTCGCTGCAATGCCTTCATTAAATTTGAAGCATGTAAATCGCCCGAAGCCTCTCCTGCAATGATATAATACTTCATATTTAACTTAAATAAATTGCGAAACCAAGATGAGTAGAGCCATAAAAAGGGTAGCAATCAAAACACCTCTAGCTCTATAGTCTTGTTTTTTCTTGATAAAAATAAAAAATACAAAAAGGTTAGGTATGGCTGCCAAACTCAATATTTTACCATACATTTTTTCTTCATGTATAAATTTAAATGCTTGCTTAAAATCGGTATTGATAAACAGCTCTACATACAAATAAAAACCTGCCAGAGTGGCAAAAATACCAACAGCAATTCCTATAAAAATTTCCCTTCGAATCATAAATCCCAGTTATTTAATTTTTGAATATAATGGTGCGCCGTTAAATCAAATTGAACAGGCACCATCGAAATATAGCCATTTTCTAAGGCCCATAAATCAGTATCTTCGCCATGGTCTAAATTTTCAAATTTACCGCTTAACCAATAATAATCCTTACCTAGCGGACTTGTACGTTTATCAAAATCTTCTTTCCACAACCCATGTGCTTGTCGGCATACTTTTATTCCTTTTATTTCCTCTTTTTTTAAATTCGGAATATTCACGTTAAGCACAACTCCATCTGGTAATTTATTTTTCAAAACACTCAGGGTAATTTTTTTTACGAACTCTTTAGAATGGTTAAAATTCGCATCCCAGTTATAATCTAATAAAGAAAAACCAATGGCAGGCACCCCTTCTATGCCCGCTTCAACAGCCGCACTCATGGTACCAGAATAAATTACGTTTATTGATGAATTTGAGCCATGATTAATCCCTGAAACACATAAATCTGGCTTTCTATTTAAAATTTCATTTACAGCCATTTTAACACAATCGGCAGGAGTACCAGAGCAACTGTACTCTAATTGATCGCCATCGTCCACATTGATAGGATTACAAAACAAAGTAGCATCAACAGTAATAGCGTGCCCCATTCCACTTTGCGGACTATCTGGAGCCACCACTACCACATCTCCAATTTCATTCATTATTGCTATTAATGTGCGAATACCCGGAGCCGTAATTCCATCATCATTTGTAACAAGTATTAAAGGTTTCTCACTCATAAAAAAATTAGTTTAAAACAAAACTACTATTTTTTTGCGGTAACATAAGTGATTATTGTTTAACATTTTGTTGTGAGCAAATTTGCTGTAGAACTTGTAATTTCGCACATATTCTTTATGTTAAGCAATGAACGTTAAAGTGATTTTTCTTTGTTTTCTGTTTTTTGGAATAGGAATAAAAAACAGCAACGCCCAACAACAACAAAAGCTCATAGACAAGTGTGCCTGTTGTACTGAAGCACATCAGTCTTTTGATTTCTGGATAGGAGACTGGACTGTTTATGACTCAAATGGAAACATTCTTGGCACCAATTCAATTAAAAAAGAATATGATAACTGCGTACTTTGGGAGCAATGGAAGTCGGCTGGAATAAACCATGGTACGAGTTATAATTACTATAATACTAGTGATAAAACATGGAATCAGGTATGGATAGACAATTCTGGCTATAATTTAACGTTAAAGGGTAACTACATTGACGGTAAAATGATTTTAAAGAGTAATTTATTACAAGGTGAAAATGGCGATTATTACAATCAGATAACTTGGAATACAAATAAAGATGGTTCGGTATTACAAACTTGGGAGGTTTTTAATAAGGATGGTAAAAAGACACAAGAACTATTTAAAGGAATTTACAAAAAAACGTTAAATAATACCAAAATTAAATAATTGGCATTATTTTAGTAGATTGTAGCGCTGAACAAACAAATGAAAACAATAGTGAATTTTATGAAAAGAAATTATAAAATAATAATACCGCTGGTATTATTAACAGGTATTTTGTTGAGTTTTCAAATTAAGAAACAAGTTGATCCTGAAAAAGATAGAATTTTAATGGGCCTTATTAGGTACGCCTTAACCCAAGGTCATTATGAGCCGCAAGAAATTAATGATTCATTTTCTGAAGCAGTATTCACCGATTTTATTAACGGATTAGATCCAACTAAACGCTTCTTTACCCAAGAAGATATCAATCAGTTTTCTTTTTATAAGGATAAAATTGACGATCAAATAAAAACTGAGGATTTAACATTTTATAACATTGTATATTCTAGATACGCTAGACGACTTAGAGAAGCAAGAGGCTTTTATAAAGAAATATTGAAATTCCCTTTTAACTTTGATAAAGAAGAGACTTTTAGTGCCGATTATGACAACAAACCTTTTCCGAAAAATGAGGTGGAAATGATTAGAAGTTGGAGAACACACTTAAAGTTAAACACCATCAACAGATTACACAACAATCTTGAGATTGAAGAAGCTAAAAAGAAAGAAGACCCTTCTTATGAAATGAAAAGTTTCAAACAACTCGAGGAGGAAGCTCGAATGGCCACAATGAAAAGCACAGAAGAGTTTTTTGATGTAATGGATGACTTAGATGATACCGATTGGTTTTCAGTGTTTGTGAATAGTATTTCAACTGAATTTGACCCACACACAAGTTATTTTGCGCCAAAACTAAAAAAGCGTTTTGATGAAGATATTGCCGGTAAACTAGAAGGTATTGGCGCTAGATTACAGCCAAAAGGCGACTATACAAGTGTTGCAGAATTAATTGTTGGAGGTCCCGCCTGGAGAGGTGGCGAATTGGAAGTTGGAGATGTTATTTTAAAAGTAGCTCAAGGTGATAAAGAACCATTAGATATCGTTGGTATGCGTTTAGACGACGCCATAGAGTTTATTAAGGGTAAAAAAGGAACTGAAGTAAAATTAACAATTAAAAAAATTGATGGTTCCACAAAAATTATTTCCATCATAAGAGACATTATAGAATTAGAAGATAGTTTTGCTAAAACAAGTATTGTAAAAAAAGACAATCGAAAATTTGGTGTTATTAACTTACCCAAATTTTATATCGATTTTAGTGAGTCAAATTTTAGAAATTCGGCTTCAGATATGGTAAAGGAAGTGCAACGAATGAACGATGAAAAAGCGGAAGGTCTTATTTTAGATTTGAGAAATAATGGCGGTGGATCCTTAGAAACGGCTATTGCTATTGCCGGTTTATTTATTGATGAAGGTCCAATTGTTCAAGTAAAATATAGGGAGGGAAGTCCAAAGGTTCGAAATGATAAAGACATTGAAATTCGATGGAATAAACCCTTAGTTATTTTAGTTAATGAATTTTCGGCTTCTGCATCAGAAATTGTTGCCGCTGCTCTACAAGACTATAATCGTGCTGTAATCATTGGTAGTAAGCAAACTTTTGGTAAAGGTACCGTTCAACAATTACTATCATTAAATAATTATTATAAATACGATAAAGATTTAGGCGGATTAAAATTGACCATTCAAAAATTCTACCGTATCAATGGTGGTTCAACGCAGCTAAAAGGAGTTGCTTCTGATATTGCAATGCCTACGAGATATGCGTATTTAGATGTTGGTGAGCGCGATGAAGAAAACCCGCTGCCATGGGACAAAATAGAGAAAGCAACTTATAAAACTTGGGACAACTATCAAAACTTTGATGAAGCTGTTAACAATAGTAAAAAACGTATTGCTAGCAATCCACAATTTATGCTAATTGATAAAAATGCCAAATGGTTAAAAGAAGGTAGAGATGATAATCTGGTTTATTTAAAATACAGTGATTATAAAAAAGACCTCGACAAACGACAAGCTGAAAGCAAAGAGTTCCAACCAATTTATGATTATAAAAATAACTTGACTTTTGAATCGCCTCAATACGAATTACCATTAATTGAAAAAGATTCTATTCTGGCTGATAAACGCGCCGCATGGCATAAGAATTTAAGTAAAGATATATATGTTAATGAGGCTTTAAATGTTCTTGCCGATTTAAAATTGAAAACAAATCACACTGTTTTAGTTAAAAATTAAAGAAGGATCAGTACTATTGGTCTGTAATAAGTAAGTTTATCAAGCCCTGAACTCGTTTAAACCAGTTCAGGGCTTGTGTATTTTTAGAATCTCATTTCTTATTTATTCAATTGTGAAAAATAAAAGAGATCCGTCTAATTCTTTACAGCTAATAACAATTAGCAGGTCATCTAATTTGCTTCTTTGGTTCGCAGTGCCGACTTTTATACTAACTTTGTGAATGTTTTGTTAGCCACTTTTAAAAAACATATCGACACCCAATTCCCTTTTATTAAAGGTAAGAAAATACTCGTTGCACTATCGGGCGGAATTGACAGTGTTATATTGACACAGCTACTCATTGAATTAAAGTTTGATATTTGCTTAGCCCATTGTAATTTTAATTTACGCGGAACAGCCTCTGATGCCGACGAGCAATTTGTAAACGAGCTAGGAAAACAGCTAAACGCTGTTGTTTTTACTACTTCATTTGACACAAAAAAATATGCGGTAGCCAATCAGCTTTCAATCCAAATGGCGGCTCGTGACTTGCGTTACAATTGGTTTCATAAAATAAGAGAAGAAAATAAACTAGATTTTATTGCTACCGCACATCATTTAGACGACAATTTAGAAACCTTTTTAATAAACTTTACGCGAGGAACAGGTTTAAACGGGTTAACTGGAATCCCTCCGGTAAATAAAAGTATTATTCGCCCATTGCTTCCTTTTTCAAGAGATGAAATAAAAGCGTATGCTTTACAGAATAAACATGTTTGGCGTGAAGACAAAAGTAACGACGATACGTATTACACGCGCAATAAAATTCGCCACCAAATCATTCCTTTACTCAAGGAATTAAACCCCAATATGCTTGCTTCATTTAAAAAAACAACAACACATCTAAATGATAGTCAAAACATTATAAATGAAACAATTAAATCACTTAGAAAAAAGGTGGTTATCTCTGAGAATAAAGGGCTTTATAAAATTAGTATTGAAAAATTGAATGAGTATCCAAAGGCAACAATCTATTTATTTGAATTGTTAAAGACCTATGGTTTTACAGAATGGAATGATGTTGAAAACTTACTAGAAGCACAATCTGGAAAACAACTATTTAGCAAAACGCATCGTTTAATAAAAGATAGAAATTACCTGCTTCTTAGCGAATTACAAGCCAATGCCCATAGTTCTCTAGCTTATGAAATCAATGAAAGTGATACCGCTATTGACTTAACAGACTTTAAAATTGAGATTGAAAATTGCACACCTGCAACTTTAGCAGAAAATGATCCAAAAAATACAATTTACCTTGATAAAGAAAAGCTTAAATTTCCGCTTATTTTAAGGAAATGGGAAAGTGGTGATTATTTCTATCCTTTGGGGATGAATGGTAAAAAGAAAATAAGCAAGTATTTTAAGGATGAAAAATACTCGCTAATAGAAAAAGAAAACACTTGGCTATTGTGTTCGGATGGTAAAATTATTTGGGTGGTAAATAAGCGTCAGGATGCGCGCTTTAGTACAACCTCAACTACCAAAAAAATACTAGCCATTAATTTAATAATACCCTAAACAACGCACATTGTATTTGTTTTATATTTGTGGTATACAACTAAGCTAAGATATGGATAAAAAAATTGAACAAAAGGTACAGCAGTTAAAAGAAAAGTATGATGCTATTGGTCAAGACTTAGATGTGCATCTTGATGGGTTATTGCAAAGTAAACCCATCACCTATTGGGATTATATTCAAACAGATGCCTTACTTAATTTACAAGTTCAAAGAACCCTATTACCTGATGAAATGGTATTTATTATGTACCATCAAATAAATGAATTATTGTTTAAAATGATTCTTTGGGAAATAGATCAAATTGCGCATCACACTAATTTAACAACAACTTTTTTTGTTACACACTTACAACGTATTAGTCGTTATTTTGACATGCTTTCAGAATCTTTTTCTATAATGGGAGACGGTATGGATGTAGCGCAATACATTAAATTTAGAAATACGCTAACCCCTGCAAGTGGTTTTCAAAGTGCCCAATATCGGATGATTGAGTTTTGTTCTACCGAACTCATCAATTTAATCGACTATCGCTTTAGAAGTACTATTGATAGAAATACGCCTTTTGAGCATGCATTTGAACATTTGTATTGGCAAGCAGCGGGTAAAGATTATAATACGGGTGAAAAATCATTCTTTTTAAAACAATTTGAAGAGAAATACAAAGGTAAATTCATCCGAATGATGAAAGAATACAATACCATCAATCTATGGACCAAATTTAAATCGCTCCCCGAAGAAGATCAACAAAATATTGATTTACAAAATGAAATGCGCCATTATGACCATACCGTAAATGTAAGGTGGGTGATGTCTCATTACAATGCTGCAAACAAATATATTGGTAGTGGTGATATTGAAGCTACGGGTGGAAGCGAATGGCAAAAATACATGCATCCAAGATACCAACGCCGCATCTTCTTTCCTGACCTTTGGACGAAGAATGAGTTAGAGAATTGGGGGGTTGATAATTTAGATGAACATGTCGTTTTATAAATTTACTTTACTTAAAGTCAATGTGTTATAATTTTGGAACGAAAGTTGCGTTTACTAGTTACTAAACAACATAAAATGAACATGATCGCTGAATATAGTCAAGGTTTTCAAAAAATTTGGAAAGGTGCAGGTAAAAAATTGCTGTTAGTAGTACTACTGTGCGTTTCTATGAATGCCTTTACTCAAACAAATAAGAAAGCCTTTAAAGATGGAGAATGGCTGAAGTTTCGCATTAGCTATAGTAACTTTTTCAATGCTGGAAATGCAACCATGCAAATCAAAGAAACCCAAAACAATGGTCAAGATGCTTTTCATGTGGTTGCGCACGGAAAGACTACTGGGGTAATTAGCTGGTTTTTTAAAGTAGAAGACGACTATCAATCCTATTTTTACAAAGACAATACAAAACCATATCGCTTTATCAGAAAAATAAACGAAGGTGGACATACTAAAAATAAAGAAATTTATTTCAATCACCAAGCAAAAAAAGCAACGGTAAAAGATTATAAAAGGAATACTGAAAAAACCTTTGACATCCAAAATGACGTTCAAGACATGATTTCAACGCTCTATTATTTGAGAAACGAAAATATCAGTTCTATGAAAATGGGTGAAGAAATTTCATTAACTATGTTTTTTGACCAAACAAATTACAACTTTAAACTTCGCTACTTAGGTAAAGAAGTGATTCGCACGAAGTTTGGAAAAGTAGCGACTGTTAAATTTATGCCTATTGTCCAGGCTGGGCGTGTTTTTAAAGAGGAAGAAAGTTTAACCGTTTGGGTGAGTGATGATGAAAACAAAATTCCGTTAAGAATAAAAGCTTCACTTACAGTTGGCTCAATGCGAGCTGATTTAGATGCCTATAAAGGGTTAGCAAATCCATTTCCAATTATTTTTTAACAAAATCAATGTTTTAGTTTAACATTTAAAATAGTAGCTTTGCTCATTATTTTAAAATGAATTTGATAACGTGAGGCATTTATTACCCCTATTATTCCTTTTAATTGTACTTTTTTCTTGTGTCAAAAACAATAAACAGGCTGCAGTTTTGGAAACAAAAGTTGAAGTTCCAGCACCAATTATTATAAAAAAATACGGATACATTCTCAATGGTTATAGAGTGGTAGAAGACACCATAAAAAGTGGTGAAAGTTTTGGTGAAATACTCGATAGAAATCATGTAGACTTTACCGAGGTTTATAAAATTGCTGAAAGTATAAAAGACACTTTTGATGTACGCAATTTAAGAGCTGGAAAACCATATACTATTCTTACCAAAAAAGACTCTACTGAGAAAGCACAAGTTTTTATTTATAAACCAAACGAAGTAGAATATACCGTTGTGGATTTTACAGATTCAATTACGGCAAGGAATTATAGAAAAAAAATTACCATTGTTGATAAAGTCTCGAGCGGGATGATCTCCGATAGCTTATCGTCATTATCATTAGTTGTAAGCAATAAACATTTAGACTATAATATTGTTAATGAAATGTCTGAAATTTATGCTTGGACTATCGACTTTTTTCACCTTCAGAAAGGCGATAAATTCAAGATTTTTTATGAAGAAAAGTTTGTTGATGATTCTGTATATGTAGGAATCGGCAAGGTTAAAGCAGCTTATTTTGAACATAAAAACACCCCCTTTTATGCATTTAACTATGTGACTGACTCAACGAAAAATTTCTATGACTTCTATGATGATAAAGCAGGAAACTTAAGAAAACAGTTTTTAAAAGCACCTATAAAATTTAATAGTCGAGTTTCTTCAAGGTTCAATCTAAAAAGAAGAATTGCCTATTACGGTTATAAAATAAAAGCCCATAGGGGTACTGATTTTGCTGCACCACGCGGAACGCCTATCATTGCTACAGCCAATGGTACCGTGACAGAATCGCGCCGTAAAGGGGGAAATGGAAACTATGTAAAAATAAAACACAATTCCACCTACAGCACTCAGTATTTACATATGTCTAAAAGAAAAGCAAAAGTTGGAGACTTTGTAAAACAAGGTGATGTCATTGGATATGTTGGTAGTACTGGAAGCTCTGGTGGTAACCATGTATGCTATCGTTTTTGGAAAAATGGAACTCAGGTAGACCCTTTCAGACAAAAACTACCCGCGGCAGAACCAATGAAGGAAGCTTATAAGGAACAATATTTTAACTACATCCAATCTTTTAAAGATTCACTCGACAACGTTATCGTAAATTAAATCGTGTTGTTCATTGCCTATTGTTGAAGTTGTTTTAATTTTGATTGCGCTCTAAATTAGAACCTATGTCTTTAAAAACAATCAATCCAACCCAAACTGAAGCCTGGCAGAAATTGCAACAGCATTATGAACAAATTAAAAATGTTCAAATGCAATCGCTTTTTATAAAAGATGAAAGTAGGAAAGAAACTTTTTCTACTTCCGTTGGTGACATTGAACTGGACTTTTCTAAAAATAGAATTACACAAGAAACACTTAAGTACCTCCTAGCTTTGGCAAACGAGGTTGATTTAGCCGATGGCATACAACAATTATTTGCTGGTGAAAACATTAACGCAACAGAAAATAGAGCTGTCTTACATACCGCTTTGCGCAATAAATCAGGACAACCTGTTTTGGTACAGGGCGAAAATGTAATGCCCGAAGTAGAAAAGTCACTTCAAAAAATGAAATCCTTTTCCGATAAGGTAATTTCTGGACAATTTAAAGGCTATACCAATCAAGCAATTACCGACATCGTTAATATTGGGATTGGCGGATCTGATTTAGGCCCTAGAATGGTCGTTGACTCTTTGTCTTTTTATAAAAATCATTTAAAAACACATTTTATTTCTAATATTGACGGCGATCATGTTGCAGAAATACTAAAAACTTTAAATCCAGAGACAACATTATTTGTGATTGTTTCAAAAACATTTACAACACAAGAAACCTTAACAAATGCACAAACTGTCAAAAAGTGGTTTCTAAAAACGGCGACTGAAGCATATATCAAACACAATTTCGTTGCTGTTTCAACCAATTTAAAAAAGGTTCAGGATTTTGGAATTGCCAATGAGAATATTTTCACCATGTGGGACTGGGTTGGAGGTCGATATTCCTTATGGAGTGCCGTGGGCTTATCCATTAGTTTATCTATTGGTTTTGATAATTTTGATGCCTTTTTAGATGGTGCCTATCAAATGGATGTCCATTTTAAAACAGCGCCCTATGAAGAAAATATGCCCGTTATTCTAGCACTGCTAAGTATCTGGTATAATAACTTTTTTGAAAGCGAAAGTGAAGTTGTCATTCCATATACACAATACTTAACCCAATTTGTTCCATATCTCCAACAGTTATCTATGGAAAGCAATGGTAAAGCCGTTGACAGAAATGGTAAGCTCGTAAACTACCAAACAGGGAATATTATCTGGGGAAATACAGGCACCAATGTACAACATGCCTTTATGCAATTAGTACACCAAGGAACCAAATTAATTCCGGTTGATTTTATTGGTTTTTCCAATTCATTATATGGTAATAAAGAGCATCATGAAAAGTTAATGGCGAATTTTTTCGCTCAATCAGAGGCCTTATATTTAGGTAAAACAGCAGAACAAGTCCATTTAGAATTAAAATTAGCGAATAAACTCGATGCCATTAATACACTCCTTCCTTATAAAGTGTTTTCTGGGAACAAACCTTCCAATACCATTCTTATTGATAAATTAACCCCTTTCACCCTGGGTAATTTAATCGCCATGTATGAGCATAAAACATTTGTTCAAGGTTATGTTTTAAACATCTATAGTTTTGACCAATTTGGGGTTGAATTAGGTAAAGAAATGGCAAATAAAAGGTTATCCTAAAGTTAACTTTACGGCGATAGTTTACAGGTAAATTATTAACCCACAGCACATTGTATAAATTCCTAAATTTAGGATTGTAGTAATTTTACCTATATTTGTATGTTTGGCTAAAAGTTAATGTTATCTTAAAATTATAATTATTACTTTTGCTTCGTAAAACATAAACTAATTCAATTTACAAATGAAAAAAATTACTAATTTACTAATGGTAATGATGCTTGCTATGACATCTACCATTTTTGCACAAACCGTTACAGGGACTGTTAACGCAGAAGGTGGCCCACTTCCAGGAGCCAGCGTTGTTGTTAAAGGTACAACGAACGGTACAACAACTGATTTCGATGGAAAATTTTCTTTAGATATTTCTGAAGGATCAGGTGTAATTCAAATCTCATTCATTGGTTATACTACTAAAGAAGTGAGTTATACTATAGCTAATGGTGAAACTAAAGATTTAGGCACTATTGCTTTACAATCTGATAACACATTAGACGAAATAGTTGTTACTGCAACTTCTTTTGCTATAGATAGACAAACGCCTGTTGCTGTTTCAACAATAAGAGCTGTTGAAATAGAAGCAAAATTGGGAACTCAAGAATTTCCTGAAATTTTAAAATCTACACCTGGTGTTTATGCAACAAAATCTGGTGGTGGTTTTGGTGATGGTAGAATCAACTTAAGAGGATTCAATTCTGAAAACGTTGCTGTATTAATTAATGGAGTTCCTGTTAATGATATGGAAAACGGAGCAGTTTATTGGTCAAACTGGGCAGGTTTAGCGGACGTTACTAGTGCGATGCAAGTACAACGTGGTTTAGGTGCTTCTAAAGTAGCTGTACCATCTATTGGTGGAACAATTAACATTTTATCTAAAACAACTGACGTTGAACAAGGAGGAAGTGTTATGGCTGCCGTTGGTAATGATGGTTATCAAAAATATGGAGGAACTGTTTCAACTGGATTGATGAGTAACGGACTTGCGGTAACAGCATCTGGAGCGAAAACAAAAGGAAATGGATATGCTGATGGAACTGAATTTGAAGGGTATAATTACTTCTTAAACATTTCGAAGCAATTAGGTGCTGATCACAAAATATCGTTCACAACTTTTGGTGCGCCACAAAGACATGGTCAACGTCAAAATAGAAGTTTAATTTCTACCTATAGAAATGCCGAAAGTGGAAATAAGTTCAACCCAGATTGGGGTATTAAAAACGGAAAAGTAGTAAGTGTTGAAGATAACTTTTATCACAAATCACAATCTTCTTTTAACTGGGATTGGACTATTTCTGATAAATCATTCTTATCTACTGCTCTTTATGCTTCTTGGGGAACCGGAGGTGGTGGCGGTAACGCTGGAACAAACAGAGATTTATTTAAAGTGAGATTGGGAGGAGATGATCAGCCAATCGACTTAGATAATATTGTTGAAATTAACCGTGCGAATGGTGAAATGGGATTAGGTTCTGAAGCTTATTTAAGAGCGTCTAGAAACGACCATACTTGGTATGGAGTACTTTCTACTTTTAAAACAGAATTATCTGATAACTTAGACCTAGTTGCTGGAGTTGATTTAAGAACATATACAGGAAAACACTTTTCTGAAGTAACTGACTTATTAGGCGGTTCTTATGCCTTAGATGATTCTGATGTAAACAACCCAAACAGAGCTTTGAAAGTTGGTGACAAACGTGATTACTGGAATGATGGTGAAGTGGGCTGGCAAGGTCTATTTGGCCAATTAGAGTACAACAATGATGTACTTGCTGGTTTCATCTCTGCCTCTTTTTCAAATACGTCATATAGAAGAATTGATTATTTTAATTATTTAGATTCTGACGATTTACAAGAAACTGATAAATATAACTTTACAGGTTTTGGTATTAAAGGGGGAGCAAATTATAACCTAACTGAAAATCATAATGTATTTGCAAATGTTGGATATTTTGAAAAAGCGGCTGGATTTGATGCTGTTTTCCAAAATTTTGACAACGAACATATTAATGAAGACGCTACTAATCAAAAGATTTTTAGTTTTGAGTTAGGATATGGATATCGCTCAGAAAAACTTAGAGCCAATTTGAACATCTACAGTACACGTTGGAATGACAGAACGAACTCTGATAACTTTACAGAAGACGGTATTGATTACTTCGTAAACTTAACAGGAGTAAATGCCTTACACCAAGGTGTTGAAGTTGATTTCAACTACCGTGCTGCCGATAACTTTACTTTAACAGGTATGTTTTCTGCTGGTAACTGGGAGTGGACAAATAACATAGAGGATGCTCAAGTATTTGACGATGCTAACAACCCTGTTGGTGACCCAATCAACTTATTAATTAAAGGATTGAAAGTAGCAGATGCTGCACAAACAACTGCAGCTTTAGGCTTTGATTATGAAATGATGCCTAAAACACATTTTACAGTTGATTTCAACTATTTTGGAAACCTTTATGCTGATTTTGATCCTAATGATAGAGGTGTTGCAAATGCTTCAGACCTAACTGGTGATGTGATTCAATCATGGAAGGCTCCAGACTATACAACTTTCGATGCTAGTTTAAGATATGGTTTTGACCTAGGTTCATTCGATGCTACCTTAACCGGTAGAATGAATAATATCTTTGATACAGAATATATTGCTGATGCTCGAGATGGTTCTGGACATGATGCTTCATCTGCATTGGTATACTACGGATTTGGTAGAACGTTTAACTTTAGTCTTAAGCTTAAATTTTAAAAAAAATGAAAATGAAAAAAATATTTTATTTAGTAATGTCACTTGGCTTCATATTTACAAGCTGTGACCCAATGGATGATATCCATTCTGAAATTGACGCGCAAGCGGAAGTAATTTCAGGTGAAATTCAAATTACCTTAAACGATGACGATTATGACGATTTAGGTTTGAGTTTTGGAAACTTCAACTCTGTTGATGACGCCAAATTAATGATACCTGGTTTGTTAACTGATAAGTATCCTGTATGGGGTAATGGCTCGTTAGCGAATGTTACGTTCAAATGGTACAATCCTGTTAAAACTTATAATGCTCCTGTTTACGAATTGACAGAACAAGAACACAATGATATAACAGGTAATACCTACGGAAACTTTGATAGAGATTATTATATTTTCGATTATTTAGATGAAAAATATCCAGAGCCTAGTGAAGGTGATTTTTATTCTCTTAGATATCAATATTATAGTGGAAGTGAGCAAACATTAACTGATGGATTTGCTTATGAAAATGGAGACTGGACAAAATTCACAGGTTTTACAGAAGCTCAATACAATGCTATGGGCAATGGGTTTCCTAATTTTGGTTCTTCGGATGAAGCAAATGCTAAAATTCCAATTGCTTTAGTAGATGTGTACAAATTTAACCCTCAAGAGGCTGGTGCTATCGCATTAGCGATGTATGAATTATATTCTAGCGGTGTGACTACAAGTTATACCAGTAGTTATGTTTATGATGGTACTTCTTGGAGTAAATACAACAACGTAGCGAACGAAACTGTTCAATTTGGTCATGACGGTACAACTTGGGTTCCAGACAATACAATCAATTATACCTTAACTCAGGCTGATTATGACTTAGTAGGTAATGGTTTCTATGGAAATTTTGATGTGCGTGCTGGTAAAGCAGAAGAGACTGTTGCAGTTCGTTTAGATAAAATAAATACTATTTTATTAAACAATTTCCCGAATGATGCTGAAGGTCAAAAATACGCTGTTTCTTATAATGTTTATAATGGTTCAGATGCTGTTTACACTATGAAGGTTATCAAAGAAGGTTCAGAATACGTTTTGAATGAATAGTTAAAAGAATATTATTTCTTTATAATAAAAACCCCTTATCTTTAGTAGATAAGGGGTTTTTTTAATAATTTTATTTCATGAAAAAAATACTTTATTTAATCGTTATAAGTGCATTAGTTCTTGCCTGTGGTGGCGATAGTGGTGGCGATGGACCAATCGTTCAACCTCCTGTAAATGAGAAACCTATAGCAGTGAATGACATTGCAACCGGTATTGAAGATACCGAATTAATTTTGTCTGACTTGTTAAGTAATGATACGGTAATTACAGGTGCAAGAATCACTTCAATTGACAATACAAGCACTAAAAACGGTAGTATCGTGGATAATAGAAATGGTACCTATAGCTACAATCCGCCTCCAAGCTTTGTTGGTGAAGACAGCTTTAGCTATACCTTATGTGATTCTGACACAACACCAGACTGCTCTACAGCAACGGTAACAATAACCATTACTGATGAAGGCGAGCCTATGGCATCTAACGACGCCATTAATAGTGTTGAAAACAACACCATCACGATTAACAACCTACTTGATAACGACACCTTAACAGATGACGCCGTCTTAACCGCTATTGATAATGCGAGCACTACAGGAACCGTGACCTTAAATGCAGACAAGAGCATCACCTATACACCTCAAACAGATTTTGTTGGAGACGACACCTTTACCTATACCCTTTGTGATGATGATGAGAATCCGTCATGTGTTACAGCAACGGTAACTATTTCGGTCTTAGAGCGTTTCGCTTTTAACGTACCTGCTGAATTGAGTACTTATTATGAAAATCTTGCATTTACCACTGATGGAAGCATAAATTATGACCAATTAAAAGAGCATACCATAGCAAAACATACCACTATATTATCATATGGCCAAAGACACAATTATTTATATGATGCAGATGAAGATGCCAGTAATACAGCGAATGTAATCTTAATGTACAGCGGTGAAAGTAGAGATGAAAGAGAATATACTTCAGGAAACAACCCGCACACGCCTCAAACTTTTAATACCGAGCATATCTATCCACAGTCGCGCTTAGAATCTGATGGTGCTGTAACCGATTTACATCATTTAAGATCGGCTGACGATGCTGTTAATTCTCTTAGAAGTAACTACCCGTTTGTAGCCGGTAGTGGCACCTATCAATTAATAAATAATAATTCATGGTATCCCGGAGATGACTGGAGAGGTGATGTAGCCAGAATGGTTATGTATCTTAATGTGCGTTATGGAGAAACTTTTGAAAAAGTGGGCACGCTCGAACTCTTCTTAGAATGGAATATTGCAGATCCGGTTTCTGATTTTGAAATTCAGCGAAATACTGTTATTCAAGGAGCTCAAGGAAACAGAAACCCTTTTATAGATAACCCCTATTTAGCAACATTAATTTGGGGAGGCGACGACGCTGACAACAAATGGCAGTAAAATTTTAATCCTTTTAACCTATACTAAACGAATTTAAATTATGATGAAATTAATACATTCTTATTGGGCCTATATCGTAGTTATATTATTAATTGTAGCCTTTGTAAATGCTGTTATAGGCTTTACAAAAAACAAAAAGTTTTCTGATAAAGATTTAAGGATCTCACTGTTCACATTAATAGTCACTCATATTCAATTGTTAATTGGATTGGGCTGGTATTTTATGAGTCCTTGGTATAAATCAATGAAGGCAAATGGTATTGATGCTAGCAATCGATTATTAGCTGTTGAACATCCTGTTATGATGCTTTTGGGAATTATTTTTATTACCATTGGATGGTCAAGACATAAAAAGCAAACTACAGATAAAGGAAAATTTAAAACGATTGTAATTTTTTATGGTATCGGACTATTTTTTATTTTAAGTAAAATGCCTTGGTCACAATGGCTTAGTTTATAGTAAAAGAATCGCTATCAGCCAAAAATTGTAATTTTTCTCTCGTTTTTTGTACATGTTCAGCACTCAACAGAACTACGTGTGTTTGTTCTGTTTCTGGCTCAATAGAACTGATTGTGTCTCCAAGGGCATTAATTACTACCGAATGCCCCGAATATTCATGTTTTGTCGCATCTAGGCCAACTCTATTTACGCCGATACAATAGCTCATGTTTTCAATAGCACGCGCTTTTAACAAGGCATCCCAAGCAGTAGTTCGTGGTTTTGGCCAATTGGCAACATAAATTAGCACATGATAATTTTCTGTATTACGAGCCCACACAGGGAAACGCAAATCATAACAAATCAAGGGACAAATTTTCCACCCTTTGTAATCAACTAGAATCTTTTTTGTACCTGCAGTATATATTTTATCTTCACCTGCTAAGGTAAACGTATGCCGTTTATCATAAATCTTCAACGCTCCAGAGGGAAACACAAAAACCAATCTGTTATAGTAGTCTTCTCCTTCTTTAATTATTAAACTCCCGGTAATGGCCGTATCTTTGGCTTTTGCCCATTTTTTTAACCAAGTGATACTTTGTCCGTCCATTGTTTCTGCAACCGAAGAAGCATTCATAGTAAACCCAGTGGTAAACATTTCGGGCAACACTATTAAATCAACGTTTTCAGAAATCGCTTCAATTTTATCGTCAAAGTTTTTTCTGTTTTGTTTGGCATCTTCCCAAACTAAGTTTGCCTGAATGAGTGCTACTTTTAAATCTTGCATGTGCTGTTTATTTTTTTTCTCTAATTAAATAAATATATACCGGAAAATGATCGCTATAACCGTCTTGATAGGTACTGTAATTATAACTTCTGAACGGGTATCCTTTATAGGGACCCTTTGACGTTATTAAATAGTCTTTATTATAAATTCCCGCTTTGTAAAAGCAATAGGTAGCATAATCTTTTTCTAAAAAAGGTTGCGAAAAAATAATCTGATCAAATAAATTGAGACCATCACGATACGCTAAGGTATTAAAACCCTTGCGATACATCGCTGCCATAGGGTTGTACAAGCCTTTTGTTGCTGCTACCTTCTCTTTCTTTTCTTGAGCATTTAAAACCACGGCAACACTCTGGTTTGTAGGATCGTCATTCAAATCGCCCATCGTAATAATTTTTGCTTTTGCATCGACTCTTTGCAATGAATCAATAATTTTTTTATTCAGCTTAGCGGCAGCGATTCTATTGGGTCTACTCTTCTCCTCTCCTCCACTTCTAGAGGGCCAATGATTGACAATGAGATGAATTAGCTCGCCATCTAACAAACCTGAAACTAGCAATTGATCTCTAGTGAAATCGCGTTTCCCATCATCCCTAAAAAGGAACAAGGTAAAGGTTCTTTCGCTTAAAAGTTTAAAATACTTTTTTCGGTATAATAAAGCAACATCTATTCCTCTTTCATCAGGTGAATCATAATGTACAATTCCGTAGTCCTTATCCCTTAAGCGTTTTGAACTTATTAGATCTTGAATTACCGACAAATTTTCAACTTCACAAATACCCAATATCGCCGGACTCGTTTTTGTTTCCTCTTCACCAATCTCTGAAAGTACTCTGCTTAGGTTATCAATTTTATCCCAATAAATTTTAGACGTGTATTTATCTTTTCCATCGGGTGTTCTATCATCATCAAATTTCTTAGGGTCGTTAATGGTATCAAATAAATTCTCCACATTATAAAACGCCACTGTTCTAATTTCATACTCCTTTTCTTGACTAAAAGAATTGAAACTAATACATAAAATGAGCGCTAAAAGTATTTTTTCAATATGCATTATCCCATGATAATTTTTTTAAATGTAAAAACAAATTATAAGCCAACATAATAATTTAATTCAAAAATTCGCTTGTGTGAAGATTTAACCTAAACTGCCTTTTTTTGGCGGTAAAGGCAGTTTACTTTGTAATTATTTATGCTGCTCAAGATGAAAAAAAGTATCACACTATTAATTGGAAGTCTTCTTTTGTTGAGTGAATTGAATGCCCAATCGGTAACTGGCCTCGTTATTGACTCCGAAACATTGAGTCCGCTAGCAAAGGCAAGAATCAGTATCAACCATACAAATCTTTCACAACTATCGGATGCCGCCGGTCAATTTGAACTAACAAATGTCATTGTGGGTGATCTAGTGCTTAGAATTGCCCTTGAAGGCTATGAAACACAGCTCATTCCGATAAGTGTTTCCGCTACTTCTCGTATTGATGTAGGTAGTATTCTTCTCTTTAGAGATATTCGTATGGCTGAAGAGGATAGTGGCATTATATCCTTGACGGAAGATGATTTAAATAATGCCGAAAGTGAATCAGAAAATACAACGGGTCTACTTCAAGCCTCTAAAGATGTATTCCAAAACAGAGCAGCATTCGACTATAGTCAAGCATTTTTCAGAGTTCGTGGCTACGACTCACAAAGTGCCCTGGTTTTAATCAATGGGGTGTCTATGAATAAGTTATTTAACGGAAGGCCTCAATGGAGTAATTGGGGTGGGCTTAATGACGTGACTCGAAATCAAGAATTGACCACCGGACTAGCCCCTTCAAATCATAGTTTTGGAGCGATTTTAGGCAGCACAAATATTTCAACCCGAGCCTCAAAATACAGGCCCGGTTTACGCGTTTCTACCTCATACGCTAATAGAACCTACACAGGAAGATTAATGGCAACCTATAATTCAGGTCTCCAAAAAAACAACCTAGCATATACGGTATCAGCTTCACGACGATGGGGAAGTGAAGGCTATATCGACGGTACACTATATGATGCTTATAGTTTTTTTGGAGCCTTTGAATATCAATTAAACACAACGAACAGTATTAATTTAACTGCTTTTTACACGCCTAATAAACGGGGAAGTGTATCCGCCATTACTGAGCGAAGCTTTAATGCTATGGGGCGTAGGTACAATCCTTATTGGGGCTATCAAGATGGTAAAATAAGAAATACACGCATACGCACTATTAATGAACCTCTTTTTATGTTTAGTCATTTTTACGAATCAGAAAACACCTCACTAACAACCAGTATTGCTTACCAAATAGGTTCATTGGGAGGTAGCAGGTTAGAATATGCCAATGCACCCAACCCAAACCCCAATTATTGGAGGTATTTGCTTTTAATTGCTGAAAAACCTCAAGTTCATTGGAATAACTTTTACGAAGCCAATACCAATACACTAAACGTAAACGAGCCGGGTGCTGCACGTTATCTGGTATATGAAGATCGTACAGATGATACGCTATTAACTGTAAGTACAACACTCAATACCAAACTTTCAAACCGCTTTTCGGTTGACCTTGGTGGAACCTACAAAAGTTTACTTTCTGAAAATTACGGCAATCCCCTTGACCTATTAGGGGCCGAATACTATTCGGACGTAAATCCATTCACCCTCATTGATGATCACTTTTCTAGAAATGATGCTCTAGGCACTATCGAAAAAGGCTTAAATGATCGAATCAAGTACAATTACAACATTACAGCTACACAATTAAACGCTTTCGCACAGGTACATTTAAATTTCAATAAAGCAACTGGTTTTTTAAGTGGCTCATATACCAATACCAGCTATCAAAGGGAAGGGAAGTTCCTGAATGAAAGCTTTGAAGCAAACTCCTTGGGAAAAAGTGAAGAACTTAACTTTGGTACTATTGGATTCAAAGCGGGACTTACGTATAATTTTACGGGCAGGCACCTACTCTTGTTAAACGCCGCTTATTTATCCAAGGCGCCGACCATTCGTAATTCTTTTGTCAACTCAAGAGAAAACAATAATGTCGTTCCCAATTTAACAGCTGAAGATATGAAAGTTGCCGAAGCTAATTATATATATAGATCACCTCTAATCAAAGCGAGATTGACCGGCTACTATAGTCTTTTTAATAATGGAACTGATATTAATTTCTTTTTTGCGCAGAGTGGCTCCGGAACAGATTTTTTCCAAGAAGTAGTTACCCATATAAACAAACGGCATTATGGAGCTGAACTCGGCTTTGAGTTTCAAAATAGTCCGACTGTCAAAACCTTTATCACTGCTGCGTATGGAGAACATACGTATACTAGTAATGCTACAATAGGGGTCAATTTTGATACTGCAGGTTATAATGAAGATTTGATAAACACCATTGGATTTAAAGATTTAGGAGAGGCTCAAATTGAAGGACTTAAAATAGCAAATGGGCCACAACAGGCCTATACGGTTGGTATTGAATATAGAGACCCTAAATATTGGTGGATTGCTGCCACTGCCAACTATTTATCACATTCGTATGTAGACATTTCAACAATTAGTAGAACGAATGATTTTTTTATAAACCCAGAAGATCCCAACGGGTTGCCGTTTGAGTCCATTGATTATGATCTAGCCCATAAATTATTACAACAAGAACGATTTGACGGTTATTATTTACTGAATCTAACGGGAGGGAAATCATGGCGTGTTAAAGGCAATTACATCGGTCTTTTCATCAGTGTGAATAATGCTTTTGATGAGATTTTTCGTACCGGAGGCTATGAGCAATCGCGGACCGCTAATTATAAAGATTTGGTTGAAGACACTTCAAATGGAACTGACAAACGGAGTTTTGGAAATAAATATTGGTACGGACTCGGAAGATCCTATTTCGTAAATATAGCATTCAGTTTTTAGAAAAAATATATGAAAAAAATTCTTAAATATTCCATCTGGATAGCTGCTGTTTTCACTTTTAGCAGCTCCCTTTCATGTGTGAAAACAAATGATTTCAACATACCTAAGGAAACATGTGTTGATACCATAACTACTACTAAAACCATCGCCGAATTATTTAATATCGCAACGGAAACAGCCACCAAATATGCCGTAGATGACGCCATTGAAGGCTATGTCATTTCTAGTGATCAAGAAGGAAATTTTTTTAAGAACACTGCAATTCAAACTAGCGATGGTTCCTTGGGTTTTAGTGTGTCAATAGACCAAACAGACCTCTATACGATTTACAACCCTGGCAGGAAAGTATATGTCAAATTAAACGGACTTTACCTCGAAAAAGATAACAATGTTTTAGAAATAGGCGGCCTATTTATAGACAATTTTCAAAATGAAACTGTCGGTAGAATTGGCTACCCAGCCTTTGAAAAAGTACTTATAAAATCCTGCGAAGTGATTGATGAAAATAGTTTGGTTAATTCAATTTCAATAAATGATGTTTCTGATGCTTACTTGAACACATTGGTTGAATTTTCCAATGTTCAATTCATCGACGATGCATTGGGAACAACACTTTATGATAGTACAAATGATGTTGGCAATGCTACCAACCATTTAATTCAAGATGTCTCTGGCGCATTACTCATCTTTAGAACAAGCGCTTTTGCCGATTTTGCCTCCATAGAAGTGCCTAATGGTAACGGTAGTATTCGAGGTGTATTGACAAAGTTTGGAGGTGACTATCAGTTATTGGCGCGTACCTATTCAGATGTCAATTTAAACAATGAACGTAAAGAAATAGTATTAAAAAACAACCTTTATTTTACAGAGTTGGCAGATCCAAACAATAATGCGGATGCGCGATTTATTGAAATTTACAATGGAGAAATCGAACCAGTTAACCTCAATGGATGGACCATCAGAAGGTACACCAATAATAATACAACTGTTTCTTCAACCTTAGATCTGTCTGGGAATACTATTGATTCAAACCAAGCTTTTGTAATCGCGGTCAATGCCAGCACCTTTGAAACTGTTTTTGGCTTTCCTCCTGATTTAGAAGCTGGCACCAATGGCCCCGCTGATTCTAATGGTGATGACAATTTAGAATTGGTTGATTCTGAAGGAACAGTTGTAGATGTTTTTGGAATCATTGGAGAAGATGGTTCGAACACCAATCACGAGTTTGAAGATGGAAGGGCACTTCGAAATTTTTCAATTACTCAAGGAAACCCCATTTACACTTTTAACGAATGGCACATCTGGAATGATACTGGTGATGCTGGCACAACCAATAGCCCACAAGATGCTCCAGGATTTTTCTCTCCAGGAATAAAATAAGTGTAAAGAGCAAAGCCAAACACATACAATCACTGATTAAATACTAAATAAAAACCATCAAATAACTATTGATGCTTCTTTATTTTTCTACCGTAATATAGACTGGAAAATGATCACTAACCCCACCTTGGTGCCACTTGCCAATATAGGTTCTAAAGGGGCTTCCCTTGTGTTTTCCTTTCCAAGATTTTAAAAAGTGTTCCTCAAATATTTCTGCTTGTTTATAGGTTAGTGCATTCACATCTTCAATAAAAAAGTTTCTACTGATTATAATCTGATCAAATAGATACCAATTTTTTTCATGTGTGGCAGTGCCTCTTCCACTGTCATACATTGATTCAAACGGGTTATAAAAGTTTTCAGACACTAAGTGTTGTTTAATACTCGGACTTGTAGGATTGTCATTAAAATCACCCATAATAACAATTTTTGGATCTATAGTTTCTTGACGTATTGTAGCTATAATTTCATGAACTAAATGGGCTGCCTTAATTCGATTGGGTTGGGTTTCTTCTGTTCCTTTTCTTCTAGATGGCCAGTGATTAACTATAAAGTAAGTGAGTTCTCCTTTTAACTTTCCTTTGACCAACAAGATATCCCTACTAAAATCACGTTCACCATCTTCACGATATAATAATAACGGAAACGCTTGTGAGTCTATCAATTCAAAATGTTCTTTTTGATATAATAAAGCCACTTCAATGCCTCTTTCATCTAAAGAATCATAATGTACAATTCCGTAATGATGCACTTCTAAATCTTTAGATTGAACCAAATCGTTCAAGACCTTTAAATTTTCTACTTCCGCTACTCCAACAATAAGTGGTGGAACACCAATGGTGTCAACACCGATTTTAGCAATCACAGAGGCTAATTTTTTTATCTTCCTTTGGTACCTATTTTCATTCCATCTATTTCTTCCATCAGGTGTAAAATCATCGTCAAAAGTATTGGGATCATTAGCGGTATCAAATAAATTTTCTAAATTATAAAAGGCTATTGAAGAAGTGTTCTCAAGGTTGTTTTTCAAAATTGGAATTTATATAATGCCGAAAAGTACGAAAAATCAACAAACTTCATACCTTTGTCATATGATAGAAAAGAAAGAATTCGATTTTGAAAAGGCGGTATTGATTGGTGTTATCAGTCAACATCAGGATGAAGAAAAATCACAAGAATATTTAGATGAGTTAGAATTTTTGACATTTACCGCAGGTGGAGAGGCCGTGAAACGCTTTACTCAAAAATTAGATGTCCCAAATCCAAAGACCTTTATTGGTACAGGTAAGTTAGATGAAATCAAGCAGTATATTGAAACACACAGTATTTCAACAGCCATTTTTGATGATGAGCTAAACCCTGCGCAACTGCGAAATATTGAAAAGGTATTAGACTGTAAAGTGCTAGATAGAACAAATTTAATTCTTGATATTTTCGCCCAGCGCGCTCAGACAAGTTATGCTAGAACCCAAGTTGAATTGGCACAGTGTCAATATTTATTACCCCGTTTAACACGAATGTGGACACACCTTGAAAGGCAAAAAGGGGGAATTGGAATGCGTGGACCTGGTGAAACTGAAATTGAAACGGATAGACGTATTATTAGAGATAAAATTTCTTTGCTAAAAAAGAAGCTGCAAACCATTGATAAACAGATGGCTGTACAACGCAAAAACCGTGGAAAAATGGTACGTGTTGCATTGGTAGGTTATACCAATGTAGGAAAATCTACTTTAATGAATGTCATTAGTAAAAGTGAGGTCTTTGCCGAAAATAAATTATTTGCCACTTTAGACACAACGGTTCGAAAAGTAGTGATTAAAAATATTCCTTTTTTAATGACAGACACCGTAGGTTTTATACGCAAATTACCTACACAGCTTGTTGAATCGTTTAAATCTACTTTAGATGAGGTCAGAGAAGCCGATCTATTATTACACGTTGTTGATATTTCACATCCAAACTTTGAGGATCATATAGATTCAGTAAACCAAATATTAAAGGAAATAGAAAGTGTAGACAAGCCTATCTTAATGGTTTTTAACAAAATTGACAATTATACCTATGAGACTATTGATTCCGATGATTTAGTCACCGAAAAAACCGAAGTTCATTATACCTTAGATGATTGGAAAAAAACGTGGATGTCAAAGCTAGATGATAACTGTATTTTTATCTCAGCATTGAATAAAGAAAACCTAGATGATTTTAAAGAAAAAGTCTTTGAGGCGGTAAAAAAGATACATATTTCTCGTTTTCCTTATAATGACTTTTTGTATCAAGAGTACGAAGAGTAAACATAAATAGTTTTTACTCTTCTCCTATTGGTGAATCATTTTCAATAATTCCTAAACGTTTTGCGCGCTGCTCCCAATTCTTTCTGGCTAGGATTTGCATGTCAGAATCTGCGTCGCTCTCATCCATAATTTCCAAGCCTAATAGGGTTTCAATAACGTCTTCCATCGTTACCAATCCGCTAATAGAACCATATTCATCAACAACGAGTGCTATGTGTTCTTTCTCCTTTATAAATTTTTCAAACAAATTGGGTATTGGCACATTTCTATCAACCACAAAAATAGTTCTTACCAATTCTGAAAGTAGTATATCATCATTATCTTCTGCAACTTCTTTAAAAACGGCATCTTTTAAAACATATCCAACTACATGATCTCTATTGCCTTGAAAAACAGGAATTCTAGAAAAACGAAGTTCCTTATTTTCATCAAAAAAATGCTTTACACTCATGGTCTCTGAGGCCATTTTTAACACCGTTTTTGGTGTCATTACATCCTTGACTAAAATAGATTTAAAATTTAATAAATTTTTAATCACCGTAGATTCTGAAGCTTCAAAAACACCTTCTTCATGCGCAATATCTGCCATGGCATGAAAATCTTCCCTGCTTAACACACTCCCATCATGTCCCTTACTACCTATTAATTTAGTGGTGAGTTGGAGCACCCAAATAATTCCTGTCCATTTTAATGGAAAAATCAAAACTTTCAGCGCTTTTGCGGTGAAGTTTGCCAACTGTTTCCAATAGGTTGCTCCAATAGTTTTGGGTATAATTTCTGAAGCTACTAATATAAATATGGTCATAATGGTAGAAACAACACCCACCATCAAATCTTCTGTAAACTGAACACCAAAAATTGTTCTAGAGGTACTGCCATACAATTCTGCATAGGCAACTTTGGCTTGCACCCCTACCAATATAGCCCCTACGGTATGCGCAATGGTGTTAAGTGTTAAAATAGCGATAAGCGGCTTATCTACATCTTTTTTAAATGCTTCTAGCGTTTCGGCATAGGCTTTTCCTTCTTTCTTTTTAACGTTGATAAACGTAGGGCTAATACTTAACAATACCGCTTCTAGAATAGAACATAAAAAAGAAAAGAAAATTGAGATAAATCCGTAAACAAATAGTAGCGTCATTACAATTTTATTGAAGTGCTAAGTTAACAGAATATATCGCATAAAAAAAGCACTCAAATGAGTGCTTTTTTAAATCTTTCAAAGTTAATTTAGAATGCATAGTTTAAACCAAACATCCAAAATGATTGTAATTTGTTGTCTACATTATCAAATGTAACTAAAGGATCATTGGCGAAATTTACAGCCTCTGCTTTATTATCTCTTAAACCAAAATCAAACCCTACTCCTATTTTTTTCCAAAGGGTATAACCAAAAGAGTTTGTCCATTGCCAGTTTGAAAAATCTGAACTCTTGTAACTTTGGAACATAGAAAGGTTTGTTTTAAAATTAACATCTCCTATTTTTTTAGTATAATCGGCAACAATTTTTGCTCCTAAAGAAGATTCAAAAACGGCGTCACCTTTACTAAATACAAAGTTGTAGTTCAATGGGTGTATTACCACCACTAAATCAGTTACTGGAGTCCAAGTGAAACCAACCCCTAAGTCTAAATATCCAGGATCATTGAAATTACTTAAAATCGTTGTTCTATATTCACCTAAAGTAGAAACAGCCCAAGTATCACTTAACTTATACCCGTACAATGAGGTGATATTAAACACATCAGTAGCTTCTTGAAAATCTGAATTATCTGTTGGATCATCTTTGTCGTCAAATTTTACCCAACTCAAATTTACAGTTGCTGAGTTTCTCCAGAAAAATTTCTCTTGTTGTAAATTAGCAAAAGCATTCACGGTAAAACCTATATTACCCGCAGAAGAGTTTGCTTGCCCTTTAGAATACCAGTTGTTAAAACCTGAAAGCGTACCTCCAATAGTACCAAAAGCTCCTTTTCTCCATCCTGGTAAAGCATTTATTTTAGCTTGAATTGCATTAACTTCTCCTTGAAGTTTAGCGATAGAATCTTTTTTAGGCCCCTGTACCGCTTTTAATTCTTCTTCCGTTTGCGCATAGGTAGATAAGATCCCCGCTATCAATGCAAACACAAATAATAATTTCTTCATTTTTAAATTCATTTTTAGTTTTTGTCGCGCAAAAATACACATATTTATTACTTTTTGACACAAGTATTCACTAAAAGTCACATAGAAGTATTACTTTTTTCTTTTATATAACGGTACGGTAGAACAGGCTTCACCGAATAGAATTGTTTTGGCAATGGGCAACAGTTTTTCAACTAACATAATAGATGCCGTTTCTGGAATTGGCTTATTAGAACAACCTTTTATAATAATTGGTTTGTCAGCATAGTCAGCTAGTGACATATTTGAGATAATATCTTGATATAGTACTGTTTCTAATAATTCTAAATTACCAACGACCACCTTTTTTGCAAAGGGACTTAGTTTCGTGGTAATTAATAGGTAGGCCCATGAGGGTATGATGGCGTCCGTTTTGCATGTTAAAGCAACATAAGTATCGCTATATGTATTCCAATCATGAAGTTCTATTTTTTCACGAAAGTTCTTTTCGATTAAAATCAATCCTTCATGTAACCAGACAGAAATATCAAAAACGATACGTTTCCCATCAGGGTAATAATCTTCTAAATCTATGGTAACCAATTTACTATTGGATACTCTATTTATAATTTCTTCTGACATTACTTCTACTTATCATTGAGACACAATACCTTCGTATTGTTTGAAAAAATATCGTTTTTTACAAAAACCCCAATTCTAATTTGGCTTCTTCGCTCATTAAATCTTGACTCCAAGGAGGGTCAAATGTGATTTCAACCTCTGCATTGTCAATCTCATCTAATGTTTTTACTTTTTCTTCTACCTCAACAGGCAATGATTCTGCTACGGGACAATTAGGTGAAGTTAAGGTCATTAATATTTTAGCTTCTTTATTTTCGTTAACAAAAACGTCATAAATCAAGCCAAGTTCATATATATCTACGGGAATTTCTGGATCATAAATAGTTTTTAAAACCTCAACTATTTTATCTCCCACTGTTCTTACATCAATTTCTGTCATAACTCAATATTTAGGCTACAAAGATACAATTATTACGTCAATTTTGACTGAAATGCAAAGGCATACAATTTTAACTGTTTAATCATGGAAACCAATCCATTTGCACGGGTTGGTGAGAGGTGTTCTTTCAGACCGATTTCATCGATAAACAGCGTGTTGGCATCTAAAATTTCTTGTGGTGTAGCGTTAGAAAAAACACGCAGTAGTAGCGCTATAATTCCTTTGGTTAAAATAGCGTCACTATCGGCCGTAAAAACAACTTTTCCAGCAATCAGTTCACCATGAACCCAAACTTTAGATTGACAACCTTTAATACTATTTTCGTCTACTTTATAAACGTCTTTAATCAATGGCAACGACTTACCTAGTTCTATAATGTACTCATAGCGTTCCATCCAATCATCAAACATCGAAAATTCATCTACAATTTCTTCTTGTATTTCTTTGATAGTCATTTTTTAAACTTATTTTTGCACAATCAATAATAGATTGCATTTGAAATAAAGTGCAAAATTAAGGTAAAAAAACAAGAATGAGTAAATTATTAGCCGTTGGAACTGTTGCATTTGATGCTATTGAAACTCCTTTTGGAAAAACAGATAAAATTTTAGGTGGCTCTGCCACTTTTGTGGGATTAGCTGCGTCACATTTTGAAATAGAAACAGGAATTGTTTCTGTTGTTGGTGACGACATGCCGATAGCTTACCTCAAGATGTTAAACGAACGAAATATAGATACTACTGGCGTTGAAATTGTTGAAGGAGGTAAAACATTTTTTTGGAGTGGTAAATACCACAACGACATGAATTCAAGAGATACTTTGGTAACCGAATTAAATACCTTGGCTGATTTTAATCCTGTCGTTCCCGAAAGTTTTAAAGATGCCGCTATCGTTATGTTAGGTAATTTACATCCGTTAACACAAAATGCTGTTCTAGACCAAATGAATGTAACACCAAAATTAGTTATTTTGGATACGATGAATTTTTGGATGGATTCTGCCCTTGAAGACTTAAAAAATGTCATCAAACGTATTGATGTAATTACCATTAATGATGAAGAGGCACGACAATTAAGTGGAGAATACTCATTGGTAAATGCAGCTAAAAAGATTCATAAAATGGGGCCACAGTATGTGGTTATAAAAAAAGGAGAACACGGTGCCTTGTTGTTTAATAATGGAAATATGTTCTTCGCACCAGCCTTACCCTTAGCTGAAGTCTTTGACCCTACGGGTGCTGGAGATACCTTCGCGGGAGGTTTCGCAGGATATCTTGCAAAAACAGAAGATATTTCTTTTGAAAATATGAAAAACGCAGTAATTTACGGTTCTAATTTAGCCTCTTTTTGTGTGGAGAAATTTGGAACTGAACGCATGCAAAATTTAACAAAAGAAGAAGTTCACAAACGATTAAAATCATTTAAGGAACTTACTCAATTTGAAATAGAATTAAATTAATAATCCATCCGCGCTTTCGAGCGCGGATTTTTTTTTACAACATCTAATTAATTTATTGATTAACAATGAGTGATGCTATTAAACACGAATGCGGAATTGCATTAGTACGATTATTAAAACCGCTAGAATTTTATCAAAAAAAGTACGGTACCTCTTTTTACGGTATCAATAAAATGTACCTAATGATGGAAAAGCAGCACAATCGCGGACAAGATGGTGCTGGTTTCGCAAGTATAAAATTAGATGTCAAGCCAGGGACACGATACATTAGTAGAGTACGTTCTAATCAACAGTCGCCTATTCAAGATATTTTTGCTCAAATAAACGACCGTCTAAATAATATTTTAGAACAACATCCCGATAAAAAAAAGGACGTCGCCTGGCAATTAGAAAATATGCCTTATGTTGGTAATTTGTTTTTAGGACATGTTCGGTATGGAACCTTTGGAAAAAATAGTATTGAGAGTGTTCATCCTTTTTTACGTCAAAACAATTGGAAACACAAAAATTTAATTGTTGCTGGTAATTTTAATATGACCAATTCTAATGAACTTTTAGAAGAGTTAATAGAGTTGGGGCAGCATCCAAAAGAAAATACGGATACGGTGACCGTAATGGAAAAAATTGGGCACTTTTTAGATGATGAAGTCTCAAAAATTTATCAGAGTTGTAAGGAAAAGGGCATTAGTAAAAGAGAAGCTTCGTCAGTAATAGAAGAAGAACTAGATATAAAGAAGATCTTAAGTCGCGCCTCGAAAAATTGGGATGGTGGCTATGCAATGGTTGGGTTATTTGGTCATGGCGATGCTTTTGTATATAGAGATCCCGCGGGGATTCGACCCGCCTATTATTATCAAGATGACGAAGTGGTAGTTGTTGCTTCAGAACGACCAGTAATTCAAACAGTTTTTAATGTTGATTTTGATGATGTAAAAGAATTAGAGCATGCACATGCACTTATTGTCAAAAAAAATGGACACGTTTCTGTACAACAAGTGATGGATCAATTGCCTAAAAAAGCATGTTCTTTTGAACGTATTTATTTCTCTCGAGGAAGTGATGCTGAGATTTATGAAGAGCGTAAAAACTTAGGAAAATTTATTTTTCCAAAAATTTTAGATGCCATAGATAGCGATGTAAATAATACTGTTTTTTCATACATTCCAAACACGGCAGAAACCTCGTTTTTTGGGGTGGCACAAGCTGCTGATGACTACCTAATTAAACACCGCCTTGAGACCATATTAAATGGAAATCGAAGTATATCTGCTGAAAAAGTTACCGAAGTACTTTCAGAAAGAGCACGAATTGAAAAAATAGCAATTAAGGACGCAAAACTTAGAACCTTTATTGCTGATGATAATAGTAGAGATGATTTAGTAGCACACGTTTACGATGTTACCTATGGTGTAGTAAAACCTACAGATAATTTGGTTATTATTGACGATAGTATTGTTAGAGGAACAACCTTAAAGAAAAGTATCATCAAGATTTTAGACCGTTTAAACCCGAAACAAATTGTAGTCGCGTCCTCAGCGCCTCAAATTCGTTACCCTGACTGTTACGGGATTGATATGGCTAAGTTAGAAGAGTTCATTGCCTTCAAGGCCACCCTAGAGCTACTTAAGGATAGCAATCAGATCCACATCCTTGATGACATTTATAAAAAGTGTAAAAATCAACATACAGTGTCTGATGATCAATTAGAGAATTATGTAAAAGAAATGTATTTGCCTTTCTCCAATGAAGAAATCTCTGATAAAATTGCTCAGTTATTAAAAACAAAGGATATAAAAGCAAATGTAAAGGTCATTTTTCAGTCAATTGAAGGCCTTCATAAAGCCTGTCCAAAAAATACCGGTGATTGGTATTTTACAGGTAATTATCCAACAGTGGGCGGAACTAAAGTGGTAAATAGAGCATTTGTTAATTTTTACGAAGGAAATAACAAAAGAGCATATTAGTTAGTACGACGTGGCATCTTATTTGTACCCTTTTACTAAAAAATAAAATGAAAAAATATTTTCTAATTCCACTAATGGGTATTGTTGTATTGTGTTTTTCTCAATGTAGTTCTGCTCAATTGGATGCAAAAGCGCCTTCAACAATTACCGATTCCTTTTACCAAGAATGGATTGGGGGTAGGCCAGGTTCAAAAGGTACACTACTTACAATCAAAATGAACAATCCTAAAAAGAAAGTTGTTTTCGACTCTATTTATTTCAATCATAAAGCGGTAAAATTAACTTCCACACTTGATAAAAATGAATTGACATTGATTGGTAATTTTGTTCATTCAACCAAAAATAACTTGTTGACTGTAGATGCAGACCCCAAAAAAGAATTTGGTAATAAACGTCCCTTAGCCTCTCAAAAAATTCCCTTTGAACTCCAACAGAATGAGGCAGTTATAACTTATTTTATCAATTCCAAGAAACGTTATTTTAAGCTTACTCAACTTAAAAAAAGAAAAGCAATTTACCACCAGTAATAATTTTTTGGCACAGAGTTTGGTTTATACTTAAAACAAACATTAAAAAATGTGCTTATGAAAGCTTTAAAATTACTTACAGGACTTTTTCTAACCGTAACCCTAGTTAGCTCATGTATTGTCTCTATAGATGATCGGGCAGATTATGATAATTCTATTTCATTAGAACAACTAGTTACTTCATATGACTTATGGTATGTAGATTACAATAGAACTTCCGGAAATGGTGACGTTCCGTTTTTATCAAAAGCTTTTACAATTTCTTTTATAAATGGACGTTTATATGCTAACAACAATCTTGTTGGAATTGGTAGTATTGGAAACGGATTTGGTTTAGAAATCGGTTTCTATAGTACCTATAATGGCGTTTTAGAAATTGACCACAATCAGGATGGGTTCATTGATTTAGAAGTGACACAAACCGCTAGTGACGAAATTAGAATAAGAGATACGTTTACCAATGTAAATTATTACCTAATAGGATATCAAAAGTATAATTTTGATTACGATCTGGTTTTTTACGACAATATTGAGTATTTCTTACAAGAATATGTTGCTTGGGAAAAAATATTTACAAGTAATTCAGGTGAGTTCAATGATTTTGATAATGAAAATTATTTAGAGTTTACACCAGGAGGAAATACAAGTGTTTTCAGGTCCTCTCAAGATGAGTTTGGCACGGATATTGATTTTATTAATTGGGATTATGTAGGAGACTATGAAGTGTTTAATGTTGACGGTTATGACGACCTAAAAATTTTAACATTAGATTATGATTCTTATGGCAATGAAGAGTTCGAATTGAGCGTTATGAATGATAGAAAGATAAGTTTATACCATCCAACATCTGGAACAACGTATGAATTTAATGGTAGAGGAAACATTCAATATAAAAATGGAACTACTACTAATAAAGTAGAACCGAGAAACACGAAACGATTTAAAACAAATCGTAAAACGAAAAAAAGAAATACAAAAGTATAAAGATAAGGTTTGGTTAGTTGATTTTGGTTGATTCATTTCAACCAACGCCGCCTCAGGTTTCTGAGGCGGTTTTTTTGTATCTTTATTTTATTAATTATACATTCTTCTCAATGCCAAAATTAGATTTTAATAATGCAATTATTTTAGAGAATAACCGAACGCTATTAACTCCTTTAAAATTAACGGATATACACGTTTTAGAGAAAATCGCGTACTATGATACAGACCTGCTAAAATATTCTCCTTCAGAAATTAAAACTGGTGAAAAGTTAGAAAAGTACATCAATTCGGCGTTAGATGCCAAAGCAGCTAAAAATCGGTATCCCTTTTTGATTTATGATAAAAAACAAGGAGCTTTTGCCGGTAGTACCAGTTTTGGGAATGTGTCTAACAATGATCTGCGGTTAGAAATTGGGTGGACTTGGATAGGTTATCAGTTTCAAAAAACCGGGTTAAATAAAGCCGTTAAGCAGTTGCTATTGACCTATGCTTTTGACACCTTAGATTTTGAACGAGTTGAATTAAAAACCGATAGTAGAAACCTACAATCTAGAAGAGCAATGGAAAAAATTGGCGCCACATTTGAAGGAGAACTACGGAGTCATACGCTCATGCCTGATGGGTTTAGAAGAAATACCGTTTATTACAGCATCCTAAAAAACGAATGGTTGCGGTTAAAAAAAACAACCTTTAAAGATGATTAACAAACGCCTGCTAATTAAAAACCTCTTGGTCTACAATGATGAAAATAGCTTTTACGATAAAAAGCTACAATTAAATATTGCCAACAAAGAAGGCAAAGCCAAATTTTTAAAGCATGTTTGTGCATTATCCAACTCAAATCCAGATAACAACTCTTATATCGTAATTGGTGTAGAAGATGAATCAAATAAGATCGTAGGTGTCGATTTTTTCGATGATAGTAAAATTCAAAATTTGATCAATGCCTACTTGTTGAATCCACCAAAAATTCAATATGAAAATGTTGCTTTTCCTCATCTTTCAAGGCATAAAGTAGTTGGTTTAGTTACCATAAATCCCATAAAAGAAATAACCACTTTAAAAAAGAGTATCTGGAAGTATTTAAAAAATACCACTTTTTTTAGACGGGGAAGTAATTCATTACCAACCGATAATTTAACACCGAAAAGTAGTAATAAATCTATTGTTTCATCCATTGAAAAAAATGCAGCAAACAATATTGAGCACACCCTAAATGGTGTTTTCGATTTTATGAATGATCATAAAGAGTTAAACCCTACCTACAAAGTATTTAAAGATCAATTTGTACTTTGTTGGGCTGGAGTTCAAAAAAAAATAGCTCAGAAGGTATATTATTCTCGTGTTGACATCGCCTTGGTAAATGAGCAAGTCCGTTTATTTTATTCAACCCTAGACGAAGTTCAAATCAAATTTAATAAACAATCATTTATCATTACAGAGTTCATTCAATTGGGCATTCAACAAGACTTTACCTACTATCCATTAGAAAAAACGGTAATCCATTTTAAGAACAATGGCACTCATGATATTGCACATGAATTATTATTTGAGCCTCCACCATTTGATCTTATAGTATTAAAACATACGTATAACAGCAACAATGCCCTGATAAATAAAATAAAAAAAGGAGTAAAATTATCAAAAAACGAGTTAATAGATTTGGAAAACGTACCTATAACTTACCTAATTTGCTCGTTAAATGGGTTTAAAGATGCCAAAAAGAAAATGATAGATGCCAAACCTTTTTTAAGAGCATTAACTAATAAATCTCCGTATATTAAACTCAAAGAGGCAGAGCGGATTTTACGTAAAATAAAATATAACTAGTTTATTATTCTAAGCTTCTTACATAATTAACAACATCCCAGCGCTCATTTTCAGATAAAATCGGTCCCCATTTAATCATAGCATTTCTACCATTCGTTACTTTCCAAAAAATTTCACCATCTGTTTGCGACTTTACCATTGGTAAGGTTAGATTTTGAGGTTTTGGATTCAATGCTTTCCCACCAGGGCCATCACCCTTTCCGGAGATACCATGACAAATCATGCAGCGTGTTTTAAAAATTTTTTTTCCTCTTATGGCAGATGCCTCTTGATTTGATGGGCTAATTGGGTTCTTGATAGACTTTGCTTCTTGAGGAGCAAGCCATCTATCTGTTTGCATATTCATACCCATAAAGCCTAAAAAACTAGCTGAAAGTACTATTATAATAAGTAATTGTTTCTTCATAATTATATATTTAAATAACCTATCGTTATTAAATATGACCGATACAAATTTCAAAATCCGTACCAATTTAGCAATTAAAAATAAAAACTGCTTCTAGATAGAAACGATTTAAGTCTTATTTTATTCTAACCCTCCCATACCAACAGTCTAAATGATACGCTACATATAAAGAACAATAGACCGTAAGGGTCTTATTGTCAGTATATTAATTTAACATCTACACTAACCTTTCTCTTCACTATGAAATAAATTAATATTAAAACAGTTATATAAACCCTAATCTAACCTTTAAAAAATTATTATTATTATGAAAAACCCGCTAAAGTTTATTCCTTATCTGGCAGTATTGTTAACAGTAACTTTATTTGTGTCATGTTCGAGTGACGATGATGTTCCTACACTTGATGTTGCCGATTTTAATGTAACCGTAGATGAAAACCAGTCAGAAAATACAGAATTAGGAACCGTTGGTGCCACCGGTACAGATGGCGTATTTACCTATAGTATTACAGCCCAATCCCCTGCTGGGTCAATAGCTATTGATGCTGCTACGGGTAAAATTACTGTTGCTGACGCAAGTAGTTTTGATTTTGAGACAAACCCAAGTATTACTGCAACTATAAGTGTAACGGGAAATTCAATAACAACTACTGCATCTGCCATTATCACACTAAACGATATTGATGATTTAGCATTTCTTTTATCTGATTCACAAGCAGCTTATGCAGCTGCAGCTGATGGTGATTGGGTATTGATTACAGAAACAGAATATAATTTACTAGCTTCAAGTTTAAACGAAGTGACTAAAGTTGCGACTTCAGATTCAGACTATAATTCAAGTGAACCAACTGGTAATGGTTCTCCAAACTTTACTGTTGCCAACAATAACGGTTTAACAATGCCTAATAATAGCTATGTTTTTGCTTTTAAATATACTGTTCAAAATAACAGCTCAACAACAAATAAAGTAAAACAATCTAGTACTAGCATATCGGATGGTTATGCTGATTTAGGCGGACTTTTACCTGCAGGCGTAGTTGGTGATAATTATTTAGTACTAAAAGCTAGTAATACACCTACTACTGATATAGGCTATTTAGCTATTTATTATGGAAGTAGTATCGGCTTCAAATTTATTGGAGGTGATTCATATAATTATGCTACAGGCGATACAAATCAATTAACTAACATCAGTAGTGCAACGTTCTTATATCAAGGCCTGAGTACTACTCAAAAGCAATGGTAAAACATTAAAATAATACAAAAAAAAGGCCGCTGTATATATAAACAGCGGCCTTTTTAGTTTATGCTATTTTTACAAGTCAAATTTTATCCCTTGCGCTAAGGGTAATTCTGTGGTATAGTTAATGGTATTTGTTTGACGACGCATATATATTTTCCATGCATCAGAGCCAGATTCACGACCGCCACCAGTATCTTTTTCGCCACCAAAAGCGCCTCCTATTTCAGCACCAGAAGTGCCAATATTTACATTTGCAATTCCACAATCTGAACCAGCAACAGATAAAAAGTGTTCCGCTTCGCGCAAATTATTGGTCATCACTGCTGAAGACAACCCTTGTGCTACTTCATTTTGAATATTAATAGCATTTTCAATGTCTCCAGAATATTTCAATAAATACAATACTGGAGCAAATGTTTCGTGTTGTACAATTTTAAATTGAGGTTGTGCTTCGGCAATTGCTGGTTTCACATAACAGCCACTTTCATAACCTTCTCCTGAGAGAACGCCTCCTTCAACGACAATGTTTCCGCCTTCTTCAACCACCTTTTCTAAGGCTTGTTGATACATCTTCACTGCATCTGTATCAATTAAAGGCCCTACATGATTGTTTTCATCCAATGGATTACCAATACGTAATTGTTTATAGGCAGCAACCACTGCATTTTTTACTTGATCATACATACTTTCATGAATAATCAATCTACGAGTAGAAGTACAGCGTTGTCCCGCAGTTCCTACAGCTCCAAAAACAGCACCTATCACTGTCATTTTTATATCAGCATCAGGTGTTACTATAATGGCGTTGTTTCCTCCCAATTCTAGTAATGACTTCCCTAAACGACCAGCGACTTCCTGAGCTACAATTTTACCCATTCTGGTAGATCCTGTAGCAGAAATTAAAGGCACTCTTTTATCTTTTGTCATGAACTCTCCTACCCTGTAATCGCCATTAATTAAGTTACAAATACCTTCTGGTAGGTTGTTGTCCGCAAAAACTTCTGCAGCTATATTTTGACAAGCGATACCACACATTGGGGTCTTTTCACTCGGCTTCCAAACACAAACATCTCCACAGATCCAGGCGAGTGCTGTATTCCATGCCCAAACAGCTACGGGAAAATTAAAAGCAGAAATAATTCCTACAACTCCCAAAGGATGATATTGCTCATACATTCTATGCCCAGGGCGCTCACTATGCATGGTTAATCCATGTAATTGACGTGATAACCCAACAGCAAAGTCGCATATATCGATCATCTCTTGTACTTCACCTAAGCCTTCTTGGTAGCTTTTTCCCATTTCATAAGAAACCAATTTACCTAAAGCTTCCTTTTTTTCGCGTAATTTATCTCCAAACTGACGTACAATTTCACCACGTTGCGGTGCTGGCATTGTTCTCCAAGTTTTAAAAGCTGTTGTTGCAGCTTTCATTACTTTTTCATAATCTTCCTCAGTTGTCGTTTTTACCTTTCCAATAAGCTTTCCATCAACAGGAGAATAGGATGCAATTACCGCTCCATTAGAAAAATGATCAGAACCGGTAGAAGTTCCCTCATTAATTTCTTTTACTCCAAGTTCCTTTAATGCTTTATGAATACCAAAATCAGTTGCTACTAATGTCATTTTTTATTATTTTGTTTGAAGTGCTAATTTACGAATAAATTTAGTCTCCTCTATTTGCTGGTTTATAAAATCAGCTAAATTCATTTTTCTAAATAAAAAAGCCGAATATTGCTATTCGGCCTTCTACATATTTGGTAACCAGCCAAATATAATTAATCAACTAAAACCTAAAATTTAAACCTGTGTAAACACCTAAATAATAAGGCTGAAAGCCTCCTGCATTTTTTGAAAATGTATTAAATTGATATTTGAACATGGGTGATACGTTTATAAATAATTTTTTATTGATACTATAATCAAAATCCAGCCCTAAATTTCCACTAAAATTTAGGTCATTAATATTGTTCGCTTCCCCTAGTAAGGTTCGTCCATTTTCATTTAAGAGCGACACATTGTTATCGTATAAAATAAAGGTACTTAGACCTCCTACCACATTAATACCCAACTTTTTTTGGACTAAACTATACGAAGCTTCCATGGGTATTTCGATATAGCTAAGTGATTGATTTAAATTGCCCTTTAAATTAAAAAACCCACGTTGTGGAGCTAACAATTCGGTGTTTTCAACCGCAATGTTATTACTAGAAAACGCCACAATATTAAATCCGTTTACATTGGTTTCTATATTTGTTCCATTTGTAAAGGCACTGTTTGACGAGATAGAAGTTATAACATCGGATGTTTCATATGCCAAATCCACCGCGTTAATTCCAGATTGGAAACGCAATCTGTCATTTATTTTATAGTTTACCTTTACCCCATATGAAATTGAAGCGTCGGAGCTCATTTTATTATTAGCTAAGCTTGCATCTATTGGTGACCCTTTACTTAATGTATTGAAATAAATTGGAGCAACTGTAGAGCCTACTGACCATTTTTTCTTATTTAATTGAACTTCTTCTTCAATAACTTTATTTTCTTCAATAGCTTCTGTTAAATCCCTTTTGTTCAACGGTGTAGCTCGGACTTCACCCTCCTCTAATAGCGTGTTCGAAGCAATTTTTTCTTTATTTTCACCACTGTTAATTAACGGAGTCTCTACTATACTTTCTTCTGTAATAACTATTTCAGCGGCATTGGTAGTGGTTGCTGTTATTTCTTCTATGCTTGCGCTCTTATCTTGTTCAGAACGCGCATTAATAACCACCGGTTTCTGAATTGAACTTGCTTTCACCAGTTGAGTTGAACTCGTATTTGTAGTACGTTCTTTTACTATAGTGGAATTGTCCACGTTATCTTGATTGTCTTGTAACTCTTGTACAGATTGTGTTTCCTTTGTCGTAATTGATTGATTATTTATCGTGTCTATCACGAGACTATTTGTATTCGGTACGATTGGTACTTGTTGATCTTGATCTTCAAAAACCCAAATTCCTGTACTAATTAAAAATAGAAGAACAGCCGCTGCACTGCCATAGCGTAGCCACAGCGGAAGTATTCTTCTTTTCTTCTTTTTCAATAATTCATTTTCAATAGTATTCCAAACGTTAGCCTCTGGAAAAACTTCGAAATCTTTCAATTTCTCTTGAAATATTCTATCTATATGTTTTTTTTCTTCCATTAATTAGAAGCTTTATTATTGTTTTGACCTTTCCCTTCCATTTCAATTCTATTTTTCAGAATCTGACGTGCTCTTGATAAATTTGACTTTGACGTACCATCTGAAATCTCTAATAATTCGGCTATTTCCTTATGTGAATAACCATCTAATACGTATAAATTGAATACCAAACGGTACCTATTTGGTAATTCTTGAATGATTTGCAACAGGTAGTCTAATGATATTGTTGACTCATCTGCCTCTATTTCAATTCTTTCAGGAATCTCCTCAGATACCAAATTCAGCACATTTTTCTCTCTATACTTTTGTAGTACCGTATTAATTACAATACGTTTCAACCAGCCCTCAAAAGAACCTTTAAATTGATATTGATCAATCTTGTTAAAAATAGTAATAAAACCATCTTGTAAATTATCTTGTGCATCTTGATAATTTCTAGAATATTTTAGACACAAAGCAAACAGTTTGCCAGCAAAAAGCTGATAAACTTCAGACTGAGCATTAATATCTCGTTGTTTACATTTTTTTATGAGTTTTTTTAAACTCATTATGTCTTTTCGTTTTATTTATTCATTAACTGGTACTGTAATTACTTCAAATATACTTTCTCCATTAGCATCTGTTCCTTTCCAAAATTTAAAAACATAATCCTGATGTTGAACAACTTTAACTGTAAAAGTGTATTCTTCTTCAATTATGCCTTCCGTACATTGTGCATTTTGATTTAACAGTGAATTTACGGCTACAATTCTTGTATCATTATCATATTGATAATATAAATTATAAAAAGAATAGCACCCATTTAATAAATCATACTTAATTGTAATTTCCTGTTCTGAACCATAAGTAAATTCGTCAGGGACAATGGCCTCCTTTATAGGTAATGTCTCTAATGTGAAATTGTTTGCATCATCATCATCTAAGTTACAAGATACAAACATTAGCACCACTACTAAACTTGTTAAAAACCTTTTCATATTATTATTATTCTTTTATTTGTGCTTTTAAGATGCTTATATTTTGAATGGTTGCGTAAAATTCTAGTATTTTTGACTTTTATTCTATGCAAGCAAACGCTATTTTTAACATTAAAGACACCGCTGATTTCGAACAATCGGCTCTCGAGGTATTTCAGTACCAAGCAAAACACTGTCTTGCTTATAAAAACCTTATCGGGTATTTAAACATAGACCCATTAACCGTTTCAACAATTTTAGACATTCCTTTTTTACCTATTCAGTTTTTTAAATCCCTTAAAATCTCAAGCAATTCGAAAGAAGCTGCCATTGTATTCACTAGTAGTGGAACAACTGGTCTGGCAACTAGCAAACATTATGTAGCAGATGCTGCTGTCTATGAAAAAAGCTTTTTAGAGGGGTTTCATCATTTTTATGGACCTATTGAAAACTATACTATTTTAGCCTTGTTACCAGCATACCTTGAGCGCGAAGGCTCATCATTAATATATATGGTTGATGATTTAATTAAACGCTCTAAAAAAGAGAAAAGTGGATTTTACTTAGACAATATTGATGCGTTAGCAGCTGTTTTAACCGATTTAGACAACAGCGGAGAACAAACCATTCTTATTGGAGTGTCTTTCGCCCTACTCGATTTGGTTGAAAAATATACTTTTAATTTAAAAAATACCATTATTATGGAAACGGGTGGTATGAAGGGAAGACGAAAAGAATTAATTCGAAATGATCTCCACGCTATCTTAATGAACGGATTTGGGGTCTCGAAAATTCATTCAGAATATGGTATGACAGAACTGCTTTCGCAGGCCTATTCAAAAGGAAATGGTCTTTTTAAAACACCTCACTGGATGCGTGTGCTAGTTAGAGATACTGAAGATCCATTAACACTATTACCACACCACAAAACGGGAGGACTCAATATTATTGATTTAGCTAATTTTAATTCCTGCTCTTTTATTGCTACCCAAGATTTAGGAAAAACCCATGCCATAAATACCTTTGAAATTCTAGGCAGATTTGATCATTCAGATATAAGAGGTTGTAATCTACTAATTAGCTAGCTAAATAAAATCTACTTTCTGTGCTTTCTTCTTTCGCAGGTTTTAATGTGTCCAAATAATTCTTAAACTGCTCCATATAATTATAATAAAGCGCTTTATTATTAGTGGTTCTTTTTAATGTTCTCACCCCTTCTAATGAGTTAATAATGAACTCTGCAACAGGTTCGGTATTAATATGTCTATCCAAATACCCATCTTCAATACCTCTATGCAACAAATTTATAATGGCGATTTTCCATTGATCCAAAACTTCGTACACTTGTTTTTTTAAATTATAATCATTGTACTCATAAGTCAATGCAACGATAATATTGGTTAATGGACTTCCTAAGTTTTGTTCTAGTGAATTGTCATTAATCAATTTATCCTGAAATAAATCTGCCAAAACAAAAATAGGGTTGCCTCGTTTATTAATAGGCTCTATAAACTCACTGTGTATTTCTTTTTCTATCCGCTCTTTAATAATAATTTGTACAAAATGATGTTTATTATCGAAGTGATAATAAAAAGCGCCTTTTGTCAATTTTATTTCTTTAAGAATTAAATCAATACTAACAGCATGGTATCCGTACATATTTATTAATTCATAACCTTTATCTATTAGCTTCTGCCTTGTTAACTTGCGTTTTATTTCTTGGGTCATCACTTTTCTTTTTAAGGGTTTGTACAGATAAAACATTTCAATTGTAAAAATTCCTACCTCTTTACTAACATACTAGTCGGTTTTTTTTTAATGGCAAAAAATATTCCTATTTAAGCTTTTGCAAGTTATTTGGCCAATATTAAATACCAAATGGTTTGTTATTTATCTAAATTGGTTATAAAACAGCTTGACGGTTTAATTGATTACTTCGTTGAGAATATATACTTTTGCGAGAATTGTTTTAAACAATAAAAAAGAATGAGTCTAACTATAGAAAATATAGTATTAATTGGGTCAATATTATTACTCATAAGCATTATTGTAGGGAAAACTTCGTATAAATTTGGCGTGCCTACTTTATTACTTTTTTTAGTAATAGGTATGTTGGCAGGCTCGGAAGGTGTTGGCGGAATTCTTTTTAACGACCCAAAAATTGCACAGTTTATAGGTATTGTTTCTTTAAACTTTATTTTGTTTTCAGGAGGACTAGATACCAATTGGACGGCCGTAAAACCCATTTTAAAAGAAGGGATAGTATTGTCTACAGTAGGGGTTTTATTCACTGCTGTTTCTCTAGGTACCTTTGTATGGTTAGTCACAGATTTCACCATTTATGAAAGTATGCTCTTAGGCTCCATAGTATCTTCAACCGACGCTGCAGCTGTATTCTCAATTTTACGTTCAAAAAGCTTAGCACTAAAAACAAACCTTAGACCTACTTTAGAATTAGAAAGCGGAAGTAACGACCCAATGGCTTACGTGCTTACCATTGCATTTTTAACATTGGTTATTAACCAAGATCAAAGTGTCTTCTCAATGATCCCCTTGTTTTTACGACAAATGGTTCTAGGGGGCATAGCTGGATTTGCTTTTGGTAGGTTTAGTAAGATTATAATTAATAGAATAAAATTAGATTTTGAAGGGCTTTATCCAGTGCTTGTAATTGCGTTAATGTTTATCACCTTTTCTGCAACTAACTTTGTTGGAGGGAATGGTTTTCTAGCCATATATATCTGTGCTGTTTACCTAGGAAATCAAGATTTAATCCATAAACAAACCATTTTAAAAATGTTTGATGGCTTGGCTTGGCTCATGCAAATCGTGCTATTCTTAACCCTAGGTTTATTGGTTTTTCCTAGTCAAGTATTGCCAATTATGACTATTGGTTTGCTCATTTCACTCTTTTTAATTTTTATTGCACGTCCCATCGGCGTCTTTTTAAGTCTGATCCCATTTAAAATGAAATTAAGAAGGCGTTTTTATATTTCTTGGGTAGGTTTACGAGGTGCAGTACCCATCGTATTTGCTACCTATCCGCTTTTAGCTGGAATTGACAAAGCCAATATGATCTTCAATATTGTATTCTTTATTTCTGTTACCTCTGTGCTCATTCAAGGAACAACACTCTCTATTGTTGCCAAATGGTTAAAGGTTGGGCTCCCTGAGAAAATCAAACGAACTTCAGAAACCCAACAGCTTATTTCTGAAATTCCTAAGACAGCTATCAAAGAATTTGAAATAACGCCAAATTGTTACGCCGTCAACAAAAGAATTGTAGAATTGCATTTTCCAAAAAATGCCATCATTGCAATGATCAAACGAAACAATAACTACATTACCCCAAATGGATCAACGGTTATTGAAAAAGGCGATACAATGGTTGTGCTCTCTGAAAGTGAAGACGGCCTCAAAAAAGTAACCGATTGTTTAAATAAATAAGACCACCTAGCCTCTTCTTGATTTCAAGGAAACCTCTTCTTTTTACGATAAACTATGGCTTTTGGTTCAATTTAATCAACTTTTTATTTACTTCAAAAGTTTCTATTTAGACAAGGCTTTTAAAATTTATTTGAAAAAAGTGTATCTTTATATTTAAACAGGTATTCATTTTTAGCTGACCAAAAACCCATGTCTAATACACAATTGATCATAGAAGAACGCGCTGCGAATATTGGTAATTTTCTAGTGGGCAGATTATTGCCCTTTCGTCAAAAGCGCAGTGTTGGTCCATTTACATTTATCGATCATATGGGGCCTGCTAACTTAGGCGAACATGAAAATTTAGACGTTCCTCCGCACCCACATATCGGTCTCTCAACCTTAACTTACCTTTTTGAAGGAGCCATAATTCATAAAGACAGTTTAGGCACCGAAATTGAAATCACCCCCGGCTCAGTTAATTGGATGACCGCAGGGAAGGGCGTGGTACATTCTGAAAGAACACCCAAAAGCTTACGAAACATCACTAAAAAATTACACGGTTTACAAATCTGGGTGGCCTTACCCAAAAATTTAGAGCAAATGGAGCCTCAATTTACTCATGTAGAAAAGAAAGATATTCCGCAGTGGAATGTTAATGGGGCTCAATTTAAATTGATTGCGGGGAGTGCCTTTGGTAAAAGTTCACCTGTACCAGTTTACAGTCCGCTCTACTTTATAGAAATTAAGAGTACAAATAAGGAGCAAATCAATATTGGAAGTGAATTGTTTGGCGAAAGTGCCTTATACATTTTAGAGGGTAGTATTACAAGTGATGGGCATGAATATGGTCCAAAACAAATTTTAATAGCAAAGGATAGTACGCTTTGTGCTTTTGAGATAAAAGCTAAAAGTACCATTTATATTTTTGGAGGAGAGGCTTTTCCAGAGGAGCGCTTTATTTTTTGGAATTTTGTAGCATCCGACAAGGCAACCATAGAAGCCGCTAAGGTCGCTTGGGAAGGTCAATTATTTCCAAAAATTCCAGGAGAAACAGATTTTGTTCCATTGCCAACACCAAAAAAGCTGAGCAATTAACTATTAAAAAACAACGATACCATGAAAACAGGACGTTTAGAAGCATTTAGCGATGGCGTATTGGCCATTATCATAACAATTATGGTGTTAGAAATGAAGGTTCCCGAAGGTGCTAATTTTGAGGATTTAATGCCAATATTACCCGTGTTTTTAACCTATTTGCTTAGTTTTATTTACATAGCCATTTATTGGAACAACCATCATCATTTACTACAGGCAGTGAATTTAGTCAATGGAAAAATTCTATGGGCAAATCTCAATTTGTTGTTTTGGCTCTCACTTTTTCCCTTTGCTACAGGATGGATGGGTGAAAATCATTTTGAAGCCAATCCTACAGCCCTTTATGGCGCAGTGTTATTTATGGCGGCTCTTGGATTTAAACTACTGGTTTACACTGTTATTAAAAACGAAGGCAAAGAATCTGACATTGCTAAGGTCTACGGCAATGATAAAAAGTTGAATCTTTCATTACTCTTCTATTTAGTAGGTATTATAATTGCCTTTTATCTACCGCTCATAAGTATCATTACGTATTTGATTGTTGCACTAATGTGGATTATTCCAGATAAACGCATTGAACAAATAGTGAAAAATTAAAAAACTGATGATACGACTAGAACAAGAAGATAACGGAAAAAAAGGGCGATTTACCATTTATGAAAATGATGATTTTGCTGGCGAAATGACCTATACTTGGGCGGGAGAAAAAAAAATTCATCATTGATCATACCGGTGTAGAAGCAGCATTTGGAGGCAAAGGATTTGGTAAAAAATTAGTGTTGAAAGCAGTGGAATTTGCGCGCGAAAAGGGGTTGAAAATCTTACCCCTTTGTCCTTTTGCTAAAAAAGTATTCAATACTACTGATGAACTTAATGATGTGCTCTTTTAAATCACCTTCAATAAAAAATAATTCTTTTTACCGCGTTGTAATAATACATAGCTATTTGCAATTAAATCATTGGATGTAATTACATAAGCTTCATCCACTTTTTCTTTATTTACAGCGATTGCATTTTCTTTTAACGCTCTACGTGCCTCACCATTTGAGTTTAAAAAATTTGTTTTTGCGGCTAAGGCACCTATCATGTCCAGTCCGTCGGTCAAATCGGCATGGTTAATCTCTGCTTGAGGAACGCCTTCAAAAACATCTAAAAAAGTCTGTTCATCCAAGGCTTTTAAATCTTCAGCCGTAGATTTACTAAACAAAATAATAGATGCTTTTATTGCCTTTTCCAAGGCTTCTTTACTATGTACGAACGAGGTTACTTCCTCCCCTAATTTTTTCTGTAATAAACGCATGTCTGGCGCTACTTGATGTTCTGTAATAAGAGCATCGACTGACGCTTTATCTAAAAAAGTAAAAATTTTAATATACTTTTCGGCATCTTCATCGGTGGTATTTAACCAAAACTGGTAAAATTTATAAACGGACGTTTTCTCGGCATCAAGCCAAATATTACCGCCTTCTGATTTACCAAATTTAGAACCATCTGCCTTCGTAATTAACGGGCAGGTCATAGCATATGCCTTGGCTTCTTCTGGCGCATTCATTCGGCGCACCAATTCTGTTCCGGTGGTAATATTTCCCCATTGATCGCTACCTCCCATTTGTAACATACAATTGTAGGTTTTGTATAAGTGGTAAAAATCATAGCCTTGAATCAGCTGATAGGTAAACTCTGTAAACGACATCCCTGCTCCAGATTCTCCACCTACGCGTTTTTTAACAGAATCTTTTGCCATCATATAATTTACCGTGATTCGTTTACCTACATCACGCGCAAAGTCAATGAATGAAAAATTCTTCATCCAATCGTAATTATTCACTAAAATGGGAGCGTTTTTTTCGGTAGAATTAAAGTTTAAAAATCTCGAAAGCGTATCTCTAATACCCTGTACATTGACCGCTAACTGCGCTTCATTTAATAAATTTCGCTCATCAGATTTTCCAGAAGGGTCTCCAATCATACCCGTAGCACCACCAACCAAGGCGATGGGTTTGTGCCCTGCTTTTTCAAGATGTACTAATAAAATAATGGGCACTAGACTACCAATATGTAACGAATCAGACGTAGGGTCAAAACCAATATACGCTGTGGTTGATTCCTTTAACAGTTGTTCTTCAGTACCAGGCATTATATCATGTACCATTCCGCGCCAGCGTAATTCTTCTACTAAGTTTACAGTCATCTTTTCAATTAAATTTCAGCAAAGATATATTTATAAGCATAAAGATAAAAGACAAATAGAAAAAAGAGTATTTTCGTATTTATGATTTTAGTAACTGGAGGTACGGGTTTAGTAGGAGCGCATTTGTTATATCAGCTTTCATTGGAAAATGAAACTATTGTTGCAATACATAGAGCGTCAAGTAATTTAAATGCCGTGAAGCATGTTTTTAGCTACTATACACCAGACTACGAAACGCAATTCAATAAGATTATTTGGAAAGTTGCTGATATAAATGACATTACCGCTTTAGACCTAGTTTTCGCAGGAATTACTTCTGTATATCATGCTGCAGCCATTATTTCTTTTGATAAAGAAGACTATAGAATCATGCGAAAGGTAAATATTGAAGGTACTGCGAATCTTGTAAATATGGCTATTGCTCATAAGGTCAAAAAGTTTTGTTTTGTAAGCTCTGTTGCAACCGTTAGTAAATCTGCCAACAACCCGTTAATTTCAGAAGAAAGTGAATGGAATTCAGAAGAAAAAAACAATGATTATGCCATCTCAAAATATGGCGCCGAAACTGAAGTGTGGCGTGGTTCTCAAGAAGGGCTCGAAGTTATTATAGTTAATCCTGGCATTATTTTGGGAGCTGGTTTTTGGAATAATGGATCAGGGAAGCTATTTGAGACCGTAAATAACGGTTTTAAGTATTATTCAGAAGGAATAACAGGTTATGTTAGCGTTAGCGATGTTGTTACTATAATGATTCGGTTAATGGATAGTCATGTAAAAAACGAACGTTATATTTTGGTTGCGGAGAACCGGTCATTTAAGGAAGTGTTATTCGATATTGCCTCGGGCCTTGGAGTCAAAAAACCAAACATAAAGGCGACGCCTTTTTTAGGTGAATTGGCCTGGAGACTGGCTTGGTTAAAAAGTATTATTTCACAAAAACCTGCAGTTCTTACCAAAGAAACAGCTCGTGCTGGTTATAGAATATCAAACTACTCAAATCAAAAAATAATTAAAGAACTAAACTATACCTTCGAATCTATTGATTCATCCATTAAGAAGATCTGTAATTTTTATAAACAAGATGCCTAATAGGCTCAATAATTAGAAGCCTATTATTCCAGTCTTTCAAGGTTTCTACTCCTTCTAATAGAGTCTTTTATATGAATGGGTAAGCCCGCATCAATTTCTTCATATTCAGGATCGTACTTCGCCTTTAATTTCAAAATTCGTTCTTCAACCTCTTGAAACATCTTTTCATAAGTTTCAATTTTAGAAGTATAATAAACATTACTTTCCATAAAAGTGGTACTATCTATTTTATACTTATTATAAACTAGTGGTAAGTAATTAATTTTCCTTTGTGAACCAATATTTTTAATGTTTTTAGCAGCATTGGCTAAATAAATATCTGTCCATAAATCGACCATTTTCTCTTTCGAAATTAAATTATGGGGCTTTTTATAGATTGTTCTACTGGTACATGAAACACACACCATAATGATCAATACTATGTAAATTACTTTTTTCAATTTATCTGTTAAATGTTAAGCGCTTACCTTTAATTACATCATTAAATTTACCTTGATTGTAAATTAAATGACCATTCACAAAGGTATGTGAAATAGATGAGCTAAAGGTAACCCCTTCAAACGGAGACCAGCCGCATTTATACAATACGTTTTCTCGAGTAACGGTTACTTCACTCCGTAAATCGACCAGTACCAAATCGGCAAAATAGCCTTCTTTAACAAAACCTCGCTTTTCTATACTAAAAAGCTTCGCTGGGTTATGGCACATTTTTTCAACTATTTTTTCTAAGCTTATTTTACCTTTTTTATGCATTTCTAACATCGCTAATAAAGCATGTTGAACTAAAGGTCCTCCACTTGGAGCCTTGGTATAGGGTTGTTGCTTTTCTTCAAAAGTGTGAGGGGCATGGTCTGAGGCAATTACATCAATCCTATCATCGAGTAATGCGCTCCATAAACCTTCTTTATCTTCTTTTGTTTTAACTGCCGGGTTCCATTTGATAAAAGCGCCTTTCTCTTTATAAAATGAATCATCAAACCACAGATGATGAATACATACTTCGGCTGTAATTTGCTTTTCTTCTAACGGAATGTCATTTCTAAACAAATGCGTTTCCTTAGCAGTTGACAAATGAAAAACATGCAATCTAGCACCTGTTTCTTTAGCCAAGGCAATCGCTTTTGAAGAAGATAAATAACAGGCTTCTTCACTTCTAATTAGCGGATGCATTTCCATAGGAATAGCATCACCATATTTAGCAATTGCTTCCGACATATTTTTACGGATAGTAGCTTCATCTTCACAATGTACTGCAATGAGCATTTTTGTAGAGGAAAATATTTTTCTTAAAACGTCTTGGTTATCCACTAACATATTTCCTGTAGAAGAACCCAAAAACAATTTAATAGCCGCTACTTTTTTAGGGTCCGTTTTTAATAGCTCCTCTAAATTATCATTAGTACCGCCAAACATAAAAGAATAATTAGCATATGACGTTTCAGCGGCGACGTCAAATTTTTGTTCTAAGAGTGATTGTGTCGTTGCTTGTGGAACAGTATTGGGCATTTCTATAAATGATGTAATACCCCCGGCGACTGCTGCCCTACTCTCAGTGGCAATGGTTGCTTTGTGCGTTAAACCTGGTTCTCTAAAGTGTACTTGATCATCAATCACACCTGGCAACAACAACTTTCCTTCAGCCTCGATAATTTCTGCCTCTTCAGCTACAATATCTTGAGCCACTTGGTGTATAAACCCATTTTTTATGAGTACGTCTGTTTTAAAAATACGACCCTCATTTACCAATGTTGCGTTTTTAATAAGTATGATTTTCATAGAACTATTTTTTTGGCAATCCGTTCAATCTCATTTTTATTACACCGAATATGGCTTCACTAATAATACCACCATTCATCTTAGAAGTTCCACGTGTTCTATCGGTAAAAATTACTGATACTTCTTTAATATTGAATTTGTGTTTCCAAGCTTTAAATTTCATTTCTATTTGAAATGCATATCCAATAAATTTTATTTTATCTAGATTAATTGTTTCTAGTACCTTCCGCTTATAACATACAAACCCTGCCGTGGTATCACTTACGGGTATTCTAGTAATCAATTTCACATATTTTGAGGCAAAATACGATAGTAACAAGCGTTTCATATCCCAATTAACAACATTCACTTCGTTGTTTAGATAGCGCGAACCGATAGACACATCGGCTCCATTTTCAGCACAAGCTGTATACAATCGTATTAAATCTTTGGGGTTGTGTGAAAAATCGGCATCCATTTCAATAATATAAGCATAGTCCTTTTTTAAGGCCCACTTAAACCCATGAATATAAGCAGATCCCAAGCCGCTTTTTTCTTTTCGCTCTTCTATAAATAAATTCTTTGGAAACTCTTCTTGTAATAGTTTAACCAATGCTGCGGTTCCGTCAGGAGAATTATCATCAACTACTAAAATGTCAAAATTTTTATCTTGAGCGAATGTTGCTTTTATAATCTTTTCGACATTTTCTTTTTCGTTATATGTGGGTATTATTACAAGTGTATCTTGCATCCAATTTAATTTAATTGCCAAAGTACGGTAATTTATTGCTAATTTTTATCCGTAAAAGTTTAAAAATTCCTTAAATAAAATCTATTTTCGTTCGTGAAAATTTAGTTAAATGTTACAAGCAACAGAACGGATTATATATTCTAAAGATTGGGTTACTCTAATTTTTATCTTGATTATTGCTTTATTTGTCATGGCGAAATACAGCCATAGTGAGCGATTTTCAAGGCTATTTTCTTTACTACATTCTCGAAACTATTTGGTGATTTATTCTAAATACTCGCCGCTGTTATTGAATTCATTTAACCTGTTTTTCGCCTTAATTCAATTGTTGATTTTTTCATTACTCATTTTTGTAAGTATAAAAACCAATTACGCTATAGCTAAAGAATTTGAATTTACCTTCTTTTTAAACATCTTAACAGGGGTGTTTATTTTTATCGTGCTGCGTTATTTTATTGGTAAACTACTCGCTATTTTATTCCAAAAAGTAAAAGAGCACGAACAAATTAGTTACCTTAAAATAAGCTATTTAAGTAATTTTTGTTTGCTTGTATTTCCACTCTTAGTAATTGCGCTATATGTAGACACAAATACTACAACTGTGGCTATCATAACTACTATTGTCTCAATAGCGATATTGTTACTTTATTATTTTTTAATTATTCGAAACAATCAAAAAACAATTTTTAATCAGTTCTTCTATTTTATTTTGTACCTTTGCGCCCTTGAAGTAGCCCCTTTAATTTTTCTATATAAACTGTTTATAAATGTTTAGTAGTATCATATGAAGGGTTTTAAAAAACACAGAGTGTATGAAAGTAAAAACAATTTTAGTTTCGCAGCCTGCCCCTAGCGCTAAACAATCACCTTACTTTGATTTATCCGAAAAACAGAAAGTGAAAATTGACTTTAGGTCATTTATTCATGTTGAAGGAGAACCTGCTCGTGAGGTTAGAAATCAAAAAATAGATTTTTCAAACTTTACTGCTGTTATTTTTACCAGTAGAAATGCTATTGATAACTATTTTAGATTGGCTGAAGAAATGCGTTTTAAAGTACCTGATGACATGAAGTATTTCTGTCAATCGGAAGCTGTAGCTTATTATTTACAGAAATATGTAGTTTACAGAAAGCGTAAAATTTATGTAGGTGAGCGTACCTTTCAAGATTTAACCAAGCTAATTAAAAAACATAAAGACGAGTCGTTTTTATTACCATCTTCTGATAAATTAAAAGCTATTATCCCTGAAATTCTAAATGAAATGGGTGTAAAATGGGAAAAAGCGGTGTTATTTAGAACCGTTGTAAGTGATTTATCTGATTTGAAGAATGTGTATTATGACGTATTGGTTTTTTTCAGTCCTTCTGGTATAAAATCATTATTTGAAAACTTCCCAGACTTTGAACAAAACAAGACGCGTATTGCTGTTTTTGGTAATACCACTGTTAAGGCCGCAGAAGACGCTGGTTTGCGTGTAGATATTGCAGCACCAACAAAAGAAGTACCCTCAATGACCATGGCCTTAGAGCATTATATAAAAAATGTGAACAAAGGTTAGTACTAATGGTATTAAATCATATAAAAAAAGCCAACTATCTAGTTGGCTTTTTTAGTTTATCGTTTAAATGATTTTATGCATTTATTAACTCCATTATTTTAGTTTCTAGTTCTTCAGCTAAATCAGGGTTGTCTTTTAGCAATCCTTTTACAGCATCACGCCCTTGACCTAGTTTGGTATCCCCATAACTAAACCAAGAACCACTTTTCTTTATAATTCCGAATTCAACACCTAAATCTATAATTTCACCTGTTTTAGAAATACCTTCTCCATACATAATATCAAACTCTGCTGTTTGAAATGGAGGCGCTACTTTGTTTTTTACAACTTTAACTTTGGTGCTATTTCCAATTACGCGATCACCATCTTTTATTTGTGTTCTACGACGAATATCTAAACGAACAGATGCATAAAACTTTAAAGCATTACCACCTGTTGTGGTTTCTGGGTTTCCAAACATCACACCAATTTTTTCACGTAATTGATTGATAAAGAAAACCGTACAATTCGTTTTACTAATTGTCCCTGTTAATTTTCGCAAAGCCTGAGACATCAAACGCGCGTGTAAACCCATTTTTGAGTCGCCCATTTCACCTTCTATTTCACTTTTAGGCGTTAAGGCCGCTACAGAATCTATAACCACAATATCAACAGCCCCTGAACGAATTAAATTATCCGCAATTTCTAAGGCCTGTTCACCATGATCTGGTTGAGAAATAATTAAGTTATCAATATCAACACCTAATTTTTGTGCATAAAAACGATCAAAGGCATGTTCTGCATCAATAAAAGCTGCAATACCACCCGCTTTTTGAGCTTCTGCGATAGCATGTAAAGTCAATGTTGTTTTACCAGAAGACTCTGGGCCATAAATTTCAATCACTCTTCCTCTAGGATAGCCATTTACACCCAAAGCAATATCCAATCCTAAAGAACCTGATGAAATGGCATCAACATCTTCAGTTACAGAATCACCTAAGCGCATCACAGAACCCTTTCCGTACGTTTTATCTAATTTATCAAGCGTGAGCTGTAGCGCTTTTAATTTTGCTGTTTTTTCTTTATCGTCTGCCATAATTATTGGTGTATTTTAGTTGTAAAATAAGAGGAGCTAAAGTACAAAAAAAGAACGGTAATTTTCATTGTTTTTTAAGTAAACTATTAAAGAATGTTTACTGACAAAACCCGTCAGTAAAATAAAAAAATAAGCAAGTTTCTATAAAATTTTAGAAACGAGTAGTACCCTCAATACATGTAACTTTTTAGTATCTTAGACGCAATGAAAAAAATTGAAATTCGGACAGTAGATGTGGTGCAATATATCAAACCTTTACGGGAAGGGGGCTCGCTTCCTGCCATTGTAAAGGCTGATGACGGATTTTTATATGTCTTAAAATTTAGAGGCGCTGGCCAAGGTAAAAAGGCACTTATCGCTGAGTTCATTGGTGGAGAACTCGCTAGGGCAATTGGGTTAAAAGTGCCCGAGCTTGTATTTATGAATTTAGATGATTCTTTTAGCAAGACTGAGCCCGACGAAGAAATTCAAGATTTACTCAAATTTAGTGTAGGCCTTAATTTGGGCTTGCATTTTTTATCTAGCGCCATCAGTTTTGACCCGCTAGTATCTATAGCCGATGATTTAACGGCTTCAAAAGTAGTTGTCTTAGATAGTGTTATTAGCAATATTGATCGCACCGCAAAAAACACCAATCTTTTAAATTGGAACAATGAGTTGTGGTTGATTGATCACGGTTCGAGTTTCTATTTTCACCACAACTGGCAAACGTGGAAATCGCATCTTACCAGAACTTTTCCTGCAATAAAAGACCATGTGCTTTTAGAACGAGCAAGTCAATTAACAACAGCCGCTAAAGAGATACTACCGCTACTCAGTCATAATAAAATTATTGATCTTATTTCAAAAATTCCAGAGGATTGGTTGTTGGATGAATCGGATGTTTTAAGTCCTAATGAAATGAGGGCTGCCTATGTTGAGTTTATCCAAACGAAACTATCAATGATTGATGTATTAGTTAAAGAAGCAAATGATGCAAGATAGATGTACTTTTGAATACGCGATTATTAGAATTGTTCCAAAAGTAGAACGTGAAGAATTCTTGAACGTGGGTGCGATACTATTTTCTAAACATAAAAAATACCTTGGTATCAAATATCAAATCAATTCGGATCGACTTCATGCTTTTTCAAATGAACTAGATATTGATGCATTGAATAAGTATCTAAAGGCCTGGGAATTAATTTGTAAAGGTACGCCCCATGGAGGCACGATAGGAGAACTAGACCAAGCTTCTAGATTCCGTTGGTTAACAGCTTCTCGAAGTACCATTATACAAAGCTCTAAAACACATCCAGGGCTATGTAATGATCCAGAAAAAACCTTGGACGATATTTTTAAAAAATATGTCTTATAATTTTTTTCGAAATACAATTCGTATACCCCTAAAAAAGGTTAGAAAGCATTCACCTTAAAATTTGTAATAAATTTATATCTTTATTCGGTCGATTGTTTAAAGTTTTAATACTCAAAATTAATAGTTATGAAAAACATCCTTTTTTTACTGATTTGCTTCACCTTAACATTTGGAATGAAAGCACAAAGTTTTATTGGAGCTTGGGAAAGATACCACACAGCTGAAAATGGACAAGAGTTAAAAAGTATTGTTGTTTTTTCTGATGAATATCAAACAATAACTACATATGATGCCAAAACTGGAAAATTCATTTATTCTAATGGAGGCTCTTGGAAACTAGAAGGTGAAATGATGACCGAAAAAGTTGAATTTGACACAGATAATTCTGAACGAGTAGGAACCGAAGTAAGTTTTAAAGTAGTTATAAGTGATTCTACTATGGAAATCGTTGGTTCAGATATGAAATACAAGAGAGTAGATGATGGAACCCCTGGAAAATTAGCAGGCGCCTGGTTAATGTCTGGACGGGTAAGAGATGGTAAAACACAAGCAAGAGATACAAGTGGACCCAGAAAAACCATGAAAATTTTATCTGGAACTCGTTTTCAATGGATTGCTTATAACACAGAAACCAAACAATTTCTGGGAACTGGTGGGGGAACGTACACTACCATAAATGGAGAGTACACCGAAAACATAGAATTCTTTTCAAGAGATGATTCTAAAGCAGGACTCAGTTTAAAATTTAATTATAATCTAATTGATGGGAAATGGCATCATTCTGGCTTATCCAGTAAAGGAGATCCTATCAATGAAATATGGAGTGAAAGAAAATAATTAATAAACCATAAAAGCTGAATATTTTACTTTTTATCTCGCTTTTGTTGCGTGATTAATTTCTTTTGGTAACGCCCTTGAACGATGTCTGTAATTACCAATACTGCTATCACAAAATAAAAGGTTGTTTTACTCATTGGTACAATAGCTTCTCCAAATATTTTTAAATGTGCTAAATGACCCCCTTCTGTCAACAGCATAATACCAACTATAAATAAAATAAACAAACCAAGCACTTCATACATTTTATTTTTTTCAAGAAAATGTGCCACTTTATCAGAGAGCCATATCATTAACAAACCTCCCGTTACAATAGCCGTAGCCATCACCCAAAAAACATCTGTTAGCGCCATGGCGCTTAAAATAGAGTCAAATGAAAAAACCACATTCATAATCACAATCATTGTGATTACTTTACCTACAGAACTTGATTTTGAATCTCCTGCATCATGGTCTTCATCCTTAATACCAATCATATGCCAAATCTCTTTCATAGCGGTATAAATAATAAAAACGCCTCCTCCTAAAACAATAAGGCTATGAATATTAAATATACCTTCAAACACATCTGTGAAAGGAATACTAAATACCGGGTTCTGGAAATAACCGATTAATTTGATTAAAATAAATAACAAGGCTATCCTTAATACAATGGCTAACAGAATACCAATCTTACGTACATAAGCTTGTTTCTCCTTGGGCGCGCGTTTACTTTCTAATGAAATATACAAAAGGTTATCAAATCCTAAAACAGCTTGTAACAGAATAAGCATTAATAAGGTAAATATATTTTCAATCATAAGTAATTTATTTAAAGATATTCATGCTATATGCTGAGTCATCGTATCTTTACAATAATTGATTCATTTGTGCATATTGTAGTAATATCACTGTTTTTGCATCTGTAATTTTATTTTCAAATATCATCTGTAAGGCCTTATCAAAATCAAGCTCTAAAACTTCAATTTCTTCCGTTTCTTCAGCCAAACCACCACCTTCACTAACTTTCATACTATCATCATATTGACTCACAAAATAATGTATTTTTTCAGTAACTGCTCCTGGAGATGAATATAATTCAAAGACCTTAGTCGGTGTCTTAATTTTGTAACCTGTCTCTTCCTCCGTCTCATTTATAATACAGGTAATAGGGTCATTTTCATCGAGTAAACCAGCACAAACTTCAATCATCATACCATCTTCATTTCCGTTTAAATAACTAGGCATTCTAAATTGCTTTGTCAGAATAACGGTTTTCTTTTTTGTATTATATAATAAGATACAAGCACCATTACCTCGATTATAAGATTCTCTATTTTGATTTTTCCAGGTGCCACTTTTTAATTGAAAATCAAAATTTACCTTATCCAATTGGTACCAATCATCCGAAAGTTTTTGTATTTCTTTTATCTTTACTTTAGGATTACTCATTGCTATTTTTTTATCATATATATGTGCGGTATTCCATCTTCGATATACCCAGTTCCTTCTTGTTTAAAATCAAAAGATTCATAGAATTTTTTAAGATAGGTTTGTCCGCCAATTTTAATAGGCGTTCGTCCACATAATTTATACGTTTCTTCTATGGTTTTATTTATCAATTGCTTCCCTAAGTTTTGTTTTCTAAAATTTTGATGTACCACTACTCTACCAAAAGCGGCTTCTTTGTAGTAATCACCAGGTTTAAAAATTCTAGTATATGCAACAATTTCATTTGAGTCATTTGAAGGTGAAGCAAATAAATGATAAGCTATCTGATCTTTATCATCTAATTCGGGATACGGACAATTTTGTTCTACAACAAAAATACCAATACGCAATTTAAGTATATTGTGAAACTCGTATACACTAAGTTGATCAAATGTTTTTAGATACCATTGCATATTAACATTCTGTTGGTATTTTTTCGACGCGATTTTGATGACGACCACCATCAAACTTAGTATTTAAGAATATCTCAACAAACGCGAAAGCTTGATAAACAGAAATAAAACGAGCGGGAATACTCAATATATTAGCATCATTGTGTTGACGTGCTAAAGCAACTAATTCATTATTCCAACACAACGCAGCTCTAATACCTTGATGTTTGTTTGCCGTCATTTGAGCACCATTACCACTTCCGCATATAGTAATACCAAAAGTAGCTTCATTGTTTAAAACGGCATTCGCAACTGGATGCACAAAATCAGGATAATCAACACTTTGCTCAGTATCTGTTCCAAAATTTTGAACAGTATATCCTTTTGATTCTAATAATTTTATAATTTCAAATTTATATGCAGTACCTGCATGATCATTTCCTATGGCTATAGTCATGGTCGTTTATATTGTTTGGTTAGTAAACAAATTTACTACAAATGATGGTTATAAACATAAATTATATCAATTGTTAATCAAATTATATAGCGCTTTCAAAATCAGGGGTATTACATTATTTATAAAATGTTAAAAACTTTAACCTTAAATCTGATAAGATAATTTCGCTTTTAAAAATTATTTTACAATACACAAGTATAAATGAATTAACCAAAATATATTATCAGTTTTTAATGCCAATTTATAAACATAAAAAGAGATGGTTATAAACTAAAAATAAAAATTAGATATAAAGAAAATATGTTTATTTCCTATATTAACTAGATGTTAATAACCAAGTAGGTAGTACTGATTTTAAAGACCTTACAATTCAATTAAATGTTAATAGCTGTTCATTCTTTTTTATAAATGAAAAATCAAAATTATTCTCATTAATTTTACTTAACAAATTAACAAACTATAATAACAATAAATAGTTTTTTAAAATTTTAAAAGAAACAGTTATTATTATATATATTGTTAAGAAGTAAATTAACTGACTTGAATTATTTTATCTAAAACAATATTAGGTAATTCTGTAATTAATTGTTCTTTGTTTGATTTTTTAAAAGTAGTGGTAATAGTTTTATAGCTAATGAAAACACCAATGCTAAAAAACAGGAGGAACATGCATAGTATTTTATAAAATTTATTCATTTTTATTGTGGTGCTATACTTTAAAGACGTATTGATTTTTAAATCGTTACATTTTTTTTAAGATTTTTTTAACAGATTCCATTTAGTTGATTTTAATTGTATCTTAGCTTCATTAATTATAATACCCTTTAAAATGAGAAATATTTTATGTGTAATAGTTTTATTTTCTTACTTAACTATTGACGCACAAATTATTACAACGATAGCAGGAAATGGAAAAACAGGATTTTCAGGCGATGGTGGAAAAGCTACTTCAGCGAGATTGAATTTACCGGTAAATCTTACATTTGATAAAGATGAAAATATTTATGTTGCAGATACCTATAATAATAGCATTCGTAAAATAGATTCAGAAACAGGAATTATTACAACAATTGTAAGAAATGAAGATAAGTATGCAACGGATGGTTTGAAAAGTCCTACAGGTATTGCATTTGACGAAAACGAAAATTTATACATAGCCGAATTAGAAAATAAACGCATTAGAAAGGTAAATGTTAATTCAGGTAGTGCTATGACTTTAGTAGGAACTAAGTCAGAAACAGAGTCACCTAATATTAATTATGATCTTTCGGGTCCATTTAATGTTGTATTTGATTTGGACGGGAATTTATATGTATCTGTGAATGGTGATAGTAAAATAAGAAGAGTCGATTTTTTATCAGGAGATATTACGGATATTTCAGGTACAGGAATTGCAGGATTTTCTGGTGATGGTGGATTAGCAAAAGAAGCTCAATTGTCAAATCCAACAGGTCTTTCTATTGATAAAGTAGGTAATTTATATATTTCGGATACTGGTAATGAACGCATAAGAAAAATTGATCTTGTATCTGGAATTATCACAACAATTGCGGGTACTGGAGAAAGTAAAATGACTAAAGATGGAATCTTGGCAGTAAAATCAAACTTATCTAATCCTTTGGGGTTAGCATTAGATAAAGCTGGTAACTTATTTTTTGTAGATAGAGGTACAAATAGAGTGAGGAAAATAAATAAATCAACAGGTATAATAACAACCATTGCAGGTACAGGAAAAGCGGGTTTTTCTGGCGATAATGGATTGGCTAACGAAGCAGAGTTGTCGAATCCAACTGGAATTGGATTTGATAAAGCTGGTAATTTATATATTGTTGATAGAGGTAATAATCGGATTCGAAAAATTACCGGTCTCTAGTCTAAATTAGGGAATTATAAAGTACAATGCGTTTGGTAATAGTACTGCTTTAAATCCTCCCGTTCCAATTAATTCACCATCTGCTTGGACGTAAGTATTCGAATTTTCTGCAGTAATTTTTATATGTTTGGTTTTATAGGTTTCAACCTCTTTATGTTTAAGGATAGTGCCATTATAAAAGTTAAAAATATTTAATATTACTGAAAAAAAATTAAAATTTTTGGCGATAGTAATATCAAATAATCCATCAGAAGGATCTACATTTTCTGTTAATTGCATACCACCTCCAGAAAACTTACAAATACCAACCAAACTCAACAGTGATGGAGTTGAAATAATTTTAGAGTTAAATTCAATAAGAAGTTTACTTTTTTGATAACTAAAAAAACTAATCAAACCACTAATCAAATAAGAAAGTGCCCCAATTTTTTTGTACTTCATATTATTTTTAACCACAAAAGCATCAAAACCTAATCCTGCAAGGTTATTGAAATAAATACATTGTTTGGTATTTAATAATTCTAACTGGCCGATATCTTGAGCTATCCTTTTTTCACTTTTAATAATAGCAACAGCCTTTTCAATATTTTTAGGAATTTTATAGGTTTTAATCCAATCATTTCCAGTACCTAAAGGGATAACCCCAATTTTTATAGTTGATGGGTCTACAATTTTTTGATCCATTACACCGTTAACAATGTGGTGCAATGTACCATCACCTCCAACAGAAATAAATTTTCTATATCCATTTACCAAGGCCTTATGAACTAATTCTTTTTCGTGATGTTGGTAACTAGAAAAGTCAAAATGGTACTGTATTTTCTGAGAATTTAAAACGGAAACTATGTGATTCCATTTTTTCTTGGCGAGGCCATTTCCGGCAGTAGGATTCACAATAATATACCAAATATCAGTCATATAAAAGAAGTAAAAAAAGTCATTAATTTGCAACAAAGTACAAATTGTTATTTAATTGATGACATAGCTATTTTATTTGTACTTTGTTGCAAATTAAATGCATAAAAATTACATGTCAAAAAAGAAGAAACATATTTATAAAAAAAAGGGAAGTGTCATTAAAGATTTGACCTCCAAAGTTTTAAAATTTCTCAATAAAAACTCCCAACATTCTTATAATTACAAGCAAATTGCGGCTCAAATAGATATCGAAGATAACCACGGAAAACAACAGGTTATTCAAACGTTAGAAGAGCTAAAGCATAAAAAACGAATTGAAGAAACCGAAAGAGGAAAATATAAAATTATCCAAAATGAGCACTATCATATTGGAATATTAGATGTAACGTCAAACAAAAACGCTTATTTTATTTGTGATGATTTAGAACACGATGCTTTTATACCAACAATCAATTTAAATCACGGTCTAGATGGAGACACTGTAAAAGTGTATGTTTATAGAAGACGTAATAATGATCGCTATGAGGGCGAAGTGATTGAAGTTATAAAACGGGCTAAAACAGAATTCGTTGGTGTTTTACAAATGAATAAAAATTTCGGATTTGTATTACCAGATAACCCGAAGATGTACGCCGATATTTTTATTTCTAAAAGCCATATTGATGGCGCAGAACACGGAGATAAAGTCTTGGCAAAAATTACTGACTGGCCCGACAATTCTAAGAATCCATTTGGTAAAATTACAACTGTTTTAGGAAAGCCAGGTGAACATGATACAGAGATTCATTCCATTTTATTGGAATATGGTCTACCTTATGAATTTCCTGAAGCGGTAGAAAAGGAAGCAAGCACAATTCCCATAGAAATAACGAAGCAAGAAATTGCAAAACGTAGAGATATGCGCGAGACGACTACCTTTACGATTGACCCAAAAGACGCGAAGGATTTTGATGATGCTTTATCATTTAAAGTGTTGGAAAACGGACACTACGAAATAGGAATTCATATCGCAGATGTATCACACTATGTACAACCAAATACTATTTTAGAAGAAGAAGCTTATACTAGAGCAACCTCAGTTTATTTAGTAGACAGGGTAGTACCCATGTTACCAGAAGTCCTTTCAAATGGCGTATGCTCGTTACGTCCGAATGAAGAGAAATTGACGTTTTCTGCTGTTTTTGAAATGAACGATAAAGCACAAGTTATTAATCAGTGGTTTGGTAGAACTGTAACCTATTCTGATCAGCGTTTTGCATATGAGGAGGCTCAAGAAATTATAGAAACGAAGTCAGCCACTATTCCAGAAGATATTTCTATAACAGGGAAAGAATATCAGGTACCTAAAGAAATTGTTGATGCTACTTTAAAATTAGATGAACTTGCAAAAAAATTGCGTAAAAAGAGATTGGAACAAGGTGCTATTACATTTGATAGAGTGGAAGTGAAATTTAATTTAAATAGCGATGCAGAACCGATAGGTGTTTATTTTAAAGAATCAAAAGACGCGAATAAGTTGATTGAAGAATTCATGTTATTAGCAAATAGAAAAGTAGCTGAATTTGTGGGTAGGAGTAAAAAGGGCGTCCCAACTAAAGACACCTTTATCTACCGAGTTCACGACGAACCTGATCCTGATAAATTAGCAGGATTACAACAGATTATAAGTAAGTTTGGGTATAAAATAAATACTTTAACCAAGGAAACCACATCAGATTCATTGAATAAATTACTGAACGATGTTCATGGTAAAGGAGAATCAAATATGATCGAAACACTGACCATTCGTTCAATGAGTAAAGCGGTGTATACTACAGAAAATATAGGTCATTACGGATTGGCTTTTGATTATTATAGTCATTTTACCTCTCCAATTAGGCGGTATCCTGATGTGATGACGCACCGTTTATTACAACACTATCTGGATGGAGGTAAATCACCAAAAGCGGCAGCTTATGAAGAGAAGTGTCAACATGCTACAGAACGTGAAATATTAGCTTCAAAAGCAGAACGAGATTCCATTAAATACATGCAAGTGAAATACATGCAAGACCATGAAGATCAAGAATTTAAAGGTGTTATTTCTGGAGTTACCGAATGGGGAATTTACGTGGAAATTATAGAGAATAAATGTGAGGGAATGGTACGTATTAGAGATATAAAAGACGATTATTATATTTATGATGAAAAACAATATGCACTTGTAGGCCAGGCCACAAATAATATGTTGCAATTGGGGAGTGAAGTTATTGTTAAAGTAAAAAATACAGATCTTGAACGAAAGCACTTAGATTTTCACTTGATAAGTAATATTGATAATTAACAAAAATTTTAACAAAATTGAAATACTTTTATAATACAATTGGTAGTTGCTATAGTTGAATTTAAATCCCCTATTATTATGAAAATAATTACATTCTATAAAACCTGCGCTTTTGTACTGCTACTATTTGTCTCATCAATGGTTGTTGGGCAAGAGCGAACGATAAATTTAGGCGACTTTGACATTGTGAAGGTCTTTAACGGAATGACCTTAGAATTAGTAAAATCTGAGCAACAAAAAATAGTAATTACTGGAGAAAAGAAAGAAAATGTTACTGTTAAAAACACCAATGGGAAGCTTAAAGTTTTCTTGAATTTTCCCGAGGTCTACGATCAAGAGAATGTTAGAATAACATTATATTATAAGGACGTCATTAATGTTTTAGATGTGAACGAAGGAGCGGCAATCTATTCTGATGAAGTATTCAAACAAAACAATTTATCTGTTCGATCACAAGAAGGAGCATATATTCACTTGGTATTAGATGTTAAAAATTTAAGTGTGAAAACGGTTTCTGGAGCGAGCATTAGACTGAGAGGCACTGTTGTGAATCAGGAAATTGAAGCGACCACCGGAGGTGTCTATGAATCCTACGAATTAATGGCAGAACAAACCGAGGTTACCGCAGCTTCCGGAGCACGGGTTGAAGTCAATGCAACTGCCTTATTGGATGCAAAAGTGCGTTTTGGAGGTAAAATATATTATAAAGGGAATCCAGAAAAAGTGATTACTAAAAAAATATTTGGAGGTAGTATTTTAAATAAAGGATAAAATTTTGTTATTTGAATAACTATTTAATTAGTACATTTGTTACTTAAATTTAAAAGAGATGGAAGCAACAGCAATATTTTTAGGATTTGTAGGACCTTGGCAATGGATTATCATTGGTTTGGCAATATTACTTTTGTTTGGTGGAAGAAAATTACCTGAATTAATGAAAGGTTTAGGAACTGGGATCAAAGAATTTAAGGATGCTACTAAAACTGAAGAAGGTGAAGAAGTAAAAGAAGCTAAGAAAGAAAAATAAATTTTAGCATTTATTATATATAAAAAAAGACGCATTAATGCGTCTTTTTTTATGTGATAACGAGAAGCTTTTATTCTTCTAGTCGTTTTCCTTTTTTATTCTTTTCTGCTTCTTGCTTTTTCATAGCTTCACCAATTTGGTTACTCGCCGTAAACGAGGCAACCATATTGTTTAACATATCACTACCCGCTTGTGGCGAATTAGGTAACAATATCAAGTTAGAATTGGTGTGTTCACCAATTGATTGTAACGTGTCATAATGTTGTGTAACAACAATTAAAGCGGATGCCTCTTGAGAGTTGATACCCACTTTATTCAATACTTCAACAGATTCTTCTAAACCTCGGGCAATTTCTCTACGTTGATCAGCAATACCTTGACCCTGTAAACGCTTACTTTCAGCTTCAGCTTTGGCTCTTTCTACAATTAAAATTCTTGCCGCATCACCTTCGTATTGTGCAGCAGTTTTTTCACGATCAGCTGCGTTGATACGGTTCATGGCCACTTTTACTTGTGCATCTGGGTCAATATCTGTCACCAATGTTTTAATAATATCAAAACCATAATCTAACATAGCATCTTTCAACTCGTTTTTTACAGCAATGGCAATATCATCTTTCTTAACAAACACATCATCCAACTTCATTTTTGGCACTTCAGCACGTACTACATCAAATACATAACTTGTAATTTGATCATGTGGATATTCTAGTTTATAAAAAGCATCGTAAACTTTATCTCTAAGGATAACATACTGTACAGAAACTTTTAGTTTTACAAATACATCATCTAAGGTTTTAGTCTCTACAATAACATCCAATTGTTGAATTTTTAAACTCACTTTACCGGCAATTTTGTCGATAATTGGAATTTTTAGTTGGAATCCAGAATGTCGGATACTTTGAAATTTACCGAACCTTTCAATAATGGCAACGGTTTGTTGTTTTACAATAAAGATTGCAGCAAAAAGTATGATTAAGCCTATAAAAAGGATAGGGATAAAGCTAACGAGTTTTTCCATAATTGAAAATTTTTAATGATTAATGATATCTTGTAAAGGTACGATTTTAGTACCTATTTATAAGACGTGTTTTATTTAAAAAGTTACAAATTAGTTAAGACAATTTTTCAATGGCTCTAGTAATACTGCTTATAGTTTCTTCTTTACCTATTAATCCTATGATATCAAATAAATGTGGGCCTTGCATGGCACCTACCAAACTTAAACGAAGTGGTTGCATCACTTTTCCAAAGCCTATTTCTTTTGAATTGATCCATTCTTTTACCGTGGTTTCAACATGTTGAGAAGAAAAATCGTCAATAGCGCTTAGCACTTCAATCAGGTCATTCATCAGTTGGCCCGTTTCTGGCTTCCAAGATTTTTTAGCTGCTTTTTCATCATAAGATGTTGGGGTTACAAAAAAGAAATGACTCAAATCCCAAAAATCAGCGACGAAGGTAGCTCGTTCTTTGACTAAGCTGATCACTTTCGTTACATAGTCATTATTGTTTTGCAGAAACAGTGGAATTTGATCCTTAGCATCTTCACTAGTACTGTAGTAATTGTATAATTCTTTTTCTAGAATCGGCAAAAACAGGGAAGTTAATTCAGCATCCGATTTTTCTTGTAAATAATGTTGATTGAACCATTTTGTTTTGTCTGGATTGAATTTAGCGCCGGCTTTACTAACATGCTCTAAACTAAATGCATTAATCAATTCTTGTAATGAGTAAATTTCTTTTTCGGTTCCGTCACCCTCATTCCACCCTAATAGCGCTAACATATTAACCAATGCTTCCGGAAAATAGCCATCTTCTTTGTATCCACGTGAAATATCGTCTCCATTTTTCCATGCTAAGGGAAACACCGGAAAGCCTAATTTATCACCATCGCGTTTACTGAGTTTTCCTTTGCCCTCTGGCTTTAAAATGAGCGGTAAATGTGCAAAGGCTGGAGCTTCCCATCCAAAAGACCTATACAACAATACGTGTAAGGCCATTGAAGGTAACCATTCCTCTCCTCGGATAACATGTGAGATTTCCATTAGGTGGTCGTCTACAATATTTGCCAAATGGTAGGTTGGCATGCCGTCAGATTTAAATAATATTTTATCATCCAAGACATTGGTGTCAATTTTAATTTCACCTCTGATTAGATCATTTAAAATCAAAATTTCGTTTTCTGGAGATTTAAAACGAACAACATATTTTTCACCAGAATTGATGCGTTTTTGTATTTCCGCTGCGTTAAGCGATAAAGAATTGTCTAATTTTAAACGGTTGTGCCAATTGTAGATAAAAGTTTTACCCTTTGCTTCATGGTTTTTTCTATGAGCATCGAGTGCATCTGCGGTATCAAAAGCGTAATAGGCATTTCCAGAGGCAATTAAAAGCTCAATGTGCTTCTTGTATTGATCTTTACGTTCAGATTGACGATAGGGTCCATAAGCTCCCCCGAAGGTCGGGCCCTCGTCAAAAGAAAGGTTCAACCATTTCAATGAATCAATGATGTAATTTTCAGCACCTGCTACATATCTATTTTGGTCAGTATCTTCAACACGTAAAATGAACGTACCATTGTGTTTTTTAGCAAATAAATAATTGAAAAGGGCAGTTCTAACACCACCAATATGTAAAGGTCCTGTTGGACTTGGAGCAAATCGTACTCTAACGTTGTTAATCATTTTGTTAAAATTAGAGTGCAAAGATACTATTTGACAATGAAAATAGTACTTTTGAGTTTATAAATAGATGACTAATTTTAATAACATACAATCCAAACTACATCAGTTCATTAAAAAGTACTATACCAATGAGTTGATTAAAGGCGTAATATTGTTTTCGGCCTTTGGCTTGCTATATTTTATTGTCACTTTATTTATTGAACATTTTTTATGGTTACAACCAGGAGGTAGAGGAGTGTTGTTTTTTATTTTTATTGCGGTTGAACTCATGTTATTGGTTCGTTTTATTTTACTGCCTATTTTTAAACTTGTTGGTTTACAAAAAGGGATTTCTTCAACAGAGGCTTCGTTGATTATCGGCAATCATTTTCCTGATGTGGATGATAAGCTTTTAAATGTTTTACAATTAAATCAACGAACTACACAATCAGAATTATTAGTGGCAAGCATTGAACAAAAGGCAGCTCAATTAAATCCTGTGCCCTTTAAAAACGCTATTAATTTTCGATCAAATTCTAAGTATTTAAAGTATTTGGCCATTCCATTGCTTATTTGGTTGTTTACGTTGGTTAGTGGCAATAATGCCATTTTTAAGGATAGTTTTCAGCGGGTGGTGCATTATAAAACAGCTTATGAACAACCAGCGCCATTTTCATTTAGAATTCTAAATAAGGAGTTAAATACCATTGAGGGAAGAGCATTTGAAGTAGAAGTAGAGGTCGTTGGAGCATTGATTCCTGCGGATGCGAAAATCTATTTTAACGATGAAAATTATTTTTTAAAACAAGAAGGTCCTGGCACTTTTTCGTATACATTTTCTAATTTAAAAGAACCGTTATCATTTTATTTAGCTGCGAATGGAGTGCGTTCAAGAGATTATCAAATTGAAGTATTAAAAACGCCTACAGTGGTTAATTTTGAAATGTTTGTGGATTATCCAAACTATACTAAAAAAAGAGATGAACTTATAAAGAATACGGGTAATGCGATACTCCCTGAAGGAACACGTGTCACGTGGAACATTAATGCGCAACAAACTGATACTATTACTTGGAGCTTGCAAGGACAAAAAATGGAACGGGAACTATTAAATATGGTTTCCAAAAATAATTTTTCAATTGTTAAACGTATTAGAAATAATACAGCATATCAAATAACCACTTCTAATGCGGGTTTGAGAGATTATGAGAAATTAAATTATACTATTCAGGTGGTGAAAGATGAATACCCTAAAATAAATGTAAAATCAGATGTTGACTCCGTAGCACGAGGTCCCATTCAATTTGCTGGGCAGTTAAGTGATGATTATGGCCTGAGTAAGTTGAATTTGGTGTATTATACAACAAAACAGCCAGAAACACTTCACAAACGGGTAATAGCCATTAATACATCTTCTTTTGAAGAATTCTATTATGTATTCGACCCGCAAGGTGAGTTGAATTTAGAAATGGGTACAGGCTATGAGATTTATTTTGAAGCCTTCGACAATGACGCTGTAAATGGAAATAAATCAGTTAAAAGTCAAGTTTTTAAGTATCATAATAAAAACAAGCAAGAAATTAGTGAAGATTTACTCAAGGAACAAAAAGAGAGTCTGGAAGAGTTAAATGAGACTACAAAACAAACAGAGAAATTGAATAAGGATTTTGACGACTTTACGAATAAGTTGAAAAATAAATCTGAGTTGAATTGGAATGATAAGAAAGAGGTTGAGCAATTTTTAAAACGTCAGGAACAATATCAAGAAATGTTTGATAAGCAAACGGATAAGCTAAAAGAAAATTTGGATGAGCAAAATGAAAATGAAAGTGGAGAAACGATAAAGGAAAAGAAGGAGGAATTAAAAAAGCGTATTGACGAGACAAAGGAAATGCAGGATAAAGAGCGCTTGCTAGAAGAGTTAAAGAAAATGGCCGATAAGTTGGATAAGGAGGGGATGCTTGATAAGTTAGACAAACTAACCAAACAAAATAAACAAGAAAAAAGATCATTAGAACGCTTATTGGAGTTGACAAAACGTTTTTATGTTGAAAAAAAGACTGATGAAGTAGTAACTAAGTTAGATTCACTTTCTGAAAAACAAGAGCGATTGGCTCAAGACTCTTTAAATAATGTTGCTAAACAGGAGGAATTAAATAAGGAATTTGATGCAATTCAAAAAGAATTGGAAGAACTAAAGAAACAGAATGAAGAGTTGAAGATGCCGATGGATTTGCCCGATACAAAGCGTGATGAACAGAAGGTTGAAGATTTAATGAAAGAGGCTACAGAAGAGTTACAAGTTGAAGATTTGAACCCTGAAACAGACAAAAACGAAAAGTCTGCACCTAAGAAACAAAAGTCAGCTGCAAAAAAAATGAAAGAGATGAGCGAATCCATGAAGGGAGCCATGTTGGAAATGGAAGGGGAAATGCTTGATGAGAACATTGAAGACTTACGAGCGATTGTTGAAAATTTAGTCACTTTTTCATTCGATCAAGAACAATTAATGGTATCCCTAGAGGGGGTTGATGCTGAACATCCTACCTATCCTAAAAAGCTAAAACAACAACAAGTCTTAAAGGAATATTTTGAGCACATTGATGATAGCCTCTATACGCTTTCTTTGCGTTTACAACAACTATCTGCAAGTATACAAAAGGACATTACCGATGCGCATTATAATATTGATAAATCATTAGAAAATATTGCAGAAAACAGAATGCGTCAAGGAATTTCTAATCAACAATATACAATGACGGCTGCTAATAATTTGGCTGATGTGCTAAGTGATATGTTGAATAGCATGCAAAACCCGAGTATGGGCAAGGGTCAGGGAAAAGACAGTAACTTACCTGATATCATTAAAAAGCAACAAGGTTTAGGTGAAAAAATGAAACAAGGAATGAAGGATGGTAAGGAGAAGGGAGATAAGGAAGGAAAGGGAAGTGAAGGAGAACAAATGACAGGTGAACAATATGAAATTTATAAAGAACAACAGGCCTTGCGGGAGTCGTTAGAGGAACTGATAAAAAAGGCTGGGAAAGAGGGAAAATCCGGTACTAAGGCATTGGAAAAAATGAAAGAATTGGAACAACAGTTGCTTGATAAAGGATTTGACAACCAGGTGTTGCAGAAAATGATGGAAATGGAGCATGAGTTGTTAAAACTAGATAAAGCTACTTTTGAACAGGGGGAAGACAGCAAACGCACATCGGAAACGAATAGAACAGAGTTTCAACAAAGATTAATTGATAGATTACAGTTAAATAAATTATTTTTTAATCCAGACGAAATATTAAACCGACAACCCTTACCACTACGGAATAGTTATAAAAAGAAAGTACAAACATATTTCAATGAAAAGATATGATTGTTTTTAATAATGAAACAGAATTTTCGCTAAATGATAGTGTAGAAGTCGCCAATTGGTTAAGTGAGGCAATTGCACAAGAATTGTTAAAAGAAGGCGAAATTAATTACATCTTTTGTAATGATGAACAATTACTTGATAAAAACATTAAGTATTTGAAACACAACACTTTAACTGATGTTATTGGCTTTGATTATACCATGGGAAAGTTAATTTCGGGTGATATTTTTATTTCAGTTGAACGTGTCCTTGAAAATGCAAAGATCTATAAGGTAGCCTTTGATGATGAGTTACATCGTGTACTTATTCATGGTTTGTTACATTTTTGCGGATACAAGGATAAAGAATTGAAAGAAAAGGAATTAATGCGTATTCAAGAAGATTATTACCTATCTTTGCGCACTTTTTAAAGTTGGAGCTATTTGATGTTAATTTTTGGTTAAACCTGAATGTTCCACGTGAAACATATTAATGGATGAGTTTATTTGAATCTACATATGATGTAATAGTAGTTGGTGGAGGTCATGCTGGTAGTGAAGCTGCAGCCGCGGCCGCTAACATGGGGTCTAGTACCTTATTAATCACCATGAGTCTACAGAATATTGCTCAGATGAGCTGTAATCCGGCTATGGGTGGTATTGCTAAAGGGCAAATTGTACGGGAGATTGATGCGATTGGTGGTTACAGCGGCATCGTTAGTGATCGTTCGGCAATTCAGTTTAAAATGCTTAATAAATCAAAAGGACCCGCAATGTGGAGTCCGCGAGTACAAAGTGATCGTATGCGATTTGCGGAAGAGTGGAGGTTGATGTTAGAGCAAACAAAGAACCTTGACTTTTATCAGGATATGGTGAATGGATTGTTAATTGAAGGAGGCAAAGTTGTAGGTGTTAAGACATCCTTAGGAACAGAGATTAAGGCAAAAAGCGTTATTTTAACTGCGGGAACTTTTTTAAATGGCTTAATTCATATTGGGGACAAGAATTTTGGTGGTGGAAGAGCAGGAGAACGTGCCTCAGTAGGGATTACCGAGGAATTGGTTCAATTAGGGTTTGATTCAGGTAGAATGAAAACAGGAACGCCACCACGTGTTGATGGACGCTCGTTAGATTTCTCAAAGATGATAGAACAACCTGGGGATGAACGTCCAGAAAAGTTTAGTTATTTAGAAAGTATTAAACCGTTAACCAATCAGCGATCATGTCATATGACCTATACAAGTCAAGAAGTACATGATTTGCTAAGAGAAGGGTTTGACAGATCTCCAATGTTTAATGGAAGAATACAAAGTATCGGGCCGAGATATTGTCCGTCAATTGAAGATAAAATAGACCGGTTTGCAACCAAAGATCGTCATCAATTATTTATTGAGCCTGAAGGTTGGAATACCGTTGAAATTTATGTAAATGGTTTTTCTACCTCATTGCCAGAGGATGTACAGGCAAAGGCCTTGCGAAGGGTGGCTGGTTTTGAGAAGGTGAAGTTTTTTCGCTTTGGTTATGCTATAGAATATGATTATTTTCCACCAACTCAGTTGAAACACACTTTAGAGACAAAACTAGTAGATAATTTGTTTTTTGCAGGACAAATTAATGGTACAACTGGCTATGAAGAGGCTGCTTCTCAAGGATTAATGGCAGGAATTAATGCGGCATTGAAGGTGCAAGAAAGAGATCCATTTGTTTTAAAACGAAATGAGGCATATATAGGCGTTTTAATAGACGATTTGATTACTAAGGGCACAGAAGAGCCTTATCGTATGTTTACGTCACGAGCGGAGTACAGAACGCTTTTACGTCAAGATAATGCTGATTTAAGGCTAACTCCAATGTCCTTTAATATAGGTTTGGCATCTAAGGAACGACTTAATAGAGTTATAGAAAAACAAGAAAAAACGGATTTGTTTGTTAATTTCCTTAAAGAAACCAGCGTAGATCCAGTAGCTATAAACCCCATATTAAAAGAGAAGGAAACGGCTGAAATTTCACAGTCGATGAAAATGTTTAAAATTGCGTCTAGACCCCAATTGAGCTTTGATGAGGTGCGACAATTTCCAAAGGTTAATGATTTTATTATTGATAATGGTTTGGATAATGAGATAGTAGAACAAACTGAAATTCATGTAAAGTATGCGGGTTATATAGAAAAGGAAAAGAACAATGCCGACAAGTTAAATCGACTAGAAAGTATTAGTATTCCGAGTAATTTTGATTACCAAAGGGTTAAATCCTTATCCTATGAAGCCCGTGAAAAGTTATCGGCTATTCAGCCTACAAGCATCTCTCAGGCGAGTAGAATCTCTGGCGTTTCACCTAGTGATGTTTCGGTACTTTTAGTGTATATGGGGAGATAATGAGTGCCATTATATTGAAACAGCCAAGACCTCAAAAAGCAACGATTTTTGGAATCTCAATATTGATTATGACCTTATTTCTTTGGTATTATAATTTAGATGCTCCGTATAAAATATCGTTTCTATTCCTTGTGGGATTCATTTTTTTAGGATATTCAATAAGCTATGAAATTCGACGCGATTTTGACAATCGAAAAAGAATTAATTTCTTTGGTGTTACCGTTTTTAAGAGCAAGTTGACAGTTCCTTTCCCGGAGTATATTTCGCTTTTTTCAGGTTCCTTTAAAAAAGCAAATGAATGGGGAGCTGTAGCTGCACTAGGAACTGAATCTAAAAATGAGATGTTTGTACTTAAATTTTTTAAAGGGAAAACAAATAAAATTATCTATAAATCTAACGATTATAAGGAGGCATTAGCGAAATCAAATGCGCTTAGCTTGCTTTTAAAGGTTAGAATTCATAATGCTGTAAAAAATAGTTCCACGTGAAACAATTAGACACTTCACCAATAAATAACGGCCCATTAGTAGCTCATCTTACTTGTAAAGATTACTCGGTTTCGAACGAAACCTTTAATTTGGTGAAAGATGAGACAACAGATTTATTAGTCACTTCTCCACGCCCGAATGATGCGGATTTGGATAAATACTATGAAAGTGAGTCCTATATTTCGCATTCAGACACCCGAAAGTCAATATTTGATAAACTATATCAACTTGTTAGAAATTATACATTAGGACAGAAAGTTAAACTTATGGCGTCTTTTGAGATTGAAGAGAAATCGATCCTTGATATTGGGGCTGGTACTGGTGATTTTTTACGAGCCTGTAAAAAGGCGAATTGGGAGGTGAACGGGGTGGAGCCAAATGTAAAAGCAAGAACCATTGCGAATGAAAAATTGGGATTAAATCTAAAAGAGAAATTAGATGATTTAGGAGATGCCCAATTTGATGTAATTACGATGTGGCATGTTTTAGAACATGTGCCCAATTTAACAGAATATACTAAACAACTTAATCGATTATTAAAACCTAGCGGAACTCTTGTAGTAGCTGTTCCCAATCATAAAAGTTACGATGCTAAGCATTATGGTATTTTTTGGGCTGCTTACGATGTACCGCGACATTTATGGCATTTTTCTCAAGAAGCCATGAAAAGGCTATTTGAAGCAGCAGCACTGAAAGTTGTACAAACACTTCCAATGAAATTTGATTCTTATTATGTGAGTCTGTTGTCAGAAAAATACAAACATGGAAAAATGAACGCTCTAAGTAGTTTCTATATTGGATTAAAGTCAAATCTACGAGCAAAGCAAACAAGCGAGTATTCTTCGCTTATTTATATCATAAAGAAGGACTAATTTGTATTTTAAGCTTGTTTAAGCCCTTTTTAGCTGCCCAGACATAGAAACATACTAATCCTTCCATAAATAATCCTCGCAGATTATATAAGACCGCTTTTTAAAATAAATAAACCTTATTGATTATTTTTTTTGATAAATTTTATTGATACATGGGTTTATCCAAAGTCAGGCGTGAGTATTTTCATATATTTGCCAGCAAATTAAAAACTAAAAAGAAAATGAAAAAAATAGTTGTATCCATCGTTTTTACATTGATGCTCGTATCATGTACACAAACCAAAATGGGTTATGTGGATGTTGAAGAAATATTAAAAGAATATAAGGGAACGAAGGAAGCTGAAAAGGAGATTAATAAAAAATCAGCAGAAATGAAAGGTCAGTTAGATCAACTTGCTTCTGAATACCAAGCTAAAGTGAATGATTACTATGCAAAAGCGCAAAAGATGTCAACAAAAGCGAGACAAGAGGCAGAAGGTAATTTAATGAAAGAACAAGATGTGTTGAAGCAAAGACAGCAACAAGCCCAGATCGAAGTTCAAAATGATGGACAGGAAAAAATGACCGAGATCAATGAAAATATCGCTGATTTTGTTGCGGATTATGCGAAGAGCAATGGCTATACTTATATTTTAGGAACTTCTGAACAAACAAGAACAGTACTATATGGTGATTCTAAATCGGATATCACAGATATTATTTTAGATGCATTGAACGATTCATATAAAAAAGAGACTTCGGCTTCTAATAAAGAAGAGGAAAAAACCGAAGAATAAAATAAAATATTGATAATCAATCTATTAAAGCCCCAAATTTATTTGGGGCTTTTTTATTTTTAAAGAACTCAGCATGCTAATATTCCTATAACTGGCATATATAGGCAATAATTTTATTGTATAATTTTAGTTTTTTTATACTTAAGTTATTAAAATGCCGTTATGATAAAATATTAATCTAACCATTTTTCCATGAGAAATTACATAACATCCGTAATTTTAATTTGCTGTAGCCTTGCACTACAAGCGCAAACTTCAACCGGTAAGCACCACATAAAATATTTAGATATTAACACTGGAAATTCAGATTACGGTGTTGGTTTTTTAAATGATGATCAGGTGGTTTTTACTACTGCTACTTCAGACCGAGTAAGTAAAAACACGAAATATCAACCACATTTAGACTTATATGTTGGAGATGTTGGAGAACAAGGAGAAATTTTAAATAAAACAAGAGACAAAGGAATTGTAGATAAAGGTGTAACCAAAACGGGCGCTACTTTTACAAGTGACCATAAAACGGTGTACTATTCTGCAAAAAAATATTCCAAACGAAAACTGACCAATGCACAGCTGTACAAAGCAGAAATAGACGCAGAGGGAAATTGGATCAATGTTCAGAAGCTATCTGTTAATAAAAAGCAGTATACCCTAGAAACACCTACCTTAAATAAAGAGAATACGAAATTGTATTTCAGTGCCAATTTACCAGGCTCTCTAGGAGGAAAAGATATTTTTGTTGCGGCGATTAATGCTGATGGGACTTTAGGAGATCCGATAAATTTGGGAGATAAAGTAAATACTACCAAAGATGAAATAACACCTTATATTGCAGGCAATAACTTTTTATATTTTTCTTCAAATGGTAGAGAAGATAGTTTAGGCAGTTTTGATATATATGCTAGTGAGGTATTTGAAAATACGGTCTCTCAGCCACTACATTTGGAATCTCCAATAAACAGTATTAATGACGATTTTGCATATATTGTTAGTTCTGACAAAGGATATTTTTCTTCAAATAGATTGCAAGGACAACAAAACAATGATATTTATTCATTTTACATAGAGCCAGACAAACCAGAGGTTTGTTATCAAGAAGTAATAGGTACGGTAAGAGATAAGGAAACTGAAATTGTAATGCCAGCAGTAACAGTTACTATTAGTGATGATGAAGGTGTTGAATTGGAACGATTAACAACAGATGAGAACGGTAACTATAGATACAATTTAGATTGTAGAGCGACCTTTACAGTTAAGGCGTCAAAACAAGGCTATTCAGTTGAAGAACATATTGTAAATACAGCCAACTATATTGAGTCTCCATCTTTAGAGGTAAACCAAAGCTTAACTAAAGAATTTAAAGAGGAACAAGAAAAAGTTACTATAAATATTAATCCAATTTATTTTGGCTTTGATAAGTACAATATTAGTGATAATGCGAAACTTGAGCTTGACAAGATTGTGAAGGTAATGAAAGCAAATCCAGATATCGAAGTAGAATCTGCTTCTCATACCGATTCAAGAGGAACTAGGGCGTACAATCAAGGTCTTTCTGAAAGAAGAGCCAAGGCAACTGTAGACTATATCGTTTCTAAAGGAATAGAACGCGCTAGAATCAAGTCTAAAGGTTACGGTGAAACCCAACTATTAAACGAATGTAAAGATGGGGTAAGATGTACCATACCGAAGCACAAACTAAATAGAAGAACGGAGTTTGTAATTGTTAATAAGCATGTGCTCAATAAACCGAAAGAGTCCAACGAAGGTGCCATCATTGTAATTTCAGAATCGGTACCCAAGGAGAAACGGCAAAAGGATATAGCACCAATAAGCTCAATACAGGAAAAAGCAGCCGCAAAGAAGACGATTAAAAAAAGTGACACACCAATTATAGAAAATGATAAAGAATTCGATTTAGAACCTAAAGAGGGCGTTGAGAAAGAAGAATTACCAGCGCTAGACAATGAATCTTCAGATTCGAAAAAAGCGGCTTCTACGAGCATTAAAGAGAAGGACATCGTTGAAGATAATAAAAGTGCTGTTAAAGCAACGGTAAGTATTCACAATTCAAAACCGCTGGTCGTCCCAGATAAAATAGAAACTCATTTGCAAGGTTCTAACCCAAGCAATACTAACACTATCGAATATGAAAAAGAAGAAGCATTATCCAATGCTTCTTCTGCGTTTAAAGAAGATGTGAATAAGGAACCAACCACCTTAGCAAACAATCAAAAAGGAAATGTGTTAACTGAGGTTGCGCCTCAATACAAAAAGAATCTGGAAACAAAAGTAGTTAGTACCAAATCAACAAATGCTCAATCCAATGAAAGTACAATTGCTAAAACAACTTTAGATGATGTTAAAACAAACTTAAAACAGACAGAACAATCAGCGAATACGAATTCAAAAATAGCGAAAGCCAAAAAAGTTAAAAAGCAACGAACCGAGAACAAAGACAGTGAAACGGAAATGAGCACGCTTGGAATGCCTATTGAAATTAATACGTCAACGGAAGCAAGCCTTGATGGCTCCACAAAGGAAGATAAGCTTACAGTAAAAAGTAACGAAGCTATTAATACTATGAGCTCAGAAGAAAACAAAGTGCCTCAAATTGCTAGTTTCAATAATGATTTGACCGACAAAAAGAACACTACTGAATTGGCTGAAATTAAAAACACAGCGGTAGCGAGCATCGAAGGTACCCAAAAAGATGACAAACCAATAACAACTAGTAATAAACCTATTAATATCCTAACCTCAGAAGAAGACAAAGCTCCTCAAATTGCCAGTTTCAATAAAGATCTGACCAACAAAAAGAACAATATGGAAACGGCATTTAATGAATTGTATGATGCGGAAGGGGAACTTTTTGATGAATCGAAAACGAATAAGGAACGGGTTAAAATAAGAATCATAGAAGAAGATGTTTTATCAATTAGCTCAATTGACATTTCGCCAATGACAGTAAAAAGAAATGGAATCTACGCAGAAACAAGAATGGCTAATAAAACAGATGTAATGCGTATTAATTTTAAAATTAATCATCATAGAAATATTACCGAGGGCTATAAGGAGGTTTATATATTAATACAAAATCCCAAAGGGATTATTTTAAACAGGAAGGGTGTTTTTGAACCGAAAAAAGGAGGAGACAAATTGAGTTATACTGAAAAAACGAATGCTTATTACGCTAACAATTACTTAGAGATTTCCATGTTAACTGACCGGTTTATTCAGAGAATAATTAAAGGAATGTATACCGTTACAATTTATATAGAAGGTTATCCTGTTGGGTTAGAACAACTAAATTTGAGTTAATATTTGACCACCGTTTCAATTCAAACATAATTTTGCACAACCTATGCATCCAATAATTTGTATATTTACCATGTGAAATTCTATGCCTCCATATCATTATCGTGTCTATTTATGCTTCAGGCAATTATACCTAAATTAGACATGTGCTGCGAATTTCAAAAAATGGCAGCGCTTTATGGTCACTACAAAGAGCACAAAGCCCTAGATGGTGATTCTGTATTAGATTTTATAGTTGAGGACTATTTTAACAGTGCCGATGACGCAGAGAATCATCATAAAAATTCAAAACAAAAAGAGAATCCGGTCCATAAAGTAAATCAGCCATGCTGTGCGCCAATTGTTTTTTTACCAAAACAAGAAACATCGATTCTTGTAATCAACACAACCAAAAATTCGAATTTCGATTTATACAATTCCAGTTTTTATTCGGCACACTTAGCCACATTATTTCAACCACCTCGGGTTTAAAAATGATTACATTCCTCCACATAAAGGAATCGTAATACTATTTAGTTTTTACATCAGCTAAGAGCTAGACTATTTACAAACATTTTTAACTCATTTTTTATGCTTAATAAAGTTATAAAGTATGCTATAACACATAAGTTGATTATAGGATTACTCACTCTGGCCTTAATTATTACGGGACTATACTCCTTAAAACAATTACCAGTAGACGCCGTACCTGATATTACAAACAATCAGGTTCAGGTAATCACCACATCGCCTACTTTGGCCGCTCAAGAAGTAGAGCGGTTGATCACATTTCCCATTGAGCTTACCATGGCTACGATACCTCAAATTGAAGAAATTCGTTCTTTTTCGCGATTTGGTCTCTCAGTAATCACCATCGTTTTTGAAGAAAATGTAGACATATATTGGGCACGACAACAAGTAAACGAACGACTTGCTGAAGCAGAAGCAAAAATCCCCACTGGAGTGGGCAAACCAGCAATAGCTCCTTTATCTACAGGCTTAGGTGAGATTTATCAATATGTAATAACCACGAAACCCGGATATGAAGATAAATACAATGCCATAGAGCTGCGTACCATACAAGATTGGATCATTAAGCGTCAGTTAGTGGGAACACCAGGCGTTGCTGACGTTAGTAGTTTTGGAGGTCTTTTAAAGCAATATGAAATAGCAATAAAACCAGAGCGCTTAAATGGACTTAATGTTTCACTTTCTGAATTGTTTGATGCCTTAGAAAAGAACAATCAGAATACAGGTGGAGCCTATATTGAAAAAAACGATAAAGCCTTATTTATAAGAAGTGAAGGTTTGGTAGAGTCAATTGAAGATATTGAAAATATTTTAGTGAAACAAACGGCAAATGGCAATCCAATTTTGATTCGTGACGTCGCAAAAGTACAAATAGGTACAGCCATTCGTTACGGTGCAACAACCCGAAATGGTGAGGGAGAAGTGGTTAGTGCGATAGTTATGATGTTGAAAGGCGCCAATTCGGCTGAAGTGATTAAAAATGTCAAAAACAAAATAGAAACAATTAGCAAAACGTTGCCAGAAGGCGTTGTAATTGAGCCTTTTTTAGATCGAACGAAATTAGTAAATAAAGCGATAGGTACCGTAACTACAAACCTAATTGAAGGCGCGCTGATTGTTATTTTTATCTTATTGCTACTATTGGGTAACTGGAGGGCAGGTTTAATCACAGCTTCTGTGATTCCATTGGCTTTACTTTTTGCCTTTAGCATGATGCATCTTTTTGGCGTTTCGGCTAATTTAATGAGCTTAGGCGCTATTGATTTTGGGTTAATTGTTGATGGTGCTGTAATCATTGTAGAAGCGACTTTATTTCATTTGGGAACCGTTAAGATGGGGCGGAAATTAACCCAAGAAGAGATGGATGAAGAGGTGTATCAATCTGCTAGTAAAATTAGAAATTCTGCTGCCTTTGGAGAGATTATAATTTTAATAGTTTATCTGCCCATTTTGGCCTTGGTTGGAACCGAAGGTAAAATGTTTGGTCCCATGGCACAAACGGTGAGTTTTGCAATTCTTGGTGCCTTTTTGCTGTCTATAACTTATATTCCTATGATGTCAGCATTGGTATTGAGTAAAAAGAATGAGCACAAGAAGACGATTTCTGATAAAATTATGGGTTTTTGTTACAAGCTCTACAAACCAGTAATTCATTGGGCGATGCATAAAAAGAGTTTATTAGTGGCAGCGACCACAGTGCTTTTCATCGTATCTTTTATGGTGTTTAAATCACTTGGGGGAGAATTTATTCCAACCTTAGAAGAAGGTGATTTTGCTGTTGAAACGCGTGTCATGACTGGAAGTTCATTGTCGAATACAATAAAGGCAACCACAAAAGCAGAGCGAATAATCTTAGATAAATTTCCAGAAGTATTACAAGTAGTTTCTAAAATAGGGTCCGGGGAAATCCCTACAGATCCAATGCCAGTTGAAGCTGCAGATTTAATGATAATCCTAAAAGACAAATCAGAATGGGTTTCAGCGACGAACAGAGAAGATTTGGCAAATAAAATGGCCGAGGCCTTAGAGGAATTACCTGGCGTATCGTTTGGTTTTCAACAACCCATTCAAATGCGTTTCAATGAATTAATGTCAGGTGTAAGACAAGATGTAGCCATCAAAATTTATGGCGAAGATTTAGAGATGCTTTCAAATTATGCGGCGCAAATTGGAAAAATTTCAAGGAGTACAGATGGGGCAGAAGATATTTTTGTCGAAGAGGTGACGGGAATTCCCCAAATTGTTATTGATTACAATCGCTTACAATTGGCAAAATACGGATTGGACATCACAACTGTTAATAAGGCTGTTCAAGCTTCTTTTGCTGGTATTTCGACTGGATTGGTATATGAAGGAGAAAGACAATTTGATATGGTGGTACGTTTGGAGGACACCAATAGAACGAGTATTACCGATGTTCAAAATTTATACCTCAACGGAAAAAATGGAGCGCAAATACCCTTGCATCAAGTCGCGAAAGTATCCATAAAAGAAGGACCTTATCAGGTGCAACGCGACAATACACAAAGACGAATCATTGTTGCCTTTAATGTAAGAAATCGCGATGTTGAAAGTGTCGTTGACGATGTACAGAATCAAATAGCCAATCAAATAAACTTAGCTCCAGGATATACAATTACCTATGGAGGTCAATTTGAAAACCTAGTTGAAGCCAAGCAGCGACTCGCAATTGCCGTTCCTATGGCCTTACTGCTTATTTTCATTTTGTTATACTTCACTTTTGGGTCAATAAAACAGAGTCTGCTAATTTTTACAGCCATTCCACTTTCAGCAATTGGCGGTGTCTTTGCACTTTGGATCCGTGACTTACCATTTAGTATATCAGCAGGTGTTGGGTTTATTGCCTTATTTGGAGTAGCTGTGTTAAATGGAATTGTACTTATTGCCGAATTCAATCGCCTTAAAAAAGAAGGAATAACCGATGTTTTTGAACGAATCTATCAAGGGACCAAAACACGCTTGCGACCAGTAATAATGACTGCATCAGTGGCTTCATTGGGCTTTCTTCCAATGGCTATTTCACAAACGGGAGGAGCAGAAGTACAACGACCACTAGCGACTGTAGTAATAGGAGGACTGCTATCAGCGACTTTTTTAACATTAATCATACTACCCATTTTATACTATTATTTTGAAAAAGGATTTAAAATGAAAACACCTAAAACTACTACGGTGCTTATACTTGCATTTTTAAGTACGACGTGGAGCCTTAGCGCACAAAACACAACGATGACAGATACGTATCATAGCCTTGATGAGTTGGTTAATGTTGCCTTAAAAAACAATCCAACCTTAAAAATTTCTGAACTTCAAACGCAACAGGAACAAGCATTAAAAGGTGCCAGTTTTGATGTGGCGAAAACAAAAATCGGATTGGATTACGGACAAACCAATAGTATTGTTAAAAACGATACCCATTTTAGCATTAGTCAGACCTTTGAATTTCCTACTGTATATGCCAATCAAAACAAACTCTCTAAGGCTAAAATTGAAGCCCTAAAAGTAAAACAGGAGGTGGATAAAAAAGAGTTGATAGCACAAGTCAATAGTACCTACTATCAATTGTGGTATGCAAAGCAGAAACAGCGCTTATTGCAAAACCAAGATAGTATTTATGAAAAGTTTGCTTATGCAGCTAATCTTCGTTTTAAAACGGGAGAAAGCAATGCCCTGGAAAGAGCAACCGCCAATGCAGAATTGGCAGAAATTCAAATTTTAATGTTTGAAAATTCGACGCAAGTAACTCGTTATAAATTACAATTGAAACAGTTATTGAATACTAAAAATGAGGTAGATATAATTGTAGGTGATTTAACCATTAAAACAACTCCTGAACTTTTAATAGCTCAAGACGCTTCTACCACCAATAGTCCTATAGTTCAATATTACAAGGCACAAGTTCTTGTGGCGGAAAAAGAAAAGGCAGTACAAAACGCCAAGATGCTACCTGATGTATCCTTGGGTTATTTTAACCAATCTTTCAACGGTAATGGAGAAACGGCAATCGGTTCACCAACTGTTTTTGATTCTGGAGATCGTTTTACAGGAATTCAGTTGGGCTTAAATATTCCTGTATTTTTCAATGCACAAAATGCGAAAATTAAGGCTGCAAAAATTCATAAATTAGAAAGTGAAGCAAGGCTTGAGGCGGCAATGAACACTACCCAAACTGAATTTCAAACGGGCATTGAAATGCTTAAAATGCAATTCAAAAATTTAGAATATTATCACAAGAATGCAGTGCCACAGGCAACTTTGTTATTAAAACAATCACAACGTGGATTTGAAGAAGGAGAAATAGGATACATAGAATATGTACAAGGCATAAATAGGGCCTTAACCATTAAAATAAAATACTTAACATATATAAATCAGTACAATCAAACACTCATCAAAACAGAACAACTCATCTCTAAATAATCGCAATATGAAAAATAATTATAAACTAATAGCTCTATTTGTTTTACTGGCTGCCTTTGGGTGCAAGGAAAATACGAAAGCTACAGTAGCCGAAGAGCACCATGAAGAAAATGAAAATGTAGTGGAATTGTCTAATGAGCAGTTGGCACAAACGGAAATTAAAATAGGCAAGGTAGAAAAACGTCAAATTGGGAACGAAATTTCGGTAAATGGAATGATTGACGTACCACCACAAGGAAATATTTCAATAACGGTACCTTATGGGGGTTTTTTAAAATACAACGAACTACTACCTGGAAGTAAGGTGAAAAAAGGGCAACTTATTGCCAAAATTGAAAATCCAGAATATATTGAGTTTCAAAAGTTGTATTTAGAAGCATTGGCGAATAATGAATATTTAAAAGCCGATTTTGAACGGCAAGAAATATTGAGTAAAGAGGAGGTTACATCAGCAAAAGTATTTCAACAGGCGAAGAGTCGTTATTTAACGAACAGCGCTCAAATTAAAGCACTTGAAAGTAAATTGCGATTGATTGGAGTGAATCCATCAAACCTAGTCACCGGAACTATTACTTCTGTAGTTAACACCTATGCTCCAATTACGGGTATTGTTAAAGATATATATGTCAATACCGGGAAGTACTTCGGTCCTCAAGACGTTTTAATGGATATTACAGACGCATCCGATTTACATGTTGAACTTACTATCTTTGAAGATGATATGCCACTGATTCGAGAAGGGCAACGCATCCGATTTCGCCTTACAAATGCTCCTGAAAAATGGATGGAAGCGAAGATCTTTTTAATAGGAAACAATGTAAGGGAAGATAGATCGGTAACCGTACATGGTCATCTCGAAGAAATCAATGAAAATTTAATGCCTGGGATGTTTGTAAATGCGAAAGTAGAAGTAGGAACCAAAGAACAATATACCGTTCCTGAAACGGGAGTGGTGCACTATCAAAACAAATACTATGTGTTTAAATCGAATGGTAAAAAAACAGAAGGAGAAGCGATAGTTAATGATTTTGAAATGATTGAGGTTGTTATTGGGAATACAGAAGATGGTTATACAGCAATTTCATTGGTTAAAGACCCTGAGAATATTGAAGCTATAAACCTAGTTACAAACGATGCATTTACCTTATTATCAAAAGCTAAAAATAGCGAAGGCGGAGGCCATGGACACTAAAAATAAATGAAAACAATAGAAAATTATTTAGAATCAAACAATATTCGCGTAACAGCTATGCGCTTGCTTATTTATAAATTCTTGGCAACAAAAGAAATAGCGGTTACCCTAAGTGATATTGAGTTAGCATTTGAAAAATCAGATAGAACAACACTTTATAGAACCATCAAGACTTTTGAAGATAAAGGGATTGTACATCAAATAGATGATGGTACGGGCATTACAAAATACGCCTTGTGCGAAGAAGAGTGTAAGTGTGCAATAGGTTCAGATTTACACTTGCACTTTCATTGCAATACCTGTAATGAAACGGTGTGTTTAACAGAACATAAAATTCCTCAAATAAAAGTGCCTAAAGGATACATTTCAGAAAATGTGAATCTAGTGGTGAAAGGAATATGTGATAAATGTAGCGGGATATAAATGCACTTCCATTGCAGTCCATTTTATAGCATCTTTGAATAAAAGATAAATCGATAATGATAAAAAAGAAGCTCAATTTAAAAGACATAAAAGTTCCTTCTGAAAACACACACAGTCATGATGACGGCCACAATCACGAGGGGCAATCAACGGGTTTTAAAGCGTATATTCCTGCAATCGTAAGTTTTACTATGCTTATTATTGGTATTGCTTTAGATTATTTCAATACTGCTGTTTTTAAAGACTGGGTGCGCATAGGATGGTATGGAGTAGCTTATTTACCAGTGGGATTTCCTGTGGTAAAAGAAGGATGGAAAAGCATTAAAAAGGGCGACGTTTTTACAGAATTTTTCTTAATGTCAATTGCAACCATTGGGGCCTTTATCATTGGCGAATATCCAGAGGGTGTTGCGGTCATGTTATTTTATGCTGTTGGAGAATTATTCCAAGGCGCCGCAGTTTCTAAAGCCAAAGGCAATATCAAAGCCTTGTTAGATGTACGCCCAAAAGAAGCCAATGTATTTCGTGATGGTGACTATAAAAGTGTAGCCCCAGAAACGGTAGTCATTGGTGAAAAAATACAGATACGAGTTGGTGAAAAAATTCCACTAGATGGAATTCTTACTTCTGAAAAAGCATCGCTGAATACGGCGGCTTTAACAGGAGAAAGCAAACCAGATACCATTGCTAAAGGTGCCAACGTATTTGCAGGAAGTATTAATTTGGAAAGTGTCATTGAAGTTGAGGTAACCAAAGTGTTTAAAGATAGTTCAATTGCTCGTATTTTAGATTTGGTACAACATGCAACTGCGAGAAAATCCAAAACAGAATTATTTATTAGAAAATTCGCACGTGTTTATACACCAATTGTAGTCTTTTTGGCTATAGGTGTCACTTTAATACCTTACTTTTTTGTTGAAGATTACCTGTTTAGAGATTGGTTATATAGAGCGCTTATTTTCTTGGTGATTTCGTGTCCGTGTGCTTTAGTAATTTCCATTCCGCTAGGTTATTTTGGAGGACTGGGAGCGGCCTCTGCGAACGGAATATTGTTTAAAGGAGCTTCCTTTCTTGACGCGATGACTAAAGTTAATATTTTGGTAATGGATAAAACAGGAACAGTTACCAAAGGAGTGTTTAAAATTAAGGAGATTAAAGCTATTGGAAGGAGTGAAAAGGACTTTATGGAATACCTCATGGCAATGGAAGAGCAATCAACACATCCCATTGCCAAAGCCATTTTAGAATACAAAGCTAGCGGGGCTGATTTTAATGCTTCCGAGGTGACAGAAATTGCAGGAAAGGGACTGAAAGGAATCGTCAATGGTAAATCGGTGTTAGTTGGTAACAAAGCGTTAATGACAAGCAACAATATTGAAGTTTTAAAAGAAACAGAAACAATTGTGGAGTCCATTGTTTTGGTAGCAATTGAAGGTGAATTTTCGGGCTATGTGGTGATTGCTGATGCCTTGAAAGAAGATGCTAAAGACACTATTCGTGAGTTGCGCAAAGTTGGTATTACCCGCATTTTAATGCTCTCAGGAGATAAGGATTCCATTACGCAAAAGGTAGCTTCAGAATTGAACATTGAAAATGCCAAAGGAGGTTTGTTGCCCGAAGATAAATTGAATGAAGTGGAGCTTTTAAAGCGTATACCAACAAATAAAATTGCATTTATTGGAGATGGAATTAATGACGCACCAGTGTTAGCCGCAAGCGATGTCGGAATTGCCATGGGCGGATTAGGGAGTGATGTAGCGATTGAAACAGCCGATGTGATTATTCAAACGGACCAACCTTCAAAAGTTGTTAAAGCAATTAAAATAAGTCGTTCTACTCGTAAAATTGTATGGCAAAACATCCTACTCGCGTTTGGTGTTAAAGTAGTGGTTCTAATTTTAGGAGCAGGAGGTTTAGCTACCATGTGGGAAGCGGTCTTTGCTGATGTGGGTGTGGCTCTACTAGCTATATTGAATGCAGTAAGATTACAAAAAATGAAGTGGGATTAACACTTGAGTTATCTCAATAATTCAATAAAAAATAAGCCGTAAAAAACCCACTTTATATCCAAAATTAATGTTTAATTTGGTTCTTGATTAAAATCACTCATGGGCTTACCGCGTCAAAAAATTCTTATTGTAATCGCTTTTTTTGCTATTTATGTTATTTGGGGCTCTACCTACCTGCTAAATAAAATCGCTGTGACTGAAGTAGCACCGCTTTTTTTGGCAGCTATTCGATTTATCACCGCGGGAGTTTTGGTTTTTATAATTGCTAGAATTATGAAACTCAAATTAACCATTTCTAAGAAGCAGCTGATCAATTGTACCATTGCCGGATTTCTTTTTTTAGCTTACGGAAATGGGGTGTTTGTGTGGTCACTTAAATATGTTGATAGTGGATTTGCGGCCTTAGAAGCTTCCACACAACCGCTGTTTGTTATTTTCTTAATGCGCATTATTCACGGTCAAAAAATAAAGCCAAAAGCACTGTTAGGAGTAGGTTTAGGTATTCTAGGAATGTATTTATTAGTAAGTCAAGAAGAGCTGTTAGGAGAAAGTCAAAATATAGTAGGAATGATCATGATATTAACTTGTGTATTGAGTTGGAGTTTTGCTAGTATTTTTGTTTCGAAAGCCGATTTACCGACTAATTTTTTTGTCAGTACGGGCTATCAAATGATTATAGGTGGGACGATTCTTTTGATTGCTAGTTTATTGTTAGGAGAGCCATTGTCTTCACCATTTGACTGGAGTTCTAAAGTACAGTTATCTGTGGTACTGTTAATTTTGTTTGGTAGTATTGTTGCTTTTACTGCGTTTAATTATTTACTTAAGGAGGTGTCTACAGAAAAAGTGTCCACATCAGCTTATGTAAACCCGGTTATTGCCTTATTGTTAGGATGGTATATCTTAGATGAAAAGCTCAGCGTACAATCTATTGTTGCTGCCGCCATTCTCTTGACAGGTGTTTATTTTATCAATTCAAGGAAACGATTACCAAGATAAATAGTAAAAGTTCGAAATACACATTTCTATACAACATATTTTTAGTAATTTCAAGATCAAAAAGTCAGCTGAAAATGAAATTTCTAAAACCTACCCTATCCATAGTACTTTTACTACTCATAGTAGCGTGTAAAAAAGAAAATGCACAACAAGAAACCGACAATCTATTTAAGTTTAAAGAATATATATACTATACAACTTCCGGTGTAGTTTCGGTGGCAGAATCTATTCAAGTAGGATTGGCAAAAGAAGTTGAAGGTTGGGAGCCAAATACAGAAGTTTCTGATAAATTAATTTCAGTTTCCCCTACTTTAAAAGGCAAATTGACGGTACTAAATTCTAGAACACTAAGTTTTAAACCAGAAGAAAACTTGCAGCCTGACACAGAATATAGTGTTACGGTGAACCTTTCTAAAATCTATCCCAGTGTTCCAACTGCGTTTAAAAATTACACGTTTAAATTTAAAACCATTCAGCCTAATTTTATTATAAACACAACCAATTTACAGTCATATAGTAAGCAATGGCAATATTTAGGAGGGGTTTTAAAGTCTGCCGATGTTATGTCTTTAGAAACGGCAAAAAACCTAGTTTCTGCTTCGCAAAAAGGGAAGAATATTACCATCAAATGGCTGCCGGTATTACAATCTACAACGACCTATGAATTTAAAGTTGATAGCATTCAACGTTACGAAGATGATTCTGAAGTGGAGGTAACTTGGTCAGGTAAAAAGAACGGAATAGATACGGATGGAAAAGCACAAATTAGCATTCCAGGCATCAATAATTTCTCCATCGTCAATGTAAATGTACTTCAATCACCTGAACAACATTTACAACTTAATTTTTCAGATCCACTTCAAAAGCAACAAAATTTTAAAGGCTTGGTAGCGATCGAAAAGCAACAAAATTTAAAATATGTAGTTGACGGAAATGTACTAAAAGTATATCCTGAAAGTCGGGTTATTGGCAATGTTCAAGTAGACATTTTTCAAGGAATAAAGAGTGTTGATAATTACAAGCTAAAAAAATCATTTTCCGAAAAAGCAGCTTTTGAACAGCTAAAACCAGCAGTTAGGTTACTAAGCAATGGAGTTATTTTACCAAACTCTAGTGACTTAAAATTCAATTTTGAAGCAGTTAATTTAAAAGCTGTTGACATTCGAGTAATCAAAATTTACGAAGACAATGTCTTGCAGTTTTTACAAGAAAATAACCTTGACGAAATCAATAGATACACGATCAGACGTGTAGGTAGAAGGGTTGCAAAAAAAACAATGACACTTGTTAAATCTGATTTAGAAAACAATGGCAAATGGAAAACCTATGCCGTTGATTTATCAAAAATGGTACAGTCTGACCCAGGCTCCATTTTTAGAATCGAATTAGATTTCGTTAAAGAGTATGCATTGTATACTTGCGACGGCACAGAAACAGTAAGTAATCAAGAAAGCGACAATGCGTATTATGAAGAAGACTATTACTACGACGAAAACCGTGAGTCTACGGTTGCTGAAGCTGAAGAAGCAGACGAGCGCGAAGAACAGTACTGGGACAATCTAATTTACAATTATAGAAACAATAATTATTACAATTGGGAAGATAGAGATAATCCTTGTAAAGATGGATATTACTACAATGAAGACAAGATAGTTTCTACAAATATTTTGGCGTCAAATATTGGTATAATTACTAAAAAGGGAGCCAATAATTCGTATAAATTTGCAGTTACCGATATCCTTACCACGGCACCAATCGCTAACGCCAACATTAAACTTTATAATTACCAACAGCAAGAAATAGGTACCGTAAATACCGATAGCCAAGGGTTTGCAACCTATGATTTTGATAAAAGCGCTTATTTTGCAATCGCTTCAAGCGGAAAAAGTAAAACCTATATCAAACTAGATGACGGTTATTCGCTGTCACTAAGTAAGTTTGATGTTTCGGGGAAACAACTTCAAAAAGGATTAAAAGGATATATCTATGGTGAACGGGGTGTATGGCGACCTGGTGACACCTTGCATTTAAACTTTGTATTGAATGACAATGCAAATCCGCTTCCCAAAGAACATCCTATTCGTATGGAAGTAACAGATCCTCATGGTAAATTAATCTATCAAAAAATTGAAACTACAGGTATCAATGGTTTTTATCGATTTGATGTACCAACTTCTGACGAAGCCGCAACAGGTAATTGGAATGCCAAAATAAATGTTGGTGGCGCTACTTTTTATAAAAGCTTAAAAGTCGAAACGGTAAAGCCCAATCGTCTAAAAATAGCCATTGACTTTAAAGATGAGGTTTTAACACCGAGCAAACCAATCAATGCCGATTTAAAAGTACAATGGTTGCATGGCGCGCCTGCCAAAAGTTTAAAAGCTGAGGTGAAAGTAAAATTTACGAGTACCGCTACTTCTTTCGAAAATTATAAAGAATACCTTTTTAATGACCCTACACGCACTTTTCAAGCAGAAGAAATAACGGTGTTTGATGGTACCTTAAATGCAGAAGGAAATGCCACATTTACGAAGAAAATGAATTTTGGGAATAAGGCACCGGGGATGTTAAAAGCTTCTTTTTTTACGAGAGCCTTTGAAAATGGTGGCGATTTTTCTATAGATGTAATTAGTAAAGATTTTGCCCCTTACGAAACGTTTGTTGGACTAAAATCACCAATATCGCGAGCTTATGGTTCGTATTATACAGATGAAGATGTCACTTTCGATGTGGCTACTGTAAATGCCAAAGGCAAGCCAGTTCAACGTAACGGATTGGAAGTGAAAGTGTATCAAATTCAATGGCGCTGGTGGTGGAATTCGTCGTATGACGATTTAGCTTCGTATGTAGGTAGCCAATATCACAAACCCGTTCAATCATTAAAAATAAATACCAATACCGCTGGTAAGGGAAGTTTTAAAGTTAACATTCCAGACGATGAAGGAGGGCGGTATTTAATTCGCGTTTTTGATCCTAAAAGTGGTCATGCTACAGGTAGAACAACTTATTTTTATAAAGATTGGTGGAAACGACCAGCAGGAAGTGACCCTCAAGCGGCCAAAATGTTGGTCTTTTCTTCTGATAAAGACAAATACAATGTTGGAGAAACGGCAAAAATCACATTTCCGTCAGGCACAGCGGGCAGGGCTTTGGTAAGTATTGAAAATGGTACCGAAGTGCTAGATCAACAATGGTTGAAAACGCAAAAAGGAGAAACCACTACAGAGATACCAATTACCAAAGAAATGGCCCCAAATGTGTTTATTAATATTTCATTATTACAACCACATGCCTCTACAGCCAATGATTTGCCCGTGCGTTTATATGGGGTAATTCCACTTTTGGTTAATGATCCAAACACCATTTTAGAACCGCTACTAGTATTGCCAAACGTATTACGCCCCGAAGAAAATTTTACAGTTAAAGTCAGCGAAAAGCAAGGGAAACGTATGACTTATACCTTGGCAGTTGTAGATGAAGGTTTGTTAGACTTAACCCGATTTAAAACTCCCAATGCATGGGATGAGTTTTATACTAAAGAAGCCTTGGGCGTAAAAACATGGGATATATTTGACTATGTAATAGGCGCTTATGGCGGAAGCATTGAGCAGGTATTTGGCATTGGTGGTGATGAAGAAGCGGGGAATCAAAAACCTAAAAAAGCAAACCGATTTAAGCCTGTGGTTATGACCTTAGGTCCGTTTACATTAGAAAACGGAAAGTCAAAATCACATCAAATTAAAATGCCGAAATATATTGGCTCCGTTAGAACCATGGTCATTGCTGGTGATAATTCAAAAGGAGCCTATGGAAGCGTTGAAGAAGCAACTCCTGTACGAAAACCATTAATGGTATTGGCATCGCTTCCGCGGAAGCTGAGTCCCGGAGAAAAAGTAACGCTACCCGTTACTGTTTTTGCTATGGAATCAAAAATTAAACAAGCAAATATCAGTTTAAAATTAAGCGATGGAATTAAAATAATAGGCCGGCAAACACAAACACTTTCTTTTAGTGAACCTGATGAAAAAATGGTTTATTTTGAATTGGATGTAAGTGACGCTCAGGGTATTGGAAGCGTTGAGGTAATTGCCTTAGGCAGTGGAGAAAAGGCCACTTATGAGGTGGAGTTGGATATTGTAAACCCGAATCCGTTAAGTACTACCGCTACAGGAATTGTTTTAGAGCCTAATAGCACACAAACAATTGATTTTAAAACTTTTGGTGTGGCAGGAACCAGTAAGGCTGAAGTGGAGTTTTCTACCATGCCTTCAATGGATTTTACAGGTAGATTACAGTATTTAATTCGGTATCCTCATGGTTGCGTAGAACAGGTAACCTCTAGTGTTTTTCCACAGTTATATTTATCAGATATTTTTGATTTGACCTACGATAAGAAACAGGAAATGGATACGAATATTAAAAAAGCCATTGAACGTCTAGGGCATTTTCAAACACCCAATGGCGGCCTGAGTTATTGGATGGGGCAAAACACTGCAAATGATTGGGGAACGAGCTATGCAGGGCATTTTATGATTGAAGCTCAGAAAAAAGGGTATGTAATGCCACTTACCTTTATGAATTCTTGGTTAAAATACCAACAACAGGCAGCAAGAAGTTGGAGAGCGAGTTATAAACAGTATAATACTGATCTAGCACAAGCATACCGCTTGTATACTTTGGCATTGGCTGGTCACCCAGATTTGGGCTCCATGAATAGATTGCGTGAGTTTAGTGAGATTTCTAACGATGCAAAATGGCGCTTAGCTGCTGCCTATGCATTGGCAGGGCAAAAAGAAGCAGCAACTGCAATTGCCAATACAGCAAACATTGATTTTACATCAAAAAATGGTGATTATTATACCTACGGATCAACCAATAGAAATCGCGCAATGGCTATGGAAACGATGCTGTTAACAGGAAATACGAAGTCGCGTGAATTGGCAGAATATTTAGCTAAGGAACTCTCTTCTAAAAAATGGATGAGCACACAAACAACGGCCTATGGCTTGTTGGCAATGGCGAAAATGGTTGAAATGAATGGAGGAAAAGCCATTAATCTCAGTTATGCAAACAATGCGAACAAGCAAGAGTCTGTTAATACTCAAAAAGCCATTGCAGCACGTAAATTAGTAATCAATGAAGGAGCTAATAGTTTAAAAATAACAAATAACCAAGCAAATGTGGTCTATGTAAATGTCTTGAATTCTGGGATTTTACCATTAGGACAAGAACTGGCAGAAAAGCGAAACTTGGGAATTTCTATTCAGTATAAAGACACACAGAAAAAGGGAGTAGATGTGTCAAAGTTGTCGCAAGGGACCGATTTTACGGCTACGGTTACAATTAGCAATTTAAAAAATGAAAAGGTGTACAATATTGCCTTAACGGAAATTTTTCCTTCAGGATGGGAAATTATCAATACACGCTTTACAGATTATGGCAATTCAACAAGCAGCCAGGCTAATTTTACGGATATAAGAGACGACCGTGTTAATTTTTATTTTGACTTAGACAATAGACAAACAACAACGTTTACGGTGCAATTAAATGCAGCCTATTTAGGGACGTATTACTTACCTGGTGTACAAGCAGAAGCCATGTATGATAATGACTATTTTACACGGACAAAAGGACAATGGATAGAAGTTGTTAAATAGAACGAAATATGGGTAAAAAAAGTGATTACATATCAGAACGACAACAACAATTTATAGAAAAACAACAATTGTTTTTTGTGGCTACAGCAGGAAAAACAGGTACGGTTAATCTTTCTCCGAAAGGAATGGACTCGTTGCGCGTTATTAGTAAAAACAAGGTAGTATGGTTAAATTTAACGGGTAGTGGCAATGAAACAGCGGCGCATGTATTAGAAAACAACCGAATCACCTTAATGTTTTGTGCCTTTGAAGGCGCGCCACAAATTTTGAGGCTTTATGGTACTGCGAAGGCATACCACCCTAGAGATATGGAGTATGAAAAACTCATAAAACTGTTCCCAAAAATAGCCGGTACTAGGCAGCTGTTTGAAGTATCGGTTGATTTGGTACAGTCGTCTTGCGGAATGGCCGTACCCTATTATGATTTTAAAGGCGAAAGAATGCAATTAGAAGAATGGGCTGAAGGCAAAGGAAAAGAAGGTATTGAGGCCTATTGGCAAGAGAAAAATACGGTGAGTATAGATGGAAAATCAACAGGGATATTATAGCGGAAGAGAATAAAATCTCCTTCCCTGATTTAGTTAGGGAAGGTGGCTTTAACGTAGTTAAAGACGGAAGGGTAAAAATGAAAAAGATTCACAATCGGAAGTTTTTAGAGGAGCGAAGGAATGAGCTTCGTAAAAATTTAACTCCCGCTGAAGCTACTTTATGGAAATACCTTCAACGTAAATAAGTTAAAGGAAGAAAATTTAGGCGACAACATAGTATAGAAAATTATATAGTTGATTTTTATTGTGCTTCAGAAAAACTTATAGTAGAGTTAGATGGAGCAATTCATTTAGATTTTGCACAACAAAATTATGACTATGAACGTACCAAAAATTAGAAGGTTTAGGGCTTAAATTGGTTAGATTTGAAAATAAGTAGGTTTTTGAGAATATTGAACAGGTATTAACTGAAATCACAAGTCTTTTTAAGAAATGATAATAACCACCTCGTCTTCACGCTAACACATGAATCCACTCCTCCTTATTAAAGAAGGAGAGTTTTAAGAATGAAAATACCTAAGGAAATCAAAAAACATAAATTAAAATCGGGAATACTAGCGCTTTTGTTGGTTTGGTATTATTTTTCATTGCCAAAAGAGTTGTTTAATGAGTCAACTTCAACCGTTATTGAAAGCGCAGAAGGTCATTTATTAGGAGCTCAAATAGCGAGTGATGAACAATGGCGTTTTCCACATAATGATAGCGTACCTACAAAATTCAAAGAGAGTATTGTTGCTTTTGAAGATGCCTATTTTTATAGACACCCAGGGTTTAACCCTATTTCAATTTCAAAAGCGCTTTGGAGAAACATACGTTCAAATTCTATTAAGCGCGGGGGGAGTACCTTAACACAACAAGTGATTCGTTTGTCGCGTAAAGGAAAAGGGCGCACTTATTTTGAAAAATTTATTGAAATAATTCTAGCAACCCGTTTAGAATTAAGAGATAGTAAAGCAAAAATTTTGGCTCGCTATGCATCGAATGCTCCTTTTGGAGGAAATGTAGTGGGTTTGGATATGGCTTCCTGGCGTTATTTTGGTAGAACTCCCAATGAACTGTCCTGGTCAGAAAGCGCTACTTTAGCAGTATTGCCTAATGCTCCAAGTTTAATTTACCCTGGGAAAAACCAACAACGCTTGTTAGAGAAGCGGAATACTTTATTAAAAAAACTATTTGAAAGTAATAAAATAGATGAATTAACCTATCAACTAGCGATTCAGGAAGCGTTACCACAAAAACGTGTCCCCTTACCACAAATAGCCCCTCATTTATTGCAAAAAATTAGCGAGACGGCTAAAGGGAAACGGGTTAAAACAAGTGTTGCGTATCCATTACAAAAAAGGGTAAATGCCATTGTAAAAAACCACTACAACAACCTACAACAAAATCAAATTTACAATATTGCGGTACTTGTATTGGATGTTAAAACACGAAAAGTATTGAGTTATGTAGGCAATGCTCCTACAGACAAGGCACATCAAAAAGATGTGGATATTATTGATAAACCCAGAAGTACAGGTAGCATTTTAAAACCTTTTTTATTTGCGGGGATGCTCGATGCTGGTGAAATTTTACCAAATACACTCGTTGCGGATGTTCCAACACAAATAGCGAATTATAACCCTAAAAATTTTGATTTAGAATACGATGGTGCCGTTCCAGCAAGTAAGGCCTTATCGCGATCATTAAATGTACCGGCAGTACGGATGTTGCAACAGTTTGGTTTGGACCGATTTCATCACTATTTAAAAAAATTGAATTTAAAAGATATAAAATACAATGCCAATCATTATGGTTTATCATTGATTTTAGGTGGTGCTGAAAGCAATTTATGGGATTTATGTAAAAGCTATGCCTCTTTATCATCAACATTGAATCACTATGATGACACCCAAGGGAAATACTACACAAACGAATTCTTGGAACCCACCCTTTTAGCCGAAAGCAAGCTTGATTTTGGAGCGCTTTCTACTGAAAGAACACTCTATGATGCAGGATCAATATACCTCACTTACAAAGCTTTAAAAGAGGTAAACAGACCAGAGGGTGAGGAGAATTGGGAGTTTTTCGATTCTTCAAAGGAAATTGCTTGGAAAACAGGGACTAGTTTTGGTTTTAGAGATGCGTGGGCCATCGGCTCAACCAAAGATTATGTAGTGGGTGTTTGGGTTGGAAATGCAGATGGAGAAGGAAGGCCAGGCTTGGTAGGCTTATCAACTGCTGCACCAATATTGTTTGACGTTTTTGATGTTTTGCCAAGAAGTAACTGGTTTAAAGAGCCTTTTGATGAGTTAGTAGAAGTCCCCATTTGTACGAAAAGCGGTTATAGAGCAACCGAAATATGTGAACAAAAAGAGACCGTTTTTATACAACGAGCAGGGTTAAAAACCAAGCCCTGTCCCAACCATTTTTTAGTGCATTTAGATGAAAATAGGCAGTATCAAGTAAATTCATCTTGCTATCCAATTCATAAAATGGAACATACCAGCTGGTTTGTGTTACCTCCTTTAATGGAGTTTTATTATCAAACAAAAAATCCAACCTATAAAGTGCTACCAAAGTATAAAAATGATTGTATTTCAGAGGGAAAACCCACCATGGACTTTATTTATCCAAAAGAATCCATAAAGGTTTTTTTACCGAAAGATTTTGATGAAAATACCAATCAGTTGGTTTTTAGGTTAGCACATTCAGTAATAGACTCAAAAGTTTTTTGGCATTTAGATGGTAATTTTATAGGTACGACACAAACATTTCATGAAATTGCCATTACACCTAAAAAAGGGAAACATATAATTACCGTAATTGATGAATTGGGGAATGAACTCATAAGGACAATTGAAATTGCAGAATAAATTTTGTTTTAATAACAAATGTAGTAACTTGGCTATTTAAATAATTAAACTCCTGCAAGCCATGTTAAAGACTGTTCTTATAGACGATGAAATAAACGCCTTGGAAGCTCTAGAATGGAAACTAAATCGATATATAGAAGATTTAGAAATTATAAAATGTAACTCTCCTCTTGAAGGAATTGACGTTATTGAACGTGAAAAACCAGATTTGGTTTTTTTAGATATTGAAATGCCAGAAATGGATGGTTTCTCGTTACTTCAACAGTTGAATTATAAAGGGTTTGAACTAATTTTCACAACAGCTCATGATGAATTTGCTTTGAAAGCAATTAAAGTTTCGGCGATTGATTATTTATTAAAACCTGTTGATAAAGATGAGTTAATCACTGCTGTTGAGAAGGTTATAGATTCAAGAAAAGAAAACAAGCTCGAAGACAAATTACAATCGTTATTTTCTAATATAAATACGAAGAAAGGTAAAATTAATATTGCGGCAGATGGGAAGATCTATTTGGTGGATAAAGATGACGTTATTATGTTAAAATCTGACAAAAGTTATACCACTATTTTTCTAAAAGATGATAAGTCCATTTTAGTTTCAAAAACCTTAAAAGAAGTAGAGAAAAAATTTAATTTCCCAGAATTTTTTAGAGTTCATAATTCCTATTTAATCAACGTCAATCACGTAAAAGAATACCTCAAGAGTGATGGTGGACAGCTAGTGATGAGCAATGGTGAGCTCACCGGTATTAGTAGGAATAAAAAAGCAGAGTTGCTAGAAATATTATCTTTAGATTAGTAGGAAATGCTATTAGACCTAACTTCTGAATTTTATTCTTTGATACGTGGAGCGCTATTTATTTTAGCGCTGTATCATTTGGTCATTTTTATAAATACAAAGCAAAAAGAATACCTTTATTACAGTGCGTATTTAGGCTGCTTTTTTATTTATTTCTTAAAAGACACAACACCAGACAATTATTTATATATCTATACATATATAAATTTCTCCATTCAATTTTTAGGATACGCAGCATATGTTTCTTTTGGTAGAGCGCTATTAAAAACGAAAAAGTATGTGACTGATTGGGATAAATTGATGGTGATTGAAGTGCGATTGTTTTTAGTTTGCTCCGTTTTATTTATAGCCATTCAAGCATTGTTTGATTATAGCCATCAGGAGAAGTTGTGGACAATATTGGTGCCAATATTTACGGTTTTTGGGATACTTACCTATATCGTTTTAACCAAAATTAAAGGAAAGCATGTTAGTTATTTTATTATTGGATCATTAGCGTATTTAATTTTGGCCAACATTAGCTTCTTAGGTCCTTACGCCGTTGGGAACGAGTATTTTATAGAAAAAAGGATAGACCCAATGTTTTTTACCTATGTAGGAGCAATTGTAGAAACCACCATGTTTGCAGTAATAATCGGCTATAAAACGAGGGTTTCACTAGACAAAAGTAAGGAAGCTGAAGCTTTATTGGTCATTAAAACTAAAGAAATGAGCGACTTAAAAATGACTGCTTTGCAAAGTCAGATGGACCCACATTTTTTATACAACTCCTTAAATTCTATCAATAATTTTGTAATTCAAAATGACGTTGAAAAAGCATCAGATTACATCACTAAGTTTTCAAGATTAATACGTGAAATTTTAACAAATTCATCCAATTTAACAATTTCCTTAAATAAGGAATTGGGTGTGCTGGGATTATATGTAAAACTTGAACAAATGCGTATGTCAGGAGGTTTTGATTATGTAGTAACGGTAGATGATAAGATTGATTTAGAACAGATTAAAGTTCCGCCTTTATTTATTCAACCGTTTATAGAAAATGCCATTTGGCACGGGTTTGCGAGTAAGAAAAAAGGCAAAAAAATTAATGTAAATATCATTGATGAAGATGATAAGATTCGATGTGAAATAATAGATAATGGTATTGGGATCAAAAATTCTAAAAGAGCAGCTGCAAATCGCGTAGATAGAACGCGAAAATCATTCGGACTGAAAGCCTCGGAAGATCGAATTAAATTATTGCATGAAAATGAGCGCGTTTATGTAATTATTGAAGATATTTCTGATATAAAAAGTACCGGAACTAAGGTTACTTTAAAATTTCCAAAAGTGAGTTAGTTTACCATTTGTATTAAAAACCCTACCATTCATTAGAATTTGTCGTTCAATTATTTATTTGATTGTTAATCACTAAGGTGATAATGTATCTTTGAATAAGACTAATTTAATCCCCTAACTACAATAATGTCTTTAACTTCATTTTCGAAGCCATCGGATACTGACGTATTAAATAAATTGATTCAAAAAGATGAAATCATAACTTTTGTTGGCGAAGGGAGTGTTCATCAAAACATGAAAGAAACAGTTTATGTCAGGACGGTAAAAGTTAAAGTAAACAAAGAAGAAATTCTCAAGAATGTTATATATATAAAAAAAGGGATAACATGGCTATTTAATCGAATTGATATTGCCTAATCTATTAAACGTATTCCGGAACGGGAAAGTTACTATTGAAAAAGAAAATTTAGAGTTATCACTATAAAGCCTTAAATAATTTATTTAAGGCTTTTTTTATTGCCAATCACGAAATGGAGCTTTACTTAAATTTGAATTGTAATATTTCGCGTCACCAGTAACTTCAATACCTAGCCAGTCAGGGCGATCAAACGATTCATTCTCATTAGAAAGTTCAATTTCTGCAATATATAACCCTTCATTGGCTCCTAAAAACTCATCAACTTCAAAGATGTGGTTTTTACACTTTACTAAATACCTCACTTTTTCTATAAGGCCTTCCTCGCAGAGTTCTAATAATTGTTGGCCCTCGTTAACCGAAATCTCCTTTTCCCACTCAAAACGGCTAGTACCCGTCTCGTTTGAGGGTCCTTTGACAGTAATATAACTTTTGTTATCGCTTATTCTTACACGCACCGTCCTTTGTTTATCCGAGTTCAAAAAGCCTTGTTTTATAATTAACTTTTGATAACACTCGTTTTTAAATTCATCGGAATTTAATAAAAATTTTCGTTCAATTTCTAGGTTCATTGTACTTAAAGTAATTGATATAAATTTAGTCTTTTTATCTTTAGTTATTATTAAATATCTTTGGTCAAATTCTTTAAGAAAAAACCATGAATAAATTCCTTGTGCTGTTTCTATTTTTTTGCTGTAATATAACTTGGTCTCAAACAGACTTTAGCACTAGCTGGGAGGATTTTTACTCATACAATAATGTAAAGGATTTTATAAAAGTAGATACTAAAATATATGCTATTGTAGATAATGCAGTGTTCATTTACGATACAACTACTGAAGAAATAGAAAAACTTTCTTCAGTGCATGGTTTATCAGGAAAAACAACCTCGAGTATTTATTTTAGTCAGTCTATGCAACGCTTGGTTATTGGTTACGAAACTGGATTGCTAGAAGTTGTGGATGAAGATGGAAATATTACCATTTCTAATGACATCGAAAGATTGAGTATTACAGGAGAGAAAAGTATAAATGACATTGTAGAGTACAATAAGAAGCTGTATTTGGCAACTCCATTTGCCGTGGTAGTTTATGATATTGAAAAATTAGAGTTTGGAGACACCTATTTTATAGGTAATGGCTCATCTGAAGTACGTATAAATCAGCTAGAAATTTTTCAAGGAGGGATTTATGCTGCGACAGAACAAGGCATTTTCGTTGCTGACGTTACTAGTACGAGTTTAATAGATTTTAATAGTTGGCAACAACCTCAAGGAACTTTTTCGGGTGATTTTAAAACAATGGAAGTGTTCAATAATAAGCTCTATACTTCAAAAAATGATGAATTATATCAATTAGTTACATCAACAAGTTTACAATTTATTAATCTTTTGTCCGATACTATTTTAAACTTAAAAGCTTCTAATGAATATATTACTGCAATAACAAGAGACGTGGCTTATGTATATAACACCTCCTTGGTTCAGTTAGTTGTTGCCAGTGCAATTCAAGAATATGAATTTACCTTACAATCGGCATCTGCTGAGAATTTCACTATTTATTTAGCAACCAAAGAATTTGGCATTTTAAAAAGAAGCTTTTCCGACGCACAAACGCATAAAGAAATTCACCCAGAAGGACCTACTTCTAATGATATTTTTTCAATTACAGCAGCAAATGATAACTTATGGGTAGTCTATGGAGGATATGACGCTGCCTATACTCCACTAGGACAAAAGAAGGGCTTTAGTCACTATAACGGAGAAGGTTGGATAAATGTTCCTTATAATTCATCTTTCCCAGCAACAGACTTGGTACACGTAACTATTGATCCAAACCAAGAAAATAAAGTATATATAAGTTCTTGGGGACAAACAGACCCTAGTAACTTAAGCATTTCAGGAGGATTACTCGTTGTTGAAAATGATGAGGTAACTACTTTTTTAGACGAGACAAATAGCGGGTTGGAAGATTTAGCACCTAACAACCCAAACTATAGAAGTATCAGAATAAACGGGTCAGCTTTTGATAATCAAAATAATTTATGGGTAGCCAATGCATGGGTTGATAATCGCTTAAAAAAAATGACTCCAACAGGAGTTTGGACAAGTTACGACTTAAGCTCAATTATGACGAATGGTGCGTTGGGATTATCAGAATTAATTATTGACAAGACAAATAGTATTTGGATTGGATCAAGACGAAATGGCGTATTGGTTTTCAATGAATCGGGTAATCGAAAAAGAGCACTTATTGCCGAACTATCAAAGGGTTCCTTACCTGATCCTGCGGTTAGTACCATTGCATCAGACCGTAGTAACCGAATTTGGATTGGTACCAAAAAAGGCTTGGTGGTCTTTTCAAATGCTAGTGGTCTTTTTGATGCTGTTACCTATGATGCAAACCCTGTTATTATTGATGATGATGGAATTGCAAAAAAGTTGTTAGGCGATCAATCAATTACATCAATAGCAATAGATGGGGCGGACAATAAATGGTTTGGTACAGAAACGGGTGGTGTTTTAGGCACAAATCCATCAGGGCAAGAAACACTTTTTAATTTTAATAAAGACAATTCACCATTACCTTCTGATCGTATTGTAAAAATTAAGATAGATGATAGTAATGGGAAAGTATATTTTGCCACTACTAGTGGAATTGTGGCCTTCAACAATAACGTGGCCCCATTTGGAGATACATTGGGCGAAGTCTACGCCTATCCCAATCCGGTAAAAAAGGAACATTCATTTGTTACTATTGACGGTAGAAATGATACACATTTGCCGAGAGGTACGAATGTTAAAATATTGGATGCAGCAGGACGTTTAGTACATGAAACAAATGTAGTAGAAGGGCAAGAATTAAAAGGAGGAAAAGTAGTTTGGGATAAAACTAATTTGGCAGGAAGAAAAGTGGCTTCGGGAATATATATTGTGTTGTTATCATTACCGGATAAGTCTGAAACTTCAATTGCTAAAATAGCAATAATAAACTAAGATGTTTATTACTACAAAAGCAATTGTTTTAAGCGCAATTAAGTACAGTGAATCTGATTTAATAGTTAAGTGCTATACGGCAGAAGATGGTCTAAAAACCTATTTGTTAAAACATGTATTAAAAGCGAGAAAGGGTAAAATTAAGGCGGCCTATTTTCAACCGTTAACGCAATTAGAGCTGATAGTAAGACACAATACTAAAGGAAATTTAAATTTTATAAAAGAAGTTAAAATTAGCAACCCTTACGCTACAATTGCGTTTAGCATTGTAAAGCAAACAATTGTTATTTTTTTGTCGGAAGTACTGACCAAATCGTTAAAAGAAGAAGAGCGGAACACCCAATTATTCGAATATTTAGAAACGTCATTAACTTGGTTTGATACACACGATTCAATTTCTAATTTCCATTTATTGTTTTTAGTGAATCTAACAAAACATTTAGGATTTTATCCAGAAAAGGAAAATAGTGACTACCCTTTCTTTAATTTAAATGAAGGGCGCTTTTCGAGCAGTATACCAAAACAGAATCGTATTTCTGAAGAAAATGTAACCAACCTAAAAGTGCTTTTCAAAACCAATTTTGACGAATTAGAAAAACTACAGTTTAATGCAAGTGTAAGGCAGGCGGTCTTAGAAATCTTAATAGATTACTATATCTTACATCTACCTGGGTTTAGTAAACCCAAATCGTTGAGCGTTTTGAAAACGGTATTTTCTTGAAAAAAATAAATTTTGTTATTTTTATTAAATCTAAATAAGTTATATTTGCAATCTATTTTTTATGTAAAATGCTTATTCTTTCACAAATACAATCAGCAATTTCTAACGAGAAGCCCATTAAGAAGGTGCTCGCAAAAAAGGGCGTGAAAACTACCTGTTGTAAAAAATACAAAAAGGACAATCGCTGTAAACGATGTCCTTGTTTTGATTTGCTACAAAAAGCGTCTTAACTGAGAAGCTTTTATTTAAAGGCATTTAGACCCGTAACATCCATTCCTGTGATTAGAAGATGAATATCATGTGTCCCTTCATAGGTAATTACACTTTCTAAGTTCATAGAATGTCTCATAATACTATATTCACCTGTTATTCCCATGCCACCGAGCATTTGCCGCGCTTCTCGTGCAATATGAATAGCCATATCAACATTATTTCGTTTAGCCATAGAAATTTGCGCAGTAGTTGCTTTTCCTTCGTTTCGCAATACGCCGAGTCGCCAGGTCAATAATTGGGCTTTGGTAATTTCAGTAATCATTTCGGCTAGTTTTTTTTGCTGTAACTGAAACTGTCCGATTGGTTTGCCAAACTGAATACGTTCCTTAGAATAACGCAAGGCAGTATCATAACAGTCCATTGCGGCCCCTATGGCGCCCCATGCAATTCCATAACGAGCAGAGTCTAGACAACCAAGCGGTGCTCCTAAACCAGATTTATTTGGCAATAAGTTTTCCTTAGGTACTTTTACATTATCAAAAATCAATTCGCCAGTTGAAGAAGCTCTTAATGACCATTTATTATGTGTTTCTGGGGTTGTAAAACCTTCCATACCGCGTTCTACAAGCAACCCATGAATTCTTCCTTCTTCATTTTTTGCCCAAACCACAGCCACTTGTGCAAAGGGAGCGTTAGAGATCCACATTTTTGCGCCATTTAATAAATAATGATCGCCTTTATCTTTAAAATTAGTCACCATTCCAGCGGGATTTGAACCATGATCAGGTTCAGTCAAACCGAAACAGCCCATCCATTCACCCGATGCTAATTTTGGCAAGTATTTTTGACGTTGTTCTTCATTCCCATATTTCCAGATAGGATACATCACTAATGATGACTGAACAGAAGCAGTTGATCGTACACCAGAATCTCCGCGTTCAATTTCTTGCATAATGAGTCCGTATGAAATTTGATCCAATCCGGCACCACCATATTCTACTGGAATATAAGGTCCGAATGCACCAATCTCTGCTAAACCTTCGATAATTTGCGTTGGAAACTCGGCTTTTTGAGCATATTCTTCAATGATTGGAGAAACAGCTCTTTTAACCCACTCTCTTGCCGCATCTCGCACCAATTTATGTTCTTCATTTAATAATTCATCTAACTGATAATAATCAGGTGCTTGAAATAGATCTTGGCCCATTTTTTATAATTTAAGTTGATCAAAAATACTAATAATCCATTTTTATAATTGTCTTTTTACTAAATATTTTATTAGCTACATTTGCTTCGATGCAATTTACTTTTAACAAACAGGAAAAGCTGAAAAGCAAAAAATTAATAGAAAAACTATTTGCAGAGGGCAAATCTGTTTCGGCCTATCCTTTAAAATTGATTTATTTAAAGGTTGATCATCAGGCGAATTGCCCTGTTCAGGCCGGTGTTTCTGTACCAAAGCGAAAAGTTAAACTTGCGGTAAATAGAAATAGAATAAAACGACTAGTACGGGAGTCTTATCGTAAAACGAAACACCTTGTTAATGATAATTTGGATGAGAAATATATTTTTATGTTCCTCTATACAGACGAAAAAGCAGATAAATACGTTTTGTTAGAGGAAAGAATGACAATTCTATTAAAGAAATTTATGGAAAAAATAAAAAATTGCTAAGCAATTGCCTTTCAGCTATTAACCAAAATCGTATGAAAAATCTTAAAAAAATAGGCATCGTAGCCCTTGTACTTGTTGCCACTACTATATCTGTTTCTTACAAATCAAACTTCTTTGAAGTCGCTAAGCAAATTGAAATATATACTACCTTGTTTAAAGAATTAAACATGTATTATATTGATGAAACCAACCCTGCCGAACTTACCGATGCAGCGATTAACAACATGCTAAAAAATTTAGACCCCTATACTCAGTTTTATGATGAGCAAGGCGTAGAAAATGCGAAGATTAACGCCATGGGTGAATATGGAGGAATTGGGGCAACTTCTGGATTTATTGATAATAAGCTAATAATTGTTGAGCCTTACGAAGATTCACCAGCAGATAAAGCAGGAATTAAAGCTGGAGATGAAATCTTAACGGTAAATGATGTGCTAGTAAGTAATTATAAAAATGACGCTGTTTCAACACTATTACAAGGGTTGCCAAAGACCAAGGTAAAACTAAAAATGAAAAGGCAAGACAAAACCTTTGAGGTAGAGTTAATACGCGATAAGATAGAAATAAACCCAGTACCTTATCACCGTATGATTGATGATGAAGTAGGCTATATCTCATTTATTAAGTTTAACAGAAAGGCATCTGCGGAAGTAAAAAAAGCCTACGAAGACTTAAAAGATCAGGGCATGAAAAAATTGGTCCTTGACGTTAGAGGTAATTTAGGAGGCTTGGTAAACGAAGCTATTGAAATAGTAAACTTTTTTGTCCCTAAAGATGAGGTAGTGGTTACCACTAAAGCAAAAGTTGTAAAATGGAGTGATACCTACAAAACGAATAAAGAACCTTTAGATCTTGAAATTCCACTGGTTGTTTTAATTGATGGACGTTCGGCTTCTGCTTCAGAAATTTTAGCAGGCTCATTGCAAGATTTAGATCGCGCAGTAATTATTGGAGAGCGTTCTTTTGGTAAAGGCTTGGTACAACGTTATAGAAAACTGACCTACGGAACACAGTTAAAACTAACCATTTCAAAATATTATACGCCTAGTGGGCGAAGTATTCAAGAATTGGATTATACCAATAGAGATGAAAAAGGAAATATTCCAAAATTTTCAGACAGAAAAAGAAATGCCTTTAAAACAAAAAATGGTAGAACAGTGTATGATGGAGGAGGGATAGAGCCAGATATTAAATTTGAAAGACCAGAACAAACCAAATCTACAAAAGCTTTATTACAATCAAATGCCGTATTTGATTTTGCCACCGATTATTATCATTCGCATAAAAGTATAGCTGATTCAAAAGAATTTAAACTAAACGATGAAGATTACAAGTCATTTATTAAATATTTGAAATCTATTAAATCCTCATTTAAAACAAATACGGAACTTAGTTTTGAAAAAGCGTTAAAAGTCGCTAAAAATGAAGAGTATGGAGATGTGATTCAGCAGTCGTATTCCGATTTAATAAACAAGCTTTACACAGAAAAAATTAATGATTTAAACATTAATAAAGAAGAGATAAAAGAGCGTTTAAAGGAAGAAATTGTTACAAGATATTATTATAAAAAGGGCGAGTACATCAATAAAGTTTTTAATGACAAAGCCATTACGCAAGCATTAAAATTATTAAATGATGACACAAAATACGCTCAGGTTTTAAAATAGGAATGCTTTTTTATTCATATCAAAATTCTTAATCAAAGAATTGATATCTTTGTTCAAATTTTCATATGAATACAAGTAAACGAACCAAATCACAAGAATCTACAAATGCTATTGAACGCTTGTATATAACAATGCGTCACTTATTCAATAGAGGTTTTTATAAGCCCATGGGCGTTTCAGGGAAAACGTTGAGGGAATCATTGCTGTTATTGCGTCCAGAAATTTATGGCTCAATTGCTGATGAGCAAACAGAACTTAATGGATTAATTTATGTAATTGAAAGGTTACCTGAAGGTATTGAAGAATGCCAGTTTATAAACCTTACTGCCGACGAAGGTCTGAAAGAATCACATTTTAAAGCAATTATACCAGCCAAAAGAAGACGTAATTGCTATAGAATAGACAGAGATCAAATGAATATTGAGATCACCCGTGGTCGTTCAGAAATTTACGATATTCTTACCCATTTAACCTTTTTATTTATAGAGTCTCACAAAATTCAAAACCGCATTTTAATTGACGAAGATGAAAGTACCATTAGAGAGTGGAATTATTTGAAAGATGTCGTTATAAGCAATAAAAAAATTACCCAAAAAGAACATGAGGTTTTATTGACGCATGTTGGAGGCATCTTAGGAAGAACATTTGAAGATGTTCAAAAGGTTTATAAAACATTTTCTACTTCAAAGAATCCCAATAAATTTTTTCATACTGTTTTTTGGTTGGGTCAGCTAGCGCTGAATGAGACCTTAGAAAATAAAAAAAGAACTGTTACATTTAGTTCTACGTTAAGAGAAAGTATAGGTCATCATATTTATGGAGAAATCTGGGCAAATAACATTAAAAAAGTACTTGAAAAGGAAAATTTAATAAAGCGTCCTATTCATATTATTAGTGCGAATATGCACAGTGTGATGAATTCAATTTATGCACCTATTTTTTTAACAAAAGAGGCTAAGGAACACACCAATATTGAACTTTTTGAACTATTGAGTAATGATGCCAATGAAGCATTGCGAAAAAAAGTAAAAGAAAAGGCTTCAAATATGGGCTTATTTTATATTAAAGATACCTCAGGTACTAATATTAACGTGCAAGTAATTGACACTGCAAAAATTGACTTTAGCAAATCTACCTATAATGTAAAGACTACGCTAAAAACGGAAGAAATGCCGATACTAATCGTAATGGACTACGCTTTTGGAGAGCAGGCTTTTGAAACGATGGACGAATTGTTAAAACCGTATGTGTGTACAAATAAAAAAGAACACCATTTAAATGTGGAGTCTGTTTCCATCATGGGGAAAGCCGGTATTTTAGAAGGTGGAAAAAGTGATATTATGATTCCGTCTGCACATATTTTTGAAGGCACAGCAGATAATTATCCTTTTAAGAATGAATTGACTAAAGAAGACCTTGAAGGATTTGGAGTTGATGTTTATGAAGGCACTATGGTAACCGTTTTAGGAACGTCATTACAAAATAAGGATATATTGGAATTTTTTCATGACTCAACATGGCATGCTATCGGATTGGAAATGGAAGGAGCTCATTATCAAAAAGCAATACAGTCTGCCTCTAGAATTAGAGGTAATATTTCTGAAAATGTAAAGGTTAGATATGCTTACTACGCTTCAGATAATCCACTAGAAACAGGAAGTACTTTGGCCTCAGGAGGTTTAGGTACATCGGGTGTTAGACCTACCTATGCCATTACTCAAAAAATATTAGAACAACTATTTAATTAAAGATGTCAAAAGAAAACACACCTTCAGAGGAAGTAGATTTAGGAAATTTATTTCAAATCATTGGCAAGGGGTTTAAAAACCTTTTTAATGGGATAGGTCAGCTTTTTAAAGCGCTATTTCATTACTTAATATTGTTTTTGTTATTTTTAAGAAACAATGCACTAAAGCTTGGGCTTGCGGCTCTTATTGGAGGTGGAATAGGCCTGTATTTAGACTTGACAAAATCAAAAACGTATGTTGCAACCATGATTGTTGAGCCTAATTTTAAAAGCACTCAACAATTGTATAACGATATAGACTTTTATCATGAGTTGGTAAAGCAAAAAGACAGCAATCTCCTAGCAGAAACATTGAATATCACCAAGGCAGAGGCTGCAAAGTTAAAAGGATTTTATATTGAGCCAATTAAGAATGAAAATGAAAAATTGGAGCTTTTTAATGATTTTATTGAGGAGGTAGATACAACCACCGTGAAAAATATTGATATTAGGGAGTTTAAGAGAGGTTTTACAGATTATGACTATAGGTACCATAAAATATTAGTTAGGTCAGAACAAAGCGGTATTTTCCCTAAAATCAGTCAGCCAATTATCAGTTCCGTTGAAGATAATGGCTATTTTAAAAATCAAAAAAAGATCAATACCATAAACTTAACTCAAAACGAAGACTTATTGAAAAAGTCATTGATTGAAGTTGATACGTTGCGGAAGGTGTATAATCAAGTCCTGTTGGCAGAAGCCAATAAAATTGAACAAGGAACAAGTATTTCATTGGCCGAAGGTTCTAGAAGAACCGATGAAATAGAATTGTTCAATGAGAGCTTAAAACTCAATAAAGAACTCATAGACAATAACACAGAAAAAGCGCAAACGACCGAAATTTTAAATGTGGTCTCATCCTTTAGTAGAGTTGGGGTCAAAGAAAGAGAAGTCTTTAAAAAGTACACGGTTCAATTGGCTGGTTTCTTTTTTGGCTTGATGTTTCTTTTTATTTTAGGGAAGCAATTAAATAGTTATTTATTGAATTATAGAAAATAATACCCGTAACCTCCATATTTATTGAATTAAAGGATGAACAAAATATGGACTTAGCTTGACTATTAATATGAAAAAAATTGCATTAATAACTGGAATTACAGGTCAAGACGGTGCTTATCTAGCGGAATTTTTACTAAAAAAAAACTATGAAGTCCACGGATTAAAACGACGAGCTTCAAGTTTTAATACGCAACGAATAGATCATCTTTATCAAGATCCACATCAAGAAAATAGAAACTTATTTTTGCATTATGGGGACATGACGGATAGTACAAATTTAATTCGTGTCATTCAAGAGGTACAACCCGATGAAATTTATAATTTGGCAGCGATGAGTCATGTGCATGTATCTTTTGACACACCAGAATATACCGCAAATGTTGATGGCATTGGCACACTTCGATTATTAGAGGCAATAAGGATATTAAATTTAGAAAGTAAAACAAAAATATATCAAGCTTCAACATCAGAATTGTATGGAAAAGCACAAGAAGTTCCCCAGACGGAAAACACACCTTTTTATCCTAGAAGTCCCTATGGTGTTGCTAAAATGTATGCCTATTGGATTACGGTAAATTATAGAGAAGCATATAATATTTTTGCATGTAACGGAATTTTATTTAATCATGAATCTCCTATTAGAGGAGAGACATTTGTAACTAGAAAAATAACAAGGGCCGTCTCTAAAATTGCTTTGGGAATTCAAGATAAATTGTATTTAGGAAATTTGGATGCAAAAAGAGATTGGGGACACGCAAAAGATTATGTTCGCATGATGTGGATGATTTTACAAGCAGACGAACCAGAAGATTGGGTAATTGCAACCGGAAAAACAACTTCGGTTAGAGATTTGGTCAAAATGGCTTTTGCTGAAGTTGGAATAGAATTGGCGTTTAAAGGCTCTGGAATCGATGAGAAAGGATATATTACAAAATGCAATAACGCTGATTTTAATATTGAAATTGAAAAAGAAGTGATTTGTATCGACCCGCATTATTACAGGCCTACTGAAGTTGATTTATTAGTTGGTGATGCTACTAAAGCAAAACAAAAGCTAGGATGGACTCCAAAATATTCATTAGAAGATTTAATAAAAGAGATGATGCAAAGCGACGTTTCTCTAATAAAAAAAGAAATCTATCTTAAGAATGGAGGCCATCAAGTAAATGATAACTATGAATAAGGAAGCAAAAATATATGTTGCCGGCCATAACGGCTTAGTTGGAAGCGCCATTGTAAAAAACTTACAACAAAAAGGTTACACAAATATTTTAACTAAAACACATCAAGAAATAGATTTAACAAATCAGCAACAAACAGTTGAATTTTTTTCAAATGAAAAGCCCGAATATGTGTTTTTAGCCGCAGCAAAGGTTGGTGGAATTATCGCTAATAATACCTATAGAGCAGATTTTATTTATGAAAACTTGATGATTCAAAACAATATAATTCATCAAAGTTATGTAAACGATGTAAAGAAGTTACTGTTTTTAGGTAGCACTTGTATTTATCCTAAAACCGCCAATCAACCTATAAAAGAATCGGCATTATTAACCAATGAATTAGAATACACCAATGAACCATATGCCATTGCAAAAATTGCTGGAATTAAAATGTGTGAAAGCTATAATTTGCAATACGGAACTAATTTTTTGTCGGTTATGCCCACAAATTTATATGGCCCAAATGATAACCTTGATTTAGAAAAATCACATGTCTTGCCAGCCCTCGTTCGTAAAATACATTTGGCCAAATTATTAGAAAATGAGGAGTATGAAGCAGTTTTAAAAGATTTAAATGTTAAAACGATTGAGGAGGCACAGGTGATTTTAGAAAATTATGGAATTACATCAGGTAGTGTAGAAATTTGGGGAACAGGAAAGCCCAAAAGAGAATTTTTGTGGAGTGAAGATATGGCAGATGCCTGCGTATATATTATGCAAAACGTTGAGTTTAATGATTTGATCTTAAATCAAAATGAAGTCAGAAATACGCATATAAATATTGGTACAGGAATTGACATTTCTATTGAAGCGTTAGCGGATAAAATAAAGGAGATCGTTGGTTTTAAAGGAGTGTTTAAGTTTAATACAGCAAAACCGGATGGAACTTTTCGAAAGGTTACTGATGTCACGAAACTACATAATTTAGGTTGGAGTCACAGCATTGAGCTAGAAAGTGGAGTTAAGATGATGTATCACTGGTATAAAGAAGAAATGAATGGGTAGAAAAGTAGATTTCAATTTTTTGCAAAAAGTTAGATCAAATAAACTTTTTTTTAAAAATTTCACTTATCTATCTATTGTTGAGGTTATTAATGTTCTTGCTCCTTTTATTATTTTGCCATATTTGATTACAACATTAGGGAAGGACTATTATGGAATTGTTATTTTTTCTCAAGCAGTAATATCTTATTTTTTAATTATTCAAAACTACGGTTTAAATACACTTGCAATTAAGGAAATTAGCACCTCTGTGGGTGACGCCAATAAATTGAATGAGACCGTTAGTAATGTTTTGACCTTGAAGGTGTTGTTATTTTTTGTTTCGTTTTTATTACTTTATTTAACTATCCAATTCATTCCTTTTTTTTACGAGTATCAATTGATTTTACTTTTTTCAATGTGGGTGTGTATATTTGATGTTATTTTTCCAAAATGGTACTTTCAAGGAGTTGAAAAAATGAAATATATTACATATGTTCATTTCGTGAGCAAAGTGGTGGCCATTTTATTAATATTTGTATTTATTAACGGTCCTGAAGACTATATTTTTGTACCATTGATATATGGTATAGGTGCAATAATTTCGGGTGGAATAAGCATTATTTTAATTGTCAAACAGGATAAAATAAGAATTATCCAACCAAAAATGAAGGGATTAAAGTTACTATTTAAAAAAGCGACGACTTTTTTTATTTCTGATGTTTCCGTATCTGTTTTTGCAAATTCAAATAAAGTCATTATTGGCTCTGCGCTGGGCATGACAGAATTAAGTTATTACGATCTCGCAGATAAGGTTATCGCAGCCTTTAAATCTGTTCCACTAAATATAGTGCGTAACTCAATATTTCCGAGAGTAGCTAAAACTAAAAATCTGCGTATAGTTAGAAACACCTCGTTTATAATGGGAGTCTATGCATTAATCGCGGTGTGTTTTATATTCATTTTTGCGCCATTTATGGTAAGAGTTTTAGGGGGTGATGACATGTTCCCTAGCATAGATATACTTAGATTATTTTCTCTTAGCATTATTACGACCCATATTTCTAATTATTATATAACTGTAGGCCTCTGGTCATTTGGGTATGAGAAAATATTTAGAAATTTAATGATATATGCTACCTTGGTCTTTTTAATGTTGATCTTATTAATTTGGAAACTAGATATTCTAAGTATTTATACTTTAATACTAGCACCTATTTTAGTAGATATATATTTAATGACACATACTTATTTAATTTATAAAAAGGAAAAACTATTTTAAAAACATGAAGAACAGGTTGAAGAAATTTTTGAGGAAAAATCAGTTTCTTTATATGGTATTTAGCAATACTTTAAATTATAATAAAAGAAGGAAAGAAAGATATTATGACAGCGCTATGTCTAATGCTATAGAAGGAACTATTGTTGTGACAATTAAAAATATTCCCGGTGAATTTGAAATCGATTCAAGGTCAGATATATTAAAAAGGATTTTATTAACCAAAGAATATGAGCCAGAAATTGTTACGTTCATTTTAAAATCAATTGCAAACAACAAAGACGTTATAAATATTGGAGCAAATATAGGTTTATACGCTAATTTGTTAGCAGATAATATTCATTCCAATAGAGTTTTGGCTATTGAACCTACAACAAAGGCTTATGAGCTACTGATTAAAAATATAGATAGAAATCACAATACTAATAAAATTATTGCCTATAAAGGAATTGCAACTAATATGGAGGGTGATTTTGAAATAAATACGATTCATGGAAAGGAAGAGTATTCTAGTATTGGGTCTTTAGTACATGATGCCACAAGGAACGAAATTTATAGTAAGGAAAAAGTAATAGGAAATAAATTGGACACATTGATTTTGAAGTATGGGTTAATACCTGGGCTAATCGTTATTGATGTCGAAGGTGCAGAAATGAAAGTACTCTTAGGAGCTAAAGCATCATTAGAAAAATATAGACCAATAATAATTTCAGAACTTGATGATACTCTTTTAACTGAACAAAACACTAGCTCTAAGCACCTAATATCGTTTTTACAAGGCTTAAATTATAGTGTTAAAAGTATAGACGGAGAAAAGCCAACTTATCCATTCAGCGGCAACGTAATTGCAATACCAAATAAATAGGAATGAGGTCACCTCTAATAAGTATAATAACATCAACTTATAATAGCGAAGCTACACTTAACGATACGATACAATCTATCGTAAATCAAACCTACACGAATATTGAATATATAATTGTTGACGGAAACTCTTCTGACCAGACCTTAAGCATTGTTAAAGCGTCAGAAAATATTTTTTCAAAACGAGGAATAACCTTTAATTGGATTAGTGAACCGGACAACGGAATTTATGACGCTTGGAATAAGGCATTAAAAAAGGTAAATGGAGACTGGGTTGTTTTCATTGGTTCAGATGATTATTTTAAAAATGATACAGTTTTTGAAGATATGATTCCGTATTTAAATAGATCTGAGAAAGAAAAATGCAATTATGTTTATGGAAAAATTGAGCATGTCAATGCTAATAATCAATTAATAGAAACTGCAGGGAAACCTTGGTCTTTGCAAAAGAAGAGATTTATTTACACTATGAATCTTGGACATAGTGGTTGTTTTAATCACATTAATTTATTTAAAAAACATGGAAACTTTAACGATTCTTTTAAGATTGCAGGGGATTATGAATTTTTATTGAGAGAGTTTGTAAACCCTAAAAACAATGCTTATTTTGTCGATAAGTCGTTAATTGTAATGAGAGAAGGTGGAGTAAGTGGAACATTAAATAATAGGCTAATAATTGTAAAAGAAAATCATAAAGCAAGGAAGTTAAACGGAATCACTTCTTTTTCTAAAGAGTTGTTCTTTTGGGAGATTAGAGTTAGAACTATTATTATTATAACAAACCTCTTTGGTGAAAGATTTGCTGCTAAAACGGCAGATTTGTATAGAAAAATATTCTTAGGAAAGCAAAAGCGTTGGAGCATTTAATTTATGAATATAAATTGGTTTATACTTTTTATTTTAATAATCACTACTTTTTTTGTAATTTATAAAAAGGAGTTTAAGTACATAGATGCCTTCGTTTTCTTTATTCCTTTTAATGCTACAGTTCTATTTTTTACCCCGGATAACACAGCAGTAAATTTACCCTTTGTTCTATTTTTTTTAGCGACAGTTTCGTTTTCTTTAAGAAGAATTTTTCACTCAAAGTTTACAATATCAAACAATAATAAAAACACCTATAATTGGTTATTTATTATTGCGCTTATTGCCATTATTTCTCAAATAATGCCATATATAATAAACGGAAATTATCTGGTTTTAGATCGATATGGCGAAACGGTTTATTGGGCAAAAGAAAAAGAAGTGTACCCAAGTACACAATGGATTACACAAACAGTATATTTTTTAATTGGACTGTTGGTGGTTTTTATAATTAGCGCAACGTATAACACGTTAAATCAGGTAAAAAAACTCCTAAAATTATTATTTGCAGGAATAGCATTCATGGTTTTTTGGGGTTGGTTAGGTGATTTAACCTATTTTTTAAATATACCCTACCCACACTTTTTTAATCAAATAGGAATGAATGCATTTGAAATAAATGAATTTAATGGGTTTCCTAGAATGGCGAGTGTTACTATGGAACCATCGTATTTTGCACAAATATTAATTCCTATAACACCCTATTTCTATTGGTTTTCTCAACAAGAAAAACCACTTATTTTTAGTAAAACATTTCATAAAAGAATGTATATTTTAGCAATTATGACGCTGCCTTTAGCCATTACTACAACTGGGGTGTTCGGCTTTTTTCTTTTAATAGGCTTATGGCTAAAAAATAACATTCGGTTTTTTTCATTAAAGAGTAAGTATTTTTTGGTACTGCTTTATTTAGTGGCTATTTTAATTTCCATATTTTTTGCTGTAAATTATTTAATTAATATTTCAGGAACTTACTCTGGAATAGAGCGCTTTAAAACCGTGCATTATGGGGTGCTTTATTTTATTGATTATCCTATTTTAGGATTGGGCTGGGGAGTTTTCCCCACATATGACTTCTTAATTAATTTACTCGTGAATTTTGGGCTGATTGGCACAATTCCTTTTTTAATTTTAATGTACAATATATTCATAAAATTATACAGTAAAATTAAAAATGCTGGCAGCACTTTGTTACCCCTGTACAAGGCCTCAATGGAAAGTTTTGTATTGATATTACTAGTATCTCAACTATCTGGATTTATTTATCATTCACAGTATTTTTGGTTATATTTAGGGTTAGCAGTTTCTATAGGATCTTTAAAAAAGCCAGTGACTATAAAATGAAATTTTCAATAATTATTGCAACCTTAAACAGAATTGAAGAACCGTTATTAATGCTGGATTCTTTAACAAAACAAACAATGAAAGATTTTGAAGTATTGTTAATTGATCAAAACGATGACGATATTTTGAAAAAAGCGTTAGAACGGTATGTCAATGTTTTGCCGATTAAACATATACGAACCACCTTGAAAGGAGCATCCAATGCAAGAAACACCGGGATAGAGAATGCTAAAGGGAAGTTCTTGTCATTTCCAGATGATGATTGTGAGTTTTACGAAACTTTTTTGGAAGAAATTTTTCAATATTTTGAAAGTACAAATATTGATGGTATAGTAACAACATCTAAAGATAAATATGACGGCAGGGCAATTTCAATATTAATGTCATCTAATCCACAACCCATAAATAGAAAAAACGTTTTAAAAACGGTTGTTGAGTTTGGAATCATAATTAAAGCAAATAAAGTAAAGGAAACATTATTTGATCCAAAAATGGGTGTAGGCACTACAATTTCTCCTTACTGGTCAGATGAAGGACCCGATTTTATTTTGAGATTGATAGAAAAAGGCGTTCGTTTTAATTACTGTCCTGAATTCTATATATTTCACCCTAATCCGGTAAAGAATTATAACGATAAAACAGCATTGAGAAGTTATAATTACGGTAAAGGACGCGGCTATTTTTTAAAAAAACACAACTTTGGGTATTTATATATATGTTACTATTTATTAATTTATATTGTGGGTATGTTTAAAGGGATGTTGTTTTTAAATAAGCAGATGTTTTTATATTTTAAAAAAGGTTTTATTGGGCGATATGAAGGATATTTTTTATCAAAATAAATACAATTTAACTCTTAGCATTTTACTTTTTGTAACTGCTTTTAGTTTGCCCTTTTCTTCGGCGTTTAATAGCATTTCTTTTACAGTACTTTTTATTTATTCCTTTGTATTTTTTAAGAGCGATTTATTTTTAAATAATTTAACATATAAAAAGGTATATGTATTTTATATCTTATTTTTTTTGTTTCAAGTAATCTCGGTTTACTATTCAAGTGATAAGACTTTAGCGTTTGATAAAATCACAAAAAATGTAATTTTTTTTATAGCACCAATTACATTTATCAATTTAAGAAACAATATTGACAAAGATAAATTGACATTTGTTTTTTTTGGGTTATTAACCGCAGTTTTAGCAACTCTAATCGTTGCATATTACTATTTATTCAAACAGGTTTTTTTCGAAGATGTACCGTATAAATATTTTGTAAGAGAAAAGTTTATAGAGAATGGTATTTATGAAATTCATGTGCCATATTTGGCAATGTTGATCGTTTTCTTGATTGTATGTAGTTATAAAATCTCTTTTCATTCTAAAGTAGGCGTCAACAGAATATTGAAATTTGCATCAATGTCTTTTCTTTCATTATCATTATTTCAATTGGCAGGAATGATGTCTATATTTATATTTTGTATCTTTATTGGAACAGTTATCTTTTCAGCTAAACTTTCTAAGCTTAGAAAAATCACTATAATACTATTAATATCTTCCTTGAGCATATTCTTTTTACAAACATTAAAGAATAGCAATAAAGTAGTTAGAGACAAAGGTTCTGAAAGTATAGTTTATAGAATTCAAAATATTATTGAGGTAAGTGATCCCGTTAGAAAGGAAAACTGGAGGAGTGTTGTAAAAGTAATATCCTCCAACCTTCTTTTGGGTGTAGGTGTAGATGGCGGATTAGAGTTACTACAAAAAGAAAGAAATATAAATAGCGAAGCGTATATAAATAAACATAACGCACACAATGAAATTTTGGAAATTTTGTTAAGGTTTGGTTTCGTGGGCTTAATTATTTACATTTTAATTCTTGTGAAGCTAATAAAGAAAGCTTTTTTGACTAATAACTATTATTTTAAATGGGCTTTGGCGATATTTATAATTTCAGGTTTGACAGAATCTTATTTGCAACGACAAATTGGATTGATGTTTTTTGTTTTTTTCTCATTATTTTTTTACACATTTAAAGCTGGTTCTAAACAGAAATTAAATCAGCTAAAATCATGAAAATAGCAATTATTCATTACTGGTTCATAACTAGAAGAGGAGGAGAAAAGGTCATAGAATCATTATTAAAAATTTATCCTAAGGCTGATGTTTACACATTGTTTTATAACAAAAAGGAGTACGGCAACTATTTAGAAAATCAAAATGTGTATTCCTCAATTTTAAATACATCTTTTTTAAGAAAGCATTACCAGAAAATATTTCCGTTATACCCTCTAGGGGTAAGATCATTAAAACTTAAAGATGAGTATGATTTAATTATTTCTTCAGAGTCAGGTCCAGTAAAGGGTATAAAAATCACCAACAACGCACCGCATGTTTGTTATGTTCATTCTCCAATGCGATATTGTTGGAGTCATAAAGAAATGTATGTAAGGGCTGTAAATCCAATTTTAAGACCAGCTATGCGTTTCTTTTTAAATAGGTTGCGATTGTATGACAAATCAACGATAAATAATGTTGATTTATATATTGCTAATTCAAAAAATGTCATGGAAAGGGTTGCTAATTTTTATGGGAAAAGAGCAGAAGTTGTATACCCTCCAATTGCTGACGCATTATTTCAGAAAAAAATTAACTTAAAAGAAAACAGCGATTTTTATTTGAGTTTTGGTGCCATTACCCCGTATAAAAAAATTGATTTGTTAGTGGATACTTTTAACAAAAATGGAAGGAAACTAATAATCGTTGGTAGTGGGTCTGAAAAAAAGAAATTGACTCGGATTGCGAATAAAAATATTGTTTTTAAAGGAAATCTGGACTGGGAAGAAATAGAAGAGTTGATTTATCAATCAAAAGCATTATTGTTTCCTGGAGAAGAAGATTTTGGAATGATTCCATTAGAATTAATGGCTTATGGCTTACCAGTTATTGCATTTAAAAAGGGGGGTGTTTTAGAGACGGTTATAGAAAACAAAGAAGATATAGAAAAGTCATCAGGTGTTTTTTTTGAGGAACAAACAATACAGTCATTACAAGATGCAATTGATTATTTTGAAAATATCGAAAATCAATTGAATCCAGAATGGATAAAACATCAGGCTCAAAAATTCTCTGAATCACAATTTTTAAAGAATTTTAATAAAAAGATTGAAAGATTTTTAAAAGAAAACTCAAGTTTTGAAAACTAAAAAATATTCGAAATATATAACACCATTAATGTTAATTATTGATTTATTGATAATCAATGGCGTGATACTTTATATTTCTGATAAGGAATATTTGAATACCTCTTTTATCACTTATACCTCAACTTTCTGGATTATTTCTACTTTTTTTATAGGCTTTTATAAAGTAAATCGAACGACGAAGAGCTATCGGATATTTACGTTACTAGCATTGCAATTTATTATTTTCTTTTTAGGGTATTTTACCTACTTCGCAGTGTTTAGGGAAGGTGAAATAGTCAATAATCAAACGTATATTTTTACGGCCATAGTCATTTCAGTCTCGGTATTTAAATTTCTTTCTTTTTATGCCTTAAAAAAGTATCGATTGGAGGGAATGAATTATAGAAATGTTGTTATTATTGGAGTTGACACTACTTCAAAAAAAATAGCAAATTTATTTGTGAAAAGAGCTGATTTAGGGTATCGATATTTTGGTTTTTTCTCAAATAAGGTTAGTGACCATAATGAGTATTTAGGAAATCTGGAAGCCAGCTTTAATTATATTTTAGAAAAACAAATCGACGAAATTTATTGTAGCATTTCTGCTCTGAAAAAGGAACAAGTCAAAAGGTTTACAAAGTTTGCAAATGAACATGGGAAGGTGATTAAGCTTATTCCTGAATCTAATGAGCTATACAGTAAAAGTGTCAATGCTGAATATTATGATAACCTATTGGTATTCAATGTAAAAAAATTACCCTTAGAAATTTCAGAAAACCAGTTATTAAAAAGAACTTTCGATATCCTATTTTCACTGTTTATTATTGTATTTGTAATGTCGTGGTTTGCTCCACTACTTTGGATTTTAATAAAATTAGAATCTAAAGGTCCGGCATTTTTTAAACAAGAAAGAGAGGGGCTTGATGGCCACAAGTTTACCTGCTATAAATTTAGGTCAATGAAAATTAACAAGGACTCTGATAAAGTACACGCAACAAAAAATGACGAAAGAGTGACCTTAATTGGAGCGTTTTTGCGTAAATCAAGTATCGATGAATTGCCTCAATTTTTTAATGTATTAAAAGGGGATATGAGCGTTGTGGGGCCAAGACCTCATATGAGAAGTTTGTCTATTGAATATCAAAAGGATATTGATAATTATATGGAGCGGCATGCAGTCAAGCCAGGAATAACAGGATTGGCTCAAATAAGTGGCTATAGAGGAGAAGTAAAAGAACCTTCAGATATTAAAAACAGGGTTAGATTTGATATTTTTTATATTGAAAACTGGTCCTTCTTTCTAGATTTGAAAATAATTATACAAACCGTTCTTAACGTTTTTAAAGGAGAAGAAAAAGCATATTAACCATGTTGAAAAAATACCAAATAACAGCGAGTATTGTTTTATTCAATGAGGACGTGAAGGAGCTTTTACGATGCGTCGATAGTTTTTTAAAGGTTCCATTAACAAAAAAGCTTTATTTAATTGACAATTCGCCAACGGATCGTTTAAAAGACAGGTTTAAGCATCCCGAAATAGAATATATTTTTACTGGCAAAAATCTTGGTTTTGGAAAAGGGCATAATTTAATCATTGATAAAATTCACAATGCTGCCGAGTATCACCTCATCTTAAACCCAGATATTAGTTTTGAGCCAGAAGTACTACTAACCTTAATTGATCAACTTAAAAAAGATGCGGCAGTGACCATGGTGGCTCCTAAGGTAGTGTATCCTGATGGAGAACTGCAATACACCTGTAGGAAGTATCCTACAATGCTGGAATTGGTTGTTCGAAGAATGAACATATTCAAGAACTATACACAAAAAAGAGAGTATCGGAACACAGATTTAGCACAACCCTTTTATCCAGACTTCATCCACGGTGTTTTTTACTTATTTAAAACAGTAGATTTAGTAAAAATTAACGGATTTGATGAACGTTATTTTTTATATATGGAAGATGTAGATATTTGTAGAAAAATAGATGCACTCGGTAACAAGAAATACTATTTTCCTAAAGTTCAAATTACACATGTTCATAAAAAAGCATCGGCAAGTACTACAAACCTCTTTTTTGTTCACTTACACTCAAGTTTTAAATATTTTTATAAATGGGGTCTCAAGTAAGCAAGGCAAAACTGTATATTTGTATTTTTAAATTTGCAATTCAATACTAGATGAATATTCTAATTTTAGGTGCCGGTGGGCGGGAACATGCGTTTGCATTAAAACTTTCTAAAAGCAAAAAAGTAAATCAACTTTTTGTTGCGCCAGGGAATGCTGGAACGGCAGCAATTGCAGAAAATATAGCAATTGACCCAGCCGATTTTGAAGCGGTAAAACAGAGCGTTTTAAAAAATAAAATAGCGATGGTTATTGTAGGTCCTGAAGCTCCGTTGGTAGCAGGAGTGCACGATTATTTTTTAAATGATGACTTCTTAAAACATATTCCTGTTATTGGGCCTAAAAAAGATGGGGCTTTGTTAGAAGGGAGTAAAGATTTTTCAAAGCAGTTTATGGAAAAGCATGCCATTCCAACAGCCAAATACAAATCGTTTACAAAAGAGACTCTAGAAGCCGGAAAATCCTTTTTAGAGACCCTTAAAGCGCCTTATGTGCTAAAGGCTGATGGTTTAGCTGCAGGCAAGGGTGTATTGATCTTAAACACCTTAGAGGAGGCTAAAAAAGAGTTGGAAGAAATGCTGCGCAACGAGAAATTTGGAAGTGCCTCGGCTACTGTTGTGATTGAAGAATTTTTAAACGGAATTGAATTGTCTGTTTTTGTGTTAACTGATGGTAAAAGCTATAAAGTATTGCCTTCTGCCAAAGATTACAAACGGATTGGTGAAGGAGATAAAGGGTTGAATACGGGCGGTATGGGAGCCATTTCTCCAGTACCCTTTGCAGATGCTTCCTTTTTACAAAAGGTTGAAGAACGTGTAGTAAAACCTACCATAGAAGGTTTGCAAAAAGACGGTATAGATTATAGAGGCTTTATATTTATTGGTTTGATGAATGTCAATGGCGATCCCTACGTGATTGAATACAACGTGCGGATGGGTGACCCTGAAACAGAAGCAGTACTGCCAAGAATTGACTCTGACTTATTGGATTTATTTGAAGGAGTTGCCAATCAAACATTACACGAAAAAGTAGTTACAATTAATCCTCAAACGGCCACTACAGTAGTACTGGTTTCTGGAGGCTATCCCGAAGCCTATGAAAAGGGAATGGAAATTACAGGACTAGAAGCAGTTGAAAATGCCACGGTTTTTCATGCCGGAACACGTCTTGACAATGGTATGGTCATAACCAATGGAGGTAGAGTACTGGCCATTACTTCACTCGGTACCACTATTGAAGAAGCTTTGAAAACAACTTATCGTAATATTGGTAAAATTCATTATGATAAAATGAACTATCGAAAGGACATCGGCTTCGATTTGAAATAAACAACAACTATGAATAAAGTAATAGTAGCACCTTTAAATTGGGGATTGGGCCACGCTACTAGATGCATTCCAATAATCAATAAGCTGTTAGAAAATAAGTTCACTCCCGTTATTGCTAGTGATGGTGATGCCCTTTTGTTACTGCGAAAGGAATTTCCAAAATTAACCTACTTTGAATTGCCAGGATACAACATCAGGTATGCAAGGAACTTAAAATTCAACCTACTGCTTCAACTACCAAAGGTGATAAAAGCGGTAAAAAAGGAGCGTAAAATTATCGACGCATATGTAGCAAACAATAAGGTTGTTGGAATTATCTCAGACAATAGATTTGGGGTGCGAAGTGCGAAGGTTCCTTCAGTATATATCACACACCAAGTAAATGTACTTTCAAACAAAGCCACTGCTTTAACCAGTAAGGGACATCAACTTATTATTAAAAAATTTGACGAATGCTGGATTCCTGATAGTGATAAACAACCGAATTTGTCTGGTCGATTGTCTGACGTAAAAAACACCAAGTTTAAGACGCGATTTATAGGCGTATTAAGCCGCTTCGAAAAACAACAAATCCCAAGTGAAAATAATCTTTTAGTACTCTTGTCGGGCCCAGAACCGCAAAGAAGTTTGTTAGAGACAAAATTAGTTCACGAATTAAAAGACTATCGAGGAAAACTAGTGATTGTTCAAGGAAAACTTGAAAAAGAACAGCATGTTTCTCATCAAGGGAATAGAACTGTATATAATTTTTTACTATCTGAAGAACTTGAAGCGATGATTAATAAATCTGATTTGGTTCTTTGTAGGTCGGGATATTCTTCAATCATGGATTTAGCCACGCTTAGTAAAAAAGCATTTTTCATTCCTACTCCCAATCAGACCGAACAAGAGTATTTGGCAACACACTTAGAAGCACAACAACTAGCTCCTTATACTCATCAAAACGATTTTAACTTAGAAATGCTCAAAGAGGCCGACAATTATAAAGGTATGAAATCAGCTGAAGTCGCATTTGATGTTCAATTATTTGACCTTTTCAACGGTAAAAGAAAAAGTTGACCCAACTCCATATTCACTATCAACAAAAACGTGTTGGTTATGGGCTTCTATAATGTGTTTTACTATAGACAGTCCCAATCCCGATCCGCCTTGTTCTCTTGATCTACTTTGATCTACTCTAAAAAAACGCTCAAATAAACGCGACTTATTTGTTTCTTTAACACCCTCGCCGGTATCGCTAATTTTCACGATAAATTTTTCGGTGTTGTAATTGCTAATACTAACTGTTGTATGGCCGTTTATTTTACCGTATTTAATGGAGTTTTCAATTAAGTTAATGAGCACCTGTTCAATTCTATTCAAATCGGCTTTTACCAATAAGGGTGATTGGAAGGGTTTGGAAAAAATGAGTTTGATATTTCTTTTTTTAGCTTTTACTTCTAATAAGTCGAATACATTTTGTACCAGTTCTACTATATTAAACGTCTCGAGATTTAAGTTTAAATAGCCAGATTCTAACCTAGAAATCATATCTAAATCTTTGACCACATCAATTAAACGTTCAACACTTTTATTGGCGCGTTCAAGGTACCTGTTCCGAATAGATTTGTCATTAACAGCACCTTCTAAAAGTGTTAGAATATAGCCTTGTACTGTAAATAGTGGTGTTTTTAATTCATGCGAAACATTCCCTAAAAACTCACGTCTATATTCTTCACGAATCTCCAACATTTCAATTTCTTGGCGTTTGTCTTCAGCAAATTTTTGAACTTTCTTAGACAGGGTTTCCATATCCGATGTGATCGTTTTTTTGTCAAGATCATTAACTTCAAGTAGACTTACTTCATTGTAAATATTTTTCACACGCTTATAGATAAAGCGCTCTACTCTGAATTGGATAATAAAAAAGGATAGACAAAAAAAGCTTACTGTGATTGCAAGGCTAAAGAAGAAAGAAAATTTTCCGAAAAAAAAATAGGAAAACAAACTTGCTAATAAAAACAGCAGAGTCGCTAAAAAAGTAGCAGATTTAAAAGCAAATTTATATGTTCTTTTCAATTTCATTAGACGTTGAATTTGTAACCAACACCCTTCACAGTTTTAAAATATTCATCGCCTATTTTTTCTCTTAACTTCCGAATGTGTACATCGATAGTTCTGCCACCAACAACAACATCATTTCCCCAAACAGTATCTAAGATGGCCTCTCTTTTAAAAACTTTTCCTGGTTTAGAAGCCAATAATGATAAGAGTTCAAATTCTTTACGTGGCAATAATATTTTCTGTTTATTTTTTTGTACAAAATACTCATCTCTATTAATCGTAATGTTGCCAACGGTAACGATGTTTTCTATTTCAGAAGCGCTGCTCTTTAGTCTTCTTAATAAAGATTTTACTTTGCTCACTAAAACTTTAGGCTTTACGGGTTTTGTGATATAATCATCGGCTCCAGCATCAAACCCTGCAACTTGTGAATAATCTTCACCTCTTGCTGTAAAAAAAGCGATTATTACATTTTCAAAACCGCTAATACTTCTTATTTTTTCGCAAGCTTCTATCCCATCCATTTCTGGCATCATCACATCTAAAAGGATAAGGTGAGGTTTAACTTGTTTAGTTGAGGCGATAGCTTCTGCACCATTGGAAGCTGTAAAAATCTGATAGCCTTCGTTTTGAAGATTATATCCAACTATTTCTAGAATATCGGGTTCATCATCTACTAATAGTATTTTTATATCCTTTTTTTTCATTTTGATAAATTGCTAGTTCAAAAGTAACGAATTATATACAAGATGGTAAACTTAAGAATCATTTAACGGACGAACATTAAGAGAATATTAATTTTAACGTTGCTCTAATTTACTAAGAATCAATTGGTTTTATGTGTTTGTTAATAAAACAGGCTCTGAACGGCACAAAATTTGTGTATAACTTAACATTGGAATGCCTCTTTTAAGAGTTCTTTTTCACTAATTTTGCTGTGAATCAGACAACTAGCAAAATAATTATACAAATATGAAAAAACAGTATTTTCTATTAGTATTCTTTTGGGGCATTTGTTTTGCGAATTCCCAAACAGCAGGCGTTGATGTTTTTATCAATGAAATTCATTACGATAATGCTGGAACCGACGCCAACGAAGGTGTTGAAATTGCGGGGCCTGAGGGTACCGATTTAAGCGCTTTTACACTTACAGCTTATAACGGGAATAATAATGAAGCATATCATACAGTTACCTTATCAGGAACGATCCCTGATGAAGATGATACGGATACTTACGGAACTGTTTTTTTTGATATTCCTAACCTCCAAAATGGAAGTCCTGACGGTATTGCATTATCAGATAGTAATGGAAACGTTCAGTTTTTAAGTTATGAAGGCGTTATCACCGCTGTTAATGGAGTGGCGATGGGTATGACTTCTACAGATATTGGTGTTTCTGAATCGAGCACTACACCAGAAGGGCAATCGTTGCAACTAACGGGTATCGGTTATGAATACGATGATTTTGTCTGGAATACTGCTGCTACCTCTTCTTATAACGTCGTAAATACCGGACAAGAATTTAGCGCTGCTACGGCTTCAGTAAAGCGGAATGAAATTGTAGGTTTTAAGATGTATCCAAACCCAGTAACAGATGGGATTATAAGAATAAACACCTTAAACAATGCCTCTAAAACGATACAGATTTTTGATGTTTTAGGGAAGCAAGTATTAATTAGAACATTGGCAAGCGAACACTTAAATGTGTCTAGATTAAATTCAGGAGTTTATATTTTAAGGGTTTCTGAACAAGGGAAAACTGCTACTAGAAAACTAGTTATCAAATAGAAAAAGGAATCCATATTCATGAAGGCGAGCTAGTTAGTTCGCTTTTTTTGTTTCGTATAATTACTTATATTTAACCTAAAGTTCTGGTATGCTCAACAAAATCAACATAGAAAATATACTGTTTTTAGATATTGAAACAGTGCCCGAAGTTGAAACCTTTGCAGCCTTATCAAGTGAAAAGCAGGAACTATTTGCTTTAAAAACACAATATCAACGAAAAGATGAGGTAACTCCTGAGGATTTTTATGACAGGGCAGGTATCTGGGCAGAATTTGGAAAAATAGTTTGTATTTCTGTAGGTTATTTCGTGAGTCAAAACAACGAAAGAGGTTTTAGAGTTAAATCTTTTTCTGGAAATGAAATCGAACTGTTGGAAAGTTTTAAATTGCTTTTGAATGGCCATTTTAACCATGTGAACCAGTTGTTATGTGCACATAATGGTAAAGAATTTGACTTTCCATATATCGCAAGAAGAATGATTATAAACCGTATTGAGCTACCGGCAAAACTTAATTTATTCGGAAAGAAACCATGGGAAGTTGCCCACTTAGACACGTTGGAATTATGGAAATTTGGAGATTATAAACATTATACATCTTTAAAATTACTAACCAACATCTTAGGGATTCCTTCGCCAAAAGAAGATATTGACGGTAGTGACGTTGCTCGTGTGTATTATCAAGAAAATGATTTAGAAAAAATAGTTGAGTATTGTGAAAGAGATACCGTAGCGGTGGCACAATTAATACTGCGATTTAACAATTTAGAATTATTGAGCGCTGATGAAATCGTGTCGGTTTAACCTTCAAGTATCATTGAAAGCTCTAACCAACGTTCTTCCTTCGTTTCAATAGTTGTTATAATTTTCTGTAATTTTTGAGAAATTTCGTCAATATCATCTGGGGCAATGGCATTGTTCACAAACTGCTTTTCAATAGTTACTTTTTCCTTTTGTAAGTTAGAAATCTCCTTTTCTAACGATTGAAATTCCTTATTTTCACTATATGACAATTTCCCTTTTGGGGAAGATTTAACACGTGTGTCTATCCCTTTTTCTTTAACTGATTCTACTTTGGATTGTGAATCTTCATAAATACGGTAATCAGAATAATTACCGGGGAAATCAGCAACGGTACCATCATTTTCAAAAACGAATAAATGATCCACAATTTTATCCATAAAATACCGATCATGCGAAACAACTAGTAAATTACCTGGGTAATCTAACAGAAAGCTTTCTAGTACATTAAGTGTTAAAATGTCTAAATCGTTGGTAGGCTCATCTAAAATTAAAAAGTTTGGGTTCTGAATTAAAACAGTACATAAATACAAGCGTTTCAATTCCCCTCCAGACAATTTTTCAACAAAATCATATTGTTTTTTTGGGTCGAAGAGAAAACGTTCCAACAAGTTCGATGCAGAGATTTTTTGACCTTTTGCAAGTGGAATATATTCACCAAATTCTTTAATAACTTCAATAACTTTTTGACCTTCCTTTATGTTGATTCCGTCTTGGGTATAGTAACCAAACTTAATGGTTTCTCCAACAATTACCTTTCCTGAATCGACAGGTAACTTGCCTGTGATAATATTTAAAAAAGACGATTTTCCAGTCCCGTTTTTACCAATAATACCAATGCGCTCTCCGCGTTTAAAAACATAATCAAATGCGTTTAAAACAACTTTTTCATCAAAGGCTTTAGATACTTTATACAGCTCTAGAATTTTACTCCCCAAGCGTTCCATATTTATTTCTAATTGCACTTTGTGATCTTTCCTACGCTGTTGTGCTTTTTCTTTAATCTGATAAAAATCATCAATCCGAGATTTAGACTTCGTAGTACGTGCTTTTGGTTGACGACGCATCCAGTCTAGTTCTTTTTTAAAGAGGTTCTTCGCTTTACCTACAGTGGTCTGCTCAATGGCCAAGCGCTCTTCTTTTTTCTCTAGATAATAAGAATAGTTTCCCTTATAGGTGTGCAATTGACCTTGATCTAGTTCTATAATTTCATTGCAAACACGTTCTAAAAAATAGCGATCGTGCGTGACCATAAACAGGGTGATTTTTTCTTTGCTAAAATACGCTTCTAACCACTCAATCATTTCTAAATCTAAATGATTGGTAGGCTCATCAAGAATTAATAAATCAGGCTTATTAATTAAAACAATTGCTAAAGAAAGTCGTTTTCGTTGTCCTCCAGACAAACTACTTACTTTTAAGTCTAAATCGTCTAATTTAAGTTTAGAAAGTATTTGTTTGTATTGTGTTTCAAAATCCCAAGCATTGTGCTGATCCATTAAATCAAATGCTTTTTGATAGGTTTCAGTATCATCAAGATTTTTCAAGGCATGTTCGTATTGTTGAACTACTTGTAGGATTTGATTATCAGAGCTAAAAATAGCTTCTTCAATAGTTTGTTTCGGATCTAAATTATCATTCTGAGCTAGATAAGCGATATGCAAGCCTTTGCGAGAAACGATTTGGCCAGAATCAGGATGGTCTAAACCAACAATAATATTTAAAATGGAAGTTTTACCTGTTCCGTTTTTAGCAACAAAGGCAATTTTTTGATCTTTGTTAATACCAAATGAAAGTCCCTCGAAGAGTACGCGCTCTCCATATGATTTTGATATATTTTCTACAGATAAATAATTCACAAGTCAATTTTAGTGTGCCGCAAAAGTACTTAAAATATGTAGAGTATTGTTGTTGTATTTTTTAGGTAGTAAAACAAAGGTTTATAAATAGTATTGGAATCATACGGAAGCTAAGTGCATGTACAATCGCATAAATTAAAGCTGTTGGGTTAAGACTATATTCTCGCTAACCAGCCGAAGTTATTATTGGAATGGTTAGTGTTTGACCTAAATAAATACTATTGGGGTCTTTTATTACAGCTTTATTTGCGTTGAATATCAAGACATAGAGCCTTGCGTTTTTATAATATTTTTCGGCAATTTTACCCAAGGTTTCACCTTTTTCAACGGTATGTACTGTTAATTTTTCACTTGTTCGAATAAGTTGTTTGTCCTCAGTTTTCGGGGTAGTAACGGCAACCGTTGGTTTTGCCTGAATGCTTTTTTTGTCTTCAGATTTTGCAGTAGTAACGGCAATTGTTGGTTGTGCTTGAACGGGTTGTTTTTTTAGAGAAGGGCTGGTTTTTTTTTCTTCTACACTTGCGATGGTTTGTTTTACTTTTTTGGTACCAAATTCTGAATTAAAGTTTTTTTGATAGTTTATAAAATCTTCTTTTGAAGTTATTTTTTTATAAGCATCAGTTGCAAAAACTTTTAAAAAGAGTTCCAATTGAGTCGGAGTGTGATACCCTTTTAATGGTGTTAGTAAATCGGCTTTTTCATCTAAAAAAACAATGGTTGGGTATGCTGATACCCCGAAGGCCGCAGCTAATTCATGTTGGCTATTTCGTCCTTTACGGGAAGCATCAAAATTAGGATTGGTATATGCTTTATCTTTAAATTTTACGGTTCCATCACCTTCGGCATTGAATTTTACGGCATAGTAATTTTTATTTACATAAGCCGCCACATCGTTGTTTTGAAAGGTGTTTTTATCTAACATTTTACAAGGTCCACACCAAGTAGTATACATGTCCATCATAATTTTACGAGGTTCTTTTGCTTGTGCAGCAACAGCCTCTTCAATAGACATCCAATTAATCGTTGCATCTTGTGTATTTCCCGAAAAGGAAAATGCAGTCAAGGCTATTAAAAATATTAATTTTTTCATTGGGTATATTTAATCTTCAATTAAGACGTAGATAACATGTCAAAATTACAATATATATTTTATGAAAATAAGTATCTAAAAAGAAAACGCTCCAATAGGAGCGTTTCGTATATTTAATGTACTCTGTATCTAAATTGTTGACGAGTGGATTTGGCAATTAATGTACATTGCCCAATAACTTCTTCATTAAAGGAGAGAATAACAACACAATAGCTCCAGCTCCAAGTGAATACATAGCAATTAGGTGAAAACCATCGGTATAAATACTAAGAGTTTCCAAACCACCAACATTTACATCTGTACTTTCTACAGCTAACTGTTTTGAAATAAAACCGACTATTTGAAAAGCAAAAGCAGAAGATAAAAACCAAACACCCATCATAAAAGCAACAATGTTTTTTGGAGATAAATCTGTGATTTTCGACAATCCTACGGGCGACATAAATAACTCACCAATTGAAATGATAAAATACATAGCGAATAAATAAACAAATGGAACCATGCCATTTTCATCGGCACTTGCACCGCTGATTGATAGTATATAAAAACTCAATCCAGCTAAAAGGAGACCTAAACCAAATTTATAGGGAGTTCTTGGATTCATCTTCTTTTTTGATAAATAGCCCCATAATAATGAAATTGGAATTGCCAAAATGATTATAAACATAGAGTTTAATCCATTGGTTTGACTAGCGGTCATAATACCATCTAAAGCCACATTTCTAGAGGCAAATAAGGTAATTACACTTCCTGACAACTCATGGAACCCCCAAAAGAGGGTCATAAAGAAAGTAATTAAAACAGCCATTAGTAACTTTTTACGGGCATCGTTGTTTTTTAAATTATAAACGATGTATCCAAGATATGCCAAAACAGCAACTCCAATAAATTGAAAAATACCACTAACATAATTTTGTTGCCAAGAAGCAAGTAGATAAGCAATTGCAGGAGCACATAAAAAGGAAACAATTGGAATTAGATTTTTTTGAGGGATACCAAGAACTTTTCTTTCATACACTTCTTTGCTTGGTGGCATACCTTTATCTCCAAAGACGTTTTTCTTGATACCGCTCCAAAAGAAAATTAAGCCTGTTAACATTCCAATACCGGCTAAAGCAAATCCGTAATGATACCCATACTTTACCGCTAACCATCCACATAAAAAAGGAGCAACCCAACCACCAATGTTAATTCCCATATAAAAAATGGTAAACCCAGAATCTTTTCTCACATCACCTTCTTTGTACAAGGCTCCAACAAATGTTGATATGTTTGGTTTAAAAAACCCATTTCCAACAACAATAAAAGCTAAAGCTAAAAAGAAAGCAATATCATTTTGTATAGCTAGAACAAAATGACCTAAGGCCATTAAAATTCCGCCCAAGAAAATGGAAGCTCTCATTCCTAAAATTTTATCAGAAATTTGACCACCTATTACGGTCGATGCATATACTAAAGAGCCATAAGATGCATATACAACCGCAGTTGCAGTATCACGTTCAACAATTGCTTTAAAAATTTCTTCAACCATATAAAGCGTTAGTAACGCCCGCATGCCATAAAAACTGAAGCGTTCCCATAGCTCGGCAAAAAATAAATAAAATAAACCTGTTGGGTGTCCTAATGTTTGTTTTTCATAAGGCTCGTTAGTAATATCTGACATAATTTATAGGGTATTTGTTAATTTCAGTATTGTTTATTGGTAGTCAATGAATGCTAAGTAATTTTTATAATTACAGACTTTTATATCTTAAAAAGATTGCCAAGTTTACGGAAAATTCATTAAAAATCACGCCAATATACAGATAAAAAAGTATTGGAACATTAAAAAAAAGAGTGGAACTTTTTATAATTTGTATCTTTGACAACGACCAAAATTATAAAGTTAATGACCAAAACGGTATCTGGTTTTTCGAAATTCACCAAGCAAGAAAAAATTAATTGGCTGGCAAAAACATATTTTTCTAATGGTAGCGAAGCCATCGCAATCTTGCAAAAATATTGGAATGAAAATGAGCAATTACAACAACTACACGATGAGTTTGTAGAAAATACCATCTCTAATTTTTACTTGCCTTACGGTGTAGCACCCAACTTTATTATTAATGGTAAAGATTACGTAATACCGATGGCGGTTGAAGAGAGTTCTGTGGTGGCGGCGGCTTCTTTAGTTGCTAAGTTCTGGAGTAAACGAGGAGGGTTTAAAGCAAACGTACTTTCAACGACAAAAGTTGGTCAAGTGCATTTTATGTATGAAGGTAATTTTAGTGAACTTCAAAAATACTTTGAAGAGATTAAACCAAAGTTGATTGAGTCAACTGATGCACTAACCAAAAACATGCGAAAGCGAGGAGGTGGAATTTTAGCTATTGCATTGAGAAACAAATCTGATAAACTCCAAAATTACTATCAGTTACATGTTACTTTTGAAACCAAAGATAGCATGGGCGCTAATTTTATCAACTCCTGTTTGGAGGCTATGGCAACTACTTTCCGTAAAGAAGGAATTGAAATAGTTATGAGTATTTTATCTAATTATATTCCAGACTGTTTAGTAAAGGCAGAAGTGAGTTGTAAGGTGGAAGCCCTTGGTAAAAACGGAAAGGAATTTGCGCAAAAATTTCACCGAGCGGTTCAAATTGCCAATGTAGAACCGCATAGGGCAGTTACACATAACAAAGGCATTATGAATGGGATAGATGCCGTGGTGTTGGCAACGGGTAATGACTTCAGAGCGGTAGAAGCCGGAGCACATGCCTACGCTTCAAAAGAGGGTAGTTATAAAAGTCTAACCAATTGTACGATTGATGATGACATTTTCAAATTTTGGATTGAAATTCCGTTAGCGCTAGGTACGGTTGGTGGTTTAACGGCCCTTCACCCCTTGGCAAAATTATCGTTAGAACTATTACAAAAGCCTACGGCGAAAGAACTTATGCAGATTGTTGCCGTTGCCGGATTAGCACAAAATTTTGCGGCGCTTAGAGCTTTAGTGACGACAGGTATTCAAGAAGGCCATATGAAAATGCACCTTCAGAATATTTTAAATCAACTAGGGGCTACCGAATTAGAGAAGCAACAGCTAATAGCTCATTTTAAGAAAAGACCTGTAACTCATAGTGGTGTTGTTGAGCAGTTTGAGCAGTTACGTGAGCCACGAACGGAATAGCTAGATACTATAATCATATAAAAACATTCTATTCATTTCAATAGGCTTTTACTAGCAAAGTCGCTATCTTTGGTACAGTAAATAAGTTTAATATAAAAACATAGAAATTATGGCTTTCGAATTACCGAAATTATCATACGCATATGACGCGTTAGAACCAAATATTGATGCTAGAACTATGGAGATTCACCATACCAAACATCACAACGGATATACAAACAATTTAAACAATGCAATTGCAGGAACTGAACTTGAAGGAAAATCTATTGAAGCAATTTTAGAAGGCTTAGATATGAATAATGCTGCTGTTAGAAATAATGGTGGTGGTTTTTATAACCACAGTCTTTTTTGGGAAGTAATGAACCCAGAAGGAAAAGGGTACTTATCTGGAGCATTAAAAGATGCTATCGAAACAGCTTATGGAACCGTAGATGCGTTTAAAGAAGCCTTTTCAAAAGCTGCTGGAACGCGTTTTGGTTCTGGTTGGGCATGGCTTTGTGTACACAAAGGAGGTAAAGTAGAAGTTTGTTCTACGCCAAATCAAGACAATCCGTTAATGCCAGGTGTAGGTTGTGGAGGAACACCTATTTTAGGTATTGATGTATGGGAACATGCTTACTATTTAAATTATCAAAACCGCAGACCAGATTATGTCAACGCATTTTTTAATGTAATTAACTGGAATGAAGTAGAAAAACGCTACGACGCAGCAAAGTAAAGTTTTAATGATTGCTCGATCTTGATCGATTTCATTAAATGGGTTGTTTTATCTTGTCACTACAAGGTTTTCAATAACTTAGTTAAAATTAACATCAGTAATGGTTATGCTATTAATAAGCATAACCATTACTTTTTCAATAAATAGTATGCAAAACAAGACTGGCGCTTATATAGCCGCATTGTTAGTTGCCGTTATTTACGGAGTCAATTATACCATAGCCAAAGAAGTAATGCCAACGCACATAAAACCCTATGGTTTTATTGTTTTACGCGTATTAGGAGCTACTTTACTGTTCTGGTTGGTAAGTCTTTTTACAGCAAAACAGCAAATTGATAAAGCCGATTTTCCAAGAATTATTCTAGCTGCTATTTTCGGAGTAGGAATCAACATGTTAGCCTTCTTTAAAGGGTTGAGCATGACCAGCCCTATAAATGCTTCGGTAATTATGGTAACATCTCCAATTTTGGTGCTGTTGCTTTCTGCAATTATTTTAAAGGAGAGAATCACTGTTATTAAAGTTTTAGGGATCTTAATCGGATTGGTGGGTGCAATTATTTTGATTGCGTATGGAAAAAGTGTTGCGCCAGGAGATAATCCAGTGCTTGGAAATTTGTTGATTTTTGTAAATGCAACATCTTATGGGCTCTATTTAATTGTTGTTAAAAAACTAACCGAAAAATACAGTCCGCTCGCTTTTATAAAATGGTTGTATCTGTTTGGACTACTTTTTGTAATCCCATTTGGGTTTACTGAAGTACTTGAAATACAGTGGCAAAGCATCCCGACATCAATTTATTACAACATCGGTTTTGTCGTTGTTTTTACGACGTTCTTTGCCTATTTATTGAATTTAATTGCACTCACTAAATTAAAACCAACAACATTAAGTGCTTTTATTTATTTACAGCCTGTAATTGCTACTACCTATGCACTTTCAGTTCAAAAAGACAGCTTAAATTTGGTAAAAATTGCAGCGGCGCTTTTAATATTTGCAGGAGTTTATTTAGTGACAAAAAGCAATTCCAAGGGGGTAGCAAACAAAGAATAAAGTGTCTGTAAAGCAGACTGAGCGTTGAGTTTGTCAAAGCAATTTTTTATTTGTGTAACTTTGCGTAATTTTTATCGAAAATACATGATACAATCAATGACTGGTTACGGAAAATGCGTAGTACAACTACCGCAAAAAAAAGTAACTATTGAAATAAAATCCTTAAACAGCAAAAACCTTGATTTAAACGTTCGAATTCCTTCGGCTTATAAAGAGAAGGAATTAGACATTCGCAAAAACCTATCAAAACATTTAGTGAGGGGAAAGGTTGAGTTCTCTATTTATATTGAAGTAACGGGAGAAGAAACAACCACAGTAATTAATCACGCCGTGGTTAACGAGTATATTGATCAATTGCGGAAAATAGCTGAGACCTCTCCAGAAAGCACCTTAGAAATAGCCATGCGCTTACCCGATGCTTTAAAAACCGTACGTGAAGAATTTGACGATAGCGAATGGGGTGAAATTGAAAAAGGAATTCAAGTTGCAATCAAAGAAATTGTTACCTATAGAAAAGATGAAGGGAGCGTTTTGAAAGCTGATTTTGTTGAAAGAATAAATACCATACAAAGATTGGCTGATGAGGTAATTGAATTAGACAAAGAACGATTGCATTATGTTCGGGAGAAGTTAAATAAAGCGGTACTTGATTTGAAGGCTGATGTGGACGAAAATCGTTTTGAGCAAGAATTAATGTACTACCTTGAAAAATTAGATATTACGGAAGAGAAAGTCCGCTTAAACAATCATTTAGATTACTTTTTAAAAGAATTGAATGGAAGTGATTCTAATGGAAAAAAATTAGGATTTATTTCCCAAGAAATTGGAAGAGAAATCAATACAACTGGTTCGAAATCTAATTTTGCACCGATGCAAAAAGTGGTGGTGCAAATGAAAGATGAACTAGAGAAGATAAAAGAGCAATTGTTGAATGTTTTGTAAAGGAGATGGCGCTTTTGGTCGGGTATAAAAACAAACTAACTAGTATGTAAATAAGCTTAGGCATTTGCAAAGGCATTAGAAATCAGGTAATTAAAATTATACACATTGCTTAAAAAAATACCAACAGGTATGAATAGCACAAAATAAGAGATATGAAACCCAGGGAGAAATTAACGAGTAAAAACGGGAAATTAATCGTGTTTTCAGCACCTTCAGGCTCGGGTAAAACCACTATCGTTAGGCATTTATTAAACCTTGACTATTTAAACTTAGAATTTTCGGTTTCTGCAACTTCAAGAGCCAAACGCGGTAACGAAATTGAGGGAGAAGATTATTATTATTTATCAATTGAAGCCTTTAAAAAGAAGATTAAAAGCGACGAATTTTTAGAATGGGAAGAGGTTTATAGAGACAATTTTTACGGGACATTAAAAAGTGAAATAGAGCGGATTTGGGCCTTAGGGAAACATGTTATTTTTGATATTGATGTGGTAGGAGGTTTGCGTATAAAAAAGAAATATCCAGAAGAAACATTGGCCGTTTTTGTAAAACCACCAAGTGTAGACGAGTTGAAAATTCGTTTAAAAAAGCGCAAAACAGAAAGTGATGATAAAATTAATATGCGCATTGCAAAGGCATCAGTTGAATTAGCTACAGCCCCTCAATTTGATAAAATTATTAAAAATCATGACTTGGAAGTGGCTTTAAATGAGGCTGAAGTGTTGGTGGCTAATTTTATTGGAGTAAAAAAAAAGGGAATCTAAGAAAAGTTAAGAATTAATATAAAACTGTCACCTTGAGCGTAGTCGAAAGGTCTAACTATGAAAAAAATCGGATTGTATTTTGGTACGTTTAACCCTATTCATGTAGGTCATTTGGCCATTGCCAACCACATGGTTGAATTTTCAGACCTTGATGAAGTGTGGTTGGTAGTAACACCACACAACCCGTTTAAGAAAAAAGCAACTCTTTTGGCTGATAATCATAGACTTCAACTAGTAGAACGAGCAACAGAAGACTATTCGAAACTAAAACCTTCTAATATTGAATTTAATTTACCACAACCCAATTATACGGTACATACCTTAGTACATATTTCTGAAAAATACCCTGATTACAGCTTTTGTTTAATTATGGGAGCAGACAATTTAGCATCTTTTCACAAGTGGAAAAACTACGAAACTATTTTAGAAAATCACCATATCTACGTATACCCAAGAATACATAAAGACAGTGTTGCTGAAACGAAATTTGATACACATCCAAAAATTCATAAAGTAGCTGCGCCTATTATGGAACTATCTTCTACATTCATCCGTAAAGCCATTGCAGAACAAAAAAATATCAGGCCATTAGTACCGCATAAGGTTTGGCAGTATATAGACGAAATGAATTTTTATAAAAATTAACACTTTATCGCCGAGTTCCTTTAATTTAAACTCAGATTTACATTGTATATTTGTTGTACACTTTATGGCAAAACAAAAAAACAAAAAAAAATTAAAAGAGAAACTTACCTATAAATACCGGTTAGTTGTTCTTAATGAAGAAACCTTTGAAGAACGCTTTTCGTTTAAGTTAAACCGATTGAACGTATTTGTTTTTGGAGGGGTATTCACTATTTTATTAATTGGAATCACCGCTTTTTTAATGGCTTTTACACCTCTACGGGAATACATTCCTGGGTATTCATCATCGGCGCTGAAAAAGCAAGCATCAGACTTAGTTTATAAAGTGGATTCTTTGCAGCAAAAACTGTCGGTTAATGATGTCTATATTCAAAATATACAAAAAGTGTTAACAGGGGAAATAAGCGAGGTGCCATTAAATAAGGATTCAATAGTTGAACAATTGCGTTTGGAAGATGTTGATTTGAGTCCTACGCCTACAGACTCTTTATTTAGACAACAGATTGAGCGCGAAGATCGATTTAGTGTCTTTGAAAAGGCGACTAAAAAAGTTGATTTGGTATTTTTCACTCCTTTAAAAGGAACGATTACTGAGGTGTATAACCCAAAAGAAAAGCATTTTGCCATTGATATAGCTGTTAAAAAGGATACACCTATAAAAGCGGCGGCAGATGGTACCGTAATCTTCACTGGTTTTACGGCAGATACGGGGTATGTAATTATTTTAGAACACTCTAAAAACTTCATATCTGTTTACAAACACAATGAAAGAATACTCAAAGAACAAGGCGATATTGTAAAATCTGGTGAAGTAATTGCCAATGCAGGCTCTACCGGTACGTTAACAACAGGACCACATTTACATTTTGAATTATGGAATGATGGTTTCCCTGTAAATCCAACCAATTTTATTGACTTTGAATAACAAATGAAGATCAAATCTATTTTTGCCAAACCCATTGCGAAACGTATTCAAAAGCGAATTTATAAGTGGGCAAAGAACCCTGTTCAAACTCAAGAAAAGGTTTTTAAACAACTAATTAAGCAGGCGAGTAATACCCAATTTGGTAAAGACCATCAATTTGCGAGTATCCAATCATATGCAGATTTTAAAAAGCAAGTTCCGGTAAGAGATTATGAAGACCTTAAACCTTATATTGAGCTTATTTTAGAGGGTCAGCGTGATGTTTTATGGAAGGGAATGCCGTTGTATTTCGCCAAAACATCAGGCACTACTTCAGGAGCAAAATACATTCCACTTACCAAGGAGTCAATGCCATTTCATGTAAAAGCAGCCCGCAATGCCCTGCTCATGTATATTGCTGAAACAGGAAACGCCAATTTTGTTGATAGTAAGATGATCTTTTTACAAGGAAGTCCCATCATAGACGAGAAAAATGGGATAAGAACTGGTCGGTTATCCGGTATTGTAGCACATTATGTGCCTTCTTATTTGCAGAGCAACAGGATGCCGAGCTGGGATACGAATTGTATTGAGGACTGGGAAACCAAGGTAAATGCCATTGTTGATGAAACCTATCAAGAAGATATGGCGTTGATTAGTGGGATTCCGTCTTGGGTGCAAATGTATTTTGAAAAACTAACTGAAAAAACAGGTAAAACGATTAGTGAAATTTTCCCCAATTTTAAGTTGTTTGTATACGGAGGGGTGAATTATGAACCCTATCGCAACAAGTTTGAAAAACTCATTGGGAAACGTGTTGATTCTGTAGAATTATTTCCCGCATCGGAAGGCTTCTTTGCTTTTCAAGACAAACAAGACGAAAATGGGATGCTCTTATTGCTTAAAGGAGGTATTTTTTATGAGTTTATTAAAGCCGAGACTTTTTATGATGATAACCCCGAGAGAATCTCAATTGCAGCTGTTGAATTGGGTGTAAATTACGTGTTAATTATTTCAACCAATGCGGGTTTATGGGCCTACAATATTGGGGATACTGTTGAGTTTACCTCACTAAAACCCTATAGAATTATTGTTACTGGCCGTATTAAGCATTTTATTTCGGCCTTTGGTGAGCATGTAATTGCGAAAGAAGTAGAACACGCTTTGAATGAAGCTACGCAAGGAACAGCAATTTCTGTAAATGAGTTTACAGTGGCGCCACAAACAACTCCAGAAAACGGATTGCCCTACCACGAATGGTTCATAGAATTTGAAAATGAACCTGATGATATTGCTGCTTTAACAACTAAAATTGAAAACGCGATGCAAACACAAAACTCCTATTATTTTGACTTGATTGCAGGAAAAGTATTGCGTCCCTTAGTGATTACCAAAGTGGCTAAAGACGGATTTCAAAGTTATATGAAGTCAGTAGGTAAATTGGGAGGGCAAAATAAGGTGCCACGACTATCTAATGATCGAAAAATAGCCGATGCCTTGCAAGCGTTCTTAAAATAAATTTTGACCATTTTAGAGTGTTGAAAAGCGACCATAGCCGCATCATCTACTCACAATGATTACAAATACATTAAAAATGAAGGTAATTTCAGTAAATATTGGAGAGCGAACAAAAGTCCAATGGCGAAAGAAAATTGTTGAAACGGGTATTTTTAAATATCCTGTTAGTACCCCTGTATTTTTGAACACAGAAGTTGTGACCAATGATACCATAGTAGATAGGGTGCATCATGGAGGGCCCTTACAAGCCGTGTACGCATTTGGAGAGCAGCATTACGCTGAGTTTAAAGTTTTGTATCCAGATCTCGATTGGAATTACGGGATGTTCGGTGAAAACTTAACGGTATCAGGCCTCAACGAAGAAAACATACATGTGGGTAGTATTTATCAACTTGGAAATGCGAAGATTGAAGTCACAAAACCGAGACAACCCTGTTATAAATTGGGAATCCGTTTTCAAGATCAAACCATTGTAAAACAAATCTGGAACTCGACTAAGTGTGGTGTTTATTTTAAAGTTTTAGAAACAGGCAACGTTGCAAAAAATGACACCTTTATACTGCTAGAAAATAAACCAGCAAACCCGACCATTGCTGATGTCTACACCTCGAAACGAATTCAAAAAGGCATGTAATTAAACTTTCTTTTAGTTTTAGGGTCTAATTATTGAAACCATAAAATGAAGAAAGATGAAAAGGTCAATTATAATTGCATTAGTGTCCATTATTTTATCAATTACTGCTACTTCTTGCGTTACCACAGTTAGGCCAACGCACTCAAAAGTTGTTCTTATAAAAAAAGCTCCTAGAGATCATAAAGTTGTTGTTATAAAGGGAAAAAGATATTACACTTGGGGAGGTAAGCACTATGTGAGAACAAGAAGAGGCTTCGTTTTTGTAAGGGTATAAATAAAAGGGCAGCCAGTAGCTCCCCTTTTGTTTTTTGCGATACTAAATTAGAGCCTTAAATACATATTTCCATTGATTGTATTAAGCCTTAAACGATTCTTACCATCTGCTGTACGAACAACTATTTTTTGACCTACATGACGATTGGATGAGGTGAATTTTAATTTTTCATCTGCATAAATATCACCGTGAATAGTCTCTGCAGTTAAATCGGCATTAATCATTTTAAGATCAATTACCCCATTAATCGTTTTAAGATCAAGGCTCCCAGAGTATTTTGTAATGTCTATATCACCATTAATCAAATCGGCAGTAAAATCACCTTCAATAACTTCAGATTTTAAATCTCCATTGATACTACTTATTTTGAATTTGGCGCCTTTAGGGATGTATATTGTATAATTAAACTTGAACCAATCTCCATTATTATAACATTGATTTTTTTCGTTATTGTTTTTTTTCAAACAATCTTTTCTCGCCGTTTCAAACATAGGAATTGCATTTGATGTGATGGTAGTTTGATTACCACCATCATCAATGTTTAATTCATACAAATCCAAGTAATTTTTGTCTTCAGAATACACATCGGCTTTAAAATATATGCTAGGTTTATCCCAAGTTTTCACTTCAATAGTTGAAGCAAATTTCACCGCTACTTCTATAGATTGGTTTTTATAATCAATATTTTTTTCAATGACTTTTTGTGCATGCAAAAGGCCAACCGATAGAATAAATAATAGTAAGCTTGCTAAATTTTTCATAATCAGTTTATTTTTTTCTTAAATAAATATTTCCGTTAGTAGTTTTCAATTGAATATTCACTCCTCCATCATTAATAGATCCACTAACTTTTTTAGTAGCTATGGCGCGCAAACCATTTTTATCTGGCAATCTCAACTCAAAATTGGTGTAAATCTCTCCGTTAATCGTACTGAGCGAAACATTGGCTGGTGTATTTTCAGGGAGGCTTATATCTAAGGCTCCGTTTGTAGAAAACACAGTTATTGGAGAGCCTTGATTTACCTTTGTAAAGACAACGTCTAAAGTGCCATTTAGCGTATTTGCTGTTAATGGACCACTTACGTCTACAACTTTAACACTACCGTTTAACTTAGCACTCGCTTCAATTTCACCTAAAAAACCAGCTATTTCTATATCTCCTTGCCAGTTGGTAATCACTGAGATGTTTTGAGATGACGGTAGGTAAATTTCGGCATGTTCAGATTTTTTAAGGTTCCTTACAATTAAATTATTGCCTTCCTTAATGACATAAAAGCCAACGTCTGTGTTATCCGTTCCAGCTTCACCCACTAATTTTAAGCCTTTTGCTCTTTTTGGAAGCTCCTTAGAACTTCTTCCCTTGATTAAAAGTTGCTTATTACTATGTGTTTTTACAGTTACATTTGCACGGGATTCTATTTTTACCCATTCTATACCTTCTAAGGAATGTGTATATTCTTGTGCATTTACAGTTAGGGAAATAGTGAACCCTAGAAAAAAAGTTAGTATTTGTTTCATGACTACTCGTTTTTTGATTTAAATTAAATGATTTGATATTGCTGTTTTGATTTCTTCCTTTACAAAAGATTGTGTTTCTTCTTGTTCAAGCAATTTTTGCATAGGTTTCATGGCCTTCTCAGACTGAATTTTTACTAATAATTGAATTACAATAATTTGAATTCCAGGATCTTTCTCCGTATCCAACACTTTTATATATCCTTCTTTTACAATGTCAGTAGTTATAAATGCTTGCAATGCATTTACTGCTGTTAACCTTACATTACTGTTTTCATCATGCAGCATACGCTCAACTAAGGCATTTACTATCGCTGGATCAGGATCTGAAAACTCCTCTATATACTGAACACCTTTAATTCTTTTACTGGCCGATTTATTTTCCATAAGTGCCAGCATGGTCGTTTGCTTACCTAATAAGCCTTCATTTTTTAATTCAGTTACTTGTCTATCAAATTGAAGTGAATTTTGTTGGCGACCTAATAAAAAGGCACTTACAATTAATGCAATACTTGCTGCTATTTGCAAATAGGATTTCCAGTTCGGTTTTGATTGTAACTTCACAACCTTAGTAGGCATCCGCTGTTTTTCATCAGATAACATTTGCTCAAAATTTAACCGTAGGTTTTCACTAGGATGCTCAATTTCACTGATGGCTATATTATTTAGAAGCTGCTGCATTTCTTTTAATTCAGTTTCACAACTTTTGCAAGATTTTAAGTGGGCGGCTACTTCAATAGTATCTTTCTTCAACAAGTTATGCTCGATAAAATCGATCAATTTACTCTGAGTTTCATCACATTTCATGATCTATATATTTTGAAAATAAACTTCTTTTAATTTTTTTAGCGCTCTATGCACTTTCACTTTTACTGCACCTTCTGTGCTACCAATAATTTCTGCAATTTCATGGTATTTTATTTTTTGATAGCGGTTCATAACAATCAATTCTCTATCAGAATTATTAAGCTTTAGCAAGGCTTTTTGTAAATGATTTAGTTCATCTGCATTAGAGTCAGTAATTAACTCTTCATCAACTTTTATTATATTTTCATTCAATTCATTTACACTCATTTTTTTGTGCTTTTTATAATAAGTTGAATACACATTTCTTGTTATCGTAAATATCCAAGAGGCAAAATTTCCACTTTTATAAGATGCCCGATACTTCATTACTTTATAAAAAACATCTTGGGTCAAATCTTCACTAACTAATTTGTTTCGAGTCATCTTATTTAAAAAATTAAAGATGCGTGAATGATATCTGTCGAACAAAATGGTTAAACAGTCTAAGTCGTCATTAGACACGTGTAGCATTAATTCCTCATCTTTTAAATTTCTCAAACTATATTGATGATTTGGTTGGTTTCTATTAGTAGATACCTTGAATTTATAAAAAGGTTACATTTTTTTAAAAAATTACAAAAAAAAGCCCGAACAAATTTGTTCGGGCTTTAGCATAAGTATCGATTTTAATTCTTATTTTTTCAACAAGTCTCTTATCTCAGTTAATAAATCATTGTCAGATGGTCCAGCAGGAGCAGGAGCTTCTACGGGTTTTTTCGTTTTGTTATACGCTTTAACAATAATAAACATTACAAAACCTACGATTATTAAGTTTACTATGGTGTTAACCCATGCACCATATCGAATGGCATTTTCAGGAGTGGTTACAGTTCCATCTGCGTCTACAACAGCTGCAGAAAGTACATATTTAATACTTGCGAAGTCAACTCCACCAGCAAAATGACCAACGATTGGCATTATAATGTCGTTAACAAATCCGTTAACTACAAGTCCAACGGCTCCGGCCAAAATAACGGCAACGGCAAATTCAATAACATTGCCAGTCATAATGAAATTCTTAAATTCTTTTAACATGATTATTTGGTTTTAAATGATTAATAAGCCGCAAGATACTAAAATTAACATTTATTTAACAACTCTTTTAATCCGTTGAGAAATTGCAGTTAAAATTTCGTAAGAAATCGTATGGGACTGCTTAGCAAAAGCATTGATGGTTTTTTGAGAGTCAAAAACAATTACTTCATCACCTTCTTTACAATCAATTGCAGTAATATCAACCATTAACATGTCCATACAGACGTTACCAACTATGGGTGCTTTTTTTCCATGGATAGTTAGATACCCTTTTCCGTTGCCCAAAGCTCTATGAACACCATCAGCATGACCAACGGGAATAGTGGCTGTTTTTATAAAATGATCCGCTTTAAAGGCTCGATTATAACCAACAGTTTCGCCTTTTTCTATACTGTGTATTTGAGAAATTATGGATTTTAGGTTGATTACATTTTTAAGTTTTTCAGTGTTTTTTATATCATTTGCAAACCCGTAAAGTCCAATACCTACGCGCACCATATCAAATTGAGCTTCATCGGCATAGTTGAAAATACCAGAGGTATTTAATTGATGTAGTCTTGGTTTATAACCTATTTTATGTTCAAAATCTTTGGCAATTGATTTAAACAAACGTATTTGCTCATGGGTAAATGCCGCCTCTTCTAAGACCTCAGAGGCTGCTAAATGCGAAAACAGCGAAGCAACTTTTAGTTGGGGTGCGTTAGCAAGTTTTTCAATAATTGCAGTGACATCGGTCTCTAAAAACCCTAAACGATTTAAACCGGTGTTGAATTTTATATGAACAGGATATGCATGTTGATTTTTCTGTTTTGCCACAGCGATAAATGCATTGAGTATTCTAGCATTGTACAAATTCGGTTCAAGGCAACGATCAATTAGTGTTTCAAAATTTATAGGTTGTGGATGTAATACTAGTATCGGTGTTTGAATCCCAGCATCTCTTAGCGCAACACCTTCTTTGGTATAGGCTACTGCAAAATAATCAACACCTAATTTTTCAAGCTGTTTTGCTATAATAATCGAATCACTTCCATAACCAAAAGCTTTAACAACGGCCAAAACTTTTGTGCTCGGTTTGATTTTGGACTTGATGGTGTTAAAATTGTGTTGTAGTGCGTTTAAATCAATTTCAACTACTGTTTCTTGAGCTTGAAGCATGGGCTACTTTTTTTTAGGAGAAATTTCCTCTGGATCTTTCACGTCAATAGTTTGTAGTTTTTCTTTGAGCATTATTTTATAATATGCCGCTCTACTTAAAGGCTCATATTCTTCCGTTTCACCTAAAAACACCACATTGTCGTTTTTAACTTTACGATGGCTATAATGCGCCAAATTTCCTGTATGGGTACACACCGCATGTACTTTGGTAACATATTCTGCGGTAGCCATTAAAGCGGGCATGGGGCCAAACGGATTCCCTTTAAAATCCATATCTAAACCGGCCACAATTACCCGAACACCTCTGTTTGCTAAATCGTTGCAAACAGAAACAATTTCATCGTCAAAAAATTGGGCTTCATCAATTCCAACAACTTGTACATCATTTGCTAAAATTCTAATATTAGCCGCAGCCGGTACCGGTGTAGACCTAATTTCGTTTGAATCATGTGAAACCACCATTTCCTCGTCATAGCGGATATCTACGGCGGGTTTAAAGATTTCTACTTTTTGTTTTGCAAATTGAGCACGTTTTAGCCTTCTAATGAGTTCTTCTGTTTTACCAGAGAACATGGAGCCGCAAATTACTTCAATCCAACCAAATTGTTCTGCGTGATTTACTGTATTTTCAAGAAACATTTTGTAATTTTCAGCGTTGAAAGATTAGAAAAGAATTTATTTTTTGGTAAAAGAACAAATTTATTAAAAATAGTAGTCCTTTTATAATTAAAGAGATCAATTTATGCACAAAAAGTTAGAAGCAGAACTTGTAAGCCTTGCACACAGGATTTTACAGATGAAAAATAGAGACGAAGTAATTGCCTTACGTGATAGAGCACGAGAGGTATATGAAAAATTGGCAGTGTTGGCTTTTGTAGATGATTATATAGCTACAACACCTAATTTAGAAAGTTCAAAAGAAGAGTTACTTCAAAAAATTGGACAACTCACAACAACAGAAAAGGAGGCGTCTAAAACGAACCTTTCTCAGTTGAAAGTTGAATCTGAAAAATCACAACCAGTTGTTAAAGAGAGTGTAAAAGAGGAGCGTAGCACGTCAAAAGATCAAGAAAATATTTTTGAACCGAAGTTTGATTCTGTTCGAATTGATATTCAGAGCCTTAAATCGAACCAAGTAAGCTCTAAAGAAGAATTTAGAGATGCCATTTCTGCAGATAAAACGGCGCACTTATTCGACGATGATGATCTCGAAACAAAAGAAAAGAAGACCTTGAATGATAAATTGGTACATCATAAATTTCAAGTAGGATTGAATGACAGAATCGCTTTTGTAAACCATCTTTTTAATTTTAATCAAGCGGAATTCAACAATGCACTTTCTGAATTGAATACGTTTAAAACCGAGAAAGAGGCTAAAGCCTTTATTGCTAATAAAATTAAGCCAAAATACAATTGGGAAGGAAAGGAAACATATGAAGAACGCTTGATAGCATTGATTGAACGTAAATTTTAAAAACAACACAACCTTAATGAAAACAGAAGATTATAATATATTATTTGATAAAATAATTAAAAAATACCATATAATAGATAGTGTTGATCAACCTTTTAATAATCCGTATAATAAATCGGAATTGGAACACTTATTATACCGTAAAAGTTGGATCGATACGGTACAGTGGCACTATGAAGACATTATTCGTTTGCCAGATATCAATCCTAATGAGGCCTTGAAGTTAAAACGTAAAATTGACGCTTCAAATCAAGATAGAACAGATATGGTAGAATATATCGACAGCTATTTTTTAGATAAATACAAAAAAGTACAACTAAAAGAGAACGCAACAATCAACACAGAAAGTCCGGCTTGGGCCATTGACAGGCTTTCAATATTAGCTTTAAAAATTTACCACATGAACGAAGAGGCTACCAGAGATACGGCTTCGGTAAAGCACAGAGTTAATTGCCAAGCAAAATTGGCGATTCTATTAGAGCAACGAACAGATTTAACAACGGCTATTGACGATTTACTTCAGGATATTTCCCAAGGAAATAAATATATGAAGGTCTATAAGCAGATGAAAATGTATAACGACGATAGTTTAAATCCGATGCTTTATAACAAAAAATAATCTCAGTTTAAATAAGCAACTAAAGCGGCGACATTATTTTTAGAATTACCTATAAAAATACGATCCTCGCTGACAATTACAGGGCGCTTTAAAAAGGTATATTCATCTAAGATTAACTGTTTATAATCTTTTTCTGTTAGTGATTGATTCTTTAAATCCATTGCCGCATATTTTTTAGACCTTCTGCTAAACAACACCTCGTAGCTGCCTGTAAAAGCGTGTAATTCCTCCAATTGCTTAACCGTTATTGGTTGTGTTTTTATTTCTTGCAGTTCAAAACCGTCTAGAGGAATTTGGTTCAAAATTCGTTTACAGGTATCACAGGTTTTTAAAAAGTATATTTTTTTCATTGATGCTAATTTATATTCGATGTAATTTACTCACAATTGAGATTTAAAATTAGTGAGAATTCAGGATTAAAAGCAATACTTTTACGTAAAATAAAATATCAAATGGACAAACAGTTTGAAATATTAAGGGCAAATAGACAACTTATTTTAAAAGTAATCGAAGGTTTAACTCCAGAACAGTTAAATAAAATCCCCGAAGGATTTAAAAATAATATTGCATGGAATATGGGGCATTTAGTAGTAACGCACCAGTTGTTATGTTATAAATTTTCTGGAGTGGAGTTTTTGGTAAATAATAAAATGATCACAAAGTATCAAAAAGGAACTGCACCCAACGAAGTGATTTCTGCTCAAGAGTTAGAAACTACTCAAGACCTATTTGTATCATTAATTGATCAATTTGAAGAAGATTATAAGTCGGGTATATTTAAAAAATACCAAGCGTACACAACAAGTGCGAATGTTACTTTAACAACGATAAATGATGCCTTAGAGTTTAATAATTTTCATGAAGGAATACATTTAGGGTATATTTTAGCATTAAAAAAATTAGTTTAGCATATGGATTATTTTGCAATAGCAACTGTTTTAATAGTACTCTCAGCCATTTTTGGGTATATAAATGTTCGGTTTTTAAAATTGCCTAACAGCATTGGTTTAATGTTAATTACAATATTATTTACTCTTGGTATTTTTGCTTTGAGTTATTTTGATGACACCTTGTTGCAAAAGGAAAAGGAGTTTATAGTTCAAATTGACTTTAAAACGGTATTGCTAGATATAATGTTAAGTTTTTTGCTATTTGCAGGAGCCTTACATACTAATTTTCAACAGTTAAAAATTCAACGGAAGCCTATTTTAATCTTTGCCACGCTAGGTACTTTCGTGTCTACCTTTCTAGCAGGAGTTTTTGTCTTTTTTATTTTAAAATTGGTGGGCTTAGAAGTAAATTTTATTTACTGCTTGTTATTTGGAGCTTTAATTTCTCCAACAGATCCAATAGCGGTACTTGGCATTATGAAAAAAGTAGGTGCACCAAAAAAGTTGGAAACAAAAATTGTTGGCGAATCACTATTTAATGATGGGGTTGGGGTTGTTATTTTTTTAACCATTTATCAAATTGCCAAAGGCGGAAGTGAAATTACTGTGGGTCATATCGCCGAACTATTTTTAGTGGAAGTGATAGGAGGGATTGCTTTAGGGCTCGCAATAGGATGGATAACGTTTAAATTATTAAAAAGTATTAATGATTATGATATTGAAGTTATCATAACATTAGCCGCCGTTATGGGGGGTACTATGTTGGCACAACACCTTCATTTATCAGCACCCTTAGCTATGGTCACTGCAGGTTTAATTGTGGGTACAGATACCGTTCGACAGTCGTCAATGAGTAAAATTACAGAACAGTATGTAGACAAGTTTTGGGAGTTAATAGATGTCTTATTAAATACTGTTTTATTTGTGCTGATTGGCTTGGAAATAGTGGTTTTAACTTATGATAGTAAATACATAGTAGCTGGGTTTTTAGTAATTCCAGTATTGTTACTTGCACGTTATTTATCACTATTGCTTCCAATAAAATTATATGAAAAAAAGCTAGAATTTGTGCCCAAAACAAATTTAATTATGACTTGGGGAGGCTTGCGCGGAGGTATTTCAATTGCATTGGCTTTAAGTCTTACCCCGCTAATGGAACGCGATTTATTTTTGGTGATTACTTATATAGTTGTTGTATTTTCTATACTTATTCAAGGGTTAACAGTGGGTAAATTAATTAAGAAGTTTACCTAAATAAATGGGTAAGAGTAAACTATTTTAACAAACTGACATTAAATTTTTTTAGGATGAAATTCAATACAAAAACAATTCATGGTGGTCAATCACATGATCCTGCTACGGGCGCGGTGATGCCACCTATTTATCAAACATCAACGTATGCGCAAAGTAGTCCTGGACAGCACAAAGGATACGTTTATTCTCGATCGGCAAATCCAACACGAACAGCCCTAGAAAATAATTTTGCGGCCATAGAAAACGGAACCCATGGTTTTGCATTTTCTTCTGGTTTAGCAGCCATAGATTGTGTGTTGAAATTATTGAATCCAGGAGATGAAATAATCGCAGGAGACGATATATATGGAGGGAGCTATCGTATGTTTACGCGGATGTTTGAAAAATATGGTTTAAAGTTTCATTTTGTCAATATGGAAGCTAGTAGCAATATTGAAAAATATTTGAATGAGAATACCAAATTAGTATGGATAGAAACACCGACGAATCCGTTGATGAAAATTGCGGATATTGCGGCGTTGAGCAATTTAGTAAAAGCAAAAAACGATTCGATTCTTGTTGCTGTAGATAATACATTTGCTACGCCTTATTTGCAACGTCCGTTAGATTTAGGAGCTGACATTGTGATGCATTCTGCAACAAAATACTTGGGAGGTCATTCAGATTTAGTGATGGGGGCGTTAATGGTAAAAAATACAGCATTGGCTGAACAAATCCACTTTATTCAATTTGCTGGTGGTGCCGTTGCCGGACCTCAAGATAGCTTTTTGGCCCTAAGAGGAATTAAGACCTTGCACATACGGATGCAACGCCATTGTGAAAACGGAATGGAAATTGCCAAGTATCTCGAGAAGCATTCTAAAGTAGCTGAAGTTTTTTATCCAGGCTTACCAACTGATAAAAACCATGAAGTGGCAAAAAAACAGATGAGTGACTTTGGAGGAATGGTATCTTTTAAACTAAAAGAAACAAGTGAGCAGGCCGCCTTTAGTGTTTTAGAAAATTTTAAAGTATTCACCTTGGCGGAGTCTTTAGGGGGCGTAGAAAGCTTGGTAAATCACCCTATTACCATGACACATGCATCGATTCCCGCAAAGGAAAGAGAAAAAATAGGGATCACAAACGCATTAATTCGATTAAGCGTTGGTATTGAAGATATTGAAGATTTATTAGCAGACTTAAAGAAAGCGTTGAATTAACAATTAGTTAGTAAAAAAAAACCCACTCTTAATTGGTGTATTAAGAATGGGAAATTGCTATGAAAAAGGGATAGATTTTTAAATCTATCTTAAACTTTTGACGTTATTTTTTACAAAACCTTACATTTTGTTAGAACTAATTTTCGGGTTTGTATTTGTAAGACTCTTGATTAATACCCGTACCACCAACGTATTCGTTGTTAAAATACTTACCACCAATATTTACACTTTCTTTATAGTAAAAATTAGCAATACCATGCTTTAGATTGTTTTGCCAAGTGCCCTCATAAATACTTCCGTTGGTATAGTAATAAATACCATAACCACTTCGTACACCATGACTATAATTCCCTTTGTATTTTGATCCATCACGCCAGAGATATTCTCCTTGTCCATGACGTTGATCTTTTACCCAGTTGCCTTGGTAGGTATCACCATTGGTCCAGGTATATTTACCAGCACCCTCTCTTAAACCATCTTTCCATCCACCAACATAAACACCACTTAAGTATTGCATCGATCCGTTGCCATTTTCGCAATCTCCAGAAATACAAACATCAACATGTTCTTGCTTAACTTGTTGTGAAACTAAAGGTCCTTTCTTAATACTATTTTGAGCAACTTCAGTCGAGTCTTTGATTTGGGCAAATGCAATAATTGGGGATAGAAGTACTATGAGTAATATATTTTTCATGATAATTTTGATATTAGATTTAGTCAATATATATGATATCATCATAGGTATAACGCAAAAGTAGTAAAATTAGTATGTTGAAATTGCTTTAAAAGTAGGGGTAATCAAGTGATTTTTAATCATTAAAGTTAAATTTTTAATAAATTTTATGGTCATTAATTAAAAAAGGTACGTTTTCTACTAACTTTGTTTGAATGATAACTCTAAAACACACACTTTTTCTTTTATTGATATTCTTTATTATTTCATGTAAAAAGAAAGACGCTGAATTGATAGAAGCTAGTGAAAATGAAGTAATTGAAGTCTATAATTTTGCCGAACTAGAACCCTTATTAAATCGTGATGATGCGACTACTTATGTGATTAATTTCTGGGCCACTTGGTGTGCACCATGTATCAAAGAATTGCCTTATTTTGAGGCGATAAAAGCCAACTATAACGATGAGAATATAAAAGTTGTATTGGTAAGTTTAGATTTCCCTGATAAACTAGAAAGTCAATTAATACCTTTTGTAAAAAAGAGAAATATCAAATCACAAGTCATCCTATTGGATGACCCAGATGAAAATACTTGGATACCAAAAGTAAATGAATCGTGGTCTGGTGCCTTGCCAGCAACACTGATTTATACTAAGGATAAAAGCGCTTTTTACGAGCAATCTTTTACTAAAGAACAATTATTTAAAGAATTAGAAACATTTATTAAACCCTAAAAACATGAAAAATTTTAAATTCATTCTACTCATTGTGGTGCTAGCAGTGGTTTCGGCAGTTAGTTTTATAAAGAACGATCCTATAACAACCATCGAGGGCTATAAAGTTGGGGATATTGCAACCGATTTTAACCTTAAAAATATAGACGGAAAGTTAGTTTCATTGTCAGATTATAAAGATGCCAAAGGGTTTATTGTTATTTTTACCTGTAACACCTGTCCCGTGTCTGTTGCCAATGAAGACAGAATTTTAGCTTTGGATAAAAAGTATAAAGATTTGGGATATCCCGTGATTGCCATCAATCCTAATAATCCTGAAGTTCAACCAGGAGATAGTTTTGAACAAATGAAGGTACGAGCTAAGGAAAAAGGATTTACTTTTCCTTATTTATTGGATGACGGACAAAAAATTTACCCACAATATGGTGCCAGCGCCACACCACATGCCTACGTTTTACAAAAAGAAAAAGCGGGGTTGGTTGTAAAGTATATTGGTGGTATTGACAATAGTTCGCGCAATCCAGCAAATGTAAAAACCAAATTTGTTGAAAATGCCATTGATGCTTTATTGGAAGGGAAGCCTGTTGAGGTGACGTTAACTAGAGCAATTGGGTGTTCGATAAAGAAATGATAAAGTAGTTGTCGTTTTTTAACAGATATAAAAAATAGCCTTATTGGGCGCTCCAACCGCCATCTAGGGTAAATGTTGTGCCGGTAATGGTTGTAGAAGCATTACCTGCCAATAAAAGCGCGGTTTCTGCGATTAATGACACAGGGACGAACTCTTTTACGGCTTGTTTTTTTAGCATTACTTTGTGTACAACATCTTCTTCAGTCATTTGGTGTGCTTTAGCTTGGTCTTTAATTTGGCCATCAACCAGTGGAGTTTTAACATAGCCAGGACAAATAGCATTGGCATTTATATTAAAAGGAGCTCCTTCTAAAGCCAAAACTTTGGTCATTCCAATCACACCATGTTTTGCTGTAACATACGCTATTTTAAATTCAGAAGCTCTTAAGCCATGAACGGAAGCAATATTGATAATTCTTCCAAATTTTTGAGTTTTCATTTGTTTCCATGCCGCTTTTGAAGTATAGAATGCAGCATTCATATTAAGAGCAATAATCTGCTCATATTTTACTGATGAAAATTCCTCAATTGGTGAAACATGCTGAATTCCTGCATTATTTATCAATACTTCTAACGAACCAAACGTGGTAATAGTTTGGTTGATCAAGCTTTTAATTTCGTCTTTATCCAATAAATTAGCATTCGAAAAAGCGGTTTTCACCTGGTACTTAGTTGCAATATCATTTGCAATTTCAGCACCATTCTTTTCCAAGCCATTGAACATAACATTATACCCTTTTTCGGCAAAATGGGTGGCGATACCCAAACCAATACCACTTGTACTTCCGGTAATTAAAACTGTTTTATTCATGAGTTAAAAATGTATATAAAGCTTCGTTAAAGGCATCAGGTTGGTCTAATACTACACCGTGCCTAGCATTCTTTATCTCTACCAGTGAAGCGTGCTGTAAATTGTTTACATAAGCTTCTTTAAAGGCTACGGGTGTATAATCCATATCAGAGGCAACAACTAAGGTCTCTGCTTTTATGTCTTTTATTTTAGCTCCCAATCCCCAGTCCATTAGGGTTACAAAAGATTGGTAATAATCATCAAAGTTGTTGCTTTTACAGCGGGCTTCAAATTCATTTCTTAATGTTATTTGATGTGCTTCTGGAAACATATTAAATGAAATTTCTTTCGCTAATTCAGCAAGACCTTTTGTATTGAGCTCGTTGGTACGCGTTTTTAATAAATCTTCACCAATTTTTCCCATATCATTAAAATCTGGACCACTATTTACAATCACCATTTTATCAATATTTTCTGGATAATCATGGGCAAATTGAAAGGCAACCGCTCCTCCCATAGAAAAACCAATTAGACTGGCCTTTTCAATTTTTAAAGCAGCTAAAAAGTGTTTAATATCTTGGGACATAAGGTCAACACCATATTTTTTATTATTCATTGAAGTTGCACCATGACCCCTTAAGTCAACAGTAATTACACGGAAGCTTTTAGAAAAGAAAGGGACTTGAAAGTCCCAATCTTTTAGTGTAGATCCCAATCCATGAAGGAAAAGTAATACATGGCCTTCTCCGCTATCCTCGTAGTTGAGGGTTATATTTTGAAGGTGAATTTTTGGCATTGAACGAAGCTTATTTTTTCTTAAAGAAATCAACGTTATACTTTAGTTCCACTGACACTAAAGTACCAATTACTGGTGAGGCTACAAACTCTCTATTTTTGGCATCAAACAGGTTGGTTACACTAGCGCCTACTGTAAATTTATCTGTTACGTAATAACCTGCGTTGGCATCAATCGTTAAACCACCGAGTTGTCCGTAGTTCCAAGTCCTACCATTTTGTGCATTTTCAAAAACATCATTGGTGCCATCTCCGTCTAAATCTTGAGTTTCGGCGGCAATATTTATCCCTGAAAAGAAGTCATATTTTTGTACCCAACGGCCATAAAGTGTTCCGTAGAATTTGTTTTTATTATAATGTAGGCCAATACTTAATTTGTTAGTTGGCGTATTTATTGGCAGTTCAGTATCTAATACAATACCGTCTAAATTACCATCATTATCCAAATCGTTTTTATCTAAATTACGTCCAAAATAAGAATAGTTTAATGAGGTTCTAAAAGCATCTGTAAAATAATAATTCAATCCAATATCAAATCCATAGGTATCAACTTTTCCAAAGTTTAAATAGGTCAATAAGAAAGCAGACGGCCCAGTCGCGCCAGGCACGGCATCTTCAAATTTTTCGTCGCCCACATGGGTAACAAAATTACCATTTGCAGCATCGGCAATATTGCGTAATGGGCTAATAAAGTTTTTTGATTTATTATAATATGCATTGGCATCCACAAAGAATTTATTAGCTAATTGTCCTTTATAACCAACTTCATAAGAATCTATGGATTCAACTTCTAATTTTTTGATTTTGGTACCATCAGTTAAGGTAAATCCTTCCCCGTTCCCAATTACTAAACCACCAAATAAATTGCCTTTAAGATTTAAAATTGAAGGCACAGCAATCCCTTTACCATAAGTTACTCTAAAAGTACCTTTATCCATTGCTTTTGTGATGGCTATTTTTGGAATAAAGTTAGAGCCATAAAGGTCATGATTGTCTACTCTTGCTCCTAACAAGAAGTTCCAACCAGAATCTGTCAATTTATATTCCAATTGTGTATAAACTCCTTTTTGATCGATGTCTATACCGCCGTCATCTAAAAGGTAAGTGCCATTAGAATCTGCCATATCTCTTTGATATTGAGCGCCTAAAGTGAGGTAAAATTCGCCCCAATTATTATTGTATTGACCTTCTGCATTAAATCGATTGGAAGCATCATCAAAAACAGCACCTCTGGGTAAAGCAATACCAAAAGCAGGAACCCATTGTTCGGTAAAAGATCTTCTTAAAGACTCTTCTTCTGAAAAACCATTTTCAATAAAAGACACATAATTTTGTGTTCTTTGGTTCATGGCATACGTATCTTCAGTTTTACTCCAAGTATAATACGTGTTTACGAAAAAATTTGACGATACAAATTTTACTTGGGCAACATCAATACTCCAGTCTTTTATTTTATTTCTACCTGCGTTAGTAACACCAATATTGCTGCTATTACTATGGCCATAATAACCTATAATTTCAGATGCCTTACCAGGGCGAAAATGCAAAGCAGTTCCAAATTTTTGACTGTCGAATGTGTTGTCTTTTCCTAATTCTTTATAAGCTTTGTCACCTACATAAACACTATCGGTATAATCAAATTCTTCACCTGTAGATTTTTCAAAATGAAATTTGTACGCAAATTTGTCGCTTACAGCTTGAGCATGTCTCAATCTAGCAGTAAAGACTTTTTGGTTACCAACACCAAGGGCAAAAGTTGTTCCTTCTGAAGTAAACGGATTTTTTGTTATGGTACTTACTAAGCCATTATGTGCGTTCGGACCGTAAAGGGTACCGTTTGGGCCTAAAAGAATCTCTACGCGTTCGATATCGTCTTTAGTAACTGTTGAAAATGAGCCAAATGGCAAGCCAGTAGCCACAAGTGTTGACACTCTATCATCAGTAATTTGAAGATTTTTAGAATTAAATGCAGAGTTAAAACCACGAATGTTAATTCCAGTTCCTAATACTCCACTTCGCACAAAATCAACACCTTTTTGTCGGGCTGCTAATTCACCAATATTGAAACTTGGAAACTCTTGAATATCTTGTGCTCTAATGACGTTAACTGTTGCGGGAACATCGGTGATTTTTTGAGGTTTTTTACCTGCAGTAACTACCACTTCATCTAAAATATTATCAGAAGACTTTAAGGTAATGTTTACAGTAGTAATTTGACCAGCTACAACAGTTACGCTTTGTGTACTAGATTGTAAGCCTAAAAAAGAATAGACAACATCATAAGTTTCAGAAGGAATATTTTCTAGTAGATAATTACCGTCAAAATCGGCCACCACGCCTTTGTTTATACTCTTAATAAGAACTGAAGCAGATGGTAAAGGCTGACCCGCCTCATCGGAAATAATACCACGAATACTCCCGGTATCTTGTGCATGTACAATGGTCATGCAAAATATAGTAAAAAGAAGAAATAATTTTTTCATAAGTATAGAATAATTGGTGTTCATTAAATTAAGTGCAATCTATTGTGAAAAAATAATTATTATCAAGTCAATTGACATTAAAAGAAGTGTGACTATAAAAATAATATGCGAGTTAGGTTAATTTAAACAACCTATTAACAGTATTATAGGCAATAAAATTAGAGGTATGACTTTAGTTGTAAAAAGGCCTCTGGTAAATTTTTTGAAAGCTTATCTATCACGTTAATCATGTGTTGCTTTTGATTTAATGTATGCTTTGTGCCTTCAATGGGTTCTTTTATTTCTTCTAATAATTTAACCGCATTGATTTTACCTTGCATATAGCGCGACAATGAGATACTCCATGAAATATTAGGCACATAATTCCCTTTTTCTTTGCGTTCTTTTTCTTTTGCTATTAAATTAAACCTACTTGTAAGTTTGAGCACATCGGCATATTTTTCTTGAATTATCAATAGGTTTATATAAGAGGTAAAAAAATGATGTAAACGGTACTCGATAACTTCTGATTTGTACTTTTTTATTATTTTTTTGGCATACACTTCAGCTTCCTTGATTTTATTCAGTTCGGTTAAAGTTCGAATTTGATTCGATGCATAACCTAACTTTTGATGATAATTATGGGTGTCATTAAATAAATTTTGATGTGATGACAGTAACAAATATGCTTTCTTAGCATTATTATTCCGGAGTAGAATAGCAACTAAATTATTGAGATACATTAAGGTGTCATTATTTTCTTGGCGGATGGACAAATACGCATAGTATTCTGCTTTTTTTAATTCACCTTTTCTGGAGTGCATTAAGACGCGGCTTGCATAATAATTTGACAATATTCTTCTAGAATACAGTTGACCTTGCCCAAAAAAAGTATCAATTTGATTAAATATTTTTTTTAATTTATCATTTTCATTGTAATTGGTGTACATAAATGCCAATAAAATAAAGGCTTGATACCTATTTTTACCATCAATTCCTTGAGAAACAAAAACTTTTAACAACCAGCGTTCCCAAACTTTAGGCTCATTGTTGTTGAGACTGTATTGGTTTGTAATATCTGTTGTGGCAACATATAGTTTTGAGTGAATTTTAATGGAAGTAGTGTAATGCGTTTTATAGTTTTTTAAAAACTCTGCAACAATATGATGATCTTTATAGCGCATTCTTACCAGTAAATAAGGCTTATAATCTTTAACTAATTCATATAAATTCTGAAAATTGTAATCAACTTTTTTATAATTGATTATATAATGCAAAAACGCTCGTTCTTCAGTAGCGGTAATTGCATCGGTCAACACTTTATTCTTCAAAAGCATAATCCAGTTAATGATAACATCAACATCTATGGCGGCGAGTTTAGTGTCAATCCAATTTTTGATATACGAATATTTTCGCTTATCAATAGTTTGATCAAAAGCTAACGGATTATTTTCTGACAGGGCATTGGCGATGACCACTTCGATTATTGCACACTTTTCAGGGTCTTTAAATTGATGTAAAGCGGATAAATAAGTTGCCTCATGAGGAAGAATATGCTGACTAAATTCTGTAAACTTTTTAAGTTTAATTTTCATTGTTTTCAGAGTTAAAATAAAGCTTACTTCATTTTATTAACGTGTCTCAGCTTCATAATAGCGAAAATTATGGAAGCTGAAAAAAGGAAGTGTTTGATTCTTGTGCTTCTAATTAAATAAGTATTCACTAGCCATTGAGAATTGAATATAAAGATAGGTTGTTTGTGTCAAAATAATCAGGATTTTAGCTTTATTTAGCGAATTTTGATATCAGTAAATTTACTTCATTTGGTTTTTCAAACTGAACAAAATGGCCGCTTTCTTGTATAAATTTGAGTTGCACATTTTTTATTTTTTCTTTCGCTATATTTCCAACCTTTTCAGTAGTTAATTGTGAATTAAAATAACGATTGGGAATTAATTTATCTTCATTTCCAAAAATCACCAAGGTTTCGTGTTTTATATTTTTTAATTCGTTAAAAACAGGTTCGTCTAACATACCTGCAATACTTTTTACGATGGCCTCACAATGCGCGTTAAAATCGGTTGCATTTCTGATGTGTTTTCGATCGTCTATCATTTTTTGAGCCGCAGCAGGTAGCTTGTAAAAATTTAATGCATAATTAGTTGCAATCTGTTCATCTGATGTGTTTTTTACAACTGATGTTGTATAAGCAGCTTTCATAAAGTTGGCTTGTGCTTCAGAAAAAGTTTCCAAACCTGCAGGAGCAACCAGGATTAATTTTTCAATATCATTTGGGTACTTAGTGGTTAATTTTATCGCTGCTTGACCGCCCATTGAGTGTCCGATGAGTACCACATTTTTTAAATCCAATTGCATTATAAATTGATGGGTAATTTTCGCAAAATATGCGGGCGTATAATCAACTTTTAATTTAGATGATTTTCCATAACCGGGCAAGTCAATTGCAATACAGGTGAAGCTATTTTTCAGACTTTCAATGTTTTTTGACCAAGCATCGGCATTACTGCTTAATCCATGTAAAAATAATAAAGTTGTTGTGCCCTTTCCTTCTTTGACATAACTTATTTCTAAACTGTCAATTTCAACCGTTTTTGTAGGATATGTATATTCAGACACCATATTTTTCATTAACTCTTTCGTGTTTTGGGCATATAAAATTGCATTGATGCTCAACAAGACTACAAATGATATTTTTTTAATCATTTTTTAAAATTTAAGCGAATTAAAATAAGCCATTAATTTTTTTCTTGAAACTTTTCCTAACCCTGTTACGGGAATTTCATCCATTAAAAATATATATTTAGGATGTTTAAAACCAACTAAATTTTTATCTAAAAAAGCACGAATTGCTTCAATTAGAATGTCTTTATTGGCAGTAGTAACAAAAGCAATGCCACAACGACCCCATTTAGGATCCTTAGTACTTAAAATAATGGCTTTATCAATTCCTTTAAACTGTTCTAATACCGTTTGAATTTCTTGGGGATAAATATTTTCCCCACCAGAAATATACATATCATCTTTGCGGCCTTTTAAAAATAAATAACCCTCTTGATCTTTATACACCATATCGCCAGTATGGAGCCAGCCATTTTTTATTTTACTATTCGTTTTCACGGAGTTGTTCCAATATCCAGGACTTACTACATTGCCTTTAATACACAATTCACCTATTTCATTGGTTTTTACCTGCTTGCCTAAAGGATTTACTATTTTTATATTTAGGTAAAAATTTGATTTTCCAATAGAATTGGGCTTTAATTGCGCCATGTCGTGGTGGAGCGAAGTAATACTTGGTCCAGCTTCAGTTAAACCATAACCAGGCCGTATGGACACCTTTTTTATTTCATACCAATGGTTAATAACCTCAGGAGACACCTCTTCACCGCCAGAAATAATATATCTTAAATTACTTAAATTCACTTCTTTAAAGACCTGCGTTTGTTGCATCATTTGCAACATGGTTGGCAATGCCATAAACAAGGTAGTTTCATTTAAGGCCAACAAACACAGGGTTTTTTCAGCATCAAATTTTTCAAGCATTCCAATATGTGCACCTTTATGTAGTAATGGTGTAATAAAAACATTCCACCCCGAAGTGTGATAGGGAGGTAAGATATTTAAGGTTGAATCTTTAAAGGTAATACCTAATTGCATTGAGGTATTCAAACTATTCCAGAACAACATTTTATTGGTATAAATGACGCCTTGAGGATTGCCTGTTGTTCCTGAGGTGTAAAATATAAAAAGTGGATTATCTTCTTTTATAACATAGTCACTCTGGGTGATAGGAATCGATTTTTTATAATGGTATTTTATTAAATCGAGCGTTAAGGTTTTTATATTATGATTTACTTGTGTATCTATCTTTTCTTCGTAGGATGGATGATAGATTAAAAGGCTCGGGATGCAATCAATAATTAATTTGTTTATTTCATTCGTAGAAAGGCGATAATTTAGAGGAACCAAGATAATTCCCATGCGCTGACAAGCAGAAAACAACACAATATATGCTAAAGAATGTTGTGCGAGTACCGCGATGCGATCGCCCTCTTCCAGTCCTAATTCGGCAAACTTATTTGTCAATCTATTGGCATACGTATCGAGTGTAGCATAACTATATTTCTCATTCGAATCATAGGAAGTTAAGGCTGTTTTATCGGGCGTATAATCTGCCCATTTCGCGATCCAATCTAAGGTGTTCAATTTATAATGATTTTTTAATTTTAGAAGGGTTTGTTACTTTATGAAGTACAATTCCTAGCAGCAAAGATGTTACAATAGCAATGGCCGCAGAAACACCAGGGTTATTTACGGGTTCTTGCATATACGGTGTTATTCTTCCATAATAAATACCAAAATGCACAACAAGCGCTGTAATACTCGCTATAAAAACTACTTTTATCGAGACTTCTTTTAAAAAAATACCAAAAAGTACAGGTACAAATGCAGCTGCAAAATAAGCATAAACCCCGTTTTGAGCAAAAATCGCAACGCTTACATTCGGGTGTTTAATTTGTTGCCAACTCAATACAAAGCTAACAATAGCTAATAAAACAATCACAACTTTATTAATTATTAAAGTATTTTCACTCACTTTATTTTTAAAAAGAGGCTCTAAAATATCAGAGGTAATGGTAATTGACAGCGATTGTATTAAACTTTCTAGCGTTGATAGCCCCGCTGAGATTAAACCCACTACGATGATGAGCCCTGTCACGACAGAAAATTTGGTAACCACATAAGCGGGAATAATTTCATCCATTTTAAGCGTTTCGCCATTTACCGTAAAATCAGGAAAACTGATACGGGCATATAGACCCACAATCACCACCAAAAAGAATACGATCATAAATGCGATACCACTAATTAAATAAGTATTTACTTTTTTTGAGTCTTTTAATAAGAGTGATTTTGTGATTATGTGCGGTTGGCAAACGATGGCAACTCCAATAACAATTTGGGTCGCTATAATTTCAAAATAGTCTCGGAAAAGGAAGCTGCTTTCGTTTGTTGTTTTGGTTAAATTTGGATCAATGGCATTCAGTTTGTCAAAAAATCCAGAAATACCATCATCCATAAACTCGTACCCAGAACCTATTAATATCAAGGCAACAATAAACATAATAATCGCTTGAATTGTATTGGTATACACCATAGAGTTGGCACCACCAAACATCATATAACCAAACACAAATATTGTAATACCCATTAACACATAAAACGGTTCTAGATTTAGAGATTTTGCGATTACTTGAGTTAATCCTACATTAATTAAAACGATAAACGTTATTAATAACAGGGCAATTATTCCAAAGAAAAAGGCATACTGTTTATTTTTATAGCGTTGACCAATCCATTGTGCCATGGTGGTTGCTTTAACTGTGTTTCCATACTTGGCAAAGCCTTTGGTAAGAACAATCAATGATATAAATGCTGCTAAAGGCAATACAACTCCAAAAGAAAGCACTCCCGAAACTCCATAAAGTGCTATGAATCCAGGGTTTATAATAAAAGTAGCAGCACTGGTCATAGAAGCGGCCAAAGACAAACCTACCACCCATGAAGGAAATCCAATGTTTCCTACAGCATAGTCGGCCATATTTGTAGTTTTTCTTGCTCCTCTAATAACAAAAAATAGAATTATACACGCATATACGCCTAATAATAGCCACATATAGGTTACCCAATTATCTGATGCAAACATTAAAAAATAATTTTGTAACAAATAAAATGCTTATTGTTCAATTAAATATGATTTAAGTGGTAAATATGAATATGACTATTGGGTATTATTGGATAAATTACGTTTAAGTTACTTAAAATAAGATTTTTATAATTATTGGACTATTCCTTTTTATTTGTATTCTGACTAAGAAGGATTTATATTTCTGGCTTAAATTATCCTACCCTTGCTCTGTAAACAATTCATCATAAATAGGTAAGAATCATTATTTAATTGTAAGTTAGTATTTCAATTAAGTAAGGATTATATGTTTAAAAACAAACAAGTATTATTGGCTGAGCGTCCTAAGGGACTTCCTATTGCATCAACCTGGAAATTTCAAGAAGTTGAGGTTCCGGAGCTCAAAGAAGGCGAAATTTTAATCAAACAAGAATTTATTTCTCTAGATCCGGCCATGAGGGGATGGATGAACGATAGTAAATCATACATTCCACCAGTTGCTGTTGGAGAAGTAATGAGATGTGGTACTGTTGGTGAAGTTGTAAAAGCGAATCAACATGCAACATTTAAAGTAGGTGATTTTTTAACAGGTTGGGGTGGTGTTCAACAATATACTACAACAGATGGTAAAGGCTATCGTAAAGTAGATCCAAAATTAGCGCCCTTACCGCTTTATTTAGGAACGCTAGGTATGCCAGGGATGACGGCTTATTTCGGAATTTTGAATGTAGGAGAACTGAAAGAAGGAGACATCGTATTGGTTTCTGGAGCTGCAGGAGCCGTTGGTAGTTTGGTTGGGCAAATAGCTAAAATAAAGGGTTGTACCGTTATTGGAATTGCTGGGGGACCCGAAAAATGTGCTTATATCGTCAATGAATTGGGTTTTGACGGAGCGATCGATTATAAAAATGAAAATATTTATAGCGGCCTCAAAAAGCACTGTCCAGATGGGATTGATGTGTTTTTTGACAATGTAGGTGGAGAATTGTTAAACGCAGCATTAACAAAACTTAGAATGAATGCTCGGATTGTTATTTGTGGAGCTATTTCGCAATACAATGCGACTCAAAAAGTAGAAGGACCAAGCAATTACTTATCATTATTAGTCAATAGAGCCACAATGAAAGGAATGGTTGTTTTTGATTTTGCCGATCGATACATGGAAGCTGCACAACAATTATCAGTTTGGCTTAAAGAAGGCAAACTTAAAAGCAAGGAAGATGTTTATGAAGGCATCGAAAACTTTCATAGCACATTTTTACGTCTTTTCAGTGGAGAAAAACTAGGAAAGCTAATTTTGAAAATAGCCGAATAATAATAAATACAGCTGCGGAAGAATCCTAATTTTTAAACTCTTCTACCATCTAATAAGTTAATAATCCGCGAACCATATGCTGCATTTTTCTCTGAATGTGTTACCTGAATGATGGTTACACCTTCTTGGTTTAACTGCTTGAACAGTTGCATAATTTCATCACCTTGTTTTGAATTTAGGTTACCAGTAGGCTCATCGGCCAATAACAGTTTTGGCTTGGAGATAAGTGCTCTTGCAACACCTACCAATTGTTGTTGTCCGCCACTTAACTGTGTTGGAAATAGCTTTTGCTTCCCAACAATATTAAAGCGGTCTAGCATGTCAGCGACTAACGCTTTCCGTTCAGAAGCGCTTATTTTTTTGTAGAGTAGAGGCATTTCTAAATTTTCATAGACGGTAAGTTCATCAATTAAATGATAGGCCTGAAATACGAAACCGATATATTGTTTGTACAAATTGGCGCGATACTTTTCTTTTAAAGTATGGACAGATTCATCTAAAAAGTGATATTCACCTTCATTAAAATCGTCTAACATACCAATGACATTGAGTAAGGTAGACTTTCCAGATCCTGAAGGCCCCATAATCGATATAAATTCTCCTTCAGAAACAGTGAGGTCAACGTCTTTTAAAAGGAAGATCCGTTCACCTCCCGATTTAACCCACTTAAAAATATTATTTAGTTGTAAAAGCATTGTTTAATTGTTTTAGAAAATTACTTCGCATTTTTCTCAATATTCATTTAGAATAAAAACCCAAGTTACTAGAAATTATTCGGTTCTTAGACTTTTAACAGGGTTCACATTTGCGGCTTTAATTGCCTGAAAGCTTACGGTTAATAGTGTAATTAAAAAGGCCCCTACAATCGCTAAGGCAAAAATCCACCAAGATAGAATTACTCGATATGGATAATCTTGCAGCCAGCCATTCATTACATAATAAGCAATCGGTACTGCTATAAAACAAGAGATTAGAATTAGTTTTAAAAAATCTTGAGATAACATATTCCACACGTTAAAAACGGTGGCTCCTAAAACTTTTCGCACACCAATTTCTTTGGTGCGTTGTTCGGCAACAAAAGAAGTAAGCCCGAACAACCCTAAACAGGAGATCAATATTGCAAGACCTGTAAAAATGGCCGAAAGACTACCTATACGCTCTTCCGAAGCAAATTTAGCCCCATAGCGATCATCTACAAAATCATATTGGAATGGAATGTTAGGGAAATGTGCTTTAAAAACGCGTTCAATAACAGCTAAATTTTCACTTGCACTCTGTTTTGGGTTTAATCTCATGTTATAATAACTGGCGTTTCCATTTTTATCAAAAGCATAAATGGCTTGTTTCACTGGTTCGTAGGGTGATTGAACGATCATATCTTCAACAACACCAATTATTTTTAGTGGTGGAGCGGGATCTTCGGTGTCATCGTCTTTTAAAAACATTCCAACAGGGTTTGTCAATCCCATATATTTTACGGCTGTTTGATTGATAAGAATGGCTGAAGAGTCAGAGGCAAAATCTCTCGAAAAATCCCTTCCCTCTACTATCTTTAAGTTTAATGATTTGGCATATTCTGCAGAAACATCGGTCCAAGCCAAATCTTCTTGAAAACCCTCAGGCTTCCCTTCCCAATTGTAACCACCGCGATTGGACCATACGGCAGTGGTTGGACTACTTGAAGTTGACATTTCTATGACTGCATTAGAGCCCATAAATTCACTGCGCATCAATTCGTATTTACCAGTGAAATCGCGACTGAACGTAGGAATTTGAATCAACCCTTCTTTATCATAACCTACGGGGCGATTTTTAGCGTGATTTATTTGCTGCATTACAATCACAGTGCCTATAATAAAAGCGACGGAGACGGTAAACTGAAGTACCACTAAAATTTTTCGCGGTGTACCTGCATATTTTCCTCCTTTAAATGTTCCTTTTAAGACATCTATTGGTTTGAATGAAGATAAATAGAGCGCTGGGTAGCTTCCTGCCAGTAAGGCAGTAAAAACAATAAAAATAAATGAAGCCATCCAAAAGACAGGTGCAGTCCAAGGAAATATCACTTGCTTACTAGCCAAATCGTTAAATCCATTCAATAAAAGCAATACCATGATGATCGCTATTAAATAGGCAAAAATGACCACAACGAAAGATTCCGTTAAAAATTGATTGATTAATTGCCCTTTGCGTGAACCGATAGATTTTCTTATGCCTACTTCTTTTGCTCTTTTTTCAGAGCGAGCCGTACTGAGATTCATAAAGTTTATACAGGCTAATAAAAGGACAAAGGCTCCAATAATACCAAACAACCAAACATATTTTATTCTACCTCCTACTTGTTTTCCGTTTTCAAAATTACTTCGTAAATACCATTCGCTCATCGGAAAAAGAAATATTTGCGGATTAAATTCAGCGGTATCTTCGTTCAAATCCTTCTTGACATCTTTTATTATAGCATTGATCTTTTCCATGCTGGTATTGGGTGCGATTTGTACAAACATTTGAAAAGAATTGTTACCCCATTGATCAACAGCACGTGATATCCATTCTTGAAGTGTAATATACTTTGCCCATGGCATTAGAAACTGAGTGTCATGAAAATCGTTGTTAATTGGAATGTCTTCATAAACGGCGGTTACCATCATATCATATTGGTTATTCACTTTGATAACCTTACCGATGGGTTCTTCGTTTTCAAAGAGTGCATTTGCTACCGATTGTGATAACATAATACTGTTTACTTCACGCAATCCATCTTTTTCACCTTTTATAATTTTTAAATCGAGCATCTCAGGCGCCTCTCTTTGCATAAAATTGCCATCTTTAGAAAGGTTTTTTTCTTTATAACTGAGGTAGCGAGCATTATTCCATGAAGACATCACCAAGTGCTTGAAATTATCAGCATAGCCTTCTCTTAAAGCCATTTCTAAGGGTCTTGGTATTGCAGGGCCGGTTCCCGTAGTACCATTGAAGGTCTGCGATTGAAATACCTGCGCTATCTGGTCGCCATTTTTGAAATAATCATTGTAAGTAAGTTCGTCTTCTATCCATAAACCGATCATAAAAGTAACGGCCATCCCCAAGGCGAGACCACCAATGTTAATGGCGGTATAACCCTTATTGCGTCTTAAATTTCGCCAAGCTATTTTAATGTGATTTTTTATCATAATGATTCGTTTTATTCTGTTCGTAAACTTTTTACAGGATTTGAAATTGCGGCTTTTATAGCCTGGAAACTTACAGTAACGATTGCAATTGCAATAGCCAAAACTCCAGATAACGCAAAGACATTCCAGCCGATATGTATTTTATATGCAAAACTCTCTAGCCAACCACTCATTAGCCAAAAAGCAATTGGAAAGGCAATTAATAGTGCCACTAAAACCAGTTTTAAGAAGTCTAGTGAGAGCATTTGTGTAATGCCAAAAATAGTTGCTCCCAATACTTTTCGAATGCCTATTTCCTTTTTTCGTTGTTCAGCAGTAAAGGCTGCTAGTCCAAACAGCCCTAAGCAGGCTACAAAAATGGCTAATAGGCTAAAGGTAAATCCCATTACTGCTGTTCTGCGTTCTTGGACATATAGTTGCTCAATATTTTTATCTAAGAAGAGGTAGTCAAAAGCGGCATCTGGAATTACTTTTGTAAAGGCCGATTCTAATTGATCCATGGTGTTGCTTAGAGAATTTGAATTAAAACGTACTAGGGCAAAATTTTTGGATTCACTTCTTCGGTTGTGGAAAGCATACGCACCTATAGGTTGACGAAGTGATTCAAAATTAAAATCGTGTACAACTCCCACTATGTAGGCGTTCCTTCCTAATTGCGCATTTACTTTTTTTCCGATAGCTTCTTCTGGACTATATCCTAAATAATCGATCGCTTTTTTATTGAGCACAACTTCTGTTAAAGTATCACCTTCTTGTTTTACAAGAGGTAAACTTCTGCCAGCAAGTAATTTTAATTTTAACAGGTCAATAACCTCTGAATCTGCATGATTTGTACGAATTTGTAATCCATTTTCGTCACTCTCATCTTTAAGGAGTGATCGCCCACTTACCGTAATACTCGGAAAACCTTGTGCCATTGCCACCTCTGAAACAGTACTTATCGATTTAAATTCTTGTACTAAAGCATCTTTTTTATCATTTTCCCGAACTGAATTTGTTGAAATAGCAACCACATTCTCTGATTCAAAACCTAGTTTTTGGTTTTGCATAAATTCCAATTGCTTATAAATAACAAGAACACCAACAATTAGAATTACAGAGGCTGCAAATTGTAATATTACCAAGCCTTTTCTAATATTGACAACACCAGCACCATCCTTTTTTGTTCCTGTTAGGGCTGTCTTAGGCGAAGCGCTCGATAAATAGAATGCGGGATAGGATCCAGCTATTAGTGTTGTTAATACCCAAAACAAAAGCAACCCTATTAATATCTGCGGCGTTGCTAATAATGAAATAGTGACATGTTGCTCTGTAAGGCGATTAAAAAGCGGAATCGCCAACACTGAAATAAGAACGCCAATTATTAAAGCAATCATGGTTATTAATCCGGTCTCTGCATAAAACCGTATAATCAGCCCTTTAAAAGAGGCTCCCAAGGTTTTGTTGATGCCAACATCTTTGGACCTTTTTGCAGACCTTGCGGTCATTAGATTCATATAGTTAACACATGCAATTAGTAAAATAAGGATTGCTAGAAAAGAAAGGTTGTTTATTTCGTCAATATCACCCGTTCGTTCAGCATAAGAGTTTGAATAACCCGCCGAATAGAGATGAACGCGTTCTAGTGGTTGCAATGATAAATGAAACCACTGTCCTTCTTTAGCTACGTTTTTATCTAAAATAGCTTGTAACTGACTTTCTGTATTGGTAATTGAAATGTTCTCGTTTAATTGTACATAGGTTTCGAAACTAGAATTTCCCCAGCTCGGATTTTTAGCTGCGAATGTGGAACTAAAGGATGCAATAGCATTCGCGTGGATTGAACTATTCTCCGGAAAATCTTCATAAACCCCGGTAACTTCGAGCTGTTTATCATTATCTATTATGATGGTTTTCCCCACGGGGTCGGTAGTTCCAAAATACTTTTCTGCGGTACTTTTAGAAATAACAATGGTGTTTGGTCGATTAATGGCAGTCGTTGACTCGCCTTTTAAAAATGCAACGTCAAAAATTTTAAAGAGTTCTGGGTCGCACCAAAAAAGTCCTTTTTCTAAAAAATTACGATTATTCACTTTAACGAAAGCTGTTTCTCCAAAACCATGCTTTAACATTCTAGCTACGTATTTAACTTCTGGCAAGTCAGTTTTAATGGCTGGCGCCAAGGCGGCTGGAGCGGTACAGAATATTTCTTTATCATAACTTTCATCAGTATTTACAAGTACGCGGTAAATACTAGCTTTGTTTGCGTACATAGTATTGTAACTACGCTCATGGGTAATTGAAAGAAAAAGCAGAATGGTAATAGATAAACCAAGTGCAAGACCTAAAATATTAATGATTGAAAACATTCGATTTGTTTTCAAATTTCGCCAGGCTATTTTTAAGTGATTTTTTAACATACTATTTATATTTTTTCTACTTATTCGTATCGCTCTGCTTTACGATATCTTAGATTTATTCATTTCGTAAACTTTCAACGGGATTTCTATTAGCAGCAGTCATTGTTTTTATACTCATGATCAATATGGACACTAAGATCATGACAAAACCACTTAGTAAAAACACCCACCAACTGAGGTTCGTTTTATTGGAAAAATCTGCGAGCCATTGGTTCAATCCGTACCACGCTATTGGTATGGCAATTACAAAGGCAATGAGTACCAATCGTAAAAATTCATTGCAGAGCAACACATTTAACTCTGGAAGTGAAGCACCTAACACTTTTCGTATTCCTATTTCTTTTGTTCTTTTCTCTGTGGTATGAATTACCAAACCAAACAATCCTAAGCAACTAATGATAATAGATAAGGCAGTGGCCCAATAGAGTAATACTGACATTTTGCGTTCTTGCTTATAGAAGAGTTGAATGGTATCATCCATAAAGTCAATATTGAAGTCATAATCAGGATAAATATCCTTCCACAATTTTTCAATTTCGGAAATAGGCTTCGTCCATTTTCCTTCTTGATTAATGAGTATTGAAAAATGTATTGTTCTAAAATTATCACGTTTTTCTCTTACAAATGCCAACGGACTTATGGGCATCTTCAAGGACCTTTGGTGAAAGTCTTTCATTACACCTACAATCTCATAAGAATCGCTTCCAGTTTTGATCTGCTTTCCTATGGCATCAATTGGGAATTTTAAACCTAAGCGTTTTAAATAGGTTTCATTAATTATATATTCCCGAATACTATCATTAATTTGTTGTCTCCCAGCCAAGAGTTCAATACCATAAAGATTCAAGAAATTTGCATCTCCTTTTAATAATTGTAAGGGGGTATTGATTTCACCATCTTCAGTAAGATAAGTAGCATGTGTAGAATTCGTGCTGTTTGAAGCAGGCGGGTTTCTACTCAGGCTTACTTGTTCAATATTTGGGATAGCCTTTATTTGATTTAATAAACGAATTCTGTTTTCTACTGATGGATCTTGCCAAGGAGTTCTAACAGAGGCGATGGCTTCTGATTTAAAGCCCATATCTTTTGAACCCAAATAGTTGATTTGTTTGGTTACCAAAATAGTGGCTATAATAAATACCTGCGCTATCGTAAATTGAAATACCGTTAAATATTTGCGTAAAGAGGAGTTATCACCATGTTGATTTTTTTGCTTATTTAATACGGCGACGGGTCTAAAATTGGAAAGTATCAAGGCTGGATAAAATCCAGCTAATACGGTGACTAATCCAACTAAGAAAATCATTGCACTTATGACTAGCGGATTTGTAAATAGCTCAATTGTAATTCCTTTTGGCGTATAGTCTGAAAAAATGTTTAATAACCAAAACGAAAGAAAAACAGAGAGAATCGCTGCTAAAAAAGTAAGTAAAAAGGTTTCCAAAAAAAACTGATTAATCAATTGTTTTCTTGTGCTTCCTAAAGTTTTACGGATACCAATCTCTTTAGCCCTTTTCGTGGCCTGAGCAGTATTCAAATTAATGAAGTTTATACAACCTAACAATAGTAAAAACAAGGCGATAAAGCCTAAATTTTTAAGTACAGAGAGATCTGCCATTCCCTCGGCAAAATCAAAAGTGTAATAATTTCTATTAAAATGGATATCGTTTAATGCTTGTAATCTAAACGTTTGTGTTTGTCCGAAAGCAACAGATTCAGGATCTTCGTGCTCTTTGGCGATTTTTTCTAATTCTAATGACACATTAGCATTCGTCGTTTTACTTTTTATTTGAACAAACAACTGTGAGGCAGAATTCGTATTATCCCAGCTTGAATTCGCCAGCATACCTGTCATATCAGATTGATCCGTTGTTTTTAATGAAATAAACTCTTCAAAAACAAGATCACTTCGATTTTTAAAATTTTCTACGATTCCAGTTACCTTTACGGGGATGGTATCATTGTAAATCAAGGTACTCCCTATTATATCTGCAAAAGCTTTATTCCCAAAATATTTTTGAGCCCTATTTGATGATAAAACAACTTCGTTGGGACGAGTCAAAATATCGTCAGAAGATCCTGCTAGCCATTTATATTTAAACAATTCGAAATATCCGTTGTCGGCATAAATGACAAACTTGGGACTTTTAATTTTAAGTGCTGTTTGAGGGTTAAAAATATCCGATGGATAGGCGGTGAATATAGGTGCAGTAATTTCAATTTCTGGAATAATTTCGGCTATATTTTCACCGAGGGGAATAGGCACTCCTGGATTATAAAATTTACCATCTGGTGAGTTAAATTCTGAAGTCACTCTATAAATTCGATCCGCATTTGGATGAAATTTATCAAAAGTAAGATCGTAATAGATCATGGCGCCTATCACAAAAGATGCACTTAAGCCTATCGCTAAACCTATAATATTAATCAGCGAAAAAATTTTATTTTTCAGAAGACTTCTCCAAGCTAATTTTATATAATTTTTTAACATAACAGTTGACTTTATTCTGTTCTTAAACTTTTTACGGGGTTGGTTGCTGCAGCTCTCAAGCTTTGCAAGCTAATAGTGATAAAAGAAATACCCAAAATGCTTGCCCCCACAACAACAAATACCCACCATTGAATTTGTATACTATAAGCATATGACTCTAGCCAATGATGCATGAGGTAATAGCCAATGGGTATAGAAATTACCATCGCGATTATTACTAATTTTAAAAAATCTTTGGTGAGGAGCTGTACAATACCCATTGCTGAAGAACCTAATACCTTTCGAATGCCTATTTCTTTAGTGCGCTGTAATACTTGAAAAGACACCAACCCGATTAATCCTATAGCCGCTATAAATAATGCCAACAGAGAGAAAATAGTAAAGGCTTTTCCAAGTCTTGTTTCACTTTTGTACAGTTGTGCATATGAATCTTCCATAAAATGCACGTTGTAAATGGCCAATGGAGCAATTGAATTCATAGTCTTAGTAATGAACGAGCGGGTGGTTTTATAATCTTCCATATCAACTTTGAGAATTACTTGGCCGTGTTTGCGATTCCAACCATCGCGATGCATAGTTAAAAAGAGCGGTTCTATAGCTAAATCAAAAGTCTGTAGATGAAAATCCTTAACTACCCCAATAACAAATCCGTCGTTGAATTTTTTTCCAACAGCCGTTTTCCAACCAAGTTTTTTTATTGCAGATTCATTTAGCACATAGGCCTGTGCAGAGTCGGTGGCGAATTCTCTCGAAAACCCACGGCCTTCTACAAGTTCCATTTCAAATAAATCCATAAAGTCATAATCTACATAACCACGATAGACAAATAATTGGTTGTTATTGTTATTCCCTTCCCAAGAATCTACTGGACCTTGACTGTGTAAATTCATGGGGAGTTGCGTACTAATTGAAACTTTTCTAATTTTTGGGTTTGATAATAATTGAGTCCGTAGATGGTCAGCCTTGTTGGTAATTTTCTCTTCACCATAGCGAACATGAACGACTTGACTGCGATTATAGCCTAATTTCTTATGCTGGATAAACTGGAGTTGTTGATGAACAATAACACTTCCTATGGCTAAGGTAATAGCAGCCACAAATTGCCCAATTACCAGTCCGTTTCTCAATAGCGCCTTGTCTTTGTAACTACTTAGCACAGTTCCTTTAAGAGCTTTTATTGGGCTTACCCCAGATAAAAATAGGGCAGGGTATAAGCCAGACAAAACGCCAATAATTAAAACTAAAATCAACATGCTTGATAGCATCCACCAGTTGCTGAGTAATTCAAAAGGAATTTCAATATTAAGTAGCTCATTTAAACGAGGTAATAGTAGATATGCTAAAAGCATAGCGCATAGAAAGCTAGCCAACGTAACCAAAAATGATTCGCTTAAAAATTGTAGAATTAAATGTGCTTTTTTAGCGCCTAAAACTTTTGCTACACCCACTTCTTTGGCTCTTTGTGCAGATTTTGAAGTAGCTAAGTTCATATAGTTAATCGAGGCCAAAACCAAGATGATAAGCGCAATTCCCGCAAAGAAATAAATATATAAGATATCTCCATTGGGTTGTACTTCAATATTCATTTTCGATTCTAAATGAACGGACATTAAGGGTTGTAAAACAAATTTTGGATAAAAATGAAATCCTGCGGTTTTATAAGCTGGTTTGGTTAGTTGCTCATAGCCAGCTAATTTAGCTTCTAGTTGTTGGTCATTAAAGCCTTTTGCCAGCACAAAATAGGTATAATAATCATTTGAAGTCCATTTGGTTTTATCAGCGTCATAGTCATATTCTAAGTGTAGAGGTGCAATATAACTATAGGTAATGTGTTGATTTTTTGGAGGATCTGCTACGATCCCATTAATCGTGAGTATATGCTTGCTATTATACAAAAGGGTTTGATGCAAAGCAGGAAGTTCACCAAACATTTTTTTTGCGAGTGATTCTGTAAGGATAATGGAATTTGGGTCGCTAAGAGCTTCTGGACCTTGTCCGGCCAATATAGGAATGGTAAATACATCAAAAATTTGTGAATCAGTATAGAGTCCACGCGCAGAGAATGGGGTTTCATTACGTGCTAATATCGAAGTATTCACACCTAAATTGGTGATTGCTTCAACCTCTGGGAAATCCATTTTCATAGCAATTCCCAAGGGTCTAGGTGTTACTGCAAAATAGTCGGTTCCTCTAAATTCATTGCCCGTTTGGCGTTGGACAACCCGATAAATACGATCCGCCTTATCATGCTGATTGTCAAAACTCAATTCAAATTGAATAAAGAATGCTATCAAGATAAAACAGGTCATTCCAATTGTCAATCCAATTAAATTGATTGTTGAGTACAACTTATTTTTTAATAAGTTTCTCCATGCTATTTTGACATAACTTTTTAACATAACAGTTGACTTTATTCTGTTCTTAAACTTTTTACGGGGTTTGCTAAAGCCGCTTTTATAGCCTGATAACTAACCGTTACGATTGCTATCGTCAATGCCAATATGATTGCCGCTGCAAAAACCCACCAGCCCATTTCTACTCGATAGGTAAAATCTTCTAACCATCTATTCATAGCAATCCAACCTAAAGGCAATGCGATGATTATAGATACAATCACTAATTTTAAAAAGTCGATGGATAGTTTATAGGATATTTGACTCACGCTGGCCCCCATTACTTTTCGAATACCTACTTCTTTTATTCTTTTTTCAGCGTTAAATGCCGCCAAACCAAACAAACCTAGACAGGCAATCAAAATAGATAATATAGTAAACACCATAAAAATCTGACCTAATCGGCGTTCCGATTCGTACGAATTATTAAAAGATTCATCCATGAAATAGTAATTAAACGGTTGTCCGGGAGCAACGTTATTCCATAGTTTTTCAACACTTGCCATGGTACCCTGTAAGTTATCGACATTTAACTTTATGGTCATGGCATTTGAAGACTTACCGATATAAAAGCTAAGGGCTCCAATATTTTCTCTTAAAGTTTCGAAATGGAAATTTTTAACGACTCCAATCACCGTATAAAAGAATGGATTTTTTTCGCCTAAATCTCTAGACAATCTCAAGCCTAAGGCGGCTTCAGAATCAATACCCATAATCTTAACTGCCGACTCATTTAAAATTATTGCTGTAGAATCAGCACGAAATTGTTTACTGAAATCTCTTCCCGCCACAAGCTCCATATTTAGCGTTTGGATATAATCATAGTCCACAGCCCATGTTTGCATATTGATGGCATTTTCTTGTTCTGTGGCGCCTTCTCTAAAAAAAGAGCTATTACTTCGTGACGATGGCGTAGGTAAATAACTGCTTAGAGACGCACTAGATATTGCACTCAATTGTGCTACTTCTTCTTTAAAAGAGTGCACTTTATCGCCGGCTTCAAATACATCTTCAATAACTAAAACTTGGTCTTTTGCAAAACCCAAATCTTTGCTTTGAATAAATTTTAATTGTTGAAAAACCACCAGGGTACTGACGATTAAGAATACAGAAATCGCAAATTGAAATACCACTAATGAATTTCTGATTCTGGAACCTCCAACACTGCTAGCTCCTCCTCCTTTTAAAACCTTAACGGGAATAAATTTCGACATAAAAAATGCTGGATAACTTCCAGATAACAGACCCAATACTAAGACTGCTAAAATTAGGAGCCCCCAAAACAAAAGATTGCTAAAAGGGATAGCAATTTCTTTTCCAGACAGTTCATTAAAATAAGGCATGGCAATGGCGGCAATGACAATGGCAAATAACAATGAAATAAAAGAAATTAATCCGGACTCTGTTAAAAATTGTTTGATGAGATCGGCTTTGTTGGACCCTAAAGTTTTACGTACACCAACTTCTTTTGCTCTTTTTAAGGAATGCGCGGTAGATAAATTCATAAAATTAACACTAGCCAAAAGAATCAAGAATAAGCCTATGAAAGAGAGGATATAAACATTTTGAATGGTGTTCACCGGACTCAATTCAAATTTTGTTTTTGAATGTAAATGAATGTCTGTAAGTGGCATGGTGTTATAGTAAACATAATTACCAGATGCAATAAATGCGGCCTCGGTCATCCCTGGATAGTATTTTTGAACATAGGGTAATAAATAATTACCCACCATAGATTGGATCGGAGCCTTAAGGTCAGCAATCGCTGCATTTGGTATTAATTTGAAAAATGTGTAGTAATTGTGACTTCCCCATTCGGCTTCTTGCGCATCTGGATATCCAGACATGGACATAAATATGCTGTGATTTCGGAGGTATGAATTTTTTGGTAAATCATCTATGATTCCTGTGACAGTATAGGTGTCTCTATTATTTAATATTAAATTTTGACCAAGCGCATTTTTTAGACTGAAATGTTTTTCAGCCGCAGTTTTCGTCATGACCAAAGTATTGGGCTGGGTAAGTGCTGTTTTTGCATCACCATATAATAATTCTAACCCAAACATATCAAAGAAGGTCGAATCTGCAAATGCCATATGGAGTTCTTTAGTATTTTTCAACGTTCCACTTTTCCGAATAAGGTTGCTCCCTCTATCTCGAATTCTTGTAACCGATTCTATTTGTGAAAAATCTTTTTTCATCGCCGCAGCCATTGGTGCAGATGCCTCCGATGAATTTTGTGCTTCACCTCCAAATTTAATATCAACATCAACACGATAAATTCGATCAGCATCGGCGAACATTTTATCATAACTTAGTTCGTCATAGATATACAATGAAATGAGTAAGCCTCCTGCCATACCAATAGCAAGACCAAAGGTGTTGATGAACGTAAAAAAGGGTTGCTTTTTTAAACTTCTCCAGGCTATTTTGATATGATTTTTAAACATAATAGTGGTTTTATTCTGTTCTTAAACTTTTTACGGGGTTTGCTAAAGCTGCTTTTAAAGCCTGATAGCTAACCGTTAAGATGGCAATCGCAATCGCTAAAACGGCTGCTAAAACAAGAATCCACCATCCAATATTAATGCGATATGAAAAATCTTCTAGCCACATATTCATAATATACCAACCTAATGGCAATGCAATCAAAACAGCTATACCTACCAATTTTAGAAAATCAGTAGTGAGCCCGAAAGTGATTTGCCTAATACTGGCACCCAATACTTTTCTAACTCCGATTTCTTTGGTGCGCTTTTGGGCATTAAAGGAGGCTAGGCCAAACAATCCAAGGCAGGCAATTAGAATAGAAAGTATTGTAAATACCATAAAAATTTGACCCAATCGCTGTTCTTCTTTATACGTTGAATTGAAGGATTCATCCATAAAATCATAGCTAAATGGTTGCCCTGGGGCAATTTTATTCCAAATACCTTGAATACTTGCAACGGTATTTGAAAAGTTGTCTGCTTTTAACTTAACAGCCATACTTCCTGTTGATTGACCCATAAAAAGACCCAATGCTCCAATATTTTCCCTTAAAGATTCAAAATGAAAATCTTTAACAACACCGATTATCGTATGGAAAATGGGTTTTTCCAATTCAATATTTTCAGAGATTCGTATACCAAGTGCTTCTTCAGGTTTTACACCTAGTACTTTCAAGGTAGCCTCATTGATAATGACGGCTGTGGAATCAGTAAGGTATTGGTTGTCAAAATTACGACCTGCAACAAGCGTCATATTTAATGTAGCGATATAATCCTCATCGACATTCCAAGTCGCCATTTGAATCGCATTTTCTTGTTCCTTTACTCCTTCCTTAAAAAAGGAGCTATTACTACGAGAAGAAGGCGTAGGTAAAAATCCACTTAACGTAACACTTTTCACTTGACTCAAACGCTCAACTTCTTCTTTAAAAGCACCCACCTGTTTGCCTGCGGCATAGGTGTCATTGATCAATAAAACTTGATCTTTGGTAAAACCGAGATCTTTCCCTTGGATATACTTTAGTTGTTGGAATACCACCAGTGTACTGACGATTAAAAAAACCGAAATAGCAAATTGGAAAACCACTAAAGAGTTCCGAATATTTTTTCCCCCAACGCTAGTTTGTCCGCCACCTTTAAGGGTTTTCACAGGCTTTAATCTCGACATGAAAAAAGCTGGATAACTTCCTGAAAAAAGGCCTAATAAAATGGTAGCTACAATCAGGATTAACCAGAAAAATGGATTTGTTATAGGCAAGGAAATAGACTTGCCTGAAAGTGTATTAAAAAGCGGAAGAACTGCGATTGATATAATCAACGCTAGAAGTAATGAAATGAGGGATATCAGTCCTGATTCAATCAAAAACTGTTGAACGAGTTCCCTTTTATTAGAGCCTAATGTTTTTCTTACACCCACCTCTTTGGCTCGTTTTAAAGAATGGGCGGTTGATAAATTCATAAAGTTAACACAGGCCAATATTATAAGGAACAATCCGATAAATGAGAGAATATATACGTTTTGTATACTACTGTTGGGGCTTAGCTCGTAGTCACGGGCAGAATACAGATGAATAGCTGTTAAGGGGATGGTATAATATCTAATATAATTGCCTGATGCTTCAAACGATTCGGCAGTCATGCCTGGAAAGTATTTTTGAGCCCAAGGAAGCATGTATTTTTCGAGCATGCCCTGCAAAGGCACTTTTAAATCATCAACATTTGCACCAGGTATCAGTTTTATAAATGTATAAAAGTTGTTACCTCCCCAATTATTCTCTTTTGAGGCAACATGACCCGCCATAGCCATAAAAATGGTGTAATCTCTCAAAAAGGAATTCTTTGGCAAATCATCTATGACTCCTGTTATGGTATAGGTATTTGTATTGTCTAATAAAAGACGTTGTCCTATTGCATTTTTTACACCAAAATATTTCTCGGCCGCCGTTTTCGTTAGCACTAAGGTATTGGGTTGGATTAAGGCAGTTTTGGCGTCACCAGCAAGAAGTTGAATGCCAAACATATCAAAGAAAGTAGAATCGACAAATGTGGTATGAAGTTCTTTTGAATTATCTTCGGTTTGATTTTTTCTAATTAGCATACTGCCCTGACTTCTGAATCTAATGGTGGTTGCTACTTGTGAAAAATCGTTTTGTAAAGCTTCGGCCATGGGAGCTGCTGCTTGTGCAGATTCCATTTCCGCCCCGCCAAATTTTATATCCATGTCTATGCGATAGATACGGTCTGCATCTGTAAACATTTTATCAAAACTTAGTTCGTCATAGATATACAATGAAATGAGCAAGCCTCCAGCCATACCAATAGCAAGACCAAAGGTGTTGATAAACGTAAAAAAGGGTTGCTTTTTTAAACTTCTCCAGGCTATTTTGATATAATTCTTAAACATAATGATCGCTATTAGTAGGTTGTTAGTTGGTACTATTCATTTCTTAAGGCTTCAATCGGATTGTTTAAAGCCGCTTTTAAACTTTGCCAGCTTACAGTTAATAAGGCCAGTATTAGGGCCCCTAATCCAGCCAATACAAACACCCACCAACTCACAGTAGTTTTTAAAGCAAAACCTTCTAACCATTTACCCATCAAGAACCAAGAGAGTGGAGTGGCAATTAAAAATGCCAAACCAATCCATTTTATAAAGTCTACATTTAAAAGTGAGAGTATTTCTTTGATAGAGGCACCATTTACTTTGCGAACTCCAATTTCTTTTTTGCGTTGTACACACGTATATGAAGTGAGTCCAAAAAGACCAAGTGATGCTATAAAAATGGCTAGAATGGTAAAAAATAGAAAGGCAGCACCAAATTTTTTATCGGCTTCATACTGCATTTCGAATTTTTTATCTACAAATGTAAAATTGAAGGTACTTCGAGGAAATATTCCTTTCCAAATCGTTTCAACTTGCGCCAGAGCTTGACTATATCCAGCGGTTGTAGCGATTGACTCATCAAATTTCACAAGTAGGTTACTTGTGTAGTTGTGAGTGATTATTAGGGGTTGAATGGGCGACTTTAATCCAAAGTGATGGTAGTCTTTTATGACTCCAGCAATTTCCCAATCGATGCCAAAAAATTTGACAATTTTATGGACTGCTTCTTCAGGATTTTTTAACTGCATTTGATGCATGCTCGTTTCATTAATAATGATTTGACGATTTCCTTTACCGGGAATTCCTTTAAAATTGGATCCTGCTAAAAACGTGATATCCAGCATTTGGAAATAATTGCCGTATACAGAGTAGTTATAATAATTGGTGTTGCTATCTTCGGATCCATTAGGATATTGTAGGCCTACAAAAGAGTTTAAATTTTCATAACCTCCACCAGGAAAGGTTTGTGCTCTTGATACGTCACTAACAATTGGAAGCTTATTGAGCTCTTCTACCATCGTACCGTATTCAGATCGAATAATAGAATCGCTTTTTTGCATCAACACTTCTCCTTCAAGTGCAATCACATTGCTGAGTTTCGCACCAATAGGTTGATTTTGTAAAAAATTCATTTGTTTATGAATCATAAATGTTCCTGAGAGCAGCATAATGGTCGCTACAAATTGGGTGATAATTAAACCTTTACGGATGTGCATACCACCTGCTGAAGTACGTACTTTACCCTTGAGTGCTTTTACAGGAGAATAATTACTCAACGTAATGGCAGGATACAAACCAGCTGCTAAAACACCTAGAACAATAATCCCCACAAAGGGTACGATTTGCCAGAAGACTTCTAAGGTTAAAAATAACTGATGTCCTGTGAAATTTCGATACATTGACAACATCATCGTGGTGAGTAAACCAGCCATGCAGATAGCTACAAAATTTAGGAGTACCGATTCGGTCAAGGAGCCTAGTATCAACTGTGTTTTTTGAGCCCCAGAAACTTTACGAATCCCAATTTCTTTTGCTCTTTCTAACGATTTAGTTGTTGAAAGGTTGATGTAATTTAACCAGGATAAGATTAGGATAATAAAAGCAATGGCCGTTAAGAACTTGATTCTACTTACACTTCCATTCGCTTCATCTTCAAAGGGTTTGTTTGAATATAAATGAATGTCTTCTAAGGGTTCAATATTATAACGCTCATTTAAATCATCTTCAAAATCACGGGCGATAACTTTGTTTTTTAGGGCATAAAAATCAGTGTTTGGAGCAACTTTTATATAGGTGCTAAAATTACAATGACTCCAGTTTGGACTCACCTCTACTTCAGAAGCGAACCAATTTTCATACGTTTTAAAAGAGATTAAAAAGTTGGTTTTTAAATGGGTGTTTTGAACTGATTCTTTTAGAATTCCGGTTACGGTTAATGTTACTTTTTCTCCATTGTGAAAAGCTGAAATAACCTTGTTAATGGCTTCTTCTTTTCCGAACATTTTAGTCGCTAGATCCTGTGTTAATACAACAGCATTGGGCGCTGTTAATACCGTTTTAGGATCTCCTTTTAGTAAGGGGTTTTTAAAAACATCGAAGTATGTTTCATCTGCAATCGATCCTTTAGAAGCTTCAAATACTTGTTCTTTATAGGTAAATGTTAAGCGTTCAAATCGATACAGACGCACTTGTTCTATAACTTCAGGAAATTCTTGTTTTAGCGTAGGACCAATTAAATTAGCGGTTTGGGCATCGCTGGGTACAAAATTAGTCCCTTCAAGCGCATCCATATACACCCGTTCTACTTGATTTGAACCTTCAAATTTATCATAGCTTTTTTCAAAATTAACATAGAGCATAATCAAAACAAATGAAGCAATACCAATAGACAAACCTGCTATATTGATAAATGAATACAGTTTGTTTTTCATTAAATATCTTAACGCTATTTTGAAAAAAAGTTTAATCATTTGAATTAATAGTTAACTTGGCAATTTCAGCATCACCAATTACGATACCTTTTGATAATTCTGCAGTTCCTTTATAGACCACGGTGGCCTCACCATAAGCAGTCACTTTTAGTTTTTCTGACACATTAAATTGATAACTTCCTTCCCCATAGGCCGTCAATTTGGTATTTTGATTTTTGATATTTAGGGCATTTACATTACTTTCTCCGTAGGCTGTAAATTTTTGATCTACTACGTGGCCAGCCATAAATTCTAAGACGCTTTGCCCGTAAATGGTGGTTTGCAGTTTCTTTAAATTTACTTCGTGAAAATACACTTGCGATTCTCCATAAATTTTCAATCTCAGGTCATTTTGATTTATGGGGCTTAGGAAATCGAAACGTTCTTCTCCTCTTAATGAAACTTCATCAAAAGCCTGATAGGTAATGGTTGCTTTAACTACAGTTCCATGATACAAGGGTTTTGATTTTTTATGCCCATTTTCATACTGTTTTTCATTTTTAGTATACTCTTTGGCTCCTTCTAAATAGACGCGTAAGGTTTTTCCTTCAACCTCAACATGCAGTTTATTTTCATTTACTGTAATCGATTCAACTTGGATCTGGTTTTTAGCACCTTGTTGAAATTTGACAGCAATATGAGGGCTTACAATCACCTTGTCAAAAGATGCAATAGCTGATTGGTATTGTGCGGTAAGCGTAAGGCTAACTAGGAAAAAAAATAGGATACTAATAATAGGCTGTTTCATAATAAAATATTTAAACCTTTGCTTCAAAGGGTGTGTTCTGACTTTCAGTAACAATCTGTCCGTCAAATAAATTAATAATACGATGTGCATAATGAGAATCTCTATCAGAGTGAGTTACCATTACTATGGTAGTGCCTTCTTGATTGAGCTCTGTTAGTAAATTCATGACTTCGATTCCATTTTTTGAATCTAAATTACCTGTAGGCTCATCGGCCAAGATTAATTTAGGATTGGTAACTACTGCTCTAGAAATGGCAACGCGTTGTTGCTGCCCTCCTGATAGTTGCTGCGGAAAGTGCTTTTCTCGATGTGCTATTTTCATGCGTTCTAACACAGCCATCACTTTCGCTTTGCGCTCACTTTTTTTCATTTTTAAATAGATTAATGGCAGCTCTACATTTTCGTAGACGGTCAATTCATCAATCAGATTAAAACTTTGAAATACAAAACCGAGGTTTCCTTTTCGAATTTCTGTACGTTGGCGTTCTTTTAACTGACCAACCTCATGTCCAGCGAAATGGTAGGTGCCTTCGGTAGGATTGTCGAGCATCCCAATAATATTTAGTAAGGTCGATTTTCCACAACCTGATGGCCCCATGATGGCGGCAAATTCACCTTCTTGAACAGTTAAATTCACATTGTTTAAAGCCAATGTTTCCACTTCTTCAGTTCTAAAGCTCTTTTTTAAATTTTGAATGCGTATCATTTGTTATTAGTTATAATTTGATTTTTATGTTGTTTAATCGTTATTGATAAAGACTGTCTTTTTATGTGTTTTGTGACAGTTGATTCTTATGAATATGTTTCTTCTATTTCAATACAATGCGCTCGGCATCACCGAAAGTATCGTAGTTAGAAGTGATTATTTTTTCTCCTGGTTGTAGCCCTTCTAAAACTTCGTAAAAGCGCGAATTTTGCTTTCCTATTTTTACAGCTCTTTTTAGTGCAAAATCGCCTGAAGGATCAACTACAAATACCCATTGTCCTCCAGTACTTTGGAAGAAGCTCCCCTTAGAGATTAATAAAGCATCATTAGAAGCGCCTAATTGCAATTTGATATTGAAATTTTGTCCCGTTCTAATATTTTCAGGTTTGTCTCCAGTAAAAACGAGATCGACTCTAAATTTTCCGCCTCTAACTTCTGGATATACTTTTCTGACACGGAGGTTATATTCTGAATTGTTACGGTCTAATTGCGCTGTTAAATCTCGTTTTACACGATCAATATAATGCTCGTCAATGTCAGCTTCAATTTTATAATCGGTCAATACATTTATTTGTCCAATACGTTGACCTTGCCCGATACTTTGGCCTATTTCAGCATCTAAAAACCCAAGTTGTCCATCAGCTGGAGCTCGTACATTAAGATGGTCTAAGCGTTCATAAACCATTCCTAAGGTTTTTTTCATACGTTCTAAATCGGTATCCAAACCTTTTAAGGATGTATTTCTCATTTTAACGTCCTGTTCGGTTTGTAGCTTTTGAATATCAAATTGTTTTTTAGACAATTCATAGTCCTCTTTTGAAATAAGAAAATCTTCTTTAGAGATTAATTCATCAGCATACAATTCTTTGTTTTGTTCAAAGTTTCGTGTTTTTCGTTGCAATTCATATTCGGCATTTGCTAAGGATTTGTTCCCTTCAAATTGACGTTGATCAAACGTTAATCTCGTAGAGCGCAAGTCATTTTGCTTCAATGCCAAGTTACTCTCACTTGCCAAAATTTGCTCGTAGAGATTCATGTTTTCCAGTTTTAAAATGATATCTCCCTTTTTAACCATGGCGCCTTCTTCAATCAATTTTTCAGAGACTCTTCCGCCTTCATAAGCATCCATATAAATGGTAGATATGGGTGATACTGCGCCATTAATGGTAATATAATCATCAAATTTAGCTGCCGTTACATCACTAATGGTAAGCTTGTCTTTTTCTGTTCTGAACGTAGATAAATTTTGACCAAAAATCATTTTCCACACTAAAAAAAGCACTAATAAGCCTACAGCTATAAACCCATAATGTTTTGGTCTTAATCCTTTTTTCTTTTCTAGTTGTATATCCATATTATTTTTATCGTCGTTTATTTCTTAATATTAAATATTGGTAATCCTTTATAAAAATCGATTGTTTTCTCGGTTATTTTTAATTGTAACTTCACCTGTAAATTTTCATTTTGAGAAGTGGCAAACAAGTTTTTAGCTTGGTATAATTCGATGGCGCTAATCATGCCTTTTTCATATTTTTTTTGCGCAATAGAAAAAGTCAATTCTTGTGCTTTCATTTTTTTTGTACTCTGTTCAGATTCTACTACAAATGCTTTTTTGTCTTGAACTAATTGTTGGATTAGTTTATAAAGCTCCTGTTTTTTTATGTTCAAATTGTTAGTAGCACGATTTAAAGCTATTTTATTCTGTTTTATGTTCGATCTGCTAGACCATCGATTAAAGATTGGAATGTTTAAAGAGACCCCAACAAATTTTGAAATATTGTCATTGATTTGTGTTTTATACGGTATGATACCACCGAGGTCGTCAACATTAGTTTCATAATAACCTGTACTATACCCGGAAGATAAGGTTAATGAAGGGTATAAATCACCGCGGGCAATGGCCACATCTTTTTTGGCTGCTTCTGCTCTAAAGGTCTCAGATTTTATGAGCGGGATGAAAGCATTAGCCGTTTTGAAAATGGAATCTTGATGTAGGGTTTGCGATTCGGTTGACACTTGAGTTAGTTCATCTAAGGCGTTATTGATTTGAATACTTGTTTCACCTTCTAAATTCATTTCTTGAATTAATTTTAACTGTGCGGCTTCTAGGCTGTTTTTGTTTTGAGTAACGACCAACTGATCGGTCAATAATACCGACTCAGCTTCGTACAAGTCGGCGCCCGCTTTTAGGCCGATATCTACTTGTCTTTTTACTAAATCATAGCTGGTTTGCGAAGCGAGAAGTTGCTCTTCAGAAATGGTTACCAAACCTTCAAAGAAGCGGATGTCATAAAAAGCCGACATCACTCTAAATGCCAGCATGTATTTTTGTTGTAAAACATCTTCTTGTGCTGCTTTATAAAGCAATTTCGAAGCTTTTATCGTATTTACTTTCTGAAACCCTTTAAAAATAGCTACAGACGAACTCAGCGAATAGTTGTTTGAGAAAAAGTCGGTGTTAATAATGTCGTTTGTGTTCGGGTTGATTGAACGTCCATAACGGATGTTATAATCTGAATAGCCCATAAGGTTAGGGAGTAAATCTCTAACAGACTGTTTATATGCTTCTTTACTAGCGTTGTTGGTATATTTAAAATCATTTAATTCTAGATTGTGTGCTATGGCGTAATCAATACATTCATCTAAAGTCCATGCTTTTTGGGCAACAGTAGAATTTGCAAGAAAGCAGCAAAAGAAAAAAATAATGCAATTTTTTAAGGTCATAATCTAATGAATATTCGTGTTTCGATTCTTATTTTTTATATCTGATGTCAATGAGTACTCTAATGTCGTGCCATAATATTAAATATATGAATATCAGATAATTATGTTTAAAAAATTTAAAAGTTTATTTTTATTTGTAAAATTATTTTACAATAAGTGTCAATATTTTTTACACAATTTAAAATAATTGAATCATAGTTAGTACTTTTATAACTAATTATTTACTTTTTATGACTGAAGGAAAAATTTTAATCATTGACGATAATAAAAGTGTCTTAAGTGCTTTGGAAATATTATTACAATTTGAATATAAAAGCATTGAGACTTTATCAAACCCCAATCAAGTTTCATCACTTAAGAACTTGGCCGATTTTGATATCGTTTTATTAGACATGAACTTTTCCGCAGGTATTAATTCGGGTAACGAGGGCTTATTTTGGTTACGGGAAATAAAAAAGCGGGTTCCCACCATTTCTGTAATTATGATGACCGCCTATGGCGCCATTGATTTGGCGGTACGTGCCTTGAAAGAAGGGGCTTCAGATTTTGTGTTGAAGCCATGGAATAATGATAAATTATTGGTGACGGTGAAGTCAGCTTATCTATTGCGAAAATCACAAAAGGAAGTAACGAAGCTAAAAGAAAAAGAGAGTAATTTAAAACAGTTTATCAATCAGGATAAAAATTACATTATAGGAAACTCGAAGCCACTCTTGTCGGTATTAAACCTGACTCAAAAAGTGGCAAAAACGGATACCAATGTTTTAATCACGGGCGAAAATGGAACAGGAAAGGAATTGGTCGCTAGAGAACTGCACCGCATGTCGGCTCGTAAAGATGAGGTTTTTATCAATGTTGATATGGGTTCTATCTCTGAATCATTATTTGAAAGTGAATTGTTCGGACATACAAAAGGAGCATTTACCGATGCAAAAGAAGATAGAGCGGGGAAGTTTGAGGCTGCCAATGGAGGCACCCTGTTCCTCGATGAAATAGGAAACTTATCATTGCAAACACAAGCCAAACTACTCTCTGCTATTCAAAATAGAGTAATTGTTCGTGTGGGTTCTAACAAGCCCATTTCAGTAGATATTCGTTTAGTTTGTGCTACGAATTGCAACCTCAACCAAATGGTTAAAGACGGTATTTTCCGTGAAGATTTACTGTATCGAATCAACACCATTCATATAGAGGTACCGCCTTTGCGGGAGCGAGGGAATGATGTGTTGCTTTTGGCTGATTTTTACTTGAATAAATTTGCTGCTAAGTATGGAAAACAAGGACTTAGGATGAACGCTTCTGTGCAAGAAAAATTACTAAATTACAACTGGCCTGGAAATGTACGAGAGCTGCGGCATACTATGGAAAGAGCCGTGATTTTATGTGAAGGAAATGTCTTAAAACCAACTGATTTTTCTTGGAGTAACAAGCCTACATCTACGGTTGAGACCAGTTCGACTACCTTAGACGAGATGGAACTATTAATGATAACAAATGCCTTAAATAAACACGACGGAAACTACAGCGCTGCCGCAAATCAATTAGGTATTTCGAGGCAAACACTTTACAATAAGCTTAAGAAAAAGGATGGTCAATGATAAGTCGAAATTTTTATTTACATATTGTACTAAGAGTGTTTTTAATAACATTCACAGCCCTAGGTTTTGCCTTCTTGATTTATAGAGAGTACTATGCAATATCGTTTTTTTTAATCATTTTATTACTGGTGCAAGTTTGGAATTTGATCTACTATATTAATAATATCAATAGAAAAATCGCCTATTTTTTTGATGCGATTAGAAATGAGGATTTTACGCTACACTTCCCTGAAAAGGATCTTATTAAATCATTTAAAAAATTAAATCACAGCTTGAATAGAGTCAATGGCTTGATACAAGATGTGCATTTAAAGAAACAAGAGCAAGAGCAGTATTATAAGGAAATACTAAAACATTCAACCATCGGTATTTTAACATTCAATACAAAAGGACATATTGTTTTTTCAAATCCTACAGTTGAACGGTTATTGAATTACAAACCGCTAAATCACATCAAGCAATTAGCGCAAGTAGATAAAGAATTATACGCCTTATTTGAAGATTTAAAACCTTTTGATCAAAAAGTTTTTCAACTTACCAATGAAAGAGAGCGAACCCAATTAGCGATAAAAGCGTCGGCAATTACTATTGAAAAACAAGATCTTTTACTGGTTGTAATACAAGATATTCATAGAGAGCTTGACGAGAAAGAAACAGATTCATGGATAAAATTGATTCGTGTTTTAACCCACGAAATTATGAATACCATTACTCCAATTACTTCCATATCAGAATCGATATTAAAGTATTATAAAAAGGAGGATGGTTCAGAAATTGTCGATACGTATGAAGTAAAACACATTGAAAATACGGTCAAAGGATTGGAAGTGATTAAAGAACAAGGTAATGACTTGATGAGTTTTGTTCAATCTTACAGAACATTGTTGAGTGTGCCAGAGCCAGATAAAGAAATTATTAGTGCGAGAAAACTCTTAGAGAAAGTGTTAGTACTCATTAAACAAGATGGCACAAATGATAATGTAAAAGTAGCAATTGAGGTAAACCCTGCTAGTTTGGAACTCTTTATAGACAGCAAACAAATTACGCAGGTATTGGTGAACTTGGGCAAAAATGCCTTACAATCTTTGAATGATACCAAAGATGGAAATATCAAAATTTCAGCAGGAATTAATACGTTAAATAAAAAATATATAACGGTATCCGATAACGGACCAGGAATATCACCTGAATTAATTGAAGAAATATTTGTTCCTTTTTTTACGACAAAAAACACGGGAACAGGAATCGGTTTAAGTCTTTCAAAACAAATCTTACAGCTTCATGATGGAAGCCTCATCGCACACTCCATACCGGATAAGGAAACGACGTTTACGTTGATTTTTTAAATATGAATTCACGTGTCAATAGAAGAAAACCGATGCCTTTTATTTGTAAATTTTACAATCAGGAAATATAGTTTGAAGACTGTTTTTTTCGACCAGACTTAAGTTGTTATCATTAATATATAACCATGATAACGCTTTAAGTTTGCCAAAAGATGTTGGTAATTTAGTTAAGTTATTTCTCGATAGGTAGAGCTGATTTAATTTAGAGAGATTTCCAATTGATTCAGGGAGCTCTGTAAGGTTATTTCCAGATAAAAAAAGCTTTGTAAGTTGTGTGAGCTTACCGATGGTGTTAGGAATATTTTTAAGCTTATTACTCGAAAAAGATAATTCAGTCAATTTTGTTAAGTTTCCTATAGAACTTGGAAGTGTTTCTAATTTTCCTGTAATGCATCGAAATTCTACTAACTGAGTAAGGTGTCCTATGGATTCGGGAAGACTCATAAATTGATTTCCTCCAAGACTTAGGTTGGTTAAATTAATAAGATTTTCTATGGAACTAGGAATTTCACGAATATTATTCTTTGACAAGAAAAGTCCTGTTAACTGGATAAGCTTGCTTATTGATTCTGGAAATTCAATCAACTGATTTGAATATAAATAGAGTCGTGTTAGTTTTGCTAATTGGCTCAAAGAGTTTGGCAAACTCTTTAGTTGATTTTTAGAGGCATCTAACATTATTAAATTTGTGAGGTTACCAATAGATTCAGGAAGTGTTTTGAGCTTATTAGATGCTACACCTAACCCTTTTAGATTGGTGAGTTTACCGATAGCTGTTGGAATTTCATTTAATTGGTTTTCAGACACTCCCAAAAAAATTAAATTTTTATATTCACTAATTGACTCCGGAATATCCTGAAGTTGATTATCTGAAAGATCAATAAAATCTAATTTTTGAAGCCCTTTTAATTGGCTTGGAAACACTTCAAATTTATTTGAAGCTAAGCCTAATTTAATTAAATTGACAAGCTTCCCAAAAGAATTAGGCAAACTACTGAGTTGATTTTTGTTTAAATTAAGCTCTGTTAAATTGGTAAACATTCCAATAGCTTCAGGGAGCTTTTGAAGCTGTTTTTTAGATAAATCCAATTTATAAACGAGATCTGGAGCTTTTAATCCTTCTTCTATTGAAGAATACGTTTTACTCTTTTGAGAATAAAGATTGAAATTTACGAGGAATATTATAATAAATAGTACTTTTTTGTACATGAGCTATTCTAGTTAAAAGGTGTTGGGATGGAAAAGATTTGTGCTATTTAAATAAGTTCAAAAAACGTTTCTTAATACTTTTTATGGTATCGCTGTCGTTACTATTTTCTATACCATCAATTTTTATTAGTGCCATTGAAAAATTGTCTTTTGTATTATTCAAGGCATTTGTTAAAATCGTTGATTTGACTTCATTAGCACTCTTTTCTTCAACAAACCACTCTGCGATTTTCTCCTTATTTAAATTTTCTAAGATACCATCAGTACATAATAAAAAGAAATCATTAGGACGAATATCCGTTATTACCGTTTGATCTATTCGTGTTGGTGCTTTTGGACTAACAGCTCTTGTGATTATATTTTTTCGAGGATGGTTTTCGGCTTCAGCTTCTGTAATTTCTCCCATATCTACCAAACCTTGTACTTCAGAGTGGTCTTTTGTTTGAAATAAAATGTTACCATTCCTTATGTGGTAAACCCTACTATCACCAACCCATCCAATTAAGGCGTTGTTTTTAGCTAAGTAGAGTAGGGTTAAGGTGCTGGCCATTTTAGCGTTATCGCCAAGTTGTGCCACCTTTTTTTTCATTTGTTGTTCAACAAACTGCAAACCGAATTCTAGAAAATGTTTGTCATTGATATTGATGGTTTTATTAAGGAAGTATTTCGGAAAATAGGTGCAAATTAATTGAGACGCTACTTCTCCTTTTTCTTGACCTCCAACACCATCACAAACAAGAAATAAATTGTCTGATGAGGTAGGGTCCTTTGGGAAAACTGCATCTTCATTATTTGTACGCCCTCCAATTTCATGGAGTATTTCAGGTTTAAATATTTTCATTAGAATAAGATCGTGTTAGCTATTGTTATCTAATAAAGAATAATCCATAATGAGCGGCATTGTACTTGTCTTTAAATTGATAAACAGAAATTTCTATTTTATACATTTCTGTTTTGGTAGGCTTTACACTTACAAGTGCATAACTATCTTCTTTTTTATCTTTTATAACACGTGTCCAAGTACCATCAACAGATTTGAAAACACTAATATCAATGTCTTTAACTCTATAGTCTCCAAAGGCTGCAATACTGTAACTGATATCTTTAGCTAGTGTTCTCCAAGTTGTTTTCTTTACAGCAGTAACAATGTCAAATTCCATTTTTACAATTTCCAATTTATTCTTTTCTTCCAAAGTGGTAATTAGGTTTTTTGCTTGATTAAAAATAGGCATCATTGAGGTGCCATTGGCATTGTCATCTTTGGCGTAATTTGACTGAGCGTTAGTAATACTAATATTAATTAAAAGAAGGAGGGCTAAGATTGTTTTCATAAGTAGTAAATTTTAGAGTAATTCTTTTATTTGTGTACATGCTTGACTATTGCCTTGTTTGCAAGATTTGTTTAACCAAATTCTTGCCTGGCTTTTACTCTTTGGAACTCCATACCCATAAAAATAACAAAGGCCTAATTTTCGCTCTCCTTCATTATTGCCTGCTTTGGCAGCTTTTTCAATCCATGTAAAACCTAATTTCATATTTACCGAGCCTCCTTTTCCTTGAAGATATAAGGTGCCTAATCTTTGCTGAGAATCAGCATGCTCTTTTTCAGCAGATTTTTGATACCATTTTCTAGCTTCATAATAATTTTGCGCTCCACCCTGTTTATTCTCATTCATATAACCAAGCATATATTGAGAACTAGTCAATTCTTTATCGGCTGATTTTTGATACCATTTTCTCGCGGTATAATAGTTTTTTTCTACTCCGTCCCCGTTGTAAAATAAGCCTCCAATAGCATGATTAGCAGATATATTACCTTGCGCTGAAGCTTTTTCATAGAGTTCTTTCGCCTTGGCATAATCTTGCTCACATCCTTCTCCGGTTTGGTACATAGTGCCTAAATAATACTGGCCCACATTATAATTTTGTAAAGCAGCTTTATCATACCAATAGAACGCACTGTCCACATTTTTTTCTAACCCACGTCCGATAAAAAAATTATACCCTAATTGAACCTGAGCTCCTCCAATATGACCAAATTTTATTGCTTTTCTATACCAATAATTAGAGCTATCAATATTCTTATTTGCATACTCATCAGTATTAAAAAGATTACCTAAATTATAAGCTCCATATTTATCATTCTTTTTTGCAGCTTTTAAATACCATTCTCTAGCTTTTTTAAAATTCTTTTTTTCTTTATAAATCAAGCCTAAATTATTAAAGGCAGCTATATGGTCTCCATCCGCTGCTCTTGTATACCACACTAAGGCTTCATCCAAATCTACAGGGACACCTTTTCCGAAATGATACATATAACCGATTGAGTTTTGGGATAATAAATTATTCTGTTTTGCCGCTATTTTATAATACTGTAAGGCTTTTTCATAATTTTGAGTTATATCACCACAACCATTAAAATATAATTTCCCTAAGGCGTTAATACTTCTATCAAAATTAATGGCCAAACCTTCTTTAAGTAGTTTTAGTGCTTCATCACAATTTTTTTCAACTCCAAAACCGTTTTGATACCAAATGGCTAGATTACTTTTTGCAATAGGATGGTCTTTATCTGCTGCTTTTTTTACTAATTCAAAAGACTTTACAGAATCTAGAATTCCCAAAGTTGTATCAGAATAGAGTAACCCATATAAATGCATGGCTTCAACATCGTTGTCTTTTACAAGTTTTTTAATTTGTATCAAGCTTTGGTCGTAATACTTCGTTGCTTTTACCGTATCTATGGGTACGCCCCAGCCATATTTATACAAATCACCAAGTGGGAAACCGGCCATATCATAGCCGTGGTCAATTGCTTTATTTGCAAATTCCTCAGATTTTTTATAATCTCTATCAATACCTCTTCCTTGGGCGTTCATTACAGAAAGATAATAATAGGCTCTTCCCGAATTATAATCTGTGGCGTCATTAAAAGTAGCATACGCTTCTTTAAAATTTCCGTCTTTATAAAAATTCCAAGCAGTAGTCAATAAGGCTGTGGCCTTACTGTGTTGATACCATTTAAAACCACCAAAACCCAAGCCGGCGATAATGAGGCCAATAATAGCATATTTAAGGACACTATTTTTTTGTTTTGGCTTTTCATTCTTAATGGCTCCAGAATGGTTTTCTGATGAAGGAAAAACAGTAGCTTCATCATCAATATGTTGTATTAGGGGTGTGTTAATTCTTGTTTTATGAACAACTTCATTGCTATCTAAAAGAGTTAACAATTCATCGGCAGATGACGGTCTTTTATTGGCTTCTTTTGTCAAACATGCCGCGATGATTTTTTTATATTGCTCTGGAATTCCACTTAGATCAACCTCTTTTTGAGTAATTTCATCACGAATTAGTTCATAGTCTTTTAAGCCATGACCAAAAGGTAATTTTCCTGTTAATAAACGATATAAAATGATGCCAATGGCCCAAATATCTGTTCGTTCACTAACCTCACCATTAAGACCAAATTTCTTTTTAAAGAATTGCTCTGGCGCCATATAGTGTGGAGTACCTACTCCTTCAGTAAAAGATTGTTCTATCGTTTTATCGCCTAATACATCCTTACTAATTCCAAAATCTGTGATTTTTGCTACTAACTTCCCATTTCTATCTTTAGAAAATAAAACATTTCCTGGTTTTAAGTCTCTATGTATGACACCCTGACTATGAAGATACCCGGTAGCTTTTATTACACTCGCTATAATTTCATCTAGATTCTCGGCCGTAAGTTGTTTTGATGAAATGTCTTTAAGCGTACCTTCGCCCGCATACTCCATGATCAATACGGGGTAACTGGCTGTTCTGCCCATGGCATCTATATGTTCAATATATTCTAGGCCATAGAACGTAATAATGTTGGTATGAGAGAGTCCGTCAATTTTGTCAAATTCTTGTTCTAAACTGTATTTTTTTTGACCAGTACTACCGGTTGTCCCTCTAGAAACGGCTTCTTTATAGATTTTTAATGCTACCCACCTATTTGATGTGTTGGTATCTTTGGCTTTAAATACTTCAGCAAATCCTCCTTCGGCAATTAAATCTTTTTCAGGATCCCACTCGTAATGTGATAATTTCATAATGGCTTGGTTTTCTATTTAAAAAGGGGTTCTATACGTTTAGCTTATAAATTTAGTTTTTTTTAAGTATTTGACAAACAATTAACTATAGGTTATTTGATTAATTTACTTTTGAGATAATACTTGTTTATCAAAGTTTCTAAATCCATAAAATTAATTTTTAAAGCACCTGCAGAAATTGAAATTGGCGTTCCGTATTTAGCCATATTGGCTTTCATTAGTTGTGCTTTCATTTTATTTTGAGCCTTTTTAAGGTAGAATTCGGGGTTACTCACATCGAGTAATAAAAACTGTGTCAGTTGTATTTTCTCCTTGCGAATATTGGTTATATGATGCCATTCAATAAGGCCAATACTCACCCCATTTGAATGATCCCAAATTCCTTTTTCATCGATAATTAAACCGGGTTTTCTGCTTGTAATTTTTTTGAGTACCGAAATAAAAATAGCTCCAAAAAACAGTAGACCAATAACCGCAATTATACGAATTAGCAAGAGGTTTGTACTCTTTCTAGATTCCATTTGTTCTGCATTAAAAATGATGAACACACAAAGTGCGACAAATAGGAATGCCCCAAGCGCTAATAGGGCCATTTTAAATTTACTTAGCTGAATTTCTACGTTGTTTTTTTTCATGTTTTACAATTTTATTGTAACTTTTAGTCAATTGTCAATAGGTCAGTTTTTGGTAAACGTTGCTTCAAACCACTTGCTTGTACTTCTACGAACATTATATTTATCACCCTTTTTTAATATTTCATTTAAAGGTAAAGCCGCATTAAATGTACAACCAGAGCATAAAAATACTTTTTGTGTAGAATTATAAAGCGTCAGTATTTTTGATTTTTCAAGAGCTGTTAATTTAATTTTACTTTTTTCCACTAATTTTTCTAGTGAAATAATGGCTAGATATTTTTCAGCTGCATTTCCAGAATCAATAAGGTTTAAAATTTGAGAATAGTCTGCCTTACGAATCATTTTGGAGACTTTTTTGACAGCTATTGATTGAGTTCCACCAAATGAACAGGAGAAACCTATCGTTCCGCTTGCGGATGCTTGATTTTGACCTTCACACACTCCTATAGTCACTAAAAATAATAATAATATAATAGTTTTCATAACCCTTTTTTTAATTTAAACTCAATAAAATATTCTTATCGCCCATTTCTTTTATGATAAAAGCCTTTTGTAGTTCGGAAGAAATTTGTTCCCAAAGCAAGTCTGCGCTTTCTTTAGAATCAACCGTGAATGTGATGTTTTGGTTTACAAAGCGTTTCGATACTTTTTTGACTCCTTTAATTTTAGTCAATTGGTCTTGTAGTTTTATGGCGTTTTCATTACTGTACGCTATATTGGAGATGTCTACAGTAACGAATTCGATATTCTTTTCAGTTTTTTTTCGATTCTTTTTTTCTCCGAAAATAGTGGTTTTTAACTCCTTAAGAGTTCTCTTAGTATCTTCTACTGTAGTGGTGATAGAATCAGTTGAAGCATTAATTGTTTTATTGACGTTGTTAACTTTATCACTAGCTCTATCAATTTTTTCTGTAACCTTCTTTTCTTTCGCTCTTTTTCTTCCTGAACTTTCTTGAGATGTTACTGCGTAGCAGGTTAAAATTGTTAAGACTAAAATAGTTTTTCTAATTGTTTTCATTTCTTTTAAGTTTAATGTTATACTTATATACATGAATAACATCTTTTGAGAAACGTCATCTTTTAAATGATAATTTATTTTTTAAAAGTCGAATTTTTCCAAAATTTGTGTAGGGTTTCTTCCGCTTCTTTCGTGTTGTAATTAAGTAATACGGCGAAATCATAGCCGTTAATATAACTTCCATATATTTTTTGTGTATATCGAACGCCTCCAAGGTCATTATAGGCAGTAATCAGAAATACACTAAACGTTGTATTATCAATAGTTTCAGTAGATGAAATAGTATCGATTTTCATTCCTTGATTAGTGTACATTTTTGCCGCTGCTCTTTTTTGTTGATTTTTATTTTCGCGCCAAGCTTTTAAATCTTTATAGTCAATTTTTTCGTAGTTAGATTGAAAAATATTAAACTGATTTATTTTAAAACCCAACAAATAAATTAAACCTTTATACGATCTATTTTCGTTATTGAAATCGTTCACCATTCTTTTGCCTTTTTCCTTATAAATACCTTGGTTAGTTTTGTCTAAAATTTCCCAATCATCCGGAATGCGCATAGTCCAGCCTAGTTCAGTATTTTCATAGCTATTTTCCGATACAACTTTGTTGTTTTTACTAGTACATGAAATAAGTGTGCTAATTAGCAGTAATTTGAGGATGCTTGTAGTTAAGGTCATAATTTTTTTTTTGGTTGTAGATTAGTTCCAGTTGAGTGTTCCATTTAACGTTAAAATAGTATCGGTATCTGTATTTTTTACAGTAGAATTGTTAAAAATTAACGTTTTGTTTTGCGCGTCTAATGTGATGGACCCACAGGTAACAGAGGTATTAAATTTGGAATCACAGACATATCGTCGTTCAACTCCATTAGTAACAATAACCATAGAAATTAATTCTTGTGTTACTACAATTACAAAGGCATTTTTATCATCTTTAAAGTTAATGATTGAACGTACATATGCCGGGTCAGTAGGAGCTAACGTAGGTGAGCCCTCTGAGATGGTACTACCGAATGGTGCAATTACAATAGAGGCCTCAATTCCGGTTAAATCTTTTCTGCCATAGGCAATGGCTCCTACTTTAAGTGTTGTTCCTACTGAAGTAGTGTCTTCTCCACTTAATTGTATTTCCCCGTCTACAGTGGTGTTATTTTGCTGGTCGGCATCAGCGGTACAAGACAAAAAAAATAATAATGCAATTAAAACGGTACTTAGTTTTTTTAGATTCTTCATGATTTACGTTTTTAAATAGGTTATTAATTATCTATGAATAACCATTATTTAAAAAACGTCATCTTTATTTTATTAAATAAACTGTTTTAGGAGGGAGTATTCGGTTTTCCCTAAATAGTTGTGTTTGTTTATTTGTAAGTATATAGGTTTCTTTCAGTGATTTTGGTGTTGTTGTTTTGGAGTTTAACAGGTATAATTTTTTATCAATCAATAAATAATAAGCCGTTTTTGAATTATCACGCACAGCATAAACGTTAGTTTTTTTAAGATCAATGGTTCCATTAATAATCAACTGTAATTTTCCTTCTTTTTCTTCAAAAAGGTAGGTTTTCTCAATCAATTGTTCTCCAGTGAAGGAGACTTCTAGATTATTTTCGAGGCTAGAAACGGCCTCAATTCCTTGTAGCTCCACGGTGATTTTTTCTTGAGTTGGCTCACCAACTTCAAGTTGTTTCGCGGTAGTGGTTAAGGGTATATTTGATGCAGTTTTGGTCAAGGAGTAGAAATGTCCTTCATAACTTAAAAAGTAAACATTATTGTTGTCTTTGAGTAATTGCAACTGCAATGATGGAATGGAAGGGTCTCCAAATAGTTCTAGTTTTGTGCCATTAAATGTGTATTGTAAGGCTATAGGGTAGTTTATACTCCTAACAAATTCTTTAGGTAATTTTTGAAGACCACCAATGGCTAATTGAGTATTGTCATAGTGGATTTCATCTTTGTTTGATAAGGTATCTTTTGTTATGTTTTCTTGAACAATTACATCGTTTTGCTTGGGGAGGTCATTTGTTTTTAAACTGTCTTTTTCTTCGATGTCTACAATAATAGGGTCATGCTGTTTAAAGATCTCATTTGAGCCATTTGTGTCAAATGAATTGTAGATAATCACTCCCACAATGATGGCGGCGGCAATACCACTAACGATCATTAATTGTCTATAAAGTCCTTTAGGTTTAGCTTGTTTTTCAACTTCCTCTAGATATTCCTTATAATAAACATCGAGCCTCTTTTTTAGATTGCGTTCTCCTCTAAGTTCAATTTTTTCATATACTTTCTCAAGGATTTCAACCTCTTTTTTAAACGCATCATCCTTTTCAATAAGTTCTTGAAATATTAGTACTTCACTACCCTTCAATTTCTTATTCAAATACTTGTCAATTAGGTCTATATGTTTTAAATCTTCACTCATTTACTACTTCATTCTAATTACTGATTCGTAAGAAATATAACTCCTCAAGCGCTTTATACAGCGTAATTTTTGTTGTCTAGCCGAATGTGCACTAGCGTAATTAAACATATGAGCAATTTCTTCCATTTTTATTTTCAAAAAAATAGATTTTTCTAAAAGCGACTTACAAGGTTCACCCAATTTATCAAATGCTTGATTGATATAGTTTTTAAGAGAATCTCTCCCTCGTGTTAGTTCAATTTCAAAACTATCAAAAGGCTCATGGTTTGGTTTAGAAACATCGCCAGCGGGTCTTTCATATTTTAACCTGCGATTTAACTGATTGTACCATTGTCGTTTACAAATACCAAAAAGATAGGTGCTAATTTTACTTTTATGTTCGTAGGTACCAGCACTTATATTTTTATAAAACACAATAATGGCTTCTTGAAAAAGATCATAGGCATCTTCATCATTACCGCTATTATTATTTACCCAACTTTTTACCATTTCTAAATGCGCATAGAGGTGTTTAAGATACACTTCATTACCTTTTTTTAATTGAGAAATAATAGCTTGATCTGTCATGTTATAAACCTAAAAATGTTTTGAGATTTAATTTCATTTGATCATTTACCGGAACGTTAAAAGTATACTCCTGTATTTTTACTTGTAAATTACCAATTACAATAAAATCTATCTCTTGTTTAAAGAGCATGGTTAATTTGGTGTTTTTAAGTAGGTTAAGATTGGCTACTACTACTTCAATGGGTATGGTGGTAGGCTGATATTTCTGCTGTAAAATTGGAGCTTCTTGTTTCCATTGAGCAACGGGCTCCTTTGCTGCATCATCAAGAAAAAACTGAAGCTTCATTTCGTGAATCTCATAATCAAACGGCAGGTTGTTTTGTGCTTCAATTTCTAATTTGAAACGTGTTTTATCTAAAGTAGGTAGCGCATTAACAACTACTTTTTTGAGTTTAAAATTACCCTCAGTATTTAGGTTTTTATTAATTTCTTTTCGGATGATGCTTTTAGTATCGAGATAAATTGTTTCTTCAACATCTATTGTAAATGAGTTCATTAAAAAACCGATTTTATTTTCTCCTCGAATACTGAATGCCGTTGCATCTGATTGCAACATCTCTGGATAGAATTTACTGAGCTTATCTAGCCTAATTTCACATGCAACAGGAACCTTTATGGTATCATTTGAAGGGAGGTTAATTTCTTTGTTTAAGGTGCCTGTACCCACAAGGGTATCGTGGTAATAAATCGCCATGCCTGATTGCTTCAACTTGGTTTTAACATTATTCGGGTTGTAAATAACATAATCCATGCTAACATGCATTAGTGAATCTTTTAAGCCTTCAATGTTTACATTATCTATTTTAATAAATTGTGGTTGCTTACTACACGATACTAAAAGTAGCAGTAGCCATACAACCAATATTATATGTTTTAAGGATGTTTTCATTAGATGCTATCTTTCTTCTTTAATGAGTAGTAAATAAGGAAATATACAAGCACATTTAGCAAAGCAATCATCAACATATTAGCTGAAAAACTATCGAATATTGAACCTATAATAGTTCCGTTATCTACTAGCTTTTCATTGTATAAATCGAGTCGTGCCATGGCGTTTGTACCCATTAAACGTGTTTCAGTGCCTTGGGTTATTTCCATGAGTATCGACTGTGACTCGAGATTCGCATCTTGAAACGAGGAGTCTTGAATTCTAGAAAAACCTTCTGTTCCCCATCTTCCTAAAGTGGTAAAGCTTAAAATTTCAACCAAAGTATTGTCAATACGCGTCATTACACCCGCTAACATAATTTGTGGCATTAATGCAATAGGAACTACCGTCATTACTTTTTCGGTAGTATTAAAATAGGAGGAAAGAAAGAGTCCCATTAGTGTCGCAGAAAATGAAAGATAAAACATAAATCCAACACTTTGCCAATAGGGGCGTAAATAGGTTTCTGGGAAACCTTCAGATGTATTTGTTTTAAAATTCAAATAAATAATAGTGATAAAGATGAGCGTTTGAACAAGTGCAATAATAGAAAGTACCACACATTTAGAAATTATATAGGTATTGATATTCAAATTATACATCCGTTCCCTACGGTAAACGGATAGTTCTCCTACAATTTCTTTTGCAGCATTACTAACACCAAACCAAATGGCAGAAATGGCCATCATAAAGAGTACACCAATACTCAACTCATTAAAAACAAAACTGACCAGTCCGGCAATAATGAGGGGTTGTGCTAAGAGTAAGATTATATTTTCTCTGTCATTCAATTTTATTTTAAGATACCTTACAACCAACCAATACAATTGAAAAAATAAGGAGTCGGGTTTGTCCCGCTTTATTTCTACTGTGTTGTTTTTTTGATAGGTTATTTCTGGAGGTTTTTGATAGTAATCCAATACGGTATCAGCATCACTCATCTTGCTGTACACTTCAACAATATTATTAACCTCAAAATGCGATGTCATCAATTGAGAGGAACCTTTATAGGTCAGGTGGCCTTGGGTACCTAAAAAAATCACTTGATCAACATAATTTAAATCTTCAGGTTTATGAGTTACCATCACAATGGTAGTCCCATCTTTCGTAAGATTTTGTAAACTTTTTAAAAAGCTTTCAATGGTTTCAGGGTCTAAGGGCGAAGTGGGTTCATCAAGAAAAAGTATGGTGGGTTCTGTTAGTAATTCCACAGCGATAGAGATGCGTTTTCTTTGGCCTCCAGACAAACTGCCTACTTTGATGTCTTTTATGCTCTTGTCTTTATCTTGATCAAGATTTAAGCTATTGATAACTGTATCAATCTTATTGTTAATCTCTTCATCAGTGGTGTCGTCGGGGAGTCTTAATTTGGCCGCATAAAACAGTGTTTTATATACGGTAAGTTCTTTATGAATAATATCATCTTGCGGTACGTAGCCAATTTTTTTCTTAATAAGACTAAAATTTTCTTCAAGTGATAAGCCATGTATCAAAACCTCACCAGAGGTGGCAGGATTGTCTCCGTTAAGGCACTTTAATAAAGTTGATTTTCCACAGCCCGATGGACCCATAAGGGCAGCAAATGTCGAGTGGGGAATTTCTAAGGAAAGTGATTGCAATCCGATTTTATTATTGGGATATTTTTTTTCGATAGCCACAGCTTCAATGGCATTGCGTTGTGTTTTTAAATTTTGTAGGCCCTTTAATAAGTTAAGCGCATAAAATGAAATGGTTATAACATCACTATCTTTTAGCTGCGTCTTACTTTTTAATTCGCGGCCATTGATATAGGTTTTATTAGCCGATTGCAGGTCTTCAATCCAAAAAGCATCGTTTTCATAAGTTAAGTTGGCATGTAATCTAGAAACCGTGGGGTCATTGAGAACAATTTCATTGGCTGCAGACCTTCCAATACCAACTTTTTGGCTTGCTTTAATTTTTTCCTTAAAACTGAGAGCGTCAGATGTTACCTTAGGTTTCTCATCGGTTGGAGTTGGGATTGAACTTTCTTCCTTCTGATCAACTATGGTAATAATTTCTGAAACAATTTTGATCGTATCGTTGCTAGTGACAGCAATCCACTCATCAGCATTGATCCGTTTTCCATTGATTAGAATTCCGTTAAGACTATTTAAATCTTTAATAAAGACGTGCCCAGACCTATTTTCAATGAGTCCGTGCTCTCTACCTACAGATGGGTCGTCAATTTCAATGGCTGCCTTGTAGCGTTTTCTACCAATCAATAAAGGTTCATTGTCTGGAAGTTTGATTTTTTTGTTTCTAACTTTTATATAAATAGCTGGTTGCATATCCTTAATTAGTTGGTGTAATTAGCAATGCAGTTTTTGCGATGCATGGCAAACGGATGTGTAGATTTTAGTTTGGTAAGGAGATCTCTTTTTTCATATTTTTCAAGTTTCTTAAAAAAATCACCAAAACGATTGGAGTCGTATCCTGCTTTTTTTGCCAATATAGCACCGTGTTGATCGGCTTCATATTCATCAATTTGATCAAAGGGGGCAGACAATGTTGAATTGATGCTCGCGGCCATTTTTTGAAAGTCAGTTAGTCTAATCAAATTAAAAATATTGGAAGAAAACAACAGTTTGGTAACCTTACGTTGCGTGTGGAGTTTGAATTCATGTGCAATTTCATGTCCTAGAATAAAGGCCAATTCATCATATGAATCTACAAAGTTGAGTAGGCCCGTAGTGATATAAATATAACCTCCCATGGTAGTAAAAGCATTGATTTGTTCAGAATCAAAAATGGTTAATTTATAGGTCACGTTTTTTGAGGTGAGCTGACTGGTAATTTTATGAATAATAGTAAGCACATTATTTTTAGTGGTGTGATTTTCAATAACCTTATTAGTACGCAACATATCTTTATAGATATTTTGTGCTACGACTTTGCGTTCTTTCGAACTAAAATTAAGAGACGCGTCTAATAAGCGATTTTCAAACTGTTTTGCTATAAAAAGAGGACCATCGAGTACGTGCCCACAATCTTTGATCACAGTGGCTGTTTCAATATTTGATTTATAGCTATTGATAATTTCTTGCATTTTATTTTCGGTTAACCCTTGTGAATAGCTGGTTGTAGATAGGACTAATAGGGTAACGAGAAGAACGGTTTTGTACATTTTTTTTATTATAGATAACCAAATATAAAAAAAGTCATCTATAGAATTGAACTTTTTTGAAAATCAAATTGTTAAGATTGAATTTGATGGGCACGAGTAATCGGCTTGAGACAGACCCTAATTGTCCATTTTAAAAATGAATATAAAATAAAATTTATGAATAATAGGGGAGTATTTCCCTTCCGTGTAATGGGCCTTCCTAACCAAGTTGGACAAATGTAACTAGCTGCTTTTTCAAATCAGTCATCTTTAAACAACAAGGTTCAGTCTAGAAAATGATAGATTGTCGGGATTCATTACGCTTCCGCGTAATGGGCCCACTTACCCGGTTCTATAAATATAACTAGCTGCTTTTTCAAATCAGTTATCTTTAAACAACACGGCTCAGTCTAGAAAATGATTGATTGTCGGGATTCATTACGCTTCCGCGCAATGGGCCCTCCTAACCAGTCCTGCAAAACAAAAATCAGCATGTGCTAACGCACATGTCTTATTTTATTATTTCGGTCAGGCTCAAAAGCAAGCTTTCAGTCTTCCCTAAATAATAAAATCCGCACATTTTGTGCGGATTTTTGTTTTGATCGTGGAGACGGAGGGACTCGAACCCTCGTCCAAACAAGCACTTAAAATGCCTTCTACATGTTTAGTTTCTATTTAATTTTCGACGCGTAGCTGACTAGAAACAGCCCACTACGAGCTTATCTTCTTTAGTTTCAAAATACTATCGAAGTCTAGTATTTCTATGCTTACTTTTACGATGTCTCAAAGTTGAACGCGGTTAGCAAACGCTTTCAGGAGACATAAAGCTTCTCTACCTTGTAGAGACGAGGCTAAGACCTACTGTGATTCGGAATTATGCAGCTAAAGCGTAGTTATTCTCGCCGTTTAAAAGTTGAAATTGAGTTTTACGAGTACTATTTCATTGCTCGACATGCTTACATTCTAACTGATCTCGCTGTCAAAACCAGTCGTCCCCGAAATTTCAAAGAATAAGATGGCGAAGTTAGTTATTTTTTATCAAATATAAACTTGCTCAATCTTAGAATTCATAATACATTGCAGCAATTTTTATACCAAATACATCCTATGAAATTTGCAATTATCAAAGAGCGTAAAAATCCACCCGACAGAAGAGTGGTTTTTTCGCCAGAAGCCTGTAAAAAATTAGTGGAGACCTATCCCGATTTTCACATTAAAGTGGAGCGTTCAGACATTCGTGTATTTACAAATGATGCCTATAGGGCGGCAGGTATAGAAGTGACTGATGATGTGAGTGATTGTGATGTGCTTTTAGGCGTAAAAGAAGTGCCTATTGAAGATTTAATTCCGAATAAGAAATACTTTTTCTTTTCACATACCTTCAAAAAACAACCCTACAATAGAAAGTTGCTACAGGCAGTTTTAGCAAAAAACATTCAACTGATAGATCATGAAACCTTAACAGACCAAAAGGGTAATCGCGTAGTGGCCTTTGGCAGATATGCTGGGATTGTTGGTGCTTATAATGGATTTAGAGCATTGGGTTTGAAGCTAAATTCCTTTCATTTACCGAAAGCAGAAACGTTAAACAACCAGCAAGCATTAATTAATGAATTGAATAAAATTAAGTTACCCAATATTAAAATTGTGGTAACGGGCACAGGTAGAGTAGGCCATGGAGCGAAAGAGATGCTCGATGCTATGGGGCTCTTAAAAGTTTCTCCTACTGATTATTTAAACAAAACCTTTGATGAGCCAGTATATACTATGTTAGACGTACTCGATTATAATACGCGTATCGATGGCAATGAATTGGATCGAGTTGATTTTTTCAACAATCCCAAAGATTATAAAAGTAGCTTTATGAGGTTTGCGCAAGAATCTGATTTTTACATGGCTTGCCATTATTGGGATGACGAGGCCCCTTTTATTTTTTCTAGAGAAGATGCCAAGTCGTCTGATTTTAAGATCCAAGTAGTGGCAGACATCAGTTGTGATATTGACGGCCCCGTAGCTTCTACACTAAGACCTTCTACTATAGCTGACCCAATTTATGGTTACAACCCGCAGACAGAACACGAAGACGATTATAAAAAAGACGGTGTAATAACCGTAATGGCGGTTGATAATTTGCCTTGCGAATTACCCAATGATGCTTCTGTAGGTTTTGGAAAAATGTTCGCAGAACACGTAATACCTGCTTTTTTCAATAACGACGCTACCGGTATTTTAAATAGAGCGATGATGACGTCAAATGGTAAGTTGACAGCGCACTTTGGGTATCTTCAAGATTATGTAGACGATAAAGAATAATGCTGCAAGACAAACAATTTTTAATCGACTTATCGAATACTAAAATGCCCTATGGCAAGTATAAAGGGCGCTTTTTAATTGATTTGCCAGAACATTATATTGTTTGGTATCATGCAAAGGGTTTTCCGAAAGGAAAAATAGGAATGATGCTCGGCTTGGTATATGAGTTAAAACTAAACGGCTTGGAGTATTTAATTAAGGAGATACAGAAAAGATCCAAATGTTAAAAGCACCTAAAATGGTGTTAAATTCACGTTCATTAAGTTTTTTGGTTTAAATTTTCTTAAATTTAAGGAGACAACACTAAAACACAAAATCATGAACACAAAGCAAGTAGCAAATCGTTTAGTAACGCTGATGCGTCAAGGAGAAGGTATGACGGCGGTTAATGAATTATATGCAGATACCATAGTTAGTAAAGAAATGCCAGGTTTCCCTCAAGAAGTGACTTCAGGAAAAGAGGCTGTAACCCAAAAAAGTGCTGAATGGCTGAACAATGTGCAAGAATTTCACAAAGGAGAAATTTCTGACCCTCAAGTGGCAGGAAATCATTTTTCATGTACAATGGATTTTGATGTTACTTTTAAGGATCGAGGGAGACAGCAAATGAATGAAATTTGTGTCTATGAAGTACAGAACGGTAAAATCGTTCACGAACAATTTTTTTACAATATGTGATAATAAAATTTGAATCTAATTTATAAAACAATACAATTAATTTTCTATTGTTTTTTTCTTGTCAATATAGTATACTGTTAGAATGCCTAAGGTATATGCAATCAAGTCTGAAATACTAAAAGTATTACCTAAAATTAAATTTGCTGTTTTGTTATCCTTCAATTTTAATATATCTAATAAGTTGGTTAATTGAATAAATTCAATTACAAATGCAAAAATTAATACAAAAAGAGCTAAAAAAACAGGTCGTGTGTTTACAAAGCTTTTGAAAAAATAATAGAGCATAATAACAACTAGAAAATCACCAAACCAATGCCTAATAAAAGGTTGAGTTATATATTTGGCAATTATAACTTCAATTAGAAATAATATTATGAAGATAGCAAAAATTCGAATTTTGAATTTCATTCTTTCGAAGCTTTATTATATTTAAAAAACCAAACTCATGCCTGCGTTGCAGTTTGTTATGCTTTTATAATTTTCATATGTTAATTTTATTTCTTTTTACCCAAAGTCAGCATTCCGTAGAGCATATGGAACAGTCCAAATCCGAGAATTAAAAACAGCAGTTCATTATCATAGATAAAGTAGGCTAAAATAGCCAAAATGATTTCTATGCCAGCTAAAAGTTTCAACCTTTTATGGGTAAACCTACTTAAGTTCAACAGAAGCATTCCGTAAAAGAACAAAGCAAGTGGCGTAATTAAGTTGTAATAGCCGTAATTGGCAATAAGTATCAATACAATTGATATGAAAAGTAAAGGAGTCAAAAGATGCAATCGTAATTTTTTCGAAAGTGGATTCCACAAAATGGTGGTACTTTTTTTTGCTTTCCGTCGCGCACGTATCCATAATGTGAATACCGATAGTATGATAAATAAAATAGTGGTCACCACTACAAATACTTCAATAAACAATACAGGAAGCATAGAAGACATCACTTCTCCACTGCTATAATCGTTTGTTAAGAATCGGATTGTAAAAAGCGCAAGAAAGCAATAGATTCCGATGAATAGTCCAGAAAATCCACTTAAAGAAAAAAAAGAAGATGGTTTAGTCACTTTATTGATTGTATTAAGGCATCACAAGTTAAATGAATATTCTTAGAGTACAAAAGTTTTACCTTTATTGAATGTCGATTAACCATTACTCCAATCTATTTTTCTAGAAACATACATTACGGTAGCTAATATTAAAAACAAACCAATACTTCCAACTAATAAAGCATAACTTTCTAATTGAATAATAATATATATAAAAGAATATAAAACGGTTAAAGAAACACCAATAAACAATGGAAATTTAACAACTTTGAGAATAGATTTTGAATAAAGTGTAATAAGAATTATTACAGATATTCCTGCAATTAAATAAGCATTTAAGAAATCACTATGTTCGGAGATTGAAATCAATAAACTATAAAACATGGTTAAAGCGATACCTATCATTAAGTATTGGAATGGGTGAATATCAATTTTACTCATTGTTTGGATTAAAAAGAAGATTAAAAAAGTTAATGAAATCACTAAAAAACCATATTTTACTGAACGTTCGCTTTTTTGATATTGGTCTACGGGGATGATAAAATTTACCCCAAAGGCAAAATCTGATAAATTGGGTAAATAATTAAAATGTTGCTGTGAAAAAGGGCGATTAATATCAAGAATTTTCCATTTAGAGTTAAAGCCACTGTCATTTATTTTATCACCATTGTAAGGTAAAAATTCTCCAAAAAAGTTGGCAGTTTTCCAGTTTGATGAAATTTGAACATTGGTTTCTTGTCCAATAGGGATAAATTGGATTTGTTTACTTCCTTTGATGTCTAATTTCAAATCGAACTGCATTGTATTAGCATCAGACAACTTGGGAATAGTTAAATACCTGCTTTCTAAGGTGTGCATTAGTACCTCCTCAAGTGAATAACTTTTGGAGCCATTATATTTTGATGAGAATGCATAGTCAGTATTATTTAAACGAACATAAACTTTATCATTTACACCCTTTAGATTTGAAGTTTGTAGTATTACTCTGGCTTTATCCCATAAAATTTGATTTTCTTTAATATCTATTTCACTAAAATCAGGTTTAGCGAATTTTCCTGAAATATTGATTTCACTTTTATAAACAGCAGTTTCATAAATACCGTAGTTTTTCTTTTCGGGGTTTACCTGAGAGTTAATGTCTAATTTTTCAGGAAAGAAATAGGCAAATTTTAGTTCTTCAACTGTTTCGGTATATATCTTTTGGGTGTCTTTATTTGTAAAGGTTTTTTCTTTGTAAGTACGATAGGGTATTTTTAGTATAGGACCATAAATTAATACTTCATTACCCCATTTTTGATTGATTTCGTTTACAACTTCTTGTTGTCTGAATGACCTTTCAGAAATAAGACTTTCAATTAGAGTTAAGGGAACCATTAATAGTAATGATAAAACACCAACCATTATTAACCTTGCAGTGATCGATGTTTTTAACCAATAACCGAATTTTTTAGTATGATTTTTTTCTTGCATAATTGTGAGTTTAAAGTACTTTGATTTTCAAAGTAAAATGATAAAAAAATATTAATTATTAATTAGTTTTTCTAACGCATTAATGTGTTTTTTGAAAGCTATTTTCCCAAGTTTTGTCGCTAGATATCGAGTATTGGGTTTCCTTCCGATAAATTGTTTTTCTATTTCAATGTATTCGGCATTTTCAAGGGCTTTTACATGGCTAGCCAAGTTACCGTCAGTAACGTTTAATAATTCTTTTAGTGTGTTAAAATCGGCATAATCATTAACCATAAGTATTGACATCATACCTAAACGAATACGATGGTCAAAAACTTTATTGATATTTTCTATTATTCCCATTTTGTAAAATTAGCTATTTGCGTTCATATTTGAAATACATCAACGTCCCGTATAAAATATGAAACACCCCAAATCCAATTGCCCAAAAGTAAAGACCATAACCTATATATTGGGTTGCGATAAGACCGAGAATAATATTAGACAGTCCCAAGTATAGAATTCCACCAAGCGTATACTTACTTGCATTTACACAGGCAAGACCATAAAAAATTAGAGTAACCGGAGCAATTAACGAGAAATACTCATATTGAATTAGTATAATACAAAACATACCACCAGTTATTAAAGGGATAAGAAAATTAAATAGTAGCCTTTTACTAGAACTACTCCAGAATTTTTCACCTTTATTTTTGGCCTTTCTATATGTTAAAATTACACCTGTTGTTATGGCAAGGATAACGACCGAAAAAGCAATCAATACTAAGGGCTCAATCGAGTCAAATACAACAAAAAATCGTTTGTACTGATTTTGAGTACTGCGAATATTTTGAATAATTCCATGCGCAAAATAAGCTCCTATTAAAGCGTATACCCCAGCGAGCACACCAGACAAACCACTTAACGATATGAATCGAGTTGAGCGATTCATTATGTTTTTTATGTCTGAAATGTCCTTTAAATAATCTTTTTGATTTCCCATTTTAAAAGTACTTTGAAAAGCAAAGTTAAATAAATAATTGAATTAAGCAACAATTTTTTACATTTAAAGTATGAATCCAGCAGAAGACTATATATTAGATCAACCAGAACCGTATCGCTCTATTTTAGCCCATTTACAAGCTGTTATTGAAAAAACAATACCACAGGTTGATTTAAAATACAAATACCGAATTCCCTTTTATTATGTTGAATCTAAACCGTATTGTTATCTCAATGTACCTAAGAAAAAGGGCTATGTAGATGTTGGTTTTTGGAATGCTGCACACTTAACTGTCCATTTAGACCAACTCACCACTGCTGGCCGAAAAATGATGAAATCACTACGCTATACATCCTTAGAAGAAATTGATGAAAAAATACTTATTGAGGTATTGAGAGATGCATATGCTGTAAAAGGCAACAAGTTTTGGACCTAACAATTGTTATTTTTCTAGGTTTACCTTATACTGTAAGGCCGTTTGTCTATTGGCAATAATGTACAAAATACTACGATTAACTTTTGGTACAGGCACTTTAAATGAACAACCAGACTCATTACACGTAGGGTCTATTTCTGTAGGCCTCATGTTTTCTTGAAAAGCATAATGCAAACTTACATTTGGCTCAATTTTGTCAAACTTAAAAACAATACTATCCGTTGCTTTAACAGTTAATTCACCATTTAAAGGCGCTTGTATTTTTAATTTATTTTTAAAATAGGCTTTTCCAAAAATGGGGGTGTTGTAAAATGCTTCTTTTGTTATTTTTTGAGGCGTAAACAACAATTCCTGATCTTCTGGATAATGCGATAGAGCAAATGATTCAGGGTCGGTAAAAAAATAGAAATCGTCAAATCCTTTTTCCCAATTTCCATTGATAACATGTCCCGCTCCCCATGTAGCATCCACTAAATACCATTTATTATCAATGCGTACCGCGTTCCAGGCATGATTTCCTTGTGGAGGGATATTTCCGATGTCGGTCACGGTGCCTTTTGAGTATCCACCAATAAATAAACTAGGAATGCCCAATAATTCTGAAACTTTTTTAAAGCTTTGTGCATAACCTTCGCAAACAGCTTTTTTTCTCCGAAAGGTTTCATTGACAGAATGCGTATTAACAGCCTGAAGTTTTTCTTGAAAATCGGCTTGGTCTGTATAGCTAAAATTAATTTGTGTAGTACCGTTATTATAGGCTGCTAAATCATAGGATATATTTAGAGCTAACCAGGTGTAAACGGCTCTTACTTTTTCAATATCAGTCGTAAAATCTTTTTTAATTTGATCTGCTAATTGTTCTGATGAAGAATAACCAGAAGGGTAATTCTTCACTAAGCTATCTACTTTAGCAAAATTTTGAGCGGCTGTACTAGTAACAATTAGTACGATTAAAAGGGCTAAATATTTCTTCATTGAACGACTAAAATAACATTAATTATACCAAAAATAACAGGCTTTTTGTTAAAGCCTAAAAATTCCACCAAATGACACTACACGTTGTAAATAAAAAAAGGATTGCGAAGCGCTATCAGCCGAATCATTCGTGGTTCTAATAGTTGACATATTGATGTAGCCTCCTTTTAAATTTCCTTGAATAAAAAAGTGCTTATAAAAGGTAAGGTTGAGCGTAGCAGTTACATTCACGCCATATCCGGCAAGATTAAATTCATCATGACGTTCTTTTGATAAAAGCGTCGCATTTGTTTTTGGTAGTAAAGCACCAACTCCTATACCTTCAATAAGGTTGACTTGAAAAACGTCTGTATTACTAATTTTAAATAATGACGAAATATCATCAGATCTCGCAATTTCACTATAAATATAATTCAAACCATCTGTATGTTCAAACTTCAAAAAGTCTTCCGTTAGTTGAATGGGCGCATTGATATAGATGCCATTAAACTGGCTTCCTTCTTGGGTTAGCGGTAGATCGATATCGCCTCTAATAGTAGTAAATTGATTTTGTGTTGCGATGTATTTCATATGATCAACACCTACTGAAACAATATAATGATCAGAGATATAGTAACCAATTTTATAGTTGGTTTGCGGAATTGTTAATCGTGATGGATTTATATAATCGATGTGCCATCCTTTGGGTTTGTCATGTGACTTAACCTCTTTTAAGGTGAAATTATAATCGTCTCCTTTAAATGTGATGTCTGAATCTGAATATACTGCTCTATTTCCACCCCATGAAACTTTAAATTTTCCTTTGTTTGAGGCCGTGTATTTTTTTGGTTCGGTATCTTGAGCAAGAAGACTTTTAGTAAAAAAAATCAAAATAAGAATAAACAACTTTTTTGCAGAAAGGTGTTTCATAAGGCCAGATTATAAGGTATTTATCACTTTACGGATCGCTACTAAATTGGTAAGAAGTTGTTCTAAATAATCTAAGTGCAACATGTTTGCACCATCAGATTTTGCATTGGCTGGATCGAAATGGGTTTCAATAAATAAACCATCTACGCCTGTGGCAATTCCTGCCCGTGCTATGGTTTCAATCATATCAGGTCTTCCACCAGTTACGCCAGAACTTTGGTTGGGTTGTTGTAATGAGTGCGTTACATCTAATACTGTTGTACCGTATTGTTTCATCGTAGGAATTCCTCTAAAATCAACAATCATATCTTGGTAACCAAACATGGTTCCTCGATCGGTAAGCATTACCTTATCATTGCCACTATCTAGTACCTTTTTAACAGCATGTTGCATACTTTCGGCACTCATAAACTGTCCCTTTTTAAGGTTTACTACTTTTCCAGTTTTTGCAGCGGCCACCACCAAATCGGTTTGACGCACTAAAAAAGCAGGAATTTGTAATACATCAACATATTCAGCTGCTTTCACAGCATCAGAAACTTCGTGAATGTCGGTAACCGTAGGCACATTGAAAGAGGTGCTTACTTTCTGTAATATTTTTAAGGCTTTTTCATCACCGATTCCAGTAAAGCTATCAACACGTGAGCGATTTGCTTTTTTAAAACTTCCTTTGAACACGAAGGGAATTTCAAGTTTATCAGTAATGGTAATTACCTTTTCAGCAATACGCATTGCCATGTCTTCACCTTCAATAGCACAAGGCCCCGCCAACAAAAAAAAGTTGTTACTGTGGGTGTTTTTTATATTCGGAATTAAAGAAATATCCATCTCATAAATTTTAACAAAAATACAATTTTTAGTACGTTAAAAACCAATAACATTACAAGAAAAAATAGATTGCTAAAATTATTGGCGAAATGAAATCTATTCAAAGAAAATTCGTTATAAATTTGAGCCCTCAAACAAAACGATACTAAATTCAAAAGGATGAAAAAAATCTTCAAGATACTTTCAGCGATATTGCTCGTTGTTATTGCTTTAATCATATTAATACCCGTAATTTTTGAAGGTAAAATTATTGCTTTAGTGAAGCAAACAGCAAACAATAATTTAAATGCGACACTCGATTTTGAAGACGCGAGTTTGAGTATCTGGAGTAGCTTTCCCAACACAAAAGTATCGCTTCAATATGTTTCATTAATCAATAAGGCTCCGTTTGAAGGAGACACACTCTTTTCTGCCAAAGCTATTGACCTTAAAATGCCTTTAGCCGATTTGTTTAAGAGCGGATCTACAATTAATATCACTAATTTTAATGTTGATGAAGGTGCAGTATCAATTAAAGTCGATTCATTAGGAAATGCGAATTATGACATTGCGATAGAAACGAATACTACTGACCCTACTTCAACCACAGAAACGTCTCCATTAGAATTCGGATTAAACTCATATGAGATTACTAACAGTTCAATTTCGTATACAGATGTAGCTAGCAAAATGACGTTTACCTTGACCGATTTTAATCATTCAGGAAGTGGTAATATATCAGCAGACAAGGGAGAATTACAAACAAAATCTACTGGTTTGATTTCTTTTGAGATGGATGAGGTTGCCTATTTAAATAAGAATGCCTTAGAGTTGGATGCTTTATTGGGGATCGATTTTAAAGAGAGTACCTACCGCTTTTTAGAAAACAAAGCACAAATAAATCAACTTCCCCTAGTTTTTGATGGTTTTGTAAAATTGAATGACAGCAGTCAGGAAGTTGCCATATCTTTCCAAACACCATCTTCCGATTTTAAAAACTTTTTAGCCCTAATTCCCGAAGTATATTCAAAAAATATTGAAGGCGTAACTACCACAGGTAACTTTGATGTGAAAGGAACGTTTGAAGGGATTGTTGACGACAATCACATTCCGAAATTTGACATTAGCATACATTCTGATAAAGCTTCGTTTAAGTATCCAGATTTACCAAAGGCACTAACTAATATTACTATAAATACTGAAATTTCTAATAAAACGGGCTTAACAAAAGACACCTATGTGCTCATTGATAAGTTGTCTTTTGCGATAGACAATGAAGTTTTTAACGCGAGTGCCAAGCTTTTAGAAATTACCGAAAACATGAAGGTTACAGCCAGTCTAAAAGGGATTGTAAATTTAGAAAATTTAGAAAAAATTTATCCTGCTGAAGCATTGAAAAACTTAAAGGGAATTTTAGATGTGGATGCAACGACCAATTTTGATATGCGTTCTATTGAAAACAAACAATATCAAAATACAAAAACGGCTGGAAATTTAAAGCTATCGAATTTTCAGTACAATTCGAAGGAACTTACAAGTGCCCTAAAAGTAAAAAATGCGGGCTTGCGTTTTACGCCCAACAAAGTAAATCTAACTAATTTTGACGCCGTACTTGGGAAAACTGATTTTGTTGCCACAGGAGCTATCGATAATTTATTGGGGTTTTTGTTTTCGAAAGAAAATATTGAAGGAAACTTTAACATCAACTCAAATACTTTTTCTATCAATGATTTTATGATGTCTGAAGTCAAAGGAGATTCCACAAATACCGTGAAAATCCCGAGTAAACAGGTAAAAATACCTTCTTTTTTGGATTGTACCATTAATGCAACAGCGGCCACGGTTTTGTATGATAATATTACGCTAAAGAATGTGTCTGGTACCTTATTGATTAAAGATCAAACCGCCGAATTAAAAAATATAAAATCAACTGTTTTTAATGGCGTTTTAGGCCTTAACGGAAGTGTGTCTACAAAAGAGGATGTTTCCAAATTTAAAATGGACCTAGCCATTCAACAATTTGATATCGCCCAATCTTTTAATGGGCTTGACTTATTTCAAGCGTTAGCACCCATTGCTAAAATAATCAATGGAAAAATTAATTCTACCATCAACTTATCGGGTGATTTAAATACTGATTTTACACCAAACTTAAAGACCATAAGCGGAAGTATGTTGGCGGAGTTATTGTCATCAAAAGTTTCAACGGATACGTCGCCATTAATTCAAAAATTAGAACAGGAACTTCCTTTTTTAGATGCTAAAAAATTAAATCTTCAGGATTTAAAAACCGCATTAAAATTTAAAGATGGCAAGGTTGTTTTAGACCCATTTACCCTCAAATACGAAGATATAGAAATAGCGGTTTCTGGAGGTCATGGTTTTGATACCTCCTTAGCTTATGATGCGGTGATTAATTTACCAGCGAAGTACTTAGGTAAAGAGGCTGAAAAATTAATTGCCCAATTAAAAGACACCGATGTTAAAAACATTAAAGTACCGGTAAGTGCATTAATAACGGGTAAATTTAGTAGTCCTACTATAAAAACGGATTTTAAATCGGCCATTACTAACCTAGGTAAAGAAGTAGCAGCGAGTCAAAAGGATAAATTGATTAAAGAAGGGAAAGATAAAGTAACCGATGCTTTGAAAGACCTTCTAAACAAGAAACCGAAAGATTCTGTAAAAACAGATTCTTCTAAGACTGTAAAAAAAGAACCGGCTAAAGATTTGTTGAAAGATTTATTCAATCGTAACAAAAAGAAAAAAGACACTGCCAATTAAGGTCGGTCAATATTATTAACTTTGTGATTATTCGATAATCATACTATGCGTTGGACCTTAAAGCCAAAACCTTCACTACAAAAAGTAGAAAACCTTTCAAAAGAACTCGCTGTTGGTAAAACCATAGCGTCACTATTAGTGCAACGTGCTATTGAAACATTTGATGAGGCGAAAGCCTTTTTTCGTCCGCAACTTGAAACTATTCACGATCCCTTTTTAATGCAAGACATGCAGCGGGCTGTTGATCGAATTGAAAAAGCAATTGAAGCAGGTGAGAACATCCTAGTATTTGGTGATTATGATGTTGACGGTACAACGGCAGTTTCATTAGTTTCTTCGTATTTAAGATCCTATTATCCCAATGTTGCTACCTATATTCCAGATCGATATGAAGAGGGATACGGTGTGTCCTTTCAAGGAATAGATTTTGCAGAAGATAATGAGATGACCTTGATCATTGCCTTAGATTGTGGTATAAAAGCCATTGATAAGGTTGCGTATGCAACTAAAAAAGGAATTGACTTTATTATTTGCGATCATCATAGACCAGGAGCAATGCTTCCAAAGGCAGTGGCGGTATTAGATCCTAAACGAGACGACTGTAGCTATCCATATGATGAATTGTGTGGTTGTGGTGTTGGTTTTAAATTGATCCAAGCGCTTGCTTCCCGAAAAGGAGAAACCGTACATGATTTAAAGGTTTATTTAGATTTAGTAGCTACCGCTATTGCCGCTGATATTGTTCCGGTTACGGGCGAAAACAGAACATTGGCGTACTACGGATTGAAACAAATCAATGCAAACCCAAGGATGGGTATCAAGGCAATAGTCAATCAAGTAAAAAAGGACATACTCAATATTACAGATGTTGTTTTTATCATAGCGCCACGGATTAATGCGGCGGGAAGAATGAAACACGGCAACCATGCCGTTGAATTACTGGTGGAAACAGATTTTGAAAAAGCACAGCAATTTGCCGCTGAAATAGAAGTCTACAATTCAGACCGTAGAGAATTAGACCAAAAAATTACGCAAGAAGCCTTGTTACAGATAGAAGCAGCGAACGAGACTAGTAATTTTACAACGGTTGTTTATAACGAAAACTGGCATAAAGGAGTGATAGGTATTGTGGCTTCACGCTTAATAGAAACCTATTACAGACCCACCCTTGTATTTACGAAGAATGGTGAGAAACTAGCCGCTTCGGCACGTTCGGTAAGTGGTTTTGATGTGTACAATGCCTTGGAGGCGTGTAGCGATACCATTGAGCAGTTTGGCGGACATAAATATGCGGCGGGATTGACCTTGCTCGAAAAAAATTATACGGCCTTTAAAACAAAATTTGAAGAAGTTGTAAAAGAAACAATTCCTGAAGCACTGTTAACTCCAGAAATTAAAATAGACACCGAAATTGAACTCAATGAAATTACACCAAAAATGTTGCGTGTGATCAATCAGTTTGGCCCCTTCGGGCCTCAAAACATGAAGCCTGTTTTTATGGCTAAAAATTTAAGAGATTCTGGTTATGGGAAAAGGGTAGGAGCAGATGAAAGTCATTTAAAACTGAGTATTGTATCAGAAAATAGCGATACCGTCTACAATGCAATTGGATTTGGCTTAGGTAGTTATTTTGACCAGTTAAAAGACGGAAAACCCTTTGATGCCGTCTTTACGATAGAAGAAAATGTTTGGAATGGAAACACTTCATTACAACTAAATTTAAAAGATATTAAGATAGTTGAGTAGAAAGGTTTCGAATTTAATTGTCCCCTTGAGGCTATCGAAGTGAAAATATATTTTCATTGAAGATATGGAGCGGAGCTTATTAGGGGTGTAAAAACAAGAGTTTATTATAATTAATGCCTAACAAAATCATTCCATATAATCCAGAACTAAAAATTTTAGCAAGACAGCTTAGAAAAAATAGCACTTTAACAGAAGTTTTATTATGGCAAGAAATAAAACAAAGAGCATTGGGTGTTCAATTTCATAGACAAGTGCCGATGTTAAATTATATTGTTGATTTTTATTGTCATGAAATAGGTTTAGCCATAGAGGTTGATGGAATATCTCATGATTTTAATTATTTTAATGATGCATATAGACAAGGTAAATTAGAAAAATATGGAGTTCAGTTTTTAAGATTTTCTAATGATGAAGTACGAAATAATATGTTTAGTGTTTTATTGGTGCTTGAAGAGAAAGTAAATGAACTTCTTGAATAAAAATACGATAAAACACCCCTAAGGTCCCCTCAAGGGGACAATCACCTAAATAATTTTCTTTTGAAGCCTTTCAATCTTAAAAAGAATAATATTCCAAATTAATAAGATTGACAAGAAAAGTCGTAGAATTACTAAAGTTAGTAGTTGTTGCATAGCTACTAAATCCTTGTTCAGTATTGATTAGGATAAAATTTTTTTTAAAAACGATTAGTGTTTTTTATAGATTTTTCGGGCAGTTTTGTTTTTAGGTTCTACCTTTTGGGCAAAGAAATCATTTGAAAAAAGTAGTATTAAACAAATAAAAAAGGGTTTCATTATATTTAAAACATATAGTAATAGTTGTCCCCTTGAGGCTATCGAAGTGAAAATATATTTTCATTGAAGATATGGAGCGGAGCTTATTAGGGGTGTTAATCTAAAAAGCCTTTAATCCAGCAATTGTCTCTGTAGGATTCTCACTTTTAAATACAAAACTACCAGCAACCAATACATCGGCACCAGCGGCCACTAATTTCCCTGCATTTTTATCAGTAACACCTCCGTCGATTTCAATTTGTGCAGTAGAACCAGATTTTTCAATCAAGTCTTTTAATTGAATCACTTTTTTATAGGTGTTTTCTATAAAACTTTGTCCACCAAAACCAGGATTCACGCTCATAACACATACCAAATCAATATCGCGAATCACATCCTCTAACACTGCAACTGGTGTATGTGGGTTCAGGGCCACACCTGCTTTCATATCGGCAGCTTTGATGGCTTGTAAGGTTCTGTGTAAATGTGTGCACGCTTCATAATGAACCGTTAAAATATCTGCACCCGCATTTTTAAAATCGCTAATATATCGATCAGGATCTACAATCATTAAATGCACATCCATGGTTTTTGTAGCGTGTTTTTTGATGGCTTTCATTACCGGAATACCAAAAGAAATATTGGGTACAAATACACCATCCATGACATCAATATGAAACCAATCGGCTTCACTATTGTTTATCATTTCTACATCGCGTTGAATATTGGCAAAATCGGCGGCTAAAACAGAAGGTGCAATTAAATGAGTCATTTTTTGTAGTGTTGTTTAGTTATGCAAATATACTTTTTTTCGTCATGTTGAACTTGTTTCATCATTACATATTATTTTAAAATCAAAGGTGCTCATATTAAAAGGGCTTATAGCCCCAAAAAGAAAACTCTCAACATTGTTGAGAGTTTTCAATTCATTAATCAAAAAACGAATAGTTCTTGACTACTCATAATGTGATAAAAATATAAAACTTAAAGAGATTAACCTAAATAAGTTCGTAAAATTTTACTTCTAGAAGTGTGTTTTAATCTTCTAATAGCTTTCTCTTTTATTTGACGTACTCTTTCACGTGTTAAATCAAAAGTTTCGCCAATTTCTTCTAAGGTCATTGGATGTGCATCACCCAAACCAAAATACAGTAAAACAACATCGGCTTCACGAGGAGTTAAGGTTTCTAATGCACGCTCAATTTCTACTTTTAGTGATTCGTGTAATAAACTTCTATCAGGATTTGGAGATTCTCCAGAACGTAAAACGTCATATAAGTTAGAATCTTCACCTTCAATTAAAGGAGCATCCATAGATACATGACGACCCGAATTCTTCATGGATTCTTTTACGTCATTAATAGTCATGTCTAACTCTTTTGCAATTTCTTCTGCAGAAGGAGGTCGTTCATTTTCTTGCTCTAAACGAGCAAATGTTTTATTGATTTTATTAATAGAACCAATTTTATTTAATGGCAAACGCACAATTCGAGATTGTTCTGCCAATGCTTGTAAGATAGATTGACGAATCCACCAAACAGCATACGATATAAATTTAAAACCACGAGTTTCATCAAAACGTTTAGCCGCTTTAATTAAACCTAAGTTACCTTCATTAATCAAATCGGGTAAAGTTAACCCTTGATTTTGATATTGTTTTGCAACAGATACTACGAATCTTAAATTTGCTTTTGTCAATCTTTCTAAAGCAACTTGATCACCAGCTTTGATACGTTGAGCTAACTCAACTTCCATGTCAGCAGTAATTAAATCTACTTTACCTATTTCTTGCAAATACTTATCTAAAGAGGCCGTTTCTCTGTTAGTAACTTGTTTAGTAATTTTAAGTTGTCTCATATATTTACTTTAATTAATATTCTATTTTCTAGTTGTGTACTTATATATACGTGATATGTTAGGATTATGTTACAAAAACGTTACGATTTTATTTAAATTATAAAAATGTGACTTTTTATACTATTGTGTGTCATAACTATAACGAACTGGAAGAATAGGTGAAACATAAAGTAAGCTTTCTTACAAAGCCACTAAAAAGAAACACTTGTTTAATTGCAGTTCAATTGAATCAAAACCAATAAAAATAATTGAAACCTTCTGTCGATACCAGCCTTCTTACTGATGAGGAATTGGTTAGTGAAATAATAAAAACCAAAGAGAGTACACTCTTTGCACTGTTATATGATAGGTATGCGCCAAAGGTATACAACAAGTGTTTAGGGTTTGCGAAGAATAAGGTGGAGGCTGAGGATTTAACACATGATATATTTATCAAACTCTATGTAAAGTTAAAGACCTTTAAAGGAACCGCAAAATTTTCAACGTGGCTGTATTCATTCACCTATAATTTTTGCGTGAACTACGTGCAAAGAAATACGTATAAGAAAAAGGAACAGTTAAACCAAGATGCTATTGAAAAAAGAGCAGCAGTTGCCGAAGAGATAAGTGACTCTGATTTTTTTCAGATAAAGGCATCAAAACTGAAAAAGGTGTTGGATCGGATTGATGTTAAAGATAAGATGATCTTGTTATTAAAATATCAAGATGAACTTTCTATTAAAGAAATACAAGAAGCTTTAGAGATTGGGGAGAGTGCTGTGAAAATGCGACTTAAAAGAGCAAAAGAAAGAGTAATGGATGAATACAAAAAATTAGAATATGGAAAATCCTTTTAAAAAGATATTACATCAAGAGGAACTTCCTCAAAAGCTAAAAGAAAAAGTGATGAATGATATTTCATTTATAAAATTGAGTATTGATGTTGCTGATTTATTTGCGGTTAAATACCCTGAAGCTATTGATAGTCTATTAAGAATGAAAGAAACTAAAACAAAAGAGAACCATTAAATAATTAAAGAACACAAAAAATGAAAGCAACCATCCAACTTGACCAAGTAGACCTGTCATCTTTTACCAATTTGTGGCAAGAATTTATCAATTTTTTACCCAAATTAGTCACTGTTATTTTAGTCGTACTCATAGGGTGGCTTTTAATTAAGCTACTTACTTTTTTCATTAATAAAGCTTTAAAGGTGTCTAAAATAGATGCCTTAGGAGAGAAGCTTAAAGAGATTGATCTTTTTAAAGACGTTGAAATTAAACCAGCATCCATCATCGTTAAGGTGGTAAAATGGGTGTTATATTTATTCTTAATCGTTATTGCTTCAGATATATTGGGTCTAGACAAAGTCTCTGACGGTATCGCAAGCTTTATTGGATATTTACCAAAATTATTTAGTGCAATTGCTATTTTGATACTAGGTATTTATTTAGCTAATATTGTTAAAAATTCAATTCAATCAACATTTAAGTCTTTAGACATTGGAGGTTCAAAGATTATTGGGAATATCGTCTTTTTTGCAATTACCATTTTTGTAGCTATTACTGCCTTAAATCAAGCAGGGATTAATACCGAGATCATTACGAATAACCTTACCATTATTTTGGGAGCCTTATTATTGGCTTTTACCATAGCCTTTGGTTTGGGGTCTAAAGAAGTAGTTCAGCGCCTATTATTTGGGTTTTATTCCCGTAAGAACTTAGCTGTTGGTCAGCGTATAAAAATTGATGTTACAGAAGGAATAATAGATACTATAGATAATATTAATCTCGTACTAAAAAATAAGGAAGGAAAGTTTATGTATCCTATTAAAGAAGTGAATGATAAAATAATTCAAATTTTTGATGAAGAATAACTTTAAGAAACAACGCTAAATTTCAAAATACTCTTGTTGTCATACATTTTGTAAAACAAACAAAAACTCATTAATCAACGTATGGCTCAAGAGTATTTATTAAACAGAAGTTTGACAGAGCTTCTGAATTTGATAAATGAATCAATCAGTCTTTCTATAAATAAAGGGGTTTATTCTATAGATTGCATTTATCAACAATGACCCTCCAATAAGGAGGGTTTTTGCTTTTTGATAAGTAGCTAACATAAAAAAACCGCTCCTGAAAAGGAGCGGTTTTTTTTATTGAGTTTCAAGAAATTAATCTTCTTTCTTATCTTCTCTTGGTTTTCTATCGTCACGTCTGTTATCACGTCCGCGATTATCTCTACCTCTATTGTCTCGTCCACCACTACGACTATCATCTCTTGGCGGTCTTGCAACATAACCTTCAGGTTTTGGTAAAATAGCTTTACGAGAAACCTTCTCTTTACGTGTTCTAGAATCGATACCAAAGTATTTTACATCAAATACATCACCCATGTTTACAACATCAGATACATTTTCTGTACGTTCCCAAGCCAATTCACTAACATGCAATAAGACTTCGTTTCCTGGAGCATCCATATATTCTACAACAGCACCAAAATCTAACATCTTAATTACTTTTACTTCATATACGCTGCCAACTTCAGGCTTAAATAAGATAGCATCGATTTTTGCCATAACAGCATCAATACCTTCACTACCAACACCTAAAATTTCAACGATACCTTCTTCAGTTACTGGATCTTCATTAATTACAATGGTAGTTCCTGTTTCTTTTTGCATTTCCTGAATTACTTTTCCACCAGGTCCAATTAAGGCACCGATAAATTCATTAGGAATACGTCTTGTAATCATTTTAGGAGCATGACCTTTAACATCTGCATTAGGAGCAGCAATCGTATCAGTTAATTTCTCTAAAATATGTAAACGACCATCACGCGCTTGTTTTAGTGCATTCACTAAAATCTCGTATGACAATCCTTTTACCTTAATATCCATTTGACAAGCGGTAATACCGTCAGCCGTACCAGTTACTTTAAAGTCCATATCACCTAAGTGATCTTCATCACCTAAAATATCAGATAATACAGCGTATTTTCCAGAATCAGCATCAGAAATTAATCCCATTGCAATACCAGAAACAGGTTTAATCATCTGCACACCAGCATCCATCAAGGCCATAGTACCAGAACAAACTGTTGCCATAGAAGACGAACCGTTCGATTCTAAAACTTCAGACACAACTCTTACGGTATATGGGCAATCTTCAGGAATCATACCTTTTAACGCACGTTGCGCTAAATTACCATGTCCAATTTCACGTCGAGACGTTCCACGAATTGGTCTTGCTTCTCCCGTACAAAAAGGAGGGAAGTTATAGTGTAAATAAAAACGCTCTTCACCTTCTTGAGATGGCATATCTATTTGATTTGCGTCTCTAGAAGTTCCTAAAGTTACAGTAGCTAACGCCTGCGTTTCTCCACGTGTAAAGATTGAAGAACCGTGTGTTGATGGTAAGTAATCTACTTCACACCAAATTGGACGAATCTCGTCGGTCTTACGACCATCTAAACGCAAACCTTCATTTAAGGTTAAATCTCTAATCGCAGCTTTTTCAGCTTTGCGATAATAATCAGAAACTAAACCACCATAATCTTCTAATTCTTCTTCAGAAAATGTTGCCTTAATGGCTTCTTTTATTTCTTGAAATGCAGCACTTCTTTCGTGTTTAGCAGATCCAGCTTTTGCAATGGCATATACTTTGTCATAAGCCATATCATACACTTTCTTCTCTAAATCTTTTTCTTCTCTTTCACCTTCGTATTCACGAACTTCTTTCTTTCCGAATGCCTCAGCTAAACGTACTTGAGCAGCACATTGTACTTTAATGGCTTCGTGAGCAAACTTAATAGCATCTGCCATTTCTTCTTCAGAAATCTCATCCATTTCACCTTCTACCATCATTACTGAATCAGCAGAAGCACCAATCATCATATCTAAATCAGATTCTGCTAATTGAGCACGTGTTGGATTGATGATAAATTCACCATTAACACGACCAACTCTTGCTTCAGAGATTGGACATTCAAATGGGAAATCTGATAATTGAATTGCCGCCGAAGCTGCTAGTCCTGCCATAGCATCTGGCATCACGTCTTCATCATGAGACATTAATTGAATCATCACCTGAGTTTCAGAATGATAATCTTTTGGGAATAACGGACGTAGTACACGATCAACTAAACGCATCGTCAATACTTCACCATCACTAGGTCTTGCTTCTCTTTTAAAGAAACCTCCAGGATAACGTCCTGCAGCTGCAAATTTTTCGCGATAATCTACCGTTAAGGGTAGAAAATTAAGGTCTTTTTGTTCGTAATTGGAAACAACGGTACATAATAACATACATTTCCCTGATTGAACAACAACAGAGCCATGTGCCTGTTTTGCTAATTTTCCGGTTTCAATGGAGATTTCTCTTCCATCACCAAGGTCAATGACCTCTCTAAAAACTTTTGGAATCATAAATATTTTTTATTCTAATTAAACAATGGTCGCTGTGTTGTAGTAGTAGTTGTTGACCAATGAAAAACTATTTATTCTGAATTTATTTGACTTTTGTCGCATTTACTATTTCAGAATCTGCTTAATCATTATTGTATTTTAAACTCTTTACGTGAGTATCTAAAAATAAAAGAGAGGCACAAAGCCTCTCTTAAATTATTGATTATTTTCTTAATCCTAATTCTTTAATAATAGCACGATATCTTAAGATATCTGTTTTCATTAAATAGTCAAGTAAACTTCTGCGTTTACCAACTAATTTTACTAATGAACGCTCTGTGTTAAAATCTTTACGATTATTTTTTAAGTGCCCAGTTAAATGGTTGATTCGGTGCGTGAACAATGCAATTTGTCCTTCAGACGAACCGGTGTCTTTTTCAGATTTTCCGTGTTTCTTGAAAAGATCTGCTTTTTTTTCAGCTGTTAAATACATGCTAACATTAAGTTTTATTAATAATTTTTATGTACTGATACTCTATCAGGCGGCAAATATATAATTAATATTTTGATTGATAACAATTTAAATAAGCTTGTTTTAAGAAAAAAGAGGTGTTCATTTTAAACCTTTTGATTCTACAACGGTCATAGAATCATAACTTATAAAAATAATAGTATGAAAAAACAAAAATTTACATTGCGTTTAATGACTTTGATTTTATTCACCTTAATTGTTGTGAGTTGTCAAAGTGAAGAAGGTACGAATGCGGAGGCCGAAATAGATTTGAAAAGTACAGAGACTGAAGCAGCACTAGACAAAGTCTCTGACGAGACAAGTGTTATTATTGAAGAAGCGTATTTAATCGAGGCCTTTCCGGAAACTAAAAGTAGCGCGAATGAAAGATATTTGCCAGACTGTGTAACAATAACGGTTGTTTTAGTACAAAATATGAAAACGGTTACGGTAGACTTTGGCGAAGGATGTGAATTGCGCAATGGAAATGTTGTAGCAGGGAAACTTATTTTAGAATACGAAAAAGATCCAGAAGCCGCTACAAAGCTAATTTCTTTTGAGTTTGATGGATTTGTTTTTAATGATAAAGAAGTATCCGGAGGGGGTTCTGTTTTACGAAAACGCGCTAATGATAATGGAAATCCAGAATCTACAAAAACTGCGGATGTTACGGCAACCTGGCCCGATGGAACTTTTGCTAATAAAAACGGCACAAAGGTTAGAGAATGGATCGAAGGATACGGTACAGGTGCGTGGGGAGATAATGTGTATTCGATTACGGGAAATTGGACTTTTACTAAGAAAAACGGCACGGTGCTTAATGCGCAAATTACGGAGCCATTACGTAGAGAATTGGCTTGTAAATTTATAGTAAGTGGTACTATAGCGCTCAGTAAAAATGATTCGAGTGTTTTACTTAACTACGGAGATGGTAACTGCGATGATTTAGCAACTGTTAGCTTTAATGATGGAGCAGAACGTGAAATACACTTAAGTAATCTTCGATAAAAAGGGATTTACTTCAACTAAAAAGAGCGACACATTTGTGTCGCTCTTTTTTTATGATCTTATCTTATTATTTTGAACCAAATCAAGGTATAAATTGATTTGTGTTTTTAAGTCTTTTCGTTCGATAATTTTATCTAAAAAGCCATGTTCAAGTACAAATTCTGCACGTTGAAAACCTTCTGGTAGATCCTTACCTGTGGTGTCTTTCACTACACGTGGTCCAGCAAAAGCAACAAGTGCATTTGGTTCAGCAAAATTTACGTCACCGAGCATTGCATAGGAAGCCGTAGTACCACCGGTTGTAGGGTCTGTACACAAAGAAATATATGGAATGCCAGCTTCTGATAACTGCGCCAATTTAGCAGATGTTTTTACCAATTGCATGAGCGACAAAGAAGCTTCTTGCATACGTGCTCCTCCTGACTTTGAAATGATTAATAGCGGAATTTTCTTCTTGATGGAATGGTCAATAGCGCGCGCAATTTTTTCACCAACTACACTACCCATCGAACCTCCAATAAAAGCAAAATCCATTGCTGCTACCACTAAATCTTTGCCAAATGATTTCCCTACGGCTGTTCGAATAGCATCTTTTAGTTTTGATTTTTCCTCAGCTTCTTTTAATCGGTCTGGGTATTTTTTAGAATCAACAAACTTTAATGGGTCTTTTGAAGTCACATTGGCATTAAGTTCTTTAAACTTATTGTCGTCAAATAGGATTTCAAAATACTCATTACTTCCAATTCTTACGTGATATCCATCTTCTGGACTCACATAGTAATTCTCTTTTAATTCATCTGCATCTACTATTTTTCCACTAGGCGTTTTATACCATAGCCCTTTCGGGACATCCTTTTTTTCTTCTGTTGGAGTGTGAATTCCTTTCTCTTTTCGTTTAAACCATGCGGCTGACATACACTAATTATTTGGGCGAGCAAGTTACTAAAAAAATAAAAGCTACTAAAAATTATAAGGTATTTACATTATTTAAATCTTCAAAGGCTTTCTTTAAGCGCTCTATAAAAGAGATTTCACCTTCACGTAACCATCTTCTCGGGTCGTAGTATTTTTTATTAGGGACATCACTACCTTCTGGGTTTCCAATTTGACTTTGAAGATATGCTGTTTTATCGGCCATATAATCTCTAACACCCGACATAAATGCATATTGCATATCAGTATCAATATTCATTTTAATAACACCATAACTAATCCCTTCTCTGATTTCTTCTACCGTTGAGCCGGATCCGCCATGGAAAACAAAATCGATATGATTGTGACCCACATTGAATTTCTTAGAAATATATTCTTGTGAGTTTTTTAAAATTTTTGGTGTTAGCTTCACATTTCCAGGCTTGTAAACGCCATGTACATTTCCGAAGGCTGCCGCAATGGTAAACTGATCACTCACTTTACTTAGTTCTTCATAGGCATAGGCAACTTCTTCGGGTTGCGTATATAATTTAGAATCATCTACATCGGTATTGTCTACACCATCTTCTTCACCACCAGTAATACCAAGTTCAATCTCTAAAGTCATTCCCATTTTATGCATTCGCTCGAGATATTGTTTACAAATTTCGATATTCTCTTCAATAGGTTCCTCGGAAAGGTCAATCATATGTGAGCTGTAAAGCGGCTTGCCTGTTTCTTTATAAAATTGCTCACTAGCATCTAGTAAACCATCTATCCAAGGCAGTAATTTCTTAGCGCAGTGGTCGGTATGTAAAATAACAGGTACTCCATACGCTTCTGCCATTAAGTGAACATGTTTTGCTCCGGCAATGGCTCCGGCAATGGCTGCTTTTTGATTTTCATTTGACAATCCTTTACCTGCATTAAAATGGGCGCCACCATTCGAAAATTGAATAATCACAGGGGCATTTAGGTCCCTAGCAGTTTCTAAAACACCATTGATACTGTCTGAGCCAATAACATTTACTGCTGGTAACGCAAATCCTTTTTCTTTAGCTAATTTAAAAATAGCTTGAACTTCCTTACCTGTGGCGACTCCGGGTTTAATAGTATGACTCATTTTTGTTTGATTTAAGTGTTGAAAAATTTGATTATAAAAGTAATCAATTTTAGACAGACTTTAGACAGTAAAAAATGAGAAAAAGCGAAATCGATATAGTGATTCGAAAAAAAGAATGCTTAAAAAGGGTAATTGATTCCGATGTTATAAAGGGCTCTGTTAAAATTGTAATTTCTAAACCATTTTTTATTTTTAACATTATAAGGTTCAAAAGTTTTAAAACCAACATCAAGCCTAAAAACTAAAAATCCGAAATCATATCTAGCACCAAAACCGGAGCCAACCGCCATGTCTTCTAACGAATTAATACTGTTAAACTTAGCTTTTGATGATGATAGAGGTGAATTAGAAATATCCCAGATATTTCCAACATCAATAAAGAGCGCCCCATTTAAGCTATTGATAAATTTAAATCGATACTCTAGATTTCCAGTCAACTTTAAATTTCCGGTATTAAATTCTAAATTACTATCCTCGGCACCAGGTCCTAAATCGAAGGTACGCCACGCTCTTATATCGTTAGATCCACCAGCCCTATAACTTCTACTAAAAGGAATATCATCAGAATTTCCAAAAGGTATGGCAGCACCAATGAAACCTCTAAAAACCAACGAGCTGTTGATATTAAGACCCCAATATTTTTTATACTCTAATTCCGTTTTAAAATACTGTGCAATGGGCAGTCCAAAAATTTCTTTTTTACCACTTTCGGCCGTTTTTTTTACGAACAGTGATGTGATAGATCCGGAAGAGATGAGCCTTCCTGTAAAGCTAGAGAAACTATTGTCTCTAAAATTTTCACGGTTTGTATAGTTATACGAATAAGACATTACTGGTACCAATACATTTTCTATTAATATATCGCGTTGTTGATTTACATTACTAGCAACTTGAAATTCTTCGGGATTTGTAGATCCTAGATTCGGATTATTCAGAATTTGACCAATATAATTTAAAGGAATTAATGTTTGATTGCCGTCTTCATCTTCAACTGGAATTCCATTTTCATCTCTTTCTAAGGAGTTTCCAGTAGGCACAATATTATTATAATCAAGACCAAAGGCAATACTATCTAGTTTTCGAGACTCAGAACCGTAAACGCTAAAATAATTATCAGTATTTTGATTTTTAATGTATTGTACATTTAACAATTCAAATTTATGATTTGTAGTTGTTGAGCTTTTCCAAGTATAGTCAATACTTCCCGTAATATTTTGTCTATCTAAACCAATATTTCGTTGTATCCCTAAACTCACTCCAATATTTGTTTTAGGAGCCATTCTTTTAGGAATGAGTTGGGAGGTCTTTAATGGAAATAAAATACGGGGAATTTTAAGCGTGGCACCAGAACCAATTTCCCAAGCATTAAAGAACGTAGAATTATCAGAAGCGTCTAATGAAGTATTTATAAACGATCCTTGAAAGGAAAGTTCTAATATTTCTGTTCCTTTAAATACGTTTCTATTCAAAAATGAAAATTTACCTAAAATACCGAAAGGCTTGATATTGGAAGTAGTAAATTCAGCATCCCAGCCCACGGAGTATTTTTTTAGCGGAGTTAAATAGATATTTGCCGTAAGTGTTTCATCGTTATTTTCTTGATATTTAATATCAACAGATGGTCTGAAATTTTGTAAGTCTCTTAAGTATTGACGCGTTAAATCGCGCTCCGTATCTTTATAAATACTGTCGGGTTGAATAATTATAGAATTAGCTAAATACTTCGGATTGTATTGTAGTTCATCAACGGCATAAAAATTAATACCGCTATACGTAGCGGAATCTTTAGGTTGTTCATCTTTATTGCCAAATGTAAAATCAGTGAAAACATTAACATCTTTTATTTTTTGAATTTTATAAGGTGCCGTATAAACACTATCATTTTTTTCAACCCTTCTATTTTGGATTTTTAGTAAGATGTTTTTTTTATGCGAAGTGCTATCTGAAATGTCAATATCAAATTCCATTATATCTTTTCCAAAACTATAAACCCCAGAGTTTCTAAACAAGGCTATTAGTCGGTCTTGTTCTTTTTCAAAATTTTCTGCGTTAAATTGATCGCCCTGAACAACAAAAGAGCCATCACGATTCATTTTATAAATAGAATCAAGTTGTGGTGATAGTATTTGTGTTCTAACGCTATCTAAAAAATAAGGATCGTTAGTAGTGACTAAATAGTCAACTTCAGTGCGTTTACTCCGTTTGTTGTTTTCATTGTGTGTAACTAGAACATCCCAATACCCTTTGCTAAAATAATAATCCTTTAAAGTTTGCGCAGAACTTTCAATTTTTTTTAAGTCCGAAATAACAGGAGGATTTCCACTACGGATAAGCCATTTATTGATGCCTTCTGAAGTGTTTTCAAGACCTTTAACTTGTTTTTCTGAAAACGTATTAATCAACCGTTTCTTTCTTTTAGGTTTTTTATTTAACCAATGATCAAAACTATTAAGGGTATCTTTATTTGCTAGATTGTACAAATGAAGAGAAAACGGGAATCCAAGTATTTTTTGATTGGGTTTTTGCCTTAAATAACTGTATAAATCGGGTGATGATGATTTTTTGTCGTTTACAATAATTGTATTTTTATCGAGCAAATATTTTCCTTCAGGCACGTGTTTTGTCGCATCGCATGCACTTATTAAAACAAGCAATAAAATAAATAATACTATTTTCGTGAATCTATAATGCAATACAATCTAGTTTTGTGGCTTATTTTAAGCAAAAATATTTAATATAATTATAATTATTTAGATTTCTATTGCAAAATCTATGGCGTTAAAAATCAAAAGTAACACTATTTAAATGCTAAGCAAAAATCAATTAAAATTAATAACGAGTTTACAGCAAAAAAAGTACCGAATACAACACGGTCTATTTGTTGCAGAAGGTGTTAAAGTTGTAAATGAGCTCTTAAATTCTAAAACTCAGCTTGAACAGCTGTTTTGTACAGCTATTTTTGCTCAAGAACTAGGTAATTATAACCCTGAAATAATTTCTGACAGGGAATTAAAAAAAATAAGCAATTTAAAAACACCAAACAAGGTTTTAGGGATTTTCAAAATTCCTGCTCAAAAACAATTGGCAGCAAGGGGTCTTACCGTAGTGCTTGATACGATCAACGATCCTGGTAATTTGGGAACTATTATTAGATTGTGTGATTGGTTTGGAATAGAACAATTGGTGTGCTCTTCAAATACGGTTGATTGTTACAATACCAAAGTGGTACAATCAACAATGGGTTCATTGTCAAGAGTTACCGTGGTTTATACTGATTTAACGGCCTTTTTAGAAACAACTACATTGCCAATTTATGGCGCCTTATTAGAAGGTGAGAATGTATATCATACCCAACTCCCTTCCAACGGTATTCTGGTCATGGGAAATGAGTCTAACGGAATTTCAGAAGAGGTAGAAAAATTAATAACCCATAAAATCACCATACCGAGATTTGGTAATCTAAAACAAACCGAAAGCTTAAATGTTGCAACGGCTACCGGTATTCTGTTAAGTGAGTTTAAACGTAATTAGTTATTCAAAGGTGAAGTTTATAAAAATTCCACGCGTACCAAAATAATCTATAGGATATGTATAGGGACTGTTGGGAATAGTATCATCTGGAACCAACTCATTGTTAATGGCAAATATTCCGCGAACAGAAGGTGAAAATTTAAACCACTGCAAATAAATATCGACACCAACACCAACTTCATACATGAAGTTACTTGTTTTCATTCTGAATTGACCTTGGGTATTGTCATCTACGTTGTTCTGATTACTTGAGAAATTATAATCATAAGATACACCACCAATCAAGTAAGCACGCATATTGTCTAATCTGTTCGTACTAAATTTAAGTAATAAAGGCAGGCGTAAATAAGTAGCAGGAACATCTCTTTCATTTCCTGCACCATTAATACCATTTTCGCCAACTACACTTGAATCAAAAATAACCTTCTTCGTATTACTTGATAACCCAGGCTCAAAACGCAGGTTGATATTGTCGTGTAATTTATAATCAACTACGAGTCCGATATTAAAACCAATAGATTCTTCTACAACAATATAATCTGTGTTTAAATCGTTAACCAGTAGATTTTTATCATTGTATTTTATGGAATATCCTTTTTGGTTTAATCCTAAATAATAACCAAAATGTAATTTTCTTTTGTCGAAATTTTCTAAATGAATTATTCGATCTTTCTGTTGAGAATATAACTTATTACTAACAAGGAGTACCAAACCAAGGGAAAGGATGATGACTTTTTTCATAAAATAGATTTACTTTTTTGCTGTATACATTGAGGCAATTCCAAAAGTTAAAGGTTTGTTAGTTGCATTATTAAACCCATTTTTTTGTAAAATATTGTTGAAGCTTTTTCCATATGGAAAACTAGCAGCAGATTCTGGCAGATATGAGTAGGCACTTTTGTCTTTTGAAATCAGATTTCCTACTGTGGGAATCACATATTTTGAGTAAAATTTAAACAGTTGTTTCATTGGAAATTTTTCTGGCTGAGAAGTTTCTAAAATAGCTAATACGCCTCCTGGTTTTAAAACGCGGTGAATTTCTTTTAAACCAGCATCTAAATTTTCAAAATTACGAACACCAAAGCCAACAGTTATCGCATCAAATGTAGCATCTTCAAAAGGTAAGTTTTCAGAATCTCCTTGAACCATATCTATAATATGATCTAATTTTTTCTTTTTAATCTTTTCAATTCCAATCGCTAGCATACCCTGTGATAAGTCTAAACCAATCACTTTTTCAGGATTCAATGCACTAAGCATAATGGCGAAATCTCCTGTTCCAGTAGCGATATCTAGTAGTTGTTTCGGATTGTCTTTTGCAATAAACTTTACAATTTTTTTACGCCACCTTACGTCAATACCAAAAGTTAAAACGCGATTTAAAAAGTCGTAATTGGTAGAAACATTGTCGAACATTTGTTCAACTTGTTTCTTTTTCCCTAATTCAGAGTTTTTATATGGAGTTACTTTTATTCCCATGGCACTATTTAAATTTCCACAAAGATACATATTCCGATAAGAAAGCGAATACTTCGCTTGTTTTTAACGCTTAACAGAATATAATCCTTAAAATACTTGACTTTGCCTATGCCGATATTGTATATTTGCGCTCATTTTGCCTAAAAACCAGCATAGTTTAGTATAGAGGCGAATTAAAACACTATAGAACAAATGAAATTATCACACTTTAAATTTAATTTACCAGAAGAATTATTAGCAGAATATCCATCAGCACAACGTGACGAAGCGCGTTTGATGGTTTTGAATAGAAAGGAACAAACCATTGAACACAAATTGTTCAAAGATGTGGTTGATTATTTTGATGAAGGTGATATCATGGTGTTTAACAACACAAAAGTTTTTCCAGCGAGACTTTATGGGAATAAAGAAAAAACAGGGGCGAGAATTGAAGTTTTCTTATTGAGAGAACTCAATCAAGAAAGTCGCTTATGGGATGTCTTGGTGGATCCGGCTCGTAAAATAAGAATTGGAAATAAATTATTTTTTGGTGACAATGATGATTTGGTTGCTGAAGTGATTGATAATACCACCTCAAGAGGAAGAACATTGCGTTTTCTATTTGATGGTAGCTACGAAGAGTTTCGTAAAAAATTAAAAGAATTAGGAGAAACACCTTTGCCAAAATACATCCAAAGAGAAGTAGAGGCTTCAGATGCAGAGCGTTATCAAACCATCTATGCCAAGCATGAAGGTGCTGTTGCTGCACCAACTGCAGGCTTGCACTTTTCTAAGCACTTATTGAAACGTTTGGAAATTAAAGGTATTGATTTAGCAGAAGTTACCTTGCACGTGGGCTTAGGAACATTTCAACCTGTTGAAGTAGAAGATTTATCTAAGCACAAAATGGATTCAGAAGAAATTGATATCCCAGAGAGTGCTGCAAAGGCGGTAAATAATGCCTTAGACAATAAAAGAAGGGTATGTGCGGTAGGAACTACAGTAATGCGTACTATGGAAAGTTCAATGTCGGCTGATTATCGTTTGAAACCATACAATGGTTGGACACATAAATTTATTTTTCCTCCGTATGATTTCGGTATTGCAAATGCTATGATTACTAATTTTCATACACCACAGTCAACGTTAATGATGATGGCTGCAGCTTTTGCAGGACATGACTTTTTAAAGGAGGCTTACGCCGAAGCAATCAAAGAGAAATATAAATTCTATTCTTACGGTGACGCCATGTTGATCATCTAATTATTCAATAAAATTAATTTATTATAGTTATCTTAGCTAGCTAATTGTTTTATAAACCAGCATATTATGATAAAAAAATTACTCTTGTTTTTCTTTCTTGGTTTAACACTTAATGTTCTAGCTCAAGTTACAAATGAAGGAACGCCCGCTAGTTGGGATCTTGTACAGGCAAAGACCAGTTTTACGTCTATTGTTTTAGATGAGGTCGACATTCAGCAGGTTAAAAAGGAAGATGAAGTCAACGATGAAATAAGAACGAAACCATACAGAATAGGGATTTCTAAAAAAGTAGATTTTGGGCTTAACAATAGCGGTGTTTGGACAGACCTTGCAAACGGAGACCGTATTTGGAGAATTCTATTTAATTCTAAAAATGCATTGCATTTAAGTGTGATTTTTGACGACTATTTTCTGCCAGAAGGAGGTAAGGTGTATTTGTATAATAATGACCGATCCGATTTAATAGGAGCCTATACAAACCTACTCAACAATGAGAAAAACGTATTGAGTACTTGGTTTGTGAATGGCGATGAATTATGGGTTGAATATTATGAACCAAAGGAGGTGAAGGGGCAAGGAAGATTAAATTTGGCAACGGTGATACACGGATACCGTTTGGGGAATTCATATCAAAAAAACTACCAAAGTATCTATGAAAAAAATTTAGGTGATTCTGGTGATTGCAATCATGATGTTGATTGCCCAATTGGGGCCGATTTTGAAGTGCAAAGAGATTTGGTCAAAAAGTCAGTAGCGTTTTTATTAATGCCTGATTTGGGTGGTGGTGCTTTTATCTGTTCAGGAACCTTAATTAACAATACAGACCAAGATAAAACACCGTATTTCTTAACGGCAGATCACTGTTCTGGTACGCCTCCCTCGCTTTATTCTATGCGTTTTAATTGGATAAGTCCGAACCCAATATGTGCTGGATTGACGAATAGTTCCGATTCAGAAGATGAATTTATAATGACTGGTGCAACTTTAAAAGCAAACAATACGGCTTCTGATGTGATGTTGCTTGAACTAAACAATCCGATTCCGAACACTTGGGATGTAACTTTTGCGGGTTGGGACAAAACAGATGCGTTTCCTTCTTATGTTGTAGGAATTCATCATCCTCAAGGAGATATTATGAAAATTTCTCGAGATGATACAGGTCCAATAAAGGCAAATCATTCAATAAATGGAAGCCCTTCTGTTGCGACGTGGGAAATAACCACTAGTGGTGGTGGATGGGAAATTGGTGTTACCGAAGGCGGTTCATCTGGATCTGCGCTCTTTAATCCAAATGGGCTTATTATCGGCCAACTTTTTGGTGGTGGAGCATCTTGCCTTGACCCACCAAATCAAACAAGTAATAATGGTGCCTTAGATTTTTATGGACGTTTTGCGGTGTCCTGGGATAATGGAACAACACAGGCTACACGTCTTAAAGAATGGTTAGACCCTGGAAATTCAAACCCGAATACTTTAAATTCCTTAGAAAATGTGCTTGCTGTTAATGACGAATTTTTAGAGCAGCACATTACTGTATTCCCCAATCCAACTACTGGAACCGTACAAGTGAAAACTAGTGGCTTAGTAGGTGCATTAAACTATTCGATTTACAATGTACTAGGACAGGCAATACAATCAAAAACATTAAACAATCAAGAATCTATTCAGTTAGGTAATTTACCGAATGATATTTATTTTATTAAAATTACAGAAATTGACACGAACAAAAGTTTAGTCAAAAAAATAGTATTGAGTAAATAAAAAATTAGACTCTAAAAAAAATAAACGTCCTGAAAATATCAGGACGTTTTTTATAATCAATGGTAGCAAAAAAAGACATACGCGCACTTACTAAAGAGGAACTACGAGATTTTTTTGTAGTCAACGGAGATCAGGCTTTTCGAGGCAACCAGGTGTACGAATGGTTGTGGACTAAGGCACAATACTCTTTTGATGAGATGACCAATCTTTCGAAAGAAACAAGAACGATGCTCGAGGAACACTTTGTGATTAATCATATTAAAGTAGATCAAATGCAGCGTTCTAATGATGGAACCATAAAAAATGCCATCAAGCTGCATGATAATATGATCGTAGAATCGGTTTTAATACCTACAGATACTAGAACCACGGCTTGTGTATCTAGTCAGGTAGGCTGTAGCTTGGATTGTAATTTTTGTGCAACTGCACGGTTAAAGCGCATGCGTAATTTAAATCCCGATGAAATTTATGATCAGGTGGTTGCGATTGATAAGCAGAGTAGACACTATCACAATCACAAACTTTCTAACATCGTTTTTATGGGGATGGGAGAACCTTTGCTTAATTATAAAAATGTACTGGCTTCTATTGATAAAATTACTTCTGATGAAGGTTTGGGGATGTCACCAAAACGAATCACCGTTTCAACGGTAGGGATACCAAAAATGATAAAAAAATTGGCAGATGATGCCGTGAAATTTAATTTAGCAGTTTCATTGCATTCGGCCATTGATGTGGTGCGTTCTAAAATGATGCCCATCAATGAAAAAAGTAATTTGGCAGAATTGTTAGAATCACTGCAATATTGGTATGAAAAAACCAATAAGATGATCACTTTTGAATATGTAGTGTGGAAAGACATTAATGATACACAAAAAGATGTAGATGCCTTGGTTGCCTATTGTAAAAAGGTGCCTAGTAAAGTTAATTTAATAGAATACAACGCTATTGATGATGGCGAATTTCAACAAGCATCACCAGAAGCTACAGATATGTACGTAAAGACATTAGAAGCCAATAGAATTGTGGTAAATGTACGTAGAAGTAGAGGAAAAGACATTGATGCCGCATGTGGACAATTAGCTAATAAAACGTCTTAAATTGTCATTCTAAGCGACGCGAAGAATCTCAATAATAATCAAAATTTCTTCATTTCGTCCTATTTCATTCAGCTTCACAAACTTTATTCATTTAATAGGGCATTAATTGCGTCTAAATTAGGAGCTAATATAATTTCGATACGTCTATTTTTCGCTTTTCCTGAAGCAGAGGTGTTGCTTGCCACGGGTATATATTTACTGCGACCTGCTGCCGTAATTTGCTTCGGATTTACATTGTTATTAATTAAAATACGAACAATGGCCGTTGCTCTCTTTGTAGATAAATCCCAATTATCGGTCATGTTTCCTTGTCCACCATATGGCACATCATCGGTATGCCCTTCAATAAGCACGTCAATATCTGAGTTTTGCTTTAATACGCCGGCTAAATTAACCACGGCACTTTGTCCTTGGCTACCAACAGCCCAGCTACCAGAACCAAAGAGTAATTTGTTTTCCATAGAAACATATACTTTTCCATTTTTGCGCTCAACGGTTAGGCCTTTCCCTTCAAATCCGCTCAAGGCTGCAGAAACAGCATCTTTTAATTGTTGCATTTTGGCTTCTTTAGCTGCAATTAAGCCTTCTAGTTCATCCACTCTTTTAGATCGTGAATTGAGTTCACTTTGTAGTTTTTCTAGTCGGCCACTCTCGGCTGCCAATGCCGATTCTTTTTCTTGCAATTGAACCAGTAACTCTCTGTTTTGTTTCTCTTTTTCTGATAATTGATCAGCGCTCATTTGAGAGAGCTCGTTGTATTCTTGCTCTAACTTTCTTTTTTTGGCTTCTAATTGATTGGTAGCATCGTTCAATTTACGCTTGTCAGCAGCCAATTTATTTATTTCATCTTCGAGTCTAAGTTTACTCGCTTCAAGTTCTTTTTTTGTGTCAATTAAATCTTGATTTTCATTAAAAAGAGAAGCATTACTGTCGCGTAACTTATTGTATTTATCTTCTAATTCTGTATAAACCCTTTTAGTAACACAAGAGGTAGTTAAAATTAAGATAAGGACTGCAAATATTGTTTTTTTCATGGTACTAATATTTCAACTATTAATAATGATATTTTTTTACTCAATCTCAAGACCAATCGGGCAATGATCAGAATGTTTTGCTTCAGGGAGAATATACGCCCTTTTTAAACGATTTATTAAGGGTTGGGTTGCCATACAGTAATCTATGCGCCAACCTTTATTATTGTTTCTTGCATTGGCTCTATAGCTCCACCAGCTATAATGATCAGGCTCTTTATTAAAATGCCTGAAGGTATCTACAAAACCAGTATCAATAAACTTGCCAATCCATGCACGTTCTTCAGGTAAAAAACCAGAAACACCTTTCATTTTCGGATTGTGAATGTCAATTTCTTCATGACAAATGTTATAATCACCACAAATAATGAGATTTGGGAGTTCCTTTTTTAATTCATTGATATAGTCTTGAAATTCAGCCATATAATTGAACTTAAAATCCAAGCGAGCATCATTGGTTCCAGATGGTAAATACAGACTCATAATAGAAACAGAGTCAAAATCTAATCGCAAGTTTCTACCTTCAAAATCCATTGACGGAATGCCAGTTCCATATTCAACGTGATTTGGTTTTATTTTAGATAAAATGGCCACACTACTATAGCCTTTTTTTTCGGCTGAAAACCAATAGTGATACGGGTAACCAGCAGCTTCAAAAATGGATAAATCTAATTGTTCTTTATGTGCTTTGGTTTCTTGAATACAAATAACGTCGGGATTTGCAGCTGTCAACCAATCAATAAATCCTTTTTTAAGTGCAGCACGGATGCCATTGACATTGTAAGAGATGATGTTCATTTATTCGGTAGTTTTTAACTTGAAACTTCTTTCTTCTTTTCTCTTTCTTCCCAAATCTAAATGGCCATTTCGGGAATATCACCTTCAATAATTAAGGTGCCTTCGGTGGCATTTTTAATTTCTTCAACGCTTACGCCAGGAGCTCTTTCTAGTAGTTTAAAGCCTTTATCTGTAACGTCTAAAACGGCTAAATTGGTCACTATTTTTTTTACGCAACCCACACCAGTTAAGGGTAATGAGCATTGTTTTAATAATTTGGATTCACCGCGTTTATTGGTATGCATCATGGCTACAATAATATTTTCTGCAGAGGCTACTAAATCCATTGCACCACCCATACCTTTCACCATTTTTCCTGGGATTTTCCAATTGGCGATATCACCATTTTCGGCAACTTCCATGGCGCCTAAAACGGTTAACTGTACATGTTGCCCTCGAATCATGGCAAAGCTATTGGCTGAATTAAAAAGAGAGCCACCAGCTAAAACGGTAACCGTTTGTTTACCAGCATTGATTAAATCGGCATCTTCTTCTCCTTCCACTGGAAAAGGCCCCATACCCAATAAGCCATTTTCGCTTTGAAACTCCACATCGATCCCTTTTGGGATGTAATTTGCAACTAGCGTAGGAATGCCGATTCCTAAATTAACATACCATCCATTTCTTAACTCTTGAGCGATGCGCTGTGCTATTTCTTGTTTAGATAACATATTATCAATGTATTAATTTGTTAATGTAGCAGTATTTCAATTTTTATTTTTGATACTTGTACTTAATATTTTATATAAAATTAGCCCTAATTCGTTTACTTTTTCTTTTAAAGCACTATTGAAAGGATAATTTTTTGACTTTTCGCAAAGGATTAGCCAATATTTTGATTCTTCTAATTCTTTGGTTGCAATTTTTATTTTATGAATAAAATCAGATTTGTTTTCTGCATTTTGTGCTTCGTGAACATTAGCACCGATACTTGTTCCCGATTTTAATAATTGTCTAGAAATAACATATTTTTTATTGATTTGTAGCATTTCACAATATTCAATAATTAATAAAGCAAATTCTACAGATTTATCAACAGCAGGATTTTTCATTATTACATTGCTACATTAAAAAATAGATTCATTATTTAGATTGTACAGTACGTTGCTCAATGCGTTTTTCGTAATGACTACCTTGAAAGATACGTTGCACGAAAATTCCTGGAGTATGAATTTGATTCGGATCTAATTGACCAGCAGGCACCAATTCTTCAACTTCGGCAACAGTAATTTTACCAGCCATTGCCATCATCGGATTAAAATTTCTAGCGGTACCTTTAAAAATTAAATTTCCGGCAGTATCTCCTTTCCATGCCTTTACAAAGGCAAAATCGGGACTAAAAGCATGTTCTAAGACATACATTTTACCATTAAATTCACGGGTTTCTTTTCCTTCGGCAACTTCAGTGCCATAACCTGCGGGTGTGAAAAAAGCCGGAATTCCGGCGCCAGTTGCTCTACAACGTTCGGCCAATGTTCCTTGCGGAATTAAATCAACTTCCAATTCTCCACTAAGCATTTGCCGTTCAAATTCTTCATTTTCTCCTACATACGAAGAAATCATTTTTTTTATCTGGCGTTTATGCAAAAGTAATCCCAATCCAAAATCGTCAACACCAGCATTGTTTGAAATACAGGTTAAATTGTTTACTTCTAGTTTAACGAGTTGTGTAATGCTATTTTCTGGAATACCACATAAGCCAAAGCCACCCAGCATAAAAGTCATACCAGATTGAACACCTTTTAGAGCTTCTTCAACATTGTTTACTACTTTATTAATCATTGTTATGCTATTTAAAATTCAGGAACTTCTTCTGCAGGATCCTTTTCTCCTTCAGTTTCAGGATTTTTATACTTCTCACAATCCAATTCTATCGACATGTTTTCGGGCTTCTCAAATTCTTCTTTACTGACATTCAGTGTTTTATCGGCGTAGCACTTTTTCATAAATAAGGCCCAAATAGGGAGCGCCATAGATGCACCTTGACCTCTTCCTAAATCAGGGAAATGAATCGCTCTTTCTTCTCCACCAACCCAAACACCAGTGGTTAAATTAGGCACCAAGCCCATAAACCAACCGTCAGATTGATTTTGAGTTGTACCCGTTTTACCAGCAATAGGGTTTGTCAATTTATAAGGATATCCTGAAGCGATACTATCAGGGTATACCCCTGAAGAGCTACGTAAACGCACTCCAGAACCGAACTGTGTCACCCCTTCTAATAAGTTAATTACAGTATAGGCGGCTTGTTCGTTTAAGACCTCTTTTGTTTTGGGTGCAAATTCACTCAGAGAAGTGCCATTTTTATCTTCAATACGCAACACCATGATCGGTTCTACGTACATCCCTTTATTGGAGAATGTATTGTAGGCTCCTACCATTTCGTACAACGATAAATCAACACTACCAAGTGCAATTGATGGTACTTCAGGAATCTCTTTTTCGATCCCTAAATTATTGGCCAATCGCACAACGTTTTTCGGAGTTGCTTTATCTATCAATTGAGCAGAAATAACATTTACAGAATTTGCTAATGCATCTTTTAATGTTCTTACACCACCGTATTTTTCACTTGAATTATGTGGTGTCCAATCTTCGGGCAATCCGTATTTTCCTTTCGGGATGGTATACAAGGTGTTGTTAAGCTCTTTACAAGGCGAATAGCCTAATTGATTAATAGCCGTAGCATATACAAAGGGTTTAAAAGTAGAACCTACTTGACGTGAGCCTTGCTTTACATGATCATACTGAAAATGTTTGTGATTGATTCCACCAACCCATGCTTTTACATGACCCGTTTGAGGTTCTGTTGAAAGAATTCCCGTATGCATAAAATGTTTATAATAACGAATGGAATCTTTGGGTGTCATAATAGTGTCAATTTCTCCTTTCCAAGAAAAAATCTTCATCTCCGCTTTTTCATCAAAAGAAGTTTTAATTTCTTTTTCAGACTTCCCTGCTTTTTTCATTCGCCTCCATCGGTTAGAGCGTTTCATGGCGGCTAAGATATTCGCGTCAACCTCCTTTTTTGTTAAATCATAAAAAGGGGCGGTTTTATTTGTTTCTTGACTCTTAAAGAATACGCGTTGTAAGTTAGACATATGTTCTTCCATAGCTTCTTCAGCATATTGTTGCATGCGCGAATCTATGGTGACATATATTTTTAATCCATCTCTAAAAATATCATACTCAGAACCGTCAGGTTTTGGGTTGTTTTTTACCCAATCTTTCATAAAACCACGTAGATACTCTCTAAAGTAAGTGGCCATACCAAAGCTGGTATCTTCAGGCGAAAAATCTAAGACTATTGGTAATTTTTGTAAAGAATCTTTCACTTTTTTAGAAATGATATCATTTCGCTCCATCTGCATTAAAACAACATTTCTTCGCTGAAAAGATTTTTCTTTAGAAATTTCTCTATATGGATTGTATTGTCTAGGGTTTTTAAGCATCGCTACTAAAACAGCAGATTCTTCAATGTTTAAATCTTTAGGTTCTTTACCAAAATAGATTCGTGAAGCTGAACGAATACCTACTGCTTGAAATAAGAATCCTTGCTTGTTGAAATACATGGCAATGATTTCTTGTTTCGTATAGTGGCGTTCTAAACGCACAGCAATAATCCATTCCTTTGTTTTTTGTAATATAATACGCTTGAAAAAATTTCCAGACGGTTTACGTGTAAAGAGTAATTTCGCCAGTTGCTGCGTAATCGTACTTGCGCCACCATCTCTACCCAATTTAATAGCCGCTCTGGCAGTTCCTTTAAAATCAATACCAGAATGTTCGTAAAAACGCACGTCTTCAGTTGCCACCAAGGCATCCACTAAATTTTGTGGTAAATCTTTATATTTAATGGGCGATCTATTTTCTTTAAAATAACTACCAATAGTTTTGCCATCAACAGAAATAACTTGAGTTGCCAAGTCATTTTGAGGGTTTTCTAACTCTTCAAACGCCGGTAATTTACCAAAGACACCAAATGAAGCGAGTAAAAACAAGAGCATAATAAAGCCAATTCCACTAAGGAATAGTGTCCATATCCACTTTGTATACTTTTTAAAAGCATCTTTTTGTATGTTTGCTTTTTTAGCCATAGTTATTCTATTTTTTCTATACGTAAACCAACGTCAGTAATCCCATTTAGGGCTTCAATACCTTCAATAGATCCGCTTTTACGCATAGCTTGTTGAATATTGAAATTATAATCTCCACTTACTGGAAAAATAACATTGGTTTTATATTCTAACTTATTCTCTTTTAAGTCGGTTAAGCCAGTACCTAAAAATTTACCTTGAGCATCAGTCATTTCATATTCTAAGGTGTCAATAACACTGGTGTTATTTGGAAAATCGATATTGACAATTAGAAATAAGTTACTGTATTGATAATCGTTGTTATTTCTTAAATTAATAAACACATTATTTCTAGAAATAGTATCTATAGGGTTGAATTTAAAATTGACAATAGAATCTTTATGCCATTCAGAATTGGGCATTGATTTATAATTGTCAAAAACAGCTCTTTCAGTACAAGAAGAGACTAAAACAAGTATGATTACAAGTAGGATACTATTGCGCATTATTGCGAGGTTTTTTTCGTCTGTTAGTATTGCGATTTTTTCGCTTCTTTTTTGTTTTGTCAAAACGGGTTAAACTATCTTGGCCTACCACATTGGTAAAAACTTTCTCTTCTTCCTTAAACGCATCAACTTCAAAGACAAAGTCTTCTAAACTTTGTGCTTTCTTTTTGTCTTTATTCAAGGCTATAATTTCATTGACTTTTTCTACTTTTAATTGATGCCAATTCATAGGGTTATCTTTATAAGCGTACCAAATCAACCCTTTAAAAATATCCATTTTTTGAAAAACAGCGACTCCCTTTTCAGTTTGCAACCAAGTATCTGCATTCGGAAAGTTCTTTAAAGCGTCCATATAAGAGTCGAGCTCATAATTTAAACAGCATTTTAATTTTCCACATTGTCCAGCCAATTTCTGAGGGTTTAACGACAGTTGTTGGTATCTGGCTGATGAGGTGCTTACCGATCTGAAATCGGTTAGCCATGTTGAGCAGCAGAGTTCTCTTCCGCATGACCCAATACCACCAAGTCGCGCTGCTTCTTGGCGTAGCCCTACTTGTTTCATTTCAATTCGAATCTTAAAAGTAGAAGCAAGCTCTTTAATTAAGAGCCTGAAATCAACTCTGTCGTCAGCGGTATAATAAAAGGTCGCCTTATTACCGTCGCCCTGAAACTCTACATCTGATAGTTTCATTTGCAACCCTAAACGCGTAATTATCAAACGGGCATTACGCTGCACTTCTAGTTCTTTATCTCTAGCAGTTTGCCAAATATCAATGTCTCTTTGCGAGGCTTTTCTATAAATTTGTTTTACTTCTTCACTGTCAAATCCAACATGTTTTTTACGCATTTGAATTTTTACCAATTCTCCGGTTAATGAAACAGCACCGATGTCATGACCTGGAGAAGTTTCCACGGCCACAATATCTCCAACACCTATTGAAATATCTTTTGTGTTTTTAAAAAAATGTTTTCGCCCGTTTTTAAAACGAACTTCAACGATGTTAAATGTTGATTGACCGCTTGGTAAGGTCATATTTGAAAGCCAGTCAAAAACTGTGAGTTTATCACAACTTCCTGTTCCGCAACTTCCATTACTTTTGCACCCTTTAGGAATACCGCTCGAATCTGTAGAGCAACTATTACAGCTCATATATATGTTATATTTAAAGTTGAGCGTTAGCCCAACGAAAATTCAATTGAATCCGTAAATATAACACTATATTCATAACTTAAAAAAGATAATAAATCGACCTACTTAAAATTTCTTAGATTTGAGTAAATCGAATGGATTTGAGGTGAAAATGTCTTTTTCAAAACTATTGCTATTAATACAAGGCTGTTTATATCAGAATAAAAGTATAACAATATGGAGCAAGAAGTATTTCCTCCCAAACTATTTTCAAATTCATTAGATTTGCATACTCTTGCAAAAGGGAACTATTTTTATTAAAAGAATAAATATTAAATAACAATTACAAAACGGTTGGTGCTTTAAGAAATTAACAGTTTAAATTTTTCAATTAAAAACATGCTTTTTAAAGAGATTATTGGACAAAAAAAAGCGAAGGAACAGTTAATCAAATCTGTGGATAATAAGCGTATACCCCATGCCCAATTATTTGTTTCGCCAAAGGGAAGTGGAGCTTTGCCATTAGCCATTGCTTATGCACAATATATTTTATGCCAGAATACTGCTGGTGAAAATATTACGGGGATTGAGGCGTGTAATTTAAAGTTTAACAAATTATCACATCCAGATATGCATTTTGCATTTCCCGTGGCTGCAAATGCTTCGGTAAAAAAGCATCCAGTGAGTGACTTATTTTTAGCTGAGTGGCGCGACTTTATTCAAAACAATCCGTACGGGGATGTTTCTGATTGGTATCAGCAATTAGGTATTGAAAACAAACAGGGGCAAATAGGAGTAGATGAAGCCGAGTTAATCGTTAAAAAGTTAGCACTCAAAGCGTATGAAGGTAGTTTTAAAATACTGCTTATTTGGATGGCTGAAAAAATGAATATTGCAGCCTCTAATAAGCTCCTTAAATTGATTGAAGAGCCTCCAGAAAAAACGGTTTTATTGTTAATTACAGAAAATGAAGATCAAATTATCAATACCATTTTATCGCGTTGTCAAGTTGTAAAATTATTTCCGTTAAGTGAAAATGAAATTAAGCAAGCGTTGATTGAGCGTGAACACTTGACCGAAAATCAAGCTGTAAACATTGCGCATCAGGCGGATGGGAATTGGAATAAAGCATTGAAAATAGTTCATGACTCTTCAAAAGAAGATCAGTTTGAGCAGTGGTTTATACTCTGGATTCGAACAGCTTTTAAGGCAAAAGGGAATGCTACGGTCATTCAAGACTTAATTACTTGGAGTGAAACAATTGCGGGGAATGGAAGAGAAGTACAAAAGAGCTTTTTAAATTATTGCTTGCAGTTTTTTAGACAAGCCATGTTAAAAAACTATGCCGCAGATAGTCTGGTATTTTTAGAACCTAAAACAGCAAGCTTTGATTTGGCAAAGTTTGCTCCCTTTATTCATGGAGGAAATATCTTAGAAATTAACAAGGAGTTGAACGATGCTATTTATCATATTGAACGCAATGGAAATGCTAAAATTATCTTGTTAGACCTTTCTATAAAACTCACACGACTACTCCATCAAAAGGAGTCGGTTTAGTGCTTTAGCACATAAAAATAAACAGCCATAAAATGGGAAAAACTACCCAACAATACAAACACGTGAAAAATAGCATGGTTGTAGGGAATTCTTTTTATACTGTATAAAAGCGCTCCTACGGTATAGAAAATGCCGCCTGCCAATAACCAATACAGCCCATGTAAGGGTAAATTAGCCAGTAGTGGTTTTACTGCAAAAATAATAATCCAACCCATGGCAACATAGGCAATAGTTGATGCTTTTTCGAATCTACCTGTATAAAATAATTTTAGAAAAACACCTACGAGTGCAATTCCCCACGTTACGCCAAAGATGGTCCAACCAAGCTTTCCTTGTAATGTAACTACGGTAAATGGCGTGTATGTTCCAGCAATTAATACATAGATGGATGCGTGATCTAGGATGTTTAATTTTCTTCGAATTTCAGGGTGTTGAAAGTAGTGGTAAAATGTTGATGCCGAATAGAGCAATATCAAGCTGGCACCAAAAATAGTAAAACTTACTATGTGTCTGGTTGTACCCATTTCTTTCGCATGAAAAACCAACAGAACAAAGGCTATGCCACTTAAAAGTAAGCCTATGCCATGTGTCATCACATTTAGTTTCTCTTCTGTGTTGCTATAGTATGTTAAGTTCTTTTTATCCATTCATATCCTTAACTAGTTCGTCATGTATAATGGTATATGCTTTTTCTTTAGTTGCTTCCATATCATCAAGTGTTAAACCTTCGGTTTGAATAAATTGATGAATTTTTACCCTTAATTTTCCGGGCCAACCGCTAAAAAATGTCCATGAAAAGCGTTTTTTAACGTCGTAAAAAGTCATGGGTACAATAGGTATCTGATGTTCTATTGCCAATCGAAATGCGCCGTTTTTAAAGTCACTTAATAATATGTTTTCCGGGGGCACCAAACCTTCAGGAAAAATGGCAATACTCAACCCCTGACTTAATTTTTCTTGTGCACTTATGTATACTTCTTTTCTGCTTTCAGCATCGCTTCTGTCTACCAAAATACTAGTTTTTCTGGCTACATAACCGAAAACAGGAATTTTTCTCACTTCTTTTTTACCCACAAATACAGCAGGATTTTTCATCACGGCCAACATTAACATAACATCAATTAAAGAAGCGTGGTTGGCAATAAATAAATAGCTTTTATCAGGCAAAATTTCTTCTTCAGTCTCTACCACAGGTTTAAAGCCCATTACAAATAAGATGGTTTTTCCCCAAGCAATGGCAATTTTAAAAAAAGCTTTATAGAATCGGTCAAAAGAAATAACCACAATAAGTATAGGCAGGGCGAACAGAATGGTAAAAAAGACCCAAGCATAAAACCAAGGGCGCCAAAACAAACGAAATACATTTTTTAAGAATTCCATAGCAGCCAAAAGTAATAATAAATTAGTTCAAATGATAGCATCAGGTTGTGAAGCTATTTTTTGATCGTAATTTTGAGAATTGTAATTTGTGTTTTGAGATTTATAATCGCTACTTTTGCCATCAATTTCGTTGTTGCAATGGTCTCTTTTAGCCATGCGCAATTTGTTTAATAAAATTTCTTTAAATAGGAATTTGGATTTTATTATTTATGGCAAGAGTTTTAACAGGAGTACAAAGTACGGGCACCCCACATTTAGGTAATTTATTAGGAGCGATTATTCCCGCTATTGAGATGGCAAACGATCCAAAAAACGAATCGTTTTTCTTTATTGCTAATTTACATTCGTTGACACAGATTAAAGATGCTACAACGTTGAGGCACAACACCTATAGTGTTGCAGCAGCTTGGTTGGCTTTTGGATTGGATGTTGATAGAGTCGTTTTTTACCGCCAGAGTGATGTTGCTGAGGTAGCCGAATTGACTTGGTACTTGAGTTGTTATTACCCTTATCAACGTCTCACATTGGCACATAGTTTTAAAGATAAAGCAGACCGTTTAGAAGATGTAAATGCGGGCCTATTCACGTATCCGATGTTAATGGCGGCTGATATTTTATTGTATGATGCTGATGTAGTTCCTGTTGGTAAAGATCAGGCACAACATTTAGAAATGACACGGGATGTGGCAGATAGAATAAACCATCAAGTGGGAAATATCTTAGTGCCACCTGCAACAAAAGTGCAAGAAAATACCAAGTTAGTACCGGGTATTGACGGTGAGAAAATGAGTAAATCGCGTAATAATACGATCAATTTATTTTGGGATGATAAAATATTGCGGAAGCAAGTGATGAAAATTCAAACAGACAGCACGCCGCTAGAAGACCCAAAAGACCCAGAAACTTGTAATTTATTTGCGTTGTACGAATTAGTTGCTTCAGCAGAACAAACAGCAGAAATGCGCGCCAATTATTTAGCGGGAAACTATGGTTATGGACATGCCAAACAAGCATTCTTTGAATTGTTGACCACTAAGTTTGCTAAAGAACGTGCGTTGTACCATCACTATATGAACAACTTAAACGAACTTGACGAAGCCTTGGCTATTGGCGCAACAAAAGCGCGAAAAGTAGCGCAAGAAGTGCTAGGTAGAGTACGTGAGAAGTTAGGGTATTAAAAGAATCTTGAGTAGAAAGCTTTGCTTTCTACTCATTAAGTCTAAGCGGCAGGGTTCGGATTTGCAGCATGTACTTCATTGATATCTTTAATAATTTCTGAGGTCAATTCAATATCGATACTCGCTATATTTTCTTTTAACTGACTCATCTTAGTAGCGCCAATAATGTTACTAGTTAAAAAAGGCAATTGATTTACAAATGCCAATGATAATTGCGCCAAACTTAGGTTGTGCTTTTCTGCTACTTCCAAATATTTTTTAACAACTTTGGTAGATTGTGGACTACTATATCGTCTATAACTAGAAAAAAGAGTAATCCGTGCATCACTAGGCATCTCATTGATATATTTTCCTGAAAGCACTCCAAACGACAAAGGAGAATAGGCTAAAAGTCCGATATTTTCTCTTAAAGCGACTTCTGATAAACCAATTTCAAAACTACGGTTGATTAATGAATAGGCATTTTGAATCGTAATCATTCTTGGCAATCCTTTTTGTTTTGATTCTTCCAGATAGCGCATTGTTCCCCAAGGAGACTCATTAGAAAGTCCGATATGGCGTATTTTCCCTGCCTTTATAAATTCATTAAGCGTTTCTAAAACTTCCGCAAAATTATCTTCCCATTGTGTATCGATGTGGTACGGGTATTCACGAACACCAAAGCAATTGGTAGGTCTTTCTGGCCAATGTAATTGATATAAGTCTATATAGTCGGTCTTTAAGCGATTTAGGCTGCCGTGTAAGGCTTCTGTAATTGCTTCTTTTGAAAAACCAGTAGTGCGAATATGTGCTAAGCCAGGACCAGCAATTTTACTGGCTAAAACAACCTGAGAGCGGTTGTTATTTTTCTGAAACCAAGAGCCGATAATTTTTTCAGTAGCACCGTACGTTTCTGCTTTGCCGGGGATAGAATACATTTCGGCGGTGTCAAAAAAGTTAACCCCTTGTTCTAGAGCATACTCCATTTGTTGGTGTCCTTCAGCTTCAGTATTTTGTTGGCCCCAGGTCATGGTGCCTAAGCAAATTTTACTAACTTTTATAGCGGTATTGGGTAAGGTTGAGTATTTCATTTATGATGTAATATTGCGATAATTTTACAATTAGCTAATTATGCGAGTAGCAAATTTTCTAGTTAAGAATTGCTTCAATTCCGGGTAAACTTTTGCCTTCTAACATTTCTAGCATGGCACCACCTCCCGTAGAAACATAGCTTACTTTATTTTCAAATCCGAACTGCTTAACTGCGGCTACAGAATCGCCGCCACCTACTAATGAGAAGGCGCCGTCGGCTGTAGCATCTGCAATGGCATGACCTAATTCAATCGTTCCTTTTGAGAATTTTTTCATTTCAAACACGCCCACAGGGCCATTCCATAAAATAGTCTTTGATTGTGCGATTACAAATGAAAAGCCAATATTGGTTTTAGGTCCAGAATCTAAACCTTGCCAACCGTCTGGTATTTGATTGATGTCAACATTTTGGGTATTCGCATCATTACTAAAGGCATCAGCAGCTACAACGTCTACAGGTAGGTGTACTTTCACTCCTTTTGCCTTCGCCTCTTTTAAAATAGACAAGGCCAATTCTTGTTTGTCATCCTCACAAATCGAATCACCTATGTTACCTCCTTGTGCTTTGATAAAAGTAAAACTCATACCGCCACCAATAATTAAGTGGTCTATTTTGTCTAAAATGTTTTCAATAACCGTGATTTTTGAAGAGACTTTAGATCCGCCAAGGATAGCGGTTACGGGTTTTTCACTAGCTTCAAAAACCTTTTTAATACTTTCAATTTCTTTAGCTAATAAGTATCCAAAGCATTTTCTATCTTTAAAAAATTGGGCTACAACGGTTGTAGACGCATGAGCTCTATGCGCGGTGCCAAAAGCATCATTTACATAAATGTCTCCTAATTTTGCCAGTTGCTCAGCAAACTTGACATCACCTTTGGTTTCTTCATCGTGAAAGCGCAAATTTTCTAATAATAAAATTTCTCCTGGTTGCAATTCGGCAGCAGCATTCGTTGCATTTTCGCCTACACAATCATCAACAAATTTTACTTGAACACCAATAATTTCACTAACAGTATTAGCAATATGACTTAATGAAAATTCTGGAGTGATGCCTTTTGGGCGACCCAAATGAGACATCAACACACAGCTACCGCCGTCTTCTAATATTTTTACAATTGTGGGTTTTGCAGAGGCGATACGGGTCGTGTCGGTTACCTTAAAATGTTCGTCTAATGGCACATTAAAATCTACTCTGATCAGTGCTTTTTTATTTTTAAAATTGAAGTCGTTGATAGTAATCATAAGGAATCTTGTTTTAAAGAATCAAATATAAAGTTTATATAACGAATTTCAATTGTTTTAAAAGGTCGATATTTTGAAATCGGAATTAATTTTACGTTGTAAAAAAATATGATTATATTTAAAATATTAAATTACTGATGATATGGCAATTAAAAGTTTTCAAGGGCGAAGGCCCCAACCAAAAAAAGAGGAGTTAAAACCAGCGTTGGTTTCAGACTATATGACAAAAAAGCTAATTACATTTAAACCGAGTCAGCCGATTGCTGAAGTGATGGAAATTTTAGTGAAAAATAAAATTTCTGGTGGACCTGTAGTTAATGAACAGAACGAATTATTGGGTATTATCTCAGAAGGAGATTGTATCAAACAAATATCAGAAAGCAGGTATTACAACATGCCCGTTGAGAACGATACGGTGGAAAAACACATGATAAAAAACGTAGAGACCATCGATGGAAATTTAAATATTTTTGATGCTGCTCAAAAATTTCTAGACTCGAAACGAAGACGATTTCCTATTGTTGAGAAAGGAAAGTTAGTGGGGCAGATTAGCCAAAAAGATATTTTAATTGCGGCTATGGAACAAAAGGGTCAAAACTGGCGTTAATAAAAAAAAGCCCACTCTATTAAAGTGGACTCTTCTAATTAGCTGAAACTACCTTCAACACACATTTTGTTTTTAAATTCCTTAATATGGGAGAAAGGAGATAAGCTTATACGGTTCTGGTGTTCATAGCAACTTTCCCGTTAATTATCGTTTGAAACATTGTTTGTTACGTTGTTTCGAATATTAAACAATTATGTATGAAAAGTTCCCCCTAGAGAATAGAAATTATTTTGACGAATTCGCGTAAATAGCAAGAAATCAGTAAGATAAAATTATGATTTTATTATTTTGAAAGTGCCCTGATTTCCTAAATCATCTTTTATTTTTATAAAATATACCGCCTTTTTTAAGTTACTTAGATCAATTACATTCTTTTTTAAAATTCCATTTTTTAATTTTTGCCCATAGGTATTGTAAATTTCAATAGTGGCAATTTTTAGTTGTTTGGGGTTTAAAATAGTAAGTTGTTCTTTGGCAGGATTGGGATATACATGTAGCTGTTGTTTTATAAAGGAGTCATCTACTGCAAGTGCAGTGTTAAATTTCGCGTCTATTAAATCCCATAAGTCGGTTTTATTACCGTCATAATTTAGGGCCCAAATACCAATACCTCCTAAATTCTTGTTTAAGGCCAAATCGTATTTTAGAGCAAGGCTTTGTTCATTTTCTGCCCATATTTGATTCCATCCACTCTGGTTCCATCTAAACCAAGGTGTTTGCGAATTTGAATCCCAAAGATATCCACCGTTTAAAGGGGCGTCGTCATCAGTATCTCTATAGAACGTAGACTTTACATAATCCGTTACTGTAGCGCCCGCACTGCTCGTGGCTGTTTCCCAATGTTTCCCATAATAAGGCACGCCTAAAACAATTTTGCTTGCTGCATTTGCGATGGCCGTACCGTAATCGCTATTGACGGTTTTGGTAACACTAATACCATTTGACGGATGAGTAAGCGGCGACACTGCCCCAGTTGTAGAGCTCCAAGACCCGTTATAATCATAGGCCATAATTATAAGATGATCTACATTTTGTACTAAGCCGTTAAAATCCCAGCCACCCCAATTCACAGCGGGGCCATCAAATGAGACTTCCTTACCTGGTAATTGGGCATGTATATAAGTGGTGAGGTCGCCCATAAAATTATTGATGAGACTGCCTCTGTCGGCCAGATTCAAGCCTTCAAAATCAATATTTACACCATCTAACTGATAAGTAGCAATGGTGTTTTTAATATTGTTAAATAAGTTATTTTTTGCCGTGCTGTTGGTAAGCAAGGTGTTAATTTCTGAAGCGTTAAAGTTAGCCACAACCATGATGACTTTTGTTCCTGCGTTATGAGCGGCATTTATAACATCTGTCCATGGCCAACCTGATGGATTTGAAATATTTCCATTTACATCAGCTATAAAATCAAATGCTGCAATATGGCTTAACAAATTATAGCGCAAATTCGTATGCGCATTCGCGCTGTATTCCCAATAAGGTAAAAACCCAAAGACTACAGTAGATAAAGCGGTCGATTTTTGAGTGTGTAACGGTATAATATCTTTTCCTTGTGGGTCGAATTTGGACGTGTACTTTTCTTGAAACCCAAACTCATTTTCTTGCAGTTTATGCGTACTGGTAGTTGTTATTTGTGCAATTACAAGATTGGAAAAGAGTAGAATAATTGATGTGAGAATGGCTTTTTTCATGGTAGTACTAATCGCGCTTAATTAATAAATAATATTCTTTTTCAAGGGGTAAATAACCTTGGTCGTAGACATAAAAATAGGTATTTCCTGTTTTCGTTGTGTATATAGAAGTGAAATAATTAAAATCAAAATTGTTATTTAAAAGTGTGGCGCGTGTAACTTTAGTTTTGCCACTTTCATTGAGTTGCGTTAATGTTTTATAATTTCTACGGAGTCTATTATTGGTATTTCGTATTAAATTTTTACTTTCTTTATTTACCTTGTTGTTATAAGAATTTCTACAATAATCAGAACAGAATTTTTTATCAATTCGTCCTTTTATTGGCTCGTCGCATTCTAAACATTTTTGTGTTTGCATGATCCTATAAAATTGTAAATACCTTCAAATATACATATTATCCGTTTACATTCAGCTAAGCGCGTAGGCAATAATTAGGGTGTTGGAATCATTTACCTTTTCCATTTTGTCAATATCGAAATTGTTGGTAGTAAGGTAATCGAGTACCGGTATTAGTGTTTGTTGCGTTAATGAATTTAAGGAGGCATTGAATAAAATAGTTCCTTTTGACTGAATGGCATTTACTATTTTTTGCCAAAAGAAAATTTCATAAAAACAGTGAGGTACTGAAGTATCAATAAATAAATCGAGGATTATTAGATCGAATGTCTCTTGATTTTGCGCGATATAAGCGTACGCATCCGCACATATAATGGTTAAATTTTTGCTTTCACTGACACCAAATTCTTCGTCGGCAATTTTTAGAATTACGGGGTCAATATCGATCGCCGTAATTTTATGAAGATATTTAAAATCTTCGCGTAAGGTTTTAACAACACTACCACCACCCAATCCTAAAATTAAAATATTTTGACAGGCAGTAAGGTTGATTTTTTGCAAACCTATTTTTAGAATTTCCTGTAAAGAACCGTATGAATAATTAGCATTTTTAGAATTTAAATACTTTTTACCATTATACCATGTCAGTTCCAAAGTTCCGTTGAACACTGAAGGCACTTTTTTTGTAATGGGGTATATATAGCTTAAAAGTTTGACCATCGGGAGTAAAAATACAAATTATGAATGAAAAATTAGCCATTTACAAACGACTACATTCGTTTACAAACGAAAGTAATTGTTTAACAACCGAGTGCAATTTTAAAGGCATTCTATATTTGTGGTGTTGAATTGAACGAATGATATTCAATGGTCTCTGAATCGAATTCGAGACGGGCTTAACTGTTTAACCATTAAAATTTAATATTATGAACGCATTAAGAAACAAAGTACAGTTGATTGGAAATTTAGGAAACAACCCAGAGGTAATCACCTTAGATTCGGGTAAAAAATTAGCAAAATTCTCTATTGCAACCAATGAGAATTATAAAAATGCTAACGGAGAAAAAGTAACAGACACGCAGTGGCATAACGTAATTGCATGGAATAAAACGGCAGAAATCGTAGAGAAGTATTTAACTAAAGGAAGCGAAGTTGCCGTTGAAGGAAAATTAACTTCTCGATCTTACGAAGATAAAGAAGGGGTTAAAAAGTACATTACAGAAATAGTTGTCAATGAGTTACTGATGTTCGGAGGAAAATAATTTCAGCATGTATAATTAAAAGAGCGCAATTTGCGCTCTTTTTTATTTATAAAATATTTTAGCAAAAACGGCGTTAGTATCAAAGCACAGTGGGAAAAAGCTGCGCAAGAGAAAAAGTTTGAGAGAGCACAGCAATGTGCTCTTTCTTTATTTATAAGAAAAGCGTTTTTATTTTAACATTGCAATCACTCCCCAATAATTTGTTTTGCATAGCTATGGCATAAGGTAATGGTTTCCTTAACGTCATCCAGTGTTGTTCTAGGATTAATCAAACACATTCTCAATACAATCTGTCCTTGTAAAACCGTAGTTACCAACAGGGCTTCTTTAGATTCAACTACGCGTTTTGAAATTTCCTGATTGAGTTTGTCAAGTTTTTTGTCTGAAAAAGCATATTTAATCGGATTGTATCTAAAATTAATCACTGCTAAGGTGGCAGGAGATACCACTTCCCAATTGCTACTTTTTCTCAGTAAATCTTCTGTTTTTTCAGCAAGTGTGATGTTGTAGTTAATTGCTTTCCGAAATGAACCCAGTCCGAACGTTTTAACCGACATATAAAATTTTAAGGCTCTAAAACGTCGTGTTAATTGCACTCCATGATCATAAAAATTAATTTCAGATTCGTTGCCTTCAATATCTCTTAAATACTCTGGTTTTTCACTAAAGGTAGCGCTTAACCATTTGTGATTTTTCACCAATAAACAACCCATCTCATAGGGTTGATAAAACCATTTATGTGGGTCAATGGTCAGTGAGTCGGCTTTTTGAATTCCTTTTAAAAGTTTGGATCCGTTATCCGATAAAATCGCGGCAGCGCCATACGCCCCATCAACATGAAACCACAAGTCTTCTGCTTTGCAAATTTTTGCAATTTCATCAAGAGGGTCTACTGTTCCGGTATTGGTAGTTCCCGCCGTGGCAATCATACAGAAAGGCTGTAAACCAGCAAGGCGGTCCTTGGCAATAACATTTTTTAATTTATTGATAGATATTTTAAATTCTAAATCAGTCGGTATAATACGCACTTGGTCTTTTTTAAAGCCAATGGTTCTAATTGCTTTGATATTTGAGGAGTGCGTCTGGTCAGACATGTAAATAATCGCCTTAGAAAAGTCGCCGTTACACTTTTGGCTCCTTGCGGTAACCAATGCAGTGAGGTTTGCCATTGAGCCACCACTAGTAAAAATACCTCCTCCTTTTTTGGTAGGAAATTTAAAAAGTTTGAGCAACCAATTAACGGTTACAATTTCCAATTCACTAGCTGCGGGTGAAGCGGCCCAGCCTCCCGAAAAAATATTAAAACCAGTAGCGAGCGTATCGGCCATGGCACTTACATAATTACTAGGGCCAGGAACAAAGGAGTATGATTTTGGGTGGGATACGATATTGCTTTCAAGTAACACTTTTTCCAGTACAAAATCCAATACTTCTGTGGCATCAGTACCTTGTTCTGGAGCATTTTCTAAAAAAAGCGCATCCATTTCTTCTCTAGAAGCAATAGAAACTGGTTTTTTAGAATTTTGTGTATCAAAATGCGCTACAACAGCATCTACAACTTTATATCCATACGCTTTCATTTCATCTTTGGTCAAGGTCAAGGTATGGTTATTGGGCGTTTTATTTGTCATCAATCAATAAGTTTATGCAAAGATAAGTGAAGAAAATGGATACGAAATAATTAACTGCTATTTGTGAAGTTTCAACTGGATTCGTTTTCTAGGAATATCAACCTCCAATACTTTTACGATGAGTTGTTGGTGCAAACTCACATGTTCGGTGACATCTTTAACAAAGGTGTCTGAGAGGTTGCTCACATGAATCAAACCACTTTCCTTGATGCCAATATCTACAAAACAACCAAAGTTGGTAATATTATTAACGATACCAGGAAGTAGCTGACCCGCTTTAACATCATTGATTGTTCTAATGTCTTGGTTGAAGGTAAATACTTTTGCCTGCTTACGCGGATCGAGACCTGGTTTTTCTAATTCTTTGATAATATCCGTTAAGGTAGGAAGCCCAATGGTGTCAGTACAATATTTTTTTAAATCAATCGAATTTAAAATAGCACTGTTGCCAACTAACTCTGAAACACTTTTATTTTGATCTTTGGCTACAGTGCTCACAATGGCATAACTTTCGGGATGCACTGCTGAATCATCGAGTGGATTTTTGGCATTTTTAATTCGCAAAAATCCAGCACCTTGTTCAAAAGCTTTTCCGCCTAATCGCGCTACTTTTTTAATATCATTTCTAGAGTTAAAACCGCCATTCTCATTTCTATAAGCAACAATATTTGCCGCTAATTTAGGACCAATACCAGAAACATAACTCAACAAAGGCTCACTTGCTGTATTGATATTAACGCCTATGGTATTTACACAACTTTCTACAACGGTATCTAATTGATTTTTCAATTTTGTTTGGTCAACATCGTGCTGGTATTGCCCTACGCCAATAGATTTTGCATCGATTTTTACCAATTCAGCTAAGGGGTCAGACAAGCGTCTGCCGATAGACACAGCACCTCTAACGGTTACATCATAATTCGGAAATTCGTCACGTGCTATTTTTGATGCGGAATAAATGGAGGCTCCAGCTTCACTCACTACAAAAACCTGAAGGTCATTTTTAAATTGAATCCTTCGTATCAACTGTTCGGTTTCGCGAGAAGCGGTTCCGTTGCCAATGGCAATCGCTTCAATTTTATAGGCGTCTACCAGTGAGCTAATTTTTTTAATCGCTCCTTTACTATCATTCTGTGGCGCATGTGGGTAGATGGTTTCGTTATATTCCAATCCGCCCTGTTTATTTAAACAAACAATTTTACAACCACTTCGAAAGCCAGGATCAATTGCTAAGATATTTTTTTCGCCCAAGGGAGCGCCTAATAATAACTGTTTTAAGTTTTTGGCAAATACATTGATAGCTGCTTCATCTGCTTTTTCCTTAGCACTTGTTAGCGCTTCGTTTGAAAGTGCAGGAAATAACAAACGTTTGTAAGAATCGTGAATGGCTAACTCAATTTGTTCAGCACAGGCATTGCTTGAGCGGATAATACGCTCTTCAATTCGTGCTATCGCTCTTTGCTCATCGATTTCAATTTTAACTCTAATAAAACCTTCTTTTTCAGCACGTAAAATAGCTAGTAATCGGTGTGAAGGACAACGATTCAAAGACTCATTCCAATCAAAATAATCTCTATATTTTTGTGCTTTTTCGTCGGTGATTTTGTCCTTAATTACTTTCGTAGCAATGATTGCATGGCGTTCCAATTGTTGCCGGATGGTGTTTCTGATATCCGTACGCTCATTAATCCATTCAGCGATAATATGTCGTGCACCTTCTAGTGCTTCTTCTTCGGTAGCAACCGTATTATTAAGGTACCTTAAAGCAACATTTTGGAGGTCACTAGAATGCTGACCCATAATGATTTTCGCCAATGGCTCGAGTCCGTTTTTACGTGCGGTTTCGGCTTTGGTCTTGCGCTTTTTCTTATAAGGTAAGTAGAGGTCTTCAAGTACTGTTAATTCTTGAGCTGCTGTTATTTTTGTCTTGAGTTCACCCGTTAAAACGGCTTGCTCTTCTAAGGCTTTTAGAATCGTTTCTTTCCGTTTTTCTAAAGCCTCAAACTGCGCTTTATAGTTGACAATATCGCCAACTTGTACTTCGTCTAGGTTTCCTGTAGCTTCTTTTCTATAACGAGATATAAACGGAATGGTACAATCTTCATTGAGTAAGGCTACCGTATTTTGAATTGATTTTTCAGGAAGATTGGTATGTGATTTTATATAGTGTAGTACTGTCATTTTTATTGAAAATAAGCCACTTCAAATTTGGCAAGTGGGGCCATTTTTCCTTTGTTTAGCGTCATTGTTTCACCGTTTAAGGAATAATTATCAGCAGTATTTAATACCTCTAAAAATATTTTTTCAGTTTCCATACTACTACTGCAATACATTTTTGTTGCTGCCATTTGAGAAAAGGTGATTTGATTCCCTTCTCTGAGTTCAAACGTGCCCGTAAAGCGATTACAGCCTGTATTGCCATAGGCTTTATTTTCTTCGTTTGGCCTTAAAATTAGGTAGGGTTGATTTCCTTTTTTCTTTTCATAGCTTACTTTTTGACCTCGTAGTTCAACTAATTTCCAATGCCTATCGGCTAGCTTCATTTGTTGTTTGTTAAACTTATAATGATCTGCTAAATCTCCAGTAATTTTTTCGCCTTTTAAATCTAGTTTTAACAAGTTATTTTCACCTACAAAATACTGTTCAGATGCCTTATTATCAAGTGTAACTTGTTGTCCGTTTTCACTCCAGGTAAACGTTCCTGAATTGGTAAAAACAGTATCTTGTTTTTCTAAATACTTTGACTGAAGGGTATAGGTTAAATCGTTGTTTAATGTTAGAATTGATTGAATTCCTGCACAATCAGCACAGGGTAAAATACCTTCGTAGGTACCATTCCAATCCAATGAGTTCATACTACTATGTTCATCGATCACTATTTTTTTAGCTTTAGTATCAGTCGCTTTTTTCTTCGTATTACAACTTGTAAAAACAAGTATAAAGACTACAAAACTTAATTTTAATAAGTTCATATTCATATTTTTTTGCTAAGTCTACTTAAACTACTCTTTTTTAGGTTTGTATTTAAAATGCTGCCCGCCAATAGAGGCCTCATACATTAAACCTCCTTTGGTTTTCGTAAATACGGCAACACTATCGTTATAGGCGGCATCAATAGAAGCGCCTTCTTTTAAAGCAACTGCCGAAGCTTGTGCGTCAAATTTTAGTTTGCCATTTGTAAAGTTGTCAAAAGCCTTTTTGTTTTCGAAGAAAATGACCTCACTGTATTGTTGTCCGCCTAATTGCAAGCCTACTGAAGCTTGTTTTAAATTTGCCGACCCTACAATTTCTTGACCTTTAAATACAATTCCGCTACCGGCTGCGGCACCAATACCAATACCTGCTTTGGTTACTTTAGGAAAAACAACATAACCATAAGCATTGTTATAAAAGCTGTTGAGTTTTGGTGCATCTTTAAGCATCGTGCTTAATGCTTCTTTAGAATCTTTTACCAATTCAGGGTTCCATCCGCCTACTTGAGCGTTTAATGAAAATGAAAGGGTTAGACTCAACAATACGATAAAAAAATGTGATTTATTTATTAAAAAGGTGTTCATAATCAATAATTTTAGAGTGATAATACAAAGGTAAGTTATAAAACTCACCGATTATTCTAAAGTTTAGTTAAGATTATTGATGAAGGCATTTTAAAACTGGCATAATCTACCAGCGATTTGGTGATTTTTATTCCGATTTAACGATGGAAGCTATAATAAGTTAAATTCCCTGAGGTTTATTTGTTAAAATTTTCATGTAATGACTAGCTAATTTGTCGTTTGGGTTTAAACTTAAAGCCTTACGAAAATCAATAACAGCCTTTTCATAATTCTTTAAATGATAATAAGACAACCCTCTATTTGAATAACTTTCTGAAACAGTACCGTTTATTTTTATTGCTTCGTTAAAATCTTCAATAGATTTTTCAAACTCACCTAGTTTAGCAAAACACACTCCTCTAGTTCGATAAACATAAGTATTATTTTTTTCTCTACTAATTACCTTTGTATAATCCTCGATTGCCTCTTTATATTTAGTAAGATGTAAAAATACGTTTCCACGAATTTCATAAGGGGCTACCCCTCCATAGCCAAATTCAATACATTTTGTTAAATCATCAATGGCTTCAGGATATTTTTTAACCTCAAAGAATGAAGAACCTCTCAAAAGCAATAATTCACCACGATAACGATCAATATCAAGAATTCTATCAAAATCACTTATACTACCAAAATCATTGATTGTTTCTTTATAATTACCTAAATAAAAATATGAACGACCTCTTGCCACATATGGTTTGTAAAAAGTTGGATTTAGCTCTATCGCTTTATTGAAATATTTAATACTTTTCGTATGTTCCTTAGTTCTAGTATAAACAATACCAATATTATACGGGTATAATGAAAATGAATCCTTTATTTTAATTGCAGTTTTGAAATTTTTTAAAGCCTTTTTATAATAATTACTATTACCCGATGAAAGGGCAAAGTCAGAATAAACTGCTCCAAGATTACTATAATATTCAGAATCATTATTATTCATTGATATAGCTTTTTCAAAGCTTGATATTGCCATTTCACTTTTTCCTAATAAATTATAAATAACTCCAATGTTATTGTGAACATTTGACAAGGAACTATCTATTTCAAAGGCTTTTTTATAATCAAGAATTATTTCTTTAAATGTTTCATCATTGAGCTCTTTGGTGTCAAAATCTTCATTGAATAAATAAAAAGTATTATTAATGTCAGATGACGATTTTATACTTAATAATTTGTGAAAAGTGGCATTGGCTCTATTGAAAAATGCAAGAGAGGAATAGGGGTTTTCAATAATTGCTTCGGAATATTCTTCAATAGCTTTTTCATATTGATTTAATATGAAAAAGGCATTACCTTTATCTAAATGAGATTTCGATTCTTTAATAATACGTTTAGAAAATTCTTTCAATTGGTCTAAAGTAAAGCCAGTCTCTTTTTTAAAGTTAAAAGACTCTTTTCCAAAGTTTTGAACAGCTTTTTCAAGAGCATTTAACCTTTTTTTTGTATCCGCATCATTTTCATTTAATACATCGAGAATTTTCTCTGTATTTTTATCGTCATTTTTTATTATTTCTTTTTTATCCTCACCTGATTGTTGATCCTTTAAATAATCTACATAAATCCCTATTAAGGCCGCAATAAATATTAGTAAGGCCGCGATTATCATTAATTTGTATATCATTTTAACTTTTTTAATCATAAGGTAAGGAGCTCAACTAATCTGTCTTCCGTTGTCAGTAACTTGCTCAGGCTCAATAAATGCCAATTTACCATCAGGAGTATCGGTCATTAAAATCATACCTTGACTTTCAACACCTCGTAATGTTCTTGGTGCCAAATTGGTTAAGACCGTAACGCGTTGACCGATGATTTCTTCGGGACTAAAACTTTCAGCAATTCCCGAAACGATGGTTCTCACATCAATACCAACATCTACTTTAAGCTGTAGTAGTTTTTTGGTTTTGGGTACTTTTACAGCCTCTAAAATAGTTCCTACACGCATATCGAGTTTGGTGAAATCGTCAAATTCAATGGTGTCCTTTTGTGGTGCTACTGTTTTTTTAGCCGCTTCGTTGGCTTGTTTTGAAGCTTGTAATTTATCAAGTTGCTGTTGAATTTCAGTATCTTCAATCTTTGCAAATAAAAGTTCTGCCTCACCAATTTGATGTCCTGCTGAGAGCAAGGTGTTTTTGGTAGCCACATCGCTCCAGGATAATACGTCATTGCGAGGCTCAATGTGTTGGGCCGCGGCAATCTGCTCTTTTGAAGGGATAACCACGTCGCTAAGCTCCTCGTTATGACGAATATTCAATATTTTCTTTAATTTTTTAGATGTAAATGGCAAAAAGGGCTCAGATAAAATGGCCAACGCACTTGAAATTTGTAGTGCCACAAATAAGATTGTCTGTACCCGCTCTGGATTTTCTTTTATGACTTTCCAAGGCTCTTCATCGGCTAAATATTTATTCCCCAAACGCGCAAGGTTCATGAGCTCATTTAGAGCTTCTCTAAAACGATAGCGCTCTATAGATTTTGAAATAATTTGAGGGTACTTTTTAAGGTAGGCTAATGTATCATCATCAACCTCGGTAAATGCAGCAGGTGCAGGTACTACGCCATCGTAGTATTTGTTCGTTAGCACCACAACACGGTTGATAAAGTTGCCAAAAACAGCAACAAGTTCGTTGTTATTACGCGCTTGAAAGTCTTTCCATGTAAAATCATTGTCCTTACTTTCTGGCGCATTTGCCGTCAACGTATAACGCAACACATCTTGTTTCTCAGGAAAATCTACTAAATATTCATGTAACCAAACGGCCCAATTTTTAGAAGTTGAAATTTTATCACCTTCCAAGTTTAAAAATTCATTAGCCGGTACATTTTCAGGTAAGATATAACTGCCTTCAGCCTTTAACATACTCGGGAAAATAATACAGTGAAAAACAATATTATCTTTACCAATAAAGTGCAGTAGCTTGGTGTCTTTATCTTTCCAATAGGGTTCCCAATCTTTCCCTGTACGTGCTGCCCATTCTTTTGTTGAGGAAATATAACCAATAGGGGCATCAAACCATACGTATAACACTTTGCCTTCACCACCTTTGACAGGAACGGGAATTCCCCAATCTAAATCGCGGGTTACCGCTCTAGGACGTAAACCATCATCTAACCAAGATTTTACTTGGCCCAATACATTGGGTTTCCAATCAGTTGCATGTCCTTCAACGATCCATTTTTGTAGCCAATCTTGATATTGATCTAAAGGTAAAAACCAGTGTGTTGTTTCTTTTAAAGTGGGTACATTACCCGTTATGGCCGATTTAGGGTTGATTAAATCGGTGGCATTATGACTGGTACCACAATTTTCACATTGATCGCCATAGCTTTCTTCAAAACCACATTTCGGACAAGTACCAACGATAAAACGGTCGGCCAAAAACTGATTCGCTTCTGCATCGTATAATTGCTGACTGGTCTCTTCTATAAATTTACCGTCATTGTACAGCTTCTTAAAAAAGTCAGAAGCAGTATCGTGGTGTATTTTGGCAGTAGTACGTGAATAATTGTCAAAAGAAATTCCAAATTCTTCAAAAGAAGTCTTAATCATCGCATGGTATTTATCTACTACTTGTTGCGGAGTAATACCTTCTTTTTTTGCTTTGATAGTAATAGGTACGCCATGCTCGTCAGAGCCACAGATATAGGCTACATCATTGCCTTTTAAACGTTGATAGCGCGCATAAATATCAGCAGGTACATAAACACCTGCCAAATGGCCAATATGTACCGGTCCGTTTGTGTAAGGCAATGCCGCTGTAATTGTATATCTCTTCGGTGAACTCATTTCAAAAAATTGGTTTGGCAAAAGTAAGAAAAACAAGCTATATCAAGCCTATTTTGCAATGATTAATATACTTATTTGATAAAGACAAACGTTTGTATATAAAAATGTATTTTTACAGAAAAGTAGTACCATGACTCGAATTCATTTTCTTAAAAAAGGGTGTTTTGCTATCGCTTTATTCACTATTGTTTGTGGTTTTTCGCAAGAAAGAACGCCTAAATACATCAATTCACCACTTCAGCAACCGGCCTATTTACAAAAAGGTGATACGGTAATGATTGTTGCTACTGCGGGTATTTTTAAAGACTCTGTAAAAGTTGATAATAGCATAAAACTATTAGAAGACTGGGGTTTGCATGTGAAGTTAGGCAGGTATTTATACAATCAAGCAGGTCACTTTGCAGGAACCGACGCACAACGTACAGAAGATTTTCAAAATGCGCTTGATGATGCTTCTATCAAAGCCATTTGGTGTGTTCGTGGGGGATATGGAACAGTGAGAATCATTGACGCGCTCGATTTTACAAAATTCTTAGAAAAACCAAAATGGATCATTGGCTTTTCTGATGTAACCGTGTTGCACAGTGAAATCCATGTTTTGGGTAGGGAAAGTATGCATGCCATGATGCCCGCAACCTATGATCCTAAAGATAAAGAACGCAAAGATGCTTTGAAGTCATTTAAAAGAGCGCTGTTTGGTAAGGATTTGGATTATAAAACCGAAAAGTCAGACTTCAATATAGAAGGCGAGGCAACTGGGCAACTAGTAGGAGGTAATTTATCCATTTTATACAGTTTGTTAGGATCGAAATCATCTATCAAAACCAATGGAAAAATATTGTTTATAGAAGATGTTGGTGAGTATGTGTATCATATAGACAGGATGCTACAAAACTTAAAGCGAAATGGGTATTTTGACAATTGTTATGGACTGATTGTGGGGGGCCTAACCAATGTTCGTGAGAACAGTACTGATTTTGGTAGGCCTGTAGAACAAGTGATCTTAGATATCGTTTCAGAATATAATTTCCCGGTAGCTTTTGATTTTCCCGCTGGACATATCAAAGACAACAGAGCGCTGATATTAGGTAGAGAAGTAACAATGAAGGTAAAGGGAAAGCGAGCGACTATAAAATTTAAGGAATAACATCACATTGAATGACAATATAGGATAGGATGGCACAGCATAATGAACTAGGAAAAAAAGGAGAGCAACTAGCTGTAGATTTTCTAGTCAAAAAGGGCTATTCCATTTTAGATACTAACTGGCGTTATCAAAAAGCGGAGGTTGATATCATTGCTCAAAAAGCGGAGGTATTGGCTGTTGTTGAAGTCAAAACACGCTCTACCATCGATTTTGGGAACCCACAAGATTTTGTAAATCCTAAAAAAATAAAATTATTGGTTGCGGCGGTTGATGAATATGTAATCTCTAAAGATTTAAATGTTGAGGTACGTTTTGATATTATCGCCATCGTAAAAGAAAAAAATAACTATACCATTGAGCATTTAGAAAATGCATTTTATCATTTTTAGTGTAGGATATCGCTTTACTTACAAAAGAATTTACTTCGTAAAACTGGTCAAAAAAATTGTTATTTCTGTGCGAAATAAATCTTCAGCGCCTCCACATCATCGGGCTTCGCCACTACTTTTTTCTTGGCATCTAGCACAAAAAAGGAAGGGGTGGCATTCACACCATATTCGCGGGCAAGTTCATTTTTCCATTTATGGTCGCCATACACATGTATAAAATTTTTGTAATGGGTAATCATGTTTTGCCAAATGACTTCACTTTGATTGTCTTCTAAGCCAACAGCAATCACTTTAGTAGTGGTATTGTCTTTTAAATAATCATATAAAATGGGCATTTCCTTCAAGCAATGTGAGCAGGTTGAACTCCAAAACACCACAACATAATTTTTATAACCTGTTAAATTAAGCAAGTCTTTTTTAATTCCGTTTTCTTCCCATGCAATCGTTGGTACTACCATACCAACAGCTGTTTTTAGTTGTGCTTTAATTTCATTGACGAACGCAACATCTTGCAATTCTTTTGGTAATTGCAGGTAGTTGTTCAACATAAAATTAACCATGGTAATATCTTCTTCCTGTGCAAAGGTGTGGAGTAAACTTTCTTCGATGTCTTTTGCCAATATAGCATTAGAACCAATTTTAGCTATTACAATAGTAATGGCTTCTTTTCTGAGCTTGACTTTTTCATCAGGGTCTTCTGAGGTATTTAGATAAAAAATAAAATCGTTTATTTTATCATAAATAAAGGTTGAGTTTAACAATACTTGATTGTTAAAGGCAACGTTGTCAAAGAAGTGATTTTGTACAGTTTCTAAATAATCGGCGGGTAATTTAATAGGTTTTTCAGCATTGTATCGGGCACTCGCTTTAATGAAGTGAGCGGCCACTCGATTTTCAGCTTTGGCTTCGTAGTCTTTCTGAATACTGTTTAAATTTTGATGCCATTTTACATATTCATTGCGTAACTCTTGCTCTTTAGCGGCATCAATTTCTTTAAAATAGGCTACCTGTATTGAATCTAATTGCTGTTGTGGTACTGCGGCAGCTCTTAAATAACTGTGGTAAATTTTATTGTCCTCTGAACGAGTAAATACTACAGAAGTTGTTGGATTTTTCGGATTGAATTTTAACGAAACATCTTCGTTGCTATTAATGAAATCTACAAAGAGTTCATTTTTAATATCATATACAAGTCTGTAAACTCCTGGTGCTGTTTTGGTAGGAATTTTAATAGAAAATGTGCCATTTTTAATGGAATCATAAGCTATGTATTTTGGTTTTGCACCTTTAAGTTGGTATAAAATCATCCATGGATATTCTGCTGTAGGCTCCAATTCTCCGGTAACGGTAAATTGAGCATGTGCAAATGAACTAATCAATAAAAGAGTTAAAAGTAATTTTTTAAACATTGTTTGTTGTTTATAGGTATTTTACAAAAATCAAGCCAACGCAAAAATAAGCTATTTTATACCTATTAAAATGTTTTACATTTGTTAAAAATCATCCGATGCGTTTTAAAGATAAAGTTGTTTGGGTAACTGGTGCTTCGTCAGGAATTGGCAAAGCCACTGTTTTAGCCTTGTCAAAACAAGAAGCAAAACTGATTATTTCATCGCGTACTATTTTGAAATTGGAGGAGGTAAAATCGCTTTGTGCACATCCTGAAAAGGTTAAAATTCTGCAAGTCGATTTAGAAGATTACCTTCATTTAGATAAGTTGGTGCAACAAGCTATTTCCCTTTTCGGAAGTGTGGACATTTTAATCAATAACGGCGGAATCAGCCAACGGTCACTGGCTATCGATACAGGTATTGCTATTGACACGAAAATTTTTAAAACGAATTATTTTGGAACCGTAGCCTTGAGTAAGGCGGTTCTACCTTATTTTGCCGCAAAAAAAAGCGGTCATTTTGTAGTGGTTACTAGTGTTGTAGGTAAATTAGGCACACCATTGCGTTCTTCATATGCGGCATCCAAACACGCCCTACATGGTTTTTTTGATAGTTTACGCGCCGAAGTATATAATGACAATATTGCCGTAACCATCATTTGTCCAGGCTTTGTTAACACTGCTATTTCAAAAAATGCGTTAACGGCAGATGGTTCTCCACAGAACACCTTAGATAAAGCCACTGCAAACGGACTCTCGCCTGATTATTTTGCAAAACGTATGCTCAGCGCCATTAATCGTAAAAAGCAAGAAGTGGTTATTGGAGGCAAGCTTGAAGTGTTTTCGGTGTATGCAAAGCGCTTTTTTCCGAAACTCTTGGCAAAGATGATTCGGAAGCTGGCCGTGACTTAATTGATCAAACAGCAAGAGCACTAGAATCCATTTGGTTATATTTGTAACGAACAGTATGTAATTACCACAGATTATGAATCTATTTTCGTCAGAAAAACTCGCTCAATTTTTACCCAAAGTCGCTCAAATTTTAGAAGAGAATATCTATCCTTTAGAAGCTCAATATTTAAACGTACCATTTAGTAACGTTGTACCAGAATTGGAAAAAATAAGGACGTTAGTTCAAGAACGCGGGTTGTGGAATGCGCATTTATCAGAAGCTCATGGCGGATTGGGGTTCAATCTGGTGGAGTTTGGTCAAATAAGCGAATTGCTTGGGAGAAGTCCATATGGGCACTATTGTTTTAATTGCAACGCGCCAGACATTGGCAATCAAGAGTTACTGTTGAACAGTGCTTCCAATGATATTAAAGAGCGGTTTTTAAGGCCTTTGATTGCGGGGAAAACCCGTAGCTGTTTCTCGATGACAGAACCCGAATTTGCAGGTTCAAATCCTGTAAATATGGGTACAACAGCGGTAAAGGAAGGGGATCAGTATGTCATTAATGGTCATAAATGGTTTACCTCATCAGCAGATGGTGCTTCTTTTGCTATTGTGATGGCAAATACCAATCCCGATGCTAAAAACAAGTATCAAAGAGCAAGTATGATTATTGTGCCGACTAACACCAAAGGCTTTCACTTAAAGCGCAATATTTCAATTATGGGTGAAGCCAACGACAGCTATTTTAGTCATGCCGAAATTGAGTATACCAATTGTAAAGTGCCTATTAAAAATTTGATTGGAAATGAAGGTGAAGGGTTTTTATTGGCGCAACAACGTTTGGGGCCAGGAAGAATTCATCATTGTATGCGTTGGATTGGCATTTGCGAACGGGCTTTTGATATGATGTGCGAACGCGCAGCAACGAGAAACTTGGGTGACAATACCATGTTAGGGCACAAACAAACAGTTCAAAATTGGATTGCCGAAAGCAGAGCCGAAATTAATGCTTCGCGTTATATGGTCTTACACACCGCTAAAAAAATTGATGAGGAAGGAGCAAAAGCGGCACGTATAGAAATTTCTACCATAAAATTTTATGTGGCGAATGTATTGATGAAGGTATTGGATAGAGCAATTCAAGCACATGGAGCTTTAGGAATAACAGATGATATCGTGTTGTCATTTTATTACAGACACGAACGAGGTGCTCGTATTTATGACGGTCCCGATGAAGTACATAAGTCTGCCTTGGCACGACAAATTTTAAAGAATTATGGACTAGATACTACTACTGCTAAATGAATCAGCTCATTGACTCGGCAACAACGATCCGTAAAGGAGAGGAATTAGATTCGGAAAAATTAACGGCGTATCTAAAAGAAACCATTCCAGATTTTTCGGATAAAATAAGCATCCAACAGTTCCCTGGAGGCTTTTCTAATCTTACCTATTTAATTACCGCTGGGGTCGATGAATATGTATTGCGAAAACCACCTTTTGGCGCCAATATAAAGTCAGCGCATGATATGGGTAGAGAATACAAGGTATTGCGTTTATTAGAACCTGTGTATGATAAAATTCCCCAACCAATTTCATTTTGTGAAGATGTGAGTGTGGTGGGTGCACCTTTCTATTTAATGGAACGCGTAAAGGGGGTGATTTTAAGAAATACCATTCCTAGTGGACTCCACTTAAAGCCCAGCCATTTTAATGAATTATCGACTCATACCATTGAGAATTTAGTTGCGCTTCATACCATTGAATTGGAACAATCAGGACTAATTTCACTAGGGAAACCCGAAGGCTATGTGCAACGCCAAGTTGAAGGATGGACAGCCCGTTATTTCAAGGCAGAAACGGATGAAATAGCATCGATGAATCTGGTTGCCGAATGGATGCGTGATCAGCATCCTGTAAACCAAAGTGTAGCGCTCATTCACAATGATTATAAGTATGATAATTTGGTGTTAGACCCTGATTCACTAGCCATAAAGGCGGTATTGGATTGGGAAATGACTACTGTTGGTGATCCGTTAATGGACTTAGGAACGTCACTGGCGTATTGGGTAGAGGGCAATGATCATCCGGCTTTAAAAGCCTATAATTTGACGTGGATAGAAGGAAATTTAACAAGACAAGAAGTGGTAGAAAAGTATGCCAGTTTACGAAATATTCAAGTAAACGATGTATTGTTTTATTACGTGTTTGGTTGTTTTAAATTGGGTGTTATTGCCCAGCAAATTTATGCCAGATATAAAAAGGGATTTACAAAAGATGAACGTTTTGGGATGCTTATCCATTTGGTAAAGGCCTGTGGAAAGAATGCAGAAAATGCCATTAAATTTAATCGAATCAATAACTTTTATTAAGAGGGTGTCCTTCCTGCGAAGGCAGGAATCCATTTTTTATATTTTTATAGGTTCCACATCAAAAACAGTGTATCGATGAAAGAATTAAAAGACATTAAAAAAGTACTTATTTTAGGTAGCGGAACCTTGGGTTTGCGCATTGCCCTAGCAAATGCATTGAATGGCTATCAGGTGAGGGTTTATGACGTCAATGAGAAAGCTTTTGAGGCTGCAAAAAAAATACAGGAAGAACTACTCCATTATTTGATAGGTAAAGGAACCATTACCAAAGAACAAGCAGCAAGTGCCTTGCAAAACCAAAGCTTTACAACTGATGCGAAGCAAGCAGCTGCTGATATTGATTTGGTGAGTGAATCGGTTACTGAAGACTTAGCATTGAAGAAAAAAGTATGGAAGCAATTCGGTGAATTATGTCCGAGCGATACCATTTTCACTACCAATACCTCGTCATTAATTCCGTCATTATATGCTGAAGAAACAGGGAGGCCCGAATTGTTTTGTGCCTTGCATTTTCACGATGTTTTTTATGCCAATGTGGTAGATATTATGCCCAACCCGAAAACAGCACCATGGATTGTTCCGTTGTTAAAAGCCTATGGTGAAAGTATTCAACAAACACCTGTTATTATTAAGCGAGAATCACCGGGGTATATTTTTAATGCCATGTTGATTTCTTTGATTGGTGCCGCAGGGGCATTGGTAACTTATGATGTTGCCAGTATTGAAGATGTAGACCGTTCATGGATGGGTAATTTTAAAATGCCCATGGGCCCTTTTGGTATTGTCGATGAAATCGGACTCGATACTGCTTGGCATGTAATACACGTCTTTGAAGATGAAAAAAGCATGAAATTTTCAAGCTTGTTAAAAAGCTATATTGATGCCGGTAAATTAGGCAAGAAAGTAGGTAAAGGTTTTTACAGCTATCCCAACCCGAGATTTCAAGAGGCTGATTTTATAAGGGGTTAATATTGCCAATAAATTTGTCAGGTCTAGTTAGCTTCGCCATATCGCATGGATTTACACAAATTGTCATTACAAATACTCTCAGAAAGCTCCGGATTGTTTAAAACATCTGTTATGAATACGGGTCTATTATTGAGTAGCATTTTTTTATAAACGAGCCTAACTCCGTGGCTATAGTCAACATACCAATCTACATGACCCGTGTATAACTGTTGTATGGGTTTACCATCTAAAGTATGCCAACCGTAAATAGCAACTCTATTTGGTTTCGGGTTGCTTAGTACGGCCGTTGATTGAATCACATCTTTCTTAATTCCTGATACAATTCCAGAAGGTGTTTTTTTATCGAGTTGTAGACTTATTAAATCATTATGCTTCATAAAAGTAGCTAAAGAATCTCTGTTTTCCGTTAAAGGAAGTGGGACTAATTTTAACTGTGCTTTTTTATAAATTTCATCTACCATTTTTGTGGTTGGAAGCAAGCAATTAAATTGATCTGCTAAAAGTTGCGCCGCTTGGGGAGTTAAAGGCATTCTAACATAATTTTTATTGTGCCCAATAGCTATATAATCTGGAGAAACCCAAAAACTCACGTTTAACTTTTTACCAGTACTAGTGGTCGTTTGATAAGAGACTTTTTTAAATTGAAAATTATAGGCTGGCATGCTACCTTGTGACATGTATTCAATTAGAGCATCTTCACGTTGTCGAACAGGTAAATGAATTAAGTTGTTTAGTAAAGAATCAACATTGGTTGAATTGACAGGGGTGTTTTTTTTGTAAACATGAAACTGTTGCGCAATCTCCTTTTCAATGTTTTTAGAAACACTACACGATTGAAGTATAAATATTGTTGCGATACATAGTGCAATTTTGGGTAGCCGCATTTTAGAATAAATAGATTCCTTAAAAGTATAAAATATCAGTGAGTTTAGGTGCTACTCAATTTTGAGAGACTAATTTTATAATAGGCTAACAAACAGTTAAGTACTATTGTTTTAGGCAGAATTTAAAAAACCTAGTAAAACTAACCCCTAGCGAAGATTCTCATTTTTTAAAATGCTGATATATAGCACATTGAATGTTGAGCTTTTGTTAAGTAATTATTGATAAAAATCCAGTTTGTTAAAAACTTCTCTTGTTTTGTGGATAATTGTGAGTTTTATTTATCAGTAAAAAGCTCAATCTTTGTTTAGTTCGGTTAAACGAAAAAAGGTCAGCCAAGAGCCAACCTTAAATTTTTTCAGTTAAAGGGAAAAGTCGCTCTAAGATATCCCGCCAAAACTTAAAAGGGTCCAAACCTTTTAAGAGGTAAATCTAAAGTTTCTGAGTAAGCGTCCAAAGCTTACTCCCCTTTTTTATAAAAATTGAGCAGTTCACAGCTGCTCTTTTTTGATTCACTCAATGAATTATACATACAAATATATGTACTGTACATTGAGATATTAATAATTTGAATTTAAATTATAAACAAACTTATCTACATTTTAGACTTTTTAAATTTGCGTAAATAAACATTATTTGTCATTCCTGCGAAGGCAGGAATCCAGTTTTGTTATTCTAGATTAAGTCATCATACCAATCTTTCGCCAAATCGTCCCAATTCGGGTTGTTTTCTTCAAATAATTTTAACTTCCAAGCTCTTTTCCATTTTTTTAAATTTTTCTCACGATTAATCGCTTCAGTTGCCTGTTGAAATTCTTCAAAATAGACTAAAATGGAAACGCCATATTTTTTAGTAAATCCTTTTATGGTGCCGGTTTTGTGCTCATAGACTCTGCGTTGTAAATCATTGGTCATTCCAATATAGAGGGTGCCGTTGCGCTGACTCGCTAAAAGGTAAACATAGTATTTATGAATGGTCTTCATAGTCTGTATTTCTGGATTCCTGCCTTCGCAGGAATGACAACCGTTCGTTGACTCGCTAAAAGGTAAACATAGTATTTATGTATGGTCTTCATGGCCTGTTTTTCTGGATTCCTGCCTTCGCAGGAATGATAACCGTTCGTTGACTCATTGAAGACACAACATAGTTTTTATGTTTGGTCTTCATAGTCAGTTCTTCTGATTTCCTGCCTTCGCAGGAATGACAATTATTTGTTGACTCATTAAAGGGTAAACATAGTATTTATGAATGGTCTTCATAGTCTGTATTTCTGGATTCCTGCCTTCGCAGGGATGACAGTTGTTTGTTGACTCATTGAAGGGTAAACATAGTATTTATGAATGGTCTTCATAGTCTGTTTTTCTGGATTCCTGCCTTCGCAGGAATGACAGCTATTTGTTGATTCGCTAAAAGGTATAAAAATACTAATTGTTATTTTTTCTTCGATTGTACACTTTCAATAACTACAGTGGCTAAAATGATCGTTCCGCCAATGAGGGTGTTGATTGAAGGGATTTCACTTAAAAAAAGGATACCTAACAAAATACCATAAATAGGCTGAATGCTGCTTAAAATGCTCACACTACCTATAGAAAAATGTTTAAAACTGCTTACAAACAGCGTGTGGCCAATGGCGGTTGTTACCAAGGCTAAAAAGATAAGGGCACCCCATTCATTAGTAGTGGGTACCGCTTGAACCAAGAAAAAGGATGGAGACAAGATAATTACTACAGTCAGTAATTGGTAAAACATTAATGTTAAGGCGTTATAATTTGAAATTTTCGTTTTTAAAAGGATGTTTCTCAGCGCATAAAACACGGCTGAAAGTAAACCCCATAAGATGCCTTTGGTGTGGTTGTTTTCAAGATTAAATTCAGGGATTAAAAAGTAAATTCCAATCAGTATAAGGATTCCGAAAAAAATGTGTTTTAAATTCAGTTTTGAGTTAAAAAATAAGGGTTCCAATAAAGCGGTAATTACCGGATAGGTAAACAATGACAGCAATCCAATTGCCACATTTGATATTTGTAGCGAATAGAAGTAAGTTACCCAATGGCCACCAAATAAAACACCACTTAAAAGCAGGGTTCTCCAGTCTTTTTGATTTACAACCTTAAAGTTGATTTTTTTATACCAACAAAAGACACCTACTATGAGTACTGCGAATAGGGCGCGCCACCATATGGTAATGACTGGCGGCATTGAAATATACCTTCCCAGAACACCAGATGTGCTAATAAAAAGCATTGCCACATTAATTTCCGCAATGTGCTTTAAATGTGGGTTTTTCAAGGAAGTATTTTTTGAAGGGTAGTAAGCGCTTGATCAACCGAATTGATTTTGTCAAAGGTCAACAAGAGGCGCAAGCCTTGCTTGGTTTCCTTTTCTTTCATTTTACAACTGCCTGTGTTTTGCTGTACAAATTGTAGTATGCTCGTAAAGGTTTCTGTTTGATAGAAGGCAGATTGCTGATTCGAAACAAAATAACCAATCATTTTGTGTTTCTTTAAAATCAAACGTTCCAATCCTAATTTCTTCGCAACCCATTTTAATCGAACACTATCTAATAAGTCTTGAGCCTGAATGGGCAATTCACCAAAACGATCAATAAGGTTTTTTTCGTAGGTTGCTAGTTCCTCTTCCGTTTCTAAGTTACCAAGCTCACTATAGAGGTTTAAACGCTCTGTAACTTTATTGATATAATCATCAGGGAATAAAATCTCAAAGTCGGTATCAATTTGAATTTCCTTAACAAAAGCTGTTTTCTTTTTATCGTCTTTATAAAGCTCTTTAAATTCATTCTCTTTGAGCTCATCAATGGCTTCGCTTAATATTTTTTGATAGGTGTCAAAACCAATATCGTTGATAAACCCACTTTGTTCACCACCCAATAAATCACCGGCACCACGAATTTCTAAATCTTTCATGGCGATGTTCAATCCACTTCCTAATTCTGAGAAAAGCTCTAAGGCCTGAATTCTTTTTCTAGCTTCATCGGTCATCATATGATACGGTGGCGTAATAAAATAGCAAAAGGCCTTTTTATTAGAACGTCCTACACGTCCGCGCATTTGATGTAAGTCTGATAAGCCAAAATTATTGGCATTGTTGATAAAAATAGTGTTGGCATTGGGCACATCCAAGCCACTTTCCACTATAGTGGTAGAAACCAATACATCAAACTCATTATTCATAAAGCCAAGCATGAGTTGTTCTAGTTTTTTGCCATCCAATTGTCCGTGACCAATGCCAATTTTAGCGCTTGGTAACAAACGTTGTAGCAAACCAGCTACTTCTTTGATGTTTTCAATCCGGTTATGGATAAAAAAGACTTGTCCCCCACGAGAAATTTCATATTGAATCGCATCTCTTATGGTTTCTTCGCTAAAGCGGATAACGTTGGTTTCAATAGGGTGTCTATTGGGTGGTGGTGTGCTAATAACCGACAAATCGCGCGCCGCCATTAGTGAAAATTGTAAGGTCCGAGGAATCGGTGTGGCCGTTAAGGTTAACGTGTCAACGTTTTCTTTAATGGTCTTTAATTTGTCTTTAACAGACACTCCAAATTTTTGTTCTTCATCAACAACTAGTAAGCCCAAATCATTGAATTGCACATTTTTATTTACCAATTGATGGGTGCCAATGACAATATCTACACTGCCATTTTTTAATCCATCAATTACTACTTTTCGCTGTTTGGTGCTTCTAAACCTATTGAGGTAATCAACGGTTACTGGAAAATCTTTTAAACGCTCGCTAAAGGTTTTAAAGTGCTGAAAGGCCAAAATAGTGGTGGGTACCAAAATAGCTACTTGCTTGCCGTTGTCTACGGCTTTAAAAGCCGCGCGGATAGCCACTTCAGTTTTTCCGAAGCCTACATCACCACAGACCAGTCGGTCCATGGGCTGTTCACTCTCCATGTCGTTTTTAACATCTTGTGTAGCACTCGATTGGTCAGGGGTATCTTCATAGATAAAACTCGACTCCAATTCCAGCTGCATATAACTATCAGGATTGTAGGCAAATCCTTTTTGCAGCCTGCGCTTTGCATAAAGTTGAATTAAATCATAAGCAATTTGCTTAACGCGTGTTTTGGTTTTTTGCTTGAGTTTTTTCCAAGCGCCAGAACCCAGCTTAAACACTTTTGGAGCCTTGCCATCTTTACCATTAAACTTGGTAATTTTATGCAGCGAGTGAATACTAATATAGAGCACATCACGATCACCATAGACCAATTTGATGGCTTCTTGTTGTTTGCCCTCAACATCAATTTTTTGTAGTCCCCCAAATTTACCAATCCCGTGATCGATATGTGTTACATAGTCTCCAATTTCAAGATTGGTCAGTTCTTTTAAGGTAATGGCTTGTTTTTTGGCAAAACCACTTTTTAAGCGGAATTTATGATAGCGCTCAAATATCTGATGATCAGTATAGCAAGCAATCTTATTTTCTTGATCTACAAAGCCTTGATATAACGGAAAAACGAGCGTTTTATAAGCTACATTTTCGTCGATGTCTTTAAAAATATCATGAAAACGCTCCGCCTGTTTTTGATTCGCACAAAACAGGTAATTGGTGATGTTGTTTTCTGAATTTTTGTTGAGGTTTTCAATTAACAAATCGAATTGTTTGTTAAAAGAGGGCTGTGGAGAGGTTTGAAAAATAAGCGGGCTGGTAGCATGCTCCGTTTCAATCGCAGTGACCGATGAATTACCGATTTCAACAAAAGGATAGTCGCTGAGCTGCTGTTTAATTAAATGACTGTCACAAAACAATTCTTTGGGAGCTGCCAAGGTAAGCTCCCCTTTTATTTCTGAGAACGCTATTTTTGCTTTTTCGAATAATTTATCAAGCTGTCCGAATAATAAGTTGGGGTTTTTACTAAATATAACCGTGTTATTGGCTATGTATTTTAAAAAACTCTCGCGTTTTTCTTGTAATTTTTTGTTTTCTACATTGGGTAGGATGCTAATTCTCTTTTCTTTTTCAATAGAGAGCTGGGTTTCTATATCAAAGGTTCGAATGCTATCCACTTCATCGCCAAAAAACTCGATTCTGTAGGGGTGATCGTTTGAGAAAGAAAACACGTCAACAATTCCACCACGTACTGAAAACTCACCGGGTTCTGTGACAAAATCAACACGTTTAAAGCGATACTCAAATAAAACTTCATTTACAAAATCAAGTGAAATGTGTTCACGAACATGTAATTTTAGGGTATTTTTTTCAAGCTCGCGCTTGGTCACTACCTTTTCAAATAAGGCATCAGGATAGGTAACAATTACGGCTGGTTTTTTGCGAGAATTGATGCGATTAAGGACCTCAGAGCGCAGTAGGATATTGGCATTGTCTGTTTCTTCAATCTGATACGGTCTTCGATAAGAACCTGGATAAAACAGGACGTTTTTATCGCCTAATAGCTGTTCTAAATCGTTTAAATAATAGGCAGCTTCTTCTTTATCACTAAAAATTAATAAGTATGGTTTTTCAACAGCAGTGAAGCTACTAGAAATTACAAAAGACAATGAAGATCCTGCCAAATGCTGTAGTTGTAGCTTTTGGTTTTCGTGTTGTAATTGTTGAACCAGCTGTTTAACCTTGGGCGCTCGTTCATACAAATTAACAATTGTTTGTTTACTCAATTGTTTGAATTTTGGGCAAAGATAAGTTTATGTGTTTAAAAAAAAATGAATGTGCTAAATATTTTCGAAACACGCGACCAATTTATCAAAATCACCTTCGGTATTGTACACATTGCAAGAAACTCGGATGGCGGAACCTCTAAAAGAGACGTATACATTATTAGCCTTAAATGATGCTTTTAGCTTATCTAAATCCATATGTTTTGGCAGATACACACCGAAGAGATGTTTGGCTCTATAAGCGTCTTCTTCAATAAAACAACCTAGGTTTCTGAGTTTTTCAATTGCGTTTTTAGAGATTTGATGGCAGTATTGTTGAATTTGTGCGGGGTTCCATTGTTGTAGCTGCTCGAGACTGTTGATAAGCATGGGCGTTAAAGTAAAATTACTGTATTCACCCATATTATAACGACCGGCCTTGGGTTGGTATCTGCTTTCGTAATTGACCAGTTTAGAAAAATCTTCACTCTTATATCTGTTAATCCAGTTATTTTCTATGGGTTCACCATCATTAAAATAGTCGGAATAGTAGGCCAATCCTAATGAGTAGGGGCCCAACATCCATTTGTAACCTACAGCAATAACAGCATCTGGCTGAATTTCTTTTACCGAAAAAGGGAGTGCACCAATACTTTGTGAGCCATCAATTATTAATAAGGCATTGTGTGCTTTGGTTTTTTTGCGGATAGCGGGTAAGTCAAATAAGGTGCCATCGGCCCAATGCTGAGGTCCTAAGGTCACTACGGCAGTTTTGTCGGTAATCGCATTGATGATGTTTTCGTTCCAAATACGTCCTCTATTTTCAAATGAGGTTGGTGGTGCTACGACCTTGATTTGTGCGTGATTTTTTTCAGCAGCTTTTTGCCAAGCGTAAACATTGCTAGGAAACTGTTCATCAACAATTAAAATTTCGTCCCCTTTCGTAAGTTTAACGTTGTTAGCGGCATTGGCCATTCCATAAGAAACAGACGGTATAATCGCCGTATTTTGGAAATCGGGAACCTCAATAAACGCTGCAAATAATTTCCTTAACTGTTCAGATTGTGTAAAAAAGTCTTTGGCGCCCACTTCATAAGGGAAGCATTTTTGCGATACGGCCTTGTGACCAATTTCTTCTACAGTTATAAGAGATGGTGACATATAAGCACCATTTAAATAGGTGATATTGGCTGGTATTCTGAATTTATCTTTTTGATTGGTAAGCATTGTAGTGAATTTTATACCCAAATATAACATTAAATTAAATTAGTATGTGGTCAAACAAACAAGTGTGTATGGGTAAAGTGTAAGGATCATTCATTGTCTAGAAGAGTAAAATTTTGGACAAAAATCTAAAAGTGGTTGTTTAAAATGGCTCTATTTGAAATTAGTATACGGTAAATATATTTTTAGATATGTCTAAAAATATATTTATATCAATTAAAATTATATATTTGTAACAAATAAAAGTTGATGTTAAGTTTAACAGAGGAAAACTACTTAAAGGCTATTTTTCATTTAGAACAGACTCAGGAAAAGGGAGTTGCAACCAATGCTATTGCTGAAAAAATGAATACCAAAGCCTCATCGGTTACTGATATGATGCACAAGCTATCTGAGAAAAAGTTGGTAGTTTATAAAAAATATCAAGGGGTTAAGTTGACAGCGGAAGGTACCTTGAAGGCAACTATTATTGTTAGAAAACACCGCTTGTGGGAATGCTTTTTAGTAGATAAACTATCTTTTTCATGGGATGAGGTGCACGATATCGCTGAACAATTAGAACATATTAAGTCAGAAGCCTTGGTTGATAAGTTGGATCAGTTTTTAGGGTTTCCTACGACAGATCCTCATGGTGACCCCATTCCCGATAAGGACGGAAAAATTCACGCCAGAAAAAAAGTTGAACTAGCAGCCTTAAAAGAAAATCAAAAAAGTGTTTTACTAAGCGTCAATGATAGTTCTGATGCGTTTTTGAGGTACTTAGATAAAAAGGAAATAGCCATTGGCAGCCTTGTCAAGGTGATGGCCATTGAGCCTTTTGACAATTCAATGTTGGTAAAAATTGATAGTAATGAGCATTTAATAACAGAAGAGGTAGCGAGAAATTTATTGGTAAAGGAAATAGCAAATAAATAGTGAGCATGAAACTTAAGTTGATCGTATTAATTGTTTTGGTTATTACTGTAAAAGTTACTGCGCAAGATGGTGCTGAAAAGAAATACTATGGAACGATAAGTACCGACAGGCCGGATCAAACAGAGGCTTCAAATTTAGTTCCAATGGGGTTTTTACAGGTCGAAACTGGTGCTTTTTATGAAACATTGGATGTCAATTCGCTCAAAAGTAAAGCCATAACTTTTAACACAACCCTTTTGCGCTATGGATTACTAAATAATTTAGAACTACGCCTAGGGTTTGATTTTACAGAGATTACGCACGAATTTAATGGTACTGAGTTAAATGGTAAATTAAGCGGATTTTCACCGTTGTTATTAGGTGTGAAAATTGGAGTTACCGAAGAAAATGGTTGGTTACCCGAAATTGCATTTATAGGTCATATAAATGTTCCTGCTTTTGCTTCCAATGATTTTAAAACAAAAAGTACAAGTACTGATTTTAGATTTTCCTTGGCACATACCCTAAGTGAAAAATCGAGTTTAGGATATAATATTGGGATGGTTTGGGATGGAAATATAACGACAGCAAATTATATTTATACATTGGCGTATGGTCACAGTATTTCTGATAAAATAGGTGCTTATTTTGAGTTGTATGGAGATTTACCTGAAGGTAGTAGTTTTAATCATTTGTGGAATGCTGGCCTTACTTATTTAATAAGTAATAATATTCAACTAGATATCTCTGGTGGTACAGGGATTACACAAAACGTACAAGATCTGTTTTTAAGTACAGGCATTAGTTTTAGAATACCGGAATAAAAATTTGAAAATAATTAAAAATTATGTTAGATCAAGTAATTCATTATTTAGAAAGTATTAATCCCATTTTGGCAGCCTTATACGCCACCTTATTTACCTGGGGATTAACGGCATTGGGGGCGTCTATGGTTTTCTTTTTTAAAGGAATGAACCGAGCGGTGTTTGATGGAGCCTTGGGTTTCACGGGAGGTGTTATGGTGGCCGCCAGTTTTTGGAGTTTATTAAATCCGGCGATTGAGATGAGTCCAGGAGAAGGGTTTTCTAAAGTAATTCCGGCAGCTGTTGGTTTCTTTCTAGGAGCACTATTTTTATTTGGCTTAGATAAAATACTACCCCATTTACATATTAATTTTAATACAAAAGAGGCCGAAGGCGTTAAAACCCCTTGGCACAGAACCACCTTGTTGGTATTGGCCATAACCTTACACAATATTCCAGAAGGGCTCGCAGTAGGCGTGTTGTTTGGTGGTGTGGCCGCCGGTTTTGATGGCGCTACAATTGGTGGAGCAGTAGCCTTGGCAATAGGAATTGGCTTGCAAAATTTTCCAGAAGGTTTTGCTGTTGCGATGCCAATGAGACGCCAAGGAGCGAGTAGAAGAAAAAGTTTTATGTACGGACAATTATCAGCAATTGTTGAGCCAATTGCTGGTGTTTTAGGAGCTTGGGCCGTATTAACCTTTCAGCCTATATTGCCTTATGCCCTAGCATTTGCTGCAGGAGCGATGATCTTTGTGGTTGTTGAAGAGGTGATTCCAGAAACACAGCGAGATAAGTATACAGATATCGCCACTATGGGCTTTATAGGTGGATTTATTATTATGATGATCATGGATGTAGGATTGGGTTAATTGATTTAAAAAAGAAGCAATAAAGTTGTATTTTGCATAAAATTAGAACGTGCAAAATTCATCGACATTTAAAGTTTACAACGCCTCTGCTGGAAGTGGGAAAACCTTTACTTTGGTAAAGGAGTATTTGAAAATATTACTACAAACTTCTGATGCGAATCGGTATCAAAATATTTTAGCTGTAACTTTTACCAATAAAGCGGCGGCTGAAATGAAGGAGCGTGTTATTTCTAGTTTACGCGATTTCGCTCAAGCGGACATTTTAAACCATAAAAGCGATTTATTCCTTCAAATTGAGCAAGAAACGAAGCTGCAAGACAGTCTCATTCATGAGCGTTCTGTCAAGGTATTGCAACATATTTTAAATAATTACTCTGCTTTTAATATTACCACCATTGATAGCTTTACGCATCGATTGATTCGGAGTTTTGCCTTTGATCTAGGCTTGTCCTTGAATTTTGATGTTGAAATGGACACCAAGTCATTGTTAAATGAAGCGGTTGATGTATTGATTTCTAAAATAGGAACGGATAAAGAACTCACCGATGTTTTAATCAATTTTTCACTGCAAAAGGCAAATGAAGATCGGTCGTGGGATATTTCATATGATTTAAAAGAAATAGCGCAAATTTTATTGAATGAAAACGACATCTTACATGTTCAAAAAATCAAGGAGAAGCCGCTGAGCGACTTTATTGATTTAAAAAAGAAACTCAATAAAAGACAAAAAGAGTTAGCTATTCGGTTTGCTGAAATAGGGAAGGAAGGCGTGGAAATTATAAGAAGCTTTGACCTGGATGATAAAGATTTTTATTATTCACAATTTCCAAAGCATTTTCAATTTTTAATCAATGACGTAGACAAACTTAATTTTGATGTTAGTAAAGGCCTGGCCAAAAGCATCCAGAATAATTTATTTTATACTAAGGGAAAGCCAGAAGAAGTTAAAACAGCCATAGATAGTATTATCAATCCGTTACTTGATTTGTATCACGCTTCCCAAATGAGCTATCAAGAATATGCATTGAACAATTTATTGGTAAACAGTATGATTCCCTTAGCTGTTTTAAGTAAGATAAACACCACATTGGACGCCCTAAAAGAAGAAAAAAACATTCGTTTAAATGCCGAGTTCAACGAATTGATAAGTAAAAATTTACGTGAGCAACCAGCAGCTTTTATCTATGAACGCATTGGTGAAAAACTAAAGCATTATTTTATAGATGAAATGCAAGACACTTCGCAATTACAATGGCACAATTTAATTCCGTTAATTGAAAATGCGCTATCGCAAGAAAATGCAAGTCTCATGTTAGTAGGCGATGCGAAACAGTCCATTTATAGATGGCGGGGTGGTGAACCTGAACAATTTATACAGTTGTCGGGTGAAGACGGCATTTCCGCAATTAGCAATCCGTTTAAAATTAAAAAGGAACAGCACTTACTAGACACGAATTATAGAAGTTATAGTGAGATTATTAATTTTAACAATGACTTTTTTCAGTTTGTAGGAGGTCATTTTAGCAAGCCCGTTTATACAGAAATGTATCACCGAGAGAACCAGCAGAAAATCACCGCCAAAAAAGGAGGTTATGTATCGTTGTCATTTATAGAAGAAGGCTTAAGTGCTGCTGAAAAAGATGAAGTTTTCCCTGTAAAGGTGCTAGAAACGATTCGCGAATTAGAAACTGACTTTAGCTATAATGAAATGTGTGTACTTACAAGAACACGCAAACAAGGTGTTGCCATCGCTAATTACTTAACAGAAAATGGTGTTGAAATTATCAGCTCTGAAACTTTATTGTTGAAGAATTCGGCCAAAGTAAATTTTATTATTGACCTGCTAATATATATACAACAACAATCTGATAAAGAAGCGAAATTAGAAGTGTTGTATTTTTTATATGAACATTTAGCGCTAGTAGAAGACAAGCATCTTTTTTTTAAGAATAGTATTGATTTACCAGTTGCCGCCTTCTTTAAAAAACTAACGGATTATGGTGTTGATTTTGACTACCACCAATTTATCCAGCTTCCTTTCTATGAGAGTGTAGAGGCCATTATAAGAGGTTTTAAACTCACTAAGTCTTCTGATGCCTATCTGCAGTTTTTTTTAGATGAAGTGTTGAAGTTTACACAGAAAAAGTCAGACGGAATTCAAGGATTTCTGGACTTATGGGAGGATAAAAAAGAGAAATTAAGCATCGTTGTTCCGGAAGGGAAAAATGCGGTTCAAATAATGACCATTCACAAGTCGAAAGGCTTGGAATTTCCGGTGGTCATTTTTCCATATGATTTAGATATTTACAAAGAAATCAATCCCAAGGTTTGGTATCCTATTGAGGATAAATCAAACTATAATGATTTTGAGTCTTTACTAATAAATTATAACAAAACATTAGAACAAACGGGTGCCTTAGGCACGGCCTTGTATCAAGAGAAACGCAATGAACTAGAATTGGATAGTTTTAATTTATTGTACGTTACTTTAACACGAGCTATTGAACAATTATATATCATTTCTGAAACCAAAAAAAGTGCTGATGAGCCAAGGTGGTATTCTCAATTTTTTGTACATTTTTTAATGGCAAAAGGTGTTTTTAATGAGCAACAAAGCAGTTATGAATTTGGGCAAAAGCAGCGTGTTTCGCACAAAACATCAAGCGCTACATCCAGCTATGAACTAGAAACGTTTATTAGTTCTCCTTGGCAAAACCACGACATAAATGTGGCCGTCAATGCAACCTTATTTTGGGATCCTGAAAAGCAAGAATCCATTGCTTTTGGGAATTTAATACACGAGATCTTATCAAAGATTAAAACAGAAGATGATGTTGAAGAAGCTGTTGAACGCTATGTGAACATGGGTTATATTCAAAAAGGAGATTTAGCTGAAATAAAGCGCATACTCTATGAAGTTGTACGTCATTCAGAATTAGAATCCTATTTCCAACAAAATAACACGGTTTACAACGAACGTGAAATACTCACCGCTACGAAAGAAATTATCATTCCAGATAGATTGGTGCTGAATGAGCAAAATAAAGCCACTATCATTGATTATAAGACCGGAAAACCAGATAAAAAATACCACTCGCAGCTAAACAAATACGCCGAAGTTATAAGTGAATTGAATATTGAAGTAAAAAAGAAATTATTAGTTTATATAGGTGAAGTTGTTAGTGTTGAAGAAGTGTAACTTAACTAAAAATAATATCTTTGAAAAAATTTAAAAATGAACGTGGTTGATATTGTACTGGCAGCGGTACTGCTTTTTGGATTAATACGAGGTCTTATGAAGGGTCTATTTGTTGAAATAGCCTCATTGGTAGGCTTGGCATTAGGTTTATATGGAGCAATCCATTTTTCATATTTTGTGGCCGATTTTTTAAAAGATAGCGTGTCGTGGTCAGAGAAATATATTCGAATTGCTGCCTTTGCAAGTACTTTTGTAATTATTGTTGTATTGATTTCCTCGGCGGGAAAGCTACTGACTAAAATTGCAGATGCAGCTGCACTAGGAATTGTAAACAAACTTTTTGGAGCTATATTTGGCTGTATAAAAGTAGCGTTGATATTAAGTGTAGTTTTAATCGTTTTTGACAAGTTGAATAGAACCCTACCTTTTGTAAAGGAATCACAAATACAAAATTCTGTTTTGTACTCACCAGTAAAAAATTTAGCACCTTTTATATTTCCATCCATCTTAGAAAAAGAGTGGGAAGCAGTAAAGAAAGGTTAATTAAAAACATAGAAAGAATGTCTACAGCAAAAAAAGAATATAAGAGAATCACGGTAAAGTCGTTGGTAGAAATGAAACGCAACGGTGAAAAAATAGCAATGCTTACGGCCTATGATTACAGTATGGCAAAAATAGTGGATGATGCTGGCATTGATGTTATTTTGGTGGGTGATTCAGCGTCTAATGTAATGGCGGGTCATGAAACCACTTTACCCATAACTTTAGACCAGATGATCTATCATGCTTCTTCGGTGGTAAGAGCAATAGAACGATGTTTGGTGGTGGTTGATTTGCCTTTTGGAAGTTATCAATCAGATCCGAAAGAGGCGTTGCGGTCTGCCATACGAATTATGAAAGAGTCAGGGGGGCATGCCGTTAAATTAGAAGGGGGTAAAGAGGTTAAGGAGTCCATCAAGAGAATTTTAAATGCGGGAATACCTGTAATGGGACATTTGGGTTTAACACCACAATCAATTTATAAATTCGGAACCTATACGGTACGTGCTAAAGAAGAGGAGGAAGCAGAAAAATTGATGCAAGATGCTAAGTTGTTAGAAGAATTGGGTTGTTTTGCCATTGTATTAGAAAAGGTGCCGGCGAAATTGGCGAAAGCTGTAGCGGAGAGTATTTTAATACCAGTAATTGGTATTGGCGCTGGTAACGGTGTAGACGGACAAGTATTGGTAATTCATGATATGTTAGGCATGACCCATGAATTTAATCCTCGTTTTTTACGACGTTACTTAGATTTATACACTGAAATGAATGGTGCTTTTAAACAGTATATTGGAGATGTTAAGAGCAGGGACTTCCCAAGTGATATGGAGCAGTATTAATATTAGTTGTTTTCTTGATTGACAATCGAATTATAATAATTTACAATCTGTAAAAGGTCTTCTTCTTTATTCAATTTGTATTTATGATCACTTAAATATTCTTTTAAGAGCTCTCTCTTTAGTAAAAATAGCTTGAAAAGATCTTTACTTTTTTTTGGAACTTTTTGTACAAGGTCTCCTATTTTTAAGTAGTATTCAGTTTTAGGCCGGTTAAACAGTGGAGGTGTTGCGGTTACAAAAGCATTTTCTCCAACAACGGCGTCTTTAAAGGTTACCGTTTCTTTTTTTAGTAGCGTACAATAATTAGTGTCTGTTTTTGAAACAATCACAAAAAACCCAATGGCGTTTTGATCATCTAGCGTATAGGAATAGGCTCTATAGGTTGCTTCGCCAAGAGCAAGGTACCAAGCGTTGACTTGCTTATTTAAGAGATAATAATCAATTCCGTCGTCTTTATGTGATACTTCAACATTGTCTGTATAGGCATTATAACGCATAAAGAACGTATTGATGAATTCTTTGTCTGCCGTGTAAATTTTTCCCGTTGGTTTGTTGAATCTCAATGCTTGATTGTTATCAATATAAGGCGTTCCTTGAATTTCATTATAGTTATATGTTTTGTTGCCGGATTTTAAAAACGAATCGGGTAAGTGATCACCGCTCATAAAGCCGAAATTAGACCCACTGACTACTTGGCCAGCATCTCGTTGTATTACTTGACTAAAGCAAAAAACAAAAGGCGACCCGATAAAAAGTAAAAACACTATTTTTTTTATAAAAAACATCCTTGTCAAATTAAGTTTAAAAAAAAGCCACGCTGATAGCGTGGCTTTTGAATTCTAAATCTATTGATTTTCATTTGCTGGAATGGGAACAGCTGCAGGTACATTATCTGTACCTCTATCATTTGGCAACTCAGCAAGTCTACCAAATCTTCTCATATCTATCCAACGATGACTTTCCCCAAATAAAGAATATCTTCTTTGAAAAAGGATTTCATTCTCTAAGGCAGCGGGGGTAGTAGCACCTGTATAATCACCTAAGCCAGCAGCTTCTCTAATCACATCAATTGCGTCTACGGCATCTCCAGGATTTGAAATCATACTTGCTTCAGCATAGAGTAAAATCAATTCCTCATTTCTTATAATTGGAACATTGTCAACATTCGTTTGATAAAGCCAAACATCATGCGTACCAACCAAGCCTGAGGCTGTAGTTGGACTATTTCGCAATACCACTTTATTTACTCTAGTGTCGTTTGCCAAAGCATCGTCAACAAAACTAGCATGTGCAATTCTAACGATAGCCGTTTGATTAAGCGCATTAAAAAGCGGGTTCGCTAAATCAGCACCTGATAACGAAAACGTATGATAAACCCCCGTTTTTAAATCGCCATCCATATCCATAAATGAAGCGTTTAAAAGCGTTAATACATTACTGTAATTTCCTCTGTAGGCCTCAACACGAGCTGTCAATCCTTTGTTAAATTCTAAAAAAGAAACTTCATAACCTGAAGTCAAATCAAAAGGTAAACTAGATCCTGCCGTAGCTAAATCACTAGCCGCGTCGTTTAATAAGTTAAAAATGGCTGTTAAAGCCTCATCATAACTTACAAATGCACCTAAATTATCAGGATCAGAAACATCAATTCGTATACCATTTGCTCCTTGATTATTAGCAACCATTAAGAGCTCATGAGCTTTTAACGTATTTAAAACCCCTCGAATACCCGCAATTTCTGCAGTAGAAAAATCTGCCGAAGTATTGGCTAATCCTTCAAGAGTTAAATTAATATCCTTAATCGCAGCATATCTAGCCGCCCAAGGAGTTGTTGTGTAAAAAGTATTGTTGTCTAAATTACCAGTAACCACATCACCTTCATAACGAGGGTCTGAACCAGTAATATAATAATACTCTCTACCAAATATACTTTGTACATCTGTTTGAGTAGCTAAGCCAACTCTCATATCTGAAAAAATACCAGCTATTGCTTGTGGTAATTCCCCTCTAGATAAATCATCGGATATAGAAGAGGTACTTGCTCCGTTTAAACTTTCACCACCATCTAAGGTACATGACGCCATGAGCGTAATGAAACCGACGGTAAAGATTAATATTTTTATTTTTTTTATAATTTTCATTTTTCTATCTATTTAGATTATTAAAATTGTGCTGATAAATGGAACATAAACCTTTTAGAAGATGGGAAAGGAGTTACCTCAACACCTGTTGACAATCCGTTACCACCAAAGTTTGAAACTTCAGGGTCAAAACTGTTGTAATCGAAAATATTGATCAAATTGTTTCCTGAGAAACCTAATTTCACATTCGATACGACGCTGTTAAACCATTTGTCAAGAGTTTCTACTGGAATGGTATAATACAAACCAATTTCTCTTAATCTTAAATAAGAAGCATCTTCAACAAAAGGAGTTGCATTACCTGCAAAAATACCATTGTTAATTCTATAATCACCGTTAGAAATAATACCGTCAGGATCTAAAGTGATGTCGTCATAATCAGCACTCACGCCTCCAAAATCTGAAAGTAGTTTTGATAAGTTAATATTATCACCACCTTTTTTCCAATGCCATAAGAATGACAATGTAAAATCTTTGTATCTAAAATGATTGTTAAAAGACATTTGGAAATCTGGTTCAGCATCACCTAAAACACTTACTGGGGTTCCAGGTCCGGTAGTACCTACAATTTGAGTAACACTTCTACCTTCTTCAATTTGAAATTGACCTAAACTATTTCCAAATCCTCCAAGATTAAAGGTAGGAACGTTTAATTTAGTCATTTCTGATTGGTTTTTATACCAACTTATACTTGAGTCCCAATTAAAATCTTCTGTGTCAAAAGCTTTTATATTTAAGCCAATCTCAACACCTTTATTCTCTAGTTCACCAGCATTTACCCATTCTCTTACGAAACCAGTTGAAGGTTCTGTATTTGCTTGTAAAAGTAAATCTTCAACATTCTTTTTATAGTACGTAAATTCTAAAGAGATACGGTCATTCATAAATCCAGCATCAAAACCTACTTCTAATTCTTTTTGTCTTTCTGGAGTAATTCCAGGATTTCCTCTGGTAAGCGGAACAATAATACCTACGTTTCCATCAACTAAGGTGTTTCCATATACCGTATATAATGAACCAAAAGCCGCAAAAGTTCCAGCTTCACCATAAGCTCCTCTTACTTTAAATCTATTGATCGCTTCATTGTCACCCCAAAAATCAAAGTTATGAAGGTTGGCAGCTAACGATGCTTTTGGATAATAAAAGAGCTCGTTGATATCACCGTTGTTGGTAGATTTATCACCTCTAATTCCTAAGGTTCCAATTAACTTATCTTGATAGTTAATAGACTCTTGTGCATAGAAACCAAAATCTTCTTGTTCTAATCTTGCTTGACTCGTACTAACGTTAGCCGCTTGATCAACATTCGTTTCAGATGCAATTAAATCAGATGCAGTAACACTGATAATGTTTTGAGAGAATTGCTCATTCGTAACACCTAACTGTGTTGAGAATGAAATATCACTTTCTGTTCTGTAATTATGCACCAAGAAGGCAGAATAGTTAGCGTTTGTATTGGTAGTTGTCGAAACTGCCGATAATCCGTTAACACCACCTTGATCTGGTCGCATGAATTGTAATTCTTTTGGAAAAATTACCGTAGAACTTAGGGTGTAGTGATCTGCACCAGCTCTAGCAACGAATTTTAAGTCAGAATTATCAGATCTGTATAGATTAATATCTAAAGTACCACCGGTAATAAACCTTTTAGTACCTTCATTATTAGTCATTAAATCCCGTGTCTGTAATGGGTTTGAAGAATTATTAGGATGATCAGGATAGTTTCCATTTTCATCTGGTAATAAATAATCCCATGGACGTGTTGCTGTTAATGCAACTCCTAAAGTTGTTCCAGAGTTATCATTATTAAAAAACCCTCTATCTGCAGAAGAATTGATGTAATTAGAAACGATTGACAATTTGATGTTATCGTTAAATTTATGATCTACATTCAATCGAACAGAAGTTTTGTCATATCCAGTATTTTTTACAATACCATCTTCTTGATTACGTGTTAAACCAGCAAAAAACTGTGTTTTTTCTGATCCACCAGACATGCTTAAATTTGTATTCGAAATAAAGCCTTTTTCGCCATAAACTTCTTTTTCATAATCACGTAAAGTACCTGCAGACTCAGCAGCTGTAAATAAAGCGCCTTCACCAAAAGCACTTTCTGCTAATGCAGCAGTCCAATTACGTTGTCCTTGCAATCTTATAATTTCATTATAACCTACAGATTGTGAGAAATTTAATTGTGTTTTACCAGCTTTACCTTTTTTGGTAGTAATGATAATTACACCAGCGGCACCTCTAGAACCGTAAATGGCCGAGGCAGAAGCTCCTTTTAAAATTTCTATATTTTCAATATCATTCGGATTGATATCCGCAATTCTATTGGTAGCATTGTCTTGAGTTGATGCATTACCACCACCAGCAGCGGCAGATACAGCATTTAAACCGGCAGAAGAAATACTACTATTATCAATATAAACACCATCAATAATATACAATGGTTGCGAGTTACCGTTAATAGAAGTAACCCCTCTTAATTTAATTGACAATCCACCTCCCGGTGCACCAGAGTTTGCCGAAACCAAGGCTCCAGTAAATTTACCAGATAAGGCTCCGTCAAGTGTTTGTGGCGCTGTCGTTCCTGTTAAATCATCAGCAGTAACCGTTGCTACACTATTGGCAAGGTTTTTTCTTTTAACAGTAGATGCAAAACCAGAGACGACTACTTCGTCCAGACCTACTGCATCTTCAGTTAATGAGATGTTCACAGCCACACTGGCATCTGTAATTAATTGTTCCTTGGATGTAAAACCTAAGGAGGATACCACTACGGTTGCAGGCACTTGACTAAGATTTAACGAGAAATCTCCATTGATGTCTGATGTTGTTCCGTTTGAAGTTCCTTTTTCAAGAACATTTGCAAAAGGAATCGCTTGTCCATTGGCGTCTGTTATTTTACCGGTAATTGTCTGTGCTAGAATACCCAAAGGCAGCAAAAACAAGGCAAAGTAAACCGCGCTCTTAATTAGAAGAGTTTGTTTCATATATTTAAATTAATTAGTTATTAGTATAACAAAGATTGCTCTTTTTTTTAAATATCACAATTTTTAGTACCATAATTAACTATTCCATTAACGTTTCCTTAACACAGTGATTCATGTTTAAAAGCCGAATTAACAAATCGTTAAAAATAATTGAAGGGTCTGCTTTTTAACCAAATTTTAACAGCAAAGCCCTATGTTATGCAGTAAGTTTGCTATCCAAAAAAAAGTGTAGTATTGCAATAAATTATATATAATAATGGAAGGAATAAATACAAGTGTAGATATTAGAGCAATTAATGAAAAGATAGAGAAGGATAGTGCTTTTGTAGATTTGTTGACTTTAGAGATGAACAAGGTTATTGTTGGTCAAAAGCATATGATAGAACGTTTGTTGATCGGTTTGTTAGGAAATGGACATATTTTACTGGAGGGGGTTCCTGGATTGGCAAAAACATTGGCTATTAACACCTTGTCAAAAGCAGTTCAAGGATCATTTAGTAGAATTCAATTTACGCCAGATTTGCTTCCAGCAGATGTAATTGGTACGATGATTTACAATATGAAAGTAAATGATTTCTCTATTAAAAAGGGGCCTATTTTTGCAAATTTTGTATTGGCTGATGAGATTAACCGAGCGCCTGCCAAAGTGCAGTCGGCATTGTTAGAAGCCATGCAAGAACATCAAGTTACAATTGGTGATACTACGTTTAAGTTGGATGCGCCTTTTTTAGTGATGGCAACGCAGAATCCAATAGAGCAAGAAGGAACCTATCCATTGCCAGAAGCACAGGTAGATCGATTTATGTTGAAAACAGTCATTAAGTATCCGAAGTTAGCGGAAGAGCAATTGATTATGCGAAATAATTTAAATGGCGGTTTTGAAAAAGTAAATGCAGTTGTGAGTTTAGAAGAAATTCTAAAAGCAAGGGAATCTGTAAAAGAAGTGTATATGGATGAAAAAATAGAAAAGTATATACTTGATATTATTTTTGCTACCCGTTATCCAGAGGAATATCGATTACCAGACCTCAAACCTTTAGTGAGTTTTGGTGCTTCGCCAAGAGGGAGTATTAATTTAGCTATGGCATCTAAGTGTTATGCCTTTATCAAACGCAGAGGCTATGTGATTCCTGAAGATGTGAGAGCGGTTGTGCACGATGTTTTAAGACATAGAGTTGGAATAACCTATGAGGCTGAAGCCGAAAACATTACTTCAGAAGACATTATCAACAAAATTGTCAATCAAGTAGAGGTACCTTAAAATTGCTTGCAGTATTTTGTAGCCGTTTGCACTAAATTAGTTTGGTGTATGACTAATTAACTATAACTGTCAATCATAAACGTAAAAAAGTTGGATACTAAAGAAATACTTAAAAAAGTTCGGAAAATTGAGATCAAAACCCGCCGGTTGTCTGATCATATTTTTTCTGGTGAATATCACAGTTCGTTTAAGGGCCGTGGTATGACCTTTTCTGAAGTGCGCCAATACCAATTTGGAGATGATATTAGAAGTATCGATTGGAATGTTACCGCTCGTTATAATGAACCTTTTGTAAAGGTGTTTGAAGAAGAGCGAGAGCTAACAATGGTTTTGATGGTTGATGTGAGTAGTTCAGAACTATTTGGAACAACACAACAATTTAAAAGAGAAACAATTACTGAAATTAGTGCAACCTTAGCATTTTCAGCCATTCAAAATAACGATAAAGTAGGACTTTTACTTTTTTCTGATGGAATAGAATTATTTATACCACCCAAAAAAGGAAAAACACATGTATTGCGAATTATTAGAGAATTGATCGAGTTTCAACCGAAGAGCAAAAAAACGGATATAACACAAGCACTGCGCTACCTTTCAAACGTAATGAAAAAGAAAGCAATTGTTTTTATTTTATCAGATTTTATGGATGAATCTTATGATAATGCATTGAAGATAGTAGGTAGAAAACACGACGTTACAGGGATCCGTGTTTATGATAAGTATGAAGAGAACATCCCCAAATTAGGCATGGTACCCATGCAAGATTCGGAAACGGGAAAGACAATTTTAGTAAATACAAATTCAAAAAAAACACGGACTAATTACAGTGCGCATTATTTAAAAACAGTTGATTATTTTGAGAATACTTTTAAAAGAAGTGGTTCAGGAACAATCAGCACAAGAATAGATGAAAGCTATGTTAAAAAACTACTCGGATATTTTAAACAGAAGGGAGCTTAAATAAAAATATGTTGTTGAAGTTTAAAATGAGAAAATATATTTTACATATTATCCTTTTAATCGGTGTGGCTGGTTATGCACAAAATGATGCGAAAGTCTCAACTAAAGTGGATACCACTAAGATTCGAATTGGTGAAAAAATAAATTACCAAATCGTAGTTGACAATGCTGCGAATGGAGTCATATTCCCAGAATTAGAATTAGATAGTTTAGGAGGGGTTGAGATTGTTGAGTCTTTTAATGTAGACACCTTAAAGAATAGACTCATAAAGAAATACGCCTTGACGAGTTTTGATAGTGGTAGTTATGTCATTCCAAGACAGCGTGTGTTAATATGGAGTCAAGAGTATTTAACAGATTCTTTACGAATAGATGTGGCCACCGTTGCGGTTGATACAACAAAGCAACAAATGTATACCATCAAAGCTATTCAGAATGAACCGTATACCTTAGCCGATTATAAAAAGTACTTATGGTGGCTTTTACTGGTTTTTATGTTAGTAGGGCTAGTAGCTTATTTTATTTTACGTAAAAAACCAACAGAAGAAGAAATTGAGGCGAGAATTCCACCTTATCAATTGGCTCTAAAACGCTTAACAGAGCTAGACGAAAAGCAATTATGGCAGAATAATAAGATAAAAGAATACTATGTTGAATTAACAGGTATTGTTCGTACCTACATTGAAAGAGAGATTAGAATACCGGCATTAGAGTCTACAACGGATGAACTGGTTGAAACTTTGAATGATTTTAAGGAAGTAGCGTCTATTGAGACTTCGGATGATACACTAAAAAAATTAAAAGAATTATTGCAAGAAGCTGATTTGGTAAAATTTGCAAAATCTGCACCCTTGGCAAATGAGATTGAAGCCGATAGACAAGATGCTGAAGTAATCATTAATACATTAAAACCTGCGGCAAATATCAATGCGATGCCTGAAATTGAAAGTATTAGAAAAGTGGTTTTGGTTCAAAAGCCAAGTTATACCATGCCGTCTAGTATCGCAAAAATTCTCATCATTTTGGGGCTGCTTTTGATAGGATTTTTGATTGTTTATGGAATTTCGAGTACGGCGAAATCAGTTGGAAATATTAACAATGCTGTGCAACAACACTCAGTAAAAACCGATGCGCAACATGTGGAGTAATTTTGAATTTTACAATCCGGGTTTTTTATGGTTATTGCTGTTAATTCCATTAGTGGCAATTTGGTATTTCTTAATCCGAAAGAAAGAAGCGGCCACATTAAAAATGGCAAGCACAAAAGGTTTTGCAGAGCAATCGATGATTGCAAAGTTAAAACCCTTGCTTTATATACTTAGATTGTTGGCATTTACCGCATTGATAATTGCTTTGGCAAGGCCGAGAAATGTTGAGGTGAGTAAAAGAACGAAAACAACTAGGGGTATTGATATTGTGATGGCTATCGACGTATCGGCGAGTATGTTGGCCAAAGATTTAAAACCAAATCGTTTAGAAGCGCTGAAAGACGTTGCTACAAATTTTGTAAATAAGCGGCCTAATGATAGAATAGGTATTGTGGTGTACGCTGGTGAGAGTTTTACTCAAACACCAATTACAAGCGATAAGCGAATTGTTATAAATACCATTCGTCAGCTGCGTTGGGGAGATTTGGAAGGCGGTACGGCTATCGGAATGGGCTTGGGTTCAGCCGTAAACCGTTTAAAGGAAAGCAAAGCCAAAAGTAAGGTAATTATTTTGTTGACCGATGGTGTGAATAATTCTGGTTTTGTGGACCCAAAAACAGCAACAGAGCTAGCAAAAGAATTGGAGATTAAAGTGTATACAATAGGATTAGGGACAAATGGAACGGCGCTATTTCCATATGCTAAAGATGGGAGTGGAAATTTATTATTTAGAAATGCACCAGTTGAAATAGATGAAAAATTATTGGAATTTATAGCGCAACAAACTGATGGGCGTTATTTTAGAGCCACCGATAATGAAAAGTTAGCTTCCATTTATGATGAAATTAATAAGCTAGAAAAAACGGAAGTAGAAGAATTTAAATATTATAATTATCAAGAGCGATACAGACCATTGGTTTTACTTGCAGGTTTTTTAATTTTAATAGAAATGACATTGAAATTTACTGTATTTAGAAGTTTTATATAATCGGTTTGTCAGTGAAGATGACTCATTGGAGGTCATTAAGAACATGTAATAATAGAACAACGAAGCTAAGCGAGTTGTATAATGAAAAAGTTAAACAAACGAACATCGTAAAATGTATCAATTAGAAGAACAAAAATATTTTATTTATTTCGCAGTTGTTGCGGTGCTTTTAGTTGCCTTTTTTTTAGTTGCTTTATGGAAAAGGAGCAAGCAAAAATCGTTTGCTGATTCTGAGTTGTTAGCTCGATTAAGTCCGGAAATTTCACCGTTTAAGTCGGTTCTAAAAGTAGTGTCAATTGCAATTGGGTTATCATTTCTAATTATTGCATTGGTCAATCCAAAAATGGGGACCAAATTAAAAACCATAACCCGTCAGGGTGTGGATGTGGTTTTTGCCTTAGATGTTTCGAAAAGTATGTTGGCTGAAGATATCGCGCCTAATCGTTTAGAAAAATCAAAACAACTAATCTCCAAAATTATAGATAAGTTAGGGAGTGATCGAGTGGGAATTATTATTTATGCAGGAAATGCATATCCTTTATTGCCAATTACCACAGATCATGCTGCAGCAAAAATGTTTTTGCAAAATGCCGAACCCGATATGGTCTCTTCACAAGGGACAGCGATTAATGAAGCCTTAAAATTGGCGAAGACCTATTTTGATGATGAAGAACAAACCAATCGTTATTTGTTTCTAATCTCAGATGGTGAAGATCACGATGAAAATGTGAGTTATGTTGCAGATGAAGCAACAAAAGAGGGGATTAGAATCTATACAATAGGGGTAGGTACCTCAAAAGGAGGCCCGATACCCATTAAACGTGATGGCACCTTACTTGGATATAAAAAAGATAGAGAAGGAGAAGTTGTAATCACACAACTCAATGATAAAACATTAAGTACTATTGCAAAGGATGGTAAAGGCGAATATTTATCAGGTAATAACACAGCGAAAACCGTTGAGTATATCGATGAATTATTATTAGCCGCAGATAAAAAGGAATTTGAAACAAAACAATTTTCTGATTTTAAAGATCAATTTCAGTGGTTTATAGGTCTAGGTTTGTTATTTTTATTTTTTGACACATTTATGCTTAGTAAAAAAACAAAATGGATCCAGCAATTAAATTTGTTTAACGAGAAAAAAGAAGAAATAAAATGAAGCAGTTATTTTTAGTATTCGTAATAATCTCCACAGTTAGTTTTGCTCAAAAAGCAGCAGTTAAAAAAGAAACTGGTCAACCTGAAAAGCAAGTGATTCGGGATGGAAATGACTTCTATAAGCAAAATAATTTTGTAGATGCAGAGGTGCAGTATAAAAAAGCCTTAGAGTTAAATCCTAATTATGAGAAGGCCAATTACAATTTGGGGAATGCAATTTATCAACAAAACAGGTTTAAGGAAGCATTACCGATGTATGAAATGGTTGCAAAAACAAGTGAAAATAAAGTTACAAAGGCTGAGAATTATCATAATATAGGGAATACTATGATGAAAGAAAAGCAATATGATAAAGCCATTGAGGCCTATAAGAATTCGCTGCGTAATAACTCTAAAGATGATGAGACGCGCTACAATTTAGCATTGGCACAAAAGCTTCGTAAAAAGGAAGCAGACAACAAAAAAGACGATAAAAATAACAAAGACAAAAATAATAAGGACGATAAAGAGAAGGATAAAAATAAAGATAAGAAGGATCAGGATAAAGATAAACAAGAGAGTAACGAAGGCGACAAGGATAAAGACAAAAAAGGAGACGATAAGAAAGACCAAAATAAAGAGCAGCAAGGTGAAAATGATAAGAAGCAACCGCAAAAACAGCCGCAACAGAATAAACTCTCAGAACAGCAAATAAAACAATTGCTTGAGGCCATGAATAATGAGGAGAATAAAACGCAGAAAAAGGTAAACGCCAAAAAAGCAAGAGGAAGAAAAGTAAAACAAGAAAAAGATTGGTAAGTTCGGCATCAACCCTTCGGTAAGCAAAGGCGTATGATTTTAAGGAACAATTCCGCAAAAAAGTAACACAAGAATGTCTAAAAGCATACAAATACTACTACTCATTTTATTTTCTCACAGTGTCATGGCGCAAGACGTGGCTTTCAAAACTGCTGTAAGTAAAAATAGGTTGGGTATAAATGAGCGTTTGCGCATTACTTTTTCGATCAATAAACAAGGAGGCGACGATTTTGCCCCACCGAATTTTGAAAACTTTAAAGTGGTCTCAGGCCCGATGTCATCTAGTAATTTTTCTAGTATTAATGGAAAGATGTCTTTTGAACAATCGTATACCTATACCATACAACCACTAAAACAAGGGTCTTTTGTTATCCCGGAAGCAACCATCAATTACGACGGGAAAAAAATCAAATCGAATACCGTAAAAATTACGGTTACCGGTGCTGTGGAAATCCCCAAAAACCCAAACGACCCGAATTATATTGCTACCCAAAATGTACACTTAATAGCTGAAATTTCGAATACAAGTCCGTTCGTGGGCGAGAGTATTTCGGTGATTTATAAATTATATGTTGATGTAAATAACGTTGCAGTACGAGATACACGAGAGGTAGAGTCACCTTCTTTTAATGGTTTTTGGAACCAGAATGTTGATGTGAAAACGTGGCAACCCAAAGAAGGAGAATTTCAAGGGAAACCACATCGGTATGTAATTATTAGAAAAACAGTATTGATACCGCAAAAATCAGGTAAATTAACGATTGAGCCCATGGAGCTGCAAATATTTGCAGGGGTGCCTGTTGGAAGAAGAGATTTATTTGGTAATATGATTACCAGAAACACAGAGTTTACGGTGACTACAGGTAAACGCACCGTTGACGTTAAGGCACTTCCAATGGCCAATAAGCCCGTTAATTTTACGGGAGCTGTTGGTGATTTTGATTTTAATGTAACGACTAGCAAGACCCAATTAAACACCAATGAATCGGCACAGATCAAGGTAGAAGTAGCTGGGAAAGGAAATTTAAAATTAGTGGAATTACCAAAAATAGAGACCCCTAATGGCTTAGAGCGTTATGAGCCTGAGCACAAAGAAAATATTATAACCAATTTGAATGGCTTGAGTGGAAAAGTATACGATCAATATACCGTGGTACCTCAGTTTAGAGGTAAGTACAAAATTCCACCTGTTACATTTTCATTCTTTAGTTTAAAAGATAAAAGGTATAAAACAATAACATCAGACCCGATATTTATTAATGCACCACAAGGGAAATTACCCGTTACAGATGATAACTCTAGTGTGGTTAAAAGAGACGTTATAAGTACTGGAAACAATATTAGATATATTAGCAATACAGCACGATTTACATCAGTCGCTGAAAAGAAAGACTTTTTAAGTTCTAAACTTTTTTATGCCTTGTTAATTTTACCACTGTTTTCTATTCCTATCGGAATTTTTATCGGTAAGAAAAAACACGAAAGAGATAGTGACGTTATTGGTAACAAACGTAGAAAAGCAGACCGCTTGGCGCGAAAATATTTGTCAGAAGCGAAAAAACAACTGGGCCATAAGGAAGCGTTTTATATCGCTCTAGAAAAAGCATTGCACAATTATTTAAAAGCGAAACTACAAGTGGAAACTTCTGATATAAGTAAGGATAAAATAGCGGCGATTCTAGCCGAAAAAGCGGTTGAAAAATCAACTATTGAGGCCTTTATTAAAGTGCTAGATGATTGTGATTATGCACGCTATACTCCTACAACAAATGTAATGATGCAGCAAGAATATGATAATGCCAAAGAAATAATCACAAAAATTGATAAACAGCTTTAGTGTGTGTAAAGACGAAAAGCTACAAAAATAAGCTTCCATTAATATGGAAATAACGATGAGAAAAATAGTATGTATAACATTGTTTTTGATTACTGGTGGTCTTTTGGCACAATCAGCAGATAGTTTATTTGTAAAAGCGAATAAACTATATCAATTTGAGAAATACGATGAGGCACTTGCGTTGTACAAAGAAATAGAGGCAAATAATATGCAGTCTGAGGCATTGTATTATAATTTGGCAAATACCTATTACAAAATGAATAAAGTAGCCCCTTCAATTTATTATTATGAAAAGACGCTACTTTTAAACCCGAACAACGGAGATGCGGCTTATAATTTAAGTTTTGCAAAACGGATGGCCATTGATAACATAGAGGCATTACCGAGAACACTAGGGCAAAAATTTTCTAAAAATATAATCCAAAAATTCAATTATAATACCTGGGCCTGGATTGCTGTATCTTGCAGTTTATTGTTTGCCCTGTTGTTTTTATTGTATCACTTTTCATATGGAACAGGCAATAAGCGTTTCTACTTTATTTCAAGTATAATTAGCGCTATTTTGGTAATCTTATCATTGTTGTTTGCTTATAATAATTACAATTTTACGAAGAGCTATAAAACAGCGATCGTCTTTGCACAGCAAAGTGATGTAAAAAGTGCACCAACAAATTCAAGCGATATCAGTTTTGAACTTCATGAAGGCACCAAAGTTCAGTTGTTAGAGAGTTTAGACAATTGGAGAAAAATCAAAATAGCTGATGGTAAAATTGGATGGATTTCAGCTGATGCGATTAAGGAATTGAACTAATTTACTTAAAGCAAACAGGTAAAATTTCATTTTTCATTAAACGGTAGCGATCAATTTCGAGCGCTGTTAATTTCTGGCTATAGTTCATTTCCTCCACTCTAAACCCAACATTTCGCAATCGGTCAAAATAATCACCGCCATACACACGTACATGATCGTATTGTCCGAAATGTTTCGCGCGCTCTTCAGGCGACGTGATGCTAAAATCTTCATAAGTCGTCTCTCTTGAATAATCTTGTGGAATTTGAAAGATACCCACACCACCTTTTTTTAAGACTCTATAAAGCTCTTCCATAGCCTTTTTATCATCTTCGATATGTTCTAAAACATGGTTGCAAAAAACAAGGTCAAAACTACCATCTTCAAATGGCAAATCACAAATATCGGCTTTCACGTCTACAATAGGAGAGTAGAGGTCGGCAGTTACTAAATCGATGTGTTTTAGTTTTTTAAAACGTTTTAAAAAACATTGTTCAGGTGCCATATGCAATACCTTTTTTGGTTTTGAAGCGTCAAAAAAATCGGTATCATTTTGTAAATACAACCAAAGTAGCCGATGTCGTTCTAGTGAAAGCGTACTTGGTGATAATGCATTTGGTCGTTGTGTACCATAACCATAAGGCAAAAATTTACGAAAACTTTTTCCGTCAATGGGGTCTGTGTATGTAGAACCTTTTAAATAAAAGGCAAATAAAGGGCGCACCCAATAGCTCATTTTTATTAAAAAAGGGCGTGGTATGGTATTGAGTATGTATTTGAAGATTTTCATAAAATTTTAATAAACATTATTGTTTATTTCCTTTAGAATCACTTCTGATAAAGAAAAAAGCATTTATGTTCATTACTAATCCAAGTATTATTAACCCATAACCATTAATAAATCCAATTTTATAATGTAAAATATTTAATAATAACCCAACTAGAATTAGTAAAACACTAATAATAAATGTAATGCGGAAGTACCGGTTTTTCATGGTTTACGAAATCAGAGACTTTTGCCTAAACTCATCTTCTACCTTACTATCAATACCTAGTACCTCATTGACGTATTTAAAAGTAGAAAGCAATTCTGGCTTGCCATTGACTATGGCAACATCATGCTCAAAATGAACAGACGGTTTGCCGTCGGCAGTTAAAATAGTCCAACCATCACTTAAATGCTTGGTCTTATGTGTTCCTAAATTAATCATAGGCTCAATAGCAACAACCATACCTTCCTTAAACTGTTTACCTCTACCGCGTTTACCGTAATTTGGCATTTCAGGATCCTCGTGCATTTTTCTCCCTAAACCATGACCTACAAGTTCTCTAACAACACCATATCCGTGGGCTTCGCAATAATTTTGAATAGCAAAACCAACATCGCCAACACGATTTCCAGCTTTAAATTCGCGGATACCTTCATACAAACTTTGTATGGTAACCTCTAGTAGTTTTTTTACTTCGTCTGTAACCTCACCTACTTGAAAAGTGTATGCATGATCACCGTAGAAACCATTTTTAAAAGCACCACAATCAATAGAAATAATATCGCCGTTCTCTAAAGGTTTGCTATTTGGGATGCCATGAACTACTTGCGAGTTCGGGCTCATACACAAGGTATTTGGAAAGTCGTATAATCCTAAAAACCCAGGTTCAGCTCCTTGATCACGGATAAATTCTTCTGCAAGTTTATCTAATTGCAATGTGGTGACTCCAGGTTTTACTTCTGCAGCTAATATGCCTAAGGTTTTAGAAACTATAAGTGCACTTTCGCGCATTAGTTCAATTTCTTCTCTAGTTTTAATTTTAATCATTGCTCTATTTTAAAAACGCCAAAAACTTTTTTTCTTTTTCTTTTTTGAGATATCCGCAAGCGGATTGTTCTTTATCTTTTTGTAGATTTCTCCCCAACCCATCATGCCGCCAATGTTTCGATCATCAATAAAAATATCGGCATTAATTTTTCTGCTTACTTTACCTTCGTAAATTTCTTCTGGGTAGTTTTTATTTACGGCATAAAATTCAATGCCGTTTTTTTGGCAAAAATCTACTGCTTCTTGCAATCTGGCTCCATTTCTATAGGTCCAGAGAATGAGACGATGCCCATCTTTTTTTAATTCTTTTAAGGTTTCAAATGCAAATAATTTTGTACTACCAATTTCTGGATATGCATCCTCTACTATAGTTCCGTCAAAGTCAACGGCAATAATTAAATGATTTTTTGGCAGCATTTTTACTATTTTAATTTTTTTGCAAATTTAGGGTATTATACCCTAATTCTATAATAAACAGCCAACTAAAATAATGACACCTAGTATCTGAAAAATTGAAGTTGGATTAGCTCTTGTCGTAGGCATGTTTATACGCCTTACCACTCATAATTTTGAACAGGTCTTTTTCTAGTGTATTTACTGGATGCTCTACAAACCTACCGATTTCAATATTATTTTTAAAAAAGATAAGTGTAGGGGTTCGTTTAATTGTATATCCTTCTTGTAGGTTATTGGGTGTTCTTTTTGCTCTGTCTACAGCAATCACTTCCAGGTTGTTTTCATCAAAGTCAATAGCTTCTAAAATTTTATACAAATGCGGAATTTCACGTTTGCTATCATGGCACCATCCGCCCATAAAAACTTTTATAGTGATTCCCTGCGTATGTTTTTTTAGTTTATCTATGGTTTTGTTGTCTACTTCATAATTGCTGTAGGTTGGAACAAACCATTTGGCATAGGGCTCTTTCAGAAAATCACTTTTCACTTTAATCCCCAAAAAATCGGCGCGATTTTGCGTAATCGTTTCGAGTTTCTGACTATATCCAGTTAGGTGACAAGCAAAAATGAGTAGAACAAGTGTGAATTTTTTCATATTATAATAATGATTTTTCGGTCATAATAGCTGGTTTTTCAACTCCTAAAAGATCTAAAATAGTCGGGGCAATGTTTGCCAAAACACCGCTATTAATTGTTTTTAATTCGTTATCAACCAATATGATAGGAACCGGGTTCGTAGTATGTGCAGTATTTGGAGAGCCATCTTCATTAACCATAGTCTCACTGTTGCCATGATCAGCAATGACAATGCTTGTGTATCCATTTTCGAGGGCTGTAGTCACAATTTTTTGGGTGCAAGCGTCAACAGTTTCAGCGGCTTTTATTGCGGCCTTAAAAACGCCCGTATGCCCAACCATGTCAGTATTGGCAAAGTTTAAACAGATGAAATCAGCCTCCTGTTTTTTTAGTTCTGGTATGATTGCTTCCGTAATGGCATTGGCGCTCATTTCTGGTTGTAAATCATAAGTGGCCACTTTTGGAGATGGACACATAATACGCTTTTCACCAATAAATTCAGCTTCTCTTCCTCCTGAAAAGAAAAAAGTGACATGTGGATATTTCTCAGTTTCGGCAATTCTAATTTGCTTTTTGTTGTGTTTTTCTAAGACTTCCCCAAGCGTTTCTGTTAAATCTTCTTTAGGGTAAACCACGTGTATGTTTTTAAACGTATCATCGTATTTTGTCATCGTGACAAAGTACAAATTAAGTTTGTGCATGTTGTATTCATGCAAATCTTCTTGTGATAATACGTGTGTTAACTGTCTACCTCGATCTGTTCTAAAATTAAAGAAGATAACTACATCGTCATTTTTAATGGTAGCAACAGGTTTATTGTCAGCATCAACCATAACAATAGGTTTGATAAACTCATCCGTTAGCTCTTCATCATAACTGTCTTGAATCGCTCTTTTAACATTGGTTGCTTTTGCACCGATGCCGTTAACCAACAAATCATAGGCTAATTTTACACGTTCCCAGCGCTTATCTCTATCCATGGCGTAATAACGACCAATAACGGAGGCTACCTGACTGTTGTGATCTAAAAGAAAATCTTGCAATTCTGGAATAAATTCAATCCCTGATTGTGGGTCAACATCTCTACCATCTGTAAAAGCATGTACATAACTTGATACGCCACTTTTGTCTGCAGCTTTTACTAAGCCCTTCAAATGATTTATATGTGAATGTACGCCGCCATCACTGACTAAACCTACAAAATGAATATTTTTATGATGTTGTTTAGCATAACTAAAAGCATCTTGCAATACTTTTTCGTTGGCCAATTCTTCTTTTTCTACCGCTAAATTTATTTTTGCAAGATCTTGATATACAATTCTTCCAGCTCCTAAATTCATGTGTCCAACTTCACTATTTCCCATTTGGCCTTCAGGCAAACCTACGTGCAAACCGTCAGTTCTTAAAGTAGCGTTGGGATACTTGTGGTATAACGAATCGATAAAAGGAGTATGGGCTTGTGCGATTGCAGAAACTTTTGAATTTTCTGAGATGCCCCATCCGTCAAGTATTATTAAGATAACTTTTTTGTTCATTTTGAATTCAATTCATTACTAATAGCCACAAAAATACTAAAGTATTACATCAATCTTTTAAAACTCACAAAGTTTTAAGAATTAACACTTTTTAGCACACCTTTAACATTTTAGTAATTAGGGTTAAAATTGAGTTAATCAATGTTAAATAGGGTAACATGATTGTATAAAGAGGGTCTTTATAGTATATAATCTTTAAAAAGTAACATCATGAAAAAATTAATTTTATCCCTGGCATTGATCGCAACATTTGCGATAAGCGCATCGGCCTTAACGGGAAACGATAGCAAAAGTACTACAAATTACAATTATGAAATGGCGACAAATTTTGAGCCGAGCACTTTTTGTAAATTAATTACCAAAGGAGATCTTGATGCTGTAAAAAGCATGATTATTGCTGGCGCTGATATCAATGAAAAATCAATAGGAATGACTCCTTTAATGTATGCTGCACGATACAACCGAGTAGAAATCGTTAACTTATTAATTTCAAAAGGCGCTGATTTAAAATTAAAATCTAATAGAGGTTATACGGCATTAGACTATGCTGAAATGTCTAAGGCACACGACACGTACAAGATAATTTCAGAGGCTATTAATTCGAAAGAGTCAAGTTAATTGAAAGGCTGAACTGAAAATACGTTTATGTCATACGGAGCTTGTTGCAAGTTCTGACATATTGGTGGTTTTTATATGCTTCAACAGGCTCTAAATGGCAAACGTAAATTCAAGTAATGTCTTTTTATTTTTTAAATTTAGTATTGTAATCAATAATACTTTGACGAACTATTTCCAGCGCAATTTCTTTGTTTTGAAAATCTTCAACGACAACACTTTTCTTTTCCAATTTTTTATAATCTTCAAAGAAATTTTTAAGCTCTCTAAAAAAGTGTCGTGGAAGTTCATCGATACAATCAATATGGTTTACACTCATATCGTTTTCCGCCACAGCGATAATTTTATCATCCATTTCACCACCGTCGAGCATACGCATAACGCCAATAACTCTAGCATCGACCAAACACATAGGCTCAATTGCAATTTGAGAAAGCACAACAATGTCTAACGGATCATTATCATCACAATAGGTTTGTGGAATAAAGCCATAATTAGCAGGATAATACATAGAAGAGTACAGTACTCTATCTAGTTTTAACATTCCACTTTCTTTATCTAATTCGTATTTTGCTCGGGTGTTTTTAGGAATTTCAATAATACCAGTTACAATTTCTGGAACATTTGCACCAACACTTACATCATGCCAAGGATTCATCATAATTTCACTTCGTTTTTAAAAACGTACAAAGTTAAAGAGAATAAATAGAATGATGATAACAGATGCACAGGAAATAACGATAATTGTAGTATTTCGTTTATTTCTTTTTTGAAGTCGGTCTCTAATTTCTTTGAGTTGTTGTGGCGTGGCTTTTTTTTCAATGCGACCTTTTTTATACTTTACATCTTCATAACCTTTTAGTTTTTCAAACGTACTGACTCTAGAACGTTTATTGTTCTTTAAAGTACTTAACATCGCCGAAACAGAACCTCCAAAACTCATAAGAAATTGATTTTGATGAATGTATAGAGTGGCCTTGAATCATTGCCACTCAATTATAAGTAGTTAAAAAAGTAAAAATGTTACATACTCTAGGTGTATTTTACTGATTGCGGTACTTTTGAATGGCTTCTTTAATTTTTTCTATCCTATTTTCAGGGTCGGGGTGTGTACTTTGCATTTCTGGCGTTCTATTGGGGCCAGCAGCCGCTTTTAAAATTTCCATTACACCCATCATTTCTTCGGGTTGGTAGCCTGCATCAATCATAAATCGAACTCCTAATTCATCACTTTCAAGTTCATCTTCGCGTCCGTATTTCATATTCACCACATTGCCTATCATGGCCGCCATTTGACCAGTGGAATCACCTCCGCCCACTAAAACTCCAGAAATAATGCCTTGGGTTAATCCTTGGTTTGCAATGCGCTCGGCAGAATGCCTACCCACAACATGACCAATTTCGTGCCCCAAAACTCCTGCGAGTTGATCTTCATTTTCCAACTTAGAAAATAGGGCATAGGTAATAAATATTTGCCCTCCGGGTAATGCAAAAGCATTGATGGTTTCAGCATCTCTCAATAAGTGAAATTCATAGCGATATGGTGTCTCTCTTGCAACACTATTATTTACCAAATCAGCTCCTATTTTATCTACTAAGTCTTGTGCCTTTTGATTCGGGTACAAACCTCCATGCTGTTCTGCCATTTGTGGAGCACTTTGCAAACCAATGGCAATTTCTTCTTCAGTTGTGAGGCCAATACTTTGCTTTTTACCTGTATACGGATTGGTATCTCTATTCGAATAATATTTGAATAATGAAAATAAAATGATACCCGCTCCTATTAACAATCGTATTTTTAATCCGCCTCTTCCCCTCATAATGTTATGTTTTAATCTGTTGTTAAAGGTATGAATATTTTGTTTTGCTAATGGAAGGCTAAATTTAATCTAGCTTATAGATTTCCATAATATCCTCCATAATACTCGGAAAGTTGATGTTCAAATCGATTAATCTTCCTGTTTCTATGTCAAAAACCCATCCGTGAACTTGTAACTGACGCTCTTTATAGGCTTTTTGTACAGCGGCAGTTTTAATGATATTGATACATTGTTCTTCTACATTCAACTCTACTAACTTTGCATATTTTAATTTTTCATCACTTATTGCGTGCAGTTCTTTTTTATGCGTGCGGTATACATCGCGAATTTCTCGAAGCCAAGGGTTTAAAATTCCTAAATCTTTAGATTGCATGGCTGCTTTTACGCCTCCGCATCCATAGTGACCACAAACAACAACATGATTGACTTTTAGGTGATAAACCGCATAGTTTATGACAGACATTGAGTTTAAATCAGTGTTGGGAACCATATTGGCAATATTTCTATGGACAAAAGCCTCTCCAGGATTGATACCCATTAGCTCCTCTGCCGTAACTCTACTATCTGAACAGCCGATATATAAAATTTCGGGGCTTTGGCCTTTAGATAGTTTGGAAAAATAATCGGAATCGATTTTGAGTTTTTCTGAAATCCACTGTTTGTTGTTTTCAAAGATTTGATTTAAGTCCATGATGTTTATGTTTGGTGAAAGTTACATTTGGATATGTCCTTTTTCAGGAAATTGTTCGGGTATATCATTTTTATTTTCGTTGAGCATTTCTCGCAAGTCAATTTCAATTCCTCTAGATATCGTAGAGATTGGCACATCATTTGGCGAACCTTCAAACGGATTTTCACCGGCTCTACCAATGCGTTCCATCGTGTGAAAAATCCACGCAATAATCATAATAAAAGGAATTGCAAGCCATATAAAATAGTTGCCAATTAAGGGAAAATTTTCGGTTAACTGCATTCCAATTTTTGCAAATTCTGGGATTACCGCGAATGGAAGTAACAGTATAAATGTCCAAACAAATAAATGACTCAACGTTGCATATTGTCTTGGGTATGGAAAGTTTTTAATTCGTTCAGATTGTCCTTGAAGGGTGAACGATTCTTCCAAGAGATTTTCCAACTCTAAAAAAGAAAATTCCCATACAAACCCCTGTTCTTTTAATTGACGTAAATGGTTTGATTGCAAATTTAAGATTGCCGTAGCCTTGTTCGACTTTGAAAGCACAAATGCTAGTTCTTGCTCGTGTAAATACGGTTCTAAATCTTCTTTTAAGGTACTTTGTTTTTCAGGAATGAACATTTTGCTATGCCATTCTTTATTGGTTAAGTGGTTCTCATAAACTTCCCATGGTTTTTGTTGTCGCATCGCATGACATAATGCCGTAATCCAGCCGATATGACGATAGGTTAACATTTGTATATGCCGCTGGAGCTCTTCGTCTTTAACCTGATTTTTTGCATATTCGTTGGTCACCATATCCTTCACTTTCATTCCCCAAGATCTAGACGTGTTTACAATGCCTCCCCAAATTTTTCGCGCTTCCCATATCCGACCATACGCTGCATTGTTTTGAAATCCAATGACAAAGGCAACGGCTGTACCAATTACAGCAATGGGTGTCCAAGGAAGTTGAAGCCATTTTAAACCAATAATTTCAAATAAGGCGGTAGGGATGAGAGCTATAATAAAGAAGAGTAAGGTTTCCCATCGGGTCCATAGCACAATGTCTTTTAACGAATATCTTTTTTTTGTAAGCATGTATTAATCATTTTTTTACTAGAAGCAAGTAATATAGTTAATCATTCTAATTCACTAAACTAGTTAATTCTAACGATTTCCTAATTTAGGAAAAAATTATAAATACATTGTACTAATACCTACAATGTGATTGTTTCTTATAAATCAATCGATGATAAAGTTTGTTAAACAAGCTTACGGCAAAATATTGCAACAAGGGCTTAATAATTTAATAAGTGCTCTATTTTACTTTTGACCTTTTCTGTTGAGGGAATCATGGTTTCTTCTAAAGTGGAATTTAATGGTATCGCGGGCATATTTTCACTTCCAAGCGTCATTACAGGAGCATCTAAGAAACGAAAGCATTCTTCTTGTATTTTTCCTGCCAAGGCTCTCGCAAAGCTGTTGTTTGACGGTTCTTCAGTCACCACTAAACATTTCCCAGTTTTCTTTACGGACTTCATAATTGCATCTTCATCTAAAGGAAATAAAGTACGAAGATCAATAATTTCAACAATATCTCTCATGCCTTTCGTTGCGTTATAGGCCCAATGGACACCCATTCCGTAGGTGACAATAGTGAGGGTCTCAACAGCTTCTTGTTTCCAAATTTCTTGCAAGACCCAAGCTTTTCCTAAGGGTAGCACATAATTTTCACTGGGTTCGACAGAGGTGGCACCTTGAGTTCCCGGAACTTTACTCCAATACAAGCCTTTGTGCTCTAGAATAACTACTGGATTCGGGTCGTAATAAGCCGCCTTCATCAAGCCCTTGAGATCGGCTCCATTACTTGGATAGGCAATTTTAATACCTCGAATATTAGTGAGTACACTTTCTACTGAAGAGGAATGATAGGGTCCGCCGCTTCCATAAGCTCCAATAGGTACACGAAGAATCATACTTACAGGCCATTTTCCGTTAGAGAGATAACAACTTCTACTCACTTCTGTGAATAATTGATTCAATCCGGGCCAAATATAATCTGCAAATTGTACCTCAACAATGGGTTTTAATCCTACAGCACTCATACCAACTGTTGAGCCAACGATAAAAGCTTCTTGAATAGGTGTATTAAACACACGGTCATCACCAAATTTTTGTGCCAACGTAGCAGCCTCACGAAATACTCCTCCCAAACGACCACCTACATCTTGACCGTAAAGCAAACATTCTTTGTGTTTTTTCATCAATTCTTCAACGGCAAATAAGGCACAATCTACCATCACTACCTTATCGGCTCCTTTCGGTGTGCGCTCACCCTGTTCTTCTACTATTGGTGTGGGAACAAAGTCGTTGGTAAATAAATCTTCAGGTAAAGGGTCTTCTGCTTGTAAGGCTTTTTCGAAATCGATTTGAACTTTTGATATAGCAGTATTTTCTATAGTTTCAATCGCTTTTTCTGAAAAACCATTTTCAACTAATTGCTGCTTTAGAACCGGATAAGGGTCACGAGATTTGGCTTCCTCTAAATCGTCACGGTACCATTCCATACGTACACCAGAGGTATGATGGTTGAGCAGTGGAACTTTGGCATGGACTAAAAATGGGCGTCGTTCGGTACGCATGATTTCAATCACTTTTTCTAGCGCTTCATAGCTTTCTGTAAAGTTTGCTCCATCAATGGTTATGGCTTCCAATCCGTGGAAACCTTGTGCATATTCAAAAGCATTTTGTGCGCGTGTTTCGGCAGCATTTGCAGAAATATCCCAACCATTATTTTGCACTAAATATAAAATAGGGAGTTGTTTTAAGGCAGCCATTTGAAAGGCTTCGGCTATTTCACCTTCGGTAACAGAGGCATCACCTAGTGAGCAAACTGTGATTGGTTTTAAAGACGTTTCTGCCGTACTTAGCGTGACAGTATTCTTTAACTTTTGGTTTTCAAGATACTGCATGCCCATTGCAACTCCTGTGGCCGGAATGGCTTGCATACCAGTGGCAGATGATTGGTGCGGAATTTTAGGTTTGTCAGCATCTTTAAGACTTGGGTGACAATAATAGGTTCGTCCTCCAGAAAAAGGATCCTCTTTTTTTGCCAATAATTGCAACATTAAATCATAGGGTTTCAGACCAAAAGACAACAACATCGCATCATCGCGGTAATAAGGAAAGGCATAATCTTGCGGTAACAATTGCATGCCTAATGCAATTTGAATGGCCTCATGCCCCCTAGAGGTTGCATGAACATATTTTGAGACTTGTTTAAAATTTGCCTCATACAATTCGGTCATTGCCTTTGCCGTAGTCAGGTTTGAGAATGCTTGTTCTAAAATTTCGTTCTTCATTAAGCTAATTCTTTTTCAATTTTAGTTATCCAATTAAATTTGTCTGCTATTTTTCCTGTTTTAATAGCATTAAGGGTGTTGTTAATATCTAATCCAACCGGACTTTCGTCAGAGACTGAAATTGTTTCATTTTCAAGTCCGATTTCTTGAATATAGGCAATACCAACGGCAGTGCCGGTTCCAAAGGCTTCTTCTAAGGTGCCATTTTTAGAAGCACCTCTAATTTCGTCAATTGAAATGCGTCTTTCTGTAACTTTATAACCCTTGTCTTTTAGCAAGGTAATTACACTTTTACGTGTGATCCCATTTAAAACACAACCGTCTAATAGGGGAGTAATAAATTGGCCATCAATTTTAAAGAAAATGTTCATGGTTCCTACCTCTTGGATATAATTATGCTCTAGTGCATCTAACCATAAAACTTGATCGTATCCTTTGGCTTTTGCTAATTCGGTTGGGCGAATGGCGGCGGCATAGTTCCCTGCAGCTTTTGCTTCTCCGGTACCTCCATGTGCAGCTCTAATGTATTTTTTTTCTGCCCAGAGTTTTATTCGTTTACTAAAGAAGGGACCAGAAGGAGAGGCCATGATAATAAACTTATAGTGCGTCGCTGCCCTCATACCAATAAAAGGTTCATCGGCATACATAAACGGACGTAGATACAGCGCACTTCCATCTGTAGGAGGAATCCATGCTTTTTCGGTGTTTACTAATTGTTTTAAACCTGCTACGAATAGGTCTTCAGGAAAATGGGGCATGCCCATTCTGTCTGCACTATAATTTAAACGAGCGGCATTTTGGTCGGCACGAAATAGCATAGGTGTTCTATCAGCATTGATTGTGGCTTTCATGCCTTCAAAAATGGCCTGACCATAATGTAGTGCCATTGCTGCTGGATGTGTTGGGATTAAGTGTAATGGTTCTATTCTGGGGTTCTTCCATTCTCCATTGTCATAATCACAAATAAACATATGATCGGTAAAAGTAGTTCCTAACGGAATGTTATTAAAGTCGATGTTTTCAACTTTTGATTGTGCTACTTTTTGTATTGAAATTGTGTAGGGCATAATTTTTATTTATAATATCCTTTTAATCAAGGATAGGTATTTATTTAAATTTTTCTGTTCGCATCAAATTGTTCAAAATAGTCGGCTACACGGCGTACAAAACTTCCACCTAAATAACCATCAACGATTCTGTGGTCAAATGATAATGATAAGTACATCATACTTCTAATGGCTATTTCATCACCTTTTTGGGTTTCTATAACCTCCGCTCTTTTTTTTATGATTCCTAAGGCCAAAATGGCAACTTCGGGTTGATTAATAATGGGTGTTCCCATCACGCTACCAAAAGTTCCAACGTTTGAAATGGTAAAAGTACCGCCTTTAATATCGTCACCGGTCAATTGGTTTTCTCTAGCTTTATTTGCCAAATCATTTACCGATGCAGCCAATGCTTTTAAATCTTTGGTATCGGCATTTTTAACAACAGGAACAATTAGGTTTCCGCTTGGTAGGGCAGTGGCCATGCCTATGTTGATAGTGTCTTTCACAATAATAGTTGTACCATCAACAGATGCATTGATGTTCGGGAAATCTTTGATGGCTTTTGCCACTGCTTCCACAAATAAGGGTGTGAAGGTTAAGCGTTCTCCGTATTTTTCTTGAAAAGCTTTTTTATTTTCATTCCTCCATTGAACCATATTTGTTAAATCGGCCTCTACATAAGCTGTCACATGAGGTGAGGTGTGTTTAGAGTACACCATACGGTCTGCAATCATTTGTCGCATTCGATCCATCTCAATCAGTTTACCAGTGCCTTTATCGAGGTTCAATTGCGGAATACGATAGGCCGTTGGGTCTTGTACTATTGGCTGGTTCAATTTAAAAGGTCGTCCTTCTTCGATATAGTTGAAGACATCACTTTTACGTAACCTACCATCGTGCCCCGTTGCAGGTATGCGCGCTAATTCTTCAAAGCTGATATGTTCCTCTTTAGCTATTTTTACAATCAATGGTGAAAAGAAGGTATTTGTGTTATTTGCTGAAAAGCTTCCTGAATTAGTAATTGGTTGCTGAATAGATTTTGGTCTTTTCGTTGCTTTCTTTTTTATTTGAGACGTCTCGACCTCGCTCGACGAGACAGATTGTTTTTTTGAAGATTTTACTTCTTCTGAAACTTCCAATATAGCGAGCACTTCTCCAACAGCAACCACATCTTTTGCTTGAAATAATAGTTGCAACAAGGTTCCTGATGCCGGTGCGGGTACTTCATTATCTACTTTGTCTGTGGCAACTTCTAGAATGGTATCACCTTCCTCAAAGCTATCGCCTTCCTTAATCAACCAATTGATAATGGTTCCTTCTGTGATACTCTCACCCATTTTGGGCATTTTTAATTCGAATTTAGACATCCTTATGAACTAATGTTTGTTAGTTTATTGTGTTTATTTTTTCATAAAATCGCGAAGTGTGTCATAAACACCTTCTTGCATTTTCATGTGCTTGGGTACTTCTCTTAATGGTTCGACTTCTTTAAGACTTTCAAAGCAATCGGCCGGTAATTGTTGATAGAGTTGTGTGCCTTTTGTTTTCCATGCGATCATTTCATCACTTACTTGTTTAATGACTTTGGCTGGATTGCCAACAACTAAACTCCGTTTCGGAATGATGGTTTCTGCTTTTACAAAAGCCATAGCACCAACAATACTTTCATCTCCAATTTCAGTATCATCCATTATCACGGTGTTCATTCCTATCAAACAATTTCTCCCTAAATTAGCGCCGTGAATAATAGCTCCATGTCCTACATGAGCACTTACTTTCAGTGTAATTGACTTCCCTGGAAACATGTGAACGGTACAATTTTCTTGAATATTTACACCATCTTCTAAGATAATTTGCCCCCAATCACCACGGATTGCTGCTCCAGGTCCGATATAACAGTTTTTGCCAATAATAACATTGCCGGTAACAGCTGCTAATGGGTGTACGAAACTACTTTCGTGAACAACAGGTATAAAGCCTTTAAAACTGTAAATCATTTTTATTATTTATGTCGTTTCAAGGATTAAAATTTAGCGGTAATCTTTTGTTGAGATTCCATCAATTCATCCAGAATGACCGTCCTATTTAAATCCTTTTAATTTTTCCTTTGTAAATTCTGATAGTACCAGTCGCCCACTTATTTGAGCGCGTTCTGCTAAAAGAGCATCCCAGTTTTCTGTTCCTTTCCAGAATACTTTTTTCATCTCCATCATGGCTTCGGTGTTGTAGGTACACAAATGTTCAGCCGTTACTTTTACAGCTTCATCTAGGGCCTCGGTACTTTCATAAATATGTGTAAACAACCCTTTTTGCTTGGCCCATTCGGCTGGATAGAACGTATTCGCGTCTATGGCGATTTGTGACATTCCACTCAATCCTATTTTACGTTCAATGGCCGGTCCAACTACAAAAGGTCCGATACCAATATTTAACTCACTCAATTTGATTGCTGCAAATTTCGTTGCCATGCAATAGTCTGTTGAAGCCGCTAAGCCAACACCACCTCCTACAGTTTTTCCTTGAATACGGCCGATGATAAATTTAGGACACTTTCGCATCGCATTGATGACGTTGGCAAAGCCTGAGAAAAATACTTTTCCGGTAGCTTCGTCATTGATGTTGATGAGTTCTTTAAAACTCGCTCCAGCACAGAAAGTTCGATCTCCACCACTTTTTAAAACAATTACTTTAATTGCGTCATTCGTTCCTGCATCTGTAATTGTTTTCGTTAACATTGCCAAAATATCTCCAGGCAGGGAGTTATGAGCAGGATGAAAAAACGCTATAGTGCCTACTTCGTTTTGTATATCTAATTTTACGTATGGTTTTGTCATAATTATAGTAATCCGAATTGTTCGAAATGATGATTTAAATGTTTTCTTTCCAATAGATACGATTCATATTTATTCAACTCACCAAAAACGAGGTTTTTTAATTTCGCTTCTGGATGTTCCTTAAAATAAGCTAGATATTTTTCCCGCTGTTCCTTAAATTTTGAAATTGCTATTGCTAAATCAGGATGTTTCAATGTATCTAACGTGTCTTTTTCAAGCGATGGAAACTTTGAATTTTTCGGAAACTTATCGTAATTATAAAGGCTATTGTGTACTTTTTCTAAAATTTTTTCTGGTGTGGCCACTTCAAAATCTTGAATTTCACCTGAAGCAATTTTATAGGTATATTCTAAATGTTCCATCATGTGTTGTGGTGTCATAATACCCCATTTAGGCTTTAGATCAGCCGATAGCTTATTTAAACAATTCTCAATTTTCTCTTCGGTCATTTCAACAAAAGTTTCTTGTTTCTTTTGAACCATGGTTAAAATGGTGGCAATCGCTACCAATTCATCATTGGCATCAAATACTTCAACAAACCATTTAACAATACCACTAGGGTGTTCTGCCGAGGCGACATCGCGATCCACTTTCTGTTTACAAGTTAAACGTACGTAAACAGTATCATTGTGATAAAGCGGACGTAAAAAACGACACTCTTCCAATCCGTAATTGGCAGCAACAGGTCCTTTATTTGGGTATACAAATAAACCAGCGGCAGCAGAAATAATAAAGTAACCATGTGCCGTTCTTTTTTCAAAGATACTCCCGTCTAAGGAAGTAATATCTGTATGTGCATAAAAATGATCCCACGTAAGGTTTGCAAAGTTGATAATATCCGTATCGGTAAAGGTACGTTTATGTGTTTTCAAAGACATTCCTGGTTGGATATCTTCCCAATGGTATTTAAACGGATGTTGTTCTGTTTCCTTATACCTTGCATTTTGCTGATAGATTCCTGTAATTTCAGTAATGGTTGTAGGAGAACCTTGAATAGCTGTGCGTTGTAAATAGTGTTTTATTCCGCGCATTCCGCCCATTTCTTCCCCACCACCGGCACGTCCTGGACCTCCATGGACCAAGTATGGTAAAGGCGACCCATGGCCTGTACTTTCTTTAGCACTTTCTCTGTTGAGTACTAAGATACGTCCGTGGTGACTTGCTGCATTGATAACATAGTCCTTCGCAATTGTATCATCATTTGTTGTAATTGAAGTGACCAATGAACCTTTACCCATTTGTGCTAAGGTAATGGCTTCCTCTAAATTTTTATAAGGCATTATCGTGCTCACTGGACCGAAGGCTTCACGCTCATGGATGATTGTACTTTCGAAAGGATGATCTGCCCTTAATAGAATAGGGCTAATAAAAGCGCCTTTTTTCGCATCTGCACCTATTGTTTCAATGGTATCTAAATTACCATAGACAATTTGTGCTTCTTTAGCCAAATCGTTTACAGAACTTCTAACAGCTTCCACTTGTTGATAGCTCACTAACGACCCCATTCTTACTTCTTTCAACCTTGGGTCTCCAATGGTTACTTTGTCTAGTGCTTTACCTAAGGCAATTTGTACGTCTTCAACTAGTTTTTCCGGAACAATTATTCTACGAATAGCAGTACATTTTTGTCCGCATTTTACCGTCATTTCTTTGCGAACTTCCTTGATGAATAGCTCAAACTCAGGAGTTCCTGGTACAGCATCTTCACCCAAAACAGAAGCGTTTAACGAATCGGCTTCCATGGTAAATGGCACAGACTCTTGTATTAATCGTGGATGTGCTTTTAGTAAACGCCCCGTTGCCGCAGATCCAGTAAAAGTCACTACATCTTGAGACTCTACGGTCTCTAAAATTGTTTTTACAGTACCGTTAATAATTTGCAAAGCGCCTTCTGGTAAAATGCCTGATGCAATGATTTCTCTTGCAACAGCCTCTGCTAAATAAGACGATGAAGGTGCTGGTAATACTACGGCTGGCATTCCAGCCATCCAGTTTACCGCACATTTTTCTAGCATGCCCCAAACAGGAAAATTAAAAGCGTTGATGTGTACTGCCACTCCCTTTTTAGGCACCATAATATGGTGAGCCATAAAGCGTCCGCCACGCGATAAGTCAATAGCGTCTCCTTCTACATGATAGGGTTGATTGGGGAATAACTTACGCAAAGAGGCATTGGCAAATAGGTTTCCAAAACCACCTTCGATATCTATCCAGCTATCTATGCGAGTAGCTCCTGTTCTGTAGCTTAATTCATAAAATTGTTCTTTGCGTTTGGTTAAGTAGAGTGCCAGGTTTTTAAGCATATTTCCTCTTTCTTGAAAGGTCATTTTACGAAGAATTTCGCCTCCTTTAGTCCTTCCGTAGTTGAGAATTTCTGGAATATCGAGACCTTCAGTAGCTACACTGGTAAATGCTTCACCCGTAATCGCATCTAGTATTGGTAAACCCGCTTCTTTACCTTCGGTCCATTGACCTTGAACGTAATGTTGAATTTTATTCATATTTAATCACTTTATAGTGGGTTCCGCATCAAAAGCGGAATGACAAATCATTTTAAACTTTTTCAATTACGGCTGCATAGCCTTGACCAACACCTATACACATGGTGATTAAGGCATAGCGTTTGTTTTGCTCATGAAGCTCTAGAGCTGCTGATAAGGCAACTCGTGTTCCGGTTACTCCTAAAGGGTGCCCTATTGCAATGGCCCCGCCATTTGGATTCAATCTGGGGTCGTTATCTGCCAGTCCCCATGCGCGAGTACATGCCAATACTTGTGCAGCAAAGGCTTCATTCAATTCGATGATATCCATATCATCCATGGTTAATCCTGCTTTTTCTAAGGCTTTATTTGAGGCATGAACAGGACCAATGCCCATAATTCTGGGCTCTACCCCAACCACAGCTGAACTTACAATACGCGCCAATGGTTTTAAATTGTATTTTTTTACAGCAACTTCGGAAGCAATAATGGTGGCTGCTGCACCATCATTGAGTCCTGATGAGTTTCCTGCAGTCACACTACCTCCTTCTTTTTTAAAAGCAGGTCGTAATTTCCCTAAAATTTCTAAGGAGGTTGTTGGTTTTACAAACTCGTCTTTTGAAAACTGAATAGGATCTTTTTTTCGTTGTGGAATTTCAACTGTTACAATCTCTTTGGCTAAGCGTCCGTTTTCTTGCGCTTTAGTTGCTTTCATCTGACTCCAATAAGCGAACTTATCTTGGTCTTCTCTTGAAATGTTGTATTTATCAACTAGATTTTCAGCTGTATTTCCCATGCCGTCTGTTCCGTACATTTCGTGCATTTTCGGATTGATAAAACGCCATCCAAAACTAGAGTCATACATTTTGGCATCTGTACCAAAAGCGCTTGAAGGTTTCGCAATGACATAGGGTCCACGGGTCATATTTTCAACACCTCCCGCGATAAATAAGTCGCCATCTCCAGTTTTAATGGCTCTATTGGCATGAATTATTGCAGACAAACCTGAACTACACAATCGGTTTACCGTTTCTCCAGGCACGGTAAATGGTAATCCTGCTAACAGCAAAGACATACGCGCTACATTGCGATTGTCTTCTCCTGCTTGATTCGCACAGCCCATAATCACTTCGTCATAAGCTTCTTTTGGGATGTTTGGGTTTCGTTTTACGATTTCTGAAATGACTAATGCGCCTAAATCATCTGTACGGACTGTAGATAAGGTTCCTTTATAACTTCCTATGGGCGTTCTAATACCGTCTATTATATATGCTTCTTTCATACTTTTTTATATAGAATCCACATCAAGTGCGGATTGATAATTGTTTTAATTTATGCTTCCCAATCTTTTTGAGTACGATAAACTACTCCCTTAAAAAGGGCCACTAATTCACCGGCTCGTTTGACTTCGATAATATTGAAGCCTAATTTGTTATTTACTTTTTCTATGACTGATTCTGCGGTCAAATAATCGCCTTCGTTTAACGCTTCAATGTGGTTAATACTGGTTTCAATTGAAACGGCATATTTACCATGAGTGTTTGCTGCAAAACCAAAAGCGGTATCGGCCAAAGAATAACTAATTCCCCCATGTGCTTTATCCATACTATTCAACATTTCTTTTCGAATAGTCATCGCTACTTTACACCGACCTATTTCACATTCTAAAATCTCGATACCCAACCATTGACTGTAGGCATCTTGACTTAACATTTGATATGGTATTTGTTCCCCTTTCATATTTATTTTCCTCGTAAGTGGGATTTTTTTATTTTAAAAACCTTTCGACTGTGCTCAAGGTGACAATTAGTTTCAAATTATTCGAATTGACATTTCCTTAATAAAACGTCGTATTTTCTCGTTTCATTTTACGCAATAGCGGACTACAACGATACCTATCTTCATGATATTCATTGTACAAGGCATCCATTTGTGAAACACACCAATCAATGCCTTTTTCGTCGGCCCAAGCCAACAAACCTTTCGGGTAATTAACCCCTTTCGTCATGGCATTGTCTATATCTTTTGCTGAAGCGATGTTCCAAAATAGGGCATCGGCCGCTTCATTGATTAGCATTACTAGCACTCTATTGAAAATTGTTTCCGCTAACGCTATATCTTCCTTAGGTTGTGGTTTTACAGCTCCTTCAGAATAATCATAATAACCTTTGCCCGATTTACGTCCTAAATAACCAGCTTCTGAAAAACGTTTTTGAGTGAATGCTGGTTTGTATCTCGGATCGAAATAGAAGGCCTCAAATACGGTTTCAGTTACCGTGTAGTTCACGTCGTTCCCGATAAAATCCATAAGTTCAAAAGGACCCATTCTGAACCCTCCTAAGGTTTTTAAACTATAATCAATAGTTGCGAAATCTGCTAATCCCTCTTCATATATTCGTAATGATTCACCGTAAAACGGTCTTGCAACTCTATTTACTATAAAGCCCGGTGTATCTTTGGCTACAGCTACTACCTTTTTCCAATCAAGAATGGTTTTTATTGATTTTTCTAAAACTTCTTTTGATGTTTGGATGGCAGGAACCACCTCTACTAATTTCATCAACGGAGCAGGGTTAAAAAAGTGAATTCCAACACAACGTTCTGGTTTTTGCAATGATGCAGCTATTGAGGCAATGGATAAACTTGATGTGTTTGACGCGATAATACAATCATCAGCTACATAGCTTTCTAATTCTGAAAATACTTTCTTCTTGATGTCAAGGTTTTCAATAATTGCTTCAATTGTTAGGTTTGAATCGGTTAATTCTTTTAAATTATTTACATAGCTGATATTCGCTTGAATCCTGTTTTTTTCTGTGGCATCAATACGTCCTTTTTCAATCAGTCGTGACAATATTTTTTCTAAGGCTGCTTGTGCGTTGCCCAATGCTGCTTGATTCGTGTCGTATAATTTGACTTTACAATTGGCAGTTGCCGCAACTTGTGCGATGCCACTACCCATCGTTCCACTACCAATAATCCCTACATTCATAATTATTTTCCTTTGAATTCTGGGTTTCTTTTTTCAATAAATGCAGCCACGCCTTCAGCATAATCTTCACTCTGTGCAGCTTCTATTTGTAATTTTGACTCAAGTGCCAATTGTGCTTCCAAGGTATTGGTCATTGACTGATTGAGTAATTCTTTAATCATTCCAAGTGCTTTTGTTGGCATGTTTGCCAATTTTAAAGCGAGCTTGTTAATTGTTTCTTCAAAATCTTCGGTTGCTACATTTTTATAGATCATCCCTAATCGCTCGGCTTCTTCAGCACCAATTTTATCACCTAACATCGCTAACGCGGACGCCTTTTGAAATCCAATTAATCGCGGTAAAAAAAAGCTTCCTCCACTGTCAGGCACTAAACCAATTAAACTAAACGCTTGGATAAAAGAGACCTTTTCGTGAGCAACTACAATGTCACAAGCCAAAGCAATATTTGCTCCAGCACCTGCTGCCACACCGTTTATGGCACCAATAATGGGTTTTTTTATAGAACGAATTTTTGTGATAATTGGATTGTAATGTTCTTCGAGAATTTTCTTAAAACCAGGATTTAAATCTGGATCTGTTACTTCTTTTAAATCTTGTCCGGCACAAAATGCTTTTCCGTTTCCAGTTAAAACAATTGCTCTAACAGTAGCATCCTTTTCACACGCATCCAACACCTCATGAAGACGAAATGCCATTTCACGATTGAAACTATTAAAGACTTCTGGTCTGTTGAGCGTGATATACGCTATTTTATTTTCAATTTTTAATAGAATTGAATTATTACTCATACCTTATTTATTGTTGTCATTGCGTAGAATAGGAGCGTGGTATTCACCTTCGCTTCCATCAGAATGACGTTATCATTTCAAACATTTAAAATAATCAAACGGCTCTTGGCAATCATTGCATTGAAATTGTGCCTTGCATGCTGTAGAACCAAACTGACTCACCAATCGGGTGTTTTTTGAACCACAATTCGTGCATTTTACGATGCGTTTTCCGTTAAGTAAAGCATCTTTATCGGCATCAGCTTCTAAAGGTGCGGCAATTCCGTAATCTTCTAATGCTTTTCTGCCTCTTGGTGTAATCCAATCGGTTGTCCAAGCCGGATGTAGAATCAATGCTACTTCAGCCTCATAACCAGCTTCTTTTAACGCTTTTTTAATATCATCGCCAATCACATCCATTGCTGGGCAACCACTATAGGTTGGTGTGATTTGCACCATCACTTTAGTATTTTCAATGATAGCAGAACGTACAACACCCATATCCATGATTGACAATACTGGAATTTCAGGGTCTGAAACCTGTTCTAGTATTGGAACTAATATTTTGTCAATATGTTGTTTTTCTGCGATCATATTCCTTTTACCATTCCATATTTGGATAGGTGCGTTGCATATATTGTAAATCACTCAATAAATAGCCCATATGCTCTGTATGAATACCTTGTTTCCCTCCTTTTTGAAACCATTTAGATTCGGGAATTGTTAAGCTTGCTTCTTTGAGTGTGGTATTGACAAGTTGATAATAGTTTTCTTTTAGAGTGGTCACATCCACACCAACTCCTAAATCGACCATTTCTCTATCAGATTTGGTTTGGTGGAACAATTCATCGGTATAGGTCCATAAACCATCGATTGCTTGTTGCATTTTGTGATGGCTTTCTTCGGTTCCATCACCGAGACGCTTTAGCCAATCAGATGAAAATCGCTGATGATAACGCACTTCTTTAATTGATTTGGCTGCAATTGCAGATAAGTTTAAATCATTGCTTTTCTGTAACTCTGTTAAAAACAATAAATGATATACATCAAACAAAAACTGACGTCCAATGGTATAGGCAAAATCGGTATTTGGTTGTTCCACTAACAATACATTTAGATAGTCACGTTCTTTTCTGAGAAAAGCAATGTCATCTTCTGTTCTAGTGTCACCTGCTATTTTTGCAGCATATTGATAATAGCTACGTACTTGACCAAATAAATCCAATGAAATATTAGTACAGGCAATGTCTGTTTCTAAACTTGGGCCATGTCCTGTTAGTTCACCGAGGCGCTGACCTAGAATGAGACTGTTGTCTGCAATTCCTAAAATATAGTTGTATAAATTTTCTTTCATGTTATTCAATTTCGAAATTACATATATTTCACTTCATCTGGAAGGTCATAAAATGTTGGATGACGATATACCTTATCTTGAGCAGGCTCAAATAATTCACCGTTGTTTTCTGGATTTGATGCAGTAATATTGTTTGACTCAACGACCCAAATACTGATACCTTCATTTCTTCGTGTATATACATCACGTGCATTTTCTAAGGCCATTGCTGCGTCTGCCGCATGCAAACTCCCAAAATGACGATGTTCTAATCCGTTTTTACTTCTTACAAATACTTCCCAAAGTGGCCAGTTTTTTTTCATCACTACTGTTGTTTTTCATTCCCATATCAATGGGAAAAATATTAGTTTATTTATACAATCAACGCTATTTGAACAGGCCCCTGTTAAACGGCCTGTTTCTCTTTATCTACCTGTTTTTTATCGGCATACGCCATAGCAGCATCTCGAACCCATTCGCCTTCTTCCCAGGCGCTAACCCTTGCATTCATGCGCTCTTTATTACAAGGTCCATGGCCTTTAACAACTTGCCAGAATTCTTCCCAGTCAATGGCTCCAAAATCATAGCTTTCACGTTCTTCGTTCCATTTTAAATCGGGGTCGGGAATAGTCAAACCAATTAGATCGGCTTGAGGTACTGTTTGATCGATGAATTGTTGACGTAATTCATCATTTGATTTTCGTTTGAGTTTCCATTTCATAGATTGTTCTGTATGAATAGATTCGGCGTCTGTTGGGCCTAACATCATCAAACTTGGCCACCACCACCTATTTAGGGCGTCTTGTGCCATTTCTTTTTGCTCTGGAGTACCTTTTGCCAATTTAATCATGATTTCATAACCTTGGCGCTGATGAAAGCTTTCTTCCTTACAAACCCGTACCATGGCTCTGGCATAAGGACCATAAGAAGTATTGCACAAAGGCACTTGATTGATAATGGCGGCACCATCAACCAACCAACCAATGGCTCCCATATCTGCCCATGTAACTGTTGGGTAGTTAAAGATACTTGAGTACTTTGCTTTTCCGCTGTGTAATTGTTCGTATAATTCATCACGTGAAATGCCTAAAGTTTCACATGCAGAATAGAGGTAAAGTCCGTGTCCCGCTTCATCTTGAACTTTGGCTAATAGTGCTACTTTTCGTCTTAAGGACGGAGCACGTGTTATCCAGTTTCCTTCTGGAAGCATCCCTACAATTTCAGAATGTGCATGTTGCGACATTTGTCGTATATGCGTCTTACGGTATTTCTCGGGCATCCAGTCTTTTGCTTCAATTTTTTCGTCGCGGGCGATGCGATCCTCAAATTGCGCTTCCAATTGTATTATTTGTTCTTCACTCATATTCATAAGTTTTAGCTATTATACATCAAAATTTACAACTACCTTTTGGGTGGTGGGTACTGCTTGACAGCTTAGCACATAATTTTGTGCTACTTCTTTTTCTTCAAGCGCATAATTAACTTTCATTTTTACAGCGCCTTCAACCACTTGACATTTGCAAGTGCTACAAACACCACCTTTACAGGCAAAGGGTAAATCTGCTCCTGCTGCCAATGCACCATCTAAGATGGTATCAAAATCATCATCCATAATAAAGTGAAATTCTTTTCCTCCATCAATAATGGTCACTTCGGTTCCATCGGCTTTTTCTTCAAGAATCTCTGCAATATGGCTATTTTCTTCTTCAGAACTTCCAGAGAAAAACAGTTCGTAATGTAATTTTTCTTTGGGCAATCCCGCTGCTTGCAATTCGTCTCTTATTAAGAAAATCATGTCTTGTGGCCCACAAATAAAAACATGATCAGTATCTGGAATATCAATAAATGTTTTGGTTAAAACGGCTAATTTTTCTTTATCAAAACGTCCGTTCAAAAACGGAATATCGCGTTGTTCTTTGGTTAAGAAATAAAAAACTTGAAAACGGTCAAAAAATAGATTTTTTAGCTGTTCTATCTCCTCTTTAAAGATAATGGATTTTACGGTGCGATTTAGGTAAAATAACTTGAAAGTGCTCGAAGGCTCACGATGTAAATGTGTTTTTATGATGGATACTAACGGCGTGATTCCGCTACCAGCGGCAAAAGCAATATAATTTTTTGAAGCGTTGGGCTCACAGGTTACGTAAAATTCACCATGTGGAGGCATTACTTGTAATGTATCACCTTTTTTAAGTTGGTTAAATGCAAAGTTTGAAAAAACGCCTTCGCGGATGGTTTTAACTGCAACTTTCCACTCGTTGTCAAGCGGACTTGAGCATAAGGAGTAATTACGCCTTATATCTTCACCATTGATAGTAGTTCTGAGGGTAAGATGTTGCCCTTGTTTGAATTGAAATACTTGCTTTAAGTTTTCAGGAACGTCAAATGATATAACAACAGTACTTTTTGTCTCCTTGTAGACATCTGCAATAGTTAACGTATAAAAATCTGCCATAGGTACCTAAATATCTAAACTAACACTTGTTAGTTTTCATGACAAATTTACGAAATTAAATCTAAATTATTTGTTAATTCCGTTTATTAAAACTTGATTTAGGCTTTTAGAGAGTTCTTGCAGATTTAATTCTTCCTTTTTAGGGATCCATAAATAGAGTGAACGTAACGTTGATAAAATAGAAAATAGCATCACTTCTACATTGATATTTTCAATTTCGCCACGTTTAATACCTTCTTCTAAGATAGTTCTAAAATCGGCTTCATAACCAGAACGCAAAGACGAATAATAGGCCAAATTTTCTTCAAGATGCATCCAATCATTATTCAAAGATGCCATGCCGTAGGTATTTTGTGAAGTAATAGTTACGTGGAGAGCTACTACTTGCTGCAATTTCTCGATACTTGTTGCCTTTGATTTCTTAATAGCTTGCATACCTTCCGTAAATTCTTCAGCCAAAGAAATTATTATATTTTTTAAAATCTCTTGTTTGGAATTGATATGATTGTACAAGCTAGCGGCTTTAATGCCCATAGCCTTCGCTAAATCTCGCATCGTAACTGCGCTATATCCTTTTTCTTTAAAAAGTTTAGCCGCGGTTTTAATAATTTCTTCTTTGCGAGATTCTAATTTCATTAATCGATTTGACTTACCCTTAAGGTATTTACCATTCCTTGTTCTTGAACAGGCATAGAAGTTAGGTTAATCACATAATCCCCTTTTTTAGCATACCCATTTTCTACTGCAATTTTATTGATATCCACAACCGTGTCATCTGTACTTACAAGTTTGTCATAATACATGGCTTTTACACCCCAGAGTAAATTTAACATGGCTAAAATTCTCCGATTTGAGGAAAATGCCAAAATATGTGTTTTTGGTCGCCATGCCGAGACTTGGAAAGCGGTATAACCGCTATTTGTTAGGGTTGAAATTACTGTTGCACCTAGTTCATCGGCCATATGAGCCGCCTGATGACAAACCGTTTTTGAAATAAAACGCTCGTTCATACTTTGAATAAAAGAGTCAGGCTTAATAATTAACGGTGAATCTTCAACACTTTCAATAATATCCCGCATTTTTTGAATCACTTCCACGGGGTATTCTCCAACGGAAGTTTCACCAGAAAGCATGACGGCATCAGCACCATCCATAATAGAATTTGCAACGTCATTTACTTCAGCTCGTGTTGGTACCTGACTGCTAATCATAGTTTCCATCATTTGGGTAGCAATAATCACAGGGATTCTTGCTCTTTTTGCCTGCAAAACCAATCTTTTTTGTATTAACGGTACACGTTCCATAGGAACTTCAACACCTAAATCACCTCGGGCTACCATTAACGCATCACAATGTGCTGTAATTTTGTTAATATTATCTAGAGCTTCTGGCTTTTCAATTTTTGCTATGATTGGTATTTTATAACTAGAGTTTTCTTGAATTAATTGCTCGAGTTGAATTAAGTCTTCCGGAGTTCTCACAAACGAAAGTGCTATCCAATCAACTTCCATTTTAATGGCAAATAAAGCATCTTTAACGTCTTTTTCGGTTAATGCGGGTAAGGATATTTTAGTGTTTGGAAGATTGACACCTTTTTTAGATTTTAGTTTTCCTCCGCGTAATACTTTAGTGGTTACCTCTGTTTCACCATCGGTATGAACTACCTCAAATAACAACTTCCCATCGTCAACTAAAATATGTTCGCCTTTTTTTACGTCTTTTGGAAAATTTTGGTAGGTCATAAATGCCTTTTCATCAGTGCCTTCACATTCTTCAGTGGTAAACGTAAAAGTGTCTCCTTTTTGAAGTTTCACCTTTTCACCCATAACACCTACACGCAATTTGGGTCCCTGTAAATCGGCTAAAATAGCAACGTTGTATCCTTTTCGTTGATTAATTTCGCGTATTTGTTGTATTTTTTCCTCAACATTTGCGTAGTCCGCATGAGAAAAATTGACTCTAAAGACATTTACTCCAGTAGTCATCATTTCTTCTAATATTTTTACATCATTACAGGCTGGACCTAGCGTTGCTACAATTTTAGTTTTTTTACGATTTCGCATATTTAAAAAATTAAATAATCTTTCGATTTTAAGGTTTGTGGGTTTATTTTATAAGAAGTAATAATGTGCTTAATACTGTTTACTTTAGCGATTATTAATTCAAACTCGTTTTCAGTTAAATCTCCTTCAATTTTTAAGAAATAATCTATTTTATTCTTCTCTTGAATCAATACAGATGTCTGATAATTTTCTTTAAATAAAATAGTACTAACGGCATCCGTTTCTGAAACGGAAACATACTTATTAGTAATTAATGACCATGACAAAAAAGTAGTATTACAATTGCAGACATATAAAGAAAAGAAGTTGTTTTTAGAACCTAAATCTAAATCTTGAGAGTTGCGTTTTAATTGAATATTTAAATTAGTATTTAAATAGTAAGCAAGTCTATAATCTTCTAAAGTTGTATGAATACCTATTAGTTTGTAATCATGCTCATTTTCATAATCAAGTGTCAGGACTTTAGACATAACATAATTATTTATGCTAAAATAGGTATTGTTTTATTAATAGAATAGAATATTTACGAAATCGTTATCGTATTTAACGTAAACTTTACAAATCAATTTTGCTTTGTAATTTGTAGTAGGCACGCTTTGAGGCAATTTCTTCTGCTTTTTTCTTAGATGTGGCTCTTCCCTTTGAAATAATCTCTTCATCGATAAACAGTTTTACACTAAAATGTTTTAAGGAATCGTTGCCGGTATCTTCATAGACTTCATATTTTATCTTTTTCTTTTTTTTCTGACACCATTCAATCAACAAACTTTTATAACTGGTAATTTTACCTTCTAGGCGCTCTATGTCGACATAAGGTTCAATAACTACTTTATAAATAAAACGTTCGCAATAGCTGTAGCCTTTATCTAAGAAAACAGCTCCTATGAGGGCTTCAAAAATATTGCCATGTATATTGTCTCCAAAATTCTCTGCAGGTACATTGCTATTGACAAAACGAATTAAGCCCAAATCACTTCCAACTTCATTCAGATGCTCTCGACTTACAATTTTTGAACGCATTTGTGTCAAATAACCCTCACTCCCCAAAGGCATTTTTTTAAACAAGAAAAAGGCAATTATGGCGCTTAAAATAGCATCTCCCAAATACTCGAGTCGCTCATAATTCAATGGCTGACCGTTTGAAGTAGTTTTTTTTACAGAACTATGTGTAAAGGCTTTTTTGTAATGTTTAAAGTTGTTGGGTTTAAAGCCGATTATTTTTTGAATTTCTGCAAAAAAAATCTCGTCTTTTTCAGAGCGAGATTGTATTATTTTTCGAAATAAATTCATGAACTAAAATTACTCGTCTAATTTTTTAAATACCACACAAGCGTTATGTCCGCCAAATCCGAAAGTATTACTCATGGCCACCTTTATGTCTCTCTTTTGTGCTTTATTTAAAGTTAAGTTTAATTCAGGGTCAATATTTCCATCAACTGTTGTGTGATTAATTGTTGGAGGTACGATACCGTGCTCCATTGATAAAATGGATGAAATAGCTTCTATAGCTCCTGCAGCACCTAGTAAGTGCCCAGTCATAGACTTGGTTGAATTAATATTTATGTTTTTAGCATGACTCCCGAAAACTTCCTTAATTGCTTTAAGCTCGGCAACATCACCAAGTGGGGTTGAGGTACCGTGCGTGTTAATAGCATCAATGTCTTCTGGTTTGAGCCCTGCATTTTGTAAACAATTTTTCATAACAGCAATAACACCAATTCCTTCGGGATGTGGTGCAGTCATGTGATGCGCATCTGACGACAATCCGCCACCGATAAGTTCGGCATATATTTTTGCGCCTCTAGCTTTTGCATGTTCATATTCTTCAACAATTAGTGCTCCTGCTCCTTCACCTAAAACAAATCCGTCCCTCGTTGCGTCAAAAGGTCTCGACGCCGTTTCTGGGCTTTCATTTCGAGTTGATAAAGCGTGCATGGCATTAAAACCACCCATGCCTGCAATAGTTACAGCAGCTTCACTACCTCCGGTAACAACCACATCACAATGGCCTAAACGAATATAGTTTAGGGCATCAATCATTGCGTTTGCCGAAGAAGCACATGCCGAAACAGTTGTATAATTTGGTCCCATAAAACCATGTTTTATGGATATGTTGCCGGGTGCAATATCCGCGATCATTTTTGGAATAAAGAAGGGGTTGAATCTCGGTGTTCCGTCGCCAGCAGCAAAGTTTAAAACTTCATCTTGAAATGTTTCTAAACCACCAATACCTGCTCCCCAAATTACACCTACGCGTAATTTATCTACTTTGTCTAAATCAAGCTTGGAATCTACAATCGCTTCATCAGAAGCCACCATGGCATATTGCGTGAACTTATCCATTTTACGCGCTTCTTTTCTGTCAATAAAGTCAGTTACGGTAAAATTTTTAACCTCACAGGCAAAACGAGTTTTAAATTTTGTGGCGTCAAAATGTGTAATAGGTGCAGCACCACTAACACCATTGATTAGCCCATTCCAGTATTCAGGAATAGTATTTCCTATGGGTGTAATAGCTCCTAAACCAGTAACAACAACTCGTTTTAATTCCATGTATATAAGAATTGTTTATTAATTATAATAAACTACGAGCAAATCACCGAAGTGATGCTCGTAGTAAAATTAAAGTATCCTTAGATTACTTTTTAGCTTCTTCTATATAGCTGATTGCTTGACCAACAGTTCCAATATTTTCCGCTTGATCGTCTGGTATTTGAATATCAAATTCTTTTTCAAATTCCATAATCAATTCAACAGTATCTAATGAATCTGCTCCTAAATCGTTCGTAAAGTTAGCTTCGGTAGTTACTTCATTTTCGTCAACTCCTAATTTGTCAACGATAATAGCCTTTACTCTTGATGCAATGTCTGACATAATTTTCTAATTTTAAATTTTAAATCGGGGCAAAAATAAAAAACTTTATTTTAAAACAGCATATAACCCCGAAAATGTGAGGTCTAATTTAAAAAAAATTGTTCAATTTTTAATCTATTAGACTTCTTTTGTTAATAATAATTCTTTTTTTTGTGAAAACAATTTCTTTAGCACTTAATGAAACGTATTGTAATTTTTGCTTCAGGTTCTGGTACAAATGCCGAGAACATCATAAAGTATTTTGATCAAAGCGCTGTTGCAACTGTAACACGAGTGTTTACTAACAAGCAACATGCCAAAGTGATTGAACGGGCTAAGAGGCTAAAGGTAAGTTCATTATATTTTGACAAAATGGCGTTTTATCATGATGACACCATTTTAAATTTATTAAAAGAAGAGGCAGACATCATTGTGCTCGCTGGATTTTTATGGCGGATTCCGGAAAAAATTGTGAAAGCATTCCCGAATAAAATCATCAATATACACCCAGCGCTCTTGCCAAAATATGGAGGTAAAGGAATGTATGGAATGCATGTGCATGAAGCCGTAATTGAAAATAAAGAGGAAGAAACGGGTATTACAATTCATTTTGTTAATGAAAATTATGACGAAGGAGCTATTATTTTTCAAAAATCAACTCATCTTGACGCAACAGATACGCCAGAAATGGTAGCGAATAAAATACACAAATTAGAGTATGCTCATTTTCCGCGTGTAATAGAAGAGGTCATCTTAAAATCTAGTTAAGCTAACTCGAAACAGAATTTTCTAATAATACCTTTTCTTCAAGGAGTTTAGAATAAATATATATTATGAGTAAAAAGCAAAAGTTTTATGTAGTTTGGAAAGGCAATAAAACAGGTGTGTTTAATTCTTGGAATACGTGTAAAAAACAAATAGATGGGTATGCGGGAGCCCAATATAAGTCGTTTTTAAGTGAGCAAGAGGCAAAATTGGCCTTCACTAAGACCTATGATGACTATAAAGGTAAAAACACAAAGAAACCAACGCTTACTGCTGCAGAAAAAAAGGCTTATGGAGAACCAATTTTAAATAGTATTGCAGTTGATGGTGCTTGTAATAATAAGGGTGATGCAGAATATAAAGGTGTTTATACAGATACAAAAACAGAACTTTTTTTAGAAGGACCTTTTAAAGAAGGAACGAATAATATTATGGAGTTTTTGGCGCTAGTGCATGGTTTGGCTTATTGCAAGAAGCACAAACTAGATTTGCCTATTTATTCTGATAGCAGAATTGCTATTAATTGGGTTCAGAAAAAGTATGTAAACACAAAGGTTGAAAGAACCAATAATAACAAGAACCTTTTCAATTTGATAGATAGAGGGTTGTTTTGGTTAAAAAACAATACCTATTCAAATAAAATTTTAAAATGGGAAACTAAAGCTTGGGGAGAAATTCCTGCGGATTTTGGTAGAAAGTAACTTAATTCTATTATCCTTATAATTTAGCACAACTTATTAATTCGGCATTGTTTGCGTCGTAAAAAGTAAGTTTGTCTCCAAGTAAGTTATACGTTTTTATATTTGATAAGCTCTCAAAGTAAGCCTTTTCAATTGCCATATTTGAACACATCATTTTGGTTGAAAAGAGATCATAGAATACAATTGAATTGTCTTGTTGAGTAAAAGAAGCTCCATAACTGTTACAGCCCGATTTTCCAGCAATTTTATGGGCGTCAATGTCGAATTTTAACGTAGGGTTCACTGTTAACGAATCCAAATCCTTAATTGATATGACTTTCCAATGACCCGATAGTGTTGAAAATGTAGTGTTTTTTGGAGTGCTAACTTCTTGATTAATTATCCTTACCAATTTATATTCAAGAGATGAACCATCGGCAGGTGGATTTTCAACTTTACGAATCGAAACTTCAATTTGATAACTAATACCTTCTTCGTATTGAAACCCTTCAATTTTATTATAAAAATAGGTCCAATCATCCTCTTTATTTTCTTTGATCTGCATACACTTTCGTGCAGAAACACCTTGGCAGTCAGCGAAGGTGTCTGCGATATAGATAATTTTCTTTTCATCACACGAAGTAATCAATATTGAAAGCGCAAACAGCATAACAATTTTAGGCAAAGTTATTTTTTTAACTGAGCATTGTTTTAGCACGTTTTACGGCTTCTACCAACTTAACAATTTCTTCTTTGGTATTATAGAATGCAAAAGATGCACGAACAGTACCAGGGATATTGTAGAAATCCATTATGGGTTGCGCACAATGATGTCCTGTACGAACGGCAATTCCTAATTTATCTATGATGGTTCCAATATCATAGGGATGAATCCCTTCAATATTGAAGGAAATTACGGAGGTTTTATTCTTTGCCGTACCATATATTTTTAAGCCTTCAATCTCCAGCAATTTTTCTGTTCCAAAAATCAGTAATTCATGTTCGTAATTGGCAATGTTTTCAAAACCAATATTATTCATATAGTCTAGAGCGACGCCAAAGGCAATACCACCTGAAATATTGGGTGTTCCAGCTTCAAATTTATGAGGCAAATCAGCATAGGTGGTTTTTTCAAAAGTAACTTCTTTTATCATTTCACCACCACCTTGATAGGGGGGTAGTTTACTTAACCATGCTTCTTTCCCATAAAGGATACCAACGCCTGTTGGTCCGCATATTTTATGTGCTGAAGCAACATAAAAATCGGCATCAAGCGCTTGAACATCTGGTTTTAAATGCGGACAAGCTTGTGCGCCATCTATTAGAACAGCAGCACCAACATTGTGGGCTTTTTGTATAATTTCTTCAATTGGATTGACGGTTCCTAAAGCATTCGAGATGTGATTTACAAAAACAAGCTTTGTTTTGTTCGAGAGTAGTTTGTCATACGCGCTCATGATTAATTCACCTTCTTGATTCATTGGAACCACTTTTAATTGAGCTTCGCTACGTTCACACAGCATCTGCCAAGGAACAATATTTGAATGATGCTCAAGTGCAGAAACTAGTACTTCATCTCCCTTTTTTAAAAGCGAACTAAATCCAGAAGCCACCAAATTAATGCCGTGGGTAGTTCCCGAAGTAAAAATAATTTCATGCAATTCTTTAGCGTTGAAATGAACTTGAATTTTCTTTCGAGCCAGTTCATAAGCATCAGTTGCCTCTTGGCTCAAGGTATGAACACCGCGGTGTATATTGGCATTGTAATTCGAGTAATAATCAACTATGGCGTCTATTACTATTTGGGGTGTTTGTGAAGTGGCTGCATTATCAAAATACACCAAAGGTTTGCCGTTTACTTCTCTTTTTAAAATAGGAAAATCAGCACGTATTTTTTCAATATCTAACATCTATTCTTTTTTAGAATCGTTCTAAATACAAAGCTACAAAACAAAGAACAAATTCAAATGATTAATATATATTTGTTTGCTATAATCTACAGATCAATGAAATCAGTTAAAAAATCACTCAAATTTATATTCCTAATCTTAATCTTAGGGCTTATTTATGCTGTTTATGCCAATTATCCGCGATTAAACATCATATCTGGTTATTCTGCAAAAAACATGAGTTCATCGGTCTTTGTTGCGGGAAGAAGTTTGGAATTTACAGATAAAACTGACAATAATTTTTCACCCATTAACATAGCTAAAGATAGAGTGGATTTACAAGCGAAATCTGCAGAAGCGTCGGTGTACGGACTGATGAAACGAACGGCGGTTTACAGGGAAGGGCTAGGGAGTGTTTTGGTGACAGATGATTTTGATGAAAATGAGGCCTATTTAACGCCTATAAGAACGAATATGACAACAGGATTGGTTTTCCCTTATGGTAATACGGATCAAAAAGATACCACATTTATCAATGTGGATTATGACAGGTTGAATGAAATTGTAGGAACCGCATTTGACAGCATTAAAAAAACGAGGAGTGTTTTAGTTATTTATAAAGATCAAATTATCGCCGAAAAATACGATGCTGGTTTTGATAAAAATTCCAGGATTTTGGGTTGGTCTATGACTAAAAGTATTACTAGTACTATTTACGGAATACTACAAGCTCAAGGAAAATTAAACATAAATGATCAAGCGCCAATTCCTTCTTGGAAAGCTGATGAAAGAGCGTCAATTACAATCAATGATTTGCTACATATGAATAGTGGATTGGAGTGGGAAGAAAATTATGAAACTATTTCAGATGTTACGAAGATGTTGTTTTTAGCAAAAGACATGGCTAAGGTGCAAGAAGAAAAGAAATTGGCAGGTAAAACAAATGAAAGTTGGAATTATTCATCTGGCACTTCAAATCTATTGTCCGGAATTTTAAGAACGTATTTTAATTCGCACCAGGAGTATTTGGATTTTTGGTATACGCACTTAATAGATAAAATTGGTATGAACTCCATGCTTATTGAAACAGACTTGGCTGGTACTTATGTAGGTTCGTCTTATGGATGGGCAACGACTAGAGATTGGGCTAAATTTGGCCTTTTATACTTGCATAACGGAAATTGGAATGGAGAACAGTTGTTTGATAGATCTTGGGTAGATTATATTACTACACCAACCAACAATTCAGAAGGTGAATATGGAGGACATTTTTGGTTAAATGCAGGAGGCGTCTATCCCGATGTGCCAAGAGATCTCTATTCAGCCAATGGTTATCAAGGTCAAAGAGTGTTTATTATTCCATCTAAAGACTTAGTTGTTGTAAGAATGGGCTTAGCTGGAGATGATTATTTAGACTTTAATGAATTTTTAAAGGGAATTGTAAAGTCAATCAACTAAATATCCAAATCAACACCCAATTTCATTGCTATGATTTTGGTAATTCTGGTTTTTAATTCAGGTATTTTAATCTTATCTAAAGCATCATTCGCAAAAGCATATAATAACAATGCGTTGGCTTCCTTTTTAGGAATACCGCGTGAACGCATATAAAATAGCGCATCACTATCTAGTTGACCAATAGTACAACCGTGTGAACATTTTACATCATCAGCAAAAATTTCTAGCTGAGGTTTTGCATTGATAGTAGCACCATCATCAATTAAAATATTGTTATTTTGTTGAAATGCATTGGTTTTTTGCGCTTCTTTTTCAACAATTACTTTACCATTAAAAACACCAGTTGACTTATCAGCATAAATACCTTTATACAGCTCGTGACTCTCACAATTTGGGAATTTATGCATCACTAAAGTGTGATTATCTACCAGTTGTTTGTCGCCTATAATTGAAATTCCGTTAAGAATTGAATTAATGTGCTCTCCTTCTTGGAAAAACTCTAAATTATTTCGTGTTATATTACCTCCAAATGAAAACGTGTTAACAGAAACTACGCTATTTTGTTTTTGTTGTACATATGTGCTATCAATTAATGAAGCAGTTTGTTCATCATTTTGAACCTTATAATATTCAATGATCGCATTTTTATTTGCAAAAACTTCTGTAACAGAATTCGTTAAAACTACATTTTTGCTTAAGCTTTGATGACGTTCTATGATTTGAACATGTGAGTTTTCACCAACAACTATTAAATTACGTGGTTGAAGTAGTACTTCGGCCTCACTACCCGTAGAAAAATGGAGCACCTGTATTGGTTTAGGAACCACCGTGTTTTTCGGGATTTGGATATAAGCACCTTCTTTAGAGAAAGCCGTATTTAACGAGGTTATACTGTTTTCTTTTGAGGTAATTGTGTCAAAATAATGATCGACAACCATTTTGTATTTTGGTTTTTTCAATGCTGCAGAGAGTAAGCAGATATCGTAACCATCATGGGACGTCTCAGATAAATAAGAACTGTAAATACCATCAATAAAAACTATTTTATATGAATCAATTTCATGTAAGAAATATTTTCTTACGGTAGAAAATTCCACATATTCATTCGCTTCCGGAAAGATGTTGTAATCGTGACTTAAAATAGATTTTAACGAAGTGTATTTCCACTCCTCATCTTTTTTTGTAGGAAATCCATACTTTTCAAAACGATCAAAGGCGTTTGAACGAATATCATGTACATTCCCATCAGTGTCAACACTTACTTTATTTTCAAATGCTAAGAAAGAAGCTTCTAATTTTTCTTTTAAATCCATTGTTTCAGTTTTCAGTTTTCAGCTTCAGTTTCAGTTTCAGTTTGTTTGACTGAGTACCGTTACTACATACTGTCAGCTAATTATTTTACCCAATCGTATCCTTTTTCTTCTAATTCTAATGCCAATTCTTTACCACCAGATTTCACAATTTTACCATCGTGTAATACGTGTACAAAGTCAGGTACTATATACTCAAGAAGGCGTTGATAGTGCGTGATAATGATAACCGCATTGTCTTTGTTTTTGAGTTTATTAACACCGTTGGCAACCACTTTCAATGCATCAATGTCTAATCCAGAATCAGTTTCGTCAAGAATTGCTAATTTGGGCTCTAACATAGCCATTTGAAAAATCTCGTTTCTTTTCTTTTCTCCACCAGAAAACCCTTCGTTTAATGAGCGAGACAAAAACTTTCTATCAATCTCTAATAGTTCAGATTTTTCACGAATTTTTTTCAACATATCTTTGGCAGGAAGCTCTTCCATGCCATTGGCTTTTCTCGTTTCGTTAATTGCAGTTTTGATAAAGTTGGTTACAGTAACACCTGGAATTTCAATTGGATATTGAAATGATAAAAAGATCCCTTTATGAGCACGCTCTTCAGGAGCGAAATCTTCCAAGTCTTCATTGTCGAATACTATTTTTCCTTTGCTAATTTCATATTCTTCACGACCAGCAATAACAGATGAGAGTGTGCTTTTTCCAGAACCATTAGGTCCCATTATGGCGTGTACTTCACCAGCCTTTACATTTAAATTTATGCCTTTAAGTATGTCTTTACCTTCTATTCCTGCGTGTAAATTCTTTATTTCTAACATGATACTATTTATAAATTTTCAGATTCAGATTTTCAATTGCTCGTTTTTTGAATCTGGTGATTTTTTATTTTACGTTTGTTTTTTGATTGTTTAACAAGGTGTTTAAGCGCTCAAAATCTTTTTGTGAGTGTTGTATGTAAACATCGGCATTTTTTTCTTTGGCAAAAGCTTCAAAAGCTTCCATACTTTCTTTGGTCATTGGGATATCAAAATTAAAAATAGGAGCTTTCTTATTAAGACGATTCTTTTCAAAATGATATAAGTCACCGGTTAATAAAATTGGTTTTTCTAGTCCTAAATCGAGGTATAAAACTTGGTGTCCGATAGTGTGACCTGGCATTGATTTTATAACAACAGTACTGTCGCCAAAGACGTCAAAATCTCCATGGAGTTTTTGTACGTTCGTCAGTTCTTTAATTGAGTTGTAAATATCAGTTTGCTGAACTTTTGCTGAGTCGTTTGTAAAAAAATTATATTCATTCTCTTGAACTAGCCAAGTTGCATTTTTTAAAGCATTGGCATGTCCTACATGATCAAAATGGGAGTGTGATAATGCGATGTATTTAAAATCATCAACAGTAAGGTCAATGGCGGCTAATTGATTTACCAAAGAGTCTTTTCTAGAGACTGTGAAGGCGCCACTGGGGTCTGTAAATGGTTCGGATAATCCTACCAGGCTTTCAGGTAAACCAGCATCCCACATTAAATTGCCTTTAGGGTGTTTAATTACATAAAAGGCATCGGCTAACTTCTTTGATTGCCCTTGATAAGTGGTATCTTCAGAAAATAGTTCGAGGTTATTTGCTACTACAGTACCACCATCTAAAACATGCAATGTGACATGGTTTTTTCCGTCTTTTGTTTTTGCGTTATTATAACCATCTTTTACGCCTTCCTTGAAATCTTTACAAGAAAGAATTGATAATCCGATAAGGAAAAAGAGTGCTTTTTTCATAAATAGTTTGATTTTAACCTACAGAGCCTTCTAAGCTAATCTCTAATAATTTTTGTGCTTCAACAGCAAATTCCATGGGTAGTTTATTCAATACTTCTTTGCTAAAACCATTAACTATTAATGCAATAGCTTTGTCGGTATCAATACCACGTTGGTTGCAATAAAACAATTGATCTTCACCAATTTTTGAGGTGGTAGCTTCGTGTTCTATTTGAGCTGATTTATTTTTAACTTCAATATATGGAAAGGTATGTGCTCCACATTCGTTACCCATTAGTAAGGAATCACATTGAGAAAAATTACGGGCATTTTCAGCACGACTATTGATTTGGACCAAACCACGATAGGAATTTTGCGATTTACCCGCAGAAATACCCTTAGAAATAATGGTGCTTTTGGTGTTTTTACCCAAATGAATCATCTTTGTCCCAGTATCTGCTTGTTGGTAGTTATTGGTAACCGCTATTGAGTAGAATTCACCTACAGAATTGTTTCCTTTTAAGATACAGCTTGGATATTTCCAGGTTACTGCAGATCCAGTTTCTACTTGTGTCCATGAAATTTTTGCATTCGTTTCACACAGGCCTCTCTTAGTTACAAAATTGAAAACACCACCTACACCATCTTTTCCACCTGGAAACCAGTTTTGAACTGTAGAATATTTTATTTCGGCATTATCTAGAGCAATGAGTTCCACAACGGCTGCGTGTAATTGATTTTCATCACGCGCGGGGGCAGTACATCCTTCTAGATAACTCACATAGCTACTTTCGTCTGCAATGACCAAGGTACGTTCAAATTGACCGGTGCCGCCTTCATTAATTCTAAAATAAGTAGATAATTCCATCGGGCATCTTACACCTTTGGGTATATAGCAAAAAGAACCATCACTAAATACAGCGCTGTTTAGGGCAGCATAAAAATTATCCTTTTTAGGAACAATAGAACCAATATATTTTTTTACCAATTCAGGATGTTCTTGAATGGCTTCAGAAATAGGACAAAAAATAATGCCTTTTTCGTTGAGAGTTTTTTTGAAGGTGGTGGCTACAGAAACAGAATCCATAACAATATCAACTGCCACATTTGATAAGCGTTTTTGCTCATCGATAGAAATACCTAGTTTTGCAAAGGTTTTCAATAATTCAGGATCCACCTGATCTAAACTTTCTAATTCAGGTTTTTTCTTCGGAGCGGAAAAATAACTGATAGCTTGAAAATCTGGTTTTGGGTAGTTTACATTCGCCCAATCAGGCTCCGTCATACCTTGCCATATTTTAAAGGCATCCAAACGCCATTCAGTCATCCATTCTGGCTCATTTTTTTTCTTAGAGATAGCCCTAACAATATCTTCATTTAGGCCTAAAGGAAATTTATCAGATTCAATCTCTGTATAAAAACCGTATTCATATTCTTTGGTTTCTAGCTCCTTCTTTAAGTCATCTTCTGTATACTTACTCATTCAATTATTTTTTAAAGTGAAAAACTTTCTCCGCAGCCACAAGTTCTGTTGGCGTTCGGGTTTTTAAACACAAATCCAGCTCCGTTAAGCCCTCCAGAATATTCTAAAGTGGTACCAACTAAGTATAAAAAGCTTTTTTTATCGACGATGATTTTAATCTCATTGTTTTCGAATATTTTGTCATTTTCAAGCTGTTCCTTATCAAATTTTAATTCATATGATAAGCCAGAACACCCTCCGCTTTTGACACCAACTCTAACATAATCTTTCGCCGCATCAAAGCCTTCCTCTTTCATGAGTTCAACGACCTTGTTTTTTGCTATTTCAGAAACCTGTATCATAAGTTTATATTTACTAAAAAAATCTAACTGCAAAGGTACATTAAATAGCGCAAATAGAAAATATTTTCAAGAATTAGCTTGTGTGAAAATTGTTCATAAAGTTATTTTAAATTAATGTGCCTGTTTTCAGCAATTTAAAGAAGGTTTTTACGTTGTGTATTTTATATAAATAAATAAGTTATTAACAATTATTTGAGGTTATTAACACAATGTTAACAATCTGTACTGTGTAATATATATTTGCTTAGGTAATAAGGGGAGAAATCAAAGGTTTAATAGGTAGGAGTATTAGCTTTAATGATTGAAAAAGAAACTAGTGAAAATAAAAACACCTCTTATATTGAGCTTCTTTAGAAATGAGAAAACCCTTGCACCTGTAATTATTGCAGATAAGTAGTAGGGTTTTTTGTTATAAAGTTGTTTTATATATAGTGGTGACTTTATTATTTTATTTTTCTATAAATCATATAAGGTGTATGGAATTAAAATTACAAAAATTAAAAAAGATCAACCTTGACCAAATTGAGAAATAAAATAAAAGTTTTATTCATACTTTTTTGTGCGCTATTTTCAACTACGGTTGCTTTAGGTCAAGTGACGTATTTAGATAATTTTAATGGGAGTGCTTCTTACTCTGATAATAATGGTAGTTTGGATTTTTCTTCTGACTGGGAAGAAAATGGTGAGGGTACAAATCCTAATGGAGGTAGAATAAGTATTAGTTCAAACGAACTAGAGTTTCAAAACTTAGATAATAGAAGTATTAGTAGATCATTAGATTTGTCTGTGGCCACAGCCACCACACTTACTTTAAATTATGATCGAACTAACGGAAATGAAGAACTTGCAGTACAATTATTAAATACTTCTAATAATTGGGTCACTGTAGCCGTTTTAGCAGGCACAGGTTCTGTTAGTTATAATTTGCTTGCAAATCAAATGCATGCCAATTCTGCTATACGAATTATCACAAATAGTGGTAACTGGAGTGGTTCTGAAAGAATAACTGTTGATAATGTGCTTTTTACCGTAACTGCTGGTACTGGATTAAGGATTAGTAAAACACAAACTGGAGGTCCTGACCCTGTAACAGCGGCAGGTCAAACAATCAATTATACCATTGTTATAATCAATCCAGGTGTAACAGATATTACCGGTGTAAATACCACAGATTTATTACCAGATGGTAGTGCAGGGACCTTAAGTGCAGTGTCTGAAAGTATTTCTAGCAACAACGTTTTAAATTCTACGGAAACGTGGACTTATACCATAAGTTATACCGTTACTCAAGCCGATATAGATGCCGGTTCAAATTTAACGAATACTGCAAGTGTAACGAGTACACAAGTACCAGGGCCAACCAGTGATTCTGCCGTAACTGGACTAACAAGAATACGTAGTTTAATTGTTAGTAAAACTCAAACAGGAGGTCCAGATCCAATAACAGCATCAGGCCAAACAATTAATTATACTATTGTAATTACCAATACTGGTAATGCTACTATTACAGGTGTGAGTGCTAGTGATACATTGCCCGATGGTAGCGCAGGAACATTAAGTGCAGTATCTGAAAGCATTTCCAATAATAATACTTTAAACGTAGGTGAGACTTGGACATATACAATTAATTATACGGTGTCCCCAGCAGATGATAGTGCTGGAGTAGATTTGGTAAACACCATAAGTGTTACAACGAATGAAGTTCCAGGGCCAACTACTGATTCGGCTACAACTACTGTTTATGACGACCCTCCAGTGGTTACAATTAACGGTGATCAAACCTATTGCCCAGGTTCTGGAAATACTGTAAACATTGCTACTAGTGCAAGTATTACGGATCCAGATGATACTTCCACCGAAGCTGTTTATATACAAATATCAACAGGCTATGTTAACGGAGAGGATTTATTAACACTTACAGGATCACATCCAAGTATCACAGCAGCTTGGGATGCAACACAAGGTCGATTGGTTTTAACCGGCCCTGCAACATATACAGAATTTGAAAATGCCATTTTAGATGTTGTGTATTCAAGTAGTTCTGCGATAGCAACGGGTACGCGACAGTTTTCGATTACCGTTGGAGATGCTAATTATTTACCACCTACTGGGCATTATTATGAATTTGTAAATGCTGTTAACATTACTTGGACTGCGGCAAATGCCGCGGCAAATGCAAGTACCTACTTTGGCTTACAAGGTTATTTAGCAACATTAACTTCACAAGTCGAAGCTGATTTCTCTGGATCACAAGCTACCGGTGTTGGTTGGATTGGAGGAAGTGACGCTGCTACCGAAGGAAATTGGCGATGGGTAACGGGGCCAGAGGGTCTAGCCAATGGAGGAACTGGAACACAATTCTGGCAAGGAACTGCAGGAGGTACAACTACGGGGCCTGATTTTTTTGCATTCTGGAATTCTGGTGAGCCTAATCAATCAGGAAATGAAGATTATGCGCATATTACAGATGTATCTGTAACGTCTTCTCCTGGCTCATGGAATGATTTGCCAAATACAACATCTACTTCTGGTGCGTATCAAGCACAAGGCTATGTTGTTGAATATGGAGGGATGCCGGGTGATCCTCCACTTTTTATTACAGACGTTACTACGGTTACTCTTAGTAACCCTATTATTACAACCGATACTTCCAATCAAGAGGAATGTGTAAATGAGGACGCTTTATTTAGTGTCGCTACCAATGATGATATAAATAACTTATTTCAATGGCAAGTTAGTACCAATGGTGGTGGAGCCTATTCTGATATTGTTGGAGCAACGAGTAATTCTTATACAGCTACAAGTGTACAGGTAGTTGACAATGGTAATCTTTATCGCGTACTAATAACTGATTCAGGTAATAATTGTACCGTAACTTCCAACGCGGCATTGTTAACTGTCAATGCATTACCAACAGCTACAATTTCTTATACAGGAACACCTTATTGTGCTACAGGTACAGCAACGGTTACTCGAACAGGGCAAGCAGGAGGGACCTACAGTAGTACCGCTGGATTGGTAATTAATAGCGGTTCTGGAGCCATTAATTTGGTAACAAGTACACCAGGTACCTATACAGTTACATACAGTTTTACAGATGGCAATAGTTGTAGTAATACCACAACAACAGCGATTACAATAAATGCATTACCAACAGCTACAATATCTTATGCAGGTACACCTTATTGTGCTACTGGTACTGCAACGGTAACTCAAACAGGACAAGCAGGAGGTACCTACAGTAGTACTGCTGGCTTATCAATTAATTCAAGTACTGGAGCTATTAATTTAATTACCAGTACCCCCAATACTTATACAGTAACCTATAGTTTTACAGATGGCAATAGTTGCAGTAATACAACTACAACCTCCGTAACAATTAATGCCTTAGACGATGCAAGTTTTAGTTATTCAGCAGCAGCCTA